>Ga0210003_1000019_pt1 | contig 207091 bp, 202 predicted proteins | sample LantaG_FD_182804 | JGI IMG/M metagenome (GOLD analysis project Ga0210003, IMG submission 182804) | Deep subsurface microbial communities from Baltic Sea to uncover new lineages of life (NeLLi) - Landsort_02402 metaG (SPAdes) (version 2) | ecosystem: Environmental > Aquatic > Marine > Oceanic >... | reverse complement strand
ATTTCCTGGATAGAAGAGGCATCAAAGGCATTGGAGCAAGAACCGATCAGATTGGAATTCTTAGAGGAAGCACTGGTTGCTTAAAGGGATTGACTGATATGATAAGAGGGGTTAGGATATGACCAAGGGAATTTCCACCAGTTATGGGACGCAGCCGTTTTTACTATGGCAGTTCTGGAGCATATTCCCACAGAGAGCGAATTCATATTCGGGGAGATGTGCAGAATAACCAGGCATTTGTTGATTACAATTGAGGACGAGCAAGGCATAAGTTGGAGGCATTTTCCACGCAATTACCAGAGAGTCTTTGAATCTTTAGGACTTAAGCAAATCGAAGAGATCAATTGTGTCAAGGTGAGTGGGCTAGGAGAAGATTTCATCGCAAGAGTCTTCAAAAAGGCTTAGCAATGCTTGCTGTTCTCATGCTTGGACCCCTTTCAATAAAGGAGATTAAATAGATGAGTCAGTCTTTGGCTAGACTTAAAGATATGCTCAGACCTCTTTATAATAGGATATTCCCGCCGTGGACAAATGAGCTTAAAAAGGAGCTTTCAGACAGTAGAACGGTTTTGGACCTGGGATGTGGTAGCCACTCGCCGCTACAACATAGCCCTGTTACCTATTCAGTAGGAGTAGAGCTATTTAAACCGTATCTGGAAGAGAGCAAGAGAAAGGGAGTCCACTCGGAATACATCCTTGCAGACATAAGGGAGGTTGAATTTAAGCCAAAGTCTTTCGATGCCGCTATTGCTATAGAAGTTTTAGAGCATCTCACGAAACAAGAAGGATATGAATTACTTAAGAAGATGGAGAGATGGGCTAGAAAGAAGATTATAATCACAACACCAAATGGATATCTCTGGCAAAACGGTTATGATAACAATCTGCTTCAGGAACACAAATCTGGCTGGAGCGTTGAAGAATTAGAGAAATTGGGATTTAAGGTTTTTGGGATGAATGGCTGGAAAAAGCTCAGGGGATATAAAGGTGAGATGAGATACAAACCAGCCTTTTTCTGGGCAAGAGTCTTATACCTGACCCAGAAGGTAACATATCGCTATCCCAAACTGGCATTTCAGTTATTCGCCGTTAAACAAATCGAAAAAAGTGGCAGAAAATGAGTCCTGAAGTCTCCATCATCATCCTCAACTGGAATGGGCTTGAGGATACCGGCTTTCTTGACATCCATAAGTTCAAGCTGCATAATTAAGCCATATAAAATAGACATAAAATAAGGAGATTATATATGGCAAAGACAACGGTTGTTATAGATGATGAATTACTGGAAGAGGCGATGAGAGTGACCAGTGCCAAGACCAAGAAGCAGGTTATCTCTGCTGGGCTGAAGGAGTTAATTCGCAGAAAGAATTTGGAAGCCTTACGCCAAGAGGCAGGTACATTTGACTTAGCTCTTTCTCTAGAGGAGCTGGAGAAACTGAGAAATGAGTAATAATCTTGTGCTCATCGATACCTCGGTTTGGATTCCGTTTCTGAGGAAATCCCCACCATCAGTAGTCAAGGATGAAGTGGACCACTTACTGGCGGAAAATAGGGTAGCTATTGTTCCCATGATACGCCTGGAGCTGTTAGGTAGCATTAAATCAACAGATGAGTTTGGCCGTCTCAAAAGCCGTCTCGATGTTCTTCATCGAATACCAACTGACGAAGCCAACTGGGAGGCGGCAGCCCAGCTTGCTTTTGAACTACGGCAACGAGGCAAGATTATTCCTTATACTGACATACTCATCGCCTCAGCCGCGATTCTTGCTAATGCTCTACTGCTCCATGCTGACAGGCATTTTGATTTGATGGCTGAGGATACCGATTTGAATGTTAGAAGCCTTGTACCCGTGGTAAGAGAATGAACTATCCCAAATTCTCCATCATAATCCTCAACTGGAACGGACTTGAGGATTATAAATTGACATTACCTACAGAAGATGTGATTCGAATATGAGTACGATGGCTGCCAGTGGTGACGGGAAAACAAATTCGGGAGACGGAATTGCAAAGAGTACCCTTGGCGTATCTATTGTGATGTGTACTTACAATGGAGAGGCATATCTTACTGACCAGCTTGCTAGCATTGCGAAGCAAACACGGCTACCAGATGAGCTTATCGTATGCGATGATAACTCTACTGATAACACCCTTCACATCTTAGAGCGGTTCAGCAAGGAAGCCTCATTCCCTGTTAAAGTGTACCAAAACAAACAAAGGCTTGGCTCGACTAAGAACTTTGGGAAGGCGATTTCGCTTTCCAGTGGAGAATTTATCTTCCTAAGCGATCAAGACGATATATGGATGTCACAGAAAGTGGACAAAATATTGCGAACTTTCGTAAATAATCCTGATGCTGGCTATATTTTCTCTGACGCCTTAATTGTTGACGAAACGTCTCACTCTATGGGATACACAATGTGGCAGTCAATTAAATTCACACCCCATCAACGCAGGCAGTTTGAGCAGGGCAAACAGCCCGATGTTCTCTTGAAGCATAACGTGGTTACCGGTGCAACTATGGCCTTTCGGGCTAAACTGAGAAGCATTATCTTACCAATTCCAGATGAGAGTATCCATGACGAATGGATAGCCTTACTGGCGAGTTCCATAGGCATGTATGGAGTGTTCATTGAGGAGCCTCTTACCCAATATCGCCAACATTCTCAGCAATTAATAGGTGGACGCAAAGTCAGTTTTATTGAACAGGTCAAACGGGCTTTCCTTACTAAGAGTGAATCTTTTGAATCTTTGCTGTATCAGCAGGAGGTCAAATATAGTAAGGCTTTAGATCGACTGATTCTTACTGGTCAATTGAAGAAGCATGTCCAACAATCCTTTGATGCTAAGATCCAGCATCTTCGAGTTCGGCAATCCTTACATAAACGTCCGCGCTACCTACCACGTCTCATTGGGGTTTCTAAAGAGTTTTTGACGTGCCGCTATCATCGCTTTTCCGGTGGCTGGAAGAGTGCGGGCATGGATTTGTTGTTATGAATTTATGAGAGGTTTTTTGGGGATCTTACTATGGCACTAGAGGGCTTACTGAATGATACGGGTTGGTTACTAAAAACGGGGGCACCCCAAAGTGAGTGACAGTTGGGCGTTATCACTTATTATAGGATTGTTCCTGGCAATGCTTGCCGTGTTTGGCCGTGTACAACTGCGTAGCTGGCTTGCCCCTGGAGCCTTCTTCGCACTGGTATGGTCTGGCTTTACCCTGTTAGCCCTGGTTGGGGCGCCACATTATGAGGTGTCGGCGGCGGCGATAGGGTGGATTTTTGCTTCAGTCCTGGCGGTCTATGCCGGCAGTTTGGTGGGTGCATACGGTCTGGTGATATCCACGAGGCAACGCGAAGCACTGCCAGCTACACACTTCCATTTCCCATGTCTGCACCGCATCCTCATTCTCTGCATCCTTTTGGGCATTGGCAGTAGCTTTGTTCTAATGAAGTCATCAGGATACAGCTTGACCGGGCTTCTATCTTTGGATACACTTGCCAAGGTAGGGCACGAGTTCTCAGTCGCTCGCTACAGCCTAACCGACGCCCCGCCTTTGGTGGCACAGCTTCTGCTGGTTTTGGTATATGCCAGCCCGCTTTTTGGCGGTCTATTGTTCGTTTTGAGGCCGTCAAGGTTCAACCGCCTGTTGGTGTTTCTATCCCTGGCGCCAGCGCTGCTAGTCGTTTTGGTGCAGACCACACGTGCCGCCATGTTTATTGCAGGTATCTTATGGCTCGCAAGCTATCTCTCGACTCGCGTGCTCCTCGAAGGAAGGGCTGCTCGTCTCTTTACCAGAGGACACCTTCTCGTCGTAGCTGTGCTTATCCCTTTGCTGTTTGCCGGCTTGACATTGCCGCAACTGATGTTTCGAAGGGGGGTGGCAGTACTGCCAGCGCTATCGGACATGGCACGTGTTGTGCGTGTTGACTTCCTTGGCTCTCTTAGTGCATTTTCCAGTTCGTTTCAAGATACGTGGTATCATGATACAGCACCGCGCCTTGGAATCTCTACTATAGGAGGTCTTAATAGACTATTTCCTTCACAACCTAAGGCGGCAGACATTTACAAACTCTCGGGGGCCACGGGTGCTTGTGAGGGAACCTCGAATATCACCACGTTTTTTGCCGGGCTTATTGGCGATTTCACATTGCCAGGTTCTTTATTGGTGCTTTTTGCCCTAGGGCTCCTTGCAGGGTGGTCCTATTATCGAGTTGTGCAGGGCAGAAAGCTTCATTTGCCAGTCCTTGTAGCGTTTTATGGCATTGCCATGGGGAGCGTTCTGACAAGCATATTCAGATTTGAAAGTACCATCGCCGGTTTGCTTGTGTTTGCTGTTTATCTTGTAGTTTCAAAACTTGTCTACAGTGGATCCCGCAGGAATACACGGGAATAAGAAGAGCCTATGAACGGGATCGGCGAGGAAGCGACTCAAAAACCAACAATCCTGGTTATATGCGTCAATTATCACAACGAGGGGGAAACGGTCCACTTTGTTCAGGAGCTTTTAGCCCAAGAAGGTGAGTTTCACCTTCAGGTAATCGTCGTGGATAATAACGAGGGCTGTAAGGGAGAAAACATCTTGGTAGAATTGGCTCGGCAGGAGAGACAAGTATCGCTTTTTCAACTAGGGAAGAACCTGGGGTATTATGGTGGTGCCGCCCTGGCACTTGAGCAATACCTTGCAGCGTCATCATTGCCTGAATGGGTGATTGTGAGTAATACAGACATATCCTTCGAGGATGACCAGTTTTTGGCGCGTCTCATAAGTCATTATGAGACTGATAGTCCAACTACGCCAGCCATTATTGCTCCAGCGATCACATCCACGAGAACGGGCGTCGACCAAAACCCTTACATGCGTCGACGCCCTAGTCGCTTGCAGATGCACTTTTATAAGTGGGTTTTTCAATTCTACATATCTTTGACAATCTACGAGCTGCTATCGCATATCAAAAGCTGGTTGATTAGTAAAATTAAGCACAACAATTCTAATTTGACGAACCCTGCCAAACATAGCATCAAACCTACCAGAATCTATGCACCACATGGGTCTTTTACAATCTTTAACCGGAGGTACTTTGAAGCGGGAGGAACTCTGAATTATGAAGTCTTTTTGTTTGGAGAGGAGATATTTGTGGCGGAGACTGCGTGGCGTCTGGGTTTAAGCATTGTGTACGACCCGCGATTGAAGGTTATCCATACAGAACATTCTACAACGGGATTCTTTAGTTCCCGAAAGATGGCTAAGTACGTGGCTGAGGCAGCAGCTTATTGTGCTGATACTTTCTTTTAGAAGTTCTCACCAAGCCAAACCTTGAAGACGCAGATGGCACGATGGGTAGAAGGATAGTTCAACATTATGAAAGGGGTCATCAATGAATAGTATTAGCATCATCGGGAGTGGTAAGGTGGGTAGCACCGTTGGTAAAGGGTTTAACCAACTTGGTAACCATGTGATATTCTACGATGTAGATGAAAGCCATGTGCAGCAGCTCGAGAACGCCGGGTATAGGGCAACCGCAGATCTGAAGTATGCTGTGATGAATTCCACTATAAGTTTTATATGTGTTCCGACGCCTACACAAGGTCGTATGGACATTAGCCAGGTTAATTCTGCTGTCAAGGGGTTAACTGACGCACTGAAAGGCAAACCAGATTACCACTTAGTGGTAATAAAAAGCACGGTACTGCCGACCACTACCGAGCGCATTATCATTCCTTTACTTGCCGAATCAGGTAAGAAATTGGGTGAAGAAATAGGAGTTTGCGTCAATCCTGAGTTCCTTACTGAAATTGCCTCAACCTGGACCGACGATAAGCAATATTGCAGGGATTTTTTCACTGAGGACAGGATTGTAATAGGGGAATATGACAAGAAATCCGGAGATATCCTTGAGCAGCTTTATAAGCCGATGGGAAGACCTATTTTTCGAACTGACCTGGCAACAGCCGCAATGATAAAATACACTTCGAATTGTATGCTGGCAACAAAGATATCTTTCTGGAATGAAATCTTCCTCATCTGCCAAGAGTTAGGCATAGACTCGCAGCTGGTTGCTAACACTGTTGCGCTGGACCCCAGAATTGGCAGATATGGCACCGTGCAGGGAAAAGCCTTTGGCGGCAAATGTCTGCCCAAGGATTTGGAGGCCTTTATTTCGTTCGCTAAAGATTACCACAATCCAGCGCTGTCGGCAGCCGTGAAGCAAATCAACGACTATATGGCAGAGAACTACGGAGTGCGAGAATAGAGTGGGAAATAAGTAAAGCTTTGATGATAAGGGACGTAGATTTGTTTCCTAGCGAGGAAGCAAGTGACTATCTATCATTGACAGAATGCAAGGAGATTAACCATGAATGATTTACCCTTTGTTTCTGTTATCATACCGTGCCGTAACGAAGAAAGATACATCGGCCAATGCCTTGATTCCATAGTTGCTAATGGCTACCCGACGGACAAGCTGGAGATTCTGGTGGCCGACGGGATGAGCGAGGATGGGACGAGGGAAATCCTGAAGCATTATGCGGAGCGATACCCGTTCGTAAAGGTGCTGGACAACCATAAGAAGATTGCATCCACCGCCTTGAATATAGGGATTAAGAACGCCAAGGGTGAAATTATTGTGAGAATGGATGCACACAATACTTATGAACAAGAGTATGTATCAAAGTGCATAGAATCTTTACTTAAGTACGATGCGGATAATGTGGGAGGAATATGGATAATAGTTCCTGGGGGCAATAGCCTTATTAGTAAAGCCATTGCCCTTGTTCTATCCAACCCCTTTGGTGCTGGCGATGCTCACTATAAAGTGGGCTATTCTGGAGAACCAATATACGTTGATACCGTGCCTTTTGGCTGCTACAAGAAAGAAGTTTTCGCAAAAATAGGACTCTATAACGAGAACCTTGTAAGAAGTCAGGACATGGATTTTAACATACGATTAACAAAAGCGGGCGGTAAAATTCTTTTAGTCCCTGATATTGTAAGTTATTATCATGCAAGGTATAACCTTAGTGACTTTTACAGGCATAATTTCACTGACGGGGTTTGGGCAATTTACCCATTGAAGTTCGGCAGCACGCTTTTCCACCTGAGACATCTGGTCCCCTTAGCGTTTGTTTCGGGCCTAATAGGCTCATTGCTGTTATCAATTTTTTCTTCGATTTTCCTTTGGTTATTTCTGTTTATAATGGGTTTGTATTTATTGGTTAACATTTATTTCTCTCTCAGGCTAGCAATAAGAGAAAGGAATTTTAGATGCCTATTTATTACGCCGATAGTTTTTGCGACACGTCATATAGCTTATGGCTTTGGCTCGCTCTACGGATTATTGAAGGTGCTAATCTCAAGAGAATTCTGGAGAAACCAGCTAAGAAGAGCATCAAAGATGTAGAGAATTCAGATGGGGGGAAACGGGTTGGAATATGTGAAGAAGAACCACGATACTCGGGTGGTTGCTGACAAGCTGGAGGGAATGCTGTAGCCTCCAAACACCCGGGAGGAATGAAGGTGATATGGAGCCGCGGATAGAGATAGAGAAAGAGTATTTCGACAGGCAAGCGAGGAAGTGGAAAGAAGACCCCAGTAGGGTCAGTGACTACTCAGAGAACTTCAACCCCGCGCTTCGTATGCCCTACATTTTTTGCGAAGAAATACTGCGGCACAATTGCCAAAATAAGAGAGTGTTGGACTATGGATGCGGAGTTGGACCTTACTCGATCTTTCTAGCGAAAAATGGCGGTGAAGTCACAGGAATCGACATTTCAGAAGTGTCAATTGAAATCGCTAAGGAAAGAGCAATTCGCGAGGGCGTTGATAAGCGGACACGCTTCCTGGTCATGAATTGCGAAGCATTAGAGTTTGCTGATGACTCTTTCGATGTCGTTTTTAACTCCGGCACCTTATCTTATTTAGACCTTCCAAAGGCTCTTTTTGAAATAGCAAGGGTGTTAAAACCAGACGGCGTTTTCCTTGGTGTTGATACGCTGGGACATAATCCACTCCTGAACCTTAATAGAAAGATAAAAGAGAGACAGAATTTACGAAGTCAATGGATGGTTGAGCACATTTTGCGTATGAAGGATTTGGAGATGACCAGGCGCTATTTTGGCAAAGCCGAATTTAAGTTCTTTAACCTGGCCGCATTGGCAGCGGTGCCTTTTTCAAGATTGCCGGGATTTAATTTCGTATTGAGGTTACTGGAAGCGGTGGATAAAGTGTTATTGAAGCTGCCTTTTTTGAAAAAATTGGCATTTAAGGTGGTGTTTATACTTTCGCAGCCAAATAAACCTGCTCCAAACCATGAGGAGAGTTGAGCTTTTGCTGAAGCGTCTGTTTGATATTACAGTGTCTTTTATCGGGCTTGTGGCTCTGTCTCCACTGCTTCTGGCTATTGCTGTACTGATTAAGCTGGATTCCAAGGGGCCCGTGTTTTACAGGGGGGAGAGGGTTGGCAGATTTAGCAAGCTCTTCAAGATATACAAGTTCAGGACAATGGGGGCTGATGCCGAGAAGCTCGGTGGTCCATCAACGGCGGCTGACGACCCACGGCTTACCAAAAGCGCCGGATTCCTTAAAAAATACCAGCTCGATGAGCTGCCGCAGCTTATCAATGTGCTTAAGGGTGAAATGAGCCTGGTTGGCCCGAGACCGGAAGTTCCAATGTATGTTAATATGTTTAACAAGGAGGAGGAGGCTATCCTTTCTGTGCCTCCTGGTATGACCGACTACGCATCTTTGTGGAATTTTCACGAAGGGGAGCTTCTTCAAGGCAGTGCCGACCCGGAAAAAACCTATATAGAGGAGATAAGACCTGAAAAAATCAGGCTGCAGCTTAAATATGTCAGGGAGCATTCATTCTTGATTGATTTTAAGATAATTTTAATGACCTTAGGGAAGGTCTTCTCAGGATTTAAAAATGAAGCAGTATGACACTTTAATCACCGAGGAATCGGTAAGAGATATCCCGGCAACGCTGCTGCGGGCGATGTATGTGACCATGCTGAGGATTCGCAAGTTTGAGGAGAGGGTTGCCAGTCTCGTATCCGAGGGGGAGATTATATGCCCCTCTCATCTATATACTGGTGAAGAAGCTGTATCAACAGGAGTATGCTCTGCTCTGAGAAGAGATGATTGGGTTTTCAGTACGCACCGCAGCCACGGGCATTATGTTGCCAAGGGTGGGGATATAAAGGCACTGATGGCTGAACTGTATGGCAAGGCGACTGGATGCTCAAGGGGCAGAGGTGGCTCTATGCATCTGGCATCGCCGGAAGTAGGGCTACCGGGGAGCTCGGCAATCGTTGCCGGGACGATTCCTCTGGCTGTTGGGGCAGCGCTGGCCTTCTCTATGAGGGAGGAGGGTGGGGTTTCAGTAGCCTTCTTCGGTGATGGTGCCGTTAACGAAGGAGTATGGTATGAATCTCTTAATTTTGCTTCGCTTAAGAGGCTGCCAGTAATTTTTGTCTGTGAGAACAATCTTTATTCCACTCACATGCCCATATCAGCCTGCCTTGCCGATACCAGCATCTACCAGAAGGCTGAGGCATTTAAGATGCCCGGAGTTCGGATTGATGGGAATAATGTGGTGGAGGTTTATAAGACGGCGAAGGGAGCAGTCGAAGATGCCCGCCGTGGCAACGGCCCTACTTTAATTGAGTGTATGACCTATAGATGGCGGGGGCATGTCGGCTCGAATTTTGACCTGGAAAAAGGCCTCAGGAGCAAGCAGGAATTGGATTATTGGATGAAAAGATGCCCGATTAAGGCGTTAGAGGGGTTGTTGCTAAACCATGACATCATTTCTGAATCAGAAAAAGAACAGATTTGCCGGGGAATTGATGGCGAAATCGAGGAAGCCCTCATCTTCGCTAAGCAAAGTCCCTATCCAGGTCAAAATGAACTGCTTGACAATGTATTTAAAACTTAAAATCAGGTATGCGTGATGCGAACAATTTCTTATGTCCAGGCAATTAACGAGACCCTGCGTCAGGTGATGGAAGAGGATAGGCGTGTATTTCTAATCGGGCAGGGTGTTACCAGCCCCTGGTATGTGGGAAGCACCACCGTTGGTCTTATAGATAGGTTCGGCCCCGAACGAGTAATTGATACACCGGTGTCGGAAAATGGTGTTACCGGGACTGCAATAGGGGCAGCATTGGCTGGAATGCGTCCGGTCTTAGTTCATCCCAGGATGGACTTTATGTATTATGCGATGGACCAGATAGCAAACCATGCTGCAAACTGGCACTACATGTTTGGTGGGCAGATGAATGTTCCGTTAACTATCTGGGCGATTATTAACAGGGGTGAGGAGCAGGCTGCTCAGCACTCCCAGGCTTTGCAGGCGATGTTTATGCATATACCGGGTTTGAAAGTGGTTATGCCCGGCACTCCTTACGATGCCAAGGGGCTTCTCATTGCCAGCATTAAAGATGACAATCCAGTCGTGTATATCGATGACCGCTGGCTCTACGACCAGGAAGAGGATGTCCCCGAAGAGCTATACACGGTGCCAATCGGGAAAGGGATAACGAGGAAGCAAGGCAAAGATGTAACAATAGTGGCAACATCCTACATGGTTTGCGAGGTGACTAAGGCTGCTATGGCTCTTGAAGAAGATGGAATCGATGCAGAAGTGATAGATTTACGCTCACTAACACCTCTAGATGAGGCTCTCGTATTTGAGTCGGTGAAAAAGACGGGGAGATTAGTTGTCGCCGATGGAGGCTGGAAGACATGTGGTGTAGGGGCAGAAATCTCTGCCGCAGTAGCTGGTAACGCTTTTGAATATCTAAAAGCGCCGATAGTGCGAGTTTCTTTACCCGATGCTCCAGCTCCGGCCAGTTCGGCATTGGAAAAGGTGTATTATCCCAATGCCAACAGTGTAGTTTCGGCTGTCAAGAAAGTACTGAAGTGGAGTGGTAAAAGTGGCGTATAAGGTTCCTTTTGTTGATTATCCAAAGCAATATCGGAGTATGGAAAAGGAGATAGACACAGCGATTAAGGAGGTGCTGCTAAACGGTGACTTTATTCTCCGTGAGCAGCTCAGACGGTTTGAGAATAACATAGCTTCATTTGTAGGAGTGAAGTATGCCGTTGGCGTAAATAGCGGGACTGATGCACTGTACCTGTCTCTGCTGGCTGCTGGAGTGGAACATGGCGACGAGGTTATTACAGTAGCCCATACATTTTTAGCTACAGTGGGAGCAATCGTGAACTGTGGAGCTAAGCCAGTTCTGGTAGATGTTAAGCCGGACTTTAACATAGATGTGGATGATGTCGAGGCAGCCATAACGCCTCAAACCAAAGCCATAATACCGGTTCATTTGAATGGCCGTCTCTGTGATATGGAAAAGCTGATGGAGATAGCTGCCAGGCACAATTTAATGGTGATTGAAGACGCAGCCCAGGCACTGGGAGCGATGTTCGATGGAAAGAAGGCCGGCTCTTTCGGACTGACTGGCTGCTTCAGCTTCTATCCGGCAAAAGTATTAGGAACGGCTGGAGATGGAGGGCTGGCAGCAACAAATGACGGGGAAATAGCAGGAAAGATACGAGCTCTGAGAGATAATGGCAGGGTCATAGGCAAAGATGAAGTGGTTGGCTATGGCTTTAACAGCCGCCTGGATACCCTGCATGCAGCTATCCTGGATGTGAAACTAAGGCGTTTGCCCGAATGGATAGAGAGGCGGCGCGAGATAGCCGGCATTTATCATCAAGGGCTGTCAGGTATATCCCAGCTACAGTTACCGCCTCAGCCACAGGTTGACGACCGCTATTTCGATGTGTTCCAGAACTATGTTATTCGCACCAGGAGAAGAGATGAGCTAGTCAGCCACCTGCGAGGGAGTGGTATCGAAGTATTGATTTCATGGCCTATTCCTATGAATCATCAGAAGGCACTGGGGTTAAGCCACTTTAAGCTGCCGGAAACCGAGGCGATATCAAGAGAGGTGCTTTCGTTACCTATGTATCCTGAACTAAGCAATGAGCAGATAGAGTATGTAATCCAGACAGTGCGGAATTTTTATAGAAATAGTTAAGTTTCCTTAAAGAAGTTGATGATGAGAATAAACCGCTATCATATCCCGGAAATTCTTGTTGATGTCGTTCTGGTGGCCGGAGCCTTTGCCCTGGCTTTCTTCTTGAGATTTGATTTCAGCATCCCACCTGAGCAGTTGGGGCTTCTTAAGACCTTTATCCTGCCTGTCGTGGCGGCAAAACTCATCGTATTTTATTTCGCCGGTCTCTACCGCCGAATATGGCGTTATGCTGGTATGAGGGACTTCTTCACTATAATCTGGGCAAGCATCCTGAGCACCGCCCTGGTAATAGTCATTATCTTTTTTATTTACCATACTGCTTTCCCCCGCTCAGTAGTGGCGCTGGATGGAATCCTGACCGCAGCCTTAATTGGCGGGGCGAGATTTGCCGCCCGGGGTATCCGTGAACTGCGGCTAAAAAGTATCCTGTCACCACCAGCAAAGCCTGTTCTAATTGTCGGTGCCGGTGATACGGGCGAGGCCATCCTCCGCGAGATGCTCAGGCGCCCGGAGCTTGCCTACCAACCGGTGGGGTTGATAGACGATGAGCTGCGGAAACAGGGGGTACGCATCCATGGGGTGAGGGTGCTGGGGACGCGAAAGCACCTCCGGGAGCTAATCAGTAAGTATCAGGTCGAAGAGGTAATTATCAGCATGCCCACCGTCTCCCGGGAGGTAATCCGGGATATTTTCTTCCAGTGCCAGGAGATGGGGGTAAAGTGTAAGACCTTACCCGGAATCTACCAGATAATCAACGGCACGGTCGGCATTGAGCAAATCAGGGAGGTTGGAGTAGAGGACATCCTGGGTCGGGAGCCGGTAGCGGTAGACCTGAAAAAGGTCGCCGGTTATATTTCAGGTAAGCCGGTCCTGGTGACCGGGGCCGGCGGCTCCATCGGCTCTGAGCTCTGCCGGCAGGTAAGCCGGCTGCAGCCCTCACTGCTTATCATGGTCGACCAAAGTGAGGGTAGCCTATTTGAGATTGAGCAGGAGCTTCTAAAAGAGCGCCGTTTTGCCTCAGTGGCAGCGGTCGTGGCCGATATTGCCAACCGGGCGAGAACAAAAGCCATTTTTAACAAATACCGGCCCGCAGTTGTTTTCCATGCCGCTGCCTACAAGCACGTGCCGCTGATGGAGGCAAATCCTATCGAGGCAATCGAGAACAACTTGCTTAATACCAGGGTGGTGGCCGAGACAGCCATTCAAGCCGGGGTTGAGAGATTTGTCTTTATCTCCACCGATAAGGCGGTTGACCCTGTCAGCGTGATGGGCAGATCTAAGGCACTTGCCGAAAAGCTGGTGCAGTTTTTCGCTCATGACAGCTCAACCAGGTTCATGAGCGTGAGATTTGGCAATGTACTCGACTCCAGCGGCAGCGTGGTGCCGACTTTCAGGCATCAGATTGCCCTGGGCGGACCGGTAACGGTTACCCATCCTGAGATGGCCCGCTATTTTATGACTATTCCCGAGGCGGTGCAGCTGGTTATCCAGGCGGGGGCTATGGGTGAGGGAGGAGAAGTCTTCGTTCTGGATATGGGGGAGCAGGTGCCGATACTGGAGCTGGCAAGGAATATGATAAGGTTGTCCGGTTTTGAGCCGGAGAAGGATATTCCTATCGAGTTTAGCGGCATTCGGCCGGGGGAGAAGCTGCGTGAGAAGCTGTTCCGGGACGATGAGAAGGCTTTACCCACCGAACATGAAAGGATTCTGGTAGTTAAAAACTCCGGACCGGATATCGCCAGGTTCAGGAAGGATATCCTGCAACTGGAGAAAGCCGTCAGCACCGGCAGCCCTGAAAAGATACAGGAGGAGTTTTCACAGATGTGCGCATACTATCTGGGCAAGAATTCGGGCAGCGCATCCTGATTTTGATATTCGAATTTCGGGTTCGGCATACGCGGGTTTAACGATGAAGAAATTTTTAGCCGCTTTCCCCTACTGGGTGCCGGCTGTTTTGTGGATGGGGGTTATCTTTTTCCTGTCCTCACTGCCTGAAGCAGCGACTCCGGGGCGTGATATACTACCCGACAAGGTCTGCCACGCCGGGGAGTATTTTATCTTTGCCTTCCTCATCCTGTTTGCCCTGCAGAGGACGACCCGGATGCGGTTTTCCACCAGCTTCTGGATAACACTTGGCTGGGGACTGATATACGGGCTGAGCGATGAGATTCACCAGTTGTATGTTCCTACCAGGCAGTGCGATGTTGGAGACCTTGTCGCCGATGTGTGTGGGGTGGTGCTGCTGTTTTTCATATTGTGGCTTATACAGAGGTCGGGGGAGCGTGGCGCGGAAGCTTACCGCCTGCTGGCAGGCAAGGAAAAGCGATAGCCTCAAGGGGCTTTTTGTCTGTCCCGGCGGCGGTTTCGGGGGAGATTGCAAATTTAGCTGAATTGGGATAGACTTTTCCCTATTACCGGGGAGGTGAATATGGAAGAAGAGATTAGTCTGCGAAAATATATCGATGTGCTGCTCAGGCACTGGAAGTTGATAGTGAGTATAACGGTGCTAGCGGTGTTCGCGGCCGGGCTGATGAGCTTCCTTACGCCTCCTGTTTATGAAGCCAGGGCAGCGGTGCTTATTACCAAGTTTGCGCCTGAATATCAAGCTTCTGAAGGAGGGGCCTCGTCACAGCGGGAGGCCTTAATCGCCCTGGTGAAATCAAGCGCTATAGCTACTCAAATTATAGAACAAATGGGGGATGAGCTCGAGCCTGGCGAAAAAAGAGCCGAAGCCATGCTAGGCAAAGTGCAAGTGGGGCAGAAGGGCGATCTTATTGAGATTACTGTTAAATCTACCGACCCCCGGAAGGCGGCAGACATTGCCAATGCCTGGGGAGAGGTATATGAAAACTATGTTAATTCTCTCTACAGTGGAATCTCCCAGTCGCTGGAAGAGCTGGAAACTCAGGCGGATGCTGCCAAACAGGAATATAATGAAAGGCAGAAGGCATGGGAAGATTTTGTCGAAGATAACCGAATCGCCGAGCTAAGCCAGCAGGTTAGTGACAAGGAGTTGCTTTGCAAGGCCAGGTCCCTTCGTGAGCAGATTAAGGCCGGTTCCTCTTCTCCAGCCTCCGCCGCAGCCAACAGCCTGACTCTTATGCTACTGCAAGTTAGGGAGTTTACCAGTTTGCCTGCTGAGTCCCGGATCTCGCTGGACGCGTTTTCTAACGCTAATGTCAGCCTCGCTGATATAAATGCCTGGGTTTCTACGCTGGAGACCAGGTCAGGGAGTACGCCGGAGCAGTCCGTTAAGGAACTGCGGCAGGAGATTCTGCAGTTACAGAGTGAACTGGAGCTAGAGACTGCAAAGCAAAGGGAACTGGAAAGGCTGAGAGACAGGGCTCGCGGGTCATACGAGAGCCTTGACAACAGCGCAGCCCAGATAGAAGTGGCAATTCAACTGAAGGACGCCGTGGTCCGCGTTGCTGATGTTGCTTCTGTGCCTCAGTCACCGGTGGCACCCCGTAGAGTGACGAACATCGGCATTGCGCTGGTGTTGGGGCTGGTCGTAGGCGTATTCGGTGCCTTCGGGGCTGAATACTTTAAGACGACCGGGGAGAAACCGGAGGGAGAGAAAGAAGAGCCAGAGGTAAGCTGAGCTGGTAGATGTTTGCCGCGACGCTGCTTATATAACCGGCACCGCCGGTTATTAGGATATTCATTATTTCACCGTTACCGACTTCGCCAGATTGCGGGGCTTGTCGGGGTCGAGGCCCCGGGCGATGGCCAGGTGGTAGGCCAGGAGCTGGAGCGGCACGACCATCACCAGGGGATAGAAGATTTCCTCAACCTGGGGAATCTCAATCCACTCGTCAAAGACCTCTTCCCGCCGCTCGGAAACACCGATAACATAAGCCCCGCGTGCCTTCGCCTCGGAAACATTGGACAGGGTCTCATCGAAGGTATAGTCCCGGGGGCAGATGGCTACCACCGGTGTCCCCTTCTCAACCAGGGCCAGCGTGCCGTGCTTCAGTTCGCCGGCAGGCATGCCCTCGGCGTGGATATAGCTGATTTCCTTCAGCTTCAGCGCCCCCTCCATCGCAATGGCGAAGTTAACCCCCCGGGCGATGTAGTAAAAGTCTTTTCTGTCCTTGAGCTCCCGGGCAAGCCGGGGCAGCTTTTCGCCGTTACCGTGGAAATTGCCCTCAACCAGGGAGGCGATAGCTTTTATCTCGGCAGCCCCTTCATCGAAGCGGTTGGCCATGGCAAAAGCCAGGAGATAGAAGAGGGCAAGCTGCGCTACAAAAGACTTGGTGGCAGCGACACCTATCTCCGGCCCGCAGTTAAGGTAAAGCACCCTGTCGCTCATCCTGGCGAGGGAGGAGCCGACGACGTTGACCAGTGAGAAGACACTTGCCCCGTTTTCTTTAGCCTTCTTCACCCCCTGGATAACATCGGCGGTCTCACCGCTCTGGGAGACGGCGATTACGACGGTATTCTTATCAATAGAATCGGCAAAGTAGCCAAACTCGGAGGCGATAATGACATCGCTGAACTTGCCGGCGAGTTTGGAGAAGACATAGCGGCCGATAAGGGCGGCATACCTTGAAGTGCCGCAGGCGGTGAATATTACCTGCTTTGCCCGCAGGATGTCCATCGCCATCTCCATTACTTGCTTCTGGTCCTGCATCAGGGCGCGGCGCAGCGATTGCGACTCCTCCAGGATTTCCTTCAGCATGAAGAAGTCATAGCCCTGCCGGGTGGCCTCGTCCCACTTCCAGTCGACCTCCGCGGGCGCTCTCTCAATTTCCCTGCCGTTACCATCAAGCAGGGTGACCTTCTCACCGGTGAGGACAACGGTCTCACCATCTTCAATGAAGATGACGCGGCGGGTCTCTTCGAGGAAGGGGAGGCTGTCACTGGCAACGAAGTTGCCTTCCTCCCCGATGCCGACCACCAGGGGGCTGTCCTTACGGGCGGCGACAATCTTGCCCGGCTCCTTAGCGGAGACGGCAAGGAGCGCATAGGAGCCCTTGAGCTCCGGGGTCATACGGAGGACGGCCTCTTCCAGAGGAACCCCGTCTTTAAAGTACTCTTCAAGGAGATGGGGAATGACCTCGCTGTCGGTGTCGGAGATAAATTTGTGCTCGGGCTCAAGACGGGAGCGGAGCTCGCGGTAGTTCTCGATGATGCCGTTGTGGACGACGGCGACTTGCCGGTGGCAGTCGGAGTGAGGGTGAGCGTTCTCAGGCGTAACTCCGCCGTGGGTTGCCCAGCGGACATGGCCGATACCGACCTTCCCGGGAAGCTCCCCGAGGCGGTGTGCCCGCGCTACTTCATCAAGCTTGCCGATGCCTTTCTCAATGCAGAGGCGGCTGTCAACGCTGGTGGCGATACCGGCGGAATCATAGCCGCGGTACTCGAGCTTCTTAAGGCCCTTAAGCACCAGGGGGGCGGCCTCTCTATTGCCGATGTAGCCGATTATTCCACACATTTGTTTTCCATTACTTTATAATTGCCCGGGGCGAGGGCTACCTTACCGGGGGGGAGGTCGTCGGTCAGGCAGACGTGAGCGCCGACGATGGAGCCGGAGCCAATCTTGATGCCGGGCATGACGTTGGCATTAACACCCGTCTTGCAGTTACTGCCGATGATGGCCCCGAGCTTGTCGAGGCCGGTATCTACCGGTTCGCCCTCTATTTTAACAGAGATATTCTTTTCATCAAAGCGGAAGTTGCTGAGCACGGTGCCGGCGCCGAAGGAGCAGCCGCTGCCGATGATAGAATCGCCGGCATAGCTCATATGAAACCAACAGTCGTCCCCGACGTAGGAGCCCTTGACCTCGGTGGAGTAGCCGACAACGCAGCGCGCCCCGATGTGGCTGTACTCGCGGATAAGGCTGCTGTTGCCGATAATGGTGCCGGGGCCGATATATACCGGCCCCCGGATGACCGCATTCTCAAAGACCCGGACATTATCAGAGATAATCACCTTGCCTTCGATGGTGGCTTTATCGGAAATACTGGCCGAAGGGGAGATATATCCCTGGCTCCGGTCGAGGAAGCGCCGTACGGCGGCGAAGATATGCCAGGGGTACTTGATAGCGTCCCAGGAGCCGGTGTAGGGGACAACCCTGATGTGACGGGTGTCCCGGGCGATGGCACCGAGGGCACACTCATAGACATCGTCCCGGGTGGTCTGAACATCAGCGATATATTTAAGGAGCCGCTCGGGGTCGCTGTGCAGGTGGACAAGGATGTTTACCAGGTTTGAGGGTTCATTACCCCGGCCCGGCTTTTCCACGATACGCTTTAGCTCGCCCTCCTCACCGACCACGAGATAGCCGCCGGGGAAATAATCGCTCACCTCATATCCGGCCAGGTAAGAAGCGGCGGAGTTACGGCGGTGGGCCTCGAGAAGGCCGGTGTAGGCGGAGAGTTCGAAGATGTCATTGGGGTTAACGATAATGATTTCACCGTTGAGAAAGCGGCGGGCGCTCTCGAGGGCACCGGCAATACCCGAAGGCTCTTTTTGGATAGCAAGGCCGGTCTTAACGGCGGGGGTGCCGGCAATGATGCTCTCGATGGCACCGATATTCCGGGGGTTTCCCACGATAACAAACTCGGTGAGCCCGGCGCTTGAGGCCAGTTCAAGCTGGTGCTCGAGGAGGGTCTTTCCGAGGAAGTCTAAGAGGAACTTGTCCTCGCTGACGGGGAACATCCGCCTGCCGTTGCCACCACAGAGAAGGACTACCTTCATACCATTACCCTTTCGAGGATGTTTTCCACGGCCCGGGAGCCCTTCTCCAGGAGTGCTTCGGTTTGAGCAGGTGAGGCCGACTCGGCGCTGACCCGGATAGCGGGCTCGGTGCCGCTGGCTCTGATGAGCACCCAGGAATCATCAAGCTTAAACCGGAGGCCGTCCAGGGTGTTGAGCTCACAGGCGCCGAAGAGGCTGCTGTCACCAGCGAGATTTTCGATGGCCGCCGCTTTAAGGTGGTTGGGACAGGAGAGTTTCTTCTTTCCGGAGAAGAGCGGCGGGAGACGTTTGAAGAAATCACGGATGTCACCTGCCCTCTCGATGTGGCGGAGGAGGGTGAGGGTGGCAAAGAGAGGGTCCGGGTAGTAGCCAATCTCGGGCAGGATATAGACGCCGACCGGCTCGACACCGATGGCGGCGTCAAGCTCGCGGGCAAGATAGGCGACACTCACATCGCCAACCCTGCCCCGCACCACCTCCACCCCCAGGTCTTCCAGTGTTATGTCAAGCAGCCTGCCCGTCTCGACCGTGGTCACGACCTTTTTCTTCCCGCTCTCCTCGACCGCCACCCGGGAGACGAAGGCAATAAGCTCATCAAATCCCAGGAATCCCTCCCGGTCGCAGAAGACAACACGGTCGGCGTCGCCGTCGAAGCAGACGGCAAGGTCGGCACCGCGCTGCCGGAGAAACTCAATTGTCCCCTGAAGGGTATCTCCGCGCGGCTCGGGGTCTCTGCCGGGGAAAGAGCCGTCGGGCACGTCGTTTAGCGGTATTACTGAAAGACCGGCGGCGGAGAGAAGCTCGCTCGCAAATCCCGAGGCGGCGCCGTTACCGGGGTCGACAACGACCCGCAGGCCGCCGTTGGAATGCGTCTGCGGGAAGCGCTCCCGGATGCACTGGAAGTACTTTTCCTTCGCTTCCCCGCTCCGGCTGAAGGCACCGGGGGGAGCAAGCCGGAACTTCTTTTCAGCGAAGATTCTTTCAATCTCCGTCTCCTGCTCCCGGCTGTACCCGGTGGTGTCTCCGTTGAAGAGCTTGATGCCGTTAAACTCGGGGGGATTGTGGGAGGCGGTAATCATCACCCCACTGTCGAAGCCCATTTCGCGGGTGAGGTGGGCCAGTGCCGGGGTGGGCAGAATTCCGAGGTCAACTACATCGATACCCGAGGAGCGCAGGCCCGAGACGACGGCGTCCTTGACGGTTTCACGGCTCAGCCGGGTATCGGTAGCGATACAGACTTTTGCATGCGGGGCAAGGGTAGTGCCCGCTGCGCGGGCGACTTCCCGGCACAGGTTAAGGGTCAGGTCCTGCCCGACGATGCCCCTGACGCCGCTCGTCCCGAAGAGGCGGTAGTTATTTCCTGTTTGGCTCCAGTGATTAGTTTGAATTTGTCTCTCCCCTGGCGTGACTGACGGCGGCGATTATATCCGCGACGCCGAATGGTTTCCTCATAACGGCAAAAGGGCCCTGCTTAAGAGCCCGCATCATTATCTCGCTATCGGGATAGCCGGTGACGATGGTTACCGGCACATCGGGCTCGAACTTCCTTATCCGGCGCAGAAGCTCGGCACCATCAATTTCGGGCATCTTCAGGTCAAGAAAGATGAGGTCGAAGTTCAGCCGCTCTACATACTGCAGGCCCTCAGCCCCGCTGCCGGCGGTTACGACGGTGTGTCCCGCTCTCTCAAGGGCCTCTTTGAAGAGGTGTCCTATTATCGGGTCGTCATCGATAACCAGGATGCGGAGCCGGGTCCCGTTCGCCTGCTGCCGCAGCCACTTATCAATGGTCTCTCTATCAAACCGCCACTTGCTGCCTACCTTAAGTGCCGGGATAGCGCCCCGCTTCAGCATCCGGTAGATGGTCCTTTTGGTGACGCGCAGGTGCTCACCAAGCTCCTCTATGGTCATCAACGGCGCCGTGTTATTCATTTTAAATGTTAAATCCTGCTGTCATCCCGTTGTGGTAGTTGTTGCCTATAGTCGCAGATTGTACGCTCGCACGTACCATTTGTCAATAGGAAAAATACAGGACGCCAGCGGTCTCCCGGCCTAGACTGCCAGCGGTGTTGCCAGGGGCAGGAGCAGGGTGGAGCCGGGCTTACGCCGCAGATAAGAACGGGTGTATTTAACCGGGAAAGAGTAGATAACCTGGACGCGGGGGTGCTCGGCGCAGAAAAGAAACATGCCCACGACCTGCGGCTTCGTCCCGAAGGGGCCGATTACCATATTGAGCGAGCCCTTCGTCTCATTAAAGATAGTCTCCAGCACCTGCCTGGCGCCATACGGGCTATCAGGGGGCACGTCCCTTACTTCCACCGAGGGCTGCGAGAGGAGATAGGAGTTATTCTCCCGGGCATACTTCAGGTAGTTGAGATTCCCGCCGCGGGGAGGGCTTGTTATCAGGGCAATAGTCCGGGAGGGGTTGACATGCTTCCATACCGCCAGGGAGCGCTCGGGCTCAAACCCCAGAAAGAGGACCAGGAGCGTCTCCTTGTCCAGCGAGAGCTGCCCGTAAAAGCTGGGGATGGTGGAAATCTGGGCGATGCCTTCGGTGAGCCGGGTCGGCAGATATACCTGGGTGGTGTGAATGATGCGGGGGAGCGGCAGCTTCAGTTCAGTCACCAGGTAGTGAAGGAGCTCCAGCAGGTAAATCTTGGTAAAGCCGCTGATGTCAATGGTGATGAAGGACTCCGCTGAGCACCCGGGCTGGCACTTCTTCCAGGTCTGCTTGAACTGGTTGAGTCCGTCAGCCGGGTCGTCTCTCTGGCACGAAATGATGAAGGCCCCCTCGGTGCTCCGCCTGGCGAGCTCGGCCTGCAGCCGGAACTTGTGGTCGTCAACCTGTTTCTTGTACAGCGGCTCTTCAATAACGAAGATGACGGCGAACCTTGTCCTGAAGTCAACCTTCATCTTTGAGATGCTGGAGAGACACCTGTCTTCGAAGCTGGCGCAGCAGATAAAGAGGTCATCAGGCCCGCTTTCGTTCAACCTGGTTAAACGCTCAATGGCAACCGGTTCCGCTGTCTTCGGCACCTTAACCGACCCCCTGGTGCTAACGTCACAGACTGTTAGCGTCCACTATAAAGGCCATAACCATGGTTGTCAACCTTGAGGGGAACTAAAATACCAGCTTCTAAATCCAAAAGTACTATTGTAACGGGGGAGCCCCCTACCTAGAATTAAGAGAGTAGTTATAACAGGTGGTAAGTTTAAGGACATGAGCGTTTCTTCACGGTCAGATGACGGTCTGCGCCAGATACTGATTGAAGCCGGCCTGGTTAGCGCCGAGCAGCTAAGCGGGCTGACCGGTGGCAAGGAGAGGCCCAGGCTGGGCCAGTTGCTCTTGGGACAAGGGGTTATCACCGCTCAGCAGCTGGCGATAGCGCTTGGACACCAGTTGAATATTCCTTACATCGACCTCAATACCTGCCAGATTCAGCCTGAAGCACTGCGGTTAATCCCCGGACCGGTGGCCAGAAGGTATAACGCTATCCCGGTGGCGATTAAAGACAGCGCGCTACAGGTGGCGATGGCGGAGCCGGATGACGTGCTGGCGCTCGAGGCGCTGGCGGCCCGGGCCCAGCTCAAGATTAAACCCGCGGTAGCGGCTGTTGACGAAATCCGGGAAGCCATCGACCGTAATTACCAGGCATATGGCGAGATTGAGAAGGAGTTCAGCCGGATTACTCTCCCGGCACCAAGCACCGAGGAAAGGGTTTCCACGGAAGCCATCGCGGGGGCACCCGCGGTCCGGGCGGTAAGCCTCATCGTCGAGGAAGCGGTTAAGAGCCGGGCCTCTGATATCCATATAGAGCCCGGGGAGGACAGGCTGCGGGTGCGTTACCGCATCGATGGAGTGCTCCATGAGACGATGTCCTTACCCTTAACCGCCCATGCTCCCCTCATCTCCAGATTGAAAATTATGGCTAATATGAATATCGCCGACCACCATCCTCAGGACGGCCAGTTTTCAGTCAAGGTAAGAAAGCGAGAGATAGATGTCAGGGTAGCCACTATCCATACGACATACGGCGAAATGGCAGTACTGCGTATTTTAAATAAATCATTCGCGGCTCTCAGCCTCGCCGAGGTCGGATTCGCACCGGACAACCTCGAGGAATACGAGCGGATGCTGAAATCTCCCTATGGTATGATTTTGAGCAGCGGTCCCACCGGCTCGGGGAAGACCACCTCCCTCTACGCCTCGGTCAACCACCTCGACCGCAAGGGGCGCAACATCATCACGGTCGAGGACCCGGTGGAATACCGGTTTAAGGATATTAATCAGATTCAGGTCAATCCCCGTGCCGGACTGACCTTTGCCACCGGCCTGCGCGCCATAATGCGGCATGACCCCGATATCATCCTGGTGGGGGAAATACGTGACGCCGAGACAGCCGGTATCGCTGTCCAGTCAGCCCTCACCGGCCACCTGGTACTTTCCTCGGTCCATGCCAACGATTCGGTAGGCGCTCTTTTCCGCCTGCTCGACCTGGGGGTGGAGCCGTTTCTTGTTTCCTCGGCCCTTATCGGGGTTGTTGCCCAGCGGCTGGTGCGCCGCATCTGCCCGCACTGCCAGTATCTCTCTTCCGTCCCGGTTGAAGAGCAGCTTGCCTACTCCCGGGAACTGGGAGAGGAACGGACCGAATGCGTCTACGGCAGCGGCTGCAACTCATGCAGTAATACCGGTTACCTGGGGCGCATCGCCGTTTTTGAAATCCTGCGGGTGAGTGATGAGATAAGGAGCATGCTGGTTGCCGGAGCCGGCGCAACTCAGATACGGGCACAGGCACAGAAAGAGGGGATGGTAACGATGTGGCGTGATAGCATGCTCAAGGTGAAAGAAGGTATTACCACTCCCTCCGAGGTAATGCGTAACATATTCTCCATCGGTTAAAGGCGATGAATTATAACTATCTGGGCTATAACGAAGATAAGCAGGTGGTAAAAGGCACGGTAGCTGCCTCGAGCCAGGAGGCGGCGGGGCAGCTCCTGGCACATGACGGCTACCGGGTCCTCAGCTTGAAGCCGGTAGCCACTTTTACTCCCAACTGGGAGCAGTTGTTCCCGTCCCTCTACCGGGTAAAGCCGGCATCGATAGTCATGCTTTCCCGGCAGCTGGCGCTGCTCCTCGAGTCCGGCATCGATATCGTTACTTCCCTGGAGCTGCTACGGGGCCAGGAGTCCAACCGGACTTTAAGGAGGGTGCTGGAAGAGATAGTCGCTGACCTCCGCAGCGGTCACCGGCTCTCAGCGGCGCTGGACAGGCATCCTGAAATCTTTCCTCCCGTTTACCGCCGCTCGCTGAGTGTGGGTGAGCAAACCGGGGGTCTCGAGACAGTGCTGAGGCAGGTGGCCGACCACATGGAGAGAGAAAACACTACCGCCAAAGAGGTGAAGGGCGCTTTAAGATATCCCGCCATTGTTGCCGTGGTGGCCGTTATCGTGATAGGGGTACTGGTCACCTTTGTCCTGCCGGCCTTTACGGACCTTTATAGCTCCCTGGGGGCCGAGCTGCCGCTGCTGACCAGGATGCTGCTGGATGCCGTTGACGGTCTTCAACAGTACGGGCTTTACCTTATGGCGGCAGCAGCGGGTGTTATTGTTGCCGCTCTCACCTACGTTAAGACACCGGCGGGAAGGTACCAGTGGCACAGGCTGCTGCTCAGGTTACCCCTGATGGGACGGGTTATCCAGCTTGACGAGCTTGCCCGCTGCTGCCGGAATATGTCGCTCCTGTTTCGGGCAGGCCTGCCGCTGCCCGAAATTATGTCCCTCGTTGTCCAGGGCAGCAATAACAGGGTGCTGGCGAAGGCCCTCAGTGATGTTCGAGAGGACATGCTTAAAGGTGAGGGCATGTCCCAGCCGATGGCAAAGAACCCGATATTCCTGCCGCTGATGGTACAGATGGTCAAAGTCGGCGAGGAGACCGGTAACCTCGATGATACCCTGCTGTCCGTGGCCCAGGGCTTTGAGACCGAGGCTGAGGATAAGACGCAGTCCCTCGTCGAACTCATCCAGCCCGCAATGACGCTGATTATAGGTCTGGTAGTCGCGTTTATCGCCCTGTCCATGTTTTCGGCGATGTATTCTGTCTACGGGCAGATGGCCTAGTCCAGGGAGGAAGCCGCACAGTGAAAGCCTTTAGAGCAGCCAGAAAGCCCGGTATTTTCGGAGGAAAGGAGGCCGGGGTCGGCCTCATCGAGACCCTGGTCGCCCTGGCCCTGCTGGGCATAATTGCGGCCAGCTTTCTGGGGGGTCTGGCCACCATCTCTAAGGCAGCCTTCACGGCTGATGAGCGGGCTACCGCGGAATGCCTGGCCCGGAGCCAGCTGGAATATGTCAAGAGCCAGGGCTACATCAGCCATATTGACCCTGAGCATGGAGATTACGCGGTGATAACAACAACTCCGGCTGGCTACAGGGTAGAGCCTATAGCCGTACCTATTGACCCGGCCACAGGGCAACCCCTGGCCGAGGGAGACAACGGTATTCAAAAGATAACGGTAGCCGTCAGCCACGGGGGTCAATTAGTCCTTACCCTCGATGACTATAAGGGGGATAGATGAAGCAGGGTGAGAAAGGGCTTACGCTCATTGAGCTAGCCGTGACCGTGGCGATTGTAGCTCTTATCGCCGCCGGGGCCAACATGAGCGTATTTCAGGTGCTCAAAGGTACCGAGCGCAGTAACGACCATATGACGGCTGTTAATCAGGTGCAGAATGCCGGTTACCGGATTAGCAATGACACCCAAACAGCACAAAGCGTTGATACCATTAACGACCCGGAAACCCCCGAGGATGAGTTTATTACCCTGCAGTGGACTAACTGGGAAAATGGCGATGTTCATAAAATTGTTTACACTTTTCATGATATGGCCGGGGGTCTTAAGAAGCTCAAGCGGCGGCACGTAATTCATGATGCCGGTGGAGTGGAAACAGGAAACGCGATGACCCTGGTCGCTGAATATATCAGTGCGGCGAGCTTCTCCGAACAGGATAGCACCTGGAAACTAACTGTCCAGGCCCAGCCGGGGATAGCAACCGAGACCAGGGAATATGAGGTCAAGCCCAGGGTTAATATGTAGAGGACTAGGTGGGATGAAGAGGCGGCTGAGCAAGGTAATAAAAAGTGAAAGCGGGCAGGCCCTGCCCATAGTTTTAGTTCTGCTGGTCCTGGGGGGGCTGCTTGTCGCCCCGTGCCTTAGCTATGCCGCTACCAGCCTTAACAGCGGCGGGGTCATTGAGAAGAACACAAAGGGGCTTTATGCCGCCGATGCCGGGATTGAGGACGCGCTGTGGAAGCTAAAAACCCCTGACTCTTATTCTTATCCCTATCATTACGAGTTAGCGGATGTTAACGGGCTGTCGGTAACCGTCCTTATAGACCAAATTACTACCCTTTGGGGCATAGTGGTGGGAACTCCCGGGAGGCATTTCGATTGGTTAGAAGTAGATGGAAGCATGGCTTACAATGAGGGGCTGAGTGTTTACGTTTATACTGTTACCGTGACTAACAAAAGTAATTCAACCGTCAAGATATCTGAGCTATTTGTCAAGCTTCCCCCGAATTTTGAGTATATAACGGGGCCAACCGGCGGTGACCTTACTCCCGATACTACCGATGACCCGGAAGTTCAAGGTGACCCGGACACCGGCATAACGCTGGTCTGGGATTTTCCAACACCTCACCCTTCCATAGCAGGCGCTCCCGACCCCGAAAATGGCGTATATACGACAGCGAGCCACACTTTTCAGCTAAACGGCCCGCCTGGCTACTCGGGCGATGATGGTTATGCCTGGGTAGTGGCAACTGACGTCGATATAGGGTGCGTCGGCGAGGCTAACGCCTTTAAGATTACAGCCAAGGCTAAAGAGGGAGACACGACTGTTATAACCGTTAAAGCGGGTGTCTTGAGGGACAATGTAACGGGTGAGTTATTAGTTAGCTGCTGGGAAATAAATCCCCCGCCGGCAGGGAACTAAATATTAGATGGCGCTATCGGGGTAATAGCTAATGAAGGCATTGAAGCTAAGTAAAAAAGCCTGGCTCCTCCTGGCCGGCGGCATCTTTGTTATCCTGGCCGCCGGCCTGGGGACGGCTTATTCCCAGCAGGGCGATGAGCAGGGACGGTTGAACGAGGAGCTGGCCTTAGCCCGGTTGCGGTTAGGGAATTATCCGGCCCAGCAGCTTGAGCTTACTTCGCAGCAGAAAAAGCTGGAAAGCCAGCTGGCCATGGCTAAATCACAGCTTAAAAATACCAGGGCCGGCCTTTCCCGGTCAACCGAGAGCATCGAAGCCAGCGGCGGCCTGTTTGAGATTGCCGGGGACTGCCATGTGGAAGTAACGGCGATTAGCTCACCGGGTCCGACCACCCGGGAACTGGAAGGGGTTACCCTTGCGGTCCTGCCGCTTACGGTGAGGATTGAGGGAGAGGTCCTCGATTTAATCGACTTTGTCTCCAGGTGGACCGGAGACTACGCTACCGGGGTGGTGAAATCGGTAGAAATAAGTGTTCCACTCCCCCCCGGAGAGGAAGAGGAGGAAGGGGAAGTAGAGGAGACGGAGGGAGCGGAGAAGGAAGAACCAGTAGAAGAGCAGAAGCCGTCGGCTGTTATCAATCTGCTTATTTATAGCTACGAGGGTGACTGACCATGGCTAAAGCGGTTACTTTATATATTGACGATACCGGTATCAGGCTGCTGGTGGCCGGTGGTAAGCGAGTGGAAAAATGGGCTTACGCGCCGCTGGAGCCGGGGCCGGTCAGGGACGGGGTTATCATCGATGAGGCAGAAGTCGCTGCCCGGATTAAAGAGCTTTTCAAAGCCAGGGGGGTGAAGGCAAACAAGGTCATCGCCGGTTTGAGCGGGCTCCACTGCCTCTGCCGGGTGATTACGCTGCCCCGGCTGTCCGGGGCGATGCTGGCTGAGGCAGTAAGGCAGGAGGCGGAGAGCATCATGCCGGTGCCGCTGGAAGAGCTTTACCTCTCGTGGCAGGTTATCCCTGCCGCCGGGGGAGAAGAGACACAGGCCTTCCTGGTCGCTTCACCCCGTAACGCCATTGATGCTCTGGTTGAAACACTGCGCCAGGCAGATATCAAGCCCTATCTTATAGACCTGGCCCCCTTAGCCCTGGCCGGGGCGGTAAAGGAGACGACAGCCGTAACCATCGGTGTCCGGCCAAGTGAATTCGACATCGTAATTATAGTAGATGGAGTCCCCTACCCTATCCGCACCGTATCCCTTCCCGGTGAAGCGCTGCCCCTGCGGGAGAAACTGCCGGTTATTACAGAAGAGCTGGAGCGGACTATCAGCTTCTATAATTCCACCTACCCGGAAAAGGCCCTTGAGCCGAGTACACCTGTATTTGTCTCCGGGGAGCCGGCTGATGAGCCGGAGCTATGCCGGTCCCTGTCTGGTGAGTTTGGATTTCCTGTTTTGCCATTACCATCACCCCTGGAGTGCCCCGAGGACTTCGCCTCGAGCCAGTACATGGTCAATATCGGCCTGGCTCTTAAGAAGCTATCGCCGGGGAAGGGGCCCCACCCCTCGGTAGTGAACCTGAACGCTCTCCCCGACATCTACCGGCCTAAAGCCCGCCCTCTAAGTGAAATCCTTGCCGTTCCCGGCATTGTAGTGGCGGTAGGCCTGCTTTTTTACCTGGTAACGCTTGTGCAGGGTGCCGCTGCCGGGGCATCGTTGCTGCGCACTGAGCTGGATTCCGCCAACCAGGAAATCGGGCAAAGGCTGGCGGAGATGCAGGCGCAAAGGCAGCATATTGCCGGGCTGGAGACAGAAGCCGGTGAGGTGGAGGTGTCCCGTGACACCTTTAACGCAGTGGTCTATCGTATTAGCAAGGGTCACCGCAGGGTTAACGGCGACCTGGAGGTAACAATGTCTGTCCTGCCGGGGACGGTAAATTTGAGCGGCATCAGCTATGCCGGTGAAGGACTGACCATAAGCGGTACCGCGCCAGGCGAGACGGAGGTCTTAGCCTATGCCAGTGCCCTGAGAGCCAGCGGCGAGTTTTCCCGGGTTGTCATCTCAAGTCTACAAAGGACCGGAGACGGGATGAGCTTTAACCTGACACTCAGCCACGGGGGGTGAAGGTAATGGATATTTTCGCACTGCTTAATCTGGCAAAATCAAAGGGTGCCTCTGACTTGCACCTTGTTACCGGAAGTCCGCCCATGCTGCGCATCGATGGCGCTCTCGAGCCGGCAGACATGGCGCCGCTGACACCCGATGACACCGGCGAGGCGCTTGCCCAGCTAACCACGCCTGAGGAAAGGGAGGACTTTCACCACCGCCTGGAGCTGGACTTCGGCTATACCCTGGCTGATGGCAGCCGGCTCAGGTGTAACGCCGCCCGGCAGCGGGGGGCCACTACCCTTACCATCCGTTTGCTGCCGCCGGCCATCCCGACGATAGATGAACTGGGTATACCGCCGGTATTTACGGAGTTGATTCTCAGGCCCAGGGGGCTGGTGATGGTCAGCGGGCCTACCGGCAGCGGTAAGAGTACCACCCTGGCAGCCATGATTCAATACCTGAACACCAGTGAGAGGCGTCACGTGGTTACGATTGAAGACCCCATCGAGTATGTTCACCCCGCTATCAAGTGTGCCATAACTCAGCGGGAGCTGGGTAGTGATACCCTGTCCTTCGCCGAGGCGCTGAGACATGTATTGAGGCAGGACCCGGACGTAATCCTGGTGGGTGAGATGAGGGATACGGAAACGGCGGCCGCGGTGCTTACCATAGCCGAGACCGGGCACCTGATATTAACCACCGGTCATGCCCCCAGCACTTCCCAGGCGATGGAGCGGGTGATAGACCTGTTTCCGCCCCATGAGCGCTACCTGGCCCAGACACGGCTTGCCTCTCTACTCCTCGGCGTTCTCTGCCAGGCGCTTGTCCCCCGGGCCGATGGTAAAGGAAGGATAGCCGCTGCCGAGATTATGCTGGCTAACACGGCGGTGAGGAACCTCATCAGGGAAGGCAAAATTTATCAATTGCCCAACGTAATCCGCACTCATACCTATGCCGGGATGCAGACCCTCGACCAGTCCCTGGTCACCCTCTACCGTGAAGGGCTAATCAGCAGCGAGAGCCTGCTCGCCTTCTGCAACGACCGCGATGAGGTGGAAAAGCTCACCGGCAACGCCCGGGTAAATCAGGTAAAGTAGCCCCGGCGCGCCCTTAGCAACTCCCCGGTATGTATAATTCGCACTCATACCTCTGCCGGGATGGAAACTTCCTACCAGTTGATGAACTTCTGCCACGAAAGAGTAACCAGCCGCGAAAGCCTGCTTGCCTTCTGTAATAACCCCGGTGAACCAGAAAAGCCTACCGGCGAAGCTCGGGTGAATTAGATAAAATAACTTCGCGGTAAGCCTTCCCAGTTTGCTTTTGGCACAGCCTTAGCTAATTTACATTACTATAGCCCAGCGGGAGCTGTAAGATACTGTTCTACCGTGCCATCAATATCACAGCTATACCAGTATGCAGTTGTGTCTGTGTTCAGGTAGCGAAGAGTAACAGGACCATAAAGTACCACAGCAGGTGGAACGCCAGCACCAATACCAGGGAATGCTGTCATATCATTGGTGGCATTAGCAGCAAGGATTGCGCCGACCTCGGTACAGCCTTGGTCAGCCATCATCGCCATCATAGCTGTCTCCACATTGTGGAGCTCGGTAGCTGCGGCTTCCGTTTTACCCTTGCCCATAAATTTGCCGACATTGGGGATGGCGACGGCGGCGAGGACACCGAGGATGGCGACAACCACCAGGAGCTCAATCAGGGTAAACCCCTTCTCTCCATAGCGGAACTGCTTCCGGAACCTCTTCATAAATCCCTTCATTTGTTTTTCACCTCCTTTCACCCTTTTTGTTGTTCGGTCTGGTTCGACCTTTTGTCCTTGTAATTTAAGTCTGGTTATAGTATCCTGCAGTCTCCGGCGGGGGTAAATAGCCCGTTAGTCACTACTTATCTAGGTAAAAAGTCCTATTGCCCCGGACTGGAGGAATGCTCAACAATACAGCGAGGGTTATAACAGGTGATTTTATCCGGCTTACTCGGTATCGCTATCGGCAGTTTCCTCAATGTCTGCGGTGACCGCCTGCCGGCGGGAAAGTCTCTCATCTATCCACCATCCCATTGCGACGCCTGCGGGCATCGCCTTACGGTAAGAGACCTCATCCCCATCTTCAGCTATCTCCGGCTGAGGGGCCGCTGCCGCTACTGCAGGGCTCCTGTTCCCCGGCGCGTCCTGTGGGTAGAGCTGGGGACGGGGCTGATGTTTGCCTTCCTTTACGGGCACTACGGCCTGAGCGCTGAGTTTGCCGTTACCGCTTTTTACGGCTGCCTGTTTCTGGTGCTGATGGTCATCGACCTGGAACACAGGCTTATCCTGAACAAGATAGTCTACCCGGCGGCAGTGGCAGCACTGATTATAAGTGCCTTTTTACCCCAGCCGGGGATTATCTCCTTCCCCGGGCCGGAATTTATCAATGGTGCTATTAGTAGCATTATCGGGGGCGCAGCCGGTCTCGTTCTCCTTTTAATACCGGCCGTCATCTCCCGGGGGGGCATGGGGTGGGGGGATATTAAGATGGCCGGTCTGATAGGCCTGGTTACCGGTTCACGATTGGTGTTTGTCGCCCTTTTCCTGGGGGTAGTCCTCGGGGGACTGGTGGCCGGGATGCTTCTCTTACTCAGGATAAAGAAGCGTAAAGAGGCTATCCCCTTCGGCCCCTTTCTCTCGGTGGCGACCATCGCTACCCTGCTGTGGGGAAACGAGGTCCTCAACTGGTATCTCGGAATGCTTTAGTCCCCACCGCACCCCTAACTCTATTGACAGCCCTTCCGGTGGGTAGTACAATAGTCCTACCTGAAAAGTAAGGGGTGAGGAGTCAGCGGATGAGGGTAAATCGGCGGCGCTCCAATATTGAAATAATCGCCGAGATGCTGAAAGTAGGCGAAAATGGTGCCGGTAAGACCAGGATTATGTACGGCGCCAATATGAGCTACAGCCAGATACAGAAGTACCTCGGTTTCCTGCTGGGCCAGGGCTTTATCGACAGGATGGAGATAGGTAACCCGGCCGTGACCTACCGGGTGACGGACAGCGGCTTAAAATTGCTCCAGAGTATCAATAATGTTATTGAAATGCTCGGGCTAAATGACGAGGATGGGATTTAGAAGGGAGCGCAGCGTGGCAGATAAACGGATGTTGATAGTGGACGCTGAGGTAGCCAGGAAGGTGGATGAAAACCGCGGTGACATGAACCGCTCCGATTTTCTCAACTTTCTAATTGACAGCCGGCTGGGCGAAGATAATGGAAATCAAAACTATGTGGACAGGGAGGAATTCCGCCAGTTCGCCCGGGGAATGAAGGAACTGCTGCGCAATTTCCTCGAGTTCTTTATCAGCTATGGGCTGGAGATGGGCAAGGAACCGCAGGACAAGACCTTTGAAGAGCTAAGCCAGAAGTTACAAGCCCTGGGCAGCTCCGGTGACCAGGCTAAAAAAACCTAGCCATACTTCTCCCTCCCCCCTCCTGAGTCCCCCTTAACCCCTCACTAACGCCTTCTGCATATATCGGGTAGAACTATCTTCTAGTACACAATCACTTCCCAGGCTAATCGAGACCTGTCATAGTTTTCCCTACCAGTGCTGGCCCGGGAGGTGACAGGATGCCAAAAGCGGTCGAGCTTTTGCGCCAGGGCAGGGATGAAGAGCTATGGCAGATGTGCTGCGGCTTTGTCACTCTTAGCCTGGAGCAATTCATGACCATCCAGAAACGGCTGCTGCTGGAACAGATAGAGCTCCTCAACCAGTGTCCCCTCGGCAGGAAGATTATGCGAGGGGCAAGACCGAAGACCGTAGCGGAATTCAGGCGGCAGGTGCCGTTGACCACCTATGCCGATTACTGCCCTGAACTCGAAGAAAAGAGGGAGGACATCCTGCCGGTAAAGCCGGACTTATGGGTACACACGTCGGGCAGGTCCGGTGAATACTCGTGTAAATGGGTGCCGATAACCCCGGCATACGCACATGAAATGAGCATCATAATGTACGGCATTGGGATGCTCTCCAGTTGCAAGGAGTGGGGGGACTCCTCGTCGTTTCCCGAACATCCCCGGCTTGCCTACACAGTAGCCCCCCGCCCCTATATGTCAGGTGCCATGGCCAGTATGCTGGGGCAGCAGACTCCGACGGATTACTTACCTCCTTTAGCAGAAGCGGAAGGCATGTCCTTTACGGACAGGGTAGAACTCAGTTTCAAGCAGGCCCTATCCCAGGGACTTGATTACTTTTTTGGCCTGTCTCTGGTCCTGGTGGCGGTGGGGGACAAGTTTCGTGAGTCCTCGGGCAAGGTAGACATTCGCCCCCTGCTTTCTCAGCCGAAAGCCCTGTCTCGCTTGATTAAGGGGCTGGCTAAGAGCAAATTAGCGGGGCGGGCGATGCTGCCTAAAGACCTGTGGCCGGTAAAGGGAATCATATGCAGCGGGCTCGATAGCGTGGTTTACCGGGATAAGATAAAGGAGCTCTGGGGGAGGTATCCCCTGGATGTTTATGCCGGTACCGAGGGCAGTGTCATCGCCACTCAGACCTGGGACTATGATAGTATGACCTTTATTCCCAGTCTCAACTTCCTGGAGTTTATACCGGAGAAGGAACATATCAAGTGGCAGCTGGACCACAGCTATCAGCCGGAGACTGTTTTACTCGATGAGGTAAAGGCCGGGGAGAGCTACGAGATAGTGATTACCAACTTTCATGGCGGGGCGATGGTGAGATACAGGCCGGGAGATATGATAAGGATAACCTCGCTGCGCAATGAAGAACTGGGCATCGCTACCCCGCAGATGGTCTTCGAAAGACGGGCTGACGACCTTCTCGATTTCGTTGTCATCCGGCTGACGGAAAAGACAATCTGGCAGGCGATAGAAAATTCCGGCGTCGCTTATGAGGACTGGACGGCTTACAAAGAAGCCGGAGAACCGGTCCTGAACCTCTTTATTGAGCTTAAGAATGGCTACAAAGCCAGTGAGGCAGAGGTAACAGGCGCCGTCTACAAGAGGATTATGGAATCAGGCGGCGACACCTATACGACGTCGGCGGCCCATGATGACCTGGCGGATATGATTAATTTCAGGGTAGCGGTTACCCTGCTGCCACAAGGTGCCTTTGCCAGCTACATGTCCCGGAGGCAGGCTGAAGGTGCCGACCTGGCCCACCTCAAGCCACCTCACATTAATCCCTCGGAAAGAGTCCTTTCACTACTCCTCGCCAGGCCGAAAGCAGTACCCAGGATTAAGGTAAGAGCCGAAGACAAGAAGGTGCCTGCCTGATAGTACTTTAGTCTCCTTACTTTAGTTAACCTACTTTAGTGCTGCCTTGACAGTTTTCCCATTGCGGGTAATAATTGCCTCAGGATGAATATCTATGCCTTACTCCCTTTAATTGCCACTATCGCTTATATCCCGCTGCTTATTACTACCATCGGCAGCCGTCCCTGGCAGAAACGGCACCGGCTCTTCATCCTGTTCCTCATCCCGGCGATGCTGTGGAGCCTGAGTGACTTCTTCTTCCGCAGTAGTCTTTTCCCGCAGTATAACCTCTTTTTTCTTAAAACCATTATCATTATGCTCATGTGGATGGCAGTACAGTTCCACTGCTTCAGCTCCTCTTTCTTTGCCCCGGGTCAGGGGCGCTGGCTGCCGTTCGTTTACGCTTCGCTGGCGGCGATAATAGTCCTGGTAGGGCTGGGTTATGTTCCCGAAGGGGTTGTTGTAAGCGGTGATAAGCTTTATCCTGTTTACGGTAAAGGGGTTATCTTCTTAGCTATTCCCCTGCTAACCCTGGTAGCCAGAAACCTCTATGTTTTCTGGAGAAGGCTGAGGATACTGGATAACCCGGTACTCTACAATCAAATCGTTTCCCTGGTGTTCGGTATCCTTGCTCTGACTATCTTTACGCTGATTGGCCTCCTCCCCTGGGGGAAGGAGTTTCCCGTAAGCCATTTTGGCAACCCTGCCAATGCCTTTATTCTCAGCTATGCCATCATCAGGCACCAGCTAACAGATGTCAGGGTGGTCTTGCGGCAATGGCTGGCACTGGCATGCCTGGGGGTTATCGGTATTGCCAGCTACGTACTGTTGTTCATCGGGGCTCATGCCGCGTTCAACTTTGGGCTCGACCTGACCACTACCTTCATTGCCACTCTAATAGCCATGCTGGTAGCTATCCTCGTCTACAAACTACGCCGCTTTTTTTTCGCCACCATGGACAGGGCTTTTCAGGGGCAGAGCTACGAGGACCGCCAGGACTTATATGAGTTTGCCAGCAGGATACATACTGTCTTCAGCTTTAAGGAACAGGGTAGGGAGCTGCTAACGCTGGTCGCCAGAGCGATTGGCTGCAGGAAGGCAGGCCTGCTGTCCCCTGAGGCCGACAGCGGAGAGTTTGCCGCCCAGCTGGTTGAACCCGAGTCAGCAGGATGTTCTCTTTCCAGCCTGAAATTGAGCGGTCAAAATCCCATCGTGGAGTACCTGGAACGGGAACGTAAGCTGTTAAGCAGAGAGAGCCTGGCCATTCTCCCCGAATTTCGCAGCCTAAGGGAGTCCGAAAAGAAGGAAATCAGGTCAAGTGAGATAGAGCTGTTTATGCCTCTGATAAGTCGTGACAGGTTGACAGGTATTCTGGTACTGGACAAAAAGAAATCCGGCAGGTACTCACTTGAAGACCTGCGTCTGCTGGAGGATGTTGCCGGCCGGGTGGCGGTAAGTATAGAGAAGGAATACCTTCGGGAGCAGCTCGGGGAGCGTGAAACGGAGCTATCGGTCATCAACCGCTCCAGCGCAATTATGACCTCCAGCCTGGATATCCAGGCAATATACGACAGCTTTATAATGGAGTTGAAGAAGGTAGTTGATGTTAGCTGGGCAGCAATTGTTCTGATTGAAGAGGACCATGCTTATTTCCTGGCACTATCGTCTGAGATAGGTTCAGCCTGGCAGGTAGGAGAGCGGGTACCAATCAAGGGCACGGCTACGGAATGGGTAGCCAGGCATAAACAGACCGTAATTGAGCCTGCCCTGGAGCTGGCAAGCCGGTTTGCAACGGGAAAATATCATCTTCAGCAGGGGGTACGATCAATTGCCTACCTGCCGCTGATAGTGAAAGGTGAGGTCATTGGCAGTGCAATCATGGCCAGCCGTCACCCGAATGCCTATAGCCAGCGGCAGGTAAAGCTCCTTGAGCAACTGGCTTCCCAGATTGCGATGCCCATTGAGAATTCCCGCCTCTACGCTGAAGCAGAGCATCGGGCTCGCATCGATGAGCTTACCGGGCTGCTTAACCGCCGTTCCTTGAATGAAATGATTACCAGTGAGATCGGCCGGCACTCTCGTTACGGCGGCGTGTTCTCGTTAATTATCCTCGACCTTGACTCCTTCAAGGCTTTCAACGATAATTACGGGCATTTAGCCGGTGATAAACTTCTCAAGCAAGTCGGCAGTATTATGAAAGGTACTATCAGGAACATCGACGAGGCTTTTCGCCATGGGGGAGATGAGTTCGCGGTCCTTTTACCCCAGACAGGCATTGACGCCGCCCACCAGGTAGCCGAGCGGGTCCGCAAACGTGTTGAGGCAAAGGTAAATGTGGACGATGTCCCGGTTACCGCCAGTCTCGGCCTGGCCAGCTGGCCGGCTGATGGCATAGGTCCGGAAGATATCATCGCGGCGGCCGATGGGGCACTTTATGACGCCAAGCGAGGTGGCGGGAACCGGAGCCATTGTGCCTCAGGAACCCTGCTGCCTTTAGACAATATGGTGACTACTGCCGGGAACAATGAGGACAGTAAGGCCTTGAGTACCATTTACACCCTGGCAGCGGCAGTGGATGCCCGTGACCACTATACTCGCAGCCACTCGAAAAAGGTAACCGAATACGCCATGGCCCTGGCGAAAGCTCTCAAGCTGGAGCCGCTGGAATTAAGCCGATTGAGCACCTGCGCTTTACTGCATGATGTTGGCAAGATTGGCACCAGCGACGAGATACTCAATAAGCCGGGCAAGCTGACCGCCGAGGAATGGGAGGTGGTTAAGCTCCACCCCCAGCTTGGGGCAGCTATTGTTAGCCACACTCCGCAACTGGCTCCCTGCATAGCAGGTATTCTGCACCACCATGAGAGATACGATGGGAGTGGTTATCCTAAAGGCTTGAAGGGTGAAAACATTCCACTGGAAGCTCGCATTCTGGCCATAGCCGATGCCTTTGCCGCCATGACTTCCAGGCGCTCTTACTCTGATGCCCTCACCTTTGAGGGAGCCCTGAAGGAAATAAAGCGGGGTGCCGGCAGGCAGTTCGACCCCAATCTGGCTGAGGTTTTCCTGTCCACTGTCAAAGACGTCACTGCAACGGAAAAAAGGTAAGGAGGTGAAATTATTTAAGCCCTGCCCTGGTGTGAGCCGGACTTAAATCAGGCTTATGAACACAAACAAGTTACAGGTCTTTGTAGTCAGTCAGCAGTCCCTGTTTCGACAGGGGATAGAGCATTCGCTCTCTGGTACGGAGGACATCGAAATCTCAGGCACATCCGAGGTCAACGATGGGGTGCTGGCCGCCGTCGACAACCTGCCCCCCGACGTGGCGCTGATAGATATCGATGGTCCTTCCGAAAGCGTCCTGACATTAGCCCACAGACTAAAACAACACTCGCCTAATATTGCGATAATCGTTCTTGCCTCCAACCCCAGCGATGCCGAACTCTTTCAGGTGCTCAAAGCCCAGGCGGCGGCTTATTTGAGCAAAGAAATTACCGGTGACGAGCTGGTCAGTATCGTCAGGCGCGCCGCTCGTGGTGAACACCCTATAAATGAAAGCCTTACGGCCCGGCCAAAAGTGGCTGAACAGGTACTACACCAGTTCCAAGAACTCTCCTGGCGAAGCGAGGCGGAAACCTTCATCTCACCGCTTACCGTTAGAGAGACAGAGATTCTCAATTATATCGCCCAGGGCTATCTTAATAAGCAGATTGCAATTAAACTCGGCATCAGTGAGCAGACGATTAAGAACCATGTTACTTCAATCCTGCGCAAACTTAATGCCAATGTCCGGACCGAAGCGGTTGTTGTAGCTATAAAGCAGGGTTTAATTTCTATCAGCTAAATATCTGCGGTATAGCATCCAGTCCCGTTATTTTGCCAGGTAACAATAGGTATGCTATACTGTTAAACAAGTTACGGGACCACCCCGTAAAACCGAGAAGGGAGTTTAAGTTTGCCAGATACAACCACTATCAAGGAACTTTTGGAAGCCGGGGCTCACTTCGGGCATCAGACCAGTCGCTGGCATCCCCGGATGAAGAGTTACATTTTCACCAAGCGTAATGGCATTCACATCATTGACCTGGAGCAGACCGCCAGTATGCTGGACAAGGCCTGTGACTTTGTCCGGGAGGTCGTTACCGGAGGCGGCACTATTCTCTTTGTCGGCACCAAAAAGCAGGCCCAGGAGTCCATCGAGCAGGAGGCACAGCGCTGTGGCATGTACTATGTCAATCAGCGCTGGATTGGAGGAACACTGACTAACTTCGCTACCATCCAGGCCCGAATTGACTATCTGGTCCGGCTGGAAGACCAGCAAGCCCGGGGGGACTTTGACCGCCTGCCTAAAAAAGAGGCCTTGAAACTCGGGGAGGAGATTGTATGCCTCAATAAGAAGGTGGGGGGATTCAAGGAGATGACCAGCCTTCCCGGTGCCCTCTTTATTGTTGACCCGACGAAGGAGAGGAGTGCCCTGGCGGAAGCCAGGCGGATGGGAATACCGGTTATCGCCATAGTAGATACCAATTGCAACCCTGATGAAATAGACCACTCCATCCCGGCCAACGATGACGCTATCCGGGCTATAAGACTGGTCTGCAGCAAGATTGCCGACGCAGTTATTGCAGGAAAGGCTGAGGGACTAGAATCCCTGGCTGAGACAGGCGAGACAGAAGAAGAGGAAAAGACCGGGGAACCAGAATCCCTGGCTGAGGCCGGCAAGACGGAAGAAGAGGAAAAGACCGGGGAACCAGAATCCCTGGCCGAGGCAGGCAAGGCAGAAAAAGAGGAAAAGACCGGGGTTGCCGAAGTTACCGAACCCCTCGCCTCCAGTCCTGATGAAGAACAAGCCAAAGGGGAATCAGATTGAAGATTCCGGCAACAATGGTGAAGGAGCTAAGAGACCAGTCAGGAGCTGGTATTATGGAGTGCCGCAGCGTCCTTGCCGAGACAGAGGGAGACATGGAGAGGGCACTCCGGACATTGAAGGAGAAGGGGTTAGCCAGGGCAGAGAAGAAGGCACAACGGACTACTGCCGAAGGCTTAGTTGAGGCCTACATCCATACCGGAGGACGTATCGGGGCGATGGTTGAAGTGAACTGTGAAACCGACTTCGTCGCCCGTACCGATGAATTCAAGGAACTGGTCCACCAGCTGGCAATGCAGGTAACGGCTATGTCCCCTCAGTTTATCTCAGTAGAGGAAACCCCCGAGGGAAGTGATATTGACCCCGCAGCAGCCTGCCTGCTTGCTCAGCCCTATATTAAAGACCCGGCTAAAACGGTCCAGGATATTATTACCGAGACTATTGCCAAAGTAGGGGAGAATATCAGGGTGAAACGGTTTGTCCGGTTTGAGCTGGGCAGCCAGGACAGAGGAAATGACGACTAAGTACCGGCGTGTCTTGCTCAAGCTCAGCGGGGAGTCCCTGAGTGGTAAAGCGGAGTTCGGCATTGATGCCTCCACCTTGACCGACGTAGCCAGGCAGATTAAACAGGTGGTGGAAATGGGGGTGGGTACAGGAATTGTCGTTGGCGGTGGTAACATCTGGCGTGGGGCTGTGGCAGAGGCGGCTGGAATGGACAGGGTTACTGCCGACCATGCCGGTATGCTGGCTACAGTAATAAATGCTCTTGCCCTTCAGGATGCGCTGGAAAGAGAGGGAGTAACCACCAGAACCATGTCAGCGATAGGTATTCAGCAGGTGGCTGAACCCTATATCAGACGCCGGGCTATTCGCCACCTGGAGAAGGGCAGGGCCGTTATCTTCGCCGGCGGCACCGGCAATCCATACATGACCACCGATACCACCGCTGCCCTGAGGGCAATAGAGACCAAAGCAGAAGTCCTGCTTATGGCAAAGAACAATGTGGACGGTATCTACAGTGCTGACCCCCTTAAGGACCCCGGTGCCAAAAAATTCGACCATCTCACCCACCTTGAGGCGCTGAACCTGCGCCTGGAAATAATGGATGCTACCGCTCTCTCCCTGTGCCTGGAAAATAAACTGCCGATAATCGTTTTTGACCTTCAGGCATCTCACAGTCTGGAGCGGGTGGTGCTTGGCGAACCAATTGGCACCCTGGTATCCAGCGAGGTGTAATAATGGTCAACGATACCCTGCAAAACATTGAACAAAAGATGCAGAAGTCCATCGATGTTTTGAAGAGGGAATTAGCGGCAATCCGCACCGGTCGGGCTACCCCCGCCCTGATTGAACACCTCAAGGTGGACTATGCCGGTGTTCCTACTCCACTCAATCAGATCGCCGGCATTTCCGCTCCTGAGGCAAGACTGCTCGTCATTCAACCCTGGGACCGGGGCAGCAGCCACAGTATCGAGAAGGCGATTCTAAAATCAGACCTGGGGCTGAATCCAGCCAGTGACGGGAATGTAATCCGGATCAACATCCCGCCGCTTACCGAGGAGAGACGACTGGAACTCGGTAAAATGGTACGACACCGGGTTGAAGAGGGAAGGATAGCCATACGCAACCTGAGGCATGAGGTCATGGATGAGCTAAAGAAGATGGAAAAGGATAAAGAGATATCACAGGACGAGCACAAGCGGGCCCTGGACCAGCTGCAAAAGCTTACCGACGGTTTCATCGCCACTGCCGAGCAGAACGGACGAGATAAAGAAGTAGAACTCATGGAGGCCTAGTCCAGACCACGGGCCTACCTGGCACTAGAGACAGAGAGGGCACTTCGGAGGGCTGTAGTCGAGCCAGATATGCTCAAACAAAGGGTTATAACCGGACTCTGGGGGATTTCTCTTCTCATCGCTGCTGTCTGGTTTGAGAGACCACTACCCTTCTTTACACTCCTGATAGCTATCTGGGGACTGCTGGCAGTCTTCGAATTCTACAGGTTAAGCAGCAGTTTAAAACTGAAACCACTGGTCCCCTTCGGACTGGCCTGGACCCTGCTCTTCATCCTGAGTCCTCACTTCAACTATCCCTTTCTTACTCCGGCGCTACTAACTTCAGCCATAGTACTGTCCCTCGTCTGCCTTCTGGCACGCCCCCGGCAGGAGAAGGCTTTTCTAAGCTGGGCATGGACGATGGCCGGTATTCTCTACATCGGCTGGCTACTCAGCCACTTCGTGGCACTCAGGGGTCTGGACGACGGGCGAAACTGGGTGTTTCTGGCCCTGTTCGTCACCTTCGGCTCTGACATCGCTGCCTTCTTTGCCGGCAGGGCGCTGGGCAGGCACCACCTGGCCCCGAATATCAGCCCGGGCAAAACATGGGAAGGGGCCGCAGCCGGTGTCCTGGGGGCTATCATAGTCAGCCTGCTCTTTACACTGAAGACACCCCTTGGCCTGCCCATCAGCTGCGGACAGGCAGTATTCCTTGGCTTTCTGATTAGCATTCTGGGGCAGCTTGGTGACCTGGTAGAGTCGCTGCTCAAACGAAACACAGGAGTAAAAGACTCAGGGAAGCTGCTCCCCGGGCACGGAGGTGCCCTTGACCGGATGGACAGCATTGTCTTCGCTGGCGTAGTGTTATACTATTATGTGATATGGGCAATGTAGTAAAGCGGATAGCTGTCCTGGGTTCAACCGGCTCTATCGGAAAGCAGACCCTTGATGTAGTGCGCGCCCTGCCCCGGCGGCTGCGCATTGTCGGGCTGGCGGCCGGAAGGAACATCGCATTACTGGCCAGGCAAATAGACGAGTTCAAGCCGCGCTTTGTTCATTGCGCCGCCAGCCAGAATATCCCGGCCCAGCTTCCCGCGGGAGACTACGGACTCCTGTCACTGGAAGAGATTGCCTCTCATTCCGAGGTGGACATAGTAGTCATCGCCATCTCGGGAAACTCGGGGCTGAGCCCGACCCTGGCGGCAGTAAGGGCAGGCAAGAGGGTTGCCCTGGCCAACAAGGAGTCCCTGGTTATGGCGGGTGAGATTATCACCGCCGAGGCAGCCTTAAACAAAGCCCGGCTCCTGCCTGTCGATAGCGAGCACAGCGCGGTCTGGCAGTGCCTTAACGGGGAAACACAGGCCCCGGTCCGGATTATCCTGACTGCCTCCGGGGGGCCTTTCCGCGGCTATTCACCGTCACAGCTGGCGGGGGTTACCCCCCGTCAGGCACTGAAACACCCATCATGGCAAATGGGGAAAAAGGTTACCATCGACTCGGCTACCCTGATGAACAAGGGTCTTGAGGTAATCGAGGCCCACTGGCTGTTCGGGGTTCCCTTTGACAATATCAGGGTCCTCGTCCACCCCCAGAGTATCATCCACTCCATGGTGGAATTTGCCGACGGGGTGGTCAAGGCCCAGTTGAGCTGCCCTGATATGCGCTTACCTATCCAGTATGCCTTATCCTGCCCCGGGCGTCTGCCCAACCCCGAGCTTCCCAGGCTTGACTGGAATAACATCGCCGGTCTGACCTTCGAACAACCCGACCTTAGCACATTTCCCTGTCTCGCGTTGGCGGTTGAAGCGGGAAGGGAGGGAGGGACCTGTCCGGCAGTGCTCTGCGCTGCCGATGAGACAGCGGTTGAACTCTTTCTATCAGGACGCATCAAATTTACCGACATTGCCGTTCTTGTCAGGCAGGTACTGGAGCAGCATCAAGCGATAGCCTCCCCCGGCCTGGAGGAAATTCTGGCGGCTGACGCCTGGGCCAGGGAGAAAGCCCTGCAGATGGGCACCGGAGACAGCCTGTGACAATCGCGATAACTATAATAATAGGCCTGGTCACGCTATCGGTGATTCTTATTGTCCATGAACTGGGGCATTTCATTACCGCCAAGGCTTCCGGGGTAAAGGTTGAGGAATTCGGCCTGGGCTTCCCTCCCCGGTTATTGTCCTTTAAGCGGGGTGAAACCCGGTATTCTCTGAACGCTATCCCTTTTGGCGGCTTCAATAGAGTGACCGGTGAAGAAGACCCTGAAGAAGCCAGGAGTCTGGCAAGCAAAAGTATTGGCATCAGGCTGCTATTCTTTAGCGCTGGCTCACTGATGAATATCCTGCTGGCATTCCTTTTGTTTTCCCTTACCTTTATGGTGCCTCATGACGTGGTAAGCGGGCAGGTAGTAGTAATGGAAGTAGCCCCCGGCTCGCCGGCAGCCGCAGCCGGTATCGAGTCCGGAGATACCGTCCTCAGTATCAATGACAGACCAATCAGCAACATAGCGGAACTAAGCCGCTATGTCCAGCTTAACCTGGGTAGAGATACTACCATGGTTATCCGCCACGGTGATTCAACCACCGAGGAGATTCAGCTAATCCCCAGATGGAAGCCGCCGGAAGGCCAGGGGGCAACCGGAATTACCATCAATATGCCGGAGGCAACCGTTACCCGCCAGCACTATCCTTTCTGGAAAGCAATACCCATGGGGGCGAAGGGGCTAATCGAGACCATTATTTTATACAAGAACGGTCTGGTCGGCGTGATTATGGGGGCACTACCGGCAGAGTTAATCGGCCCGGTAGGCATTGTCCAGCTCATGGGAGGAGTAGCGATGAAGGCGGGAATAGGCCCGCTGCTGGAATTTGCCGCCTTCATCAGTCTAATCCTGGGCATATGCATGCTTTTTCCCCTCCCCGCCCTGGATGGTGGTAGAATTGCGTTTGTCCTCCTGGAGTGGGTACGCCGGGGAAAGCGTATCTCACCCAAAACAGAAGGGCTGGTGCATCTTATCGGCCTCGCGATGCTCATGCTCCTTCTTGTCGCTATAACCTACCAGGATATCATACGCATTATAAGTGGAGAAAGCCTGATACCATGAATCCCAGGCGAATATCAAGACCGGTCCAAATTGGCAGGATAACCGTTGGCGGCAGTGCCCCTATTGTGGTCCAGTCAATGACCAAAACCGATACCCGTGATATTATGTCAACCATCGCCCAGATTAAGGAGCTCGAGGACTGTGGCTGTGAACTGGTCAGGGTAGCCGTGCCTGATGCCGAAGCCGCCGGGGCAATCCGGGACATAAAGAAGAATGTCTCTATCCCCATCATTGCCGACATCCATTTTGACTTCCGGCTGGCACTCGAGGCACTGGAGGCTGGCTGTGACGGCCTGCGGCTGAACCCGGGCAATATCAGCGACCCGGAGAAGGTCTCAACGATAGTCAAAAAAGCCAAAGAAAGGGATGCCCCTATCCGCATCGGGGTCAATGCCGGCAGCCTCCCCGAAGCCGGGAACCATTCGTTAACCGTCGCTGAGCAAATGGTTAACGCCGCCCTGCAGCAGGTAAGGCTGCTGGAGAGCCTCGACTTCGACCTCATCAAGGTCTCCCTCAAGGCATTCGATGTGCCAGTAACGATTCAGGCCTATCAGATGATTGCTCAGAAGATACCCTACCCGCTGCATATCGGCATTACTGAAGCCGGGCCGCCGAGAACAGGCGTTATCCGCAGCGCAGCCGGTATCAGCACCCTCCTCTATCTCGGCATCGGCGATACGATTCGGGTCTCACTGACAGCCCACCCCCGGGAGGAAGTGAGCGCCGGCTACGAAATCCTGAAAAGCTTGAATCTGCGCCAGCATGGCCCGGTGCTGGTCAGCTGCCCTTCCTGTGGCCGGACTGAGGTTAATATTATAGAATTAGCCGGGGCGGTAGAAAAAGAGCTCGCAAGGATTGATAAGCCGATAAAGGTAGCCGTAATGGGCTGCGTGGTCAACGGTCCCGGCGAAGCCAGAGACGCTGACATCGGCATCGCCTGCGGCAGGGGCAGGGGTGTCCTCTTTAAGAAAGGCAAGAAGCTCAGAACCATCGAGGAAAAGGACTTCCTAGCGGCGCTGATGAGGGAAGTAAAGGATATGACCAGCTAAGAGCTGGATAAATCTAACGGAGTTGAAAATGCGTATCTCAAAGCTATTTGGTAAGACTCAAAGAGATGTGCCGGCTGAGGCGGATACCATCAGCCACCAGCTGCTTCTAAGGACAGGAATGATAAGCCAGGTGGCAGCCGGTGTCTATTCCTATCTGCCTCTGGCCTTGAGGGCACTCAAGAAAATAGAGAATATAATCCGTGACGAGATGGATAAGGCCGGCGGGCAGGAGCTGATGCTTCCCGTGCTTCAACCGATAGAGCTGTGGCAGCGGACGGGACGGGACCAGTCTTTCGGCAAAGGGCTGTTTACCCTCTCCGACCGCAGAGAGCGCAAGCTGGTCATGGGGCCAACCCACGAGGAGGTCATTACCGACCTGGTGAGCCGTAACGTCCGGAGCTACCGCGACCTGCCGCTCCTGCTGTATCAAATCCAGACCAAGTTCCGTGACGAACCCCGCCCCAGGGCCGGGTTACTCAGGGTCCGTGAGTTCACCATGAAGGACCTCTATAGCTTTGATACTGACGAAGAAGGACTGGCCCGGAACTATCAGAAAATGACCACCGCCTATCAAAATATCTACAGCCGGTGTGGTCTACCCGTCCTCCAGGTCGAGGCTGACAGCGGCGCTATCGGCGGCAAGGACTCTCATGAATTTATGGTCATCGCCGAAAGCGGTGAGGACGAGATTATCTACTGCGATAGCTGTAAATATGCCGCCAATGTGGAGAAGGCCAGGACTCGCGCCGGTGAAGCGTGTCCCGGATGCGGCAGCAGCCTATCATCCCGGCGCGGGATTGAGGTAGGACACATCTTCAAGCTCGGCACCTTCCTCAGTGAAAAGCTGGGGGCATTCTTCATCGACCCGGACGGTGTATCCCGCTCCATTACGATGGGCTGTTACGGCATTGGCCTGGGCAGACTGCTGGCGGCTGTTATAGAGAACAGCTATGATGATAAGGGCATCATCTGGCCGGTATCGATTGCCCCTTACCACTTTTACCTCTGCCCGCTATACCGTGAAGGCTCCCGGGTTTCAGAAGTCGCTGAAAGCCTGTATTCCGAGCTTAAAGCAGCCGGCCTGGAAGTGCTTTTTGATGACCGTGAAGAGTCGCCAGGGGTAAAGTTCAACGATGCCGACCTGCTGGGGATACCGTTCCGGCTGACCATCAGTCCCCGGACCCTGGAGAAAAACAGCGTGGAGCTAAAAAGACGCTCCGAAAGGGAAACTGAGCTTGTGCCGCTGGATGAAATAACCGAGAGGCTCGAGGTACTTACACGAGGTTAATTAGCTGCGGAGAGAGGCACCAAGCTCGCTTGATAGCCTGTCCAGGATTTTCCGTTGAACTCCATTGACCTCTTCATCAGTCAGGGTATGGGTGGGTGATTGAAAGGTGATTCTATAGGCAAGGGACTTCTTACCCTCCGGGACCTGTTCGCCAGCATAAACATCGAATATCTCGACCCGGGCTGCCAGGGGGAAGCTCTTCACGATGTCCCGTACCCTTTGATGGGTTACCCCGCTGTCAACCACCAGCGCTATATCTCTAACCATAGCCGGGAAGCGCGGTACCGGCTGGAATGCTTTAGAACTCGCCGTAAAAGGTAAGCATGCCGCCAGGTCAATTTCAAATAGATAGACAGGCTCAGATATCTCAAAAGCCTTCACTACCCTGGAATGCACCTCACCAATAATACCAGCATTGCTGCCAGCGATAACGATGGAGACCTGTCTGCGGGGATGGAGACCCTTATCGCTACCCTCTTTGAAGTCGGCATCTATGCCTAACCGGTCAAGTAAGCCCTCTACTACTCCCCTGGCATCGAAGAAATCGACCGGCTCGCTATCCCCCAGCCATGACCTCTCCCGCCTGGGGCCACTCAATATACCGCACAGTACTTCAGGCTCGCCAGGCAGGTCATTGGGCCGGGGTAAGTACACCTTACCCAATTCGAAGAGTTTGATGCCGCCGCTCTCATGCCGTCTATTTGCTTCCAGAGCCACCAGAAGATTAGGCCGGAGATTGGGGCGCAGATATTCCTGGTCAGCGGTCATAGGATTGGCCATCCGGAGGGGCACGGGTCCGACTTCACCAGTCCCGGGAAGCAATTTACCTAACTTCTCCAGGCTGGTCAGGGAATAGGTAATTACCTCCTGGAAGCCGTAACCGGTAAGACTTTGCCTTACTCTCCGTTTGAGGTCAAGCACCGGTTCGGGATTATGTCGGGGCAGCGGCTGACTGAGCATGGTCGCCGGGATTTTGTCGTAGCCTAAAGTACGCGCTACCTCCTCGATGAGGTCGACTACCAGACTTATGTCGCTGCGCCAGTAAGGCGGTGTAACCCTGACCTCTGAAGCGGTTACCTCGCAGTCAAAGCCCAGGGAAGTCAGCGCTCCCACTATCCGGTCAAGGCTAAACGCAACCCCCAGCAGGCGCTTTACCATATTGGTTGTAAGGCGGATGGGGAGGCGCTCCCGCCTGCCAGGATAAACATTAATGAGTCCTTGAGCAGCTTTCCCGCCGGCAAGCTGGATGATGAGCTGGGTGGCCCGCCTCAGCGCCGGTAAGGCTAGCTCAGGGCTGATACCCCGCTCAAAGCGCATCCGGGCCTCGCTGGGCAGCCGCAGGGCGTTACCGGTGTGGTGAATACTCGCCGGGTTAAAACTGGCCGCCTCCAGCAGGATAGAACCGGTAACCCCGGTCACTTCACTATTGACTCCCCCCATTACCCCGGCAATGGCTACGGCCCGTTCTTCATCGGCAATAACCAGCATGTCACTGGAGAGAGTCCTCTCTACATCATCCAGGGTTACGATAACTTCACCGGCATCCGCCCGGCGCACGATGATTTTTTTCCCCTTGAGCCGCTCATAGTCAAAGGCATGGAGGGGCTGGCCGTATTCCAGCATAACGTAATTGGTAATATCAACAATATTACTTATGGGGCGGATGCCATACGAGATAAGCCGCTGCTGCAGCCACGGCGGTGACGGAGCCAGCTTTATTCCCTCAATCAGGCTGGCACAATACCGGGGACACAGGTCAGGAGCATCAATTTCGACCGAGACCTGCCGGTCAATGGAGACTTCGGCCTCCTCATACTCAACCTCAGCTATATGCAGGCCCTGCCCGGTGAGAGCTGCCGTCTCCCTGGCAATACCGATTACCGACAGGCAATCGGGCCGGTTAGGGGTTATGTCAAGGTCAAGGATGCTGTCCCCCAGATAATCAGCCAGTGGTATCCCCAGCGGAGCTTCATCAGGCAGAATCATAATTTCCTCGTGGTTATCGGAGATACCCAGCTCTCTCTCGGAGCAAGCCATGCCATCAGAAGTAACACCCCGGATTTTGGCCGGCTTCAAGCGGAACAGCTTTCCACTGTGAGGGTCGGTAAGCTGAGCGTTAATGTGGGCAAAGGCTACTTTATCGCCAGGCTTGAGGTTTGGTGCCCCGCAGACAACAGTGTGCTGTTCAGAGCCGAGGTCTATGGTAGTCAGTCTGAGACGGTCAGCATTGGGGTGAGGATTGATAGCAGTTATCCGACCGACAACAATATTTTCCCAGCCGCCGGTAACCTGAATCCCCTTGACCTCACTGCCGGCCATGGTCAGCCGCCCGGCCAGGTCAGCCGCCGGCAGCACCACATCTACATATTCTTGAAGCCACTTAAGTGAGACCTTCATCGTTTAGAATTGCCTTAAGAACCTGAGGTCACTGCCATAAAGCAGCCTGATATCATCAATCCCGTAGCGGAGCATGGGCAGACGGTCGATACCCATACCGAAGGCAAAGCTGCCATATACCTCAGGGTCAATACCACCCCGCCTGAGTACCTCGGGATGGGTCATCCCGGCTCCCAGAATTTCAATCCAGCCGCTACCTCCGCATAAGCGGCAGCCTTCACCACCACAGACGGAACACTCAATAGCCATCTCAACCCCGGGCTCAACGAAGGGGAAATAGTCACAGCGAAAACGCACCTTCCTATCTTCACCAAAGAAACGGCGGGCAAACTCATAGAGTGTCCCCTTCAGGTCAGCCATGGTAATTCCCTTATCCACTGCTATCCCATCAATCTGATGGAACATGGGCACATGGGTAGCATCACTCGCCTCATAACGATAGACCTTGCCGGGTTCAACGGCCCTTATCGGAGGTGTTGCCCCTTCAATAATCCTGGCCGTTACCGAAGTAGTGTGAGTCCGCAGCAGCATGGGTCTCTCACCATTCTCTGCCTCAAAATCGACCCAGAGGGTTGCCATATTATCGCGGGCCGGGTGCTCCCCGGGAATATTCAGTGCCTCAAAATTATAATAGTCCCACTCTACCTCCGGTCCTTCTACCACCTGAAAGCCCATAGAGACAAAGATGTCGCATATCTCGTCCAGGGTTTGGGTAAGGGGGTGCAGTCGACCCGTGGGAACAGGACGGCCGGGTAGGGTAATATCAATAGCCTCCTCCCGGGCCGATGCTGCCAGCTCCCGCAGAGCCAGCTCTTTTTGCCGCCGGCTATCCTCTAAATGAGCCTTAAGCTCATTGGCAAGGGTCCCGATAGCCTTCCTCTCCTCCAGAGGCAATGCGGCCAGACGGCGCAGGAGCATGCTCAGCTCACTCTTCTTTCCCAGGTAGCGGACTCGCCAGTCTTCCAATTCCCCGGGGCTGCCAATACTACCTAATTCCTGCAGCGCATTCAGTTTTAACTCTTCGAGTTGCTGTAACATCTTACCGCCTCAGTCACTCTGGATTATAGGTTATCACCAGCATAGGGTCAAGGAAGGTACCAGGAGCCGGTGACAGTTTCTGAGCGGGGAATTAAAGAGATATAAGTGGCCCTCATCATACGGGGGGATAAGAGGGTAAGGTGATGATAATATTATCTTTAGCTCTCGCCTTGACCCTGCCCTCTGGCTACAGTTACCAGGTTAGCAAAGGCCCCTGGTTCCTTGACTGCCATGTCGGCCAGCATCTTGCGATTGATTTCAACCCCTGATTTCTTCAAGCCAGCCATGAACTGGCTATAGGTAAGCCCGTGAGCCCTGCAGGCGGCGTTGACCCGCAGTATCCACAGGCGTCTCATATCCCCCTTCCGCTCACGGCGGTGGAAATAAGCATAAGTCAGTGACTTGAGCATGGCTTCATGAGCCCGCCGGTAAAGGGAATGCCTGGTTGCCCGCTGCCCTTTGGTTAAAGCCAGTACCTTCTTATGTCGGCGATGAGTAGTGACGCCTCTCTTTACTCGTGGCAAGATACTCTCCCTGAAATTTATTTCACCCGTAGGGCAGGAGCCTTCTGATGCGTGGTTTGTCAGCAGGACTTACCGCAATTAGTTCATCATAAAGGCGTTTAACGCGCTTCGGTTTTCGGCGGCGCAGATGGCTTTTCCCGCCCTTTGTCCGCAGAATTTTGCCGCTGCCCGTGATATGGAAGCGGCTCTTTGCCCCCTTATGGGTCTTGAGTTTTGGCATTCTAAGACTCTTTTATCTCCCGCTTTCCCTTAGTCTTCTGACTGACTGGTATTAGAATTATATTCATCCTTTTCCCTTCCATTAGGGGTCGTCCCTCAATGGAAGCTATCTCTTCGACTGACTCCGCCATCCCCTGCAGTAACTTCCGCCCGATTTCCGGGTGTGTGATTTCACGCCCCCGGAACAATACCGATACCTTAACCCTATCTCCCCCATCGAGCAATTTCCGGGCCTTCCTGGACTTGGCCTCGAAGTCGTGAATACCGATTTTGGGCCGCACCCTCACTTCCCTTAGAACCGAGGCTTTCTGGCCCTTTCTAGCCTCACGCTCCTTCTTGGCCTGCTCATACCTGTATTTCCCGTAATCAAGTAAGCGACACACCGGGGGCGCTGCGGTAGCGGCTACCTCAACCAGGTCAAGGTTGTGATTCCTCGCTGCCTCCAGTGCCTGCTTGAGAGGCATAATCCCCAGCTGCTCTCCCTTCTCACCGACAACACGCACCTCAGGAGCCCTTATCATCCCGTTGATACGCAGCTTCTTAATTATGTCTCTATTTACCTCCCTGAACCCGAGTATAAACTCTGCAAAAAACTATAGCATATTACCTTAAGCTAATCAAACTACAACTCTAATTCCCCTGTCTTACTGGCGATAGCTGCTCTGATGGTTTCCTTGAAGTGAGCCAGTGGCTGGGAGGCCAGTTGCTCACCGCTGCGCAGCCTTACGGAAACAGTAGCGGCAGCTACCTCTTTGTCACCCACAATCAGCATATAGGGTATCTTTTCCAGTTGTGCCCGCCTGATCTTCAGGTTTATCCGCTCCGAGCGAGTATCGACCTCAACCCGTACCCCTTCACCTTTCAGTTCAGCCTCTATCTCGTGGGCGTAGTCCAGATGGCGGTCCGCCACCGGGATTACCATCACCTGGACCGGTGCCAACCATACCGGGAAAGCGCCCCCATAATGTTCAATAAGCGAGGCAAGAAAGCGTTCCATACTGCCCAGCACAGTACGGTGTACCATTGCCACCTGGTGCTCCCGCCCGTCTTCACCGACATAATTAACCCCAAAGCGCTGGGGAAGGTTAAAGTCAACCTGAACGGTGGGTCCCTGCCACCCCCGACCCAGGGCGTCCTGGAATTTGATATCTATTTTAGGCCCGTAGAATACCCCTTCGCCGGGGTCAACTTGATAGTCAAGGCCTACCCGCTCCAGGGCCTGAACCAGCGTCTGAGTAGCCTCTTCCCAGACCTGGATAGCACCAGCATATTTCTCGGGCCGGGTAGATAGAAACACCTGGTAGTTGGTAAAACCGAAGGTATCTACCATGAAACGGGCCAGGTCTAATACCCCTTTAACCTCCTCTTCCAGCTGGTCAAAGCGGCAAAAAATGTGAGCGTCATCCTGGGTAAAACCTCTAACCCGTGACAGGCCATGTAATACCCCGGAGCGTTCATAGCGATAAACAGTGCCCAACTCGGCATAGCGCAGGGGCAGCTCACGGTAACTGTGCAATTTTGTTTTGTAAATCAGAATATGCCCCAGGCAATTCATCGGTCTGATGATATACTCCTGTCCCTCCACCTCCATTGGGGCATATAAATAGTCACGATAGAATTCCCAGTGACCACTGGTCCTCCATAAGTCCAGTTTGGCGATATGGGGAGTGTATACGATATCATAGCCGCGCTTGACGTGCTCATCCTTCCAGAAGTCTTCAATAACGCGGCGTATCACCGCCCCCTTGGGGTGCCAGTGAACCAGTCCTGGCCCGGCTTCCTCATGGATGCTGAACAGGTCGAGTTCCCTCCCCAGTTTCCGGTGGTCACGCTCCGAGGCTTTCTCCATCTCTTCCAGGTAATTACCAAGGGCCTCCCCGGTGTCGAAGGCAACACCGTAGATTCGCTGCAGCATCGGACAGTGTTCATCACCCCGCCAGTAGGCACCAGCAATACTGACCAGCTTGAAGGCTTTTATTTCTCCGGTGGAGTTCACATGAGGACCCCGGCACAGGTCGACAAACGGGCCCTGCTGGTACAGACTGACCTTTTCATCAGGAATTTCACCAAGCAACTCCAGTTTATAGGGCTGGCCGGCAAATAACGCCTCAGCCTCTCCCCTGGCTACCTCCCGACGGGAAAAAGGCAGGTCGGAGGTAATAATCTCTTCCATCTTAGCCTCAATGAGAGGCAGGTCTTCAGGGACTAGCGGGCGGGGCAGGTCAAAGTCATAGTAAAAACCATTTAAAATAGCGGGGCCAATACCAAACCTGGCGTCGGGAAAGATTGACTGCACTGCCTGCGCCATCACATGAGCCGCCGAGTGGCGCATTATTTTCTGCTTTTCCTCAGTTACCGGTTGCTTTCCACCAGAAGTCATAACTGTAATTTCCTTTAGACTACTAAAAGAAAACCTCCCTCCCTGTTTGGGGGGGGGAGGGAACACAATAGATTATAACAGTTAGGAGCCACGAGCGCAATCACGGGGGTGTCCGACCATCGCTAGAGCGCCGGTTTTAAAACCAGGACCTGTGTGCTTGAGGGCAGTTCTTCGCGTTTAAACCCTGCTTCACTGGTATCCAGCCGGTTTACCCTTTCCTTGCCACGAAGGAAGTCATCCACCCCGGCAATCCTGGGAATGCCTTTCTCAGTCCTGTAGTGCATCGGGATAATTACCCTGGGTTTCAGCTGGTTACAGACCTCAGTGGCAACCCTGGCATCAATGGTATAATAGCCACCCACCGGAATAAGCAAGATATCTACAGTACCTATCTCCGCCACTTGCCCATCATCAAGCAAGTGGCCCAGGTCACCAAGATGACATACCCTTATCCCGTCCATCTCAAAGCAAAATATTGTATTACTGCCCCTCAACCTCCCCCCGGCGTCGTCGTGGTAGGTCGGGATAGCCTCAAACCTTATCCCTTTAACCTCTCTGGTAACTGCCTCCCGGACTACCTCGGGATCGCCCTTAACTGCCGCTACATTACAATGGTCAAAATGGCCATGGCTGACGGTAACAATATCCGCCGGTTCCGCTATCTCACCATAGGTCAAATCAGGACTGGTCTCATAGGGGTCGGTGATTATTCTTACCCCTGTATCCGAGGTGATAATAAAGGACGCATGGCCCAGATACTTAATTTTCACAATTCGAACCCTCCCTTACTTCGCCATCTTAGCAAGAGAGAGCACCAGATTTACCAGGGTGCGGACCGGCACCCCGGTGGCCCCCTTGACCAGATAGGCCCGCTCCTTATCACTCATACTGGTACCGGCAATATCCAGATGAACCCACGGGGTATCACCGGCAAATTCAGCCAGGAATTGAGCCGCACTGATAGCCCCACCCCACCTACCCCCCACATTCTTGATATCAGCCACATCACTTTTCAGTTGCTCTCTATTCTGTTCATACATCGGCAATTGCCACGTGAGCTCACCCGCCTCACCGGCAGCGGTAATTACCTTATTCACCAGCTCCTGATTATTGCCCAGGGCACCACTGCACCCGCTACCCAGGGCGACATGACAGGCTCCGGTTAAGGTAGCCACATCAACTATATATCTGGCACCAAGCTTGTTGGCATAGCCAAGGGCGTCAGCCAGAACAAGCCGTCCCTCAGCATCAGTAGAGATAATCTCGATTGTCTTCCCGTTCATAGCAGTCACGACGTCACCCGGCTTCAAGGCACTACCCCCGGGTAGATTCTCAGTAGCGGGGACAATTGCCACTACATTAGTCCCGGCCTTAAGCTGACTGGCAGCACTGATGGCCGCCATAACCGCGGCTCCCCCGGCCATATCCCCCTTCATCTCCTCCATCCCCTCTGACGGCTTTATCGAAATGCCTCCTGAATCAAAGGTTATTCCTTTACCTACCAGTGCCACGTCAACATCGGGGGAATCATTCCCCTGGTAGCGGAGAAGGATAAATTTAGGTGGCTCATGGCTTCCCCGGGTCACTCCCAACAGCGCCCCCATCCCCAATTCCTGTAATTGCTGCCGCTCCAGGATGCTAACTTTAAGATTATAAGTCTCCCCCAGTCTGACAGCCGCCTCAGCCATAGAAGTGGGTGTCATATAATTAGCCGGTTCATTGACCATATCGCGGGCCAGGTTGGTTGCCTCGGCCAGGACCCTGCCCCTGTAGCTACCCTGGACCAAGAGGGGGAGAATAGTCTTATCAGCATCAACAATGGTAAGCTGCCTGATGTCGCCATAGTCAGCCTCCCCGGTCATATGCCGGCGGAACAGGTAGCTACCGAGGAGAGCCCCCTCGGTCAGGGTCTGGGCCGCTTTCTCAGGGCTCATGCCGGTTACTCCCGCCCCCAGGGGAGTGAGGGCAATATCATCTACCCCCTTCTTCTGCAGCAGACGGCAGGCCTCAGCCACCACCCCCCGTACCCTGTCTTGAGTCAGCTCCTGTTTCTTACCCAGACCAACAGTCACCACTCGCGCCGCGGGGAGCTTGCCCAGGGTATGGATAACAGTAATTTCATTAAGTTTCCCCTTTATCTCACCCTGGGCGATGAGCTGGGATACAGCCCCATCCAGAGCCTTATCTATATTAGCAAGCTTACCGTCAGGGTGCTCTGTCCCCTCAAAAAAACCCAGGATGATAGCCCCTGCCTTAATCGCCGTGATATCATCAGCTATCACCTTAATCTCCATTTTAACCTCCTGCTGTGTCACAAGACTCCCTCATCACGGCAGCAACCGGGCCACCGGCTGATGTTCTCCACGCCTTATCTGCCTCTTCAGCAGTGCCGGGGTCAGGAAAAGGGCCAGCATTATTACAACCAGGGTCAGAAAGGCAGGCAGACCAAGCCTGTACCAGCCGTAACCGCAAACCAGGGTCGAGGTCAGCAGTCCCGACATAACCAGCACCGCTATCTTCAGCCAGCGCTGTCTTAGCCGGATAAATACGGCCGCCGCCACAGCCAGAACCAGAAAACTGAGCCCAATCCAGGGGGCATACTCTTGAATGAGCCCGGCACTGTACCTGGGGAATTTACCCTCCAGCTGGGCCGCCAGGAACCAGCCGATAGCGACCGGCATCGGGAGCAGCATTAGAGAGCTGTAAAGCCAGTCCCTCTTTATAGTCTGAAAGGTGATTGAGCCCACCAACCATAACGCCAGCGGTACGTAGACAGCTATTGCCAGCCACGACCAGCCTCTGGGTAGACAGAGCAAAAAGAGGCCGGAAATCACTACCGGCATCAAACAATCACCCAACCACGGGGAAAGCCAGAATGGTCTGCCATGACGCCAGCCATAAATGGCCACACTAAAAACCAGAACGAGCATAGCCAGGAACCAGCCGACATTCTGCCACCAGTTAAGGACAAATAGCAGACCAAAAAGCAGGTGGGGCATCGCCGCCAGCAGTGCTTGCCCCCAGGTACCCTGACTGTGAGCTTCATATATCTGACGGGCCAGCTGCTTAGCCGGCCCCAGAAGCCTGATACAGGTATTAGCCGCCTCTTCTTCGGATACCCCGCTCTCCTCCAGCTCGTGGAGCCTGTCCTCGATATGCGACTCCAGCTCTCTGATAACTTCTGTCTCGGACGAAAGGTCGAGGCTCAGGTTGTCCTTAACACTTTCCAGGTAATGACTTACTGCTGTTACCACTGCGATTTCCCTGCGTTAGTGATATGCCGGCTGAATAACCAGGTTCATGGCAGCCACGAAGTCCCGCCACTGGTTCCGCTGTTCTGACATGGCATGGTAACCCGCTTCTGTAATATGGTAATACTTCCGCTGCTGACCACCGGGCAGCCTCTGCCACTCACCCCGGACCATGCCCGTCCGCTCCAGGCGGTGGAGAGCAGGATAAAGGGTGCCTTCTTTGAATTTGAAATACCCCCGGCTTCTCCCCTCAAGTTCCTTGATAATCTGGTAGCCATACATCGGCTGCTGGCTTACCAGGTAAAGAAGCAGAGAATCAACACTTCCCTTCATCGACTCCTGTCTCTTTGTCACTTAAGTTACCTCACCTCATGATAATACCCGGCGAGTCTACGCATACATCTATTGTAGCACGTATTACTACTGCTTACCAAGCTGAGGCCAGACAACATAACAAAGGCCTTTGCTACGACCGGAACTGGCCAAAAATCAGGGTAGCATTGGTGCCACCAAAGCCGAAGGAGTTGGACAGCCCTATTTTCACCCCGGCCTCCCTGGATACATTAGGTACATAATCAAGGTCGCACTCCGGGTCAGGGGTCTCATAATTGATAGTTGGCGGAATAATCCCCCGCTTGATGGTCAGGGTACAGAATATCGCCTCCACTGCCCCGGAAGCACCCCACAGATGCCCGGTCATTGACTTATTGGCACTTATGGCTAACCCGCGGCTGTGCCCCTGAAAAACACTCTTTATCGCCAGGGTCTCCGTCAGGTCGTTAAGAGGCGTTGATGTGCCATGAGCGTTAATGTAATCGACCTCATCACCGGGGATGCCCGCGTCATCAAGAGCCATTTGCATGCACCTGGCTGCTCCTCCCCCGAGCGGGTCGGGGGCGGTTATGTGGTAAGCATCGCAGCTCGTGCCGTAGCCCAGCAACTCGGCATAAATGCTGGCTTCCCTCCTTAAGGCATGCTCCAGCTCTTCAAGAATGATAATCCCGCTGCCCTCACTGGTAATAAAACCATCACGGTCCCTATCAAAAGGGCGGCTCGCCTTCTCCGGTGACTCGTTCCTGGTGGACATGGCTCTCATGGCATCCAGCCCGGCAAATATGAGAGGCCTGATAGCTGCCTCAGTGCCACCGGCAATCATAGCCTCAGCCTCTCCCTGCTGGATAGTTCGAAAGGCATTACCGATAGCATGCGTTCCGGAAGCACAGGCAGTTACCAGACACATATTGGGACCCTTTGCCCCGAACTGGATAGCGACCTGCCCCGGCGCCATATTAGCGATGAAGTTGGGGATAAAAAAGGGGGAAATCTGGCGCCGGGCACCTTTAAGGAGCAGCCGATGATTCCTTTCTATGGTCTCAACCCCACCCATGGCAGTCCCCAGCGCCACACCAATCCGGTCAGCATTCGCCGGGCTGATAACAAGCCCGGAATCATCTATTGCCATCCGGGTAGCAGCCAGCGCAAAGTGGATAAACCGGTCTCCCCTTCGCACCAGCTTTCTGGGAACAAAGTCGGCTGGATTAAACCCTTTAACCTCACCGGCGATTCTGGTCCTGAAACCGGTAGCATCAAACCTGCTGATGATGCCAATACCGGACTTTCCCTGGCATAAAGACTCCCAGTTCTCATCAACGCCGATACCCAACGGCGTTACCGCCCCCAGTCCGGTTACGACTACTCTCCGTTTCATCTTGATTCCCCTGCTGTAATCTGCATCAAGCCAGTCTGCTACTTGAGGTCTTCCTTGCGAATCCTGCTATCCGCAGCTCCGGGCAATGAACCGGTAAAAACGACCTCCCGGGGCACCTTGTAATTAGCCAGGTGCCCGAGGCAAAACCGCTTCATCTCTTGCTCGGTGGCTACTTCTCCTACCTTCAATCTGATAACAGCCCGTGGCACCTCCCCCCGCATCTCATCATAGATGCCTGCCACCGCTACCCCGGCCACCTTGGGATGAGCAGCCAGTACCTGCTCGATATCACCGGGATAGATATTCTGCCCCTTGCTGATAATCACGTCCTTCTTCCTGCCTTCGGACAGAAACAGCTGGCCCTCCTTGTCCAGCCAGCCCATATCGCCGGTATAAAGCCAGTTACCCTTTACTATCTCAGCGGTAGCCCGGGGATTGTTATAGTACCCCTCCATTATTGGTCCGCGGACAATTACCTCCCCCACTTCACCGGGTGGCAGTTCCCTGTCATTATCGTCAACGATTTTCAAGTCCCAGCCGGGCAAGGCCCCCCCCACTGAGCCCGGTTTTCCCGTGCCATCAAGGGGCTGGCAGGTAACATGGGCCGAGGACTCTGTCATCCCCCAGAAATTAACCTCGGGCATACCTAAATATCGCCTGAGCCTCTGCGAAATACTGGCTGGCATCGCTGCCCCGGCGGTACCCCAGAGGCGTAGGGAGGAGATATCATACTTCAACCTCTCCGCCTCAACCGCATTAACTATCAATGCATGAACGAAGGGCACCGCCATAAATATCGTCGCCCTCTCCCGTTCAATGACCTCCATGAGGTTCTTAATGGATAACCCGGGCAATATTATTACGGTGCTTCCCCTGGCCAGCGCCGTCAGCAAGACTACTACCAGGCCAAAGGCATGATGCATTGGTAAGGCGAAGAGCACCACGACATCCCGGTCCGTCTGCTGGAAGCCATCGCCTGATATAGCTGCCTCTCTGACCAGGGCCTGATGGGACAGCATAACCCCCCGGGGGTGAAGGCTGGGCCCTGAAGTATAAGCGATGTGAGCTATATCTCCAGGTTCCAACTCTCCCGCCACGGGTCGTGCCGGACTGGCAGCCATAATCTCCTGATAACCAATAAATCGCCCTTTATACGCGGTACCTACATCTATAACCCACTCTATAGAGTCCCACTCCGCTAACACGGGGACTACCGACTTTAGTAAAGAGCTTTCTGCCACCAGGACCTTCGGCCGGGAATCGCTACATAGAGAAGCCAATTCACCGAGTTTATACTTGGTATCCAGGGGGACAGCTATACCACCGGCCTTAACTATTCCCAGGTAGGTAGTAACAAATTCCAGGCTATTGGATAGCAGCATCGCTATCCGGTCACCCCTGCCCACTCCTCTTTCCAGCAGGGCATTGGCTATTCTATTCGACGCTTCATCCAGCTCAGTGTAGGACAGCCGGGTATCCCCCAGAGCGACTGCCGTCTTCCCCTTATATTGTCTGGCTGACTCTTCAAGCATCTGTCTTAAGTTCACTAGTCACTTTCCTCCAGTACCACCCTGGCATCTACAGCCACCGCCCCGTCACTGCGGGCAAGAACAGGGTTAAGGTCGAGTTCCTTTATCTCCGGGGTGTGCTCGATAAAGACAGAGACCTTCACCAGCAACTCTTCAAGAGCGGATACATCTACCGGTTCCTGGCCCCGGTAACCCTCGAGCAGAGGGTACCCCTTTATTTCCCTGACCATCTCGTGAGCATCCCACCCGGTCAAGGGAACGATTCTGAACGAAACATCCTTCAGGAGCTCGACCAGAATTCCACCAAGGCCGAACATAAGCACCGGACCAAACTGGGCATCCTTAGACATACCGATAACTACCTCAACGCCGGGATGAGCCATCTTCTGTACCGACACCCCGTGCACTGCTGCCCGGGGATACTTCTGGTTAGCGGCTTTCAGGATATCATCATAGGCTTTGCCTACCTGTTTTGATGTCTTTAGCCCCAATTTAACCCCACCGGCATCACTTTTATGCACAATATCAGGCGAAGCTACCTTCAATACTATGGGGAAACCAAGTTTACGGCTTACGGAAACTGCCTCCTCCTTAGAGGTAGCCAGTCTGGTATCAGTAACGTTTATCCCTGCCTGTCTCAAGAGGTCCTTGGACTCTACCTCGGTCAGTAATGTCCGGCTCTCATTCCTCGCCCCATCTATTATTTGTTTTTTGGTTATCACTTCAGTCCTCCCGCGGTGCAGCTTGGTTTAACTAGTGTAGCAAATTTTAGTCTCTTTTGAAAGCGCCAGGGCAGACCTGCCGCTCGATTTGACAAATTAGCAATGCCGGGTTATAGTTATTGCCAAATAGAATAAAGCAAAGGCGCTGAACAAGACTAGTAGGCTTCCAGCGAGGCACAGAGAGTCGGGTAAGGTGTGAGCCGATGCTGGCGCAGAAGGTGAATGGACTTGGGAGCTGCAAACCGAAAGCCGTGGACTGACAGGCAAGTAGGCTTTGTCGCCAGGGAAGCGTTAACGAATCCCGGGGTATCGAGACAGGTTTTTTATAGTCTCTGTACCCGAAAGAGATAGTCAGTCTGTGGCTGACTAAGAAGGGTGGTACCGCGGAAGTAGACCTCTCGCCCCTTTAAGGGGTGAGAGGTTTTTTAATAAGGAGGATACCATGATTATATTTAACAGGTGGTGGCCCCCCGGGGCCAGACAGATATTAAAAAAACAGGCCAACTAGCTATTTTTAGAATGAAACAGGGCTACCGGGGTACATAAATAACAAAACAGAAGGAGTAAACAAATGGAAAGAACTCAATATTTTCTCGATGAAAAGGAGATGCCAACTTCCTGGTATAACATTCAGGCGGACTTACCTGAACCCCTGCCGCCAGTCCTGCACCCGGCTACGGGAAAACCGGTAACCCCCGATGACCTGGCACCTCTATTCCCGATGGAGCTAATCAAGCAGGAGGTGAGCACCGAGCGCTACATTGAAATCCCGGAAGAGGTCCAGGCTATCTATAAAACATGGAGACCAACGGTGCTGCACCGGGCATACCGGCTGGAGAAGGCCCTGGATACCCCGGCCAGGATATTCTACAAGTATGAAGGGACCAGCCAGGCGGGGAGCCACAAGCCCAACACCGCTGTTGCCCAGGCCTACTACAACAAGAAGGAAGGCATCAAGCGCATCACTACCGAGACCGGCGCCGGGCAGTGGGGAAGCGCTCTGTCTCTTGCTGGTGCTTTCTTTGGCCTTGAAATCAAGGTATATATGGTTGCCGTCAGCTATTACCAGAAGCCCTACCGCCGCATTATGATGGAAGCCTGGGGAGCAAAGTGCGTCCCCAGTCCCAGTCCCGATACCAAATCGGGGCGGGACATGCTGGCTAAAGACCCCGACTGTCCCGGCAGCCTGGGGCTGGCTATCAGCGAGGCAGTGGAGGACTGCATGTCCCGGGATGACACTCACTATTCCCTGGGCAGCGTGCTCAACCACGTTCTCCTCCACCAGACCATCAACGGGCTGGAGACCAAGAAGCTGATGGAGAGGGCAGATGCCTATCCCGATATTATCGTCGGCTGCGTCGGCGGCGGCTCAAACTTCGCCGGGATGTATTTACCCTTCATAAAGGATAAAATTGATGGGACAAAGCCAGACCTGCGCATCATCAACGTGGAGCCAGCGAGCTGCCCCACCCTGACCAGGGGACCATATGCCTATGATTTTGGCGACGCGGCCGGATTTACTCCCCTCATCCTGATGTACACCCTGGGGCACGGCTTTATCCCGCCGCCGGTCCACGCCGGAGGGCTGCGCTACCACGGGATGGCACCCATCATCTCTCACCTCTACAAACTGGGCCTGGTTGAAGCCCAGGCCGTACACCAGCTGGCTACCTTTGAGGCGGGGATAACCTTTGCCCGTACCGAGGGCATCTTGAGCGCTCCGGAGCCAATGCATGCCATCAAGGTGGTCATTGACGAAGCCCTCAAGTGCCGGGAAGCTGGCGAGGCGAAGACCATCCTGCTGGCCCACAGCGGACACGGGCATGTTGACATGGCTGCCTACGATGCCTATCTCTCGGGTAAGCTTGAGGACTATGAGTATCCCGAAGAAAAGGTAAAGGAAGCGCTAGCTGAACTGCCTAAAGTGCCCAAAGCCTGAATCGACTGACCGGAGGGTCGGGGGTAACTCCGGCCCTCCGGTTTTCTCCAACCACGCTTTCGTGTTACAATAAAATGAGTTATGAAAAGGATATACAAATATCTAGCAATTTCCCTGGTGCTAATTCTGTCTCTTCTTGTGTGTACCAGTTGCTCTTTTAGCTGCACTCTGCCTAGTGCAGAACCTGCGCCACCATCAGCTCCAGCATCAGCCCCACCAACCACGCATACTGCTAACCCAATTGACCCTAACTTCTCACTACTACCTGTTGAACGTCAAGCCCCGCCACTACCCGGCATTGCCGACGTAGTGGCTAAGGTTAAGCCGTCAGTCGTGGCCATTAATATTAAGGTTATCGGCTACGACATTTTCAACCGGCCATTTACCCAGGAGGGGGCCGGTTCAGGATGGATTATAGACGAGGATGGGATTATCGTTACCAACAATCACGTAGTAGAGGGAGCTAAAAGTATTACCGTAACCCTGGCTGATGGACGTATCCTCACCGCGGAGGTCGGTGGTACTGACTATCTTACCGACCTGGCCATCGTCAAAGTCAACGCCGGAAGTCTGCCCGCGGCTTCCCTCGGTGATTCTTCAGAACTCAGGGTTGGAGAGTGGGTGGTGGCTATTGGTAATCCCTTAGGGCTGGGGATAAGTGCCAAGGAGGGAATAGTCAGCCGCCTCGGGGTTACCATGCCACTGGGAGGGGGACAAAGCCTGTATGACCTCATCGAGACCAGCGCCGCGATTAACCCCGGCAACAGCGGGGGGCCACTGGTAAATATGGCAGGCCAGGTAGTTGGTATCACCAGTGTCAAAATCGCCATGTCCGGGGTCGAGGGGATGGGCTATGCCATCAGCAGCAGGACGGCGGGAGCAATCATTGAAGAATTGATAACCAGAGGATACGTAATCCGCCCCTGGCTCGGGGTAGGACTGCACACCGTCGACCAGTGGATTGCTTCAAGTTATAACCTGGCCGTGAACGAAGGGGCACTGGTTACCCAGGTAAACCCGGGCAGTCCTGCCGCTAAGGCAGGTCTTGAGGAAGGCGATGTTATTACCGGGTTCGATAACCGGAAGATAACCAGCGCCGATGGACTGATGCAGGTGATACACTCGGCTGAGATTGGGAAAAGGGTAAAACTAACCTTCTGGCGAGGCGAAACTCAAGAAGTCACCTATGCGGTACTCGCGGAGAGTCCCCCACCGCCTTAAGTCAGCCCCGCTTTTCCACCCCCAGCAGGATATCAAAGCCCCCGAGTCTGTAGCTCTGGGTAAATACACCCTCCTCGGGAACCTCATTAACAAGCCGCCGGGACAGGGTTTCCTGTTCGATATAAGGAGCAAAAGCCTCCACCACCTGCTTGATATAAGCCTCCCCCTGATAGTAGGTAATGATGTGGTCGGCAATATCAAATCCAGCCGAGCGGCGCATCGTCTGAAGGCGGTGCACTATCTCCCGCGCCACCCCCTCTGCCTTAAGCTCGGGGGAGATTTCAGTGGGGACGGCTACCCCGTAAGCGCCTTCCTGACTAACCACATACCCTGCTTTATCAAGCCCCTCAATGTTATCAATAAAGTCCAGGGTTTTCACATTAAGCTCATCCAGAAGTTGAGGCTTGAGCCTTTCCAGGCTTTCCCGCTCCCCCTCAGATGCCAGGCTGATAATCACCTTTGCCAGCGGTTGGCGTACCTTAATCCCTGCCCGGCTGCGGGCGGCTCGACCCAGACTTGATACTCTTACCACCATTCGCGTGTCAACCGACAGGCGCTGGTCAATTCGAGAAGTATCTGCAACCGGGAAATCAGCCAGGTGGACACTGTCTGGAGCCTCAGGGAAGACCGTGCACACCAGGTTTTGATATATCTCCTCAGCCATAAAGGGGATGAACGGGGCCAGTAGCCTGGATAATGTAACCAGGCACTCATAAAGGGTAGTGTACGCTGCCAGTTTATCGGTATCATTCTCACTCTTCCAGAAACGGCGGCGGCTGCGGCGTACATACCAGTTTGACAGGTCATCGACAAAGGCCTCTATTTTCCTCCCCGCCCCGGTCGGATTGTAGCCCTCCAGAGCGGCATCAACGTCACTGATAAGCTGATTAAGCTCAGAGACAATCCACCTATCAAGCTCTGACTTAACGGACGGAGCTTTATCCGGGCCGGGGACGAAGTGGTCAATATTGGCATAGGTAACAAAGAAAGAATAGACGTTCCACAGGGTTAGCAGGAAGCGGCGGGTTACCTCCGCCACCATCTTCTCATCAAAACGGCGCACATTGCCCGGTGGTGAGGCAGTGAAACAGTACCAGCGCAGGGCGTCAGCCCCGTATTTGTTAATCATTGCCCAGGGCTCAACCACATTCCCCTTGGCCTTGCTCATCTTCTCCCCTTTAGCATCAAGAATGTGCCCCAGACAGATAACATTCTCAAAGCAAGGCTGATTGAACAGAAGCGTAGATATCGCATGGAGACTGTAAAACCAGCCGCGGGTCTGGTCAACCGCTTCACAAATATAATCAGCGGGGAACCGTCCATCCTCGAGTAAGGTCCTATTTTCAAACGGATAGTGCCACTGGGCAACAGGCATCGCCCCCGAATCAAACCAGCAGTCAATCACCTCTGGCACCCGCTGCATCGTGGCTCTACACTGAGGACAATCAAAGGTCACTTCATCAACAAAGGGACGGTGCAGGTCCAGAGGCTCTTTCAGCCCGCTAAAGCCAGGCTCATTTTTTAGTTCCTCCAGGCTGCCCACACACTCATAGTTGCCACAGGACTCACACCGCCAGATGGGGAGTGGAGTCCCCCAGTAGCGCTCCCTGGAGAATGCCCAGTCCACATTATTCTCCAGCCAGTCGCCAAACCGCCCGTATTTAATATGCTCCGGGTACCAGTTTATCTGGCTATTGCCCGCCAGTAAACCTTCTTTGACCGCCGTTGTCCTGATATACCATGTCTGCTTGGCATAGTAGAGGAGAGGTGTCCCGCAGCGCCAGCAGAAGGGATAGGTGTGACGAATCGTCTCCCTGCGGAAGAGAAGCCCCCTCTCTTCCAGGTCTTTAAGCACCAGCGGGTCGGCATCTTTAACAAACAACCCCGAAAAGGCGTAGTTGCCGGTAACTTTACCCTGCAAATCTACCGGGTTGACAAAGTCCAGTTCATATTCCATCCCTGCCTCAAAGTCAACCTCACCGTAGGCAGGAGCCACATGAACAATGCCCGTTCCCTCCTCCATGGATACGAAATCGGTGGCAATCACACCGTAAGTCAGGTCTTCGCTCACCTCCTGCAACTTGAATTCCTTGTGAGCATGCTCTGTGTCAGGGATAAAGAGTGTTTGCGGCCGTCTCCTTTCTACTCCGTACCGGTGAGGATTAAATAACGGCTCATACCTTGTTCCTACCAGCTCATTCCCCTTTAATATCATAGCGACTCTTCCCTCACCCAGACCTCCCTGCTCCCGCAGACCATCAGCCAGAATGATATACTCATCCCCTACTTCCACTACCGCATATTCAGCCTCAGCGGCTACCGCCAGCGCCGTGTTACCCGGCAGTGTCCACGGAGTGGTTGTCCAGGCAAGAAAATAAGTTGGCTTCTCCCGGGAAAGCCCGGAGAGTCTCTTCTGCTCAGCAGACTCCGCTACTGGTGGCATAGCAAGCCTAAACTTTATGTAAACCGAAGGGTCCTCGGTATCGTCCTCATAGCCAAGGGCAACCTCATGAGAGCTAAGGGAAGTGCCACAGCGGGGACAATGAGCCGTTGTCTTGTAACCCTGATACACCAGTCCCCTATCCCACATCTGCTTGATAGCCCACCACACAGTCTCGATGTAGTCGTTTTCCATCGTAATGTAGGGATGCTCCAGGTCAACCCAGAAGCCAATGCGCTCGGTCATTGCCTGCCACTCTTTCAGGTAGCCAAAGACACTCTCCCGGCAGCGGGCGTTAAATTGGGCAATACCATATTTATCAATATCTGCCTTGCTGGAAAAGCCCAGTTGTTTCTCCACCTCCAGTTCCACCGGCAAGCCATGGGTATCCCAGCCGGCGATACGCGGGGCATAGTAGCCCTTCATTACCTTATAGCGAGGGATGATATCTTTAAAGACACGAGCCAGCACATGATGTATTCCCGGGCTGCCATTGGCCGTGGGTGGTCCTTCGTACAATACGAAACGCGGGCCACCACGGCGAGAGTCTACGCTACGCTTAAAAACATCCCTGTTTTTCCACAGGCTCAGTACCTTCTCTTCAAGTTGTGGAAAATTCACCTTGCTGCTCACCGGATGGAACATAATGAAAACCTCAAAGGTTAGTATGCCCGACGAGAGAAATCAGACCAGCGTTACCACTCTTTCCTGGGAAGGATAACCACCTTACGAGTCGCTCCCTCGCCGATACTCTGGGTAGTAATGTCAGGGTGATTGGCCAGAACAAGGTGAACAATACGCCTTTCGTAAGCCGGCATCGGCTCCAGTGTAAACTGCACCCCCTTGGCCTTCACCTGCTCGGCGATGCGCAGGGCTAAGGCTCGCAATGAGTCATAGCGCCGCTGTTTATATCCCTCGACATCAATAACTATCGGCACCCACCTCTTGGTCCGGTGGGTCACAATAAGCCTTGTAATATACTGCAGGCTGGCAAGGGTCTGTCCTCGCCACCCAATCAGGATACCCAGGTCGTCACCACTTATATCAAAGATAACAGGAGGCTCTGCCTCCTCATCACCATCGGCAGGAGGGCTGGGACGGCACACCACAGAAGCTTCCACCCCCATGGCACCTAGCAGCGTCTTTAAAACTTCCTCGGCAATATCGTTCTCGTCTCTGGTTATCTCATCCACTGTCCTACTCCGACCTGCCTCCCCCGGGTAAGCCTTTTGATGTCAGGCCTACCTCTTTTTACCACGGTGAGTTTTACCCCCTCGTGGTCGATGCTTGACTGTTCTGGAGGGTGCGGGATAGCTCCGTCTCTGCTGTTCTTCTCCCGCTTGTCCTTCACCTACTTCTTCTCCCAGCACCCGGCCTGCTTCAACGACACCAGCCGCTGCTGAAGGTTCCTCTACCTGGGCAATGCGCTTCTTATACTTTTTGTCCCTGGCCGGCTTTCTGGCGCCAAAGATGCCAGCCAGACCTCCCCAGCCGGTAACAAAGTACTGTAAGACAACCCTGATAACAGTTGAAGTCACCCAGAACAAAGCCAGGCCGCTGGGAAACTGCAGGGTGAAGAAAGCGAACATCAGGGGCATCATCCACAGCATCATCTGACCCTGTGACTTCTGCTTGGGGTCGGCAGATGGGGTCATTACCATCTTCTGCTGCACCCACATTGCCCCTCCCACCAGGATTGGCAGTACCAGATACTTGTCAGGGGTAGCCAGGTCCAGCCACAGGAATGAATTTCCCAAAGGCAGCATGGAGTACACGACCGACCAGGAATAGAGATACTGAGACAGGCCCAGAAAATCCTCAGGGCTCACTGCCAGTACCCGGATGATTGACTGGTAGAGGGCCAGCCAGATAGGCATCTGGACCAGCATGGGTAACAGGCAGCCGGTAGGACTTATTCCAGACTCCTTGTACAGCTTCATCTGCTCCGCAGCCAGCTTTTGCTTGTCCTTGGCATGTTTTTTCTGGAGCTCCGAAAGCTTGGGCTGAAGCTCCTGCATTGCACTGGAGGCATGAAGCTGTTTTAAGGTAAGCGGCAGCATCGCAGCATTAACGACAATAGTCAGGGCGATGATTGTAAGCCCGAAATTATTGAACAGCACGCTACATAGCACAATCAGGCTATTGAGCATCGGCTGCAGAATAATTAAGTCCCAGATTGCCCCTATATCCAACGAGCCCTACCTCACTTTTTACCTAACGGGAGAGTCCACAGTATTACCCCGGTCTCAGCATTCACCGCATGGAGCGTGTCGTGTTTCTGAGTATGAACGTAAACAGCGCCATCGCCGGCACAGAGGGGGGCGTCTACCTTTTCCTCCAGGTCTCTCAGTGTCACCTTCCGGTTACTGGTTATGGAATATACCCTACCCTCTTCTGAGGCAAGAATGAGCGAGCCGTTGACCAGGACCGGTGATGAGCTAACCGGGCTTTCTAAATCAAACTCAGTTACTTTATCACCACTATCAGCATCCAGGGCATAGACCTTGCCATCAAGGCAGCCGGCATAGATAATACTGTCACAGGGTACCGCTCTCGCCCAAAACCAGTTCCCGCCCGTAAACTTCCATCTCAGACTGCCGTCATCAGCATCTACCGCGTACAGATGCCGGTCAAAGGAGCCAATATAAACTGTCCCCTCATAGATAAGGGGGGTGGCCGAGATAGCCCCTTCGGCTTCAAATTCCCATTTCTTACTGCCGTCACTTGTTTTCAGGGCATAGAGCTTTTTATCAAAGGAACCAATATACAGCGTATCGCCATCCACCGCCGGCGTCGACCAGATTTTATCCCCGGTACTAAACTCCCACTCCATATCACCGGTAGCAGCATCCAGGGCATAGACCTTACCATCAGCAGAGCCAAAATAGACCCTGCCAGAGGCCACTACCGGCCCACCAATGATAGGCTGAAGATTACCTTCCCGGGGGTATACCCACCTGAGTGCTCCTGAGCTTGAGTTAATAGCATAGACCTTGCCGTTGTAACCGCTGACATAAACCAGGTCTCCAGCCACCGCCGGGGTGCCATATATCGCCACCGAGCTGGCAGGCGCTGCGCAGCCAAAGCCGCCGCTCGACTTTGCCTCTTCTAGAGGAACCTCCCACAATCGGGCTCCGGTTGATGCCTCCAGGGCAACAAGCTCGCCGTCCATCGAACCCAAAAACAGGGTACCATCGGCGGATACGGCCCCTGACCAACCCTTGGGCACAGCACCGGTCTGAGCACAGCCAGCACCAGCCAGTCCACTCACGAGGAGTAAACTCACCAGGAGTAATATTCTACTACATTTAACCTGCACTTTTAACCTTCTTAAACCTTAGGCTGGTGACAACTGTCAGGTACCGGGTCGTAACCACCGGGGTTAAACGGATGGCAGCGAGCTATTCGCCTTACTCCCAGCCACACCCCCCGTAAGAGACCAAGCCTCAAGATAGCCTCATAGGTATACTGAGAACAAGTAGGAGCAAAACGGCACGAAGGCGGCACAACCTGTGACAGGGTCGCTTGATAAAGTCTAATCAACCCCAGGGCAAATTTCTTCATACTTCCTTATCAGTAACTCGGCCCGTGATAACAAGACCTCAACCGTCTCCTCAAGGCTGACGAAGTCGGCGCCCGCTACCGCCGGGCGAGCAATAAATACAATATCCCACCCCGGCTTAACCGGCATCTTCCGCAGGACTTCACGAAACAAGCGCTTTATCCTGTTTCTTGTTACTGCGTTGCCTACCCTTTTGCTAACTGAGAAACCATACCTGGATAAGTCAAGGCCGTTCGATAAAGCCTTTACCACCACCAGGCTATTCCGCCACGAGTTACCCTTCTCATAAACCTGTGCATACTGCTGCGGCTTGGTAAGGTATCCTCCCCTCTTCAGTACTGCCACTTCCTGCGCCATCATACCACGGTTAATTTCTTGCGACCTTTAAGTCGCCTTGCTTTAAGGACAGCACGCCCACCCCGGGTGCTCATTCTCGCCAGAAAGCCATGCACTCGCTTCCTTGGAATCTTCTTCGGTTGATAAGTCCTTTTTGGCACCCTAACTCCTCACCGGATTGAAGTGATTATATTACTGCCGTGCTCTAATTGTGTATGCCAATGCCGCCCGTCTGACGGATATGGGCCGGCACATACGGTAGCAGGGCTAAATGCCGGGCCCTCTTTATCGCCACCGCCAGGACACGCTGGTGTTTAGCACAAACACCGGTCTTACGACGAGGCATAATCTTTCCCCTATCCGAGATAAAGGGGCGTAGCTTCAGCGGTTCTCTATGGTCTATTGTTTTATTCCTGTCACTGCAAAAGGGACAGGGTTTACGCTTCGGTACATACCCGCCCCCACCCCATCTCTTGCTCTTTGGTCTGGTAATATTAACCATAATTACTCGTTGCAAGCCTACTAACCACTAATAAGCCCTGTCCTCCTATCCTAAAACGGAATATCCTCTGGCTCAATTTCACCCGTTCCCGCCTCGCTAATCTTCTCCTCGGGCAAGTCGGCCGGCCGCTGCCGGTCAAGGAATATTACCCTGCTGGCTATTATCTCGGCATGGGAGTGTTTTTGCCCGTCCTGGCCTTCCCAACTACGAGTATGCAGTCTGCCCTCAGCATAGACGAGCTGACCCTTGGTCAAAAACTGGTTGCAATTCTCAGCCAGCCTGTTCCAGGCAACCACCGTAAACCACTCCGTCTCCTGTTTACGCTCACCCTCAGGGGTAGTATATACGCGGTTGGTAGCAACCCGGAACGAGGTTACCGGGTTGCCATTAGGGGTAAAACGCATCTCGGGTTCAGTCCCAACATTACCGATAATCATTGCCTTATTCAAGCTCAACATCGCTTCAAAACCCCTCAAGTGTTTCTTATCAACAGATGTCTTAAAACCTCCTCGGAGATTTTAAGGTTTGCTTCCAGCTCCTTAGTCAATGCCGTTCCCAGTTTGAATTGAACCACTACATAATTGCCCTCCATAGAACGCTTTATAGGATAGGCCAGTTTTCTTCTGCCCCACCGCTCTACACTGGCAATAGTACCACCCTTCCCGGTAATAAGCCGACTGATATTATCTATGGTAGTATCAAGGGCATCATCCCCAACATCAGGACTAACAATCAGTATCAGTTCATAGTCACGTAATACGGCATCATCCGTCTTTGATGCTTTTTTGGCCCGTGTCGTCGTTCCCATCTACCTCCCCAAAAATTTTATACACATTATAGCACACAAGAAGACACGTAAACAACACACTCCAATCCAAAAGCGCCGGCAGCGCTTTTACCCCCGAACAGAAAGCGGAGGCATTTGTTATCGCAGTAGCAATAATGATATAATACACCTAAATTCCAGGCAGCCACAGAGATGGTGAGAATAATGCCGGAAGTTCAAATTGAGAAAGGGGAGGACTGTAAATGGCAACGACCAAAGAGCTACTCGAGGAATACCAGCAAAAACGACAGAAAATCGTGCAGATGGCTTCCTCCGAGGCAATTGAAAAGCGTCATACAAAGGGCCAGTGGACAGCCAGAGAGAGGATAGATTATTTCTTCGACCCTGGTACCTTCAACGAAATTGGCCTGTTCGTTAAAAACCGGACCGTTCATTTCGGCATGGACAAAGCAAACGTACCCGCGGAAGGAGTGGTAACCGGTTACGGGATGGTAAACGGCAGGCCTGTTGTCGCCTTTGCAGAGGACTATATGGCGATGGCGGGAACCTTCGGTGAATATCACGGCATAAAGGAAATTCGGGCCATCAATTTCGCCAAGGAAATGGGATGGCCGTTTGTCGGCATGAACGACTCCGGTGGTGCCCGTCTCCAGGAAGGAATGGACACGCTGGAAATGTACGGTAACCTGTTCCGGGCTCAAATCGAGGCATCAGGCATCGTCCCCCAGATAGCCTTGCTGATGGGCCCCTGCCTGGGGGGACAGGCCTATCACCCGATAATGCAGGACTTCATCATCCAGTGCAAGGAGACCGGCTTCATGGGAATCGCTGGTCCCGCCTTTGCCAAGACACAGCTCGGTGAGGAGATTAGCCTCCAGGAACTCTCGGGATGGAAGGCACATGCCGTTAAATCAGGACAGACCCATGTGGTAGCCGCTGACGACAAGGACGCTCTGGACAAGGCCAAGGAGTTCTTAGCCCTTTTCCCATCCAATAACAGGGAAATGCCACCCCGTGTTGAGACCAAGGACGACCCGGAGCGGATATGCCCCGAGCTGAATACCATCATCCCCGACCGACCAACTCAACCCTACGATATGTATAAGGTAATTCACGCCATAACAGATGATGGCTATTTCTATGAGACGCTGAAAGACCATGCCCGCATGGTAATCACCGGCTTTGCCCGCTTTAACGGGCGCCCGGTGGGCATCTGGTCAAACCAGCCGATGTGGGCAGCCGGCACCATCGATGTCGATGCCGCCGACAAGGGAGCGAGGTTTATCAGGTTCTGCGACCTGTTCAACATCCCGGTAGTCGCCCTTGGTGACTGCCCCGGTTATATGATAGGCTCGGAGCAGGACTGGAAGGGTATCCTGCGTCACGGCGCCAAACTGCTCTTCGCCTGGGCTGATGCCACTATACCCCTGATTTCCATCATTCTCAGGAAGTCCTACGCCGGTGCCCACTACGGGATGCTGGATAAAGGCATCGGGGCCGACCTCGTCTTTGCCTGGCCCACCGCCAGGGTCACCATTGTCGGTGCCGAAACCGCCGCCAGCGTCATCTTCGCCAGGGAAATCAAGAACGCCGAGAATCCAGCGGAGACGCGAGCCCAGAGGATTAAAGAATACAGCGATCTCTACGAAAACCCCTACTGCGGCGCCGAGCGAGGCTATATTGATGACGTAATAATGCCCAGTGATACCAGAAAGGTCATCAACAGGTCCCTGGACATCCTGAAAGACAAAAACAAGGACAATAAGGCATTCCTGGCCAAACCGTGGCGAAAGTACTCTAATATCAACCTGTAGGCAAATTTCTACGGGTGTTCCCCCTCGACACGTTCCCCCTCTCTCCTTTGGGGAGAGGGGGATTAAGGGAGTGAGGTTGCCATAGAAATAATTCCAGCTATAGACATTAGACATGGCAGGTGTGTCCGCTTGTACCAGGGTGACTACAGCCAGGAAACGGTCTTCTCCGATGACCCGGTAGAGGTAGCACTTAGGTGGCAATCACTGGGGGCACCGAGACTCCATATTGTTGACCTCGATGGTGCCGCCAGCGGTGAACCGCAGAACCTGGATATCATTACCGAGATAGCCAACGCCGTACTAATCCCTACCCAGCTGGGTGGGGGAATCCGCCAGATGGAAACGGTCAAGCAGGTGCTCAAGGCCGGGGTAGAGCGTGTTATCCTGAGCACGGCCGCGGTAGAAGACCCCCAATTGATCCGGGAAGCATGCCAGAAGCATGGCGAGTCCGTCATCATAAGCATCGATGCCCACGAGGGACATATTGCCACCCGTGGCTGGCGGATGGAGACCGGGCTGGAGGCGGTAGGATTTGCCACATCTATCCTGCAGCTCGGCGTGAAGCGACTTATTTATACCGACATTGGCCGTGACGGCACCCTCACCGAACCCAACTTTACCGCCATCGCTGAACTGGCGGAAGCCGTCAGATTACCACTCATCGCGGCCGGCGGTGTTTCATCACTGACCCACCTCAAGATACTCAAGTTACTGGGTATTGAGGGTGTCATCATCGGCAAGGCGCTCTATAGCGGGGATATCAACCTGAAACAAGCACTGGCAACCGCTGGCTAAATACGGGAAAGACTCCCCGGGTGCCAGGAGGGATGAAGGGAACGAGCTTGAAAGAGAATCTAAAGTTTGATGAAAAGGGACTTATTCCGGCGATAGCCCAGGATGCCGACAGCGGTGAGGTGCTGATGCTGGGTTATATGAACCGGGAAGCGCTGCGCCGCACCCTGACCAGCGGTGAAGTCTGGTTTTACAGCCGCAGCCGCCAGGAATTGTGGCACAAAGGTGAAACCTCAGGCAACATCATCAAGGTGCGTTCCGTATGGAAGGACTGTGACAGCGATACCATTATGGTTAAGGGAGAACCCACCGGCCCCGTGTGCCACACCGGCAACAGGACCTGTTTCTTCCAGGAGCTAACCCGGAAGGATATCGACGAGGGCTAGAGGAAACCTAAGCCACCTCGCCAAGCCGGTCAATTTCCACTGCCTTCCTCAACGCTGATAAGGCAACCTCAAGCTGCCCATCATCCGGTTCTCTGGTAGTCAGCGCCTGCAGCCAGAGACCAGGGGCTATAATTATCCTGACAAGGGCGTTACTGGTATGATTGGCGCCAAAGTAGGTAACCTCATAGCCGAGAGCCGCAATAACCGGGATGAGCAGAATTCGCGACAGCACCATCAGCCAGAGGGAGGGTAAACCCACCAGGGCAAAAACCAGGATGGCTATGAGCATTACTGCAAATAGAAAGCTGGTACCACAGCGCACGTGAGCCGTATTATACTCCCTGACCGCTTCCACCTCTAAAGGAACACCGGCCTCGTAGGCGTTCACCGTCTTGTGCTCAGCACCGTGATAGGCAAATACCCGCTTAATGTCAGGTACCAGCGCTACCAGCCAGAGGTACAGAATAAAGATAGCTATCCGGATGCCGCCATCCACCAGGTTAAACACAATGGATGAGTCTATATTGAGTAACCTGGTAAGAAAGAGGGGGACCATAAAGAACAGGGCAACCGCCAGGGCGAGAGAAACGGTGACTATAATCCAGACCATCCCCCCCGAAATTTCCTCCTCTTCCTCCTCCAGCGCCACATTAGCTGAGTAGAGCAGGACCTTAATCCCCAGGACCAGAGCCTCAATCAAAACAATGATGCCCCGTAGAAGCGGGGTGTTCCGCATCCGGCTGGCATAGATACTGGCCAGCGACCGGACATCCATCGTTATCTCGCCATCAGGGCAGCGTATCGCGGTTACCATCACCCTTCGCCCGCGCATCATTACTCCTTCAATAACCGCCTGCCCGCCGTAATAAAATCTCTTAGCCATCACCAAGTCCCCTGATAAACAAAAAAGGCGGTTCTCGAAGCCCGCCTTCGCCTCTCTTATAGACTGGCCTGTCTAATCTTCCAGCTTATAGCGCCGCCTGAATCGCTCCACCCGCCCGGCAGTATCAATCATCCGGCGCTCCCCGGTGAAAAACGGGTGGCACTTGCTGCATAGTTCGACCTTCAGCAATTTCCGGGTCGAGCCGGTAGTAAAAGTATTACCACAGGAACAAACCACCTTGGCATCCGGATAATACTTAGGATGAATCTTGTCCTTCATACCAGTTATCCAGCGTAAACGCTAACCTTTCTTCTATCGTTGCGGGTCGGTTCGAATGCGACCATACCGTCAATAAGGGCAAAAAGGGTATGGTCCCTGCCAACGCCGACGTTATTACCGGCGTGAATACGTGTCCCTCGCTGCCGGACCAGAATAGTGCCGGCACGCACTACCTGACCCGCATACCGCTTAACTCCGAGCCGCTTGGACTGACTATCACGACCGTTGCGGATGGAGCCACCGGCCTTCTTATGTGCCATCCTGGCTCACTCCCTTTTTGCGCACGCGAGCCTTCTTCGGCTCACCAAGCCCCACCTCCGGAGCAATTATCCTGTCAATAGTCAGCCTGGTATAAAGCTGGCGATGTCCTGTCTTCTTGCGATAACGCACCTTGGGCTTGTATTTGAAAACAATGACCTTCTTACCCTTTCCCTCTCCCTGGACAGTGGCAAGCACCTTCGCCCCTGGAACCAGAGGGGTACCCACCGCCACCTTATCGGCATCAGCGACAAATAGCACCCTGTCCAGCTCAACGCTCTCGCCCTCAGCCGCATTGAGGCGCTCTACATCAATGGTTTCACCGGGGACCACCTTACACTGCTTGCCGCCCGTCTCGATAATAGCGTAAATTTCAAACCTCCACTGCTAATGTATTTTAGCAGACTGCTCCTGTGAAATGCAACTAACTGCGAGCCAATCAGGGACGCCGGGCGTTAAGGCGCTGCCAGAGTTCCCCTACCCTGGCCTTCAGGTCACCGAGGTCTCCATCATTATTGATTACAACATCAGCGTGTTTTATCCGCTCCCTGGAAGATAGCTGTGACTCAATTCGAGCCAGGGCCTGCTCCCGGGACAGGTCAGAACGTTCTTCAAGCCGTCTGACTACGGTAGCCTCTGAGGCTACCGTAACCCATACTTCATCAACCAGCTCTATCAGTGAAGCCCCCTTAGTACTAGCCTCAACCAGCAGCGGGTCTTCAAGCACCACAACTTTTACTCCCTGCTGCCGGTACTCCTCGAACTGAGCCTTCACCATATCATACACCCGGGGATGCATTACCCGATTAAGCCGTGAGAGGAGCTCGGGCTTACCGAACACTATTTCCCCCAGCTTCTGGCGGTTAATCTCGCCACCGGGAGTAAGAACTTCCCTGCCAAAAGCGGCGATTATCTCCTTCCAGGACTCGGTACCGGGCTTGAAGGCTTCATGGCCTACCTTATCGGCATCGATAACGACTGCCCCCAGCTCCGCCAGAAACCGGGACACCGTACTCTTGCCGCTGCCGATACCACCCGTAAGACCGATGACTCTCATAATTCCTACCAAGTTTAGCCAGTGCTCGCCAGGCAGTCAAGGGAAAGGGGGATATACCCCTAAGTAGCAGACTTATAATTGATAGTAGTTGAGTGATATAATTAGGTTAAGAGGCTAACAATGCATGAGGCAATGCTCTACGAAAAACTGCCTGGCTCCAGGGTACAGTGCCACATTTGCCAGTGGCATTGCACGATAGGTCCGGGTAAGTCCGGCGTGTGCCGGATGTATCGTAACGAAGGTGGCATCCTGTATAACATGAACTACGGCCAGGCATCATCAATCGCCGCTGACCCGATCGAAAAAAAGCCCCTGTTCCACTTCTTCCCCGCCAGCCTCGCTTTCTCCATCGGTGGCTGGGGCTGCAATTTCCACTGCCAGGACTGCCAGAACTGGGAAATCTCCTGTCCCGAGACCAGTGAGCCATGGCTGGGCTCCCGGGAAGTTCAACCCGAAGCCGCTATCGAGCTGGCGAAACGCTACCAGTGCCGGGGTATTGCCTGGACATACAATGAGCCCAGCGTCTGGTTCGAATATACCCTGGACTCGGCCAGGCTGGCCAAAGAGAATAACCTCTATACCGCCTATGTGACCAATGGCTACCTCAGCCCCGAGGCGCTGGATGCCATCGGGCCATATCTCGACGCCTGGCGGGTCGACATTAAGGGTTTCTCCGATTCCCTTTACCGCAATCTGGCCAGGATAAGACACTGGCAGGGAATACTTGAGGTTGCCCGGCGGGCCAAAGACAAATGGGGCATGCATATCGAGGTGGTGACCAATATTATCCCCACCATGAACGATGATGACGCACAACTCGAGGGGATTGCCCGCTGGATAAAAGACGAGCTCGGTGAGCTGACACCGTGGCATGTAACCCGTTTCCACCCCCAGCACCATATGATGAATCTACCACCAACCCCGGTAGCTACCCTGGAGCATGCCTGCAGTATCGGGCAAAAGGCCGGACTCAAGTTTATCTATACCGGTAATGTCCCCGGCCACAAGAGTGAGAACACCTTCTGTTACAACTGCGGTAAGCTCATCGTGCGGAGGTTCGGCTACCAGACCGAGGTGGTAGGTCTTGATGGTTCAAGCTGTAAGTTCTGCGGGGCAGAGCTCAACTTCAGGACATCCCGGGTAAAGGAGGAGGCATGATGACCAGGCAACCGGTTGTCGCCGGACAATTCTATCCGGAATCACCAGCGCAGCTCAAGTCAATGATTGGCGAGCTGGTTAACGACAGGGCCCCCCGAGAAGAGGTAATCGGGCTTATCTCGCCCCATGCCGGATACATCTACTCAGGGCCGGTAGCCGGGGCCACCATATCCAGAATCGAGTTCAAGGACACCTTTATCATTATCGGCCCCAGCCATACCGGCAGTGGAAAGCCGCTGAGTATTATGGCCCGGGGCACATGGAAGACACCTCTAGGAGAGATAGAGATTGATTCTGAACTGGCAGAGCGGATTCTGACCACATCCAGCTACCTGCAAGACGACTACGTGGCACATCTATCGGAACACTCTATCGAGGTCCAACTGCCGTTCCTGCAGTATTTCAAGCCGGATATTAAATTCGTGCCCATCGTACTTGCCTACGCTACCGGCGACACCTACAAGGAGATAGGTAAGGAAATCGCCAGGGCAGTCAAGGCACTGGATAGAAAGGTCGTAATCATTGCCTCAAGCGACATGACCCACTACGAGCCCCGGGAATCTGCCCGGACAAAGGACTTCAAAGCCATTGAAGCGATACTCAAACTGGACGAGGACGAACTCCTGAAACGGGTCGGGGAATTTGATATAACCATGTGCGGCTACGCCCCGGCAGTCAGCCTTATTTCGGCAGCCAAAGAACTGGGGGCAAAGGGAGCGGAACTAATTAAATATCAGACCAGCGGTGACATCACGGGTGACTATTCCAGCGTAGTTGGTTATGCCGGCCTAATAATAACCGCAAGGGAGCCCTCTCCCCTGATGAAGCTGGCCCGGGAGACAGTGGAGACCTACGTCAGGGAGGGAAAGACCCCCCCACCACCCAAACTTACCCCCGAGATGCGGGGGAAGGCCGGGGTATTCGTTTCCATTCACAAGTTCGACGAGCTGCGGGGCTGTATTGGTACCATCGAACCCCAGATGCGGAATATTGCCGAGGAAATTATCACCAACGCCATCAGCTCAGCCACCAGAGACCCCCGTTTTCCCCCCATCAGTCCCGATGAGCTTGGTGAGCTTACTTATAATGTGGATGTCCTGACCCGGCCCGAGCCCATTGAAAGCAAGGACCAGCTAGACCCCAGGAAATACGGGGCGATAGTGGAGGCGGGGTGGAGGCGGGGGCTGCTGCTGCCCGACCTCGAGGGGGTTGACACGGTGGACTACCAGCTCGATATCTGCCGCCAGAAGGCAGGAATTTCCCCCGATGAATCAGTAAAACTATATCGTTTCGAGGTAAAAAGGTACAAATGACCACCGGGGTATTCTTTCATGAAATCTTCAGCTGTCGAGAATATTAGCGGCAGCGCTTAAGTTGCCAGGGGGTGCACCATGGATATGTTTGAGCATCAATCTGAGGAACAAATGAAAGGGGAGGCACCGCTGGCGGCACGAATGAGACCGGACAGCTTCCATGACTTTGTCGGTCAGGAACACCTGGTAGGCGAGCGACGGGTACTGCGGAAGGCGATTGAGGCCGGCCAGCTACCATCAATGATTTTGTGGGGGCCACCGGGCAGCGGTAAGACAACACTGGCTTACATTATCGCCAATACTACCGAGTCACGCTTCAGCCCGGTAAGCGCTGTCAGTGCCGGGGTCGTCGAACTCAGGCGAATAATAGACGAAGCTAAGGAACACCGCCGGATGCACCTGCAGAAAACCATTCTCTTCATTGACGAGATTCACCGCTTAAATAAAGCCCAACAGGACGCGGTACTGCCCTTCGTTGAAGATGGCACTATCACCCTTATCGGGGCCACCACCGAAAACCCCTCCTTCGAGGTTATCTCCCCCCTCCTCTCCCGCTGCCAGGTCTTCCCCCTGCACCCGCTTGCCGGGAACGAAATTCGTATCATAATCCTGAGGGCGCAGAAGGATAGACTCAGGGGTATTGGCGCCTTAAATACAGAGCTGACCGATGAAGCCCTGAACCATCTTGTCCTTATGTCAAACAATGATGCCCGGGTTGCCCTCAATGCCCTGGAGATAGCCTCCCTGACCACGTCTCCCGATGCTGACGGCAAACGCCGCATCACCCTGTCCACCATCGAGGACGCCGTCCAGCACCGGGCGCTGCGCTATGATAAGACAGGGGAAGAGCACTATGACACCATCTCTGCCCTTCACAAGTCAATGCGAGGCTCGGACCCTGACGCTGCCCTCTACTGGCTGGGCAGGATGCTGGAAGCGGGAGAGGACCCGCTCTATATTGCCCGCAGGCTGGTCCGCTTTGCCTCCGAGGATGTAGGCATGGCTGACCCCCAGGCACTGGTAGTAGCCATGGCGGCACAGCAGGCAGTCCACTTCATCGGTATGCCCGAAGGCGACCTTGCCCTGGCCGAGGCAGCTGTCTACCTGGCCACCGCCCCCAAGAGTAATTCCCTCTACCAGGCATATTCCCGGGTCCAGGACGAACTCAAGCAGGGCCAGGCTGAATCAGTGCCACTTGAGCTGCGTAACCCGGTGACGCCCCTGATGAAAGACATGGGCTACGGCAAGGGATATCAATATGCCCATGACTTTCCGGGGCACTTTGTCAAGCAACAAAACCTGCCCCGCTCTCAAAAGGGTAAGCGCTACTATGTCCCCGGCAACCAGGGCTTTGAGAAAGAGGTCTCAGCCAGACTCAAAGCCTGGTGGCAGAAGAAGACGGACAAACCGGAAGGAGAGAAAGAAGGGGAAAAGGAAGGTTGAGACAGGTTCATACTACCTTCCCCTGTGGAGATATCCTCCTGGAAGGGGTATGGCATTTCCCCCAGCTTACCGGGCCTTCTCCGGCAGTAATCGTCTGTCACCCCCACCCCCTTTACGGTGGGAGCATGTCGAGCAGTACCGTCTTTGCTATCTGCCAGGCTCTGGCCCGGCACTCAATTACCGCCTTTCGGTTTAACTTCCGGGGAGTGGGCAAGAGCGGCGGTGAATACGGAGGCGGCATTGATGAACAGGAGGATGTTAAGGCAGCACTGGACCTCGTCACCTCAACATCCGGTATTGACCGGGAGAGGATAGGGCTGGCGGGATATTCCTTTGGCGCCGGCGTTGGCGTGCCTGTTGCCGTCCGGGACGAGAGGGTGAGCCTGCTGGCAATGGTGTCGCCGGCACTATCAGACTCGGGATGGCAGCAGTTAAAAGAGTGCTCCAAACCAAAGTTCATGATTAGTGGCAACCATGACCTCATCATCCCGCCCCAGCAGCTTGAACAGTATGCCAGGGATATTCCTGAACCCAGGGAGTTCGAACTCATCTCCGGGGCCGACCACTTCTGGCGGGGATACGAAGACGAAGTTGCCGATAAGGTAGCGAGATTCTTCACTAATGGCTTTAGCCTGACTGAACCGGACTGATACAAAGCACCTGATATGGGTATAGTCCAGGACTATGTCCAGGAATTAAATTGGGGGTGGTGGGCGGTAGAGGACTTGAACCTCTGACCTCCTGCGTGTAAATTGTAAGCAGAGGCTGTTTTCCATTGTTTTTGAAGCTAAACTGCTGTTTTGTGCCTATTCCTATTTTAGTCTCAAAAACCTCTTTTTAGCCCTTGCGTTGAAAAGCAATTTTGCCAAATTTGTGCCAAAAATTCGGCCTCACTGTGAGATGCTTTGCTTATTGCTCCATACCCAAGGCGAAACAAATCGCTGATTCGATTTCCTTCAGCTTCTTAGTACTAAGGATAGTAAGTCGGCTCTGGAGGCAATCCTTCGGAATCGTGGTGATGGTATCCAGATTAGCCACACAGTCCTGCGGCACGCCGTCATCGATTCCTAAAGGAACCTCTGAAGGTATGTGACGAATACGGGTAGTAACCGGCGCCACAATAACCAGTGAGCGGACATTGTATGCTTCGTTACGGGAGAGAAGCACCACCGGCCGCCTACCGATAGGTGGCTCCAATTCTGCCCACCATATCTCTCCCCTTCTCACTGCCAAGGCTCCTCAGCCAGGATAGTACTAGCAGCACGGCGAGCGGCAGCAACTTCTTCTTTAGTCTCCGGCACCTGTTGATAAGCTCGTATATACAACTCGCTCATTTCCCGTTCTTTACGCTGTCGCAGCAGCAGATCTACAGCACGACGGAATATCTGGCTGCGGCTCTCGCCGCTCTCCTCTCTTTCTCTTTCTACAGCGGTAAGCACTTCCTCAGGAAGACTGATCGCAATCTTGCTTACTTTTGGCATAACGGCCACCCCTTCATACTGTGTTCATACTACAGTATGAACCATTCCCTGATTCTTGTCAAGTAGTAGTAAGTAGAATAATCCTAAATTTAACCCTCTGATGATAGAGCCACGATTTAAGCCTGTTTAGCTCTCCTATCTGGTAGTCGTTGATTGAATCTACGGTAATATCAGCTGGTATTTCACCCTTGTTTCATCTTCATATTCCATTAGTAAAATCTCAATTAGCTTCTTAACAGAGATGATTTTATCTATCCTGTAGGCATTAGCCCCGGCAAAGGCAAATCCTTTTTCGAGTTTGCCCTTTTTGGCATTAGTCAAGGCAGCACAAATACAGTACGGCGAACTGTCAACATCACAGGTTTTCAGACACTTCCAGGGGCATTTGATTGGTTTTTTAATTCCCGCTGTTATCTCCTCAAGAAACCTGTTCTTTATGGCTCTTCCCGGCAATCCAACTGGGCTATCAATTATAGTAAGGTCCTCTTTTTTACACTTTACATATGCCTCCTTAAATTGTATGGAAGCATCGCACTCGTGAGTTGCCACAAACCTGGTTGCCATCTGTACTCCCTGAGCCCCTGATTGGATAAACTTACGTATATCGGCACCGGTATACACCCCCCCGGCGGCGATTACGGGAATGCTTTTATTAAAACTCTCCTCATAGGGCTTCAGCACAGAGATTACTTCCGGCAGTATCTTTTCCAACGCATAGTCAGGATTATTGATATGTTCCTTTTTAAATCCGAGGTGCCCTCCGGCTAATGGGCCCTCCACAACCACGGCATCAGGTACATGATTGTAGTTCCTCCCCCAATATTGGAATATCAGTTTTGCCGCCTTGGCAGAAGATACTATTGGAACAACTTTAACCGCAGCTTTCCCCGATCTATTCGGTAGTAGTGTTTTCGGGATCTTTAGTGGAAGTCCGGCGCCAAGAAAAACCACATCCGCGCCTTCGTCCAATGCAACTTGTAGAAGGTCTTGATAATCTGAAAGGGCTACCATTATGTTAATACCAATAACACCCGCTGTCATTTCTCTTGCCTTTTTTATTTCCCTCCGCAAGGCTCTCTTATTGGCTTCCTTGAAGTTTCTGTTAAAATCAGGCTCAAGCATACCGATTCCGGCCGCGGAAATAACACCGATACCACCCTCGTTGGCAACAGCCGAGGCTAGACCTGATAAAGAAATGCCAACGCCCATCCCTCCTTGAACGATTGGTATACTTGACTCACAATCACCTATTTGCAGTTTTGGTATTTGTCTAAGACCCATACATTACACTCCTTCAATTCGAGTCAAACAACATTGATTCCGTGGCCAACGGAACTACCTGGATCTTCAACCGGTAGACTAAGGTACTTCTCAGCAACTTTACGGAAATGATATCCGTAGACAGCAAGACTTATCGAAAGGGGGAATTTCCGTGGTTGCTTTAACAGGGTCGAAAGGAATAACTTCCAGTAGTATCTTCTCCCCTTTTCCCTGATACCCAAAAACCATATAGATTTAACCAATGCCCTGATATGGTGAAATTGCAGTCTGCTTGCTATTTTCTCTTGAGGTTTATATTCTCTTAAAAATGTTTCGACCCTTTCGTAATAACGCCTAGGGGAATAGATTGTATTGAGGATGTGCTTATAGCCATTAATGAGTGTTTTATAGTCCATCTTAGGAATGAAGTTGAGTGAGCAGTCGGTGTTATCGCCGGTAAAGGTTTTCAAAAGGCGGTTCTCATTTTTTAAACGCTGGTATAGTCTGGTACCGAGAGGAGCGTTCAACAAACCGACCATTGCGGTAACGATGCCACTCTTTTGAATGAAATCAATCTGATTCTTAAAGATAGAAAGCGGGTCACTATCAAAGCCGACAATAAACCCTCCCTGTACTTCCATGCCGTAGTTTTGAATCTTCTTGACTGAAGCTATTAAATCACGATTTTGATTTTGCGACTTGGCACACTCAACCAGACTTTCCGCATTGGGGGTTTCAATGCCGACGAATACCGTACTAAACCCGGCATCGACCATAAGTTTCATTAATTCTTCATCATCAGCAATATTTATAGACGCTTCTGTGGATAGCGCAAAGGAGTACTTTCTCCCCTTCCTCCACTCAATTATTGCCGGTAGTATTTCCAACTTTAATTTCTTCTTATTACCGATGAAGTTGTCATCAACAATAAATACGCCACTTCGCCAGCCTCGATGATATAATGCTTCCAGTTCTGCTAGTACTTGTTCCCTGTCTTTAGTTCGTGGCTTATGCCCGTTTAGTACGATAATATCGCAGAATTCACAATTGAAAGGACATCCCCGAGAATATTGAACATTCATTGACGAATAGTTCTTCATGTTAATGAGGGACCATAGCGGGATAGGGGTTTTGCTTATGTCCGGTCGCTCGTTAGAGGTATAAATATGCCGGGCATGCCCTTCCTTCAGATCTTCTAAAAAGGGGGGCATCGTAACTTCGGCTTCGCCAAGGACGAAGTGGTCTACTCCATCAAATTCTTCGTATCCCGTAGTAAAGAGAGGACCACCGGCAACAATCCTGGTGCTCAGTTTCTTACATCGGGTAATAACTTCCCTTACCGAATTTTGTTGCACTACCATGGCACTAATAAACACATAGTCAGCCCATTCGATGTCTCCATCGGTCAGCCTGGTTACATTCATATCTACTAGCTTTTTCTCCCACTCACCGGGGAGCATTGCCGCTACAGTCAATAGACCCAGTGGCGGGAAAGCTGCCTTTTTAGAGACGAATTTTAAGGCATGTCTAAAACTCCAGAAGGTATCCGGGTACTGTGGATATACGAGAAGTATTTTCACACTATGCCTCCCAATGTAATTCTAATTCGGATTTCAACACGGTGGTATCATCCTGAAAGCCACTGGCAATACGTTCGGTGATATTTGACATTCGGTGAGCCAAGTATACCGCGTTCTTGATTGCCCTGGCGCGGCTTCTCCCGTGGCAAACGATAATGTTTCCATCCAGCCCGAGCAGGCAAGCTCCGCCGTGTTCAGCATAATCGGCGTGTTTTGCCATGAAAAGAAGCCTCACATAATTCGTCAGCGCCGGGCCCTGTAGCCGCTGTTCAAGGGTTGAATTTTTCCCGGAATATATAATCTTGCCAAACGAATTTCCGAGTCCCTCAAGTGTCTTGAGAACGATATTCCCGGTGAAACCGTCGGTAACAATTACATCGGCTTTGCCCTGCAGGATTTCATGGCCCTCGATGTTTCCCACAAAGTTAACCGTGCTTTTTCTCAGGAGTTGATAGCTTTCTCTCGCCAGCAGATTGCCTTTGATTTCTTCAGAGCCATTGTTCAGCAGGGCAATTCTGGGCTCGGTGACACCCAGCACCTCTTTGGCAAAAATTTCTCCGAGATTCGCGAACTGAGCCAGTAATTCCGGCCGGCAATCAGAATTCGCTCCGGAATCAAGTAAAAGAACCGGTTTGTCCATAGATATCTGGATGAGGGTGCAGAGGGCGGGGCGATATACCCCCGGTATCCTGTTGAGCATTAGATAGGCAGCCCCTATTACAGCACCGGTACTGCCCGCTGATACGAAGGCAGATGCCTTTTTATCTTTGACGAGCCTGGTTCCGACTACTATGGACGAGTTGGGCTTTGCCCGAATAGCCTGCACCGATGATTCTGATGATTCGATAATCTCACTGGCATTAACGATTTCCATGACCAGTTTTTTATCCTGAGACCTTAGCATTTTCCTGATGCTCGTCCCCCGTCCGACAAAGGCGATTTCAAGCTTGTATTCTTTTGCGGCCTGCAGGGCACCTTTAACTATTTCTTGGGGAGCATAATCTCCACCGGCAACATCTACCGCTATTACCATTTTGGTGACTCCGCTAATAATAATGAAATTTGCTCAGTAGTACCTTCGGACAATTGAAGTTCTTATCCCAAGGCATATCCAGGATATAATAGACAACTTATGAAAATGAGTCAAGTGCACGTGCACGTTTTAAGCTTTGTTAATAACCCGGGGAAAGGTAAATAGTTAAACTTGACAGCTAATTGGGACATCTGTAAAATGGCATTAATTTACATCTATTGGTAAATAAGTGAATACGAAAGGACAATAGGTAGAGGTTAAGACTTATGTTCACCGTCTGGGTGGGGTGTGGTCAAAAGGGCGTAACTGAGGCGGATTACATATTAAGGTTTCCTTACCCCCATACTACTTCCCCTTTAGAGCAAGGCATACATCTACCTGATAAGTTGGCAATGCTGTTATTTACGGCGTTACCCGCAAGGTAGCAAGTTCTATTGTACCCTGTACGAAAATTGCTCGGGGGAATCTGTATATTTCTTGTTCCAACGAAAAGACTATAAGAGGTGCATTTAGAAATGAATGTTCATGAAGCTATAAAGAATGCGATCTGCAAGATTGCTCCCGGTATTGACGAGAGCAAAATCGTTCCAAAGGCTGACCTTACCAAGGACCTGGCGATAGACTCTCTTGCCAGGGTTGAACTGGCAATGGCACTCGAAGATAGCTGCAACCTCACTCTATCCGATGAGGAGCTTGGAGAGGTTGTAACTGTTGGGGATATTATCGCTTTGCTCGAGTCAAACCTGGGGGGCAGTAATGCCTAATCGCGTCGTGGTTACCGGCTGCGGTGCCGTTACCCCTCTGGGCCTTACCGTAGATGAGACCTGGAAAAATATGATTAACGGGGTATCGGGCATCGATTATATCAGTATGTTTGATACTGATAACTTCCAGGTGAAGCTTGCCGCCGAGGTAAAGAATTTTGACCCCAACAGCTATATGGAGCCGATGACGGCAAGATATTCCGACAGATTTACACAGTTTGCCATCGCGGCAGGAAAACAAGCTGTCGGGGACGCCCAGCTTTCCATTGACGGCTCAAATACTTATGATATCGGTGTCATTGTTGGAACTGGTATCGGCGGTATTGAATCCCTTTCCAGCCAGATGGATGTCCTGGCACGAAGAGGACCTTCAAGGGTAAGCCCCTATACCATTCCGATGATGATTCCGGATAACTGTACGGGACGTCTTTCCATCGAGCTGGGTATCAGGGGGGTAAACATGAGTCTGATATCAGCTTGCGCGTCAGGTACGGATGCGATTGGTATGGCCTACCAGATGATCCGGCACGGAGAGCTCAAGATGGCAATAGCCGGCGGTACAGATGCCAGCATAACGCCTATTAGCGTTGCTGGTTTCCAGCAGGCCGGTGCGCTCTCACGGAGCAATGAACCAGGCAACGCATGCCGTCCCTTTGATGCCCGGCGTAACGGGTTCATAATGGGGGAAGGCGCGGCTGTCATAGTTGTAGAGAGCCTGGAATCCGCTTTAGAGCGGGGAGCCCCCATCATTGCCGAAATAGTTGGTTATGGGGCGACGTCGGATGCCTTCCACATCACCAAGCCAATGGAAACCAGCGAAGCGGCTGCAAAGGCTATTGAACTTGCTCTCGCAGGTTTGAATCGTGATGAAATTGGCTATATAAGTGCTCACGGAACGTCAACCCCGCTCAATGATGTCAGCGAGACCAGGGTTATCAAGAAGGCACTGGGGGAACAGGCGTATGATATTCCGGTTAGTTCCGTAAAATCCATGGTCGGGCATATGCTTGGAGCTGCCGGAGGCCTTGGGGCTATCGTTTGCTGCAAGGTTATCAGTGAAGGCATCCTTCCGCCAACCATAAACTATGAATATCCCGATCCCGAATGCGACCTTGACTATGTGCCCAACATAGCCAGAAAGAAGGGCGTTGCCATCGCTGTTTCCAACGCCTTTGGCTTTGGCGGGCACAACTCGGTGCTTGCTATCAGGAAATACAACGGAAAATAGTAGGTGCTTGGGGAAGTCCCTGGTTAAGCGCTTGCAGCTTTTGCTTTTTATCCGTAAGCTGGCCGGAATGGAGTGTGTGTAATGCTAGATAAATTTGCCATATGCGAACTGCTTGGCATTAAATATCCAATTATCCAGGGAGGTATGGCCAGACTCGGAACCGCGGAGCTAGTTTCCGCTGTATCCGAAGCTGGCGGACTGGGAGTCATCGGCAGCGGTGACGCTCCCCCGGAATGGTTAAAAGGCCAGATTAAAAGTGTCCGGGAGAGAACTGATAAGCCGTTCGCCGTAAATGTCATGCTGACGTCGCCCTTCCTGGAGGATACCCTCAGGGTGGTAATCGAGGAAAGTGTCGGAGTGGTTGCCCTGGGAGGCGGAAACCCCGGTGTGCATATCCCCCGCCTTAAAGAAGCCGGCACAAAGGTTATTCCGGTTGTTTCAACGGTGGCTCTGGCCCGGCGTGTTGAGAGGTTTGGTATAGATGCCATCGTGGCTGAGGGGATGGAGTCCGGAGGCCATGTCGGAGATACGACTACAATGGCTCTGCTGCCCCAGGTAGTGGATGCCGTCAAGGTCCCGGTAATCGCCGCCGGTGGAATCGCCGATGGGCGTGGGCTGGTGGCAGCCCTTTCTCTCGGTGCCCAGGGAGTACAGATGGGCACGCGCTTCGTCTGTTCCAGTGAATGTGTGGCCCATAAAATGTTCAAGGAACGCATCCTTTCGGCACAGGACCGGGTGACAGTGGTGATTGGCAAATCTATCGGGCATCCCACCCGGTGCATCGAAAACCAAATGTCCCGCAGCTTTGCCGAGATGGAGAAAGCCGGTGCCTCTGAAGAAGAGCTTGAGGAACTCATCAGGGGCGGGCTTTTTAAAGGTGTAATCGAGGGAAACCTTGACGAAGGCATACTAATGGCGGGCCAGATTTCCGGCCTGATAAAAGAGATAAAACCTGTAAAGAACATTATCGAGGATATCATGGCCGAAGCCCAGAGGGTGATTGAAGCCATGGCTAAAACGACGTAATCTGCGCACCGTGCAATTCGTGCGCTATGCAGAATACAGTCCGAAACAGTACCAGCGGAGGGGTATTACTATGCTTCTTGATTATCAGAAAGAAGACAGGGTAGCCATTTTTACCCTGAACCGGCCGGATGCGCTCAATGCCATTAACCGGGAACTTTACGAGGAACTAAGTGCTGCTCTCATCGATTTCAGGGACGATGATGAGCTTCTGGTGGGTATAATAACCGGTGCCGGCAACCGGGCATTCTCAGTCGGCGCCGACATCGAGAGCTTTCTCCCCCTGATGAAGCAATCGAGGAAACAATCGTGGCGGGAACCGCCAACTATCATGCGCGGCATGGAACTTACCAAACCCGTGATTGCTGCCATTAATGGTGCCGCCCTCGGTGGCGGGCTGGAGCTCGCCCTCGCCTGTGACCTGAGGATAGCCTCCGAAAAGGCGATATTTGGCTTCCCGGAGGTAACTCTCGGAATCATACCCGGCTGGGGAGGTACCCAGCGTTTGCCCCGCGTGATACCCCAGGCTAAGGCGTCAGAAATGCTTCTTACCGGAAAGCCGATCAGGGCCGGTGAAGCCTACCGCATCGGATTAATAAATAGCATGGTTCCTCCCGGTGAAGTGTTAGTTTCTGCGAAAAAAATGGCCAGGACACTATGCCAGCCAGCGCCTCTGGCGGTCAGGGCGGCAAAGCAGGCCATTATTCAGGCTCTCAACACCCCTCTTGCCGAAGGACTGGCATTTGAAAAGAGCCTCAACGATTTTCTTACCACTACGAAAGATTTCGATGAGGGGAGAAATGCGCACCTGGAAAAAAGAAAACCTGATTTCAGGATGCAATAAAAAGTGGCAATCTGCTTATTGGAGGAGTAATTGCAGATAAAGAAAGCTGGAGTTGTCGGCTGCGGTACAATGGGAAGAGGCATTGCCGAGGTCAGCGTCAGGGCGGGATATCCGGTGCTAATTTCCGATATACAAAAGGAAGCCCTGGACAGGACTACAGGGGCCCTCGGCGTGATGCTTACAAGGGAAGTGAGAACTGGCAAGATAGACGAAGAAACCAAATCAGCCATCCTGGGCCGGTTTAAGCAGACCATGGACATGGCAGATTTCAGCGAATGCGATCTCGTGATTGAAGCCGTTGTTGAAAATTCGGAAGCAGTCAGGCTGCCGGAAACGGGAGTCGCTACGGCGGAAGAAATCGATAGGGCGGTGGTGCTTGGTCTGAACCATCCTATGGGGCCTTTCAAACTGCTTGATTTTATCGGAATTGATATAGCCTGTTACATGGCTGAATATATCTCTGCTAATCTTAAGGCTTCACACATCGCACGGTCCGCGTTGCTGGACAAGATGGTTGCCGAGAACGCCACTGGGCGCAAATCGGGCAAGGGATTCTATAAGTACGGCTGAGTGGTTCCGGTATAGTTTCAACCAGGCATTCAGCCGCAAAGGTTAAAGTCGCGATAGGGATACTATTTTTATCGTAGGAGTTTTTTCAACAAGGTGGTTACCTATGAACATACAGAAGATTGTTAATCTGGAAAACCTGAAAAAGGAGGCTATGGGGACTGAAGATAGCCGCCGCACAGAAATACAGCACAAGCGGGGCAAGCTTACCGCCAGGCAGAGGATAGATATCCTTCTTGACCCGAGGACATTCGAGGAATTGGGCACCTTCGTGGTCCATCGCTGCGCCGATTTCGGCCTTGGTGAGCAGAAAGTGCCCGGGGATTCGGTCATCACCGGTTCTGGCAAGATTCACGGGCGTAATGTGTTCGTATTTGCGCAGGACTTTGCCGTCTTCGGCGGGTCGCTTTCCAAGGCCGCGGCAGAGAAAATCTGCCGGGTAATGGACGCGGCATATAAAAGCGGTAGCCCCATTATAGGCTTGCTTGATTCAGGCGGTGCACGCATTCAGGAAGGGGTCGACAGCCTGGCTGGTTACGGCGACATTTTTACCCGCAATACGCTCTACTCTGGCGTTATCCCCCAGATTTCGGCTATCATGGGGCCTTGTGCCGGTGGAGCTGTCTACTCACCGGCGATTACCGATTTTATTTTCATGGTTAAAGGTACGGGGCAGATGTATATCACCGGGCCAGCGGTGATCAAGGCGGTAACCGGGGAAGAAATCACCACGGAGAAACTCGGTGGAGCAGCGGTTCATTCCACAAAGTCAGGCAACTGTCATTTTGTTGCCAACGATGATAAAGAATGCCTTGAAATGATCCGCCGGCTTTTGGCATTCCTTCCTCAAAACAACACCGAAAAGCCACCATTTGTCGATACCGGTGACCCGGCAGACCGTCCGAGCGAAGATATTGCCTCGATCGTTCCCGATGATCCATCCAAGGCCTACGACATGAAAAAAATAATTAGCTGCATAGTAGATAGCGAGGACTTCATGGAGGTCCACGCAGGGTTTGCTCCTAATATAATAACTGGTTTTGCCCGGCTTGGCGGGGAAACCGTGGGAATCATCGCCTCCCAACCGTCTCATATGGCGGGTGTTATCGAGGTCGACGCTTCCGACAAGGGCGCCCGGTTTATCCGGTTCTGCGATTGTTTCAATATTCCCTTGATAACACTGGTTGATGTTCCGGGGTATCTGCCTAGCTCTGACGAGGAAAAAAAGGGGATTATACGGCATGGCGCGAAACTGCTTTTCGCCTATGCCGAGGCAACAGTACCCAAGATAAGCGTAGTGGTCCGCAAGGCATATGGTGGCGCCTATATCGTCATGAGCAGTAAGAACCTGCGTGGTGATATTAACTATGCGTGGCCCACTGCGGAGATTGCCGTCATGGGCCCGCATGGCGCTGTACAGATTATTTTCAGAGATAAGATTAAGTCCGCAAAGAACCCGGACGAGATGCAGGAAGCCCTCATAAAGGAATATATCGATAAGTTTGCCACTCCCTATGTGGCGGCCGCTAAGGGATATATTGACGATGTTATTGCTCCAAGGGTAACGCGCGCCAAGCTTATCAGGGCTCTGGACGCCCTGCTAAACAAAGTAGATACGAACCCCAGGAAAAAGCATGGCAATATGCCGCTCTAGCAACTAGAAGATTTGCCCCCTCCTTACACTGACAGCCTACGCCAGGAGATGAGCTCTGGCTATGACATCTTAGGGGATTTTTGTCGAAACAGTCGCCTTTTTCACTACCGATAGCAACATTCTGACCTGGCCCCCAGAAATCGATCCAGTTGCAATGTTAGACTGAAGACCAAAAAGAGGAGCGCGTCACTGCTACGCCTGCAGCTCTAATCTAAAAGGTGGTACAATCATTGGGGTCGGGGGCACGAGTCGTTGGGATAGTGCGCAATACTCCATTTCCCCGCGGGCTTAATACCCATATGATACGAGAATATGATGACAGAAGAGATGGAGTCAGCAGTATGAATGGTACAGGTCGTGTCAATATCAAACCAGGTTTGCAGGTCTCAATAATATTGAAGAAAGACCAGCGATCCAGAAAACTAACCGAAGGGATAGTCAAAGATATTCTGACGAAATCTCCCACTCACCCCCATGGCATCAAAGTCCGCTTGGAAAGCGGTCAAGTTGGCCGAGTTAAAGAGATAATAATTTAAAGTCGATCTCCGTGTAGCATGGCTGTGCTTCCGAGATGATTCCATCGGCGATGCCCTCGCGACCCGGGATCTAATGTCCCACCTGCGTGATATCGGGATAATGACTGGTGGCCCAGATCCCTTCGAGAAACAAGATCGTTCTCGATTCCTTCAAAGTCTCGACGGTATCATCCAGGCCATTCGCAATGGGAAGTAGTTACGCCAACGTCATTTCAGCAGCATAATCTACAAGTTGCACTTTCTGACGGTTTATTCACTATCCACTAAAAAGGTGCGCTTGATTTTGCGCCTGAATTCTGGGCATAAACAACCCGTTGACGGAAAGCTAATAGTGGTTTATGTTAGAATGAGATTAAAGATTAGAAGAAGGAGGGAGATGAAATTTAAAGACTTACTTGGAGGGGACAAAGAGCCTGAGGTGAAGGCTGAGGCAGAAACAAAGACAGAGCCTGAGGTGAAGGCTAAGGCAGAAACAAAGTGGAAGCCTAAAGTAAAGGGTAAGGCAGAAACAAAGTGGAAGCCTAAAGTAAAGGGTAAGTCAGCAAAAAGAGCAAAGAGAAAGAAAAGATTTTAGTAGGTATTCGATAATAATGGATAATACAAGGCACGGCAAATTGCCGATGAGTGGACGCCCAGCTTGTACCGACGGGACTGTCAGGAAGGACTTATTAAGCAGGGAAAATAGATAAAGGAGAACCTTATGAAACTTGCTATCAAAAAGACCTATTGCTCAAACTGCCGGAGGTTGGTCAGGGGACAGGAACGGAAGAACAACGACCACCTTGAGTTGGTTTGCCCCAGATGTAGTCGCGTTCTGTGGACACGCAATAACCTGGTCTGGCGTTACGCCGCAGAGGCGCCCAAATAAGCTACCACAGCAGGAGCTATGAAGTACCATCCGGACCGGAAGCCCGGGGGTGCCCAGAACGCGGATAGGGACGTAATGCCCACTGATACAGAGGCAAAAGAGAGCAAAAACGAATAGCTGCCAGTCTAAATCCCCCTTTTATCTATTTTCTAACATTATAACTGGTCCGGTTTTGGGGGTCAGGTCACACCCTCAGTTCCAATTTTGCAGATGCATTCTGCAGGGACAGAGGTTAGTTACTGTTTGAGGATGTTGATAAGCGCAAATAAAGGAACAATCAAAAATCTCATGGACAATGGTTTTGGGTTTATCAAGAGAGAGGAGGGGAAAGACCTCTTCTTCCATCGCAACGAGATTGAGGGAGTAGAATTTTCTAGCCTTAGAGCAGGGCAGGAAGTGGAATTTGAGATGGGTCAGGACAGTAAAGGTCGTCCGCAGGCAGTAAAGGTGAGGCTTGTCGAGACTCAAGTGGACGATGATAGTGATGATGTTGGAGATGGTGGAGATGGTGGTGGAGATGATAATGGAGATGATGATAACTAATGCCAAATGGAATAGACTAAAGGGATAGCCAACTAGTTACTGCAAAATTACTCTAGTCCCTCACTAACACTATCTCCCTCTCAATTGTCGCAACTACATTCCGCATCACAAGCTTGTATTGTTGGCTCAGGCGCCCAACTCTACGACTCGAATATGTTCTGTGGAACGGCGGAATGGGATAAGGCTGCTGCCGAGGCGGACTATCAAGCCGTCTTGTGGCAAGACTTGGCGAGCTTTATTTACTAAATCGTAATTTGCCTGTTTCCTTGCAAAGTTATCTCAATCCTTCTTACTTCCCTGCTTCTTGTTGGCATACTTATTTATATGCTCCTTGTGCTTGGTATCCTTTTTCCCACCACGCTTACTCATCGTCTTCCTCCTCTATCCAGTAAAACATGATAGGTCACTCCTATCGTCTTTTATTACTCAAACCAGAGCTAGTTTTCTGCTTAATAATTTGTTAACAGAAGAAACACAAAGGCTGGGTAGGGCTATCCAGTTGTACGGCTCTACCCAGCCAATCGTTATCCGCTGATAACTAATATCTTTTTACCGGGTTCGTTTTGCGGTAACAATCTGAACAGTAGACTGGCCTATCACCACGGGGTTCAAAAGGTACTTCAGTGTCTTTGCCACACGTGGCGCATTTCACGGGAAACATCTGCCGCGGGGCTGACCCATAGCTTCTGTACCCGCCGCCGGAACTGCTACTTCCAGACATGCTCTGTTTTTTTGCTGCGCGGCATGTTGGACAGCGTTTGGGCTCATTAGTGAAGCCCTTGGTCTGGAAGAATTCCTGTTCTTCAACGCTGAAGTTAAAGGTAGCTCCGCAGTCGGAACATTGGATCGACTTGTCCTGAAAACTCATTGGATGACCTCCTTTTTCTTACTCGGTTAGAGTCTTGGTCATCCAATAGTTGAGGGATTTACCAGTGGAGAACCGTACTAAACCTAGTGTAAGCATACACCCAATAAGGCAATTTTACAAATGCGTGCGGTGGATTATCGCCTACAGCACAAAGTGGCTGAATGTATTGGGTGAAAAGGCTTATTGCTTCTTCGTCTCGAATGAGCCAAAGATGAAGTCTAGGTCTGCCAGCAAGGCAGATATCTTCTCCTGAGGGAAAAGCGTCTCGTCTATATCAAGCATCAACTTCGTCTCGCTTTTAGCTGTGCCTACTATGTGAGCTCGGAGGCACTCTCTGCCCGGCTCACCTTGAGTGAGGAAGATTGGCATCTCAATTAAATGCGAGCCCCCTGCGCAAGACAATTCAGATCTATCATGTATGAGCATGGAGTCAGTTTGATAGGACTGGCACTGTTGTTGAAGCTACCTCTGCCAAAAGGCTATCTATTAGAGGCTTGCAATCAGCAGTTGTTGTAGAGCCGGAATCAATCCTTTCTTCTCAAACAGGAGTTCGGGAACTGTCCCCCAAGGCCCACGCTACTGGACTTGAACCTTGGTTAAAATACCAACGGGAACGTTTTCTCGAAAGTTTTACCTTTTGAACGGAATGGTGGGCGGTAGAGGACTTGAACCTCTGACCTCCTGCGTGTAAAGCAGGCGCTCTAACCAGCTGAGCTAACCGCCCGAGTGGCGCGCTTGGTGGGGCTTGAACCCACGACCTCAGCCTTCGCAGGGCTGCACTCTATCCAACTGAGCTACAAGCGCCGGATGATGGTGCCGAAGGGGAGATTTGAACTCCCACGCCCTTACGGACACTACGCCCTGAACGTAGCGCGTCTGCCATTCCGCCACTTCGGCCCGACCTTCTTTCCAAGCAGGATTATACTTGGCCTCATGTTACGTGTCAACCACGACAGCAAGCTACAAATAGTAACCGGGGTCCGCTATCTCATACCAGTGAGAGATAAAACTAACTAATATCCGCATGATAGCTTTGCAGTGCCCGGACCCCTGACTCACCCTGGCGGTGTGCGGCGATGCCTTTCGCGGCCGCCGCAGCCGCAGCCAGCGTCGTTATATATGGCACCTTATACCTGATCGCTGCTTTGCGAATGTAAGAGTCATCATACTGGCTCAGCTTGCCGCTTGGCGTATTAATGACCAGCTGAATCTCACCGTTCTTAATTCCATCTACGATATTGGGCCGCCCCTCGTGTATCTTGAGGGCCAGATCAGACTCGATACCCTGGCTGGCCAGGAACTGACGGGTGCCCTGCGTTGCCCTGATTCTAAAACCAAGCGCCGCGAACTGTCCGGCCACTTCGGATACAGCAGGCCGGTCAGCCACAGACACGGTTATCAAGACGGTGCCCGCTGCCGGAAGCAACTGCTGTGCCGCTTCCTCTGCCTTGAAAAAAGCAAGGCCAAATGAATCGGCAATCCCGAGCACCTCACCGGTCGAGCGCATTTCCGGCCCCAGGATGGGGTCTACCTCAGGAAACATGGGGAACGGGAAGACTGCCTCTTTAACACCGAAATAGGGAATCCGGCGCGGCTTGAGATTAAGTTCGCTGAGCTTCTTACCCATCATAAGCTGAGTGGCAATTCGCACCATATTGACGTTACAAATCTTCGAGACCAGGGGTACGGTCCGTGACGCCCGCGGGTTGGCTTCCAGGACATACACAGTGTCATCGGCAATGGCATACTGGATATTCATCAAGCCTACGACTTTAAGGTCCCTTGCAATCTTCCTGGTGTAGTCATAAATGGTATCAATATGCTTTCCGGCGAGGCTAACGGGTGGAATCACACAGGCCGAATCACCGGAGTGAACCCCGGCCAATTCGATATGTTCCATGACCGCGGGCACGTAGGTATCGGTCCCGTCGGAAATCGCGTCTGCCTCAGCTTCAATGGCATTTTCAAGGAATCTATCAATCAGGATGGGGCGGTCGGGAGTAACATCCACGGCTGCGGCAACATACTCCTCGAGCATCTCCTCATCATAAACTACCTCCATGCCGCGTCCGCCCAGCACATATGACGGCCTGACCATCAACGGATATCCGATTCGTTCAGCGATACGCAGGGCCTCCTCCAGATTGATGGCCATCCCGGACTCCGGCATGGGAATGCCAAGCTCCCGCATCATCTGACGGAAACGGTCCCTGTCTTCGGCAAGGTCTATCGCCTCGGGTGACGTGCCCAGAATCCTGACACCGGCCTCAGCCAGCTCGTTAGCAATGTTGAGCGGGGTCTGACCCCCAAACTGGACAATGACACCTTCAGGTCTTTCCTTCTCATAGATACTCAAGACGTCCTCGACCGTCAGGGGCTCGAAGTAAAGCTTATCCGAGGTGTCATAATCCGTCGAGACCGTTTCGGGGTTGCAATTTACCATTATGGTCTCATACCCCTCATCGCGCAGCGTGAAAGCCGCGTGTACACAGCAATAATCGAACTCTATGCCCTGCCCGATGCGGTTAGGGCCGCCGCCCAATATCATAACCTTCCGCCGGTCACTGCTTGTGGTCACATCCGGTGCGTTATACGTTGAAAAGTAGTACGCCGCATCCTCTACCCCGCTGACCGGAACAGGCTCCCATCCTTCAACCACTCCAAGAGCAATACGTTTCTGACGAATCTCCTTCTCCGGTACACCGAGAAGCTGCGACAGATACTTATCGGCAAATCCATCTTTCTTGGCCTGAACAAGCAGTCCATCCGGCAACATCCTCCCTTTATACCGGAGGAGCTTCTCTTCCAATTCGACAAGCTCTTTCATCTGATTGATGAACCAGGGCTTGATGTATGTCTTCTCGTAGAGCGCCTGCACATCGGCCCCCTTGCGCAGCGCCTCGTACATGATGAACTGCCGTTCGCTGGTCGGCTCGTTGAGCATGTCCATCAACTCAGCCAGCGGCCTGGTATAAAAATCCCTGGCAAAGCCCAACCCGTAGCGACCATTCTCCAGGGAACGAATTGATTTCTGCAATGCCTCCTTGTAGGTCTTGCCAATACTCATTACCTCGCCCACGGCACGCATCTGCGTCCCCAGTTTATCCTCGGCATCCTTAAACTTCTCAAAAGCCCAGCGGGCGAACTTGACCACCACGTAATCACCGGAGGGTGTGTATTTCTCCAGAGTCCCATCCCGCCAGTAGGGAATTTCGTCCAGGGTGAGGCCGGCCGCCAGTTTAGAAGATATCAGGGCGATAGGGAAACCGGTTGCTTTAGAGGCGAGTGCCGACGAGCGCGATGTCCTCGGGTTAATTTCAATCACCACCACACGACCGGTCCCGGGGTCGTGGGCAAACTGGATATTCGTGCCGCCAATCACCTTTATCGCTTCTACAATCCGATAGGAATATTCCTGGAGCCGTTCCTGGAGGTCGGCAGCGATGGTAAGCATGGGTGCCGTACAATAGGAGTCACCGGTATGGACTCCCATGGCATCCACATTCTCGATAAAACACACCGTAATCATCTGGTTCCTGGCGTCCCGGACGACTTCCAGTTCCAGCTCCTCCCAGCCCAAAACCGATTCCTCAACCAGTATCTGGCCGATGAGACTGGCGGTAATGCCGCGACTGGCAACGATGCGTAACTCCTCCACATTGTAGACCAGCCCCCCACCGGTCCCTCCCATTGTATATGCGGGACGGATAACCACCGGATAGCCGAGTTCCGCGGCGGCTTTCTCCGCATCTTCAACGCTGTAGACTGCCATACTCCGGGGCATCTCTATGCCCAGACGGCTCATCGTTTCCTTAAAAGCAACCCTATCCTCACCACGCTCGATAGCATCGACTCCAACACCGATAATCTTGACCCCGTACTTGTCGAGGATGCCTGAACGCGCCAGCTCGGCGCTGAGATTGAGCCCCGATTGACCGCCCAGGTTTGGCAACAGGGCATCAGGACGTTCTTTCTCGACAATCTGAATCATCCTATCGAGGTTGAGCGGCTCAATGTAGGTTATATCCGCCATCCCGGGGTCGGTCATGATGGTGGCAGGGTTTGAGTTCACCAGCACAATCTCATAGCCCAGTTCCCGCAGGGCCTTGCAGGCTTGGGTCCCGGAGTAGTCGAATTCACAGGCCTGTCCGATAACAATGGGGCCGGAGCCAATAATCATTACCTTTTTGATGTCATCTCTCTTCGGCATGAGGATATTTCCTCCCGGAACGGGTTTAAAAACTCACGTAAATTATAGCACAGTATGCCCATCTGCATCTTGAGGAAGTAATTAAACGTAAGCTGCCCGGGGGATACGATTACCTTATGGTGGGCGATACTGGACTTGAACCAGTGACCTCTGCGATGTCAACGCAGCGCTCTAACCAACTGAGCTAACCGCCCCCGAGGTAACTATAATTCTACTGGATGCACCCCTTACCGTCAAGCAGGCAAAGGTTAAAACCAACCCGGGCCGGCTGGTACCGCTTCAGGTCGCAACATCGGAAATCCCCTTCCTGCTTTTCAGCCTGCGGTCAATAAGACTGACTACCAGAAGAAGCAAACCACTAATCAACAGGGCCCCTAAATCCAGATATTTTATGTCAAGTAGCTTGCTAACAACAGCGGCTGAACCACCACCTATAATTGCTGCCAGGGCTCCCCGGGGAGTAACCTTGAGCCTGTCTTTATAAAAGCCGGCAATCACCGGCAGAATCAAACCACAGGTATATATAGTATAGGCAAAAAGAAGGGCATTTATTACCCCTTTCAGAGCTAACGCCAGGATTAAAGAAGCCAACCCCAGGATTACTATCCCCCAACGCGAAAGGAAGAGGACTTTCTCTTCACTGAGGGAAGGCCTGAACCGCTTAAAAATGTCCATTGTCAGGATTGTGCTGGCACTCAGCAGGCAGGTATCCGCGGAAGACATAACCGCACAGAGCAAGGCAGCCAGGACGATACCGCCCAGGAACGGCGGGAAAACCTCACTTATCACCGTGGGAAAAGCCTGCTCGGGTGAAATGCCGGGGAAGAGGACAGACGCCCCCATGCCAATTAAGGTAATACCGAAGGCAAACGGTATCATAAGCAGGGCTGTCCAGAATACCGATATCCTGGCCGTCCTGACATCCCTGGCACAGAAAAGCCGGGAATACATATCAGGCCCGACAACATAGGTTAAACCGACCAGCAGCAAGAAGGCAATTAGCTCCTTGACACCGAACTGGGGGCTCAGGGGGAAAGCAAGCTGACCTGGCGAAAGGCAAGACGTAAGGCCACTCCATCCCCCCAGGCGAGACAGCAGTATTGCCAGGCCACCGAAGATGCCGGCAAATATTATCACTGCCTGCAGGGTATCGGTCCGAATAACGGCATACTGACCACCCAATATGGTGTAAGCAACAAAGACCACAGAGCAGACCACCATCCATAGCCCCGGGGTGCCAATGCCAAGCACGCTCAATATCTTCCCCGAAGCTACAATCTGACCGGCAATGATACCCGTCCAGGCAATAACAACAAGGATGGAAGCAGCCAGCGCAATCCGACCATCATACTGCTTCCCCACCAGTTGCGGCAGGGTATAAAGACCGGACTTCCTCACCTTTTCAGCAAAGAAAATGCCTAAAATCACCAGCCCAATGCTCCCTACCAGTAGCCACCAGGCTCCGGTCAAACCCTGCGTAAAGCCCAACCCGGCCATACCCACCGTGGCCGAGCCGCCAACAATAGTGGCCAATAGTGAGCCGGTAATGAATAGAGGTGAACCCTTTCTGCCGGCAACAAAGAAGTCATCAATCCCCTTTGCCCTCCTCCTGCTCACCACCCCCACGGCAATCATACCCAGAAAATAGGCGGCAATAATTACCAGTTCAAGCACTTCTACCCCTTTCGTTAACTAAACAGGTAGTATAAGTTAACATAAAAGTCAAAAAAAATTAGGCCTCCTTAACCAGGGCATCCCCATCCATAGGAACCCTTGTTTCACCATCTACATTGCTGATGATTAAACAGCCGTTGTCGTCTATGCCCCTTAAGAATCCACCCCGTCCACCCCTTTCCCGAGCTACATGCACCCATTTATCACGGTGCCAGCAGAGTTTATTCCACCGCTCCGCAATCAGGTGGAATTTGCCCTCACCAAGTAATCTATAGTTACCCTCTATTTGCTCAAGCAGGGCCCGGAGAAGCGCCAGCCGGGAAACGCGGGCTCCGGCCTCATATGAAAGGCTTGTCGCCTCACCCACGAGCTCCGGAGACCCCGCCAGGTCAAAGTTAACATTCAGACCAATACCAAGGATAACAAAATCAACCCTGTCCAGTTCAGCGTCAAACTCAACCAGGACACCGCCGACCCTTCTACTATTTAGCAGAACCTCGTTAGGCCACCTGAGTTCGACTTCAAGTCCGGTCAGCCTCCGGATACTATCGGCTACGGAAAGAGCGCCAAGGATGGCAAACCAGGATACCTGATGGGGTAAAACGCGCGGCCGGAGAATAACCGAGGCCAGGATATTCACCCCTTGTGGTGAGACCCAGTGCCGTCCGCACCGCCCCCTGCCCTCTACCTGCTCCTCGGCAATTACCACACTTCCTTCAATAGCGCCCTTCTCAGCCAGACTCCTCGCCATCAAGTTAGTGGAACCAATCCTCTGGTAGTAATAAATATCCCTGCCGATAACAGAGGTTGCCAGCCCTCTCTGCAACATGACAGGCAGGAGCTTATCAGGATAAGATACAACCTTATACCCCAGCCTGGGCTTAGCCTCGACAACAAAGCCCTCACTTGCCAGCCCCTGAATTTGCTTCCAGACTGCGGTCCGGGAAACTCCCAACCTGCCGGCCAGCTCTTCCCCCGATATGTAGCCCTCGGCCCCGTACAGCATGTCTAGAATTTTAAGCTTGTTTTTCACTACCGGCTCCAAATTCAATCTTACTTTAAGGATGTGATATCTGTCAACCTGTGACAAACAAAATGTTGACGTTCCCCTGTTCTGGCAACAAGAGACCCTGGATGGAAGCAACCAGTGAAACTGAGCCTTCAGCAATACAGGATAACTATCCGCACTGCACACTATGAAATTCTGTTCATGCTAGTTGATTCTATATCCATAGTGGACTAAATAGTCGGGAGAAGAAGAAGGCATCGGTAAGAAGGACCTACCCGACACTTTACATAGAGAGACTATCACTAGGCAGCATGAGATGTTTTGCCAGAGACAGTAAGAGTTGGTTTCCCGGTCGCATCGGTATGGGTGCCAGGAGGCAAAGCTGGGAGCAAACGCTGAACCCTTGAACGGCAGAGTCGCTCTGCCAGCTCAAAGTGCTGCGAAGCCTGATTTTCCCACGAGAACTCCTCCGCATACCTCACCGCTCGCTCTGACATTTCGTCCCTGAGCTCGGGATGGAGTACAAGCTCTTTGAGGCCAGTAATTGCTTGTTCAAAGCCTACACAAGCTAACCCCCCGGCCATCTTCACGGTTTCGCCAACGCTCTCCATGTCCCGACAGGCAATTGTGTCCCCAGCACCTAAGGCATGTGCCAAAACTCCGCTCTGCGTGCAGTCGCTTGGCCAATAGAAGTAGATGTCCAACGCTCTCAGCAGGATAGGAAGGATATCTTCGGGTAGATAAGTCTCTAGAAAGAACTGTCCTGGACTGTTGTGACTGGCCCTCAATTCCGCCGCACACTTGCTATCGCCACTGCTGTCGACTTCCCGCGAGACGCCGACATGAACCGCAACGATCCTCCTTCGAGGCAACATCTGCTGCAGCAAACCTTGGGCACGGTAGAGGACTTCAATACCTTTGCTGGCGGTGATGAACCCAGCTGTGCCCATCACGATCGTATCAGTGTCGAGAAACACACGTTGCTGCCTCAAACTATCCTTGTATGCCTGGTCCAGTCCGGATTCACCTACCAGATACTCGTGAATCCTCATCTTTGCCTCTGCTTTGCTCATGCTGGCTATTACGGGGTAGAGATGAATACCATGCCTTAGCATATGAACCTTGTCACGATGTTCCGGGAAGGCTTGAGTTACTGCCTGGCATACGCCGTCACTAAATACGGTGATCGCATCCGTGTGGGGTAGCAGCAAGCGCAGGAATGAGTATTCGTGCCTTCGCAGCCCGTAAGTGGTTTCACTGCTTTGAAAATGAAGTGAATGGAGGGAAACCACCTTTATTTGGTTCAAGTCCCTGAGCATATTAACGAATTTGGCATTGTCCTGCCAGATACCGAATTCGTGTTGGAACCAGAGAACCTGGTCTTCATGTGGCCTGAACCCCTCCAAGATAGCACTGGCAGAGAAATTATTGCGGCTGGGTATGCCATACCAGACGCGGCATGCGAGTGGGGAAGGGTTGTTGTGAAGGGGTCCCCCGTAGTTCGCCGGATCGAATGATAGCACATCGCAGGTACCGGGTGGGCTTTCTCTTACAAGGAAGTCGGCGTAATCTGCAATGCCACAGATTATCGGCTTATATGATGTAACGAAGGTGATGAACGCCATACCAATCCTTTCTTGAGCCTCTCCGCTTCTACTATCAATCAACTACACGGATTCCCTACGGAGTCAGTGGAACCCGGTGCTATCCGCAATCCTCCTCCGCAGAACCTTTCCAACTTTTGGAATAAAAAGGGCCACAATTAGGATAAAAAGGGCCACATTAGAAAAATAGAAAAACGCCAGGGTTGCGTCAGACTTATCGGATTGCTTCTCGTCCTACTAAAAGAAGCACTATCTACATTATAAACACCTAGGAATAAAAATGCTAGTAAATGGCGAGCAGGAAACTAACAGAGTGGTGACATTTCCGAGTGTGTAACCCACGCTTGGGCTAGACGCTTAGATGATTCGACGCGGGGCAATGTCAAGATTGCAATCGTGGTAGGCTTACTTGGACGGCGACTTCTAGAAGGGTATTATCTCAAATAGCCGCCGTGGTTTTTACCTTGCCTGATCTCTTCTGGAACAAGGTCGGACACCTTCGCTATGGCAACGCAGGCTACCGTGTCTGCTGCGCCATAGTAAACAAGAACCTCATCATCATCGTCAAGCATTTCTTTGTCCCCTCGGGGAACAGCACCGCAGCTGAATACTACATTAGGAACATAGCATCCCGCCTCGCCAAGCTCGTAGCTTTCCTCAGGTCCCAATACAGGATTGGGCGAGCGATAGAGCAGCTGCCCCGGGTCGTCCAGTGCTACCAGCAGCACACCAAGCCGATAAATCCAGGAATGGTCAACACCGTGGTAGATGAAAAGCCATCCATATTTGGTTCTAATAGGCTGGGACCCGCCGCCAATTTTGAACCCGTCCCACGCCATTCCTGCTCCCGGGCCTACCAATATACGATGCTCTTCCCGGGGCCAGGGACAGTCAAGACGCTCAGAGTAAGAAATCCAAATACTCGGCTCAATCCTATGATACATGACATACCGCCCGTTGAACGTCTGCGGAAACAGGGTGGCGTCCTTGTCATCAAAGCCGGGGAAAGCAAGACCATGTCTTCTCCACTCGTTCCAGCGGCGGTTCAAGAAGTCATCCAGACCGATTGAAGCCAGGGCGACCTGAGCGGCGACACTGCTGTAGGCAGTATAAAACATGTAGATGCGTTCTCCTATAAGGGCAAGCCGGGGATCCTCACAGCCTTTTGCCTCCCACTCCTCCTCTGGCTCCAATATCGGGCTTTCTAACCTATCCTCAATATGCAAGCCGTCTGAGCTTATGGCGAGCCCGATTCGGGAAACCTCATCCTCTCCACAGGCGCGATACAGGATGTAAATCTTCCCTTTCAATTTTATCGCACCTGGATTGAACACATACTTGGATTCCCAGGGATGTTCTGTTATCGCCTTGAGAATAGGATTCCCTGCAAACCTGCTTAGATTACCTGCTTTAGGCTCCGCTGGACGTGGCAGTTGCTCAGGTATAACCTGCTGCACCATTTGCCAGCCAGGAAGGATCAGCCGAGCCAGGTTTTCTGATTCCCTCCCCTCCCCCATTAGTTCTGTGATCCTGCTATCCATATTCTCCTCGCTACCCCCCAGGGCCGTAACCAGTTCGACCAGAAATTCCCGTGATACCCAATCTCTCTCCACATGCAGGGAGAGAGGCGTGGGCACGCCTTTCCCTCCCTTGAAGCTATAACTGGCCCACGTCCAAGCAGAACAGGGTATAAATTTGCCATCAGGTAAAGACAGGGCAAGGTGGTAGCAATCCATGGTATGGCTCAAGCTTTGCGTGAGACGCAACAATGAGGGGCCCTCCTTTGTCTCTAAATCCCGGATCATCTTTCTCACCCGCTCGCCCAATATCCTCTGGATCTTGTTTTCAAACATGTTGTGCGCGGATAAGGGGTCTCTTCCCCAATGGCCCTTCAGCGAGTTTGTTACCCTTGTCCCGAATTCCTTTCTCTCCCGTGCAAATTGTTCCCATATTTCCCCAAGTCTTTCAGCTTCCACGATATTCTTGGCCATCATTAGGAAATAGCGTAACTTGGGAAACCCACCACCCTCTCCCCGGCGCAAATTGCTGACGACAAGCCTTCCTGCGAGCTTGCTCAAGGTCGAAGCCTCCTTGAGAAGGACAAGCGTGGAGAAATCCTCATAGCTCACTACCAGTGGCTCCAAAGGCAGGCGGGCAAAGTGCTCGGGCCGTGCATTTCCGGCTATCCATTCCCACACCCTCTCCGTATGTTCTGTCTCCTCCGACAGGCTAGACAAAGCCAAGATATCCTTTGGCCCGTAGTGTTGTTCAAGCTCCGCCAGGTTGGCGGCACCGAATCTGATGAGCAAGTTGGAGGGTGGATTTCGCTGCAAAATCCACGAGGCCACCTCAGGTTTTAGAGTAAAGGTTTCCGAGTGAGGAAAGTTCTGCGATATGGCCTCAGCAACCTTCCTGGTCCCATCCAAGGTTGAAAGGTCCCCGCTCAAGAGGAGTTCGTGCATATCCTGTTCCAACTGGAGCATTAGCTTTTCTATGCTTTCGGCGATCTCACTGGAATTCGGCTCGTGAGGAATCTTGAGCTGCTCATGATAGAACTCCTCAAATTCCTTGTAGTGCCTTTGAAGAATACCGTTATAGATGCTGTCGGTACTTACGACCTCTCCGGTAGGCGAGGTAAGCTCCTTAGGCAGTATTAAGGGAACTCCAGGTATGAACTCGCGGTAAGTCACCATAGGCAGAAGTGGCTTGAGGGTATCTTCTTTGTCCCTCCATGCCGCCAAGAAGCCGACCTTCTGTTTGATGAACTCCTCGATCTGCTGCTGAATGTCCTGTTCTGCCACAAGAGCCGTGAGGTGCTCTGCCTGGTCGAGGATAGTAGCCTCTGACCGTTGCTCGAACACCTCAAACTCCTGAGCAAATCCGGCCTCCCTCGCGTAGCAAAGTGGGACGAAAGCATTTAAGATGCTGTCCTTGGCGAATCCCTGTTCCAGGCAGTAAGCAAGTAGAAAGTCATAAACGATCTCGGCCCAGAGATGCGAAGGAAACCTGAAAGCCTTTCGATTGGTCCCTGCTAGCTTCCGTAGATCTCTTGAAGTTTCTCTGGAAAGGAACTCTTCGTATAAACCTTGAAACTCGATGAAACCTTGTCTGAATCGTTCTATTGCAAAGGGGTCTGGTGCCACTTCCTCTGGATAGTGGCTCTTCCTCTCTCCGAAGATAGCCAGGGGGTAGATTATATCTCCTCTTGGCTGCCACCAGTCTTTGCTGACCGCGATCTGCTCAAAAATTACTTTGGTTTGCTGCCTCCATACCCTTTCTTTGTCTGGGTGGACTCTATGGAGCTTCACACCAAGGCTGGTTTCACAAATCTTTGCTTCGTTGATGATGGCCATCGTGATGAGCTGGGTGTCCATGCCATATTCACCAACTTCATTACTCCAGATGGTGGGATCATCCGAATAGATTCTGAGGAGCTTGCTTGAGATCCCGAGTGTTTTGCCTGGAAGGCCTCCTGCTTTCAGATTAAAGACGGAAGCGAGCAAAGGACACACGAGGTGAGTGGAGGCTGGAGCGTCGAGGTAGTGAGTATTGAATCTGGGTATAACGAGCTCTATACCCTCTTTCTCTATCGGAACGAGGAGGCGACTTACCCATTCCGGAGCCAAACCTCGAATTTCAGTCTTCAACCTTCTGCTCTCGAGGTCGGCCTCGAACAAAGCTAAATCGGCATTTAGCCTGTCCGCTACCTCTATTATTGCCCTGAGGGATAAGACTTCTCCCCTCACGCCTTCATTCTTTATGAGGAAGGCTATCCTCTTTATGTCCCGTCCCAGAGGCACTTCCTGAATAATGTTTAAGGCATCCTTCCCTTCCGGGGTACCAACGCACACAATAACGCATTTCTTGCCAGGGAAGAATTCTGAAAGTCCCTCTGCCACGATTTTGCATACGTGTCCAATTGTATCGATTTCGTTTTGGAAGGGGATGCCCACCACTATGTCAGCTTCCCCTATCCTGTCGGCTTTCTCGAGGGGTTCGCTAAGGGATTCTGCATAGATTCCCTCAGCTAATGAGATGCTCTTCTCTGTCTCTTTCAAGTTTACTCCTTATCTCAATGGTGATATATCCGGTAATGCCACTAACTTAATTGAAATATTAGCATGTATATCATCGCCTATACAATAGTTGTTTCTGGTGGCCACTATTACCCTTTTTCGTACCAGTAACTACGCTTCACTTAACAAGCCAGAACATTTATACTGAAAAGGGGCCGATAGGAGGCTACCCGAAGGAGACGGCACGATGAGGGTGCTTATTATTCATTTTCGCTCCGCTCCCGCCAGAGGATTGCAAAAACAGCGGGTAAATGTGGGTCCCCTCGACTCGGCGGGCACGGATGGCGTTTCCCTGGAGATAGCCAAACGTCAAGTCCTCCTCGAAGCGATGGGTCATAAGACAGCGATTTGCTCAGCATACGATTGGGCAGACTTCGCGATACCCGCATTAGAGTTTGACCGGGAAGAAGTGGCGATGATGGTGCGAAATCTCTTTGGGCCTGGAATGATGGACTTCGCAAGTGAAGCTGAGTTGAAAAGCGCCTTCGATGCCTCCTTACTGGAGCTGAGGCAGGAATTGGGCAAGGTGATTACGGATTTCAAGCCAGACATACTATTTGTCCACAACATGTTATCTCTTCCTGTGCATCCCGTCGCGACTGTAGCTTTAACCGACCTGCTCAGAGAGACCCGGTTGCCTTGCGCTGCGATCCACCATGACGTTCTAAGCGAAGGCGCCTACAAATTCACCCCGACATGTGATTTCGCTAAATCAATTCTTGAGGGATACTTTCCTCCAGTGTTACCTAATCTTAGACATTGGACGATCAACTCTCGCAATCAGATGGCTCTCAAGAATAAAGGCATCCAGGCTGAAGTGATTCCCGATACCATGGATTTCGACCGAAGACTTGAGGCAGTAGAGCAGGCCAGGATTCGAGCCACTCTTCGTGGGAAATATGGTATCAAGCCAAATGACATTGTTCTCTTTGTCGGAGCACGCATTGTGCCCAACAAGCAGATTGAATTAGCAGGGCACCTAACCGAGGTTTTGCAAAGGCTACGCCAGCACATGGTTGGGAAGAGACTCTACCATGGCGAGGTCTTTTCTGACTCCAGCCGAGTAGTGCTGGTTCTCGCAGGTCGACCGGAGCAGGCCTTCATTGACTACCAAAAGAAGGTCTTTGACCTGTTCGATGCATTGAAGATTGTCTGGAAATACGTAGGCGGCGATGTTCGCCCGTATCGTTCTGAAGATCAAGGGCTCTACGCTCTGTATCCCGATTTATATACTATGGCTGACTTCGTCCTTTACCCCACAGGATGGGAAGGATTTGGCAATCAACTTCTTGAAGCATTCGCCGCGGGGCTGCCCGTGGTAGTTTTCAAGTATCCCGTTTTCAAGGAGGATATTGCCTCAAAAGATGTTAGCGTGGTATCACTTAGTGATACCATTCTTGAGGAGAGAGACTCAGCAGGCCTTGTTCAACTTCCCCCTGAAGTTCTCACCCGGGCTGCGCGTGAAATGATAACCATCCTGACCACTCCCGAGGTATATCGAAACATCACTGCCCATAATATCGCAACGGGTAAGAAATACTTTAGCTTTGATGTGCTTCGAGCTCATCTAGATGAGGCGCTAACCTGGGCCCGTCTAATCGAAGGTCCAAAAAGCCGATGAGATTCAGCAGAAGTAGGATACTTGATAGGGACTTAGGTGCCCTGGAGCGATGGATAGTCTCAACCAAGCCCTGACCTGAACGCTTGCCCAATGAAAGGGGGAAGCGATGACGGTAAGTTTAGCCTTTCCAGAAGATAATGACCCCCTATCCTATGCTTTTAAGCAGACAGGTATTATCTTCCTGGCTTTTCGCTACCGATAATGGTAATCTCGATATCTTTGTGGCAGTGGGGGCAGGTTATATTCAGAGTAATGGGCTGTCTCATCACCCGTTCCGCAACAGCGGTAACTATTGAATCAATATTGTCCAGACGCTGGTCAAGCATATCAAGGCGCTGTCCCAGACGCTCAACGCTCTGCTCATTACCAGGCTGAGCAGACTTCTCACTATTTGCCAAGGCTGCACCCCCCGAGGTTATAACCGGGTTAATTATATGGAATAGGTAGCGCTATGTCAAAGACAGCATTGATTTATGCAAACTGGTTGAGTATACTGAATTTAGGCAGTAAATAAAGGAGGTAAGCAGATGCCTGAAGAGGTAATTGGCCAGATTAGTGACTTCTTTGCCCACCCGGTAGTGGCTGGCATCCAGCTGACAGGCACCCTGAAAGCAGGAGACAGCATCCACATCAAAGGCCATACCACCGACCTTGAATTCACCGTTGAGTCAATGCAGATTGACAATGTCGATGTCACCGAAGCCAGGGCGGGAGACGCTATCGGCATCAAGGTTAGTGAGCGGGTAAGAAGGGGAGACACCGTTTACAAGGTCTCCTGATTATTAAAAAGACTCCCCGGGCCCTAAATTTACACCCAATATAATAATGAGCCCGTGCGCTCTCTTATCTCAGTTCACGGCTTAAGGGTATTTGATTAGAAGCGGGGGTAATGAAAATGAGTGTGAGAATATTAATCGAGCGTCACGTGAAGGAAAGTAAGGAGGGCGAACTTATTGAATTACTGGCTCAACTGCGAACCGAGCTCATTTCGCAGCCAGGCTACATTTCGGGTGAAATACTCCAGAACGTGGAGGACACATCCACAATCTTTGCCCTCAGTACCTGGGCAAGCCTGCTTGACTGGAAATCCTGGGAGGGGGAACCCGAACGTCTTGAAACCGAGTCCCGGATTGAGCCTCTGCTGACGGAAACACCAAAACTGACCGTGGCCACCGCCCTTTAAATCGTTCCCGGGACACCGTTACTCCAGACAGGCGCTAGCCTATACTCTTAACCAGGTTAGCCATCTCAATGGCGGTTACCGCAGCATCAAAACCCTTATTCCCCTGTTTGGTCCCTGCCCGTTCAATAGCCTGCTCCAGGGTATCAGCCGTGATTACCCCGTAGATAACCGGCAGCCCGGTGTCCAAGCCTACCTTGGCGATGCCCTTGGTAACCTCAGCAGCGATGTATTCAAAGTGAGGTGTCCCCCCGCGAACTACAGCGCTGAGACAGATAACGGCATCGTATTTCTTGGTCTCGGCTAATTTCCTGGCTATCAGTGGAATCTCAAACGAGCCCGGCACCCAGGCAATGTCGATGTCGTCCTCACTCACGCCGTGGCGGAGTAAAGCATCCTGCGCCCCATCAAGCAGCTTCCTGGTAATAAACTCGTTAAAACGGGAGATAACCACTCCGAACTTCAGCCCCTTCCCCAGTAACATACCCTCGAAAGGTTTATTCATCGCTCCCTCCTTGTCATTACCCCCTAATTATCACCAGGGGGTGATACTTCCAGAAGATGCCCCAGCTTTTTCTGTTTTGTCTCCAGGTAGTGGCGGTTATACGGGTTAGGGGGGATAATAATAGGCACCGTCTCCACCACTTCAAGTCCGTAACCTTCCAGCCCGATTACCTTCTTGGGATTGTTGGTCAGCAGTCGAATCTTATGCAAACCCAGGTCAGCCAGGATTTGAGCCCCGATGCCATAGTCACGCAGGTCGGGAGGAAAGCCCAGAGACAGGTTGGCTTCCACCGTATCCAGCCCTTCATCCTGGAGCGCATAGGCACGAATCTTGTTATGGAAACCAATACCACGCCCTTCCTGCCGCATATACAGGAAAACGCCCCGCTCCTCCTGAGCGATATCCTGCATTGCCAGCGCAATCTGCTCTCCACAATCACAGCGAAGACTGCCAAAGACATCGCCGGTAAGGCACTCACTATGAACCCGGACCAGCACCGGCTCCCCGGTAGATATATCACCCATCACCAGGGCGACATGCTCATCCGGGTCGATATCACTCCTGTAGGCAATAGCGGTAAACTTACCATACTTCGTTGGCAACTTTGCCTCGGCTACCTGGTGTACCAGCTTCTCGTGACGGCGGCGGTAAGCAATAAGGTCAGCCATACTCACCATCTTGATCCCATGCCGGTCGGAGAGTTCCTCAAGCTGAGGCAGCCGCGCCATAGAGCCATCTTCATTCATAATCTCGCAGATAACACCCGCTGGATAAAGACCCGCCAGTCTTGCCAGGTCAACTACAGCCTCGGTATGCCCCGCCCGTACCAGAACACCACCTTCTCTCGCCCGTAACGGAAACACATGCCCCGGCTGAACTAAATCCTCAGGCCTGGTTGCCGGGTCAACCATTACCTTTATCGTCCTGGCCCTGTCAGCAGCCGAGATACCGGTGCTCACTCCGTGCCTGGCTTCAACGGAGACGGTAAAAGCGGTGGAAAACCTCGATGTATTCTCAGCCACCATCAACGGAATCTTCAGTTCGTCCAGCCGTTTACCCATAACAGGCAGGCAGATCAACCCCCTGGCATGCTGGGCCATAAAGTTAATCGCTTCAGGGGTAACCCCCCCGGCAGCCATTGCCAGGTCACCTTCGTTCTCTCTATCCTCGTCATCGATAATGATAAGAAACTTGCCTGCCTTTATATCCTCAATGGCTTCAGGAATACTCGATAACCCCATGCCCGTTCCTCCAAACAGAATATCAGCTCACCAAAAAGCCGTGCTCTTCCAGAAAATCAACGGTTATCCCCGCATCACGGGGCTTAACAAACTGCTCTGTATATTTGGCAATAATATCCACTTCCAAATTAACCACGTCGCCAACTCGCCTGTCGCCAAGCACAGTATGCCGGCGGGTATAGTCAACAACTGAGACCTGAAACGAGGTGATATCTCTGGCGGTAATAGTCAGGCTGACCCCATCAACGGCAATAAAACCCTTCTCCACCACATAGCGCATTACTCCGGGGGAAGCTTCAAACCTTATTATTACTGCCCCGTCTTCCTCACTAATCGAGGCCACCCTTCCCCTATCATCCACGTGTCCCTGGACCAGGTGCCCTCCCAGGCGTTCTCCCAGAACCAGGGGCCGTTCCAGATTAACACTATCGTCAACCCTGAGTAAACCAAGGCTTGTCCGCTTCAGCGTCTCCGGCATTATGTCAACCGAAAATGAGCGGGAATTAAGACCGCTTATGGTCAGGCACGTCCCATTAACCGCCATACTTCCCCCGACTTCCATTCCCTGCAGAACATCAGTGGCGGCAACGGTCAGACTATCGGGTCTCGCCGCAATAACCCTACCCACCTCTTCTACAATTCCGGTAAACATTTCTACTCCTCAGCCAGGATGCTGCCCCCCTGACGGCACATATCCACTGACCATCAAATCATCACCAAACCTCTCGACAGCAACGCGCTCCAGCCTGAGTGAATCCGCCACCTTATCAACCCCCTTACCCGCAACCGGCGTCTTCGCTTCACTCCCCCCGATAATAATCGGGGCAACGAAGGCAACGACCCTGTCAATCAAGTTAGCGTCGAATAGAGAGCCGAGGAGAACCCCACCGCCTTCAACCAGGATACTGGTAACTTCCCGTTCACCCATTATCTTTAATAACCTCTCCAGGTCAATCTGTTCTCCCTCTGAGGGCAGTTCCAGTAATTCAGCACCAACTTCGGCTAAAGGCTTTGCTTTCTCCGGCCCGACCGGCCTGCTCACCACCAGGATAGTCTTACCCGGCTCATTAAACACCTGAGCCGATGGGGGGGTACGCCCTTTACTATCCACGATTATCCGGAGAGGCTGCTTCTTTACCATCCCCCCTCGCCCCCCACAGCAGCGGCAGGTAAGCTGGGGGTCATCAGCCAGCACCGTGTTCACTCCGGCCATAATGGCATCACTGGTATAGCGCAGATTGTGGACATATTTCCTCGCCTCGGTACCGCTAATCCACCTGGAGTCGCCACTTTTAGTGGCAATCTTCCCGTCCAGGCTTATGGCAAATTTGGCGGTAACAAAGGGGATACCGGTAGTGATAAACTTGGTATAGGCCTCGTTAATCTGTTTTGCCTCTGCCTCGTGCTCACCGACATATACCTTGATGCCTGCTTCCTCCAGTTCAGACTTCCCCCGCCCCGATACCACCGGGTTGGCATCGAGCGTCGCTATGTGGACCTCACTAATCCCGGCGGCAACGAGCGCCCGGGTGCACGGGGGAGTCCGACCATAGTGACAGCAGGGCTCCAGCGTAACATACACTTCCGCCCCACGGGCAGCCTCGCCAGCCTGGCTCAAGGCCAGTATCTCCGCATGATGGGAGCCCGGGGGCTGGGTATAGCCCTGCCCCACCACCACACCATTCCCGACCACCACCGCCCCCACTGCCGGGTTAGGGCTAACCTGTCCCACGGCCAATTTCGCCAGAGAGAGTGCCTGCTCCATATAATCCATACTATCAGCATTCTAGCATCACCCTCCAGAAAAGTGCAAATTAGGCGGCTGCTAGCAGGATAATACGAGTTGGGGTATAATGGGGACTGAATCATATCCGGAGCAATGAGCGAATGAAAACCCTACTGCGTGATATTACCTTCATCTTCATAGCGGCAGTGGTCATCTTTCTCCTCCTGCAAACCACAATTCAGAGTTTTGTTGTCGTCGGTTACTGCATGGAGCCCAACTTTGAGGATGGACAGCGACTGGTAATCAACAAGGCCATTTATCATCTCCAGGAACCCCAAAGGGGCGACGTGATTATCCTTCACCCTCCAATCAGCCCCGAGGACACCTATATCAAGCGCCTCATTGCCTTACCGGGTGAGACCATTGAGGTAAGAGATGGGGCATTGTATGTCAATGGCTCAAAACTGGACGAACCCTATATTAAAGAGCCGCCCCGTTATACCGTTCCCAGCAAAAAAATCCCGGAGAACGAATACTTTGTTCTCGGTGACAACCGCAATAATGCCAACGATTCCCACAACGGCTGGACAGTGCCCCGCCAGAACATAGTGGGCAAGGTCTGGCTATCAATCTGGCCGCCGCAGCACTGGGGGCTCATCCCCCACTACCCCTCAGGGGAACCGCCAGCCAGCTAAATGCAGACGACATCTAAAAGGAGGGGAGTCACATTAACAGCGTAGAGGAAATCTTCGAAAAAACCGGGGCTATCCTGAGAGGACACTTCCTGCTTACCTCCGGACTGCACTCCCCTATCTACTGGGAGAAATTCCAGGTCCTGCAGTATCCCGCCTATACCGAGCAGCTCTGCGGTATGATTGTCGCCCACTTCCAGCACCAGGACATCCAGCTAGTAGCCGGACCTACTACCGGCGGTGTTATCCTGGCTTTCGAAGTCGCCAGGCAGTTGGGAGTCCGGGGTATATTCGCCGAAAGGGAAGAAGACATAAGGAGTTTCCGGCGGGGATTTAACATCAGTCCCGGAGAGCGGACCCTTATCGTCGATGACATTGCCACCACCGGCAAATCTGTAGATGAAGTCATAGCAGCGGTAACCAGGCAGGGTGGAACAGTAGCCGGCATCGGAGTACTGGTTGACCGTTCCGAGAAGGGGCTCGAGTTCGGGGTCCCCTTTTTTAGCTGCCTCAGGACAGTGACCCCCACCTACAGACCAGAGGACTGTCCCCTGTGCAAAGCCAAAATCCCGCTAACCAAGCCCGGCGGCAGCTAAAGCCTCCTCCCAAACTCCTTCTCCAGCTGTGCCAGACCAAGGTGAATCATTGTCGGCCTGCCGTGGGGACAGGTATTGGGCATGGCTGCCTGTTCAAGCTCACGCACCAGCTGGCGCATTTCTTCATAACTCAATGTCTGCCCTGCCCTCACCGCACTGTGGCAGGCAATAGATGCCGCTACTTTTTCCTCCCCACCCCCCCCACCCTCTCCCGATAATGAGTCCAGCAGCTCCCTCAGCATCCCCACCCAGTCTTTATTGTAGAGCAGAGCCGGCACTGCCCGCACCAAACAAGTCCTATCGCCAAATGGCTCAATGGAAAAACCGAATTCAGCCAGACGCTGATAGTTCGCTCTCAGGACTTCTTCCTGCCGCGGCGTAACCTCAAGTGTTGCCGGCTCGAGCAGTCCCTGGACCTCCATTTCCTGCTGCGACCTCTGGCGCCTGACCTTTTCAAAAAGGACACGCTCATGGGCAGCATGCTGGTCAATAAGATACAGCCCATCAGGCCCCTCAGCGATGATATAGCTGGCCAACAGCTGGCCCAGCACCCGCAGCACCGGCAGGGATGCAGCCGGGGTCAGTGATGGCTCCCCTGAAGTCGCGATGGCACCCCTGCCCGTGGCCACCGTCCCGGTCCCTCGCTCTGGCTCCGGTGACAGATATGCCGCCGCGGGCTCCCTGATTCCAGGCACCGGCATCTGCTCTACCAGCGTCCGACGCACTGCCCTCTGAACAGCCGCGAAAACAATGCGCTCATTACGGAATTTAACCTCAGTCTTGGTAGGATGAATATTAACATCCAGCTCGCCGGGCTGGAGCGAGATATCGATAATAGCGACCGGGTGTCTCCCCTGCATCAGGAGCCCGGAGTAGGCGTCGTCCACTGCCCGGGCAAGCAGGCGGCTGGTTATCCAGCGGCGGTTGACAAAGAAACTGAGGTAACCCCTCCCGGAGCGGTTCACCGCCGGCGAGCCGACCATACCCGTTACCCGGGGTATCGAAGCCGGCTCACGGCCGATTGCAAGCATATTCCGGGCCACATCCAGTCCATAAACCTCAGTTACACTATCTACCAGCCGGCCGCTGCCTGGCGACCTCAGCCCCACCCTGCCCTCGATAAGCAGGGTGAATCTAACCTCGGGGAAGGCAAGGGCATATTGCGAGACCACACCGGCAATGTGGCTATTTTCCGTAGCCAGCGACTTTAAGAATTTTAGCCTTGCCGGTACCCTGCGGAAGAGATTTTTAACCGTAACTGTAGTCCCCCGGGAGTGCCCCCGGCTCCCCCGCCCCACAGCAGCCCCGTCCCTCAAACTGAGATAACTGCCTGCCTGCTCGCCGGCAGCACAGGTAACAACCTCGACCTCAGCCACAGCCGCAATACTGGGTAACGCCTCACCACGAAAGCCAAGGGTCGAGATAGCTTCCAGGTCAGCCAGGGCATCTATTTTACTTGTAGCGTACCTCTCAAAGGCGAGCTCCAGCTCCGCCCGGGGGATGCCAACCCCATTATCGGCTACCCGGACCAGATTTACCCCACCACCCCTGACCTCGATAGAAACCTGGCTCGATGACGCATCCAGCGAGTTCTCCACCAGCTCCTTTACTACCGATGCCGGCCTCTCCACGACCTCGCCGGCGGCAATCTGGGATACTACCCTTGAATCCAGGACTCTAATCGGCATGTTATAACCAAACCCGCATTCCAAAACAATTTCATTCCACCTTCTCCAGTTGAGCAAAGCTGAGGAGAAGCCTTTTCATTCCCGCCGCCTTAAAGACAACCACTGCCTCCGTATCATCCCCCACCTCTTTACAGCTCACCACCATCCCATCACCAAACCGGGCATGGTGGACGTTGTCCCCCGGCTTAAACCCGGAGACAGTGACCGGGGGAACAAAGGGCTTATTCCAGGAAGATATCGAGGTCTGAGCTTCTTCCCGCTGCCACCACCCTCCATCGGAAAGGAGGTGCCGGGGTATATCGCTTAAGAAGCGCGATGGCCTGTTCACCATACTCGAGCCCATCAGGCTGCGGCGAAAGGCATGAACCAGATACACCCTCTTTTTCGCCCTGGTTATACCTACATAGCACAGCCGTCTCTCTTCTTCCATCTGGGCCGGGTCATCGAGCGACCTGAAGTGCGGCAGGATGCCATCCTCCACTCCGACGATAAACACCACCGGAAATTCCAGGCCCTTAGCCTGGTGCAGGGTAATCAGGGTTACCGCACTCGCATTTTCATCAAGCCCATCCACATCGGACACCAGGGTCACTCCTTCAAGAAAGGAGGCAAGCCCTTCAGGGGGAGGTAGGTCGCGATACTCCTGAGCTACAGTGCGAAGCTCGAGAATATTATCCCAGCGCTCGTCTCCACCTACCTCTTTCAGGATATACTCCCGGTAACCGGAACGTTCCAGAACCAGGTCGAATAAATCAACCAGGCTCAGCTCGCGACTGCGGCTGGTAAACCCTTCCATCAGCTCAGAGAAGCTTTGAAGCATCCTGGTGATATGAGGGGTAAACGGATGCCCTTCCTGCCCGGCCAGAAGCCGCAACGCATTATATTCGGAAACACCCAGAGACTTCGCCCAGCCAGAGAGCCGGGACAGGGTCTGCTTTCCGATACCACGGCCAGGGACATTGATTATCCTCTGCAGGCTGACGCTGTCATAAGGATTCTGAATAACCCTGAAATAGGAGATAACATCCTTTATCTCCCGGCGTTCATAAAAGCGGGTGCCGGCTACCACCTTATATGGCATCCCGTAACGGGCAAAAACCTCTTCAAGAACCCTTGACTGGGCATTGGTACGATACATGACGGCACAATCACCGGGCTTAACTCCGCCCCCATCCCCCAATCGCTCGACCTCACCGACCACAAACTGGGCCTCGTCCTGCTCAGTATAGGTCTCAACCGCCGCGACCAGCTCTCCGGTCTCATTGGCTGTCCACAACCCTTTTGCTTCACGCTCCCGGTCGGCTGAGATTACATGAAACGCCGTTTCCAGAATCATCTTGGTCGACCGATAGTTCTGTTCCAGCAGTACCACCTTCGCCTCCGGGTAGTCCTTCTCAAAACTGAGGATGTTGCGCCGGTCAGCAAACCGCCACGAGTAGATTGATTGGTCAGGGTCACCAACGACACAGATATTGTGGTGCTTTCCCCCCAGCTGTTTTATCAGTTCATACTGGGTCAGGTTGGTATCCTGAAACTCATCCACCAGGATATGCAAATACCTTTCCTGATACCGGGATAAGACCTCAGGGCTATCCCGCAGCATCTGCACCGCCTTCATGAGCAGGTCGTCGAAGTCCAGGGCATTGCTCTCCTCCAGTAACCGCTGATAGCGCTCGTAGACCCTTCCCGCCACCTCCTCAAAATAGCTGCGGCCGCGCTCCAGATAGTCCTTCGTTGTCCACAACTGACTTTTAGCCGCTGAGATGGCTGACGCCATGGCCCGGGGCGCATACTGCTTGGGGTCAAGGCCTATTTCCCGGATGCTCCGCTTGAGGAGGCTGAGCTGGTCATCTTCATCATAAATGACAAAATGGGAGTCGATGCCTATCGCCTTACCATCCATACGCAGCATACGGGCGCAAATGGCATGGAAGGTGCCGAGGGTTAAGTCCCTGGCCGAGTAGCTGACCAGGCGGTTCAGCCTTTCCTCCATCTCCCTGGCAGCCTTATTGGTAAAGGTAACCGCCATAATGCGGTGAGGGCTAACCCCCAGAACCTTAATAAGATAAGCCACCCGGTGGGTAATAACCCTGGTCTTGCCACTGCCCGGGCCTGCCAGAATCAGCACGGGGCCCTGCGTTACCTCTGCGGCCTGTCTCTGGGCGGGATTAAGTTCAGCCAGAATGTCCATGCTACCGCTCATTATAGCATTGGCATCAGGTGGTTATAAAGGAGGAGTTGGCCCGTCGGTAAACATGATGAAGTTTATTAAACTTCGTGGAGAGGATAGGAGGGCTAAATTAAACCCAGGCACCTGAGTCTGAACCACATCGCCGACCCTGGCACATCGAAGATTTCCACCATCCTGCTCACATCCTTAACCTCCACCCACTTTTCCCTCACCCACTTTTCGGGCATCAGGATACAGATGGCAAAGTAGTCCGCCAGCAGCTCATTGAAAACCCCCCGCGTAGTTCCCTTTTTCCTGAATACGGGCATACTTTTACAGTGAGCCTGGATATGGAAAGCCTCGTGAAATAACGTAAACCTTCTGCTTCCGGAGATATCATTAGCGTTGAGTTGTATTATCCATTCTCCCTTTGAATTCCAGATAGCGCCGTGATAAACCTTTAGCGGCAGCAGACGGACTTCTACAGGGTGCCCTTCATCAGCCAGTGAAACAAGCCCGGCTGGCACCGGTGGGCAGGTGACCTTCCCTTTCCTGATCTGTCTCCGGGCCAGCTTTTCTACGAGTTTAAATGCTCTCCCGCACTGGCCATTTTCACCTGTTATAAAAGCGCAGTCATCAGCATCGGGCTGACTATCATTATCAAATAACCGGTTGAGCCTTTCTCTATTGTCATCAGCACACCACGCACCCCGCTGCCGGTCTCGGCAGCAGTCATAAAAAGGGCAATGTTCACCATTACCACTGCCGATACAGGACCACAGCGCGGACTCCCAGCTAGGAATCCTTCCCGCCATACCTTCTTCCCCTTCGACGCTCAATTAAGTCCTCAATCATGGTAACCAGGTCCTCATCCAGTTCATCGGGATATTTCTGGTAGGCATACTCACGGAACTCGGGCCACTCGGGAGGCGCCCTCTCAGCTATTCGGGGCAGGTGACCAACGAGAGAAAGAATATTTTCCACGGGCACGCCACTATATTCAGCCAGTCTCCGGCAGGACCGGGTATTGGGAACATCCTCACCCAGGAGCCAGCGGCTGACGGTAGCATGACTAATGCCTAAATCGGCCACCAGTTGACTTGGTAACCGCTTCCGGCGCCGCATTAGCTCTTTCAGGAATGATACTATAGGGACTTCCAGTGTACTCACAAGTAATATTTTAACACAACTCCGCCATCATCTGTCAATGGCTGCCCGGGCTGTTTTCCATAAAGATAAAAAAATAATTGCCCGCATAGGGACATAATATGTCCGTAAAGGTAATGCGGGGGGAGAAGGGCGTGCAAGTAGATTTTGCTATTAGCGATTAAGTAGAAGTGAAAACTGCTGGTGTGCGCCTTGGGCATAGAGGCCGGGTGGTAAATCTTTTTGCTCGCAGCCGGCCGCTATACGCGGTTCAGTTCCCTGATAGCTGTACCGGCTATTTTGAGAGGGGGGAACTGGGGAAGGTTCCGCCAAAAGAGATAGCCGCTGACCGGGAAAGATGTAAGGGTTTTTACGATATAGCTGACCTGGAAACATGCCCTTGAGAAGGGGACGCGGGGTAGCCAATGGTTTTATATACCTATTGGCAAACCTTGTAAGAACGCTATTTAGTTATATCTTTTTATTACTTGGTTAATTTATGGCGATGGGACAACAAATGGCAGAACAGGATTTTGTAAAGTATCACCTGCGTGAGGCATTACGCGGTGCGGTTGCTGAGGCGGATGGCGACGATGTGTTATCCCGGCGTTTGTATGCTGAGGCAAAATTGCGGCTGGTAGGCATGTCTGATGAGGAGCTATGGGAACTCGCCAAACTTACTGTGTCTTCTCCTGAGGAACTGGTTGAACTGGTCTACAAAAAGCAGAAACAAGCGGTAGAAAAACACAAAGCAAAAGCCAGTGAGTGGATAAACGACCTGGGGGGACAGATGTCGAGCAGGGTTCTCGTTATTGAGGATGAAACCGCTTTGAGCAAGGGGATTACTTCAGCCTTAGTCAAGGCTGGCTTCTCCGTAGCTTGTGCGTCTAACTACCCTGAAGCCCTGTTGAAATTGGATGGGTTCAAGCCTGACATGATTATCATGGATGAGGCACTGCCGGGCAGAGATGGCACCGAGGTCTGCTCACAACTACACAGCATTTTGGGCATTCCTGTTATCCTGATGGGCAGAGATTCCACCGATAAGGCATGGACAAGGGCAGTGGAAGCTGGGGCCGATTTTTACTTTAGGAAGCCTTTGAGCTACCGGGAATTGGCAGCTAGGGTGAGGGCTATACTGCGGCGGTACAAATGGGCTGCGGCATAAAGGGGGTGATGCCAATTAAAGATTAAAAGCAACCGGGGGAAGACCGGTGGACGCTCGGGAGAGACCGATTCATATAAAAATAAAGTAAGAGGAGTGAAACTTGAAACGAAAAATATTTAGTATCCTCTTTGCCGTGGTGCTGGTCTGTAGCTTCAGCCTGATGACGGCGGTGCCGGTGGGGGCTGCTGACCCCGGTGGCTTAGAGCTTGTGGCAAAAGGCGATTGCACAGCAGAGTGGACAACTGAAAAAGCCAAGGTCGGTAGTTACTCAGCCAAACTGACACTACCCACAGGAACGATGCCTCCAGGAACGAAGAATGCAGAAATTCAAATCGATGTTAGTGGACAAGGCTTAACATTAGCAGCAATGGAATGGAGTTATTGGACATGGACACCGCCAGATATGGAGAGTTATGTTCCCCGAGTATCGTTCTATGCTGACCTTAACGGAGATGGAGTTGCCGACAAAATCGTTGGTGGAAACATAAATTCAGCTCCCACAACGGAGGAATGGTATCAAGTGACTCCAGAGCTATGGAAGGACTACAGTGGAGGATTCTACGTCTGGAAAGAAGATGGAACTGGCTTTGCCTTCGCCGTAGGAGCTGACCCGTGGGCTAAGGCTGTAGAAATGTGGGGAGAAGCAGAGATAGTGCGAGTCGATCTAGGATACGATTTTTGTGGAACTAATGGGTTCATTACGGCATACGTTGACGACCTCACCATAAACGGCGTCCCCTACGACCTTGAGGCATATCAGCCAGGGACAGAAGCTTCAGGGGGTGTCACCGGTGATACGGCAACCCTTGATGCTACTGCGGCAGGGCTCTTGGTAAATATTAGCGGTGCCGGCAGCGAAGCAAGCGGCACTATAGGAGCCTTTGCCTTTAATGGAGTCCCCTCCACAGAAATAGATAAGGCATTGGTGGAAACTCAAAGTAAGTCTGCCCTCAAGTATGTGGATGTCAAGGTGACAGGCCTTACCCAAGGTGATGCCACGATAACCCTGAATTATACTGATGATGAAGTAACGGCTAGAGGAATTGTAGAAGACACTCTGCGCCTTTACTACTGGTATAACGGCAAGTGGGTGCTCTCTTATAACAGCAGTGTAGATACAGGGACTAATATCATCACCGGCACCATTCCGGCATCAAGGCTTACAGGAACACCGATTGCTGGAGCCGGCACTGCTGAGGTTACCGGCTCATTCGAGGTAGGTGCACCGCCTGCAGTTACGGTTGATTTGGCACCTAGTTCTATCAGTCCGCTTGTAGAGGACCAGGCTACCGTCGGGGTTACTATGGCTGCTGGAACTGGAAATCTTAATAACCTTGACAAGCTAGAGTTGAAGCTTTACTACGATACCACTCCTAGTGCTGTTAATTGGGACGAAGCCACGCAAGTTGATACTCAGACCTGCGCTATTATCACCTGGAGAAAGGCAACCGGAAGCTTTAGCATTGCGCCATCTGCCAGCACCACCTGGGAATTAGGCACATGCACCGCTCCTTCGGATTTGAGTCAAACAACAGGTGAGTTTGTTTTCGGATTTATTCCGGGCAAGGTAGCTCATGAGGCAGATGGAAACACTGAGGTATGGCAGCTAATTGCCCGAGCCGAGAGCAGTTTTGGCGTTGGCTTTGGCGAGGATGCCGATGGCACAGCTATGGACTGGTACGGTGAGATTATCCTGCCAGCTGCCACGGTTGACTGGGGTGTTGTCAAGGCAGGAATGGGCTTTGCTGAAGGTCCTCCTTCGGAAAAACCATTGGGGGCTCCCGTAACCTATATCTCCAATGGAGGCTATAACCAGAATGTGAAGTCAAGTGCCACTTGGACTGGTGCAGGAACAGCAACTCTCGACCCAGATGGCTTTTGTGATACGGCAGGAGAGTTTGCCCTCAGGGCTGATGACACCGGCATTTTGGCTAGTGGTCAGCTGGTTGACGCTACTGGCGTTACCATAGCCACCGATACAATTACTTTTGAGGGTGGTAATGTGAAGAGCAGCTATGCCCTATGGCTCCGTCTGGCTAGTGTCTTCACTCAAGATACCTACAGCGGCACCATAACCTACATGGTATCACCGGATTAAAGTGAGGTATAGCTTGATGAGAAGGCGTATTCTAAGGGGGGCGAGTCGCCTCGCCCCCCTCATCCTCGTCGTGTTGGCACTAAGCATTCTTCTGCCCAATCCGGTTCAGGCTCAGGGATTGGCTATGTCAGGGAACTTCTATCGCCAGCACTTTCAGCTTCTTCCTGGCGAGACATGGGAGGGAGATGCCTACATCGTAGTGTTCAATAATGGTGATAACCTGATAAATGTCAGGCTAGTAAGCCAGACGCCTCAAGGAGTAGAGCTTCTATTATCCCAGGAAGAACTCACCTTGCCCCCGGGGGAGAAACAACAGGTAGATATTGGCATTAAGGTGGGTCCTCAGGCCGTGCCTGGGGAATATACCCTCACCTTATCCGCTGAGGCTTACCGTGCTGGAACAGGAATCAAAGTTACTGGTGGTAGCCAGCAGCAAGCCGAACTTTCCATTTTGGGTAAAGCAGGCACAGTTACTGTAAGGTCAGTGACGCAAGAGAAGGAGCCCTTTTCTGCAATTATTGGTGTATATAAAGAAGTTGATGGAGAGTTTGCCTCGGTTTGCCCACAGCAGCGAAGCCGGCTTGAGACTCGCCTTACCCCTGGTGATTACATAGCTCAGGCTCATTCCCAAGATATCAAGGTATGTGAGCAGAGCTTTAGCCTGGCTGCCGATGAGGAAAAGGAAATCACGCTGGTGTGCTATACCCTCTGTCTGGCTGACTATTCAGTATCTCCCATTTATTCCAGCGATGACAAGCTTACCTCAGCCAAGATAGCCTATACCATCGCCAACCTTGATAAGCCGCTGAAGGATGTCAAAGCAATGCTTAAGGTGGAGCTTGATGATAAGCATTTGGATGAGACAGAGCTTATTTCCTTCTCTAGACTTGATGTTGGCTCCACGGGTGGAAGCTATAACTACATCCCAGCCCAGGGTTGGCAGGAAAAGCATACCTATAGCTTTATCATAGAGCTCTATGCCGGGGGCAAGCTCCGTTACCAGAGTGCTCCACAGGAACTGACTCCCGGGCAGGCTCAACCAACAGGCCCAGCACCAGCCAAATTACCAGTTAACTGGCCTGTCCTTGGTGGTGTCATAGCTGGAGTGGTAGTAGTAGGGCTGCTCATTCTCTTCCTGGTTAGGCGCAGGGCATACTAACCCAACCAAATCATGTCTGTTAGAAATGTGGAGAGAAAAAGTAAGTAATGGCAAAAATAAAGCAGCAACCTCAGTGTCTTCGCCTGAGTTTAGTACTCATTGCCATTCTTGTCTTTATTATGCTGGTACCTGCTTCTATAGCCAAAGCTGATGATAGCGCCTCCGGACAGGGCAGCTTTACCGTACCTCTGACCATATCTGCTGTTTCAGCCTCCGGTATCGGCTATTATGGAGCCGCCATTTCTTGGGAGACAAACGGCGGTGCCACCTCGCAGATATTTTATGATACTGTTTATCATGAGAACATAGCCGGTTATGCCAATAAGACCATCGAGGAAACCACCCTCGTCACCGACCACAGCATTCTCCTAACCAGACTTGCCTCATCTACTACCTATCACTACCGGGTGAAGTCAGCTATTGGCACAGAGTTCGTTGCCACTTCGGGGGATTACACCTTCACCACTTTAACACCGGGTAGTGGCGGCGGCGGAGGTGGTGGAGGCCCTGGACCGACACCATCGGGTCCACCACCGGGCACTACCGATGTCAGCGGAATAGTCAGCACGGCGGGTATTTTCCAAGAGTCTGCCACTGCCCTTTCCGAGGATAGGTTATGCACGCTTGATATTCCCACAGGTACCGTAGGCCTGACCGCGGAGCTGGAGCCCCTCACCGAGATAACCATTGTGATAATCGATGAGCCGCCACCTCCCCCTGAGGATGCCAATGTTATCGGTCTGGTCTATGACTTTGGCCCTGATGGCGCCATCTTTGAGCCGCCAATCACCCTGACCTTCAGCTATGACCCGGCGGACATTCCCGAGGGGGTGGCTGAGGAGGACCTGGTCATTGCCTGGTACGATGAGGCCACTGATGAGTGGGTTGAGCTTGAGGGCTGCGTGGTTGACCCCGAAACCAACACCATTACTGCCCCGGTCAGCCACTTCACCGCCTTCGGGGCGATGTTTATCCCGGCCCCGGCCGCCTTCAGCCTCAGCACCCTCGCGGTATCACCAGCCGAGGCCGAAATTGGCAGCCCCATCACCATAAGCGCGGTGGTGGAAAACACCGGCGAGAAGATGGGCATCCTGAGGGTAATCCTCAAGATAGACGGTAAAGTGGAGCAAGTCGAGTATATAACCCTTGACCCCGGTGCCAGTAAAGAGGTGAGCTTTACCATCTCAAGGGATACTGCCGGCAGTTACGCGGTGGATGTTAACGGGCTTACTGGCTCATTTACCATAAAGGAAAAGCCAGCACCAGTACCCGTACCAACGCCGGTACCATCCAAACCTGTTAGTTGGCCTGTTATTGGGGGGATACTAGGTGGTGTGACAGTAGTGGGGTTGCTCATTTTCTTCTGGATAAGAAGGAGAGAAGTAAGAGCTTGGCTAGGGAGGTACCGGACTAATGGATAAAATCAAAGTGCTGGTAATTGATAAGCAAACCTATTTCAGGGCTGGAGTGTGCCAGGCTCTATCCGGGCAAGATGACTTTGAACTATCAGATTGTGACCCCACTGATGACCCGGTTGGGCTAATTGAAACCAGCTTACCCGATGTGGTTCTGCTTGATATTGACCCCCCTTCCTTCAGCGGGATTGACCTAGGGCGAAAGATTGCTCGCCACTGCCCCAACGCCAGGGTAGTAACACTAACCCCGGCCGAGCCTACTGATGAGGAGCTTTTTGAGGTTATAAAAACCGGGGCTGTAGCTTATATCAGTAAGAATACTGCTACCGGAGAACTATCCAAGATTATAAGGCGAGCCGTCTGTGGTGAATACCCGATAAATGACAGCCTGGTGGCTAGCCCCAAGGTTGCCGAGCATGTATTAAAGGAGTTTCAGAGCCTAGCATCAACGGGGAAAACTATGGAATCCATAATTAGTCCCCCCACCTTCAGGGAGATACAGGTTTTAAACTATATTGCTGATGGCAACTCAAATAAGCAAATTGCCTACCTTCTGCAAATTAGTGCACAAACAGTTAAGAATCACGTTAGCTCCATCCTGCGTAAGCTAAACGCTAACGATAGAGCCCAGGCTGCGGTCATAGCTACACGCCGCGGCTGGATTCAGCCTGAAGAAGGGTCTTCACCTACCCCCTGACTCTTCCCGATAGTCCCTTACCTGTCCCCATATAGCCCATTATTACCATTACTAATTACTGCACCTTTTAGCCCTATTGGGTGATTCACCTATGGCTAGAGTGGGTAGATAATTCAACTATGAGAGCTTGTATAAGAAGCCTCTTAGTAGCCACCCTAGCTTCTCTCGTTATAATCGGCATTGGTTCTTTAGGCTATGCCAGCTACAACAATGGCTATGTTTCTGGCTATGAGTGCGGCTATAGTCTTGGTTATCACTCAGGTGATAAGGGTGAGTTTGCTCGGGGCGATAGCTTTGGCTATGATTATGGTTATCAAGCTAAGGTTGAATATAATAGGGGCTATAACTGTGGCTACCAAGTTGGCTGCCAAGAGGCTGCTGCTCCCGGTGACAGTGTAGGCTTAAGCAGCCAAACCATTGAACTTAAAAACCCAACCTTCCAAGAGGTCAAGGATTTTATTCTCGAAGATACTACCAGCCGCAATAAGTTTGTCCTTAATCAGTATGAGTGCCGCCACTTCGCCACTGAGGTGAATAATAATGCTGAGGCCGAGGGTTTGAGGTGTGCCTTTGTCCTGCTCTGCTTTGAGAAGGGACAGCACGGCGTCGTCGCTTTTGACACCACAGACAGGGGACTAGTTTATATCGAGCCCCAAACCGATGCTGTCATCCACCCTGAACTGGGTGGTAAGTATCAGGGCAAGGAAATGAAAGAGATTCTCACCGCTTGGTGAGTTGAGCTCTTCTAACTAGAAAAGGCGAGCAGCTCCCGGGGTGGCCAAAGGCTTTATATACCTGTTGGCAAACCTTGTAAAGTTGTCAAAGGGGAGGATTTTAGACAAAAAGGGGCCGGGGGATTCGAACCCCCGACCCCCTATAGCGTCTTTGACATTCATTTACATTCCGATTAGAATAATCTGCATGAGTGAAAGAGACGACCTCCTCCAAAAATACGCCTCTAACCTGCCGGATAACAGCTACCGAAATCACTATGTGAGCTATGCCCGGAACTTCCTGGACTCGGCTACCGCCTTGGATAAAGAGGGCATCGCCAAATACTTGGCCAAACTAAAAAGACAGAAGAAGTCAGCCGGCACGATTAGAAGAAGAGCACACTAAACTCTAAGATAGATTAAGCCCCCAGTCTCTAATGGCAGGGGGCTTAATTTTTGTTTTGCCTGGATTAACCTGTGCGATAGATATACAGGGGGTCACTATCGGTGATAAGCCTTCCCGGCCGGGACAATTCATCCCGTAAGTGCCTGGGGAGGGAAAATAACCCCTGATGGGTCAGCCCGTCATAGAACTTGAGGTGGGTAAGCTGCCGCGCCGCAATCCTGCTGTCCACCTCGCCAGTGGAAAGAAGACGAGGGTCAACCTTCTGCGAGGCAAGGCAAAATCCCCACGAACCACCAAAGGAGGGAACTTCTATCCGGTAGGGAGAGACTATTGAAAAAACGCTTTTAAGCGTGTGATTTACGGCGGTAAAGTTCAGCAGCTCGGTCCAGGTTGCCGAGCCGGATTGAACACAGATGAGTCCGTCATCGGCAAGCCTATCTCCGATTAACTGGTAAAACTCCCGGGTATAGAGTAAATAAGCGGGACCCTCCTCGATAGGGTCGGGTAAATCGATAATGATAACATCAAAGGTATCACCACTTTTAGCCAGATAATCCCTGGCATCAGTATGAATTAGCTCGGTCCGTTTATCCTGAAAAGAACCCCGGCTGTGGTCAGGCAGGAACTTCTGGCAGACAGCCACCACCTCTTCATCGATATCAACCATTACGGCCTTCTTTACCGTCCTGTGAGACAATACCTCCCTTAAGGTGGCGCCTTCACCACCACCGGCGATAAAGACCGTCTCCGGGCAGGGATGAGTTATCATCGGCGGCTGGACCAGTGCCTCGTGGTAAATAAACTCGTCGACCTCACTGGACTGAATCTTGCCATCCAGTACCAGGCACTTACCAAAACTGCCGCTGCGAATAATCTCAACCGATTGGAACTTCGTCTGCCCGCTATACAGCACCTCTTCAATGCTGTGCAGCTGAATTAAGTTTCGGCTTACTCTGTCATAAAACCATTTATCAGGGTCAGTATCCATAACCTCTATCCCAAACTACCCTCAGCATCCAGAACCCCGCGCCGCATGGTTACTGCGGAGTGGCTCCGGGCACTGAGCTCTCTCACCAGGAACTCTGCCGCCTTCTCCGGCTGGACCGAATCACCGCAGGTAAAGATGTCGGCTGCGGCATAGCCATGCTCCGGCCAGGTGTGGATACACAGATGAGACTCCGACACAACCACCACCCCACTTACCCCCTGGGGACTGAACTGGTGGAAAGACTCCCCCAGTACCGTCGCCCCCGCCTCAACTGCCGCCGATAGCAGCGTCTTTTTGAGAAAGCCAATGTCATTCAACAACTCCCTGTCACAGTCCTTCAGCTCCAAAAGTAAATGTTTTCCTAGCGCATTCAACCACCTGCCCTCCTTAGAAGATTTGCTCCCGCTATCAACAATCAACAGGGCCAGGTCAGGTAACCAGCCCCAACCCTTTATCTAAAGCCCGGAAATTGAAGTGCTCCTCCATAATCGCGGTAAGCCGGGGAAGCTTCTTCTCCTGGTTAAATCTGCCTTTCCCCGGAGCCTGTTCAATGCTATTCACCGTGGTGATAGTATCACCCTTAACCAGAATAATGGGGACCCCTTTAACCCGGGCCGAATCCAAGACCACCGGCACCGGCGGGGTACCACCGGTAAGAATAAGACACCTTGTTGATGTCTCCAGGGCTGCCAGTTGCATATCCGGGCGCTCCCCCCTGACCACCACCGCCTTGCCACTCTTACGGGCAAAGTATTCCGGCCCGGGGTCAACAACCATCGCCCCCAGCATCAGGCTCTCCACCAGCTCTTCCGACTTATCAGGAGAGCTTATTATTTCCCCTTCAACCCACTCCGCCAGCTCACCCACTGTCAGCGCAAGCAGCACCCTGTCTTCGGGAAACACTCCCAGTATATCCACCCCCACCCTGCCAGACTGCCCGGAAATTTCGTCATGAACATCAGCCACCCGCCGTCCCGGCACCCTGTTTAACACCGCTCCCAGCAGATATCCCCCGAACCCTTTAGCCACATCGAAAAGCTCCGGCCCGGGTAGCTGACCGGAGCAGGCAGTAACAATAATCACCCTGGCATCCAGGGCTTCGGCTACCCTCAGGGAGAGCCCGGCCAGCCCGCCATCCACACCCTCGATAATAACCACGTCCTTATCTGCAGAAACCCTATCGTAAGCCTGCTTAACGCTGTCAACCAGACCGGCGTGGTCAGCGATAAAAGGACAAATATTCTCCAGGGGCTCGCCCAGGGAGAGAATACGCTTCATAAATATGCCATCACTGTCAACACCGGTTACAGGCAGTCCCTCACCGCCGGCGATAATCGGCTTGAAAAAGCCTGTTTTCCTCCCGTTATTCAGAAGATACCTGCCCAACCCGGCGCAGATTGCCGTCTTACCGACACCAGCCCCGAGAGATATTACATATAGAGTGCTCAAGTCATGCCTCCCACCACAGGCTCCGTGGCAATCGCAACGGCCAGCCTATTATAACCTATTTACCCCACCATTGGTAAAGACAACCAGGCGATGGTTAAGTAAAGACAAAGAATCTCGTTATGTAATAAGAGTTTATTTTGAGAGCCGGATGTCGACAGGCCTCCTACGTGCTCAAAGGAACTACTTGAGGGGAACGACTGCTTCCCAACGCGGCGGATAAAACTGTAGCAGTCCCGAGGGTAATCCCTGCATGTCCCAACACTAACATCTTGTCGTCACTTGTCTCAAATGATAGCAGGCAATTCCCTGCTGAAAAGCTTTTTGCTTACCATCTTAGCCTCCTATTTATTCACGTTGGGATCACGGCATATAGACAAGAGGTAGCTGCTTCCCCAAAATACCTCATAGCCACTTTTTTCTTCTAAAGTAGAACACCATCGAGCCACCCACAAGAATAACCACACCCCAGAATCCGAAGTAACCCCAGCGCCACTCCAGTTCTGGCAAGTAATTAAAATTCATGCCATAAACACCGGCAAAAAAAGTCAGCGGTATGAATATGGAAGCGAAAATAGTCAGTACCTTCATGACCGCGTTCATCTTATTGCTTATACTTGATAGGTAAATATCAACCATGCCGGATATCATGTCTCGATAACTCTCCACAGTATCAATAATCTGGATGGTATGGTCATAGACATCTCGGAAATACGCACCGGTAGATTCATGAATAAGTGTTGATTCACACCGTTCCAAACCACTGATCAATTCCCTTAAGGGCCAAATAGACTTCCTTAAAAATATCATTTCGTTCTTTAATTCTCGGATATACTGCAAAGTTTCCGGGGAGGGATTTGTTGCCAACTGTTGCTCGGTATCTTCTATCTTTTCGCCAACATTTTCCAGAATCAGGAAGTAGTTATCAACGATAGAGTCTAATAAGGCATAGGCAAGGTAATCAACTCCTGCCTTTCGAATCCGTCCCTTGCTTTTTCTGATCCTGTCTCTTACCGGGTCAAAAACATCACCTTCACGCTCCTGAAGTGAAATGACGAAATTTGAACCAAGGATTAAGCTGACCTGTTCTGCCTCTATTTCGTCCTTATTCTCACCGGGGTAGAGCATTTTCAGAACAACAAAGATATAATCCCCGTAATCCTCCATTTTGGGACGTTGGTCCGTATTTAGGATGTCTTCTAATAGGAGAGGATGCAGGCCGAAGTGGCTACCAAGCTTTTCTATAATCTCCACCTCGTGGAGACCATCTATGTTGATCCAGGTAACGGTTGGCTTGTCCTTAAAGGGAAAGCTTTCCTCGATAGTCTTCGCTTCCTTCTCTTCAAACCGTGCCTCATCGTAGTCAAGAATCCTAAATCTAACCTTTTCAGCTTTCCTTTCTCCTACATGAACGAGGGTACCAGGAGGAAGGCCTGCCTTGTGAGACCTCTTTTTTAACAATCTCTGCATCATGATTCGCCTCCTGAGTAATCTGCCGCGATATTATTTTGCTTCGGTAAATATTGATTCGTTGTCAAGCTTAACATTGATGCGCCCATAATTTCAAAATTTCTCATAAAAGGTATTATACTTGCTGAAGATGGTGCTATTATCATGGCAAACTCAGGCCAAGCTGCTAAGTCTTGTTCAGAAATTGGCTGTAGAATTTATTTGAAGAAGGGGGAATCTTATGAAAAAGAGACTCATCCCGACCACAATTGATGCGGCTCAGCGGGAAGCATTATTGCTCCGCATCCAGCGCCTCACAGAGTTGCCTCTCTTAGTCCTTGCTTTCGCCATGATTCCACTACTGGTAGGCCCACTAATCTGGGATCTTTCAACTGGACAGGAAGCTCTCTTCACCGCCCTCGACACGTTCATATGGGCGATATTTGCGGTGGATCAGGCAATCAAGATTGCAGTGTCTCCCCATAGAGTAGTTTACCTGCGGAGACACTGGCTTGAGGTTCTGGTTGTCGCCGTGCCTTTCCTCAGACCGTTGCGGCTTATCCGGATATTCCTCTTCGGTTCTCGCGCCTGGGTTGGCGTAAGGAGGTTGGTGCACGTTGATTTTATCTTTGTTTACGGACTAGGACTGGTTATCATAGCAGCTACCGTGGTTACTTCGGTTGAGAGTGGCGCAAACGCCTCTATACACTCCTTCGGTGATGCTCTCTGGTGGGCTATGGCTACTATCACTACGGTTGGTTACGGAGACATGGTACCAGTTAGTGCAGCAGGGAGGGCTGTCGGCTTCGTTTTGATGCTTGGAGGCATTGCTTTCTTCAGCGGAATCACTGCCAATCTTGCTTCGTTCTTGGTGAGGGGAGGAGAAACCGATAGAAAGAAATTGACCCAATTGATAACGGAGATAAAAACTCTGCGGCAGGAGGTAGCCAGATTAAGCGGAGATACTGACAACCAGTCTTGATAGGCTATGATTGGCAGTAGAAAACAGTTTTACAGATTGTTTCACCAGTAACAAAAAGGTATTTTGTGACCTTTGAAGAAATGGGAAATTGGAGTTCTAATTTTTGCAATGATTGGAGAAAGGTGGTATAATATTTGTTTAGGGAAGTCGAAATTTAAGTAGTCTGAACCTTTAAGCTGGTCCGGTGAGGCTGGCAAGGGGAAGCAGGTAAGTGCAAGCAGCTTAGACCTCTTACCAGCCGCGGTAAGAGGTTTTTCTATGTCATCTAAAGTCATAATGACCCCGGGGGACATCAGGCAAACCCTGGCCCGCATCGCCCACGAAATTATAGAACGAAACAAGACTACCCGGCATATAATCCTGATCGGGATACACACCCGGGGTGTGCCCCTGGCAAGGCGGCTGGCCGCCAACATCGAGGAATTCGAACAGATAAGGGTACCGGTTGGTGCCCTGGACATCAGCTCCCATCGAGACGACCTCTCTTCACTAAAACTGCAGTCCATTCTCCACCGGACTGACATCCCGGCAGATATTAATGACAGGTCGATAGTGCTGGTGGACGATGTCCTTTTCACCGGGCGTAGCACCCGGGCCGCCATGGATGCCCTTATCGACCTGGGACGGCCCCGGTCAGTCCAACTGGCAGTGCTTGTCGACCGTGGCCATCGCGAACTACCGATACGGGCTGACTACATCGGCAAAAATATCCCGAGCTCAAGGCATGAGGAGATACAGGTTAGACTGGCAGAAACCGATGGTATAGATGAGGTAGCCATTGTCACCCCGGCCGCTGAGAGGTCTCTCGAAGGTGAATTAGGAAAGGTGAGCTAACCCGGAAGGAGCTATCATGACACTGACAAAGAGAAGCCTCGTGACCATAGATGATTTATCCAACGGAGAGATAGAGGCCCTATTTTCCCTGGCCGATGAGATGTCAGACTCGATGGATGCGCAATTCGGTGTCTGCCGGGGTAAAGTCATGGCAAGCCTCTTCTTCGAACCCAGCACCCGGACGCGTCTGTCATTCGAGACAGCAATGCACCGGCTCGGAGGCAGTGTTATCAGTGTCGCTGATGCCAGGGCAACTTCCCTGGCCAAGGGAGAAAGTATTGCCGACATGGCAAGGGTGGTGGGAAGTTACGCCGACATAATTGTCATTCGCCATCCCTGGGAGGGAGCTGCCAGGGTAGTAGCTGACTACGCTGGTATCCCGGTGATAAACGCCGGTGACGGAGGTCATGAACACCCCACCCAGACCCTGTGTGACCTTTACACCATCAAGAAGGAGAGGCAGACCATCAAAGGGCTGAAGATTGCTCTCTGGGGAGACCTGAAGCACGGGCGCACCATCCACTCCCTGGCATATGCCCTCGCCAAGTTCGGCGCCACTATCCACTTCCGTTCCGGCCCGGGACTCGAGCTGCCGGACTATGTTAAAAGAAAGCTAACTACAGAATACACCGGCAGGCTGGAAAGATATGATGGCGTAACCGGCACCGGGAAAGAAAGGCTTTTCCCTCTTGACGCAATATATATAACACCGAGTGAGCCGCACCAGCTCGCAAATATACCCGCTGTCAGTATGCAAATCGAGTTAAAAACGGGTATCGATGCCCTTTACGTTACCCGGCTTCAGCGGGAAAGGCTTTCCCCCACTGACAAAGAACAGGAACTTAAGGAAGACTACCCGGTGGTGGATAAGAAACTCCTCAAGGAGAAGGAGTTCGAGAGAACACTGGTTATGCATCCTTTGCCCCGGGTTGATGAGCTGGCCTATGAAGTAGACGCTGACCCGAGGAGTATGTATTTCAAGCAGGCAGTCCGGGGGGTACCCATAAGAATGGCGCTCATCGCTTCCCTGCTGGGAACCAGGGAAATCTCCGTCCCGGAGGAAGACAATCCTTTTATCCGCAAAGTAGACTACCCCGTGTACCGGCGGGGTTTCGGGGTCAGGTGTACCAATCCGGGGTGCGTGTCAACCCAGAAAAGTGAAGCCAGGTATATTAAGCCCGAATTCAAGATAGTAGACTACCGGCCCCTCACCCTGAGGTGCGCCTACTGTGAACACGAAGTCCACCCCCCATATATCGCCAGCTCAGACTGGCATGAAGGGAAACTGGAGAGTAAAAAATACCACGGCGCGGGCAGCCAGTGGGCAAGAAGAATTAAGGTGGAAAACCTGCTCATTTTCGATTCAGAGGCGGAGGCCGAGGCCCACGGCTTTAAGCCCGGTCACTATATCGGACAGTACCATCAGGACAACGGTAAAAAGGCTGGATAAAGAGAATGAAGCCACTACTCATCCACGGAGGTCACATAATTGACCCCGGCCAGGGAATAGACGAGGCCGCCAGTCTGCTTATAGAAGACGGCAAAATCTCATGGCTGGGCAAGGGAGAAATAACCCCACCCCCCACCGACTATGACATGCTCGATGCCAGCGGGTTAATAGTCTGCCCCGGATTTGTCGACCTGCACTGTCACTTAAGACAGCCCGGGTTCGAGGAGAAGGAGACTATCGCCACCGGGACCCGGGCAGCGGCCAGAGGCGGTTTTACCACTATCTGCTGCATGCCCAATACGGAGCCGCCCCTGGACAACCGGGCTACTATAGATTATGTAAAATCAACCGCCGCCAGTGAAGGCATCGTCCGTGTTCTACCCATAGGCTGCATCTCCAGGGGAAGAAAAGGAGAGGAGCTAACCGGGATGGCGGAGCTGGCTTCAGCAGGGGCCATTGCCTTCAGCGACGATGGCGAACCGGCCTTGAATTCAGACCTTATGCGCCAGGCAATGGACTACAGCCGCGTCTCTGGCCTACCTATTATCGACCACTGCGAGGACACCGCCCTCAGCAAAGGCGGACAGGTAAACGAAGGGGCTATCTCCACCAAGCTTGGCCTCAAGGGAATACCGAACGCTGCCGAGGAGATTATCGTAGCCCGTGACCTGGCCCTCGCCCAGCTCACCGGCGGCTGGCTGCACGTCGCCCATACCACCACCAAGGGCTCGGTTGACCTGATTCGCCGCGCCAGGGAGAAGGGCATCAGGGTCACCGCCGAGGTTACCCCCCACCACCTCACCCTGACCGAAGAGGCGGTAACCGGCTACAATACCAACGCCAAGGTAAATCCCCCCCTGAGAACCAGACAGGACATCGAGGCTTTAATTCAGGGACTGAAGGAAAATGTGATTGATATTATTGCCACCGACCACGCCCCTCACACCGAAGCTGACAAACAGCGCGAGTTTGCCCTGGCCCCCTTCGGCATTAGCGGTTTTGAAACGGCACTGGGCAGCCTGATGAGCCTGGTGCATGGCAAAAAGCTAACCCTGGCCACTCTCATCTCCAAACTTACCTGCGAGCCGGCCAGGATTATCGGCAATAAATATGGGAAGCTGGGCACGCTGGCGATTGGCGCCCCGGCTGATATTACTATCTTCGACCCGGCTCGAGAGTGGGTGGTAGACACCAGGGCCTTTGCCTCCAGGGGTAAAAATACCCCGCTTGAGGGCTCGGTGCTTAAAGGCAGGATAATGGCAACCATCTTTCAGGGGAAGCTGGTCTACGGAGACGATTCAGTCAAGCTTGAGGCAAAGAGGAACACAATTTGAAGCAGGTATCAGCTACTGTTATCGATAATTATCCAACCCCGTCAAAGCCACACCGTTCAGGTGGCCGAGTTCTCTTAAATCTCCGGCTAATCAGGCTAAGATGCCCAGAGATTGCCCGGGAAGCTCGGCCGGGACAATTCATCATGGTACGCTGTGGTAACGATTGCGTATTACCGCGCCCGTTTAGTATCCATCAGGTAAACGACGACGGTGATATAGCCCTGTTTTTCGCCGTGTGGGAAAATGGTAAAGGCACTTCCTGGCTATCCCAACTCAAGGCTGGTGATAGGATTGACCTCTTCGGGCCACTGGGTAATGGCTATACAATCCACCCGGCATCGCACAAGCTGCTGCTGGTAGCCGGTGGCGTTGGTATTGCCCCGCTTTATTTCCTGGCGCAAGAAGCCTTAAAGCAAGGGTATTCGGTAACCTTACTCCACGGCGCCTCAACCGCTACCAATCTTTATCCCGACCATCTTTTGCCTGCCAGATGGGAGCCCATCCCCGTCACCGAGGACGGGACCGCCGGTAAAAGAGGAATGGTAACCGACCTCCTGCCAGATTTTGCCCCCGGGGCAGACCAGGTCTTTGCCTGCGGACCGGTGGCAATGTATGATGAGATGCGAAAACAGCAGTCCCTGAAATCAAAGCCGGTCCAGGTCTCACTGGAGGTAAGAATGGGGTGCGGGCTCGGTGCCTGCTACGGCTGCAGCATCAAGACCAGAAGCGGCCTCAAACAGGTATGTAAGGACGGGCCGGTATTCGCCCTGGACGACCTCCTGGGGGATAAACCGGACTTCATCTGAGGTCGCCTATCAAGAAAAAGCTGGAGAAGGGAGGTATAAGAGCATGGTAGTTACCGGGAAAATCAGTCTCCAGACCTATGGTCACTGCGACATTATCGATATTACCCCCCAGGTGCAGGAACAGTTAGCCGAGAGCAATATAAACAGGGGAACGGTAACCCTGTTTATCGCCGGCGCGACGGCGGGAATATCTACGATTGAATTTGAGTCCGGCCTGCTTTCCGACTTTAAGAATATGTGGGAGCGAAACGTCCCGCAGAATATCGACTATGCCCACGACAGCCGCTGGGGTGACGGCAACGGTTACTCGCATGTCCGCGCTTCCCTCCTGGGGGCATCACTGGTAGTCCCGTTTAACGACCGGAGACTGAGCCTGGGAACATGGCAGCAGATCGTGGTGGTAGACTTTGACAACAGACCGAGGTCAAGGCAAATTATAGTGCAAATTATGGGCGAGTAGACACCTTTTGACAACATCCAGGCTTAATCCTATAATTAGGTGGTTCGGGCATCAAACCGTAACCATCAAAACAGCAGAGAAAGGTGGTATGAGATGGCAAACCAGATAGGTAAAAGGTATTACTGCCCCAAGTGCGGCTCAAAGTTCATCGTTACCAGGGGTGGTGACGGCACCATTTACTGCTGCGGTCAACCCATGGAACTGAAGAAATAAGAGAGTTCAACGAGCAGGAGGTTCTAATTAAGTGGCAAACCAACTAGGTAAGAGATATCGCTGTGCCAAGTGCGGCACCGAAGCATTATGCACCAAGGCGGGTGACGGCGTTATCACCTGCTGCGACCAGGAAATGGAACTCCAGGAACCCCGACCGATTCCATCCTCAGACTAAGGGGGCTATTTCCCCTGAATAAGGGAGAAGAATTCAGCCCTGGTTGCTGACCGGCTGCGGAAGACACCCCTGAGAGCAGAGGTAATAATAGCGCTTCCCGGTTTCTTGATACCACGCATAACCATACACAGGTGCTCAGCCTGAATGACCACTCCCACTCCGTCAGGCTTAATCCCATCAAAGATAGCGTCGGCAATCTCCGTAGTCATTCTCTCCTGAATCTGAGGACGCTTGGCAACGATTTCCACCACCCGGGCTATTTTACTGATACCGATAACCCGCCCGTTAACATTGGGAATATAGCCTATGTGGGCCATCCCGTAAAACGGCAGAAGGTGATGCTCACACATCGAATAGAAGGGAATATCCCGTAAAATCACCATTTCCCGGTGCCCCAGTTCAAAGTCCACCATCAGCTCCTGCCTGGGGTCAACACCAACGCCGCCAAAGATTTCATCATACATCTCGGCTACCCGCTGCGGCGTACCGGCCAGTCCCTCCCTGCCGGGGTCTTCACCAATAGCCTCAATGAGGGATGCTATCGCCGCCTTAACCCGAGCCTTATCAATCACTATCGCCTCCTTCAACTCAAGCCTAAAGCCCTCTCTACAGCCGCCAGGTCAGCGGGAAGTTCAAGAAAGGGCCCCGCCCCCTTGAGAGCGGTATCGGTATCCTTGAGTCCGGTACCGGTTACAACGCAGACTATCCTTTTTCGTGAAAAGTCCGTGCCGCTGCGGGAAAGCTTGAGCAGCCCGGCGAAGGAAGCCGCTGATGCCGGCTCGCCAAAGACACCCCCTCTGGCTGCCATAATCTTCTGCGCCGCCAGAATTTCACCGTCACTGACCATATCGATAATGCCGCCTGACTCATCCCGGGCTCTCTCCGCCTTCTGCCAGCTGGCGGGGTTGCCAATTCGTATCGCCGTGGCGACAGTTTCCGGCTGCTCAATAGCATAGCCACGGACAATAGGAGCCGCACCCTCGGCCTGGAAACCCATCATCACGGGCTTAATCTTCGCTTTGCCGGCATCATAATACTCCTTGAAGCCTTTCCAGTAAGCAGTGATATTGCCGGCATTGCCTACCGGGATGAAAAGGTAATCCGGAGCCTCGCCCAGAACGTCGATAACCTCAAAGGCGGCGGTCTTCTGCCCCTCTATCCGGTAAGGGTTAAGCGAGTTTACCAGGGTAATGGGGTGCTTCTGGGTAAGACTTCTCACAATCTTCAGCGCCTGGTCAAAATTGCCGTCAACGGTAACTATTTTAGCGCCGTAGACGATAGCCTGGGCCAGCTTGCCCAGCGCAATCTTACCCTGAGGGATAACGATAACAGCCTCAAGCCCACAGTAAGCGGCATAGGCAGCGGCCGAGGCACTGGTATTACCGGTTGAGGCGCACATCACCGTCTTACTGCCATCCTCCATTGCCTTGGCTGCCGCGACCACCATCCCCCTGTCTTTGAATGAACCGGTAGGATTACATCCCTCCAGCTTGAAGTACAGCTCACCACAGCCGATTTCCTTCTCCAGCTCGCTGCACCTGACCAGGGGGGTATCCCCCTCCCCCAGGGAAAACCGCGGGGTAGCAGAGGTAACAGGTAGAAAATCCCGGTATCTGGCCAGAACTCCCTCTTTCATCTTCACCTTCTCCCTCAGGCTTCAACTCGAATGAAACTGCTTATTTCCTTAATTGCAGGCAGCTCCGCCAGTTCCCCAAGCGCCGACTGCATTGCCGCCTCCCCGGCGGGATGGGTCATAATAACAATCTCCGCTGTCTGAGCCACCCCGTCAGCAAGCTGCTGGATAACCGAGGAGATACTGATTAGCTTGTCACCTAAAACCCGGGATACCTGGGCCAGGACCCCGGGACGGTCGGCAACATTCAGCCTCAGGTAATAGCGCGACTCAATCTCAGCCATCGGTTTAATCACCTTGCCCGATTCCAGGCTGAAGCCGGCCCCGCTGCTCACGCCGAGAGCGATATCCCGGGCAGCCGCGACAACATCAGCAACAACGGCGCTGCTGGTAGGCAATGCCCCGGCTCCCTCGCCAAAGAAAAGCACCTTGCCCACGAGGTCACCTTCAACCAGAACGGCATTATAGACCCCGTCAACCTTAGCCAGCAGGGAATCTTCGGCAATGAAAACCGGGTGCACCCGTACTTCAACCTCTTTGTTCTCCTCTTTGGCAATCGCCAGCAGCTTTATCGCGTAACCCAGCTCCCTGGCATAGCGGAAGTCACGGTTTGAAAGCCGGGAAATCCCTTCCCGGTAGATGTCCCCGGGGTGGACCTGAACTTGAAACGCCAGCGAAGCAAGAATCGCCAGCTTGTAGGTAGCGTCTATCCCCTCCACATCGTTCTCGGGATTGGCTTCAGCATACCCCAGTTCCTGGGCTTTCTTTAGAGCCGAGGTAAAATCCACCCCGTCCCGCGCCATCCTGGTCAGAATATAATTGGTTGTGCCATTTATGATGGCATAAATACCCGTTATTCTGTTGGCAACCAGCGAATGCTGAAATGGGGCAATCAAGGGAATACCACCGCCGACACTGGCTTCAAAATATACCCCTACCCCACGCTGACGAGCCAGGTCAAGAAGCTCTGCCCCATGCTTGGCAATGACCTCTTTGTTAGAGGTAACTACATACTTCCCGGCTGATAGCGCCCGCTTTAAATAGCGGAGCGCCGGCTCTTCACCACCTATTGCCTCAACGACGATATCCATGCCGGGGGTAGCAAAAAACTCATCGGTGTCGGTAGTAAAGAGGGAGGGGTCCATCTCCTGAGCGAGGGGTCTCGCCAGGTCAGGCTCGATTACCTTCACCTTCCGCAGGACAAGGGGAAGACCAACCCGTTCGGTCAGAAGTCCTGCCCTGCCAGTTAGAACCCTGGCTACCCCCCCCCCAACAACCCCCAACCCCATGAGTCCCACACCGATACTTCGCTCCTTCATTGCTCTAACCCCCATCCAGTTCTAATCGCTAATGGCACGCTGAATTGCCCAGCCCTTTTCCTCATCATCCAGATAGCTCTCAACCTCATTCTCCGGGTCATCCCACAACGACTCCATCCAATCATTCAAGGCTCTTCCCTTAAGCAAATCACGGTCCTCGTCCGAAAGCTCCCTGCTATCATCTATACCCACCACCTCCACCAGCCAGTAGCCGCCTTCAGTCTGGACACTATCATCCCTTATCGGCTCACTCAGCGTTCCCAATTCCAGTTCAGGGTCGAAGGCAAACTCACTAAGGGCTGAAGTCATCGCTTCACGGCTCATGAAACCTAAGTCTCCCCCACCCTCCCGGGACGCCTCATGCTGAGAAAACTCTTCGGCCAGCGCCGCAAAGTCCTCACCCGCCTCCAGCCTGGCTCTAATCTCCTGCGCCTTCTCCTCGCTACCCAGCAGGATAACCTGGACATGGACCTGCTCCGTCTCCTCATCCCGCTCCAGTAACCCAACCAGCCAGTAGCCCACCCACTTCGCCTTTGCCTCATCATATAGCGACGGGCTTAATATATCTACCTCCGAGTTGAAAGCATAGCCGGCAGGAACAGAAGTGTCCAGCAATATCGCCAGCGCGTCTTGAGAATGCCAGCCCAGGTCACCCCCGTTACTCTTGGAAATGCTCTCCAGGGAAAGCTCCCCGGCCAGCCCGGCAAAACCCTCACCGGCTTCAAGCCTGGCTCTCACTCCGGCTGCCTGGCTCTCACTTTCGAGGAATATCGCCATCGTATGCCTCTGCCCGGCAGACACCGGTATCTCCTGCTCAAAGTACTCGTCGCGCAGTTTGTCCACCAGTAAATCCGTCCGGGCGATATCCCTGTAATCCTTGCTCAGAGGGGGGTCTCCCTCTTTGAGCTTCTCGTCAACCTCACTGTTACTAACACTGATGCCCAGCTTCATAGCTCCCTGCCTGAGGAGTTCATTCCGCTCCGTAAGCGTTACCGCTTCATCAGCTATATACTCCATATACTGGAAAGGCTGCCCCTCCCCATAGTATTTAAGCATCTTTACATAGTAGTCCATGCTAAATTTGGTATCGTTTACCCTGATTACAGTCTGGTGCAGTGGCTGATAATCATTAATATACCACCCCGACCCTACGACCCCGATAACAGCAACGACAACAAAAATGCCCGCGGCCATAATGATACGCTGCCTTTTCTGCTGCCGCTGCCATTTAGAAAGCTGGCGTTTGGTTACTTCACGCTGGGGCTTCGGCTCTTTCTTTTTAGCCAACGTCAATCCCTCTTTTCATAATAACGCTATAATACCCTATCACCATACAGCACCCTATATTTATAACCTAAACAGGCAATCTTTTCAAATTGCCTGTAGAAATGAATTGTGCTAGTATATTTAAAGGACCCGGGGCGTAGCGCAGCCTGGTAGCGCACCTGAATGGGGTTCAGGTGGTCGCCGGTTCAAATCCGGCCGCCCCGACCAGCTCAGCTACTTGTGAAGCGAAAAAGGCAATTGGCACTGGGGGAGCTAATACTAGCTCCCCCTTATTGGTTTAGTGAGTAATGGACGAAGCGAAAAGCTATGGCGGCGGGCGGCAGGTTTTAGCTCGCGCTCCGCTTGATAATTGACACACCCGATGGTATACTTATTTGGTAAGGGTATATTATCTTATTAATAGGTAGGATAAAATGGGAAGAACAGCCAAGCTCACGATAAGTTTACCAAGAGAACTAATTTCATTTGCCGATGAGATAGCCAGGGAGAAAAAGATAAGCCGCAGTAAAGTCCTTTCCTCATGCCTGCAGGAACTGGCGGAAAGACACAAGGTTACGGAGATGGCAGAGGGATATAAAGCTATCGCTAAAGAACAAAAGCACCTGGCGGCTGCGGCTTCGGAAATTGAGCATGAAGTAATACCGGAGTGGAGGTAAGAACTCATGCCCAAAGATATCAAGCGGGGTGAGATATACTGGATAGACCGGAGTCCGGGTAGAGGCAGTGAGCAGAGCGGGTTAAGGCCCGCTCTTGTTATTCAGAATGACACCGGCAATAAGTTCAGCCCGACAACGATTGTCGCCGCGCTCACTACCGCCATTGAAAAGCCGTACCCATTCCTGGTTAAGGTTACTACAAAAGAAAGCGGCCTGCCGAAAGACAGCACCGTTAATCTAGCGGTGATAATGACTATTGATAAAACCCGCCTCACCGATAAATGCGGTGAATTAAGCGAAGCTAAAATGGCTGAGGTGAATAAAGCTATTAAGGCAAGCCTCAAGCTATAGCATGAGCCAGTCCAGATAATTGACATGGATATTTAAGGCTCTTAAAATGGCATCGGGAGGAGGAGGGGATTGGCTACAGGTAAAGAGCGGGCCTACTACAAATCAGTGCGGCGGGCGGCAGCGGCACTGAACTCCGACATGACATTAAAAGAGACCCTGGACACCATCGTCCGCTGTACCGCCAGAGCCATGAAGGCAGGAGTCTCGCTGGTACTGCTTGATTCCACCAGGAAGAAGTTGATACACAGCTCCTCGTGGGGACTGTCCCAGACCTACCTGCGCAAAGGCGTCCTCGACACCGATAAGAGTCTGGCCGAAGTACTTACCGGGCAGCCGGTGGCCATCGCCGACGTGAGTCAGGACAGCCGCATCCAGTACCCCGAACTGGCGGCCAAGGCCGGCATCAGCTCCATACTGGGCATACCGGTAATGGTTAGCGGCACCGCAGTGGGCAGCATCAGGGTCTATTCTAAAGAACCCGCTGAGTTCACCAACCAGGACACCAACCTCGTGACCACGATGGCTAACCTGGCCACGGCAGCCCTTCACAGCAGGACGCCTTACCACGAGACAGAAGAGACCCGGCAGGGAGAGAGCCAGGCCCAGACCGAAGCGGCAGCACTGCGGCAAGTCCGGACGGTGACCTACGCTCACCCCAGTGAGGAGGAGTTTGCCCATATCCTTGACTTCTACCACATCGAGTGGGTATACGAGCCTCGCTCCTTCCCCTTGAACTGGGATGGCGATAGAGTAACCGAGATGTTCACCCCCGACTTCTACCTGGCGGGACTGGACCTGTATGTAGAGCTTACCACCCTCAAGCAGAGCCTGGTCACGGAGAAAAACCACAAGCTACGACGCCTCAGGGAATTATACCCTGAAATCAAGATAACCCTGCTCTATAAGAAGGACTTCGACCGCTTGCTGGCAAAGTATGGCTGCGGACCGCTGGCCCAGGCCCGGGGTCACGGCATCAGCCAGGTGCTCTATTCCAGCGCCGAGATTCAACACAGGGTACGAGAGCTGGCAGAGCAGATATCCCGGGATTACACCGGACGCCACCCCATCATGGTAGGCGTACTGCGGGGTGTTTTCTGCTTCATGGCCGACCTGGTCCGCCAGATGACCACGCCCCTCGACGTCGACTTCATGGCCATATCCTATTACAGTGAGGATAGCTCCGCGGTCAAGATTACCAAGGATATGAACCTCAATGTGGACGGCAGGCATGTGCTCATGGTCGAGGATATTGTGGACACCGGGATGACACTGAACTATGTGCTCAACTATCTCAAGGCCAGGAACCCCGCCAGCCTGGCAGTATGCACCCTGCTGGACAAGCGGGCGCGCCGTCTCATAGATGTGCCTCTCGACTACACTGGATTCGAGGTACCGGATGAATTCGTGGTTGGCTACGGCCTGGACTATAAAGAGGAGTACCGGAATCTGCCTTTTATCGGCATCCTCGGCCCCGAAAAACGACCCGCAAAAAAAAGGGGCCGCCACGAAACTCCAGTGGCAGAGAGGAACGCCTCACAAAAACGCCCCAAGTAACCTTTGCATCCCCGGATCTTCCATCTCCACCGTCCCCTTTCGGTCCTCACCTACTCGGTTCCCGCTTCCTCAGTCCATCCCTACTGCTTCAGTTACTTGGGGCAACAGTAAGTATCCCACACCGTCTGAGGATTGTCAAAGCGGTTGAGCATCATGAAAATAATAACCGGGACGCTGTGAGCAAAAAGGAAGCTAATAACGCCAGAAAGCTCCAGTTTTTGCCCGTTCTCTCCGATTCAAAAGGCAACCATGACAAAAAATAGGGAACCGCTCTGTTAAAGCTGTCCCCTATTTTTTACATTGGCCTCTCTAATGCTGTGCTGGCTCCCCTAAGTAGGAGCCTGGTTCTTCATCTTAGCGTAGCAGTCACTGCAGTACACCGGGCGCCCCTCTCGGGGCTCAAAAGGCACTTCGCAATCTTTGCCACAAGAGGCACAGACAGCGGAGTACATTTCCCTTCTCCCGTAACCACCCTGTGAGCCGCGGCGCTGCTCTTTCCTGGCCTGCCGGCAGTTCGGACAACGCTTGGGTTCATTGGTGAAGCCCTTATTGTCAAAGAACTCCTGCTCAGCAGCCGTGAAAGTGAAACTTGCGCCGCACTCCACGCACTCAAGGGTCTTGTCTTCGTAGCCCATAGATGACCTCCTTTCCTCTAGGACTCGGTTGCAGCTTGGTCATCCACGGTCTACCAAACCAGAAAACGCATGAGTAGCCATACAAACTAGGACTTGCAAACTCCCAACCAGCTATTTCAACTATGCCATACAACCAGAGGCTTGTCAAGTTATAAGGTCAAGCCTTTGACATCCCGGGGCAAAGCTGGTAACTTTTACCCTGTGTCTTGTAGAGCCAACAGAGGCCAGGCTGGGAAAACAACCGGCGAAAGAGCGCCGGGACTGCCGCTGCACTGGAGCTATATCATATTGCCGGCAGCCATCTGTCTCCTATCTTTAATCCTCGCCAGCTGCTTCTACCATCAGCTCCCTGCTGAAGTAGCCTGTCATTTTGAACCCGATGGCAGCCCCGACCAATGGCTCAGCCGTGAAGTGACGATGGCATGGGTACTCGGGCCGCAATTCCTGTTTGCCCTGCTCGGGGGAGCCATTGTCTGGGGAACAGCCAGGCTGAGCACCCTATTCAGGCAAACGGAGGCCGCCAGGGCGAAACCACAAACGGCACTCCTGTTCATTGGCAATATCGTAGCCATCCCCCAGCTCATAGTCTGCTTTGCAATGGTCGATATTTTCAGCTACAATCTATACCAAACACACCTTTTGCCAATGTGGATATTTCTACTAATCATTTTCGGGCTGGCCACCGTTGGCCTGGGGCTATTTCTCGCCCTCATCATATTCAGAGGAAGACGACGGGTAATTCCGCCAGAGGACTAAGGAGGACTGATATTGACTGGAGAGACACCAAAAAGGGTTGATATGGAAAAGATTGTCTCGCTATGCCGCCGGCGCGGCTTCATCTTTCCCAGCAGTGAAATCTACGGGGGGCTGTCCAGCTGCTGGGACTACGGACCGCTGGGGGTGGAGCTGAAGCGGAATATAAAAGAGGCCTGGTGGCAAGCCGAAGTCCAGCAGCGTGACGACGTGGTAGGGCTCGACACCAGTATCCTGATGCATCCCCGGGTCTGGGAGGCCAGTGGACACATCAAGGGCTTCGCCGACCCCCTGGTAGAGTGTAAGCACTGCCACCTGAGATGGCGGGTCGATGATTTGAACGGCGCAGAATGTCCCACCTGCGGTGGCGAACTAACCGAGCCCCGCCAGTTCAACCTGATGTTCAAGACCTTCATGGGGCCGGTTGAGGAAGAAGCCAGCACCATCTACCTGCGGCCGGAAACAGCCCAGGGTATGTTTGTCAACTTCCAGAATGTAATCAACACCACCCGGAAGAAACTGCCCTTCGGCATTGCCCAGATAGGTAAATCCTTCCGCAACGAGATTACTACCGGCAACTTCGTCTTTCGCAGTCGTGAATTTGAGCAAATGGAAATTGAGTTCTTTGTTAAACCAGGCACTGATGAAGAGTGGTTTAATTACTGGACTGAAGAACGCCTCAACTGGTATGTGAAGCTGGGCATTAAAAAGGAAAACCTTAAACTGCGGCCGCACACCAGGGACGAGCTGGCACACTACGCCCGGGCCTGCTATGACATTGACTACCTGTTTCCGATGGGCTGGGCAGAACTGGAAGGCATCGCCAACCGCGGTGACTTTGACCTTGTCCAGCATGCCAGTCTCAGTGGTAAAACCATTGATTACTTCGATGACGAGGCCAAAGAGCGCTTTGTGCCCTACATAATTGAGCCATCAGCCGGGGTCGACCGCTCCCTGCTCGCTTTCCTCTGCGATGCCTACGACGAAGAGCCGGACAAAGAGGAAATAAGAGTGGTGCTTCGCTTTCATCCCAGCATCGCTCCAATTAAGGTGGCGGTACTGCCCTTGAGCCGAAAGGAACAACCGGTAGCACTCGCCAGGGAGATATATGCCGACCTGCGCCAGCAGTGGTCGGTAACCTATGATATTGCCCAGTCAATCGGCCGGCGCTACCGGCGCCAGGATGAGATTGGTACTCCCTTCTGCGTTACCGTTGACTTCCAGTCACTTGAGGATAACCAGGTTACCATAAGAGAGCGCGATACCATGAACCAGATACGGGTGCCGATAAGTGAACTGAAGGCAACCCTGCAAGCCAAGCTAAAAGGTGAAGAGCTGTTCGTGCTGCCGCCCGGCGGTAAGATATGGAAAGAAGAGAGGTGAGGAGCCTATCCAGGAACAGAAGGCCGACTCTACCCCCCACTTATGGTAAGCCAGAGCCAGGCAATAAAAATACCTAACACGGCCCCGGCAATGACCTGAAACGGCGTATGTCCAATGAACTCCCGCAGGTGACGCTCCACCTCATCTCGAGGACGCTTTTCCAGAAGCTCTTTTACAATACGATTAAGAATGGCTGACTGCCGTCCCACCGCCCGCCGCACACCAGCGGCATCATACATAACCACCATCGCCAGAATAGCAACAACGGCAAAGACCACCGAGCCAAAGCCCTGCGTCATACCGACCACCGTGGCCAGCGAACAGACCAGTGCCGTATGCGAACTGGGCATGCCGCCGCTCCCGACCAAAAACCGCAACTCCAGGCGTTTTTCACGAGCGAGAACGACAAGCACCTTCAGCACCTGCGATATAACCCAGGCCCCGGTAGGTATCACCAGTGCCTTATTCATTATAATCTCATACAATAAACACCCCCGGCGTCCGTTCCCGTACCCTTAATCCCTGGTATCACTACCTTTCCCGGGGTGGCCTGAGATTCAAGCTCGATTGCCGCATCCGCCACTCCTTGATATAGCGAGCGACATCGTCATCACTAAGGTCGTGCCAGGAACGATAGAAGTCAGATACATAAAATCTGGGCAAAAAGCTGGTGATGCAGGTTATCACCCTGTCCGCAATCCTTTCCAACCGCTTTACCGCCGCTGCCGGCGCCACCGGTACCGCTACAATTATCTCCTTCGGATGGCGGTGACGTACCGACTCCACTGCTGCCATCATGGTAAAACCCGAAGCCAGTCCGTCGTCTATGATTATCGCCGTCTTGCCAGTCACTCTAACAATCGGTCGGTCCCACTTGTAAAGCAGGCTGCGCTGTTTAATCTCAGCCCTCACCTTGCCAATCTCATCTTCCAGCTGCTGCCGGTTAAAGCCAATTCTTCCTACTGCCTCCTCATTGAAGATAACTGTCCCATCGTCAGCGGCGGCTCCCAGGCTGCCCTCAGGGTTAAGCAACAGGGGAATCTTACGGCAGATAACCAGCTCAAGGTCAGCCTTAATGGCACCGGCCACCTCCGCCGCCACCGGTACCCCCCCGTTAGGAATGGCAACCACGACCACCGGCTTCCCATTATATTCACTCAGCTTGTCAGCTAACTGCCTGCCGGCATCACGCCGGCTTTCAAAGGCAGGCTGCGGCGTTACAAAATGCGTTGCCGTCCTCCTCTTATTTAATCAGCTTAAATGCGTTCACATCTACCAGCCCCAGGTCAGTGAGCCTGAGCTCGGGGATTACGGGCAGGGCCAGGAAAGACAGGGCCGCAAAGGGTGAGGGCAGGGTAGCGCCCAAATCCCTGGCCACTCGCTCAAGCTCAGCCAGCCCGGCCACCACTACCTCTAAAGGCTCATCGGATAACAGTCCGGCAATGGGCAGTGCCAGGCTGGCCAGCACCTCACCCCCCGCAGTAGCCACCAGGCCACCGTTCAGCCTTGCAAGCTCTTTAACGGCGGCAAATATGTCTGCGTCACCGGTCCCGACAGCCACGATATTATGAGAATCGTGAGCAATAGACGAAGCTAAAGCCCCCCTCTTCAAGCCAAAACCTGTTACCAGCCCCAGGCCAATATTGCCGGTAGCCCGGTGTCTCTCCACCACTACCAGTTTCAGGATATCCCGCTCAGGCTCGGGGAGAACAACCCCACCCGAAACCCTGACCTTCTCCATTCTCTTCCGGGTAACTATCTGACCGGGGACAACCTCGATAACCGGCTCAGTCTCCCCCGAAGGGAAGAGTCTTAATGCCTCCATGCCAAAAGGTCTAATATTTACGGTCCCGGTCGGCCCCCTGCCCCCGACCCCGGATAAAGGAAATAGTGGTTTTTTGTCTCTGGCTACCAGCCGCCCCCGGTAGAAGACCATCTCTACCTCGAGCCGGGACAAATCACTGAGGACAATCAGATTGGCCATATAGCCGGGGGCAACGGCGCCGAGCCTATCAAGGCGGAAATATTCAGCGGTATTGATAGTCGCCATTTGAATCGCCCGCACCGGGTCAAGCCCCCGGCTAATTGCCCCGCGCACCACGGCATCAATATCACCGTCCTCCAGCAGGTCAAGAGGGCTGCGGTCATCAACGACGAAGAAACACCGCTTATAGGTCTTATCGGTCACCAGGGGCAGGAGAGCCTCAAGGTTCTTCTCCGAAGAACCCTCCCTCACCATAACATACATTCCCCGCTTTAATTTCTCTTCAGCCTCACTCAGGGAAACGGACTCATGGTCAGAATGAATACCAGCCGCAATATAGGCATTCAGGTCTTTGCCGGTAACCCCGGGGGCATGACCATCGACAATTTTCCCGCGGGCAGAGCTAATTTTGCTCAGCACCATCTCATCACCACCAAGCACACCGGGAAAATTCATTACCTCCCCCAGCCCGATGCACCCTTTCAGCCGGAGCAGGCGACGAATATCCGAAGCGCCAAGGCTGGCTCCCGAGGTCTCAAGGTGCGTTGCCGGCACACAGGAAGGAGCCATCAGCAAAAGGTCAAGAGGCAGGCGGCGGATACAATTCAGAACATACCTGATGCCTTCAAACCCGCAGACATTGGCGATTTCATGGAGGTCGGTAATCACCGCCAGGGTACCCCGCGGCACCACCGCCCGGGCATACTGACCAACATCAAGCATCGAACTCTCAATATGAGTATGCCCATTAATGAGACCGGGGGCAAGGTATCTGCCATCCAAATCCAGTACCCGGTTCGCCTGCTGGTAATCCCCTACCCCGGCAATCACGCCCTGGCAAACAGCCACATTGCCCGGCTCAACCTCACCGGTAAAGACATTCACCACCCTGGCATTCTTGAAGATAAGGTCCGCCGTGTAGTCCCCTTTAGCTACCGAGAGCAGGCGCGACTGCCGGGTTGCCATTACCCTTCACCTTCCAGAACACACATATCGGGCAGATAGCGAAACTTCTCATCCCAGTCCAGGCCATAGCCTACCAGAAACTTATCGGGAACGGTGAAACCCAGATAGTCAATCTTAACCGGGACCTGCCGCCGCGAAGGTTTATCGGTCAGGGCACAGAGCCTCACTGAAGCCGGCTTTTTCTTATCCAGATATTCCAGGAGAAAAGCACTGGTGACTCCGCTGTCCACGATATCCTCGACCACGAGCACATCCCTATCTTTAACCTGGCACCGGGGGGGCAGTACCACTTCAATCCTCCCCGGGCTTTCTCTGCCCCGGCCGTAGCTGGACAGCCAGACAAAGTCAATCTCCAGCGGGATGTTAAGAAACCGGACCAGGTCAGCCAGAAATACAAATGAGCCCTTGAGGACACCGACGAGCAGGAGCTGCTTTCCCTGATAATCTCCCCTGATTTCAGCCGCCAGCTTCTTTACCGCCGCCTGTATTTCCCCACCGGTGAAGAGGACATCAAGCCCAGGTTGAGACTCCATAGCTAGAAGATTATAACCCCTGCCCCGGCTCCTGTCCACCGGCCCGGGATGGAAGATGCCACTTTTAGCTTCAACCTATGGTATAATATGCCCGATAGTCAACCAGTAAAGGGAATTTAATGGCTTACGACGCAGTTAACATGAGGGCATGGCAGATTCGGAAGGAACAGAGATGAACCTTGAAATCCCCAAAACAGCCTATAACGGCAGGATTAAAGAGATAAGACTGGGCAAGGGGGATAAAGCAGTAACCGTGGGTGGGGAAACTTGTTATCCCTTTTACCTTTTTGAGGGTAAGATGCCGAACCTTCCCCGGATAGCCATGGAGGTGTGGGACACATCGCCTGAAGACTGGCCCGAAGCCGCCTTAGAGCCCTTTCAGGGGGTAACCGGTGACCCGGTGGCGTGGGCGAGGAAGTGCGTTACTGACTTCGGGGCGGAGATGATTTGTCTGCAGCTGGTAAGCACCGACCCCAACGGTCTTGACCGGGGTGCCGATGAAGCAGCGGCGGTAGTCAAGAATGTAGCCGAGGCCATCACCGTTCCCCTCATCGTCTGGGGGACAGCCAATCATGACAAGGATACCGAGGTCTTGAGAAAAGTGGCTGAGGTCAATGAGGGACGGAACCTGATTCTCGGACCGGTTGAGGAAGGAGACTACAAGAAGATCGGGGCTGCCGCTATCGGTTACCAGCACACCGTAATTGCGTCAACACCCATCGACATAAACCTGGCCAAGCAACTCAATATCCTGCTGGGTAATCTCGGCGTCCGCGACGAGCTGCTTATCATAGACCCGACCGTCAGCAGCATCGGCTACGGTATAGAGTACTGCTACTCGGTAATGGAGAGAATCAGGACGGCAGCCCTGACCCAGCAGGATAATAAGCTTCAGTATCCCCTCATTTGCAATGTAGCCAAAGAGGTGTGGAAGACCAAGGAAGCTAAACTCCCTGCTGATGGAGCCCCCACCCTGGGGGACACCGGGAAGAGGGGTATCCTGCTGGAAGCGATGTCCGCCATGGTCCTGCTCCTGGCGGGGGGTGATGTCTTAATTATGCGACACCCCGAGGCAATAAGGCTGGTCCAGGAGATGATAACCGAGCTCGCCGCCCCCAAAAATAACTAGAAGAGAAAAACCCCCGGCACTTATAATGCAGCCGATAACATAGGAAGGGACTTACAACCATGCCACTCACCGGGATAGAGATATTCAAACTGCTGCCCAAAACAAACTGCGGGCGATGTGGGGAGCCTACCTGTCTTGCCTTCGCTATGAAATTAGCAGCCGCAAAAGCGGAACTGGCCGCCTGTCCCGATATTTCCGGCGAGGTCAGGGCAAAGCTGGAAGAGGCGGCGGCACCGCCTATCAGACTGGTCACTATCGGCGCTGGCAACAGGGCACTAAAGATTGGCGGCGAGACGGTTATGTTCCGCCATGAAAAGAGATTTGAAAACCCTCCCGGTTTTGCCCTCCTTATCAGGGACAGCATGGATGAATCTGAAATCAGCGCCAGGCTGGAGAGATTTAATCAACTTGAATATAAACGGGTAGAGCTAACCCTTCGCCCCGAGCTCGTGGCAGTAAGGGATGAGTCTGGCAACAGGGCCAGGTTTGAAGCTACCGTCAGCAAGGTCAAGGAAAACACCGATGCCAGTATTATCCTGATGAGCCCCAACCCTGATATTCTGGCAGCCGGTTTAAAGGTCTGCGCGGAGCGAAAACCGCTGCTACACGCCGCCACCAGAGATAACCTGGAGCCAGTAGCCAGCCTGGCCAGGCAAAATTCATGCCCGGTAGTGGCCAAGGCCTCTACCCTGGATGAGCTTGCCCGGCTGACGACTCAACTAACCGACTCCGGGGTAAATGATATTGTTCTCGACTCCGGGGCAAGAAGCCTGCGTCAGGCCCTTGAAGACCAGATACTCATCAGGAGCACCGCTTTAAGCAAGCGGTTCCGTCCCTTAGGCTTCCCTACTATTGTTTTCCCCGGCGAAATGACCGATGACCCGATGAAAGAGGCCGTTATTGCCTCCATCTTTGTGGCCAAGTATAGCGGTATCATCGTTCTCTCCGACTTTCAGGGAGAAAGCCTTTTCCCCCTGCTCGTGGAAAGGATGAACATCTATACCGACCCCCAGCGCCCGCTGGCTATTACCGAGGGAATCTACCCTGTTGGTAATCCTGATGAGAACTCGCCGGTGCTTATCACCACCAACTTTTCCCTCACCTACTTCATTGTCTCCGCCGAGATAGAGACGAGCAAAGTCCCCAGCTATCTGCTGGTCAAGGATACCCAGGGGCTTTCGGTACTAACGGCATGGGCAGGAGGCAGGTTCGTGGCCGATACCATCGCCCCCTTCGTCAAAAAATGCGGGATTTCAGAGATGGTCAAACACCATAAACTGATAATCCCCGGCTATACTGCCATCGAAAGCGGCAGTCTGGAAGAAGAATTGCCCGGCTGGCAGATTATGGTCGGCCCCAGAGAAGGGGCCCTCATTCCCGCTTACCTCAAGACATGGCAACCATAGGGAGGAAACCTTGGTCCTTATCGGAGAAAATATAAATATTATGTCAAGGGCTATCGGGGCGGCAGTCACAGCAAGAGACCCGGCGCCAATTCAGGAGATGGCTAAGGCCGAGGCTGACGCCGGGATGGACTACCTCGACATCAACATTGGCCCGGCGCGGAAGGCAGGAGACGAATTAATGGCGTGGGTCGTTAACGCCGTGCAACAGGTTACCGATAAACCATTATCCCTGGATACAACCAGCCCGGTAGCGATGGAGGCCGGACTCAAGGCATGTAAAGCCAGGCCACTGGTAAACTCCGTTTCCCTGCAGCCGGAGAGGCTGAGACAGGGACTGCCCCTAGTCAAAAAGTATCATGCCTCCATGATAGGACTGCTATGGGGCACAGAAGGGATGCCCCGTGACGCCAACGAGAGATGCCTTCTTGCAGTTGAGCTTATCTACCAGGTCAACCAGTTTGGTATCTCCAGTGAGGATATCTGGATCGACCCTATCGCCACGCCGGTATCGGGGGAAATAAACCAGGTAAAGGCATGCCTGGAATTTATGAGGATGCTCAAAGATATCGCCCCCGACTGCAAATCTACGGTAGGGCTATCCAATGTTTCCAATGGCACCCCAGCCTACCTCAGACCCTACCTTAACCGGACCTACCTGATAATGCTCATGCGTTACGGGTTACATTCCGCAATCGTTAACGCCCTCGACCCCGAACTCATCCGGATAGCCCGGGGGGAGATGCCAGAGATTGTCGGCCTGGTACACCGCGTAATGGATGGTGAGATGCCCGACCTCTCTTCCTTAAGCCAGAAGGAAATAGAATATGTAAAAACTGTCAGGGTACTTACCGGGGAAGCGCTCTACTCTCACTCCTGGCTTGAGATATAGTAACGCCCTGAGACCTTAACATTCTTGACATACTGATTTCATTTCCACAGAAGTAGTAAATGGGACACTGCGGATAAGATGATAAGAAGGGGGAGATTTTAAAGCAAATAAAGCGTTAAGCCCGCCTGCCGCCCAACCGGACGGGACCAGCGAAGAGAACAGCGGTACAGGTACTTTAAATATGGTGCCTGATGTTATATAATGATTTTCCGAAAGCAAGATGATTAGCTATTCTGAGAGCACTACCTCCAACTATTTCTCCGCCGCAGATACAAGCGTTCTCTGTGAAATTGGTAAGGAGCCACCTTGGTAAAGGCTGAAATCAGACAGCAACTGGACGAACTCCTGTCCTCCTACAACCGTGATGGCAGCAACCTTATTCCCATCCTGCAGGAGATTCAAGAGAGAAACGGTTACCTGCCCGAAGAGGCAATGCAGAAGGTCGCTCAGTTTCTGAAGCTGCCTGAGAGTGCCGTATACGGAGTAAGCACCTTCTATGCTCAGTTCAAGCTGGTCCCTTCCGGCAGGAAGATTGTCAGGGTATGCCGGGGGACTGCCTGCTACGTACGAGGCGGGGCACGTATCCTGAGTGAGGTAGAGAAACACCTGGGCATCAGGGCAGGAGAGACCACCACCGACCTTGAGTATAGCCTGGAAACAATTGCCTGCTTCGGTTCGTGTGCCCTGGCACCGGTGGTAGTGATTGACAAGACCGTCCATGGTCGAATGACACCGGCTAAAGTGAAGCAAATCTTGGCCGATGCCAGGAACGGCGATGAGGCAAAATCGTGACTCTTGATGAAATAAGAACTCGGGCAAGGAAAAAATGGGAACTCCTGGAACATAGCGACAGACCCCGTATCTTTATTGGCGCTGCCACCTGTGGCCGGGCGGCCGGTGCCCTTGGTGTACTTGAAGTCCTCGAGGCTGCATTAGCTCAGAATAACATCGAGGCTATAATCACCCAGGTTGGCTGCATTGGACTTTGCTACGCCGAGCCCCTAATCAGTATTGTCAAACCGGGTCGCCCCCACATTTATTACGGCAATCTCACTCCCGAGCTCGCCTCTCAACTGATTAATGACTACATCGTAAATGACAACCCACGTCCTGACCTGGCTCTGGGCTCCGTTGGCGAGCAAAGCATCGAGGGCATTCCCCAGTTCTGGGAGCTGCCAATGCTTAAACCCCAGGTACGTATAGCTCTGCGCAATTGCGGGCTCATCGACCCGGGGAACATCGACCACTATATAGCCAACGACGGCTATAGCGGTCTGGTCAAGACACTGGAAATGACGCCAGAGGAAGTCATTGAAGAGATTAAAAAATCGGGCTTGCGCGGCCGCGGTGGTGCCGGTTTCCCCACCGGACTCAAGTGGGAATTCTGCCGCAAGTCTCCCGGCGAAGTAAAGTATGTAATCTGTAATGCCGACGAGGGCGACCCCGGTGCTTTCATGGACAGGTCCCTCCTCGAAGGTGATCCCCACTCCGTCCTGGAAGGGATACTCATCGGTGCCTATGCCATGGGGGCAACCGAGGGCTATATCTACATCCGAGCCGAGTACCCCCTTGCCATCGAACGCCTGAAATCTGCCCTCCGGCAGATGGCAGACTACGGACTGGTCGGCGATAACATTCTGGGCTCTAACTTCAGCTTCCACATAAAGATTAAGCAGGGAGCAGGGGCTTTTGTCTGCGGTGAGGAGACAGCACTGATGGCATCCATCGAGGGCAAACGGGGTATGCCTCGCTCCCGCCCCCCGTTCCCCGCCCAAGCCGGGTTATGGGGCAAACCAACCAACATCAATAATGTGGAGACATGGAGCAACGTCTCGGCAATTCTGGGGCGGAGTGCCAAGTGGTACGCCAATTACGGCACGGAGAAAAGCAAAGGAACCAAGACCTTTTCTCTAGCCGGTAAGGTAAACCGTACCGGACTAATCGAGGTGCCAATGGGCATCCCCCTTGAAGAAATTGTCTACGGGATTGGCGGCGGAATTCCCAATAATAAACAATTTAAGGCAGTCCAGACCGGTGGCCCCTCCGGGGGCTGCCTGCCAGCCAACCGGCTTAATTTACCCGTTGACTATGAATCACTGGCCGAGGCTGGCTCCATTATGGGTTCGGGCGCCATGGTAATAATGGATGAGGATACCTGTATAGTTGATGTTGCCCGTTATTTCCTCTCCTTCACTCAGTCCGAGTCTTGCGGTAAGTGTGTCATGTGCCGTCTGGGAACAAAGCAGATGCTGGAGATACTGGAGAATATCTGTAATGGGAAGGGTAAACCCGAAGACATTGACCTCTTGCAAAAGCTGAGTGAAGCCGTTAAGGCCGGCTCACTCTGCGGCCTGGGACAGACAACGCCCAACCCGGTCCTCACCACCATTCGCTATTTCAGGGATGAGTATGAGGAGCATATCAGGAACAGGAAGTGCCCGGCTGGTGTCTGCAAAGCGCTGATCAGCTATAGCATCAATGAGGAGAAATGCCCGGGGTGCGGGCTTTGCATCAAGACTTGTCCTGTAGGAGCGATAACCTCTATGGGAAAAGGGAAACCGGTTGTCCTCGACCATGAGAAGTGTATCAAGTGTGGGTCTTGCTACGATGTATGCCGGCTCGATGCCATAAAAGTAGAGTGAAGGTGAGAGAGCATGGTAAAGCTAACCATCAATGGCCGGGAAATTACAGTAGATAAGGGGATGACGGTGCTTGAGGCAGCCCAGAGTGCCGGCATCTATATTCCCAAGCTCTGCTATGACCCCGACCTGAAGCCATACGGGGCCTGCCGCCTCTGTGTCGTTGAAATCGAGAACATACGCGGCCTGCCCACCGCCTGCACCACTCCAGTCAGTGACGGGATGGTGGTCCACACCGAGACACCAGCGGTTAGTGAGGTGCGACGAACCGCTGTCCAGCTCCTCATGACCGACCACCCCTGCGATTGCCTGATATGCCACCGCAGGGAACAGTGCCAGCCCTTCGACATATGTCTGCGCAGTGTCGCGGTAACCGACCGCTGCGTAACCTGCCCCAAGAACGGGCAATGCGAACTGCAGGAGGTCATTGATTATCTGGGCATTACCGAGCTGCCATTCAGCCGCACAACCAAGTCATTTCCGGTTGATACCAGTAACCCTTTCTTCAACCTGGACCGCAACAAGTGCATCCTCTGCGGCAGATGTGTGCGTACCTGTAACGAGATAACGGGGGTTGGGGCTATTGATTTTGCCTTTCGTGGCTACTCCAGCAGGGTCTCCACCTTTGGCGATAAGCCGCTGGTAGACTCAACCTGCCAGTCCTGCGGCGAATGTGTCGTGCACTGCCCGGTCGCCGCCCTGATGCCTAAAGATACCACACGGCCCGTGCGGGAGGTGGCTACTACCTGTCCCTACTGCGGCGTGGGCTGCCAGATTTATCTCGGCACCCGCGATAACCGGGTGGTGACTGTCCGTGGCAATAAAGACAAACCCCCGAACAACGGTCACCTTTGTGTCAAGGGCCGTTTCAGCATCACCGGTTTTATCCACCACCCGGAGCGCCTGACCACCCCCCTCATCAAAAAGAACGGAGAGCTTACTCAGGCAACCTGGGACGAGGCACTGGGACTGATAGCCGGCAGGCTGGACAAATATAATGGGGACGAGGTCGGGGTAATTGCCTCCGCCAAGTGCACCAACGAGGAAAACTATATTATTCAGAAATTCGCGCGGGCAGTTCTGGGCACCAACAATATCGACCACTGTTCCCGGCTCTGCGACGCCCCGACCCTGGCCGGACTGGGGCAGAGCTTCGGCAGCGGGGTAATGACCAACCCCATAAACGACATCCACAACGCCCGGGGTATCTTGGCTATCGGCACCAATACCACTGAAGCCCATCCCATAATCGGACTGGAGGTAAAGAGAGCGGTAAGGAGCGGGGCAAAGCTCATCGTGGCTAATCCCATGGAGATTGACCTTGTCCGCTTTGCCGAAATCTGGCTTCGACAGCGCCCGGGTACCGATGTTGCCCTGCTCATGGGAATGATGAGGGTGATAGTGGATGAGGGTCTCCTCGACCCGACCTTTATCAGCGAGCGGTGCGAGAACTTCGATGCCTTCAAGGTATCCCTTAATAGCTTTGGACTCGATAGGGTTGAGCGGATTACCGGCGTCCCCCAGTACCTGATAACCGATGCCGCCAGGGTATATGCCGGCAGCAAACCAGCCACCATCCTTTACGGTTCAGGCATTACCCAGCACTGCCACGGGACCGATAACGTAATAGCCACCGCCAACCTGGCGATGCTTACCGGGAACGTCGGCAAACCGTCAACCGGGGTTAATCCGCTGCGGGGCCAGAATAATGCCCAGGGTGCCTGCGACCTCGGAGCCTTACCCGACGTCTATCCCGGTGCCCAATCAGTAACCGACCCCGGTACCAGGCAAAGGTTTGAGGCCGCCTGGGAGTGCCCGCTCCCATCATCCCCGGGGCTCACCCTGACCGAGATGCTCGACAGCGCCTCCGAGGAAAAGCTAAAGGCCATTTACCTCGTTGGCGAGAACCCGGTAATGAGTAATCCTGATATCAAGCACACCCGGAAGGCCCTTGAGAAGCTCGAGTTCCTTGTGGTCCAGGATATCTTCCTCACCGAGACGGCCAGGCTGGCTGATGTTGTCCTGCCGGGGGCAACCTTTGCCGAGAAGGATGGTACCTTTACCAATACCGAACGCCGGGTGCAGCGGGTGAGAAAGGCGATTGAACCCACGGGTAACTCCCACCCCGACTGGTGGATTACCTGTGCCCTGGGGCAGCGGATGAAAGGCAAGGGATTTGATTTTGAGCACCCGTCCCAGATTATGGATGAGATCGCAAGTCTTACCCCTGACTACGGTGGCATCTCTTTCGAGCGTCTGGAAAACGGCGGCTTACAGCTGCCATGTCCTACCCCCGACCACCCGGGGACACCCATCCTCCACACCAGCGCCTTCACCCGGGGGAAGGGGCAGTTTATCCCGCTCGACTACAAGCCACCGGCAGAACTCCCTGATGATGACTACCCGCTAATCCTGACCACCGGGCGCAGCCCGTACCACTTCAACACCGGCACCCTGACCGGAAAGGTAATGGGACTTAATGCCCTCCAGGACAAGGAACTGGTGAAGATAAATCCCGGGGATGCCCGGGCCCTGGGCATCGACGATAATGATATGGTAAAGGTTATCTCCAGGCGAGGGGAGGTGATGGCAAGAGCAGAAGTAAGCGAGACATCACCGGCAGGGGTAATATTCATGACCTTCCACCTTGCCGAAAGCCCGGCAAATATGCTGACCAGTCCCGCCCTGGACCCGGTAGCCAGGGTCCCCGAGCTTAAGCTATGCGCCGTCAGGGTAGAGAGAGTCCCCCCGGGTGTCTGAACTTAAACTTGTTATGCAGGGGAATATCTGGTAAAATTACATCTTGGCGACCTGGGCAGATATTATCAGACCTACGAGCGACCGGAAAATTTTTCAAGCCAGTAAGGAGGAGTATTTATGGGAGAGAGAAAAACAATTACGTCCATGATGGATGAAAAGAGGGTATTTAAGCCCTCGGAAGAAGTCGTCAAACAGGCATACATCAAGAGCATGGACGAATACAAGAAGCTCTTTAAGAGGTCTATGGATGACCCCGAGGGCTTCTGGGGAGAAATGGCAGAGCAGCTGGACTGGTACAAAAAATGGGATAAGGTACTGGTCGAGGACTTCAAGGAAGCCAAGCATGAATGGTTCGTCGGTGGTAAACTGAATGTCTGCTATAACTGTGTTGACAGGCACCTGAAAACATGGCGGAAAAATAAAGCAGCCCTAATCTGGGAAGGGGATATCGGCGACAGCAAGACGCTAACCTACCAGCAGTTATATTACGAAGTGTGCAAGTTCGCCAACGTGCTGAAGAAGCTCGGCGTTAAGAAGGGCGACCGGGTTTCTATCTACTTACCCATGATTCCGGAACTAGCCATCGCCATGCTCGCCTGTGCCCGCATCGGGGCTATCCACAGCGTTATTTTTGGCGGTTTTAGCGCCGAGGCGCTAAGAGACAGAATCCAGGACTGCGGGTCTAAAATTCTTATCTGCACTGACGGTTACTACCGCGGTGGCCGGGTCATCAAGAGCATAGATAACGCGGCGGCCGCCCTCGAGCAATGCCCTGACGTAAAGAACGTTATCATCGTCAAGAGGGCCAACAATGAAGTAACTATGAAGGCCGGCCGTGACCGCTGGTGGCATGAGGAAATGGCCGCCGCAGACATCAAGCCCTACTGCGAGCCGGAGCCAATGGACGCCGAGGACCCGCTGTTTATCCTCTATACCAGCGGCAGCACCGGCAAACCCAAGGGCGTCCTTCATACCCAGGCCGGCTATCTGCTGTTCTGCTACCAGACCTTCAAATGGATATTTGATGTGAAGGAGGAGGATACCTTCTGGTGCACGGCTGACATTGGCTGGGTCACGGGACACAGCTATATCGTATACGGACCCCTGGCTTTTGGCGGTAGCAGCATCATATTCGAAGGGGTACCCAGCTACCCTCAGCCCGACCGGTTCTGGGAGATCGTGGAGAAGTACCAGGTCAACATCTTCTATACTGCCCCTACCGCCCTCCGGTCTATCATGAGAGAAGGAGACAAGTGGCCCAACAAGCGTGACCTGAGCAGCCTGCGCATCCTGGGTACAGTTGGCGAGCCAATTAACCCCGAAGCCTGGATGTGGTACTACAATGTGATTGGAAAGGGCAAACGTCCCATCGTGGACACCTGGTGGCAGACAGAGACCGGCGGTATCCTGATTACCCCCCTACCCGGAGCCATCCCCTTGAAACCAGGCTCAGCCACACTCCCCTTCCCCGGCGTTGATGCGGCGGTAATCAGGGAAGACGGTTCCCCCGCCGATGTTAATGAGGGTGGCTACCTGGTAATCAGGAAACCATGGCCCGGGCTCATGCGCCGCGTCTTTGGTGAGCCAGAAAGATTCAAGAATACCTACTTCATTCAGTTCCCCGGCGTGTATAACACCGGGGATGGCGCCCGGGTAGATGAGGACGGCTACTTCTGGCTGATGGGACGGATAGACGATGTCATCAACGTCTCCGGCCACCGCATTGGCACCGCGGAGGTCGAAAGTGCCCTGGTATCCCATGACAAGGTAGCCGAGGCAGCCGTGGTCGGCATGCCCCACGACCTCAAGGGACAGGGAATATACGCCTTTGTTACCCTGAACGTCGGCGTGGAGCTATCCGACGCCCTCAAGAAGGAACTGGTGACCCATGTCCGCAAGGAGATTGGCCCGATAGCCTCCCCCGACAAGATTCAGTTTGCCGACGGTCTGCCCAAGACCAGGAGCGGCAAGATTATGCGCCGTATCCTGACCAAGATTGCCGCCGGTGATGTCGACAACCTGGGTGATATCACCACACTGGCCGACCCCTCAGTAGTTGACACCCTGGTAAAAGGCGCCCAGTAAACCCTGAGTAACCCAATAAATAAGGGGGCTAACCGGATTCCAGTGGTTAGCTCCCTTGTGCTAAATAAGGATTGGAGGTTGTATCAGTGTCGAAAGACGATGTAGTATGGGCAAATCCAGGTGCTTTGGGACTGGCTGGATTTGGTCTTAACACTATCTTACTTCAGGTACATAATATTGGCTTGATTGACGGCACCCTTCCCCTGATATACGGATTCTTCTGGGGAGGAATGGCCCAGGTTATCGCCGGCATCATCGATGGCCGCCGGGGAGATACCTTCGGGCTTACCGCTTTCACCTCTTACGGCCTGTTCTGGATAGGGCTGAGCTTTGCTTTTGTGCTCCAGTGGACAGGAATAGTTACCCTGGATGGCCCCGGGATGGCCTGGACATTTATATGCTGGGGTATATTTACCAGCTATATGACCATCGGCACCTTCAAAATCTCCCGGGTACATGTCTTCGTGTTTGCCACTTTGGCCCTGCTCTTCTTCCTGCTGGCAGCCCACTTCTACGGAGTCCTACCAGCCGCCGTTCCCGGAATAGAGGGCATTATTTGTGGCGCCGCTGCTACCTACGGCTCAGCAGCCGTGGTACTGAACGCAAAGTTCGGCCGCTGGGTATTCCCCATAGGTCTACTCTCATAACTGGACGCTGAAGTACGGCAAACGGTTAGTAGCTAACAACCGGGTGAGGAAGAACACCTCACCCGGTTATCTTTTTCGCTGGATAATGTAGTCCGCCAGTTCCGCCAGTGACCGGCGGCCGGGACAGTCGGGCAACAACTTGAGGTTCCGACACCCCTTATCACGATAACCTGAAGCCACCTGGTAGCACTCATCAATAACCGATGAGTTGCGTACCGCTTCTATTGCCGGAGCGATATTCTCCCCTTTATCCCGGTCCTCAAACAGCCTCTTTACCGGATTATCCCCCGGGTAGTGCTTCAAGAGAAGCATCGCCGGCAGGGTGAGTGTACCCTGGCTTAAGTCCGAGCCTCCCGGCTTACCCATTTCCTCCTCGGTGCCAGTAAAGTCCAGGATATCATCCACTACCTGGAAGGCAATGCCAAGGTTAAAGCTGTAATCCTTTAGAATCTGCACCGACTCCTCCGGAGCCTGGCTCAGCACCGCTCCCGACTCGGCAGCCATCGAGAACAGGGCAGCTGTCTTAGCCGAAATCCTCTCCAGATAATCGTCAAAGGTCTGCTCCAGCTTAAAGGCGCTAAAGCTCTGCTTCAATTCACCCCGGGAAATAACTCTCAGGGTCTCGGCAAAGAGCTTCACCACCCGCAGGTTACCGGTAGCAGCGGCAAACTTGCCTGCCATGGCAAAGAGATAGTCACCGAGAAGGATTGCCTTTTCCTCACCCCAGATTTTATTAACCGTGGGCCGGAACCGCCGCACCGAGGAGTGGTCAATAGCATCATCATGAACCAGGGTGGCAATATGGAGCGTCTCACTGGCGGTAGCCATCGGCAGAAGCTCAACGAGGTCGTAGTTATAAAACTTGCCGCAGAGCAGGGTAAGTGCCGGCCGAATAACCTTCCCCCCAACGAGAACATGGCTTAACATCTCGTGGAACTCAGGGAAAGGGGCACGCTGGTTTTCAACAACCAGCTTAAACTGCTTCTCAACTTCAGCCAGGTCTTCCCGGACTGGCTGGTAGATGGTAGCTATCCGCAAAAGTTGCCTCCTTAGCCACCGGCCGAATGGGCCTGCCCCAACCGGCCCGATTCCTCCTCCTCCACCCCATCGTCCAGTTTAGAAAACAGGGGCCTGGGCTCGGGCAACCTCTGCCCTGGTGGCGGGGACTTAAGCTGCCAGCCCAAATCTTCTATACTACCCTTAAAACCGAGAAATTCATGCAGCCTGATAGAGCTAAAGGGCAAAAAGGGATACAGCGCCGTTCTGAGACATGAAATTACCGAAATGGCGACATACAAAGCAGTGGCCGCAGCCAGTCTATCCCGCTTAATTACCTTCCACGGAGACTTCTCCTCCAGGTAGCGATTGGTCTCCTGAGCCAGAGACATCGCCGACCTTATCGCCTCCTTGAAATGGCAGCGGTAAAGAAGCCCATCCATCGTGCTCAAGGTTTCCTCAGCTTTAGCAAGTAAAGCCAGACTGCGGCCATCCAGTTCATCTGGCTCGGGAACGCAACCATCAAAATTACGGTAGACAAAGCTAAGCACCCGGTGAACCAGGTTTCCATACGTAGCCACCAGTTCGTCATTGTTGCGGCGAACAAACTCGTGCCAGGAGAAATTCGTATCCCCTGTCTCGGGCATGTTTATTGACAATAGATAACGAAGCGGGTCGGGGTCGAAGCGCGACAGGTAATCAGGCAGCCATACTGCCCAGTTACGGCTGGTGGAAAGGCGTCTCCCCTCAATAGTTAAGAACTCATTGGCGGGTACATCGTAGGGCAGATTCAGGTCACCATAGCCCATCAACATCGCCGGCCAGATAATGGTATGAAAGAGAATATTATCCTTACCCACAAAATAATAGCCCTTCACCTCGCCCTGCCAGAAAGAACGCCACCGTTCCCTATCTCCACTGGACCTGGCCCATTCCTTAGCCGCCGACAGGTAACCAATAACCGCTTCAAACCACACATACAGGCACTTACCATCAAAGCCAGGGAGCGGTACGGGTATCCCCCAGTCTATATCACGGGTAATAGCCCTATCCTTGAGACCATCCTCCAGGTAACGCACCGTGAAGTTACGCACATTCTGCCGCCAGTGGGTCTGCTGGTTTACCCAATCCAGAAGCCTATCTCTGAAGGCAGAGAGTTTCAGAAAGAAGTGTTCTGACTCCTTGAACTCAGGGGCGGTACCACACAGGCGGCAGCGGGGCTGAACCAGCTCAACCGGACTCAGCGGCTTACCACAGTCATCACACTGGTCACCCCTGGCTCCGGGAGAACCACAGTAGGGGCAGGTGCCCTCAACGTAGCGGTCAGGCAAAAACCGCCGGCAGCGGGGGCAAAGGGGTTGCAACATCACCGACTTATAAATATACCCTTTATTATAAAGGGTAAGAAAGATATCCTGTGATACCTCGGTATGATTGGCAGTACCCGTGCTGGTAAACAAATCGAAGGAAATACCCAACCTGCGCCACGAGTCAAGAAACTGCTGATGGTACTCAGCCGCTATCTCGCCAGGCTTCTTACCCTCCTGCTCCGCCTTGATAGTTATCGGCGTACCATGCTGGTCCGAACCCGACACCATTAATACCTCATCTCCCTTGGTGCGGTGGTACCGGGCAAAGATATCCGGCGGCAGGTAAGCCCCGGCAATATGGCCCAGATGGAGGGGACCATCAGCATAAGGCCAGGCTACACCAATATAGATTTTCTCACTCATAACTTGCTCCTGTCTAACAGGCCACCAAGTACTTTATCACAACCGGGTGATAAGAAGCTAACCTCCAGCTTCGGGGAAAAAGGTCAGTTCCTGCCTCTCTTTCATCTCCTTATAGGTGGCGTAGCCTTTCTTCAGGCAGCAGTCAACGCACAAACGCTGTGTTTCACCTTCCGCCCCGTCAATAACCAAATAGCGCTCAAGGTACGGGATGGCACGGTGACACTCATCACACTGGATTTCCCCGGGGGATATGCAGCCACGACGCATTTACTCTTAACTCCCTTCTAAGACTCAAGCCAGACCCGGTACAGCTCCTTTCTGGATAAACCTGTCTCTCCGGCTACCCTGGTTATTGCTTCCTTCGCCTTTACCCCTGAGCTACGCATGCCGTGTAACCTGCGCCTGATATCACCGGTTACCAGCGGCCTTGCCACCTCGCTCCTGCCTTCAATAACCAGGGTAAACTCACCCCTTGGCTCAGCGAAATGCTCTCTCGCCTGACTTATCTTTCCTCGAAAGACCTCTTCATAAATCTTGGTAAGCTCACGGCAAACGGCTATCTTCCTGTCCCCGAGGGTAAGGAGCATATCATCAAGCGTTTCGAGCAGCCGGTGAGGAGCCTCCAGAACCACGATAGTGGCAGGCCCATCGGCAACGGACTGCAAGAGACGCCGCCGGCTGCCTGCCCTGCGGGGCAGAAAACCAAGATAGTGAAACTGCCTCACCGGCAGACCAGAGACAACCAGAGCCGTAATAACAGCCGAAGGCCCCGGGATAGGAACCACCGGGATGCCCTGACCACTTGCCGCCACCACCAATTCATAACCGGGGTCAGACATGCCCGGCATCCCCGCTTCAGAGACAAGAGCCACATCACCATCAGCAAGGCAGCCCAGAATATAGTCCAGCTTGGTCACCTTATTATGCTCATGATAACTGGTCAGCGGCGCTTTAATATCATAAGCAGCAAGCAGCCGTTTTGTCTTACGAGTATCCTCAGCCGCAATAAGCTTCACTTCACGCAGGGTACGCAGGGCACGCAGCGTAATATCCTCTAAATTACCGATCGGGGTAGCCACAACATAAAGAACTGGCATCGCCGGTTATCGTCCCCAATTTAGCCATTATAACTCACCCTCCGTCACCCGTCCAGATTAGAAGCTGTCCGGTATCCCCCAGACCCATTCCTTGACTTTAAGTCCCTGCTTTTGATATAGTTTTCCTTTAAGAAAGGATGTCAAGATGGCTGCTTTCCAATCCAAAGAACTGCGCCGCTCCTACGGGTTTGATGAGGTGGCGATAGTCCCCGGAGACACAACCACAAACCCTGACCAGACGAACATCGACCTCAAGATAGATAGCCTCACCTTCTCCATCCCTATTATAGCTTCCGCAATGGATGCGGTGACCGATGTCAACTCCGCTATCCTGATGAGTAAACTGGGCGGGCTGGGTGTTCTCAACCTGGAGGGAGTGCAAACCCGGTATAGCAACCCGCAGGAGGTGCTGGCTGAAATCACCCGGGCCCCTGAGAGCAAGGTTACTCCCCTGCTCCAGAAAGTCTATTCCCAACCGATCAAGGAGAACCTTGTGGGTGAGAGAGTCGAGTCAATTAAAAAGGCAGGAGCGGTGTGTGCCGTCGCCGCAGCACCAGCCAATACCAAACGCCTGGCTCCGCTAGCTGCTGAAGCCGGGGCCGACGTTCTTTTTGTCCAGTCCACCGTTACCTCTGCCCGTCACATATCCAAAAGCTACCGGGGGCTAATCTTCGAGGAGCTCGTTAAGTCCCTCTCCATACCTGTTGTTGTCGGGAACTGTGTGAGCTACAGCGCCTGTTTAGAATTGATGCGAACCGGAATCTCGGGGGTACTGGTAGGGGTCGGGCCTGGCGCCGCCTGCACCACCAGGGAGGTCCTGGGGATAGGAGTCCCCCAGATAACCGCTACTATAGACTGCGCTGCCGCCAGAGACGCCTATCAACGTGACTCCGGTAGATACATACCGATAATCACCGACGGTGGTTTCCGCAAGGGCGGCGACATATGTAAAGCCTTTGCCGCCGGGACTGATGCCGTAATGGTGGGCTCCATTCTCGCCCAGGCTAAAGAGGCACCGGGGGCAGGCTATCACTGGGGAATGTCCCACCCCCACCCGGCACTACCCCGGGGGACCAGGATAAAGGTCGGCACTACCGGCACGCTGGAACAAATCCTGTTCGGCCCTACTTCAGTAACCGATGGCAGCCAGAATCTTATCGGGGCCCTGCGGACAGCGATGGGTGTCTGCGGGGTATCCAACATCCGAGAGATGCACCAGGTGGAAATGGTAATTGCCCCCGCCATCACCACCGAAGGGAAATCATGGCAACTGGCATCACCTTAGCCATAGGGCAAAATTTAGATGCTACATAAAGTCTCTCTAGGGGCGGGCGATATCGACAAGTATCGCCTGATAGAAACCAGAGGGCTCATTGATGAGGTAGTAAGTCTCGGCGACGAGCTAAAGGGACTGCGTCTCTGCCATATCAATTCCACCCCCTTTGGCGGCGGGGTGGCGGAGCTTCTGGTTTCCTACATTCCGCTGCTTCGCTCCCTGGGTATCAAAGCCGACTGGCAAATCATCCGCGGCAACCGCCGCTTCTTCACCATTACCAAGAGCCTGCATAATGCCCTGCAGGGCGCTCCCTTCGAGGAAATTAAAAAGGACAGCACCAGGAGGGTGTTAAGCGCCAATAACCTGGAAAATGCCCGCGAACTGGACCCGAATTACGATGTTTTTATCGTAAACGACCCCCAACCCGCCGCCCTGCGCCACTTCTCGCCGGACAGCAAAGCCAAATGGGTCTGGCGCTGCCACGTGGATAGCTCACAGCCGGACCCCGAAGTATGGGGCTTCCTACGTCCTTACATAGAAGAGTATGACGCCGCCGTTTTCACCACCGGGGACTTCATACCCCAAGACCTTCGTCTGAATAAAGTCGCCACCATAGCACCGGCCATCGACCCCTTCAGCACCAAGAACATGTTCATCAAGAGATATGTCTGCCGGGAAGTACTGGGCAACATCGGTATTGACCGCCAGCGCCCTCTAATTACACAGGTATCTCGCTTTGACCGCTGGAAAGACCCCTTCGGCACGATACGGGCTTACCGGTTAGCCAGAGAGAAAATACCCGGCCTCCAGTTGGCCATGGTCGGCAGCTTCGCCAGCGACGACCCCGAGGGATGGGATATCTACGCCGCCTTGAGCGAAGAGATAATCAAGGACGACAACATGTTCATCCGCTCCAACCTGAGCGGGGTCGGCAATATGGAGGTAAATGCCTTCCAGCGAGCCAGCGACCTGGTAGTCCAGAAGTCAATCAAGGAAGGCTTCGGGCTGGTGGTGGCTGAGGCATTATGGAAAGAGACGCCCGTAATCGCCGGTAACACCGGTGGTATCCCGCTCCAGATGACCGGCGAACTCAGTAATTACATGGTGAACAGCACGGAGGAGTGCGCCGAGAAGATAGTGCACTGTCTGGAAAATCCCGCCCTGAGCAAGAGGCTGGGCAGACAGGGCAAGGAAATTATAACCCGGAACTTCCTGATGCCCCGGCTCATCAGGGACGAGCTCACCCTGATAAAGAAGTTAGTGACAAAATAGGCTATTCTTCATCCTCATCATCAATGACGGTATCTCCCCCACCACCAATACGAGGCAGGATGGCCTCGATTTTTTTCAGCTTACGGTAAGAAGGTAAGGTTAAACCATCGATGAGCTGGCGCAGTTCGCTCAACCTCGCCACCGGCTGCGCTGCCTCAACCTCCACGACCACCCCATCCACTCCCACCTCCCACAGGGCCTGGAGCTCACTGTCAGCTACGGTCGACGCCACCGAGACCAGCAGGGGCTTCGACAACAAACCGGCAAAATACTGAAACACCATAAGGTGCTTCCAGGTGAGAAAATGCTCCTTCTGCCCGCCGGTAACAAGGACAGCATCAACCGGTAAGTCATCAATTGCCGGTACCAGACTCTCGCTGAGCGACTCTTCCACCTGCAGCACCCTGCCTATCTCGCCATCTTGAAGCGTGGCCAGCGGCGTGGCCAGCGGGAAAACCACAAAATCACAGCCCGCTTTCACCAGCGGTCCCATCCCCCCACCACCACCTTTCAACCAACCACCCCAGGGAATATCAGGGACAACCTTGCGGACTTTTCGAAGCGTTTTCGCCCCTTCACCCGGCCCGGAAATATCCAGTAGCCCACCATCGACCCCGGCTACCCGCTGCGCCAGGCCGTCAATACCAGCCCCCGCCAGACTGGCAATAAGCAGCATCCTCGGCCTGGACGGGGCCGCTGACGCCACTTTAAATCCCATTGCCTGAGGAGCCTCCCGGGATACCTGCTTTAATTTATCTATAAACTTACTCACCTGTTTTCCTCCTAGCCATCAGATAGCATAACGCCTCATCTGGCCCACCGTCAAGCGCCCAAACAGCGGTCCTTCAGTTCATCTCTAGTTGATACTATTTGGAAGTGGTAAAATGGGAGAAATGGGAATATAAGCCGCTAATTTAGAGCCAGGTCTTCGAGCAGGAGGGGTAAGATGTTTTCTAAAGAATGGTTTATCTACGTCTTCGGGCGGTGGATTCTGCTGTCCGGGATTGCCGGGGCTGCGGTCCAGTACCTCTTTGCCGACATGCTTGGCATCCATACCATCCCCGCCTTCCTTTTGAATCAATTTCTGCTTGCCTGTGTTTTCTGGTATGTAGATAAGTATATTTTCCAGCGCCATTTCGGCCGGGTGAAGGCAATATTTAAATTCCCCCGCATCAAAGGTAGCTTCGCGCTGCACCAGCAGTTCAGCAAAATATCGGAGGAGTTCTCCGAGTATGCCAGTGCCTTCGAGAAGTCCCCGGAAGACCATCAGGCCTGGCTGAATCAGTTTCTGGACCTGTTTCACGCCGTTGAAATGACAGAGCGTGTCCTGAGAGAAAAGGGTGTAGATATAGACCGGGAATACTATTCCATCATAAAGGAAAACGAGAGAAAAGGCCTGTATAGCTGAACCTGGCCGTAGAGAGGTGAATCGAACCGGGTTATGACGCAGAGAAATTCTGCCAGTAAGCAGGCTAGAGGAGTTCGAGGGTAGTAACAACATCGGTAAGATTATCGAAGGGTTTACAAGTAAGGTTATTCTCCCTGCAGTAGTCCAGGAATTCCCCTGTAGCCAGGACATGATGAGCGTAGCGAGACGCTTCAACATCAGATAGCCCATCCCCAATATATACCAGCCGGTAACCCTGGCTCTGGAATAACCTGGCATAGGCATCTTTAAAATTGCTGTCCATCTCGTGACCATCAGGGCCTAAATATCTGACCTCAAGCCCCCGGGAAGAGAAACAGGTCTGCGCGGCGTGCACTTCAATGCCATCCAGGCCGGCATCCTTTAAAATTGTCTCTATGTAGAAATCCAGGCCATTGCTCACAATAACAAGCCTGAAGCCCCGCCTCTGGCAGCAGGCGACCAGCTGCTGAAGCCCTTCCCTGAACCTGACCTTACCCCTTATCGCCGCCAGCAAAGTCTCTCTATCAGCCTTAATCATGGCAAAGGCCCTGGTATTGAACTGCCCTACCGATATCTTGTGCTGCCGGTAATCGTCAAGTAATGGCCGCCAGCCCTCGCCGACGAAGGTATCCATTAGAAAAAGGGCAAGGTCCTCTTCGGTAATCGTGCCATCAAAATCACATTGAACCAGGGTCTTTATCGGCAGGGACATCGGTGACTCGCTCCTCTCAGGCAAAGCCCACAGGATAACTTTAGCCTGCTCGAATACCTTTGTCAATCAAACGGGACAACCCTGCTCTCTCCAACCCCCGGGTGAAAAACAGGGAGCGTCATCGTAAAACTAGACTTGTCGTAATATTGCATGTAAAATCTAGATACCACCCTGGACATTTAGCGTGATACAGAACTTGAGGATACGTAACGACTACTGGCAGTTTTTATTTTCCCCTGATTCCGTAGCCCTCGTTGGAGCCTCCAACACCGCCGGCTCATGGGGCTTCGGCATCATGCAGCATCTCCTTGCCCCGGCGCAGAGGAACGTTTACCCGGTGAACCCCACCGTCTCCGAAGTTTGCGGGAGAGCCGCTTATGACAGCGTGCTTGATATCCCAAACCCGGTTGATTTAGCCGTCATCGCCGTCCCGGCATCACAGGTGGCCGGGGTGCTGGGAGAATGCAGCCGGAAGGGGGTAAAAGCGGCGGTTATTATCTCCGGTGGGTTTGCGGAAACGGGGGAGGCAGGCCGCAAACTAGAAGCCAAGCTGGTCAAAATTGCCCGGCAAGATGGCATCCGCTTTATAGGGCCCAATAGCATGGGACACGCCGACACCGCATCAAAGCTCTCGACTCTCGCCTGGACGGGGAAAATCGCCCTAGGACCCGTGGCTCTTATATCTCAAAGCGGCAACTACGGCCACCGCATAATTCACAACGGGATGAGCTCGGGAATTGGTTTCAGCAAATTTATCAGCACCGGTAACGAAGCCGACCTGCACTTCGAGGACTATTTGGAATACCTGGCACAGGATGAAAATACCAGGCTCATAACCGGCTATATTGAAGGGCTGAGAGAGGGGAGACGCTTCTTCCAGCTAGCCAGGGAGACAACACCCGAAAAGCCCATCGTGGTAATCAAGGCAGGGAGGACTGAGGAGTCAGCCAGGGCCATTAAGTCTCACACCGGGGCTCTGGCCGGTTCGGAAGCAGCCTATGCGGCTGCCTTCAAGCAGGCAGGAGTGATAAGAGTGGACGATGATGATGAGCTGTGCGATGTGGTACTTGCCTTACTTAACCAGCCTCTACCCCGCAGCAACAGGGTAGGCATCCTGACAATCGGGGGTGGCCTGGGGGTAGTGGCTGCTGAAGCCTGCGAGCGGGAAGGGCTCAAGATAGCCCCCCTTGCCACATCAACCCTGGAGAAGCTGGATGCCTGCCTGCCGCCGCGATGGTCCCACGGGAACCCGGTTGACATGGCGGGCATAAGTATGGCGGAAAACCCAGCGGCATTCTCTTCCCTCTGGGCACTGATTGAGGATGAAAATATAGATGCTGTCTTATTACAGGCACCGGTAGGGCTTGATGCCGACCGCCTGTCCCGCATGTTCGACAACGAGGAAATCAAGTCTTTCCAGGAGATGGAGAGGCGGAACTTAGGCCTGCTGAGACAGCGGGTAGAGGAACACGGAAAGCCGGTGCTTTTAGTAAAGCCGGCCCTTGAATTTGCCACCGACACGGAGATTCTCTCCTCCCTTCGCAGTGGAGGCATCCCCGTTTACCCCAACCCACGCCGCGCCGCCAGGGTCCTGCACCACTTAACCAGGTACAAGCGCTACCTCAAGACTGCCGGGAAGTAAAGTACTAAAGTAAAGTACTAAAGTAATGGCCCAAGCATTACTTTAGTACCCTAAAACCTTTAACCAGATGGTGCTATAATTTGAACCCAGGTGGCTGCTACCTGCGGGATTTGCCGTTTGATTGAAAATGAGGACACGGAACAGCTAAAGGAAGAGATAAGCCGGCATCTGGCTAATACCGCCTAGCATAGAATGACTGAGCAGTACCCCCTTACGGCATAAACAAGAAGGCACAGACTTGAAATCTGTGCCTCATCACTTCTTGGTAGCGGGGGTTGGATTTGAACCAACGACCTTCGGGTTATGAGCCCGACGAGCTTCCACTGCTCCACCCCGCGTTGATGTTAACCAGTATAACGGCCCTCAGATAAACTGTCAAGGCAAAGAGGGTAGCGAGCACTACCTTCAAGCAAGAACCCATTGATTTCGAGGTTCCCCAGATTGCCAAGTCGGGGAAATATGTGTAGAATTAGGACTGTAGCTATCGCCAGCCGGCCGGCAGAAGGAAAACCTTGATGGAGTATTTCCTGACCGAACAACAAAAGGAAATTAAGGCTCTCGTCCGAACGATTGCTGAAGAGAAGATATTGCCGGTGCGGGCAGAGCTGGATGAAAAAGAAGAGTTCCCCTGGGAAATTATGAAGGTCCTTGCCGGTACCGACCTGTTCGGCGTCCACATCCCCGAAGAATACGGGGGGCTGGGGGGGGGTGTTCTCGACCTGTGCCTGGTAGTAGAAGAGCTAAGCCGGATATGCAGCGGTGTTGCTGTCAGCTATGCCGCCAGTGCCCTGGGAAGCTTCACCCTGCTGGAGTACGGGACCGAGGAGCAAAAACGTAAATACCTCCCCGACATCGCCAGCGGCAGAAAACTGGCTGCCTTCGCCTTAACCGAGGCAACCGCGGGCAGCGATGCCAGCAGCATCAAGACAACTGCTACGCGAACCAGCGGAGGCTACACCCTTAACGGCACCAAGCAGTTCATCACCAACGGTGGTGAGGCCGAGCTATATACCATCATTGCCCTGACTGACAAAACAAAGGGGCCCCGGGGCGCCAGCGCCATTCTTGTGGAGAAGGACACTCCGGGCTTCTCCTTCGGCAGGAAAGAGAAGAAGCTGGGTATCCGCGCTTCCGCAACAAGGGAACTGGTTTTCGAAGACTGCTTCGTCCCCGAGGAGAACCGGCTCAGCCGGGAGGGAATGGGATTTATTATGACGATGAAACTCCTGGACCGCTCCCGCCCCGGCCTGGGCGCTCAAGCACTGGGACTGGCTCAGGGAGCCCTTGAAGCCGCCATAGATTACGCTCGAAAGCGCATTCAGTTCGAACACCCTATCATTGCCCAGCAAGCGGTCCAGCAGATGCTGGCTGATATGGCTATCCAGGTAGAAGCCTCCAGGGCACTGGTCTACGCCGCTGCCAGGATGATAGACAACGGGGTAAAGAATTTCACTCAAGACTCAGCGATTGCCAAGGTCTTTGCCTCAGACACGGCAATGAAGGTCACTACTGATGCAATGCAGATTTTTGGCGGCGTTGGTTACATGCGCGATTATCCCATCGAGAAGATGTTCAGAGATGCCAAAATCACCCAGATATATGAAGGCTCAAACCAGGTATTGAGAAATGCCATCGCCTTTGAACTGAGGAAGAAAAGGAGACCATGATGAACGAGGTAGTGACCAGGGCTCCAACCTTCGTCGATGAGGTCCGTTCCATCCCGGGGGGCGAAGCTATTAATTCCTGTATCCAGTGCGGTGTGTGCAGCGGCTCCTGCCCTACTGCCAGCCAGTGGGACTACTCCCCACGGCAGGTTATTGCCATGGTACGGGCGGGGCTGAGGCAAGAACTGCTGTCCAGCAACTCAATGTGGTTCTGTGCCTCCTGCTACAAATGCACGGTGCGCTGCCCCAGGGACATCAAACCAACCGACATCATGCACGTCCTGGAGACCCTGGCCATTCGGGACAGTTTGAGCACCAGGCGGAGCAGGACCCCGGCCATGTATAAGGCATTTGTTGATTCAGCCAGGGGCAACGGGCGGGTATATGAACTGGGCATGATGCTCAAGCTCTATCTGAAGACCAATCCCTTTGCCGCCCTCAAGATGGTACCGGTAGGACTGAAGTTACTCCTGCATAAGCGCATGCCAATCAGACCAAGCCGGATAAAGGCGAGGGGTGAACTCAAAGCCATCTTTGATAAAGCCAGGACACTGAGAGGTGCGCCGTGAAATACTACTCATATTTTCCCGGCTGCTCAGCAGAGGCTACCGCCGCCCCCCTGGGACTCTCTATTCTACCCATGGCACAGGAGTTGGAGATGGAGCTGATTGAGCTTGATGACTGGAGCTGCTGCGGCTCCTCCCCCTTCAGCTCGGTGGATAAGCTGGATGCAGCCTGTATGGCAGCCAGAAACCTGGCACTGGCCGAAAAGACAGGGCTTGACCTGGTAACCCCCTGCTCTAATTGTTATGTCACCTTGCATGAAGCCAACACCCATCTCAAAGAGCTCCCCCGCCTCAGGGAACAGGTAAACGAGGCACTGGCTGCCGCCGGTTCAGGCTACCGGGGGGAAGTCCGGGTCCGACACTTAACCGAGGTCCTCTATAATGATATTGGCCCCGACACCATCAGGAGTAAAGTTAAGAAGAGCCTCGAGGGGCTCAAGGTAGCACCCTACTACGGGTGCCAGCTGGTCCGTCCCGAGACCGGCTTTGATGACCCGGAATCACCCCACTCACTGGATGAGCTGGTGGTGAGCCTGGGAGCTGAAGCCATTTCCTGGCAGTTGAAGGCCCAATGCTGCGGCAGTTCCCTGATTATGACCGAGACCGAGATGGCCTTAGGACTGCTTAACAAGCTGCTTAAAAATGCTTATGAAAATGGGGCACAATGCATCGTTACCCCCTGCCCCCTGTGCCAGATTAACCTTGACGCCTATCAAGGCCGGGTCAATAGCAAATTCAAAACCGATTACCAGCTTCCTGTTTTATTCTGCAGCCAGTTGATAGGAGTCGCCCTGGGTATTAAGGCTGACAGGCTGGCGCTGGATAGAAATATCGTCTCACCGATGAAACTGCTGGCACCATATCTAACCTAACGGACTCTCAAACAACAGCCGGGCAATCCGCGCCCGGAGCATATCATATTTTAAGGAGGGCACCCATCAAGTGAAGTTTCTTAAAGGACTGGCTCTCACCGCCTTAAACCTCCTCCTTTTCCTCGCCCTTTCTGTCTTCGGTCTCGTCCTTACCCTGAACTACACCATCCTCAATCCGGACTTCGTTACCTCCGAAGTGGATAGGCTTGACGCGTGCGCGCTGGCAAAGGAAGCCCTCAGCCAGCAAATCCCCGGTGACGAACCGTATATAACCGAGGCCCTGGACAACACCTTCGCCGAGCTTGAACCGTGGCTAAAAGAACAGGTAAACAGCAACATCAATTCCGGCTACGACTACCTCCTGGGGAAAAGCGGGGACCTCACCCTCAACCTCCCGATGCAACCGGTAGCGGATGCCCTCAAGAGCAATACAAGGGAAGCCATCCTGAACACACCACCCCTGGAGCTTGCGGGTATGTCTCCCGCCGCAGTAGAAATGTACCTTGAGGAGGTCTCCCGGCAGATTGATGAGATGTTACCCCCGAGCTTTGAGTTTGGCCTGTCCTCCATGAGCCCGGAGGTGCGAGCGCAGCTCGAGCAAGCAAGAGAAATCACCGGCTATGTCCAGCTCGGCTACAAAGCTCTCATCGGCCTTATCCTGCTGCTGGTCGGGCTCATCATCCTCATAAACCGCGAGGTGAGAAGCTCCACTCGCAGCCTGGGCATAACCTTCCTTATCAGCGGAGCTTCCGGTTACGCTGGCGCCATCATTGCCCCAAATCTTGTCCAGCCCCGGCTAGCTCAGCTCGGCCTGCCCGCCCAGATACAAGGGTGGCTGCCCCAACTCATCAGTGATTTTGTCACCCCGCTGCAAATGCTCGGCATCGGCCTCGTGGCTGGCGGGGTAGTCCTGATTATAGTCTCCTTTGCCTACAAGTCCCGCCAACCGTCATTCTAGACCGGTCACATAAAGAGAAACGAGCCGCCTGGGGGAAAGCCTCCAGGCGGACTAGCTATCTTTCCCTAAATCACCGGCAGTGTTTTTGCGCACGATGAGCCTGAGCCCATCCTGGCCGACCACGGTAATCTCATCACCAATATCCAGGACTCCGCCCTCCGAGGTCGCCTTCCATAGCTCACCCTTAATCTTAACCATACCCTCCGGGGACAGCGGTCTTACCACCTTACCCCGGCTGCCAACCATAGCCGGCAGACCCATCACGGGGCGTTGCCTTAAGGCTTTACTACCCATCCGGTAGGAGAAAATATCGTATGCCCCCAGAGCCACCATTATAGCGACGAGGCCGGCCAGGGGGATGTGGACATCTATCTGAGGCAGGCCCCAGAGCACAATCGCCACCAGGGCCACCTCCTCGAGCAAACTACTCACAATCGCCAGGATGAGTCTAATGGTCATATCCTTACCATCATCCATTATAGCAGGATGGCAACACCTGTTAACAACACCAGCGGTCCCGGTTGCAGATGCTCAAATATGAATGCTATAATTTGGCGAAACTAGAAAGGCAGGATAATGAAGTTAAGCCGCCAGGAGGTACTGCATATTGCCCTCCTCACCCATCTGGGCCTGAGTGAGGATGAGGTAGACAGGCTCAGTGAGCAGCTATCCAACATCCTGGAGAACTTCGAGATACTGCAACAGCTAGACACCAGTAACATCCCCCCCACCGCCCAGGCTATCGCCCTCCAGAATGTAGTCAGGGACGACGAAGTAGCCCCTTCCCTCCCCCAGCAGCAGGTTCTGAGCAACGCCCCGAGACGCGACGGGGAATACTTCAGGGTAAAAGCGGTGCTGGAATGATAGTAAACCACCCGACAATCGGTGAAGCCCACCGGCTTCTTTTGAAGCGGGAACTTTCGTCAACTGAATTAACCAGGGCCATCCTCGAGCGGATAAACCAGGTCGAACCGAAGGTCCACGCCCTGGTCACCATTACTGATGAACTGGCACTAAAGCAAGCCCGGGAGGCTGACCGGCTGCTCGCCAGCGGGGAAACCAGCCCCCTTACCGGCATCCCCGTAGCAGTCAAAGACAATATTTGCACCAGGGGAACACGTACCACCTGCTCATCGCGGATGCTGGAGAACTTTGTGCCCCCTTATGATGCCACGGTAGCAGAAAAATTAAATGCTGCGGGCGCGGTAATCATCGGCAAAGCCAATATGGATGAATTCGCCATGGGCTCCTCCACCGAGCACTCTGCCTTCTTCCCCACCCGCAACCCGTGGGACCTAAGCCGTGTCCCCGGCGGGAGCAGCGGGGGTCCGGCGACAGCGGTAGCCAGCGGTGAGGCTATTTATGCCCTGGGCTCAGACACCGGGGGGAGCATCCGTCAGCCGGCGGGCTTTTGCAGCGTTGTCGGGCTAAAGCCAACCTACGGCAGGGTAAGCCGCTACGGCCTGGTAGCCTTTGCCAGTTCCCTCGACCAGATTGGACCCCTGACGCAGGACGTCACCGATTGCGCCATGGTGCTGAATGCCATCGCCGGCTACGATTCCAGGGATTCCACCTCAGTCCCCTACCCTGTGCCCGATTACACTCAATCCCTTAAAACTGACCTCAGCGGGCTCAGGGTTGGTGTTCCCGGGGATTACTTCGTTAAAGGAATGCAAAGCGAGGTAGAGACGGCAATACAAACCGCAATCAACAAGCTCGAAGAGCTGGGGGCAGAAGTAGACCGGGAGGTATCATTACCCCACACCCCCTACGCCCTGGCGGCATACTATATTATCGCCCCTTCCGAGGCTTCAGCCAACCTGGCCCGCTACGACGGGGTAAAATACGGCTTTTCCTCCCAGGACGCGGGAAGTATGTTCGAGGCAATGGAGAAGACCCGCCAATTTGGCTTCGGTGACGAGGTAAAGCGGCGCATTATGCTTGGCACTTACGCCCTATCCGCCGGTTACTACGATGCCTACTACCTCAAGGCACAGAAGGTCCGCACCCTGATACGGCAGGAGTTTGATAGGGCCTTCGAGAAGTTTGATGCCCTGATAACCCCAACCTCTCCCACTGTCCCCTTCAAAATCGGGGAGAAGATAGACGACCCCTTACAAATGTATTTATCCGATGTCTGCACCCTGCCCGTAAACATCGCCGGCCTGCCGGCTATTTCCATCCCCGCCGGCTTTGCCGAGGGACTGCCGATAGGAATGCAGATTATCAGCAAGCCATTCGCCGAGGAGACCATCCTCAAAATCGCCTACGCCTACGAGCAGGCAACAGAATGGCACAAGAGGAGACCCCAAATCTGAGGCACCAGTTGGAAAATCTTAAGGTCAACTGCTATTCCGGTCATACCTACGCCGAAAGACCCCGGTCTTTTATCTGGCAGGGTATAGAGTATGAGGTCGAGGAAATGGAGAGCGCCTGGCAGGAGCCGGGGGAGAGGCACTTTAAGGTCCGGACCCAGGACAATAAATTCTTCCACCTGTGCTATAATGAGACTCAAAAACAGTGGTCGCTAACCGGGCCGGTGAGGAGGCCAAAATGATAAAGGAAATTCTTAAAATACTGGAAAATGACGCTCGAACCACCACCAGACAAATATCGGTAATGACCGGCGCCCCTGCCGCCGAAGTCACCAAAGCAATCAGGCAGGCTGAGAAAGACCGGACCATCCTGAAGTATAAAACGATTATCAACTGGGAGAAGGTAGAGGAAGAGCAGGTATGGGCATTGATAGAGGTCAAGATTACCCCTCAGAAAGACGTTGGCTTCGACGCCATCGCCGAGCATATCTACCGCTTTCCCCAGACCCGCTCGGTCTACCTGGTCTCAGGCACCTATGACCTGGTTATCATCATAGTAGGCAAGACCATGCACGAGATAGCCAGTTTCGTCTCCGAAAAGCTTGCCCCTATCAAGGGGGTGGAAGGAACAATTACCCACCCCGTGCTCAAGCGATATAAGGAGGATGGTGAAATTCTAGAAGGAGGAGATGGGGCCAAGCGGCAGCCGGTGATACTATAAGACAAACCCTTATCGTCCAGGAGATTTTTATGTCAATGAAAAACACGGCCCAGCATAGAAAATACCGCACTCTCACCTCAAAGCGGGTAACCCAGATTGCCCCCTCGGGAATAAGAAAATTCTTCGACCTCCTGGCTTCTATCGAAGGAGTAATCTCTCTGGGGGTTGGTGAACCCGACTTCGCCACCCCGTGGAATATCCGTGAAGCGGCTATCCAGTCAATCGAAAAAGGTTACACGATGTACACCTCAAACTCGGGTATACCCGAGCTGCGCGAGGAACTGTCGCGGTATCTGAAAACTAACTACAGCCTGGAGTATAACCCCGGCGCTGAGCTTCTGATTACGGTCGGGGTCAGCGAAGCCATGGACCTGACGATGAGAGCCCTCATCAACCCTGGCGACGAAGTAATTATGCCCGACCCATGCTATGTTTCTTATAGTGCCGGTGTCGTTCTGGCCGGAGGCACCCCCGTGATGGTGCCCACTGACGAGGAAAATAGCTTCGAGGTTAGCGCGGCCGATATTGAGACGCGGGTCACTCCCAAAACCAAGGCCATTCTCATTGGCTATCCAGCCAACCCTACCGGGGCAGTGATGACCAGAGGCAAACTACTGGAGGTAGCTGAAGTAGCCCGGCGCCATAACCTGCTGGTAATCTCCGACGAGATTTACGCCCGGCTGGTCTACGGTATAGAGCACACCTGTTTTGCCACCCTGCCCCAGATGAAAGAAAGGACCGTCTTCCTCGGCGGCTTTTCCAAAGCCTATGCTATGACCGGCTGGCGCATTGGCTATGCCGCCGCCAGCAAGAAAATCATCGCCGCCATGACAAAAATTCACCAGTATACTATCATGTGTGCCCCGACAATGGGACAGATAGCCGCCATCGAAGCCCTGAAATCAGGTGAAGATAGCATTACCGAGATGGTTAAGGACTACAACCGGCGGCGGATGGTAATGGTTAAAGGACTGCGTAATATCGGACTCACCTGCTTTGAACCGAAAGGGGCATTCTATGCCTTCCCCTCGATAAAGACTACGGGGATGACCTCAGAGGAATTTGCCGAAAAACTTCTCCTTGAGGAGAAGGTAGCGGCTGTTCCCGGCACCGCCTTCGGACAGTGTGGGGAAGGATACGTCCGCTGCTGTTATGCCACCTCGCTGGCGGACATCAACGAAGCACTCAGCCGAATGGGACGGTTCGTTGATAAATACCGGCGGGTCTAGCCCCGCTGCCTGACTACCCGTCCCCGCCTCACCAGCCCCACCATGGCCTTGGCTGCCCTCTCCGGGGTGGGATAGCAACAATTCGCCAAGTCAACCTTACCTGGAACTGCCTTTATTGAGGGATAGGCCTTAAAGCCGCTTATTTCGGATAGATCAGGATGGATGGGATATATCTTCCCCGGGAAGTGGCTCATCAGGAGGCTCTTCATACAGTGATAGCCCAGCCGCTTGAAGTCCGGCGATGCCCCGATGACAGCCACCGAACGAGGATAAAAAATAGGGTTGAGTTCTGTCCGAATAGACACCCGGGCTCCTTTCCTAGATAAGCCCCACCCTCTGCTTGACCTCTCGCAAGGTCTCTTGAGCAATAAGCCGGGCCCGGCTGGCGCCGTCAGCGAGCACGTCGGTTACATACCGGGGTTTAGCCGCCAGGACCGCTCGCCGCTCCCGGAAAGGCCCCAGGCTGGCATTGATTCCCCGGGCCAGCAGTGTCTTACAATCAACGCAGCCAATGTCAGCCGAGCGGCACCGCCGGGCGATACTATCCTGCTGGGAGGGACTAAAATACTGGTGAAGCCGGTAGATATTGCATATCTCGGGGTGCCCCGGGTCAGAGCGGTAACGGCGGGCCGGGTCGGTAACCGCCGTCATTACCCGTGCTACGGTCTCTTTATCGGAAAGAGCAATTTCAATATCATTGCCCAATTGCTTGCTCATCTTCTCCTTGCCATCCAGCCCCAGCACCAGTGGAAATGGGGTAAGCTTGGCCTGGGGCTCAGGAAAGGTATCGCCAAACAGGTTATTGAAACGGCGGGCAATCTCCCGTGCCAGCTCCAGATGGGGCAACTGGTCTTCGCCAACCGGCACCACCTCGGCTTTATACAGCACGATATCGGCCGTCATCAGCACCGGGTAACCCACCAGCCCGTAGTTTACGTTCTGCGGCTGGAGCCTTGCCTTCTCCTTAAAGGTAGGGACGCGCAGCAGCCAGCCCAGGGGGGTAACCATACTGAGAAGGGTATGCAGCTCCGTTACCTCGGGGACATGGGACTGGACAAAAATAATGCTTCTTTCGGGGTCGATACCGGCCGCCAGCCAGTCAAGCACCATCCCGTGGATATTCTGCTGGAGGTCGGCAGTACTCTCAAGAGTAGTCAGGGCATGAATATCAACAATACAGTAAATACAATCATACTCACCCTGCAGATTCACGTAATTCTGAATCGCCCCCAGGTAGTTCCCCAGGTGCTGCCTGCCGGTGGGACGGGCCCCCGAAAAAACACGGTGCTTCATCTAACAGGTCTCCTCAAAGGCAAAGTGTAGCACAAACGGGGCAACAGCAACAAGGTGAAGGTCGTGACCACTTCAGAGCTCAAACTTGACGGCACGGGTGATAAGCCCATAATATAGATGGGCCAGGAGGTAAGAATGATTAGAGGTTTTAACGGCAAGACCCCCCGGATAGCCCCCTCAGCCTTTGTCAGCGAGGCAGCCTATATCGTCGGCGATGTTGAGATCGGAGAAAACTCGAGCGTATGGCCGGGGGCGGTAATCAGGGGCGACTTCGGTAAAGTAAAGATTGGCAAAAGCACCGCTGTAGAAGATAACTGTGTCATCCACTCCGGCTCGCCTTCATCCCTTGACGGCCTCCATGTAATCACCATCGGTGATGAAGTCCATATCGGGCACGGGGCGGTAATTAACTGCCGCAACATCGGAAACAATGTTCTCATCGGTATGAACGCTACCATCCTTCATGATGCCGAAATCGGCAGCTACTGTATAATCGGGGCCGGCTGCCTGGTCAGTCAGGGAATGAAAATCCCCGACCGGTCTTTTGCCATCGGTATTCCCGCCAGGGTTAAGGGGGGAGTAACATCCCAGCAGTCATGGTGGATAGAGGAAGCACCTAAAAGCTACGTTAACCTTATCAAGCAATATAAAGAACAGGGACTATAGCTACCCCTACATCCTCTCCGGTGCCGTCATCCCCATAAGGTGAAGGGTCCTGGCGAGGACAATCCTGGCGGCGTCAACCAGCTTCAAGCGGGCCCTGGTCAATGTTTCGTTACGGGAAACGACCCGGCATTGCTTATAAAAACTGTGAAATACCGTGGCTAAATCCTGAGCATAATAGGTGAGATGATGGGGTTCCAGGGTGCTGGCTACCACTTCAACCATCTCGGGCAAGAGCAGCATCTTGCGGATTAGCACCAGTTCGGGCCCGGTAGTAAGCCGGGAAACGTCACCATCACCCCAGCTAATTCCCCGCTCCCGGGCCAGGCGAAGAATACTGGCAATGCGGGCATGGGCATACTGAACGTAGTAGACAGGATTATCGGCTGACTCCTTCTTGGCCAGTTCCAGGTCGAAGTCCATTTGACTATCAGCGGTACGGGACAGGAAAAAGAAGCGGCAGGCATCACTTCCCACCTCATCTACCACCTCACGCAGCGTAACAATATCACCGCTGCGCTTGGATATACGGACCAGTTCACCGCCGCGCCGCAGGGTAACCATCTGGGAAATTATCACCTTGAGCCGCTCCGGGGCAATACCCAGGGCCCCGAGCACCGCTTTCATCCGGGAGATATGACCCTGGTGGTCAGCCCCCCAGACATCAATTACCTCGTCAAAATTCCGCTCCAGGAACTTGTTGTAGTGATAAGCAATATCAGCCGCAAAATAGGTGGGGGAACCGTCGCCCCGCACTACCACATTGTCCTTATCCTCACCCAGGGCGGTGGACGCAAACCAGGTAGCGCCTTCCTTCTCGGCAATATAGCCCCCCTCCTCGAGGAGTGACATTACCTTCTGGTATTGCCCGTTACTATAAAGGCTTCTCTCACTGAACCAGACATCAAAGTTCACCCCCAGCAGCTCAAGGTCATCCCTGATCCGCCCGAGCATTCGCTCGAGACCCTTCTGTCCCAGTTGAGATACTGCCTCCTCCAGCGGCAGACTGAGAAACCTGTCTCCCTCTCCGGCGACAATCTCTCCCGCCAGGTCGGTCATATAGTTACCGGCATAGCCATCGGCCGGCATCTCAGCATCAACCCCCAGACACTGCTGATAGCGAGCGTAGAGGGAGCGAGAGAAGGCATCTATCTGATTGCCGGCATCATTAATATAATACTCTTTCTCTATCTCATAGCCGGCGGCAGCAAGGGCACTGGCCAGGGTACTCCCCAGGATAGCCCCCCGCCCGTGTCCGACATGGAGGGGACCGGTGGGGTTGACCGAAACAAACTCCAGCTGCACCCGCCTCCCCTGCCCGAGGTCAATATCGCCGTACCGGTCACCAGCCGCCAGGATGGCATCGACCTGGCCGGTCAGCCAACCGTCTTTAAGGGTAAAATTGATAAACCCCGGCGGCGCTACGGCAATAGAAGCCACCTCCGGAGTGGGAGATATAAGTCGCACTATATCTTCCGCTATCGTCAGGGGACTGGCCCCGGCCGCCCGGCCCAGCTTCAGGGGTAAACTCGAGGCATAGTCCCCGAACTCGGGGTTCTGGGGGCGCTCCACCGTCACCTCAGGCAGGGTCACCGGTGGCACTTTACCCAGTTCCTGTGCCTTCTCCGCCGCCCGCGATAGCATCTCCACGAGCTTTTGCTTAATCATATTACCCCACTCATAGCTAGCTTAACCAAGAATTTAGCTTACGATTCAGTTTTAGAAAGCCTTAGAAGCTAAACGGACTCAGTCCCCTACCATGCCATTGATGATTCACTTTACCACAGCTTCCAGTCGTTTCTCATTCTGAATGATTACCGTGGGATTCGGATTTTCTTTGGGTATAGGAAGCCCTTTTCCCTTCAAGAGGTTAATGTGCTCCAGTATCCCCCATTTAGCCTTGTAGAGGCAGTCTTCCACCGAATGTCCAATGCCAGTAAACCCCTTTAATTCAGGAGAATAGAAGCCAAAGAACTCCGGGTCATCGGTAGCTTCTATAACCAGAGAATATTTTAAATCAATCATTTCGGGTGTTCCTCCCACTAAATTTCATCTCTGTCGAAACAACTGTAGGTCAGTCTATTCCAGGTCTTTATGCCCAAATTATAGCACAACGCCCCCCGGGCACCTAGCTCCACTCACCAGCCTCGGGCCAGACCCTGGCCAGCTCACTAGCCAGCGGGCGATGTTCGGGCATCTCCAGGCCGGGGTCCAGTTGAAACAGCCTTATCGCCTCATCCCTGGCCAGCTCCAGCAGCGCCACATCGGAAAGCCGGGCCATGCGAAGGTCAGGCAGTCCGCTCTGCCTGGTGCCAAAGAACTCCCCCGGCCCCCGCAAGTTCAGGTCCTCTTCAGCCAGTTGAAAGCCGTCCTGAATCCTCTCTATCAGGTCAAGACGTGCCCTGCCTATCTCGGAAGGGTCCTGAGCCAGCAGCAGGCAGTAGCTCTGCTCCCCTCCCCGCCCCACACGACCCCGGAACTGGTGCAGCTGCGAGAGACCGAAACGGTCAGCGCTCTCCACCAGCATTACGGTAGCGTTAGGCACATCTATACCCACCTCCACCACCGGGGTCGACACCAGGATATCCAGCTCGCCGGAGCGGAAGCGGCGCATCACCCTGTCCTTCTCCACCGCCGGCATCCGCCCGTGAAGCAGCCCCAGCTTAAGGTCAGGGAAGACCTCCTCCGATAAGCGCTGGTATTCCGCTACCGCCGCCTTCGCCTCGATAACCTCTGACTCCTCAACAAAAGGGCAGATAATAAACGCCTGACGGCCCTGAGCCACCTGGCGGCGCAGGAAGGAATAGGCATTCTCCCTTTGCGGCGGCTTGAGCCATTTCGTCTTTATCACCTGCCTCCCCGGGGGAAGCTGGTCGATAACCGAGAGGTCAAGGTCACCGTAAAGGGTCAGGGCAAGGGTCCTCGGGATGGGCGTCGCCGTCATTACCAGGACATGGGGACTAATGCCCTTCTGCCTGAGCGCCGAGCGCTGGGTAACGCCAAACCGGTGCTGCTCATCAACCACCACCAGCCCCAGCCGATGAAAATCCACCCCCTTCTGGATAAGGGCATGGGTCCCGATAACAATGTCGATATCTCCCTCCAGGATATGCTGCTGGAGCTTCTGTTTTCTCGCCTGCTTGATATCACCAATAAGCAGTGCCACGGTGAGAGGACGGGATAGAATCCCGGGGCAACTACGCATATAAGCCCCCCCCTCCCCTTCAACTTCTCCCGGTGACAGAAGAGTGGAGATAGTGTTAAAGTGCTGCTCGGCCAGGATTTCAGTGGGTGCCATAAACGCCGCCTGATAGCCGCTGGCTGCCGCTGCCAGCAGGGCTGCCGTCGCCACCACCGTCTTGCCGCTGCCCACCTCACCCTGAAGCAGTCGGGACATCGGCCGCGGCTTTTCTAAATCAGCCAGCAGTTCTCCCGTTACCCTCCTTTGAGCCCCGGTCAGCTCAAAGGGCAAAGAGCCGATAAAGGCATCCAGCACCGCTGCCTTTATGTCAAATGGATTGCCCGCCTGTTTCTCCTGCCAGTCACGCTTCTTATCTAACACCCCGAGCTGGAGGAGAAAGAGCTCATCAAAGGCCAGGCGGCGCCGGGCACTATCTTTAGCCTGTTCGTCCTCGGGATAGTGAGCCTGGGCAATTGCCCGGGGTAGCTCGGGCAACCGGCACCGTTCTCTTACCTGCGGTGGCAAAAAGTCCTCTACCTGCCACGCCCACTGGTCGATGACCTGCTTCATCAGTTTTCTTACCTGGCGGGGGCGCAGTCCCTGCGTCAGGGGATAGAGAGGGACCAGGCGCCCGGTGTGAATAAGCTCCCCGCCCTCAACCAGCTCCCATTCCGGAGACTCAAACACATATCGCCCCCGAAACAGGCTCACCCGGCCACTCAAGACCACCTGCGCATTAGTATTCAGCTTCTTAGCCAGATAGGGCTGGTTAAACCATACCACCCTGACATTGCCGGTCTCATCGCCAACGATAGCCTCGGTGCTCCGCCTGCCGCCCAGCATTACCTCCTGGGCCTGCCACACACTGGCAATGATGGTCTGCTCTTCATCCGGAGTAAGCTCAGAGATGAACCGCTTCCGGCTATAGTCAAGGTGACGGCGGGGAAAAAAGTAAAGCAAATCCCGAACTGTATTTACGCCTAATCTGTGGAACCTGGCTGCCCAACTCGAGCTAATGCCCTTAACAACCGTAACCGGGGCATCAAGGGACCGTGGGGGTAACGGGGGCTTCCGCCCCGGCGCCGGTGGTGGCCGATGCCGCGGCGGAGTCAGCTCAGCCTCTCCTTCCTTTCCCCTACGCCCGGCGGCAGCCAGAAAGTCAAGGACACTATCTACCCACTGTTTACGCTGCTCTCTGCCCCAGGAGGCATAGCTAGAGTCAGCCAGTTGAAGTTTACGGAAATGGCGAAGGAGCTGCGGACTGGTTATCAGCCCGATAACCTGCCCCGACCAGTTGCGGAGGAACCTGTCCAGACCCCCAATTACCGCCGAATCTGCGTAGCCCTTTTGACGCTCAAGCTCAAGTATCTTGCGCAGAGGCTCAGCATTTATTGGCAAGAACCTGCCCCCATTCGCAGCGGTGAATAATTAAAGGCTGGAGAACCTTAACTTCGGTATGTTTGGCATATTCAGATGCGGCACCCGCAAAGAGGGTAAGGAAAATCTTCTCCCTGACGGCCCACCTTCGTCAGCCCCCTGCCCCCCGCCACTTACCTTTTCCCTGAAGGTCAAAATCAGGGTGCCGGGACCGCCGTGAACCCCAAGCGCCGGCCCCAGCCTGGCGATATGGACCCGATTTCTATCCAAAATAGAGGCGATACGCTCCTTGAGCGAGCCAGCCTCATCAGGGGTAGTGCTGTGCACAATAGCCAGTTCCTGAATACCGAGGGCATTCCTGGCCAAATCAAACAAACGCTCCGTGCCCTTGCCCCGGGTGCGGGCCAGTCCAGCCTGAACCAGATTACCGTCCCGCATCGTAATAAGCGGCTTGACATTGAGCACACCGCCCATGATAGCCTTGGCCTTACTAATCCGCCCGCCCAAAAGCAGGTACTTAAGACTATCAAAGACGCCGAGCAGGCGGATACGGGGAATAGTCTGCTTTACTTCCCCCATCACGACCTGGAGGCTTTCTCCAGCCTTAGCCAGTCTGGCGGCCGCCATCGTTATCAACCCCAGACCCATCGATACAGAAAATGAATCGAGCACCTCGATACGAGCCCCCGTCCCCACCATCTCTTTACCCTGCAGGGCAGCGTTACAGGTACCGCTTACCCTGGATGAAACGTGAATGGAGACTATTTCATCGGTCTCCTGAGAAAGCTTCTGGTAAACATCCGCAAAGTCAACCGGCGTGGGCTGGGAGGTATTGGGATGAACCGGACTCTCTATCAACCGCTGGTAAAACTCCTCCTGACCGATATCCACCCCATCCCGGTAGACCTCTTCGCCAAACCGCACGTAGACCGGCACCACCGTAATCCCCAGCTCCTCAGCCAGTTCGGGAGATATATCAGCCGTGCTGTCAGTAACAATCTTAACTGTCATTTCAGCTACCTTCCTTCCCCTCCAGCACAGTTACCGCCATGGCACCAGGTCCGGCATATGTTCCCACCACCGGGCTAATTGTCGACCGGTAGATACGCTCTTTGGGATAAATCGAACTGAGGCGCTCAACCAGCTTATCGGCTTCATCAGGAGCAGTAGTATGCTCCACCGCCAGCTCCTCAATGTTAGGGAAGCCAGCTACAGAATTGTACATGTAATCCATACCTGCTGCCCTGGAGCGTACCTTGGTTAAAGGGGACATCTCGCCATCCTTCACAGTAAGAATTGGCTTTATTGATAACATTGCGCCCAGCAGCCCCTGTGCCTTACCTATGCGACCCCCCTTGGCTAGATATTTAAGAGTGTCAAAAAACGCAAAAAGGTGTGACCGGGGCATAGCCCTACGCACCAAATCGGCAACCTCATCCAGGTTTGCCCCAGCCTGAGCTGCCTTGGCGGCAGCAATGACTATCAGCCCCAGGCCCATTGCCACGGTAAGCGAGTCCACTACCTCAATGCGGCATCCCTCCCTTACCGAACCCTTAGCGTTCATTGCCGATTCATAGGTGCCGCTGAGCTTACTGGACAGGGTAATGACTAGAATTTCATCGGTCTCCTCAGCCAGCTTGTTGTAGACATTAATGAAATCGCCGGGAGGGGGCTGCGTGGTAATAGGCCAGTTAGGGTCGTGGGTTAATTTGTAGTAAAACTCGTCTGTGGTTATAGTAACCCGGTCAATGAATGATTCCTTACCAAAAGTTACGGTTAGGGGCACGACGGTAATCCCCAGCCCCTGGGCTATATCACTAGTAACATCAGACAGGCTATCAGTTACAATTTTGACTGCCATAGCTAAAATCCTCCTTATTATTCTATAGAGACAATATAGTTATAGTGAGGCTGACCGCCCTGGACCACCTCAACCTCCAGTTCGGGATGCTGCCCCTGAATAGCGGCTTTGACCTCCTCCGCCTCAGCCGGCTGAGTATCAGCTCCAAAGTAGATGGTAACTATCTCAGCCTGGCCCAAATCCAACTTGGCCAGCATCTTATTAAGGACATCAATAGTGTCATTACCTGCCGCTAGCAGGTCCCCATCCAGAAGACCAATAGCCTGTTTCTTCCTAATATTCAGCCCATTTAGCTGGGTAGAGCGTACTGCCCGGGTAACCTCGATGGTCTTTACCCTTGACCCGGCTGCCTCCATCATCCTGGTATTGGTCTCAAGGTCAACCTCATAGTCGAAAGCCAGCAGGGCAGCCACCCCCTGCGGGATTGTCCTGGAAGGCACCACCTTAATGCTCTTCGGGGTCAGAGACTGGACCTGCTCCGCGGTAAGCACGATATTTTTATTATTGGGCAGGATAATAACCTTGTCCGAAGCTACCGACTCTACCGCCCGAAGCAAGTCCTTGGTACTCGGGTTCATCGTCTGCCCTCCGGGAACAATAGCCTCCGCTCCCAGGCTCTTGAAAACTTCGCCGAGTCCATCCCCGGAGACTACCGCCACAACGGCTATCTCAGCCGGTGGCATCTTCTCCTTCTGCATCTCCAGGAAATCACGGTGCTGCTCGTCCATATTGCGAATTGATACCTGATGTATTGTGCCCAGCGAGGAGATGTAGTGAAGGACACTGCCCGGGTCTTCAGTATGAATGTGAACCCTGACCGTAGCATCGTCACCGACTACAATCAGAGACTGCCCCTTCTTCTGCAGTCTGGCTCTAATCTTTGCCGAATCAAGCCCCTCCCCTTTAAGCATGAACTCGGTGCAATACCCGTAGATTTCCTCATCGGCAGCCGCCGCCTGCGGTAGCCGGCCGGTTAACGGGATACTGCTAACAATCATCTGCGGCTTCTTAAACTGCATTACCTCCGCCTCACCACCGAGGTAGCGCCGGATGCCATCAAGAATGGTATACAGCCCCTGCCCCCCGGCATCAACCACCCCCGCCTCCTTGAGCACCGGAAGAAGCTTGGGTGTGTCAGCCACCGAATCACCGGCGGCACTCACCACCGCCGCCATAACCGAGAGCAAGTCATTATTACCGTTGGAAGCCTGCTCTACCGCCGCCGATGACGCATCCCTACCTACCGTAAGAATGGTCCCCTCCACGGGGTTACTCAGCCCCTTATAAGCCATCGTCGACGCCTGGACCAGGGCATCCGCCAGGTCACTACCGCTAATGGACGCCTTATCCTTAAGCCCCTGCGCCAGACCCTTCCAGAACTGAGACAGGATTACCCCGCTGTTACCTCGTGCCCCTATCAGCGTCCCCCTGGCCATGGCACCAGCTACTGCCGAAGCGTCCTGGTCAGGCGCCCGGCGGGCTTCCTCTACGCCGGAACGCATCGTGAGCAGCATATTGGTCCCGGTATCACCATCAGGTACGGGAAAGACATTCAGGGCGTCGATATCCGCGGCACTCTTCTCCAGCCACCCGGTAGCCACCGAAAGCATCTCCTTTAATTCCTGACCACTAACAGAACTAACCTGCTGCATCTTCTCCATCCCTTGCTAAACTGGCTCGGCTGTGCTAATATTATGAGCGATATTTTACAATAAATTCGGTTGACAAGTCAAAGGAGAGAAGGTATTGCCCGGAAAATGCGATTTATGCGGGAAATCTTCCCAGTTCGGTCATAACGTCAGTCACTCCAAGCGCCACACCAACCGCCGCTGGGTACCCAATATCCATCCGGTTACCCTCACCATAGATGGAAAACTAAAGAGACTTAACCTGTGCACCCGGTGCCTGCGCACCCAGCACAAAATCTCTCGAGTGGGTAGCAAACCGATTATCCCTGCCCTCTAACCACGCTGGAGCGAAGTTTTCCCAGGGCTTCCGCCACCGTTTGTTCGGAATTGAACACCGCTGCCCCGGCTACCAGCACCCCTGCCCCCGCCGCCACCACGCGGGGAGCAACCTCGGTATTGATGCCCCCATCTACCTCGAGCTCGGCAGCCAGACCTCTCCTGTCCAGTTCAGCCCGCAGCCTGGCTATCTTATCCACCATCGCCTCAATAAAAGTCTGCCCCCCATAGCCAGGGTTGACCGTCATCATCAGGGCTAAATCAAGATAGGGCAAAATATCCTCAAGGGTGTTGAGGGGCGTGCCCGGGTTCAGGGCGACCCCTACCCTCACCCCCAGCCCCTTGATCATCTCCACTACCCGGTGAATATGGGGGCAGACCTCTACATGAACCGTGATAATGTCTGCCCCGGCGTCAACAAATGGCTCAATCTGGTGCTGCGGCGCCTCAATCATAAGGTGGACATCCAGGGGGAGGTCGGTCCAGCGGCGGACTGCCGCCACTACCGGAGCCCCGATGGTTATACCGGGCACAAAACGCCCGTCCATCACATCAATGTGAATGTAGTCGGCACCTGCCCTGGTTGCCTCCGCCACCTGCTCGCCAAGGCGGCTAAAGTCAGCGGAGAGAATGGAAGGGGCAAACTTGACCCCGGGGCTATTTCCCATATCCAGAGTCCCCAACTATCTTCCTGGCCCCGGCCAGTGCTTTTTCCACCTGGGCCGGGGCGGTGCCGCCAGCAGCACTCCGGCTGGCAAGCGATGACTCCACCGTAAGTGAGTAGACATCCTCATCAAACAAGGGGGAAAGGCTCCTGTATTCAGCAAGGCCAAGCTCAGCAAATGATTTACCCCTTTCCACCGCGTGGCTCACCAGTCTGCCGACGATATCGTGAGCGGTGCGAAAGGCCTCTCCCTTCTTGACCAGATAGTCAGCCAGGTCGGTAGCCAGAATGTAACCACGCCCCACCGCCTGCCCCACTTTTTCATCATTAACCCTAAGGGTCTTAATCATGCCGGTAAATACCTCCAGGGTGGCCAGCAGCGTATCTACCGTATCAAACAGGCCCTCCTTGTCCTCCTGCATATCCCTGTTATAGGCAAGGGGAAGCCCCTTCATCACGGTCAGCAGTGCCATAAGACTACCGTAGACCCGCCCGGTCTTACCCCGGACCAGCTCCGCCACATCAGGGTTCTTCTTCTGAGGCATGATGCTTGAGCCAGTGGTATAAGCCTCATCAAGCTCAATGAAGCCAAACTCGGCGGAAGACCACAAGATAACTTCCTCAGCCAGCCGGGAAAGGTGCATCATTGCCAGGCAGGCGGCGGCTTCATACTCAGCGACAAAATCCCTATCCGATACCGCATCCATACTGTTCCGACTTACCTGGCTGAAGCCAAGCTCTGAAGCCAGGAATTCCCTATCAATATCATAGGTGACACCGGCTAAAGCGCCGCTGCCCAGGGGCATAACATCGGTCCTTTTCAGACAATCACCGAACCGGCCGACGTCGCGCTCGAACATCTCAAAATAGGCCAGGAGGTGATGCGCCAGCAGCACCGGCTGTGCCGGCTGCAAATGCGTATACCCCGGTATCACCACCCCCTTACTGGCTTCAGCCAGCTCAATCAAAGCCTGCTGAAACGCCCTTAGCCTCGCAAGGGTATCAGAGATTGCTTCCCTGGTAAAAAGACGCAGGTCAAGGGCTACCTGGTCATTCCGGGAGCGGGCGGTGTGGAGCTTGCCCCCCACCTTGCCCACCTTCTCCAGCAGCCGGGCCTCGATACTCATGTGGATATCTTCCAGTTCGGGTTTGAACTCAAACTTACCCTGCTCTATTTCCTCCAGGATAGCGGCGAGCCCCCGGGTAATCGTCTCCGCCTCTTCCCCGGAGATTATCCCCTGTTTTGCCAGCATCCTGGCATGAGCGATACTGCCCTCAATATCGTGGCGGTACAAACGCCGGTCAAAAGGGAGCGAGGCAGTGTACTCATCCACCAGTTTATCCGCCGCTTTGTGAAAGCGCCCGCGAATATGGCTCATTTCAACCCCCACGCCTCTTTCTTTTTGTCCCCGGTGCCATAACGTCTGACAGGCCCTCAGCCTCAGCTACTGGTTGTACCTGTGCCTGGGTCCTGACCGGCAGTCCCCAGAGGCGGATAAAACCCTCCGCGTAGCCCGGGTCAAACTCATCACCCTTATCATAGGTCGCCAGACCATAGCTATACAGTGACGCGGGAGCCTTCCGCCCCACCACCACCGAACTTCCCTTGAACAGCTTGAGTCGCACCGTGCCGGTAACAAAACGCTGTGAAGACTCCACATAGGCTGCCAGGTCCTGATGCAGCCCGCTAAACCAGAGACCACTATAAACGAGGTTGGCATATTCCTGGGCGACCCTCTCCTTAAACCGCAGTTGCTCCCGGGACAGGGTCAGTGCCTCCAGCGCCAGATGTGCCCGGAGCAATACCGTGGCTGCCGGCGCCTCATAAATTTCCCTCGATTTTATCCCCACCACCCTGTCCTCGATATGGTCAACCCGGCCCACCCCATGGCGGCCCGCCAGTTCGTTTAAATGCTGAATCAAGCTAATCCCGTCCATCTCTTTCCCATCAACCGCAACCGGTATCCCCTTATCAAAGCCAATCTCCACATAGACAGGCTCATCCGGAGCTTCCGCCGCGGGCCTTGTCCACGAAAAGACATCAGCGGGCGGTTCAACCCACGGGTCTTCAAGGACCCCGCACTCGATACTCCGCCCCCACAGACACTCATCAATAGAATACGGACTGGAGACGGTAACCGGCACCGGGATGTCGTAGCGGCGGGCATAATTGATAGTCTCCTCACGGGTCATTCCCCACTCCCGGGCGGGGGCTATAATCTTAAGCTCCGGCGCCAGGGCATTGACACCAACCTCAAACCTTACCTGGTCATTCCCCTTGCCGGTGCAGCCATGGGCCACTGCCGAAGCCCCCTCCTCCATCGCCACATCCACCAGCAGCTTTGCCATCAACGGACGGGACAGGGCAGTAGCCAGCGGGTATTGCCCCTCATAGATAGCATCTGCCTTGAGGGCCGGAAAGATAAAGCGGTCCACGAACAACCCCTTGGCATCTCTCACCAGCGCCTTTGCGGCGCCGACCCGGAGTGCCTTCTGCTCAATGGTGGAAAAGTCACGCTCGTTACCGACATCAACGGTAAGGGCAATGACCTTAAGACCGTACCTCTCTTTAAGCCACCTGATAGCAACCGATGTATCCAATCCCCCACTATAAGCCAGCACTACTTTATCCGACATCCCAATCCCCCCAGACCAAAGGTCTGTTAGTTAATCTCAAAGTTTTGATATATAAAGTCAAGAATCCGGGAATAAACCCCGGGGTATTCCCACGAGTATTCATGCCCCGGTGCCCCCAGATAGTACAACACCTTACCCGACCACCCTTCAGGGGTTACTACACCGAGCGCACTTTCCAGGGTAGTACTGATGATTGTAAAAAAATCCCCCTGGCTGAAGGAATCGGGGACTATTCCGTTGTCTTCGAGCACCAGGGTACGCTCGAGCGCCTTATTTCTATACCAGAAGGGAGGCCCGGTCTGAATACTATAGACCCGCGGGTTACCCTCCAGGATATCCATCACCCGGTCACAAATAATAGCGCCGGTACTCTCACCGGTAACAATAACCCTGGTACCGGGGAGGTGGTCGGTGAGAAACTGGACCCTCGAGGCCAGGTCCCTGGCCTTCGACGGATAAAGGCTTAGCATCGACATCATCTCATCGAGATGCCCTCTTACCGTCTCGTCCGTTGTCCGCAGATAGTCAATGAACAGGGTGCTATAACCGGCGACATCCAGATCAGACTTGATGCCATCAAAGATACTGCGCCAGTCAGGGGAAAGCTCCAGCGACTTGGACCCCCAGCCCCCGGCGTTAAAAACCATAATAAAGTCTTTATCCTGAGCCTCCAGATACATGGTAAGCAGCTGCCGCACAAAATCGCTGTCCTCTTCCCGGTAGTCCCCGTAAAGCTCCCCGGCCAGGCGGACGGCATCATCAATCACCGGCCCGGGAATAGCCGCAAAGTCAGCCTCAGTTAAAGGACGGCCTTCATCTCCAACCACACCGGTGGCTCCCATCAGCACCGATGACGGTACCACCAGCACCGCCCCCAGCGACAGGACGACGGTCAGCGCTACCACCATCCTGATTCGACGAAGCTCACTCTCCACTTTAACCTGCTCTCAAAGATACCCTCTCTTAATTTTACCATTAATCAGGCCTGGCTGGTAATGCCGGCCAGGGCCCCTTCCAGAATACCTACGGCCTTATCAACCTCGTCCCTGCCAATAATAAGGGGAGGCATAAAGCGCAGGGCGTTAGGCTTCAGGCGGTTAACCAGTAGACCACGCTCCAGGCAGGCCATCACCACCGCCCCGGCAATATCACTGTTAAACTCCAGCGCCACCAGGAGACCGCGGCCACGCACCTCGCTGACAAACGGGAATTTCCCTTTCAATCCCTCAAGCCGCGCCATAAGATACTGGCCTGTCGCCCCGACGTTAGCGGGGATATCATTATCAATGATAAACTTCAGCGTCGCGTAACCGGCAGCACAGGCCAGCGGATTACCCCCAAAGGTAGAGCCATGCTCTCCCGGGGTAAAAACAGACGCCTTCTCCGTGGCTAAAATAGCCCCGATGGGGACACCACTGGCCAGGCCCTTGGCAAGGGTCATTATGTCAGGCTCAATGCCATACTGCTCATAGGCGAAAAGGGTCCCCGTTCGTCCCATCCCGGTCTGAATTTCATCCAGAATAAGCAGCACCCCCGTCTCGTCGCACCAGGCGCGGACTGCCTTTAGAAAGTCGCCGCTGGCAATATTGACTCCACCCTCCCCCTGGATTGGCTCCAGCATCACCGCACAGGTCTGAGGGGTAGCGGCCGCCTTTATCGCTTGAATGTTGTTATACTCCACATTGACAAAACCGGTGGGCAGGGGGACATACGGCTGTTGGAACCTGGGCTGTCCGGTAGCCGCCACCATCGCCAGGGTGCGGCCGTGAAAAGAACCGATGGTGGTAATAACCTCATAAGCCCTCTTCAGACGGAGTTCTCCGTAGCGGCGGGCAAGCTTTACTGCCGCCTCGTTAGCCTCCGTCCCGCTATTACAAAAAAAGACCCTGTCCAGACAGCTATTCTGGACGAGAAGCTCGGCCAGCTGGACCTGAGGAACGGTATAGAACTGGTTCGATGCCTGAATGAGGGTATGTACCTGCCTGGTTACCGCCTCACTAACCGCCGGATGGCAGTGCCCCAGGCTATCCACCGCCCACCCGCCAACAAAGTCCAGGTACGCCTGCCCCTCCTCATCCCACACCCACGCCCCTTCTCCCCTGACCAGGGTCAGGGGGAGGCGCTCCACCGTATTCATAAAGTATTTGTGTTCAAGCTCCTGCCACTGGCTCACTTTTAGTCTCCCGGCCCTATTCTATCACGAAACATAACCACCCGCACCCAAAACCCCGGAGGGGAAAGCCTTCTAACTGCCTTACGCCAGTCCCCTCTTTTTAAAGTAATGAATATATCCCACCACATTTGTCACCAGCTCATACTCATCCAGCGTCACCCCGAAGTGCTCCCGGATATAATCACCGGTGTGGCCGGTAATAGCCTCCTCTGTCTTCCCTGCCTTTAAATCACGCAGGATAATGTCACCGATTAGCTTCGTGTTCTCGATAACAGTATCAATCAGCCTCTCCGGCTCGTTACCGACACCGCCATGAGAGTAAAAAAGGAGGCGAGGCCGCAGCCTTCTCAGCCGCTCCATGTCATCCAGGTACACCTCGATATCGAAGCTCGGCGGTGCCGCCGCCGGTAACGGCGGAGCGCCATCGCTGTAAACCAGGCCCAGTGCCTCGCCACAAAACAGCCCCCTCGTCCTGGTGTCAAAGATAGCAATCTGGTGAGAAGCATGGCCCGGAGTATGGACCATCATCAGCTGCCGGCTGCCGGCGGGCAGCATTTCCCCGTCCCGGACAATCCTGACCTGCGATTCGGGGACCGGCAGGATGGCACCGTAGGCAGCCTCGAAGTCCTCGCCGAAAGCCATCCGGGTGCTCTTAATCAGCCGGGACGGATTGATAGCATGCCTTGCCCCCTGCTGGTTAACCACCACCCTAGCCTGCGGGAAAAGCGAGACGAGCTTCCCCAGGGCACCGGCATGGTCGAGGTGGAGGTGAGTGGGGATGATATATTCCAGATTACCGAGTCCCAGTTCCTCAACCGCCTTCTGAATGCGAGGAATGGCAGCCGCCGGCCCGGGTTCTATCATGACACCGCTGCCATCCTTGATAAAGTAGGTCGTGAACATAGAAGGCAAGCCAGGTATGCGGGTTGCCAGCCGGTACGTCTCCTCGGCAACTTCTTCAACATACGTCATCATCTTCCATCCTGCAATTGACTTTGAAGGCTACCCTGGCAGGTGCCGGATTGTGGTGCCGGTGTTACCCCCTTCAATCTCCTTGAGCAGAGCATGGGGCTGCCTGCCATCGATGATAGAAGTAACCCCGGTAGCGGCCAAAGCCTTAAGGCAGGCATTAATCTTGGGAATCATCCCTCCTGAAGCCACCTTCGAAGCCACCAGCGCCTCAGCCTCCGCCGGTGATAGCTGGGGGAGCAAAGCACCGGAGCTATCACAAACGCCAACCACGTCGGTCAGAAAGATGAGCCTTTCGGCACCGATGGCGGCGGCGATTTCACCGGCCACAGCATCAGCGTTAATATTAAGCACCAGCTCCGTTTTGCCTGGTTTACCGGCTAAATTCAGGCTGACCGGGGCAACCACCGGCATATAGCCCGCTTCCAGGAGCACTTTTAGCGGAGCAGTGTCCACCTTCACCACCGTGCCAATATAGCCCAGCGCCACATCCTTAATCCTGCCCTGGATAAGGGCGCCGTCAACACCACTGATGCCCGCTGCCCGCCCCCCCAGGTTATTAATGCTGGCCACTATCTCCTTGTTAACCAACCCCGCCAGCACCGAAACCACCACCTCAAGCGCTGCCCTATCGGTTACCCGTTCACCGCGGACAAAGCGGGTAGACGCCCCCCGCTCTTCCAGCCAGTCGGTTATCAGCTTACCACCACCATGGACGATAACCAGCGATTTACCCTGTCTCTGCAGAGCAACAATATCACCGATAGTGGTGTCATTATCATTTAAGGCGACGCCGCCAATCTTGACCACGGCAACAGGACTATCTATCACCCTCTCCTCCATTGTCAACCGGAGCCATCCTATCAGGTTGTGTACTCACTGTTAATCGCCACGTACTCCGGAGTCAGGTCACAGCCCCAGGCAGTAGCAGTGCCCGTACCCAGGTTAAGATTAAGACTTAGCCTCACCTCTTTACCCCTTAACACCCTGGCGGCACTCCGCCGGCTAAAGGGCAAGGGCTTCCCTTCCCCTACCAGGCAAACATCCCCCAGGTAAAGGTCAACCTTTGATTCCACTACCTTCGCCCCGCTCCGCCCCACCGCCGCCATAATCCGCCCCCAGTTAGGGTCACTACCGTGCACCGCCGTCTTCACAAGCGGAGAGCTCACCACTGTCCTGGCGGCCAGTCTTGCCTCGGCCAGCGTGGCTGCCCCGCTAACGGTAATCTCAATGAGCCTGCCCGCCCCCTCACCGTCAGCGGCGATACTCCTTGCCAGAGAGACACAGACCCCCTCAAGGGCCTGCTGAAAGGCGCCGGCATATTCACTGCCCTCTGAAATCACCTCGCCCCCCGCCAGGCCATTAGCCATCAGCAAAACCATATCGTTGGGGCTGGTGTCACCATCGATTGAGACCATATTAAAAGAGACGTCCCCCGCCCTCTTCAATGCCAGTTTAAGGAAGTCCGGTTCTACTGCCGCATCGGTAGCCAGGAGACAGAGCAAGGTCGCCAGATTAGGGTGAATCATACCCGAGCCCTTGGCTATCCCGCCGATGGTAAACTCACCTCTGTCAGCCCCGACCGCTACCGCCACCTCCTTGGGAACGGTATCGGTGGTCATTATCGCCTTTGCCAGGTCATGACCACCATCACTGGAAAGGATAATCCGGTCGATACGCGCCCCTATCCGCCTCATCGGCAGCCGTTTACCAATCACCCCGGTGCTGGCAACCAGAACATCTTCGGGCAGGATACCGATTCCCTCGGCAGCCAGTTTCGCCATCCGGGCCGCATCCTTAAGCCCCTTCTCCCCCGTAAAGGCATTGGCACAGCCACTGTTTACCACCACCGCCAGTGCCCTTCCCTGCCGCAGTCTCCGCCGGGAGAGGACTACCGGCGCTGCCTTGACCCGGTTGGTGGTAAAGAGAGCCGCCGCTACGCACGGCACTTCGGAGAAGAGGATGCCAAGGTCAAGTCTATCCGTGTCTCTCTTTTTGATACCCGCAGAGGTAGCACCGGCATAAAAACCCTCCGGCGAGGTAACAGTGCCCCCGGGAATAAAGTCAATTTTAGCTTCCATTATCGGTTAAACTATACCATACCCGCTAGGGCCGGGCAATGAACTCCCCGGCCCCCCGCCGACGCTGGCACAGCTCGGCAACCAGGATATTGAGGGCAAGCTCACCATCATACTTACCAGTCTTGATACTGAGGTCGGTATCCAGCAGCTGCTGGTATATCTCCTTGAGCCGCTGCCGGGAATAGCTACCCGCCTGCTCCAGTGTCTTGCGCAGGGCATAATCCCCTTTCAAGCCAAGGCGGCGCTGAATCTCGGCCCCGGTCTCTCCCCGTCGCTTCATCTCCCTGGCCAGAATCACCATCCGGACCTGCCGTGTCAGCATCACCAGCAGATAAGGCGGGGCCGCCCCCCTCCGCAGCAACTCCTCCAGCAGCCGCTGGGCTACTCCGGCCTTGAACTCAAGGATAGCATCAACCATGGTAAAGACGCTGGCTTCCTGGGCATAGCTTACTACCTCCATCACATCCCCTTCCTCAATACAGCGACCGATGGCAAACAGCACCAGCTTGTTGATTTCGCCGCTCATCGCCCACAGATTACCCCCCACCAGCCTTGCCAGCGACTCTATCGCCCGGGGAGATATCCTGCCACCCTCTTCACTTACGCGACCCCGAATCCACCGGCGCAACTCATCACCTTTAAGCAGGGGAAAACGCCTTACTTCCGCCTTTGTCGAGAGTGCCTTAAACAGTGGGTTACCGCTCTTTACCCTGCCATCTACCAGCACGACGGCGGTGCTCTCGGGGAGGTTACTCATATAGTCAGCCAGTGCCTGGTACTCGTTCTGCCGCTCGGGTACATTCGAAGCCTTTTTCTTCCGTCCCTTCTTGCTCCCGGCCTCAAAACGCTCCAGGAGCCCGCTAACAATCACCAGCCGTCTTTCACCGAAAAAGGGGAATGTCTCACAGATGGGCCGCAACTGGTCCAGGGTCAGCTGGCGGCCATCCAGGGTGGTGGTATTAACCGCCAGAGCCGACGGGTCACCGATACCTTTCTTTATCATGTCAAGCGCCTTACTAATGGAAAACTCGTCCTCACCCGACAGGATATAGAGCAAGGTCTACCTCCAGGCTATCAGTCCCCTTATTCTATCATACTGCTACTTTCAAGCAACCTTTATTGAAGTATGAAGGCACAAATAGTAAAATAAATATAAATAATTTCACCAATGAATATTGATATTGGCATCATCGGGCTGACCAAGAGCGGCAAGACAACGGTCTTCAACGCCTTAACCAGGGGGGCGGCTGATACCGGGAGCTACACCCCCGGCAGGCCCACCCCCCACATCGGGGTGACCGGGGTCCCCGAACCCCGTCTTGAGACCCTGGCCAGCCTCCTCCAGCCCAAGCGGGTTGTCCCTGCCGAAGCAGGCTACATAGACATCGGGGCATCGGTCAAGAGCCTGGCGGAAGACAAGGGTATCGGCGGAGAACTCCTCACCCGGCTCAGCAACGTAGATGCCCTGGTCAATGTCGTCAGGGCCTTTACCGATGAAAGCATCCCCCATATCGAAGGGAGTCTGGATGTAGAACGGGATATCGCCACGATAAACCTGGAACTCGCCTTTTCCGACCTGGTGTTACTGGAGAGGAGACTGGAGAGAATCGGGACATCACTCAAGGGGGCCAGGCCGCCCGAGCGCCAGGGCCTCGTTAAAGAGCAGGAGATGCTGACCCGGCTCAGGGCTAGCCTGGAAAAAGATATCCCCATCAGGGAACTGGAGCTAACCGCTGACGAGACCAGAGCCATCGCCGGTTACCAATTCCTGACCGCCAAGCCGCTGCTGATAGTGGTCAACATCGGCGAGGAACAACTATCCCGGGCAGAGTCCCTGGAAGCAGCGCTAAACCCACGTTACCAGCGGCCAAAATGCCGGGTTACTACCCTCTGCGGCAAGCTGGAAATGGAGCTAGCGCAACTGGATGACAGCGCCGCTCGGGAACTCCGTACCTCCTACGGTATGGGTGAGTCCGGGTTTGAGCGCACCATCAAGCTGTCTTACGAGCTGCTGGGGTTAATCTCGTTTTTTTCCATCGCCTCGGGCGAGGTCAAGGCATGGTCAATCAGAAGCGGCACCAGCGCGGTTAAGGCTGCCGGTAAAATCCACTCCGACATGGAGCGGGGCTTCATCCGCGCCGAGGTAATCAGTTACACTGACCTGGTGAAGTGTCACAGCCTGGCCGAGGCCAGGAAGAAGGGCCTCCTCCGGCTGGAAGGCAAGAGCTACCCGGTTAAGGACGGTGATGTCATCACCTTCCTGTTCAATGTGTAGCCAAGTTAATACCGAAACCTCACCGTGATTGCCGCGCTTCTGGCTTGCGTGACATGATATAATACATGATATAATAATAGTAAGGGAAATCTTCTTTGCGGGGGAAGGCTAATGACACTGGACTGGCTTCGTGACCTGGTGATTGTCATCTGCGGAATAGCCGGCACCCTGATTGCTGTCTTCATTGCTATCCTCATCTTCCGGCTCTACCGCCAGCTGAAAGAAATAACAGACTCGGCAAAGACAACGGCAAAAGGCATCCAGAGTACCTGGTCTTTCCTGTCCGACACCGTGGTCCAGCCGGTTATCCAGGTAACCAGTCTTATCCAGGGAGTTCGCCAGGCAATCAATGCCGTAACCAAACGAGCGGCCAGGGAAAGGAAGGATGACGATGACTAATCAGGGTAAGGGAGCGGGCTTCGCCGCCGGGGTCATTATTGGCGCTGCTATAGGAGCGCTAGCAGCCCTTATTCTCTCACCCGAAACGGGGAAAGAGACGCGGGAGATGCTGAAAGAGAAGGGTATTAAGCTGGGTAAGAAGGTAAAGGAGTCCGTGGGGGAGGCAGTGGAGGAGGGGAAAAAGGCGGCATCCAAAGCAGGCGCCGAGCTAAAAGAAAAGCTTGAAAAGTTTGAAAAGATAGATGAGTAGAGGCCTGCGCCGCAGGTACAGCCCTTACCCCCGCCCCGGTGTTCTGATTATCATTACCGCAACCGCGACCCCTAATGCCCCGGTACCCGGACACTACCATCCTGGTAAGTCTCCCGCTTGCGGGTAGGCAGCCTTTCCTTGAACCGGTCAATAACATACTGGCAGGCAGCAAAGCCCTCCTTACGATGGGCAGCGGCAATGGCAACCACGAGATTAATGTCCCCTACTCTCAGCTTACCTATTCTATGGAAGATAGCGATATTATTTATCTGCCATCTTTGCCTGGCTTCGCTGGCTATCTCCTCCAACCTGCCCTTCGCCTCTCCCCGGGGGTCCTCGTACTCCACAGAAAGGACCGCTTTACCCTGGGAGTACTGCCGGATCAAGCCGACGTAGGTGGCCACGCAACCACTGTCATCGGTCCTGGCCTTGTTAACAATGGACTCGGGGGAAAGGGGCTCCTCTGTAATTTCTATCATGACAGCTTCATCCCTAATCAGGTGCCGCCGGGGTCTGTCCCGGCACGAGACGGGGTACCGGTAATGCCTTTTTAGGCGCATGCCTGGGTGCCGGCCCGGCTTCAGCTACGGGTTCTACCGGTACCGGAACGGGCGCAGCCTTTCTTTTCTTTCTGGCAGGCCGCGGGAAGGTCTCATTGAATGCCGCCTCCAGCTCTTCGCCCTCCAGTGTCTCCTGGGCAACAAGCTTCTCCGCAATCTGGACGAGCTTCGAGTTATTCTCGGTCAAAATCTTCCTGGCTACGGTGTAAGCCTGCTGGATAATCTTGCAAACCTCGTCATCAATCTGCCTGGCTACCTCCTCGCTGTAGTCCCGCTGCTCGGAGATTTCACGACCCAGAAAGACCATCTCCTCTTTGTGCCCGAAGGTCCGCGGCCCCAGCTTGTCGCTCATTCCATAATCGGTAACCATCGCCCGGGCCATCTTGGTGGCTCGTTCAATATCGTTCTGGCTTCCGGTGGTCACTTCGTTAAAGACCAGTTCCTCGGCTACATGACCACCCAACAGGGTGGCCAGCATGTCCTTAAACTGGGAACGTGTCATCAGATAGCGGTCCTCAACCGGCAGTTGACGGGTATGACCGAGGGACATACCACGCGCTACGATGGAAATCTTGTGTACCGGGTCGGCATTGGGCAGCATCCTGGCGACAAGGGCATGCCCCGCCTCGTGATAGGCCGTAATTTCCTTTTCCCGGGCACTTATTCTCCGGCTCTTCCTCTCCGGTCCCGCAATCACCCGGTCAATGGACTCTTCAAACTCCTCCATGCTAATGGTCTTTCTGCTCCGCCGGGCAGCCAGAATAGCCGCCTCATTGACCAGGTTAGCCAGGTCAGCGCCGCTGAAACCGGCGGTCTCCTTGGCCAGCGTTTCCAGCTCAACCGCTGCGTCCAGCGGCTTACCACTGGAGTGAATCTTGAGAATCGCCGTTCGCCCGTTGATATCGGGGCGGTCAAGGATAACCCGGCGGTCAAAGCGACCGGGGCGAAGCAGAGCCGGGTCGAGAATATCAGGCCGGTTGGTAGCCGCAAGAACAATCACACTGGCATTGGTTTCAAAGCCGTCCATTTCCACCAGAATCTGGTTCAATGTCTGCTCCCGCTCATCATGGCTGCCCCCCAACCCGGTACCACGCTGACGCCCGACAGCATCAATCTCATCAATGAAGATGATGCACGGGGCACTGCGTTTAGCCTGGTCAAAGAGGTCGCGCACCCTGGAGGCGCCAACACCGACGAACATCTCGACGAACTCACTGCCGCTGATAGAGAAGAAAGGCACCGAAGCTTCACCGGCTATTGCCCGGGCCAGCAGTGTCTTCCCCGTACCTGGCGGACCTACCAATAAGACACCTTTTGGTATCCGTGCCCCCAGCGTCTCGAACTTCTCCCGCGACCTGAGAAACTCCACCACCTCATGCAATTCCTGCTTGGCCTCTTCAACGCCGGCGACATCATCAAAGGTTACCACAGGCGTACTGGCCGAAAGCACTTTCGCCCGGCTGCGACCAAAATTAAACGCCTGGTTATTAGCCCCCCGCGCACTGCGGAACAGGAAGAAAAGCAAAACACCTAAGAGCAACAAGGGAATGAAGGCTATCAGTGCCCCACCCCAATCAAACCCCGATGGTTTAAACCCGTAATCTATCCCGTCAAGATTAAGCCCGAGTTCCTGGAGGTCAACATAATTGAGGTTACCGATAAAGGTCTTTAACTCCACACCGGCCCTGGTAGTAATTAACAGCTCATCACCGTCTATCAGGAGCTTCTCTATCTCATTGTTCTGTGACATAACCACCGCTGCATCCAGACCGACTTCGGCTGGTTTTGCCATCGTCGGGAAAAGCCAGCTAAAGAGAGCCATGGCGGCAATCAGGATAGCTATATATATAAGACCATTACGCATCAATTTTGAATTCATTCCTCACCTCAGGGACCGATAAACCGGCTCACCCGTCTCCCCGCTCGTATAAATACATCTTAATTATACCAGAAACAGGAGTCAAGGGGAAAAAGAGGTCCCCGTCCTAACCTGCTTCCCGCAGACGGTTATAGGTGGCCTGCAACAGCAGGGCATCCTCCTCCAGATTGGGGCTTTCGCAGATTACAAGCCCCCCGGCATCATAGTCTACCAATGCCCGGAGAAGTTCGCCATACCGAAAATCTGAATCAGAGAGGTTCAGGTGTTTTATCTCCCCACTCTTACCATAACTAATACCAGCGACATGGAGATGCATATCATAAAGGGCAGTGCTGCCCAGGCGCTTTCCGACCTCTTCCAGAATAAAGGTAAACTCCCGATAAGAATTGAACCCTCCCGTACGGGCGTGCCAGTGAGCAAAATCAATACAGGGAGCAAGTCCTTCCAGCTCAGCACACAGGTCAAGTACCTCTTCCAGGGTCCCGAACTGGCTAACCCTGCCCATGACCTCCGGCCTGAGCCATACCCGGTTATTTTCCTCCTTTAGCCGGCCCAGGGTCTCTGCCAGGTACTTTTTCACCGTAGCGTAGGCCTTTTCCGGCGGGTCACCAAGATAGTAGGCGGTATGGAAAACAACGCTTCCCGCCCCGCACAGCGAAGCAATGCGGGCTGTCTGAAGCAGCCTCTCCTGACTGGCTCTTATCTTCTCCGGTTCCCGGGCGTTGAAGTTGATAAAATAAGGGGCATGCGCCGACAGCCTTACCCCTCTCCGGGCAGCCACTTCAGCAACCAGGACGGCACCCTCCCTGCCCATCCTTACCCCCCGGACAAACTCTATCTCCATGCAACCCAGGCCGAGCTCGTCCGTACACTCAATCCCCGACACCGTGGACCCGGATTGAGCGCTGTGCGGCGTACCCGCGGTACCAAAAAGTAATCCTGCCATTATTCCTGCCCAACCTCTATACTTACGATAGACAGTATACCACAGGGCCCGACCCTTCCCAACTTTGACTTGAAGTGCCAAAATGGTATAATTCGATATGAAAGCCGTGGCGATAAAGACGGTAGCTACCAACCGCAAGGCCTACCACAACTATCACCTGGAAGATACTGTTGAAGCTGGTATTGTGCTTACCGGCACCGAGATAAAGTCAATCCGGGCAGGGAGGGTAAGCCTGAGCGATGCCTATGTCAAGCCTGAAGCCGGGGAACTGTGGCTGGTAAACGCCCATATTGCTCGTTACGAAGCCGGCAGCTACTTAAGCCACGAGCCAAGGCGGCCGCGAAAGCTCCTCCTCCACCGCAAGCAGATTGACAGCCTCACCAGCAAGGTGCATGAAAAGGGCCTTACCCTGGTGCCCCTCAAATTATATATTAAAGATAGTATCGCCAAGGTCGAGATGGCGCTAGCCAGAGGCAAGAAGCTATATGACAAGCGTGAGTCCATCGCCCGCCGCGAGGTGGAAAGGCAGATTGGGCAGGCCATAAAGAGCCAGGACTTAAGGAGGTAACCCGGCAGATATCCAAAGCGTGGGGACGCGTGGGTTCGACAGGGGAAGTATGCTGCAGGATTGCAAGCTGAGGTGTCACTGCCCTCATAAAACAAGTGGCAAAAAAACAACTGGCGAACATGAATTCGCACTTGCAGGCTAATTAAATAGGCTGCACATCCAACCCGACCTCACCTCAATAGGTCGGGATTGGGTGCCGAAAAATTGAGGTGCCGCTGCCCGGATGTCGGTAAGGGCAGCGAAAGAATTATCGACTGGCCCGGCTAAACTCGGCCAGTAGAGGTTAGCCAGGTGAGATTAAATAGCTGGCTAAGCTTGTAGGATATTCTGGACAGCTTCTTCTGGACGGGGAGTTCAACTCTCCCCCGTCTCCACCAAACCATATAATTCTTCCGTCTGGCGTTACAGTAATTGGGATAGATTCATGGGTTGAGCGGTTTGAGAAGATATTCCAAAATATCTTACCAGATCACGAAGTCCGCTCTTCTGATCCTATTGTGGCTCATACTCGGTCACAACCACCTAATGTCATTCCCTTGCATTATCCGGTGGTGACCAATGTATAGTACCAGTCCCAAAGCGTTTGCAGACTTGTTCAACGCCAAGTTCCCTGACGCATACCGGGGAATAACCCCATATGATATGTGTCTTATGACCGAGAGTTGAAATCACATCTTCAATATTTGCAGCGGGGCTCTATCCAGTATGTGTCTAGTCGGTCGTGGCGAAAGGAATCGAGCGTCAGTTTGTGACCAAGTTAACTACGGTACTGGGCATAGAGGATTGGTTGCGTCGATTGTTACAGCCCGTCCGATAGTTGTAACTACCATTGGACAAACATCGGGATGTTTGATTCAGATTGACTATGACAATTCCACGAATAAAGAGGCTTTGAGTATTTTACCAATTTTAAATTAGCATTGGTACAACAGCGACTGGCCGAGTCATTGCTTCGGTTCCAACAATTTATGGGGCTATTTGCCTAGATAAAGC
>Ga0210003_1000017_pt1 | contig 223147 bp, 176 predicted proteins | sample LantaG_FD_182804 | JGI IMG/M metagenome (GOLD analysis project Ga0210003, IMG submission 182804) | Deep subsurface microbial communities from Baltic Sea to uncover new lineages of life (NeLLi) - Landsort_02402 metaG (SPAdes) (version 2) | ecosystem: Environmental > Aquatic > Marine > Oceanic >... | reverse complement strand
TCCATTATACCCCTTAACCGTCATTCCGGCGAAAGCCGGAATCCAGTCTTTTCAAGTAGTTGCAGATCATCTGGACTCCTCCCGGACTCGATCCGGGATCTACCGGAGTGACGACTTTTTGCGAGTTCATCAAAGATAAAAGACAAAAGATGAAATGCGGTTGACGGACTTATCCCTTTAATCCTTAATCCTATATTTCCTGATTTACCCAACCCAGAACCCAAAACCCAAAACCCAAAACTCAAAACCCAAAACCTTTGTTTCGCCCTTTGCCTTTCGCCTTCTTATGATATATAAGATGCCAATTATGGAGAAGGTCCTTGTAAGGGGTCCGAATTGGATAGGCGATGTGGTAATGAGCCTGCCGTTTTTTGAAGGCATGAAGGATGCGTGGCCTGATGCAGATATCTATGTGCTCACAAAACCATATTTAAAAGATATATATCTATATAATCCATATATCAAAGGCGTAATTACCCTTGATGAAGACCATGGATTATGGGGATGGAGCACAAGTTTGAGAGAGATAAGGAAACTTGGCTTTGGCCGAGGGATATGTTTGCCCCATTCTGTAAGTTCGGCCTTGTTTTTATGGTTGGCATGTATCCCAAAGAGATATGGCAGGGCCTGTCAGCATAGGTCGATATTTCTCACACACCCTGTCGCAGGTACTATTGAGGATTTCAATGGACATCAGATGGATTTTTATATGGAGTTATTAGATGCCCTTGCCGGGTTTAATGGCAGAGATCTTTTGCCAAAGATATATCTTTCTGACAAAGAGCAAAAAAAGGCTCATGATATTATAAATGGCATAGAAAGGCCTATCCTGGGACTTTTTGCATCTGCTGCATATGGTCCTGCCAAGATGTGGCCAGGCAGATATTTTATTGATCTTGCAAATTTTTATATTCAAGCCACTGGTGGTTCTGTGATATTATTTGGGGCTACCTCAGATATGAATACAAATGATCACATAGCTACCTCTATTGGCAGTAAGGCATATAACCTTGCAGGTAAGACCTCCCTTTTAGAAACAGCTGGTGTAATGTGTTTATGTGATGTGATAGCGGCAAATGATTCCGGGCCCATGCACATGGCTGCTGCAACCGGGGTTAAGACTATAGGCATATTTGGCTCTTCTGATCCTAAGAGGACTGCACCTAGGGGGGAAAGGGCCCATTATATCTACAAGGGATTGAAGTGTTCACCCTGTATGGAAAGGCAATGCAGGTATGGAACTTATGATTGCCTGAAGGTGATAACGCCTGAAGAGGTATTGAGCAAGATGATAGAATAGGTTCTATAACATAGAACTTAGAACAACAGAGGTGTTGAGTGTTGGGTTTTGGGTTAACATAGAACATAGAACATAGAACAATAAGGGGCGAGGCAAAAGATGGACATATCTGTATGCATGATAACGTTTAACAATGCCCGTACTGTGGGGAAGGCACTACAGAGTGTGGCCTCATGGGCCTCAGAGATTATTGTGGTGGATTCTTTGAGTACAGATGATACCCCCGGGATTGTAAAGAAATATACTAAAAACTTTGAGCAAAGGCCATGGCCGGGGCACAGTCACCAATATAACTATTGTATCTCTAAGGCCAAAAACGAGTGGGTGATATTTATCGATGCAGATGAGGAAATCCCCCCTGAACTTGCCACAGAGATCCAGGAGAGAATCGAAAAAGACCAGGGAATCTACGATGGCTATATCGTTCATAGGCGCACCTTTTATCTTGGCAGGTGGATCATGCATGGCGGATGGGTCCCTGATTATGAGATAAGGCTCTTTAAGAAATCGAAGGGGGCATTTGCTGGAGGCCTTCATGCAAATGTCAAAGTAAGAGGAAAGGTAGGAGAACTTGAGAATTTTTATTCTCACTACAATTATAGGGATATAGCAGACCAGATAGAGACTATAAATAAATACTCTAAGATTGCAGCTACTGATATGCTGAAAAAAGGAAAGAGGTTTTCATGGATAGACCTTATATTTAGACCCCCGTTCAGGTTTATAAAGGAATATATTGCAAAAAGAGGGTTTATGGATGGTATGCCTGGGTTTGTAATAGCAATCTCTACCATGTACTATGTATTTACAAAATATGCAAAGCTTTGGGAACTGGGAAAAGGGATTAAAGGAAAGGAATAACATTGGATTATAAAAGATTTTATAAAGACAGAAATGTCCTCGTTACAGGAGGGCTTGGTTTTATCGGGTCTAACCTATCAATAGAGTTGGTCAGACTTGGGGCGAATGTGACCATCGTAGACAATATGCTCCCCAGGCAGGGGGGCAACCTTTTTAATATAGAGCCTGTAAAGGATAAGGTGAGGATAAACTTTAGCGATGTAAGAAATCAGCTCTCCATGAATCACCTGGTAAGGGGTCAGGATATAATCTTTCATCTTGCAGGTCAGGTAAATCATGTAGATTCCATGAGGAATCCTGTTCAGGACCTTGAGATCAATTGCCAGGGCACGTTGGTGCTTATGCAGGCACTAAGGAACAACAACATAGATGCTACTGTTGTATATTCCGGCACAAGGGGGGAATACGGCTCAACTGTGAATTTACCAGTAAATGAAGACCACCCTACCAACCCAAAAGGGATATATGCAGTCACAAACCTTGCAGCAGAAAAGATGATCCTTGTCTACAACCAGGTATATAAGATCCCTGCCATATGCCTCAGGATCACAAACACATACGGGCCCAGGCATCAGATGATGCATGATGAATATGGCGTCTTTAACTGGTTTATAAAGAAGGCTATCGATGATGAGGCACTTCCTGTATTTGGTGATGGAATGATCATAAGGGATTTTCTTTATATAGATGACCTTATTGAGTGTCTGCTTATGAGTGCACCTACAAAAAAGGCTGTAGGGGAGGTCTTTAATGTAGGCACAGGCATTCCTGTGACATTTAAAGAGATTGCAGAAAAGATTGTGAAGATTGCAGGAAAGGGCACCTATAAGTTTACTGATTTCACAAAGGAAAGGGCAGAGGTGGAGCCGGGAGATTATTATGCTGATATCTCGAAGCTAGGAAGAATTGTAGGGTGGGAGCCGAAGATCTCACTGGAGGAGGGAATCAGAAGAACCATCGAATTTTATAGGAGATATAGAAAGCATTACTGGTCATGAAGGTTAGACTCTTTGATTCTATATGAAAAAGTGAATAGTGTTATTCATAAAAAACAATCTTTTTCATGCTTCGTTGTGTCCGAAAAGGACATGCAGGGTTTATAAGGAAGGCTACTGGTTATGAAGGTCAGACTCTTTGATTTTGAGAGAGAGATTCTTGCAATTGGGGGAGAGATAAAAGAAGGGATAGCCCGTGTATTAGATTCTGGCCGCTATATCCTTGGCCCGGAGCTTGGAGAATTCGAGCGTGAATTTGCAGGCCTTTGCAACGCTCGATTTTGTATTGGCACGGCATCCGGGACAGATGCGCTGTTTCTTGCATTAAAGGCCCTTGGCGTAGGCCCTGGCGATGAAGTAATCACAGTTGCCAACACATTTGCAGCTACTGCCTTGGCTATTGCTCATACAGGGGCCAGCCCAGTGTTTGTGGATATAGAGAATAACTCCCATCTTATGAATCCGTCATTGATAGAAGATGTAATTACAGGCAGGACAAAAGGCATTATCCCGGTGCATCTCTATGGGCTTTGTGCAGATATGGATCAAATAAATAGTATAGCACAAAGGCATCATCTCTTTGTGCTGGAAGATGCATGCCAGGCCCATGGTGCATTGTATAAGACAAGACCTGCTGGCTGCCTTGGGAATGCAGCGGCGTTTAGTTTCTATCCCACAAAGAATCTTGGTGCATATGGAGATGGTGGTTGTATAACAACTGATGATCGGCATCTGTATAGTAAGCTTATTCTTTTGAGAGACTATGGCAGGAAGGATCGTTACTATCATGAGATCCTTGGATACAATTCCAGGTTGGATGAGATTCAGGCGGCATCCTTGAGGGTGAAGTTGAGATACCTTGGAGACTGGATAGAGAAGAAACAAAAAATAGCAGGTACTTATAATGCCGCATTTGATAATATCAACCACATCAAATTAAAATCGGATAAGGGTTCAACTCATGCATATCATCTATATGTGGTTGCAGTGGATAAAAGGGATGAGCTCAAAGCATATCTGGATGAAAAAGGTGTGGAGACGCTTATCCATTACCCTGTGCCGTTACACAGGCAACCAGTGTTTGCTGGGGACAGGGTTTTATCCACCCTTAAGAATACGGAATTAAGGGCTACCCAGATCCTTAGTTTGCCCATGCATCCATGGTTAGAAGATGAAGAGGTGGGGTATGTGATAAATGCCGTAATGGGGTTTTACGGGTGAGAATAAGTATCGCTATAGAGAAATTTGATCCTGGTGTGGGCGGGGCGGAGAGGTATTGTTGGGATCTGGCACATTATCTGGGGGTAAATGGTCATGAGGTAGAGATTATCTGTATGAAGGGGATTGCACCAGATCTACCATCCATACACATTAATTCCATCCATCCGATAAAATTTCCACAGGGATTGAGGCATTTGAGTTTTGCTATCTTACACTATTTTAAGGTAAAGAGATTAAGTACAGATATAAACTTTTGTGTAGGCAATACCTTTTACATGGATATCTATCAACCTCATGGGGGACTGCACAGGGCCTGGTTTGAAAGAGATATACTAAGATATCCTCCAGGATTCAGAAAGATTACAGGCCTTCTCAGGCGCTTTAGTTTAAAGGACATGGTCCAACGAGGTCTTGAGTGGTGGATATTTAAGATTACAAAACCGGAGGTGATAGCGATCTCAGAGATGGTAAAAGGTGATATTATGAATAGGTTTAAGTATCCTTCAGACAAGATCCACCTTATCCCCAATGGTATAGACACAAAAAGGTTTTCCCCTAAAAATAAAAGATATAGAAGGGAAATTAGGGCTCGATACGGATTGAATGAGGACGACTTTATATTTCTATTTGTTGCAAACAATTTAAAGTTAAAAGGGTTTAATATTCTTTTAGATGCCATAAAAAACTTACATAATCTCTCATTTAAGGTGCTGATTATAGGTCCGGATTCATCCTGGTCAAAGGCAAAGGTCAAAAAGGCAGCTCTAAGCGACAAGGTCATTTTCGGAGGAAGGGTAGATGACATCGAGCGTATATATCCTTGTTGTGATTGCCTTATTCATCCCACATATTACGATGCCTGTTCCCTGGTGGTATTGGAGGCCTTGGCATCAGGGATACCTGTCATCACGACCAAGGCAAATGGGGCTGGTATGTACATTAGACCTGGTAATGGGTTTGTCGTACCGAGTGCGAACCCTTTAGCGGTGGAATCTGCCATGGAGCAGGCATATGCTAAAGGACCTGAAGTGAGAGAGATATTGACATTTAAAAATCATGACGAGGTATTTGCTGATGTAGCAAGGGTAATTGAGGGGTGTAGGAAGTGAGAACAAGGATCTTGGAGGGGTGATGGCTATGTCCTATAAGAAATGGATACAGGTAGTCTACTATAAACGCATAAAGAAAAGGATGAATTCTTTATTCAGAGGCATAGTAAGATTTTTTGTGAACATGAGGAACAATCTGGTTTTTAGGGAATATGGAAGGCATGTCCACTGGGACACAGGGATTATTGTTGAGTCACCCTACAATATATCAGTGGGTGATAGGTGCAGGATAAAAAAAGGGGTTGAAATCTATGCCGAGCCCTGGGGGGATGATAAAGACAAGATCACCATTAGGATCGGCAATAATGTATCTATAAACTCAGGCACATTTATCAATGCCCATAACTATATTGAGATAGGTGATGGGACGCTTATAGGCAAAAATGTCCTCTTGGCCGATACGAGGCATAACTTTCGTGATCCTGAAAAGTCAGTAAAGGAAAATCCTATCACCCTTGAGGATCCGATTATAATTGGGCGGGGGTGTGCCATCGCTTTTAATACCTTTATTTTCCCAGGGGTTACCATAGGACCGCATTCATTTATTAGCGCAAACTCGGTCGTGACAAAAGATGTTCCACCATATAGTGTGGCTGGGGGGAATCCTGCAAAGGTGCTAAGGGAGTATGACTTTGATAAGAAGGAGTGGATAAAGTATAATACAGACAGGGAGTCTGAAGAATGAAACCCCCTTTATCCATCTTCAGGAATTGGATGTACCGCATACGCTGCCATGATTTTGGGAATGGCAATATAATAGATGAAGGCGTTAAGATTATCCACCCTGAGTATGTATCAATCGGCAGCAATGTGGTGATCCACAAGGATACAATCATCCATGTTGCGGCAAAGGAAAAGGTCAGAGATAAACCCATAGTCAAGATCGGAGACAGGGTCCATCTGAGCTTTCGGACATGGATCGCAGCCAGGGCAGGGATCACAATAGAAGAAGATGTGGGATTTGCACCTAATGTCACCTTGCAAGACTATATCCACGGTTATGAGGACATAAATATCCCTATCAAGAGTCAGACCCTTACCGGAGAGGCGCCTATACATATAGGCAAAGGCTGTATATTAGGCGCCAATGTGATTGTACTTCCTGGTGTTACCATTGGAGAGCAATGTATGATAGGCGGCAACGCCGTGGTTGCTAGTGACATCCCTGCCTACAGCGTGGCTGTTGGCAACCCTGCGAAGGTAGTAAGGAAATTTGACAGACATAGAGGCGAATGGGTGAGAGTGTAATGTCTTGTATGCTGGTATTGATCCAGGGTGGCGATGTAGCTGCAAGCAGGTATCGGATACTGCAATATATACCCTACCTTGAAGATAACGGTATGAAATGTGATGTTATAGAATTTCCTGATACACCTAAGGAATATATCTCTCTCTATAAAATGCTTCCTAAATATGATTGTATTTTTGTGCAGAGGAAGCGTTTCCACTTTCCCTTTCTTGCCCTATTCAGGAAGAAGGCAAAAAGCGTTTTTTATGACCTTGATGATGCAGTGATGTATAGAAATTCTCTTGGAAAGTCGCCATATTCAAGAACAAGAGAGCGAAGATTTGCTGGTATGGTGCGTATGAGCAATACAGTGATTGCCGGAAACTCGTTTCTCAAGGAGAAAGCGTTGGCCTATACCCCTGATGTGGTTATGATCCCTACATCCATACCTATTGAGAGGTATAGCCAGAAGGACTATACACAGAAAAAGGAAAAGGTTACCATTGGATGGATAGGTGATCACGGAAGTATACATTACCTCAAAAGGTTGAAGGTCGTCTGGGAGGAGATTGGTAGGCGATACCAGGACAGGGTGGAGCTAAAGATAATATGTGATACCTTTTTTGACTGCGATAGCATTTCCGTCAGAAAGATCAACTGGTCAGAGGGCAGCGAGGTCGAAGAACTGAAGGATATTGATATTGGCGTGATGCCGCTTATCGACGACCCATGGTCATGGGGCAAGTGCGGTCTCAAGATATTACAGTACTGTGGAGTTGGTGTCCCTGTGGTATGCACCCCAGTGGGTGTGAATAGGGATGTAGTAAAGGATAATCTAACAGGTTACTGGGCTACAGATAAAGATGAATGGGTAGAGAAAATATCTTTACTAATAGAAGATTCGGGAAAAAGAAAAGAAATGGGCATTGCAGGCAGAAAGGTGATCGAGGAAGGGTATACAAAAGAGGTGAATGAGGTCAGACTTCTTGAGCTTCTAAAGGCTTAGGAGCCCCCTTTATCCATTGGTTTTTCTCAAGGTCATAGAATTTTACTACTCGTGCAGGCGCACCAACGGCCACGCAGTAATCCGGAACAGGGCTGTTAACCACTGAATTTATCCCTATCACGCAGTTTCTACCTATATTGGCCCCTGGGAGTATGGCAGCATTCAACCCTATCCAGGAGCCTGCCCCTATCCGGATGGGTTTTATAGCGTCTACCGGCTGATCAAGAATGGGGAGACTCACATCGGTATAGCCATGGCTGTGATCCTGGATGACCACACCGGGAGAGATGCCCACCCTGTCTTCTATGACGATACTCTCCTGCGCACTTATATAGGTGTGTTCACTCACTACAGATCCGTTACCAATAATGATAATTGGGTCTTTCTGATTTTTATTTTTGGGATGTGCATAGAGGAATGCCTCCTTATTTATGGTCACATTGTCCCCAACCCATATGAGACGGGGCCTCTTCACTCGTATATTTTTCATGAGGTGGCAATCTTTTCCGAGATGGGCGAGCTTAAGTTTCAGGTAAAGCCACTGGACAGGTCCGGAAAGTTCCATATTCACTCTCCTGTTGGGGATGCAAGATTCATGGGTGACGTTGTTATCATTTCATTTTGACAAGTTCAAGTATTTTGTACATACTTAAGCTAAAGGTGGAATGATGAAAGCAAGCATAGTAATCCCTGTCTATAATGCCCGGAAGTTTATTGTACAAGCAATACAGTCAGCACTGGACCAGACTCTACAGGACCATGAAGTCATCGTGGTCAATGATGGGTCAACAGATGACTCAGACAAGGAAATACTCAAGTTCAGGGGTAGAGTTGTCTACATAAAGCAGGAGAATAAGGGCGTCTCTGCAGCGAGGAATGTGGGCATACAACGTGCGAAGGGTGAATACATAGCCTTTCTGGATCAGGACGATGTCTTTATGCCTAATAAGCTGGAAAAGCTGGCCTCATTTCTAGACCGACATCCTGATCATGGGATGGTATACTCACAAATCTCGCGCATTGATGGAGAGGGGAAGCTCCTTCCACCCAAAAAGATTCCCACGCATTCAGGGGACATATTCCCGCAACTCTTCATGAAGTGCTATATCGCCCCTTCAATGGTGATGTGCCGCAGGCAGGCGCTATTGGATATAGACCTGTTCCAGGAGAGGTTTTCCTCTGAAGGCGAAGACTATGATTTATTTCTGAGATTAGCTAAAAGGGCGCCTATAGGTGTGGTTCAGGAGGAATTAGTCATGTACAGGGTTCATATGGGAAATGTCTCAAAGAAGGGTCAAGATCTGGCACCTTTCAGAGGCGAGGAAATCCTCAGCCAGTACAAAGATTATCTGATCGAAAATTATCGCATGGGATGTTGGTATTACAGAAAGAGGATGTCTAAGATCTACAGGGAACAGGGGAGGGCCTATTCTAGTCAAGGCAAGCTAGGAGATGCTATTGCTTGCTATCGCAAGTCCATTAAAAACTTCCCCTTTCGTATGGAGGTCTACAAGGAATTGCTTAGGATTATCAATAGAAAGTCTTAAATATTACTGATAAACAAATGATTTCAGCCACCTTCCACAGTAAATTTGCAAAGGAATCTAGATTTAATCCATCTTAGCGCCCGCTATGCTGGACAAGAAGGCTTGGGTTTGATTCCCCGATTTCTTGCTGCGGATAAGAGGCAAAAGCTTGCTTTGGGGTTCATACCATTGATTGGATTCATTAAAGATTATTTTCTTATTCTCATGATCCTTGGGAATGTTTTTCTTACGCTTTTTCTATTCCATACCCCACATGTGGTCCACACCCTGTCCACCCTGTATTTCTCTAATAACTTAGATATTGTTTCATAGTAGTCCTTATCATACTTTCCTGAAGAGAGATGTATGATATTGCAAGGAAGAACAATAATCTTCCCACCGTTGGTTTTTAACAGAAGTCCAAATTCTACAGCATAAAGGTGCCAGCTCCTCTCCAATCTAAAAATATTTTCCTTTAGAGTTTTACCATTGAGTACAAGCACGCACTCGTCTATGTTTTCAACCTCAACAGGTTTCTCTGGTACGGTTACATTTAGATTCTTCCCTGCATTTGCAACTGATCCTATGAGGTTTTCGGTGGGTCTCTTTCTGAATTTTCCAACGCCCACAACCCCATACAGGTTTTTAGGTTCAATAGTGTAGGTTTCGATTTTATCTAGCAAGTCATACAGAATGACATCCTGATGAGCGATAATCACAGTTTCATTATCTGCTATGTAATCTAAAACTGATTCTATGGCGTCCCGAAAATTTTCATACTGGTTTTTTGTGTTATCGATCTTTATGAGATTTTTCTCTGGGATTTGATAATAACACAAGTTGAATATTTCGTTTTTATTAACAATAACAACTATCTTCATTTTGCATTACCTAATTACATTAATAAATAAATGACTAAGTGCATTTAGGCCTTCACACACAAGATAACGAGATTATTTCCTCCATTTATGATTGTATCGGAGTTCACCTCATCTATAAGGTACTTTGCTCTCTCCTTTTCAGCCCAGAGCAGGGTATAGAACCGTATCAAGAGCACGAATGGATACAGGAAGATCTGCCTTGTCTTTGTCCTTTCCTTCTCAAGTGAGAGTATCTTCAGATTATTGCTCTCCAGCATAAATTTCAACATCGGGTATGTCATGGGTGAGTTATGCATCCCCGATGTATCCTTGCCATAAAATGTTTCGAACCTTTCTTGTGTGACAGGTTTGCTGAATGAACCTGTTACTAGGAATTTAAGTCTGCGCTCAATATTCAGGTAATTCGGAGTGGTAAGGACAAGCCTGCCCTTAGGCTTGAGTACCCGCGCAATCTCTCGAATGGCATTGTAGGAGTTCTCTGTATGTTCGATTCCTTCAACACAAGCGACACAATCAAAGGTTTCTGATTCAAAAGGGAATTCTTTATTCATATCGCAGAACTGGGCCTTCAAACCAGGCACATCCATATGTTCAGGGTGTATATCACATGGGGTGACATCATAGCCCATCTTATCCAATACAATAGACAATGCCCCTGTGCCGCATGGTATGTCTATGACCTTTCCGGGTTTGAACCCCTTAAAATATGACATGACCTTCTCGTGCACCCCTTTATTGGCAAGTTGTGCGGGTTCTGCTATCATACTTCCTCCTGTGCGGGTTTATATATAATATATCTCATGAAATATCCAGATATATGGACTTAAGGTCTTCATAATTCTAAATGATGCGAGTTGGATTTTGATCTCCAGGATTCGACCCTGTCACCAGAATCTGTGCAATAGACAACATCTTGGGCAGATGATAATCTCCATATCTTTCTGAAGAGATCTTTTGGCTTATCACCAGTCACTTTTGTATACGCCTTTATGAAGGCCATCCTTATACCCGCAGAGACGTGAGTGGGTATACTGGTGTTTAGTTGGGCCAGGTTTTTAAGACGTCTGCTCTTTGATATATGCCTTGACTGTATGACCCTGTCGGTATCCAGGAATAGAAAATCTATGGAAGGTTGTGAAAGTTTAATGTTACATGCCTTGAGGTCGGCATGGTAGATATTGATAGTATGCATATGCCCGATGAGTTCTCCTAATGCCCTGGCGATATCAATCTTTTGTTTGAAATCCATATGTGCATATTCGTGGTATAAGACCCTGTCGATGTTGGGCAAAGAGAGCGCCTTGGTAATAAGAATACTGGATCTGTCTTTAAATATTACGACCGCCACAGGTGATGGCACCGGGATATTATTAAGATATAGGGTCAACAAACCTTTCCATCCCCTAATGGCATACGGTTTGGTTAGTAGTCTTGACTCTTTGTATGATTTCACACAGTAACCATCTACAATGCTCAGTTGTGTTTTGTCCTGATATTTAAGGATGTTTGTATTATCCAGTATATTTTGTCTATGCCTGGAGATGAGGTCATCTAGATCGATATGATTATTTTTATAAATATATGCCCTGTATGTGTCTGTGGAGATTTCTTCCGAGAAACTGCTCTGCCTTAGGAACCTCATGATAAGCCTTTTTACCATTCGTCTTTTATTCGATAAGGCCGTTTCTCTTATTATTGTCACAAGCTCATCTGCTTTTTTCCGAGGTGATAGCCTTTGGACATATTTTGTGAGGACATCATGTGGGGTATTGTATACACTTGCTACCTGGGCAAACAGTCTTACAATATCGTGATCCCTGATCCTGTGTTTGGGCATTATCTCATAGGCATCTACCAGGACGGGCCTTTGGGATCCATCCAATATAATGTTGCCTGCATGGAGATCTTTGTAAAAAAATCCCTTTTCCAAAAGTGAATATGCCATGTCGATCATGATATTGGCTTGTTCTGTATGAGGGGTGTCAAGAAGGGATTTGGATGGGCTGATAGCCTTGGTGACGAGGGCAGATACATGCCCATGCCTTATGTGATCTACTACATCTGACACCATGATACCTGATCTTTTTAATTTTTCCAGCATACGGGCCTCTTTTAAGGTTTTGGGATAGATCAATGTTCTTAATCGTTGGAATAGGGACGTTGGGTGGTATATCTTTATATACAGGCTAGGGCTATCATCTTTGGTGAGTTTGTATACACTTCTCATATCCTTGTGTTGTACTAAATCCCATTTGTACCCCTTGAACCTGGATTTTATAACGTCCATTGGTTATGATTATCATATTGTCCTAATATATTAAATTCATTTTTACCTTGCTTCTAAGTTCGATAAAAAGAGAATTTATATGAAAAAGAAGTCAGAAGTCAGCTTAAAGAGAAATATAGAATAGATTCAATTCTTAAGGCCTTTGCATAATACCCATATTGTCATTGCGAGCTTTAGCGAAGCAATCTCAAAGTGTCTGCAACCAATGGGATTGCCACGTCGGCCTACGGCCTCCTCGCAATGAATATGCCTGCCTATGCCTCCTGGTCGGGGATCAGGGGTCGGTTTTCGGGGATGGATGTTTTTCTCAGCACGTAAGCATTTTCATCTTTGGTTGTGCCTGCCGCGCAGTCATGGATGTTCATATGGTAAAGATTGATGTGCTAAGATGTATATTTGATTATCACTCAGTTTTCTAGCCTTTGGCTATTAGCCGTTGGCCTTTTTTTTATGTGACCAATTCATCGCTTGCCATATCTTTTTACCCAGGCGTCTATGTTCATTTAATATCTTTTTTAGCATGTCTTCTTCTGTGAGTGGGTTTACGGTGACAGCCCTTAAGACCACAATCTTTCTGGGTGCGTACTTCGTGGACTCCAGGCGTGTTCTGGATACAAAAGAGGTGTCTTCTTCCCTGATCGTTTTATGAAGTTCTATATTGATGTCATTTATAATATTATTTATCTCTGTAATCTCGTCACTATACTTTACTGGGTTTTCTATAATCTCATCCAGCCTCTTCTTTAATTCTTTTGGTACAAAGCGGTAGTTTATAATAAACAGTTCGGGTTTGTTTAAGAGTTCAAAGTGGTGGTCTTTTTTTATCATTTCTACAAAGGTTTTTTGTAGATTAGTTGCATGTTCAAGTATGATATTGTACCCGTCTCTTCCTATAATCTTAAGGGCCGCCCAGGGTTTTAGGCAGGAAAATGGTCGTGATCCTTCTATAGTAAATCTCCCCTGGTCTACAGATCCCTTTCTTATAATATAATCAGATGTATGATAAAGATACAAGGAATCGCGTACATTCTTGAAGAGGCAAATGCCCATAGAGCTAGGTGAATAGAGGAGCTTATGCGCATCAAGGGTTACAGTATCAGCCCTTTCTATACCCCTTAGGAAATCTTTTTCTCTCTTCTTAAGTAAGGCCCCGCCACCCCATGCTGCGTCTACATGATAGTGTGTATCTAGTTCACCAGCAATGTCAGCAAGTTTGTCAAGCGGGTCGATATTACCTGTCTCTGTAGTGCCTGCTATACCAATCAATGCGATAATTTTTGTAGGCAGTCCCTCTTTCTTGTCCTCTTTCTTGATTTTATCTATGGTTCCCCATAGCTTATCTGTATTCATTTTGTTTGTGTATGGGTCTACAGGTACATATATTACATTTTGTTTGCCTATGCCCAGTATAGTCCCTGATTTACATATGGAATAATGCCCGCGCTTTGAAACCAAAAAGATTCCCTGTCTGTAGCCGTAGTATTTTAGTGCATTGATAATGCCTTCTTCTCTTATACCCTTGAATCTTTTCCCATCAGGAGGGAATGCCTTTGCCATGGCTAGAGACAGTGCTGTAAGGTTTGCTATGCTACCATCTGATGTAATATCCCCGAGGGCTATACAGTGGTTTTGGATGTTTGCCTTGTAAAATTCAGCTGACTTATTAAACACAAGTTTATGGATCCAGCACAAGAATTCCCTCTCTACAAATGATGATGCCTTTGCGCTTTCTATCTTTACCTGATTCTGGTTCAGGCTTACAGAGATCATCTCTAAAAGCATCATAAAATAGGGTATGGCAGATGTCATATGCCCTATATAATAGGGGTTTGCTACCTTTACAGAATGCCTTATGATGTTATGTTTGATCTCATCAAGCACATCCCTTATAAGTACAGGTTTTTCAGGTATTTCTATATGGTTGAATATCTCAGCTAATTCTTGCAGGGAGATAGACGAATGAATACCTCCTTTTTCTTTAAAAAAATCGTGAATCATATCCAGGAGGTGGACGCCGAATTCTATAAATCTATCCGGGATGTCCGGCATTATAAACAGCTTTTTCAGGTATTCAGGAGATGACTCAATCTTTTTATGGATGATGCTACTGTCAAGTTTTAGAGACTCCACTTATAAGCCCCCTCTTTATCTTTCATCTGTAGTGCTATATAACATAATTGAATATTAGTGAGAAAGGAGAAAAGTAAACATTTTTATGAATAAGGTGATATATCTTGTGCCCACTCCGATAGGGAATCTTGAGGATATTACCTTTAGGGCCTTGCGTGTGCTAACGTCAGTGGATGTAATCCTCTGTGAGGATACAAGGCATACACTCAAATTATTAAACCACTTTGGGATAAGAAAGCGTTTGCTATCCTTTGAGAAATTCAGTGAAGCCCGCAGGATTAAGGAGATCCTTGAGCTTTTAGATGAAGGAAAATCTGTTGCCATGGTAAGTAACGCAGGTGTTCCTGGAATAAGTGATCCGGGTGTTAGGCTTGTCTCCATTGCTCATGAAATGGGCATCAAGGTAGAGGCATTGCCAGGAGCCTGTGCATTTGTAACTGCTATATCAGGCTCCGGCCTTACAGGCCCAGTTCGCTTTATAGAGTTTTTCCCAAGAAAAAAGGGTCTTGCAAGAAAAGAGATAGCAAGGATGGCTGTATCTGAAGATATTACAATATTCTATGAGTCTCCTGGGAGGATCATAAAGACACTTACGTATATATATGAGACTTTAGATGATCGCAGGGTTTGTGTAGCAAGAGAACTTACAAAGATCTTTGAGGAATATATAATAGGGTCTATACCCGAGGTGATTGCTCGATTGAAAGGCATGAACAATATAGGGGAGGTTACAGTTTTAATTGATGGGATAAAAACAGACAAGTCTTTAGACTCTAGGATAATAGAGGACAGGGCGAGATTCCTGCTTAATGCTGGATATTCGAAGAAGGATGCCCTGGATGTCCTGATTAAGGAAACCGGATCCAGTAGAAACAAGATCTATGAAATGTTACTTGGAATAACCAGTAATAATAAGGAGTAATAGCCTGTGTGTTTCTTCTAAAGTAATTATGTATTTATGTCGATATGTGGGTTATATGGAGGGAAAAGGCAGTGAAAATTAATCCAGAGATAATAAATAATATACACATTATGAAGCAGAGTCAGAAGGCGGATAAGAAGACAGAGGGTGTAGATAAACAACAGCAAAAGGCAGCTGATATAATTTCTTTAGAAAATAAACATGCCTCTAAATCCCGTGTAGATAATGTAGATCAGGCAAAGGCCCTTATGTCCAAGGTGTTAGAGGGTTTGCCATCAAACACATCAGGGTTATATGATCTAAACCTTCAACGCACAATGAATCTCATTCAATAGAGAAGTCCGTTCATAAAAATCAGTCGATAGCCAGAAGAATCCTATAATTGGTTAGGAGCATGCTAGGCCTTTGAGCCTTTTCAACCTCTCCGCAAATATAACCAATGAAACAAATCAGTTCCGTTATCCCATGTGTAAACTATTTTGGTAAGGGTTTTCAACCCTTGATTCTCGACTCTAAGACTCTTTTTGCTCTATATCCAGGGCCTTTATCTTTTCCAGTTCCCTGGTAAGTGTAGGTGTTAGTATCCTGTCCATCTGTGGAGATCTTTTGATGAACATATAATAATCTTCACCGATATACGGCCCATTGATTTCACCCATAAAATGTCTGGCCGCAACATCTGCTATGGCCAGGACAGCAACATTTTTTATCGCATTTGGTGCATACTGCCCTACGTCTCTTAATGGCCAGAACATGGGGTGGTGATGAATCTCTATACACGTACAAAGATTCCCGGGCATATTCCAGCGTCTGGCTAATAGAGCTCCAAGGGTTGCATGGTCTACCCCATAGATTTCAATCTCCCTTCTTAGCCTCTGTCTTGGGTCTTGTGGGAGATCCTCTTGGGGCTGGGATGAAGATTGGATCATCACATTTCTTGCGATATCGTGGAGTATTCCCATGGTAACTGCAGTGCCACCGTGAACACCTATGTTTGACATATTTGCCAGATATGCAGCAATATTGGATGTTATGTTTGCATGAGTCCATTCAGCCTTTAAAGGCTGAATGCCAACCTTTCTAAGCCTTTCTTCTATAACAATCCTGTGGATTTCATTATATCCTAGTACCACAATGGCATTAAAGATATTGTCTATTTTCTGGACAAGTCCATAATATGCAGAGTTTGCTCTCTTTAAGATATACGCAGTAAGGCTCTGATCTGTTGCGATAAGTTGTGCTATCTCTTTCGGTGTGGAATCGGGCTTATTTAACCTGCCGACAAGATTTGTTACCAAAGGGGATATATTTTCTATCTCTTTTAGGGTTTTTACTATCTCATCAGTGGGTTCTATATCTCTCTTTCTCTCAGGCTTCCATTCTAAGTCATAGGTATCTTTCGAAAAATCGATCTTCTCATCAGAAGATATATGAACATAGGTAGATATAGTCTTTTTTGGAGTGACCTTTTTATTTGGTGCCAATAACTTGATGATAAGTATACATGCTGCTATAAAAAGGATTGCATATAAGAGAGCGTTCCATATCTGATAGTCTTCCATGATAGATCTTAATCGGAAATCTCAGACGTAATCTTTAGATATGGGGTTGATAGGAGAAATCCGTCTCAAATGATTCTCTGAAAAGGAAGGGGAGTACGTCTGTGACTTTATCTGCAAATATTATTTCTACATCAATAGAGGTGCCGCTTACTAACTTTTCTATATCCGGTTTATTTTTTTCTGGGAGGATTATATAGGATATACCAGCTCGAATCCCGGCAAGTATCTTCTCCTTTATACCGCCTACCGGCAATACTCTTCCGGACAGGGTTGCCTCCCCGGTGATAGCAACATCTTTCCTTACAGGCACATCTTTTAGTAGAGAGACCAGGGCGGAAAGCATGGCCAGGCCGGCAGACGGCCCATCTTTTGAGATTGCCCCTGCAGGGACATGTATATGAATATCTATCTTCGAGAAGTCAATGTTATTGATCCCAAGTTCCAAGGTATGGCTCTTTATAAAGCCGAGCGCTATTTTGGCGGATTCTTGCATGGTGTTACCCATGTTGCCTGTAAGCTCTAATTTGCCACTACCTGCTACAGATGTTGTCTCTATTATCAATATATCTCCGCCCGCAGGTGTCCAGGCAAGACCTGTGGTTATTCCCACACCATCCTGTTCCATTGCAGATTGCCTGTATCTTGGTGCAGGGCCCAGGTATTCATGGACAGCATCTTTATCTATCACGTCAGGGAGATCTCGGCCTGTAGCCTTTTTTCTTGCAAGCTTTCGGTATATTGCCTCTATCTTTCTTTCTAACTCCCTTACCCCGGCCTCCATGGTATAATTGGCAATCAATAGATCTATGGCATCATCTTCAAATTCAGGGGTGGTGGGAGAGATCCCTGCGGCTATCGCCCTTTTGGACACAAGGTAAAGATTTGCAATATTCATCTTCTCTTTATCAGTATAGCCGGATATCTCGATAACCTCCATCCTGTCAAGCAAGGTTGGCGGTATGGTCTCTGTAGTATTGGCAGTACCGATAAACATTACGTTTGAAAGATCAAAGGGGATTTCCAGATAATTATCCTTGAACGAGAAGTTTTGTTCAGGATCCAATACCTCTAGCAGGGCTGATGCAGGATCTCCCCTGAAATCCTTTCCAAGTTTATCTATCTCATCCAGTATGAATACCGGATTTTTTGTTTTGCTCCGCTGGATCTCTTTTATTATCCTTCCAGGCATGGCCCCAATGTATGTACGTCTGTGACCCCGTATCTCTGCTTCGTCCCTGATTCCTCCTAAGGACACTCGGATATAATGTCGAGAAGTAGCTGATGCTATGCTCTTTCCCAAAGAGGTTTTTCCAACCCCTGGCGGACCGCAGAAGCATAAAATTGATCCCTTTGAGGCCGGGTTTAATTTTTTTACCGCTAAAAACTCAAGTATTCTGTCCTTTACCTCTTTTAGGTCAAAATGGTCTTTATCCAGTATTTTCTGGGCCTTTTCTATATCTAGATCATCCTGAGTAGATGCCTCCCAGGGCAGATCCAGTACAAACTCTATATAGCTTCTGCTTACAGAATATTCCGGCGAGGACGGATACATGTATTTTAACTTATCTATCTCTTTGTGTAGGGTTATCCATGCCTCTTCTGACAGCGGGGTGTGCTCTATCTTTTCCTCTAAATCTTTAATATCTTGTATAAGGGGATTCATTGTTCCTTTGGCAGGCGCCTGAGGGTGTTGATTCCTCTGATTTTGTCTATTCAGATATCCGAATATGAGCTTTATTCTTGCAATGCTGTCAGGTGTATTTAGCAACTTAAGCCTTTCGGAGTACCCGAGATTTAAGCTTTGTGCCACTGCATCTGCAAACTGGCCCGGGTGTTTTATCCTTGTAGCATTGGTTGCCCCGGGCAGTATAAGCCTTATAAGCGCCTTTACTCCCTGAATCAAGCCATCATTTATAAAGTTTTTTTCATATATATCCGGGACATCGGTTACCTCAATAAATCCCTCGGTTTCCATCAAGGGTTCTTTTGCAATGATACGACTTACCCCTTCCAATATGATATTAGGCCCTGAGATCCCTTTTACTATGCATTTCAGACCAATATCATCCATACTTATAGGATGATGGAAGAATATAGCCAGTTCGGATATGTCTGAGATGGGCAGGCTTTTATATTTGTTAATAGTAAGGACAAATCTATGCGAAGGTAAATATATGTTATTTTCTATAACTATTGTAAACATAGCTTGCCCCTCTTTCTTAATTATACACGTTTGTATTTGATGTTCAAGCAGAACTATTGATCAGTTGTCAGCGTTCAGCTGTCAGGGGTCGGTTTATATGAAAATAGGGGTCGGGGATCAGGGGTCAGTTTTCAGGGGTGGATATTTTTCTAAGATCGAGCATGTTTTCATCCTTAGTTGTGAGCGTGGATCGCTCATGCAGGTTTATATGAAAACAGTAACTAGTGAATAGTAAACAGTGAATAGTAAAAAAGGTGTTGAGTTTTGGGTGTTGGGTGATTAAGAATAGTCGAGAGTCGAAAAGACAAAAGAAAAAAATAGTTTTATGGGAAATGTAGGGGCCTCCCTCATCGGCCCCCTTCAAAGGGGGAATTAAAGGGGTGGTACCCCTTCAAAAGGGGAATCCGCCCATCCCGAAAACATTTTCATCTTTGGTTGTGTTTGCCATGCAGGCATGGCGGTTTATAGGGATCGGATTTTAATTATGAATTGGGAATTGGGAATTCAAAATTGCTATGTACCCTGTGAATCACCTAAAGTTAAGGGGAATCCCTTCCGAGAAATGTGATATGGAATATACTGGCAATGCAAACGAGACCAGAGATCATATATTGCATCTCTTATCCAGAGTCACAGATATACTTACGCTTCCAGCAGTTATCAACAGGGTTCTGGAAATAACGTCTGATAGAAATTCCTCAGCTGCAGACTTGACTAGTATCATAGAGGGTGATCCTGCCCTGACAGTCAAGATCCTATCAGTTGCAAATTCTGCATATTATGGATTTATGAGGAAGGTATCCACAGTCAGTCATGCGGTAGTGGTCTTAGGGTTTCATGAGATACAAAACATTGTGCTTAGTATGTCTGTGATCAAATTATTTGACCGCAGGGGTTCAGTGTTCAGGGAAAAGTTGTGGAGACATAGCTTTGCCGTGGGTGTGGCTACAAGAATGATAGCAAATTATTTAAAGCTGAAGATGGATGGGAAATACTTTGTTGGAGGACTCTTGCATGATATAGGGAAGATCTTTCTAGATCAGTATGTGCCAGATGTGTACAATAAACTACTTACAGAGATGGATCTTGAGGATAATATATATACCTATCATAAGCTTGAGGAATCTTTTTGTGGTATGACACATGCTGAAATAGGTGGCAAGCTATTGTCTTCCTGGACGTTTCCATCAGACATAATAGAGGCAGTTGCCTTTCATCACTCTCCAGGACTTTCAAAGGAAGACCCTGCGTTTGTGGCATGCGTACACCTTGCGGATATAATCTGTACGATAAAAGGGATTTCTCCTATAAAAGACAATTCATTTCTCCCTATGGATAAGGATATATTGCAAGTCGTCTATACGCTTAAAGAGAATTTTGATACAGAGGATATTCTTCGCCTGTTATCTCAATTAGATCTAGAGATAGAGCGGCAGAGCGGCTTTGTGGCTACCTTCAAGACATAATAAATCTTTAACTCAAAACTTAAAACTCAAGAAACCTTTTCAAGATGGTGTGGCCTTCTTCAATAAATAATCCAGCCTTTTTTGCATCTTTTTCAGAAAATCTACAGTTATTGTTTCTAGTGTTTCTGCTGTCATATATAGCAAATGGCACAGGATCACTAGAATGTGTCCTTGTGGCTATAGGCGTAGGATGATCAGGCATGAGTAATACTTTAAATGGCAGGTGCTGCGACTCAAGGCCGGTAATGATAGTGCCAACCACCATACGGTCAAATGCCTCTATTGCATCTATCTTTTCCTTAATCAGGCCACCATGGGAGGCTTCATCCGGTGCCTCAACATGTACGTATACCAAATCCGCTCTTGTAAGGGCATCAAGTGCGGCATGGGCCTTGCCTGTATAATTTGTGTCAATCCAACCAGTAGCACCAGGTACATCAATGATTTCCATGCCCCGCAGCATACCAAGCCCTTTTAAAAGATCCACTGCAGAAATCATAGCGCCTTTAATGCCGTACTCCTCTTGCAATGTAGGGATGGTGCATGCTTTCCCTTCTCCCCACGGCCATATAGCAGTTGCCTCTCTCTTGCCTTGTTTTCTACGGTCTATGTTTACCCTATGATCCTTTAATACCGCAGAGGAATCTTGAATCAATCTTTTTAATAGTGCATCTGTTGGCAGGTGCTCTTCTACATATTCTCCGGTTATATCATGGGGGGGTGTGGTTTTTAGTTTGCCCTTTGTACTACTATTATAACCTTTTATTACCATTAAATGCCTATACTCTATACCATGATATAATCTTATTTCCGGATTTTGTTTCAGACTATCCTTTAGTGCATCTATAAGTTCACGTGCCTCTTGTGAGGATATATGCCCGGCACAGTAATCCTCCATAATAAGGCCGGTTTCTTTTTGTGCCAGTGTTACCAGATTTATACGGAATGCCAGATCGCCTTCTTCAAGATCCACCCCCATGCTTACTGCCTCGATTGGTGCCCTTCCAGTGTAATATATGTTTGGATCCAGACCCAGGACCGACATGTTTGCAATATCACTTCCCGGTGGGAATCCCGGCTTTACAGTCCTTACCAATCCCAAGGTTCCCCTTGATGTAAGTCTATCCATGTGTGGAGTGTGTGCTACTTCCAAAGGGGTCTTGTCGGATAGCTCTTTTATAGGGTTATCTGCCATTCCGTCTCCAAGCAGGATAATATTTTTCAATATGTCTTCCCCTCGCTTTTAATTAAGGCTGAAACCTTTTCTACAGGTGTCCATATATGGTTTGATATTATTATGTCACCGGTTAAATAATTGACCTTTTTCTTCTTTTTAACTCGATCTCTTTCCTGTAGTAACCAGGCTATACCTGTAAAATCTCCTGCCGCCTCTATCCCTGGAGAGGAGCTTGCAGTCCGGATCTCTTCTTCTGTCACGAATTCAAGGATGCCGCCTGTTGAATCTCTGATCCTTGAGATTTCTCTGGTTATATCAACAGGTTCGTCTTGTGCATAAACCCCCACCATTAAAGGGAATCTTTTTATACAACCCTCGCTCAACAGTTCTCCATAGCCTCTGGCTATACCGATGTATATAGCCTGATTGATAAAGTGAAATATGTGGATATCAGGTGCATGTCCAAGGGCAGATGCAACCTCTTTTGCAATGTCTGCATAGGCCTCTACCTGATATGGTCTGGTCTCATTTATGACCCCCACATTGTCTCTTTTTACCAGGCTCTTAATGTCAACGTCCTGTATAGGTCGTAATGTATCTATGTGATCATTTAGAGAGAACAGCTTGCCTTTGCGTTGGACGATAAATTCTTTGATGCCTTCTAAACTAAGCCCACGGATTGCAGAACACACCCCCCTCAACCACAAGTCCTCTGTATGGATATATACAGCGGAGTTTCCTTCACAAAGGTTTTCTACTTTGATTAGATCTATTTTAGGTTGCATTTTTATTATCTTTGATGTCCTTGTTTTCCACCCGAATAACTACAGGCCTCTCATGTACCTCTTTAAAAGATGCTATTTCTTTTATAGCAGCTTTGATGTTCGACTCCTTGGCTTCATGGGTAAGGATCACTACAGGCACAAAACCTTTCTGCTTTCTGCCCTTTTGTATTACAGATACTATACTGATATTTCTTTTACCAAGGACCCCTGATATTTTTGCCAGAACACCAGGCCTGTCAATGGCATTTATCCTTAAATAATAGTTTGATGTAATATCTTCGATGGGTATGATTTCTCTTTTCATAGGCAGGTTATCTCTATACCCAAGATATGGAATACGTCCATATATCCCTGATTGGACATTGCGTCCTATATCAGCAATATCCCCAACTACAGCAGATGCAGTTGGCATCATGCCTGCTCCCCTGCCGTAATAGAGGGTAGAGTCTACTATGTCACCCCGCACATAAACCGCATTGAATGCTCCGTCTACCTTGGAAAGCAGGTAATTAAATGGTATCAAGGTAGGATGCACTCTTGCCTCCACCTGTTTGCCTCTATCTATAGCAAGGGCCAATAGTTTTACCTTATATCCCAACTCTTTGGCAAAGGCTATGTCAAGGGGATCTATCTCTGATATGCCCTCTACATATATCTTATTCATGGCAGCACGTATACCATATGCCATACTTACGATAATGGCAAGCTTGTGAGCAGAATCAGTGCCATCTATATCAAGTGTTGGATCTGCTTCTGCATAACCCAGGTCTTGTGCCTTTTTTAGCGCACTGCCAAAGGCAGATTCATTTTCTGTCATTTCTGTGAGTATATAGTTACATGTGCCGTTTAGTATTCCATAGATAAAGGTATAATTATTGGATATAAGGGCCTCTCTCAAGGTCTTTATGATAGGTATACCTCCACCTACAGCCGCCTCAAAATAAAGGTCTCTTTTATTTATCTTTGCCTCATCAAACAGCTCTTCTCCATATGATGCAAGCAGGGCCTTGTTTGCGGTGACCACATGTTTTCCAGACCTTAGGGCATTTATGATAAATTGCTTTGCAGGTTTAATTCCTCCGATGAGTTCTACAATGATATCTATTTCAGGGTCTTTTATAACAGAAGCAACATCTGTGGTAAGCATGCCTGAAGGGATATCTATTCCTCTATCGGTAGTAATATCCAGATCGGCTATCTTTTTTAAGACAAGAGAAAAACCCAGCCTTTGATCAAGCACCTCTTTGTTATTAAGCAGGGTTTTTACTACCCCTGTTCCTATTGTGCCTAGCCCCAATAGCCCTATCTTTATATCTCGCATGATTACTCCTTAACTAAGAATTTTTCTTATACCACGGACAGTCTGTCTGATCCTGTGTTCGTTTTCAACGAGGGCAAATCGTATGTAGCCTTCACCATGGTCTCCAAACCCTATTCCGGGAGAGACTGCAACCTCTGCCTTTTCTAAGAGTAGTTTCGAAAACTCCAATGAACCCATGGCCTTGTATCTTTCCGGTATGGGTGCCCATACGAACATGGTGGCCTTCGGTCTTCTTATATTCCAACCCGCCTTTGAAAGCCCAGAGCATAGGGTGTCACGTCTTCTTTGATATTTGTGTGCTATCCCTGAAACACAGTCCTGGTTTCCATTTAAGGCTATGATAGATGCGATCTGTACGGGCTGAAATATTCCATAGTCAAGGTAGCTCTTTATGCGGGAAAGGGCATGAATGGCTTGCCTGTTGCCAGCCGCAAAACCTACACGCCACCCAGGCATACTATAGCTCTTTGACATGGAGAAAAATTCCACTGCTATATCCTTTGCGCCTGGGACCTGCATGATACTTGGTGCTCTGTAGTCATCAAAGCACAGGTCTGCATATGCAAAATCATGGATTATAAATATGTTATGTTCTTTCGCAAATGCTATTATCTTTTCAAAGAACCGGACATCTACTGTCATGGTGGTGGGGTTATGAGGGAAAGACAGGATTATGAGCTTTGGTTGCGGCCAGGTCTCTCGGGTTGCTGTAAGCAGGTCATCAAAAAAATTCCGGTCTTCAGATAAAGGGATACCTCTGACATTACCACCTGCCAGAACCGTTGCATAGGTATGTATGGGGTAGGTAGGGTTTGGCACGAATACCACATCTCCCGATGTGATCATAGACAGTATCATATGAGAAAATCCCTCTTTTACTCCGATGGTCACGATTGTCTCTGTATCAGGATCGATATCAACATCGTAGTTTCTCTTATACCAGTTAGATATAGCCAAGCGGAGTTTGTATATACCCCTTGATGAAGAATAGCGATAATTTTTGGGATTTTGTGTGGCTTGTATTACCTTTTTTACTATATGCACCGGGGTAGGGATATCAGGATTTCCCATACCCGGGTCTATAATATCCCTTCCTTGCCTCCTCGCCTTCATTTTTAGCTCATCTATTTCTGCGAAAATATAAGGGGGAAGTCTGTTTATTCTAGTAAACTCCATTTTTTATCGTCCTATTTAGTGTCTCTTTCATTTTTATTTATCGCTTCCAATGCCTCTTTTGCATGGTAAGAACTCCTCACAAAAGGGCCTGAGATAACATACCTTATGCCCATGGTTTTGGCAAGCCCTGTCCACTCTTCAAACCAGGGAGGTGGCCAGTATTGTTTGACGGGAATATTCTTTTTTGATGGCCTCATATATTGACCGATGGTTACGATATCGAGGCCTACCTCGCTCAGTGATCCAAGCAGGCCCTCTATCTCTTTTTCATCTTCACCCAGGCCCACCATAAACCCGGATTTTATTATCATATTGGGTGAGATGACCCGTGCCATTTTCAAGAGATTAAGGCTTCTATCTAAGTCTGCGCCTGGCCTTATATCGGGGTGAAGCCTCCTGATTATCTCGACATTGTGGTTAAACACATCAGGCCTGGCATCGAGTACAACCTTCAAGAGGTCTTCATTTCCTGAAAAATCAGGGGTTAGTACCTCAATAGTGGCATCAGGTACCCTCTTTCTTATTTCAGCAATGGTCTTTGCAAATGCATGAGCACCCCTGTCAGGCAGGTCATCTCTGGTTACAGAGGTGATGACAACGTGCTTTAGTCCCAACTGCGCTGCAGCAGTTGCAACACGGGCTGGTTCTTTCCAGTCAACAGGTCCTGGACGGCCTTTTTTTATGGAGCAGAACCTACAGGCCCTGGTGCATATGTTTCCCAAGATCAGAAATGTTGCCCTGCGCTTGCTAAAACACTCTGTTATATTGGGGCATCTGGCTTCTTCGCAAACCGTAGAGAGTGAGGCCTTTCTCAGCTTTTTTTTTACCTCTCTTAATTCATACAGGTCTTTATTCTTCTTCAGCCAGTTCGGCAGCCTGTTCTTCATCAGCTTCTTCTTGTCTTGAGGTATCTTCCAGGCGTTCTTGATATTGTCTTTCCAGTTCCAAGATCCTTTCTTCTGCAAGCTTTTTTCGGGTAAGCGCGTCACTTCTTGCTACCATGGAGTAGATAAAGGCTATGATTGCCCCGATTAAGAATGATAAAGATAATATCAAGTATAATGGGCACCCCTGGGTGGCATAACCAAAAAATTTGATTGTTGCTGGTTGCTGGTTTGATATGCCGAATAGAATTCCAGCTACGATTACTATTATAAGAAGTAGTGCCTTTATGTATCTCAAGGAAGTCCTCCTTTAATTTTATCTCGGGTTTGCTTGATATGTTCGGAGATCATGTGGATATCTGCGAGTACAGGCATAAAATTGGTATCTCCCTCCCATCTTGGGACTATATGGATGTGAATGTGTGTCTTAACACCAGCACCTGCAACTGAGCCTTCATTGCATCCGATATTGAACCCGTGAGGCTTCATAGTGGTCTTTATAGCAGAGACAATCTCTTTTATCATAGACGTAATTTCTACAGACTCATCCTCATTCAGGTCTTCAATGGCTGCTGTATGCCTGTAAGGTGCTATCATGCAGTGTCCGGTTGTGTACGGGTATCTATTCATTATGGAAAAACAGAATTCCCCCTTTTTTAATATTAGAGGGTCATCCATCTTTATTGCCTCACAGAAAATACAGTCCTTATTTTCTGAGTTTAAGATATAATCTACTCTCCATGGCGCCCATATGTTTTTCATATCTTTATGATCTTTCCTTCTATTTCTTTATCATTTATTTCTATTATACCTATAGAATTGTCCTTTGTAAATCGATTGTCTGTGGGCGAGCCTGGATTAAAGAAAAACACACCATCTTCTGTACCTGAAAATGCCTGATGTGTGTGTCCGTAAATGATAGCATTCACCTCGTTAAACTCCTTCCTTATTCGTGCCCTCATTCCATACGGGTCAGCCCATCCATGGATAATCCCGATCCGGACAGCTTCTATCTCAATGGACTGTTTTAAAGGAAATCTGTCTGAGACCTCCGGATAGTCCATATTGCCGGAGACTGCAATGATATCCTTGCCTGCCTCATAGAATATATCTAAGACGCAGAGTCTTACCATATCACCTGCATGGATTATCAGGTCTACATCAAAAAAATATTTAGAGACAATCTCTTCAATCGAATCAGTCGGTTTCTTTAAATGTGTATCTGATATTACGCCTATCTTTTTCATATGTTATTTAGAGAACATACCAGGCGATATTTTTCAACAGGAAATGGGTAAATCATTATATTGCAATAGGGGACAGCAGGTAAGGGGGCAAGGCTCAACATCTGACATTGGGTGAGGGATGAAAAAGGGGACATCCATAAACATATAAACCACCATGCCTGCAGGGCAGGCACAACTAAGCATGAAAATGCTTTCGGGATGGGGGTTTTCTCGCTTACTTTTTATCGCTCTTTGATACATCCTTTGGCTCACTTACGGGCGCTGTCTAACTCACCTGCCTAAAGGCAGGCTTTAGACAAGAGGGAGCGATTCCCCTTTGAAGGGGTCAGGGTGTTGTTAACCTTTTTGCACAGGGTTTGCCTGTCATTGCGAGGAGGCCGCAGGCCGACGCGGCAATCCCGTTGGTTGCAGGCCTTTTTGAGATTCTTCACTTCGCTCAGACCCCACACTTCGTGTGGGTCCCCGGTTTGTCTTCGCTAAAGCTCGCAATGACATAGTGTATATTATTTTCCGCAATGACAATATGGGTATTATGCAAAGGGTTCAAGGCCGATGAGGGCAAAAGGTCCCTACATTTCCCATAAAATTATTTTCTTATATTTTGTCTTTTCGACTCTCGACTATTCTTAATCACCCAACACTCAAAACCCAAAACTCAACACCTTTTTTTCTCCCCGGTTAGCCTCTCATCACCCCTATAAATCTTTCCAGTTTGCCCTTTTCTGTGAGGACCTTTGCTGCCATGTCTTTGAGTGTAGCAGGTATCTCTGGAATCTCAGGCCTTTTTATAAGCGTTATGGCATCTACGGGACATTTGGTTTCACAGAGACCGCATCCTATGCATTTCTCCTTATTTATATATGCAATGTCGTCTTCTACCCTTATAGCTTCCATCGGACAGCGTTCATCTGCACATATTCCACACCCAATACACAGATCAGCATCTACCTGGGCGAGGAAAGAGCTGGTGAGAAATGCGTGCGGGAGGTTGAGCTGCGTCTTTCCGCGCAGAATAGTACAGCAGCAGGGGCAGCAGTTGCATATGAGGGTGGCCCTGTCTGTGCTGTTATTGGTCGTGTGAACCAGTCCGGCCTCTTCAGCCCTCTTTAACACAGCAAAGGCCTCCTCCTTTGTGATCTCACGGGCACGCTCACGCTGGACAAGAAATTTTGCCGGAGAACCGAATATTAGGCAGACATCTATTGGCCTGTCGCACGCACCTACGCTTACCCTGCATGCACAATTTGTAACAGCGATATATGTCTGCTGTTCTATAAGTTCTGAAGCACTCTCGTATGGAAGCACTTCGGTCTGAGCTTCCAGATCTCTTTCCACCGGCACAACCCGCATCATCGGGGTGGGATCTCCGGCAAATGCCTTGCCTAGCCCATCTCCATGATACTCCTGCCACAGCTGGGCAAGTTTTTCATGGAATGGCGTGCCGCCTCCCTGCATGAATGGAAATTCAAACAGGCCCGGTATGGTGGGCAAAAGACCGTAATATTTTAGGCCATCTTTCTCCTGGGAGAAAATGATAACCTTATCTGCCATGGCCTCCAGCCTCTTCTCAGCCTCCTGCACGGTGAGGCCGATAGCCTCTGCGATTTCATTTACAGGTTTTGGCGAAAAATTCATGTGAAGTGCTATCTTCACCTCGTCAGGCGTGAAAAGGATATGGAGTATCTCATCAAAAGCCCTGGATCTTGGAGCACCCGACGGGTGAGAGTCAAGTATCTGCCGTAATTTCTCGTAATTATCCATGTTATCCCCCTTAAATAGGTAAAAATTTATTATACCATATTTTGACGGTTTCGCAAAAAGTCCATTATACCCCTTAACCGTCATTCCGTCCCGGGGTGGAGTCCGGGATGACGGCTAAGCCGGAATCCAGTCTTTTCAAGTAGTTGCAGATCATCTGGACTCCTCCCGGACTCGATCCGGGATCTACCGGAGTGACGACTTTTTGCGAGTTCATCATATTTTTTCTCTTTAATAAATTCATTATCCAGGCTTGGCCACAAGAGTTTCTTTTTTTCAGGTTGTTAATGATGTTTTAGCGGCCTTATTATCCGCTCTTTACTGGCAGTTGACATCTGAAGGGAAAAAAAGAATACTATATACCACATTAAAGATTAAGGAGAAGGTTTCTATGGGTAATGATACTTTTCAAACTAAAACCCTTACCAGGGATTATCAGTCTTTGTGTCAAAACCACTTGCATGTGCTCGATGTGATGGTAACCAGGAGGTCCTGGCGTAGATATCAGGAGTGGACCATTACCTCTGATCTCCGATCTCAATTAGAAGCATTTATCACTCGCGCAAAACATCTAAGAGGATGCCCGGATGATGACCTCATTCTTGTGACGGATAAGAGCCGTTTACCTGAATCATTTCAAGCGGCCTACAAGGGATTCACAGGAAAGATAAACCCATGGCTTCCAAAGTCTTCAGCAGCAGGTTTTCTGGCCCTGGCTATATCAGGACAAGCCCGGCACAAAGACAGGCCACTTGCCTATGCCCTTCCTGCAATGGTTGCTCAGGATACAGCCCTTTGGCTAACGGAAAATGGATTGGGTTCAGTGTGGCTGGCTGGGCTCAATGCAAAGCAGATGGCCAAATCCCTCAGGCTGCCTCCTGATAAAGTGGTGCCCGCGATCCTTATGTTTGGGAAAACAGGATTGAAGCCACAGGGGTTTAATATAGATAACATCCTCTATAAGACGCTGTCTCGCAAAAGGAAAAATTTGCACCAGATTGTGTATCAGGATTTTTATGGGAAAACATTCCATATCCCAGGGAGCCTGTCTCAAACCTTGAGCGTAAAGCCACTCACTATTGCTGAGAGCATGGATGCTTTAACCAGATGGGATGAAGATACATCACCGGGAGATATATCCCAGTTAGAATGGGAGATCTTAGCTGAATCGGCTCGAATCGCTCCATCCGGGGCAAACAGGCAGCAGTGGAAGTTTATATTAATCAAGGATAAGGCCCTTCATGCGGAATTGGGGAGGCTCTTAAATGAAACCCGGGCATTCAGCGGTATAATAGCTTGCTTGGGGAAGCCAGGTTCATTTGAGGAAATGACCCTGGAACGTCCCTTCTGGATGATAGATCTTCCCATTGCGATGTCTCACATCAGTATCATGGCTGGCGCTTTAGATCTTTCATCAAAGGTGTATCTTGATATCCCGGAGGCAGATATTAACGCAGTGTTAAAATTAGATCCAACCTGGCGAACAGTCGGTCTTATTGGGCTGAAGCAAAGAGGGTAAAATCATGGAGGAAAAAGAGAGAACAGTTCGAGTGGCGGCGGTACAAATGGAGTCGAAGAACGGTCTTATCGAGACCAATCTCGGGACTGCTACGCGCTTGGTCGATCAAGCCGCGCAAAAGGGAGCCAGGATTATTATACTTCCCGAGTTCATGCCCACAGGCTATATATTCACCACGGCCATATGGGACGGTGCAGAACCAAAAGAAGGGCCGACCGTCAAGTGGCTCAAGGAAGGATCCAAAAGGCTGGGCGTCTGGTTGGGAACGAGCTTTCTTGAAGCCGACGGCGAGGATTTTTTCAACACATTTGTTTTAACGACCCCCGAAGGAAAAGAAGCCGGACGGGTGAGAAAACAAACACCGGCGGTATTTGAGGCATACTTCACCAAGGGAGATGCAGGCTCACACGTGATACACACCGAACTCGGCAATATAGGAGTGGGCATCTGTTACGAGAACCAACTGGCTTATATACCGCAGATGATGTACAAGCAGTCAGTAGATCTGTTGCTTATGCCCCATTCGGCTCCGACACCGACGCCAAGCGTTTTATTCCCTCGCAAATACGCCGAAATCTGGAATAATATGTTAAGGGAATTAGCTCCACACTATGCGCGCCTTCTTGGAGTGCCCGCGATCATGATTAACAAATGCGGCCCTTGGCAAACTCCGGCACCGGGAATGCCTTTTCTGCCTCAGAATTCCAGCTTCCCCGGATTGTCGACCATCGCCGATTCGGACGGAACCGTTAAGGCGCAGCTTGGCGGCGAGCAGGGAGTCATCATTGCAGATGTCAAGCTTGATCCATCTCGTAAGACCCATACACAGCCTCAATGCCAAGGCCGATGGGCGATGAAACTTCCCTGGCCAATACATCTATGGCCTGCAGTAGAAGCCATCGGGAGCATATGGTACACGCTCAGCTCCGAGCGTAAGAAACGAGCTCGCGAAATATTACCGAGCGGATGACGAGGCAAAACATCAAGGCTTGTCTTTTCAGATGCTGTGGCGAAAGCATGGGTCAGGTCTTAAAATTTTCCCACCCTCTGGTATCCCGCAAAAGAAATTGTTTTTACTTCAGTATCTGTTGCTGCTGCAATCGTGGGGAGCAGGACATTCTTGAATCGCAAACCAAACAAGATTGACTATATTCTGATCGGGTTTGTTGGGGGATGCATGTTATTGCCAGTACTGGCAAGCCAGATATGGTATATCAATAAATAAAAAAGAGATGAGATTTAACCCCTGAAGACTGCCACCTGTAGTACCAAGTTGCACTCAATCAAGTACTTATCAAAATTGTCATTGCGAGCTTTAGCGAAGCAATCTAAAGGTTGAGATTGCCACGTCGCTAAAGCTCCTCGCAATGACTTGATTGCAATTTGGTGTATACTGATCCTAATTTTGTGTTGTATATTCTCCTTATCGATTCTATATTTGATAGAATATGATAGATTCCGACCTTACCTATTATAAACATCGCTTTATAAGACTAAAACTCGCCCCAAAAGGAGATACTGGCCCAATATGGTTAAATGATGTGTGTCCCAATCTGGGCTCATATGTGGCAGAGAAGAATCCTTGTACGGCAAATATACAGATTCAATCGATCTCTGCTCATAGATATAATGTCTCTATAAATACTGATCAAGGACAAACCCTTAAGATGAGCCTGTTTTCAGGTGTGATTAAAAACTTGAAAATCCAGAGCCCTCATAAAGAGACATTCTATGGCCTTGGAATGGATTTCAGGGCATTTGGGAAAGACAAAGGGATATTTTACCTGAAAAACTCTGAATCCCCCTATATCCTCCAGAGGTTTCTTACGTATTCAAGTATGCCTATACTTTTGAGTAGCCACTCATGGGCTATCTTCCTACTTAATGCCCACCCTGCGATCTGGAGACTTAACGGGCCTTCAGGTAAGGTATCTATTACCTGGAAAGATGGAGCGGCTGATATAATCCTGTTTTGGGGCAACAATCTAAAGGACATTATAAGTAATATAACCCTTATCTGTGGCAGGCCGGGAATCCCTCCCAGATGGGCCTTTGGGCTATGGCATACAAGTTACCCTGTAGAGGAGCAGGGGGAAACCCTTTCATACCTCAAGAGATTCAGGTCACATGGGATACCTCTTGATGTAGAGATTCTGGATTACCACTGGGAGGAGCGATTTCATAACTTTAAATGGAACAAGAAATATTTCCATAGGCCAGGGGCCTTTATAGATGCCCTTCATAAAATGGGCATTAGGCTAGGGTTGATTTATACCCCGTTCATTAATAAGAAAGATAATTATTTGACAAGGTTGAGGAATCACCTCATAGTGGGGAGGAATTTTCCTGAAGATCTCTCCTATATGACAAATCTTTCTGATAAGGCCCTTTATGGGATTGCAAGGGCGCACAATTATTTTATTCACCCAAATGTAAGCTGGTGGTTTGGGAAAGGAGGTATGATAGATTTTACCAATAAAAGGGCAGCCGATTTCTGGTTTAACCTCTCAAGGCACCTCTTAGATGACGGTGTAGACTTTTTCAAGAACGATGATGGAGAATATCTACCAAAAGGGGCAAAAAGCGCTATAGGCCTTGATAGCAAAGAACATCATAATATCTACGGGTTTTATTATTCTAAGGCCATCTACGAGAGGCTCGAAGATTATTTAAAGCACAGGGCTTTAGTCTATGCGCGCTGTGTATGGGCTGGGGCTCAGAGGTATCCAGGTATATTCATGGGCGATCAAAAGGCAACATTTGAAGGCATGCAAACATCTCTCAATGCAGGGCTTAACTTGAGCATGCTGGGTTTCTCTTATTGGGGGGCGGATATATACGGCCTTTCCGGCGAACCCAGCAAGGATGTTCATAGAAGGTATATCCAGTATGCCGTCTTTACTCCTATAGCCCGTTATTTTTCCTCGCCATTTTCAAAAAAGCGAGATCCTTGGGCATGGGGCAAGAAGAATGAAGATAATTTTAAAATATATGTACAACTTAGATATATGCTTATCCCTCATTATTATTCTTGTGCATACATCGCCCATACTACAGGTATACCCATTATAAGGCCTTTTGTACTCGAATATCCAGATGATGAAAACTCATTTTTTATATCCGATCAGTTCTTCATAGGAAAAGAGATTATGGTTGCCCCGTACATGAATAGTTCAGACAAAAGACAAGTATATTTACCTGAAGGTGAATGGATAGATGTAAGAGATTTACATATGGTAATTGGTCCCAAATCTATAGAATACTCTAGTGACCAGTTGCCTGTGTTTGTAAAGCATGGGGCTATTCTTGCCCTTAGAAGGCCCGCACCTTTTCTTCAAGTTAATAGATATATTGATTCCATGGAAATTTATTGCTTTTTGAAAGATGAGTATACCTACCTTCTTTATGATGATGACGGCATCTCCTTGGATTATAAAGATGAAGGCTTTTGTCTGCAAAGGATATATTACAAAAACACTAATGATTATATAGAGCTGTCTATGAAAAGGCAATCAGGCTCAATAAACATTACTAGGGATTACAAGATAACCTTCTTCTTTATCAACAAGTTTTCTAGCCTTAAAAGCAGTATAAAAGATATCATTTATAATTATGACGAGGCTAATGCGATCTTAGAGCTAAGATTCAAATCGTGTTCATCTATTCCTCTCGAGATAAGGATATTAAAGGCGTAAGGGTTAAAGTCTTGTGGGTATAGGCTGGGGTACGAAAGTTTCTATAAAAGAATGCGTGGATGCGTGCAACCAGAAAGCCATAAGTATGGTCGAAAACCCGGCTTACAAGCCACTATCTAAAGATTTTGACAGGCTTGGGTTGAAGATCCTGCCTTATGGTATCCTGTCCGCACACATTGCACAGTGGTTCGCATGGCCCCCGGCGGGGGGTGATGACAGGGCTCAAAAGGGCAGTAAATCCTGCCCTCATACCAATAGACTGCAACGTATTTGTTGGGCATGCCTTCATGCACTCACCGCACCGTATACATCGGGCAAGAAATTCATCTTCAGGAAGCGCCCCAGGCGGGCGTATCACACTGGGATCAGTGATCTTGCCCGGAGAGTTTCCTCCTGTGAAATAATTCAGGCCTGTAAGTGTGACAATCGCTGCTGCTACGCCCGAGAGCCCAGAGCAGATCAGCGCGCGGCGTTCCTGGGAAAAGATATTTACAGGCCGGTCTGTCTTTAGATTTGGCCCGGCAAACACAACGGCCCTGGCTGGACAGATACGCACACAGGTTTCACATACAATACATTCCGAATAATCTGTCATAAAAGGATCTTCCGGGATTGCATCCATAGGGCAGTTTTGCTGGCACAGCCCGCAGGAATTGCATCCTTGGGAGACCTTTCTTCTCATAAGCGGCTTTAAAGAAAAGAGTGCAAAAAAGGCACCTGCAGGGCAAAGGTACCGGCACCAGAAACGGGGCGAGATGATGGCACACGCACATATGCCTATGAAGAGAAAAACAGTAAACCATTGCAGGGCAAAACGGGGTGTGGCCACCTCCGCATACGCTAGTGCAGGTATGTCGAGATACCGTGCTACAGGACGAATCATAGACAAGCCAGCATCACCCAGGAGCATTGCAAAGGGATATATAATAAGACCATAGAAGCGGGTGATCAAAGAAATAGGAGAGGCAAGGAATACAAAGGATACTCCAACAAGAGCAGCCCCGAGTATGAAAAGAAGAATCTGGTATTTGATGGTTTTAAGAGATCGGGGTAATGCCCTGGGGCTACGGTTCTTTTTGCCCTTGGACAGTATAAGCCTGTCGGTGAGATCAATGGTGGTGCCCATTGGGCAGATAGTAGAGCAGAAGAAACGGCCCAAGGCAGCCGTGAGGGCAAGTATGAGTGCAGCAAGCAGCAGAGAGGTAACCGCAGCACGGGCACTCAGCCAGGTTCCAAGAAAGATAACAGGGTCCAGCCTCAAGAACAGGTCAACAGGTATAGGAGATATGAGTGGGAACGCAGCGAGGAGCATAAGGACAATAAAGAAAGCAAGGCTTAGTGCCTGGATTACGCGCTGAAAGGGCATCACACCTCGACTTTCTTTTTCGTAAGGGTTTGGATATCCATGCGGCCAAGTCCCCGCTCATGAGCGAGACGTATATGCTTTACCTGCCTGGGCTCTAAGCGCTGTCCGTACCACTGAAACATATGAACTGCTTGGGCGTCTGCTGCAACCATGTCACGGGAGGCAATTACAGTATTCATGTGAAGCACCTTACCGGGCCCGCCCGGCCCATTTGTGCTGAGCACGTTGGTGGCATCTATCACCACTAAATGGGGCTTAAGCAGGGTGCATAGATCGACAATGGCCTCACTGAGGTCGTATCTCCAGTGCATTATGGAACGGTTCCAGATAAGTCCCATCATTCCTTTCATGGACAGGCTCACCCCGGTGCTGCTGTGAGTCTTGGCAACAGGAGCTGCGATGAGCGCATCAGCGTCTAGCACATCTTTCATGACATCAGTCTTCTTGAATTTTATCCCACCCGGGATGTGAACCGCTTTGTAAAAGTCTTTGTTAGAAAGTGCATGAACAATATCGCCATTGAAGATCCGGCAGGCTTGTCTTACGCCCTCGATGCAGGGATCTCCTCGGTGAAGTGTGTGGTCAAGGACTCGTATCTTCAGGGCACCTGCTTCCTTGCACAGGGCCACGAGCTCTCTTACCACCTCAGGATGGGTATTAGTTGCAGCGTCCGGGTCGTAGGCAAAACTCATATTGGGCTTAATCACCACCTTGTTGCCGGGCTTTACAAAGGCCTTTATGCCCCCCAAAAGTCCTATTGCAGCTCGTGTCGCAGGCCCCGGAGCACCTCTGGCAATCCCTATATCAGGGATACCTGGGGCTGCAAGTAGTCTGGATGGTATGAGTCCGCATGAACCAACAGCAAGCAACAGGGCACCTTTCACGTGTGTCTTTAAGAATTCTCTGCGGTCTACATATTTTTCTGCCAACAGTTGCCATCTAAGGAGTGATTCAAGAAAAGGATTTTCATTCATGCACACTCACCTTAAAAAAATGTTCTGGATTTTCAGAAACTACATTTACCCTTATAAGGGAAAGATGATCATTTTTCCAGAAGGAGTTTAAATCTTTTATATGAAAAAGATATTTATATGGTTTCATTGGTTTTATTAGTTTATGTGAAGACAGGCACAAAGGAAAATAGGCACAAAGCATTGTAGGGGCCTTTTGCCCTCATCGGCCCGCTTAGGGGAAATATGCACCACAGAGATAGAATTTATATGAAAACGTTATATTTTCATCCTTGGTTGTGAGCGCGAAGTGCTCATGCGCGTTTATATGAAAAACATTTGTCCGTGGTTTATTTGTCAGTAGTTTGTGGTATATTGGAAGGTGATCATTCTATCTGGTGGTTTTACAACGGACAACGGACTACTGACAAGTATAAGTACAGAACTAAAAGACCGCTCAGGGCTAAATATATTTTCATCCTTAGTTGTGGCCGGAAAGGCCATGGGGGTTTATAAGGATGATGATAAAAGTATTGAATGTTGAGACATGAACCCCTGAAGACGCTAAAGAAAGGAGACTGAAAATGTCAGAACTTAAAGAATTGGCTTTCTTAGATGCTTTATCTCAAGCCGAATTGGTACGCCGGAAAGAGGTTCAACCAATCGAGTTGGTGGAAGCTGCCATTGAGCGTATTGAGCGTGTGAACCCAACTCTGAATGCGATTATTACCACGATATATGATCAAGCACGCGAGGCCGCCAAGGGCGATCTGCCGGATGGCCCCTTTGCAGGGGTGCCGTTTCTTCTTAAAGACATGCTTGCGGCGTGCAAAGGTTTACGCATGACTCTTGGATCGAATCTTTTGCGTGATTATGTGCCCAATCGCGACAGTGAGATTGTAAGAAGGATAAAGCGCTCAGGATTGATCATTCTTGGGAGGACAAATGTTCCGGAGTTTGGGCTACTTCCGACAACAGAGCCTGAGCTTTTCGGCCCGTGCCGCAATCCATGGAATACACAAAGGACTCCTGGCGGTTCAAGCGGGGGCTCGGCATCTGCTGTGGCTGCAGGGCTTGTTCCTATGGCACATGGCAGCGACGGTGGCGGTTCGATTCGAATTCCAGCTTCATGCTGTGGGTTGTTTGGCCTCAAGCTTACCAGGGCAAGGAATCCGCTCGGGCCTGATTTCGGAGAAATTTGGGGTGGGCTGGTTGCAGAACATGCGCTCACCCGTACGGTACGGGACAGCGCTGCCTTGCTGTATGTCACCGCTGGTCCTGATGTGGGTGATCCGTACTGGGCACCGCCACCAAAACGGCCTTTTTTGGAGGAAGTGGGCGCTGATCCTGGCAAACTTCGTATCGCCTTTACAACAGAAGCTGATGTTCAAATTCATGAAGACTGTATTAAAGCGGTTCACGAGGCAGCCGAATTATGCAGCAGCCTTGGTCATGAGGTTGAAGAGGCCGCTCCCAGGCTGGATATTAACACTAGGCAGATAAAACAGGCATACGCTGTCATTGTAGCGGCAGGAACCGCGTCGACCCTCAAGGTATTAAGTGCTACCAAGGATCAGGTCGGACCACTGGGTTGGGCTTTATACGAAATGGCGAATAAGATTGACGCAGCGGATTATATCCTGGCCATACAAACCTTCCAGCGTGTAGCACGCAGCATTGCCCGATCATTTGTAGACTTTGATGTGTACCTTACACCTGTATTGGCTGAGCCTCCGGTACCCATCGGCACCTTCGATTCTCCACCGGATAATCCCCTGGATGGATTTGTTCGAGCAGCTGATTTCATCCCCTTTACCCCCTTTTGTAACTTCACAGGACAGCCGGCCATGTCAGTCCCCCTGTTCTGGAATGACGATAACCTGCCTATTGGCACTCAATTTGCCGGCAGATTTGGCGATGAGGCAACCCTTTTCCGTTTGGCAGCACAGCTTGAAGCAGCCCGGCCGTGGGCACATCGTCATCCACCGGTATCAGCTTGAGCCAGGGTCTTTAACCGCTTAAAATAGAAAGGAATATTATGGATCAGAATTTCGAGGCGCATCCTTCACAAATAGAACTGGCCAGGATCTTTACCTCGGTGAGGCTCTTTGGTCCGCCAATGAGTGATAGGCTTATCACCCTGGTGGCACATCTTTTCACCTCTGAGGAGGCATCTGTTGCCAAATATTTGCCCCTTTATTACACCAGGCCAATTAAAACAATCGCCCGTAAGGCAAGGCAGGATACAGACAAGATCAAGCCGCTGCTGGAAGATATGGCCAATCGTAGAATCATCTACAAAGGCGAAAAGGGCTATTCGCTTTTGCCACTTATACCAGGCATGTTCGAATATATGCTGATGAACGGTGCAGACACCCCGTGGCACCGAAGGTATGCAGAGCTTGTAAACGATTTGTTTTCCACCGGTTATGTACGCCAATACAGCGGTAGACCTGTCCCTGCCATCCGTAACATACCCGTGCAGAGCGTTATCGAGGGCTCAAGCCGTGTTGTAGACTCAGACCTCATGTATGAGATGATTGATTGCCATAATGAGTTTGCCGTACTAAACGTATGTCAATGCCGACAAGCGCGTTTCTTTACCGGTCATGAATGCAAGCGTTCGATCCCGCAGGACGGTTGCCTTACATTTGGCAGCACTTCGCTGGGGGTTGTGAAAAATGGCAGCGCTCGGGCAGTGAGCAAGGAGGAGATGAGAGATATAGTGCAGGACAGGTGGGAGAAAAAGCTCGTGTTTATGACTGCAAATGTCCATCCTTCAAGCCCGAATGCCATCTGCACATGCTGTGACTGCTGCTGCCATTTTCTCGAATCAGTCAACAAATATGGTGGTATGACCTCGGTTGCTCCGCCTCACTTCATGGCAAATCTCGACGAATCATTGTGCAATAACTGCGGGAAATGCTCGAAGGTTTGCAACACCCATGCCCATACCGTAGAAGACAAGATACATTCCTTTGATATAGATAAATGCATCGGTTGTGGTCTATGCGTGGATGCGTGCAATCAGAAGGCCATAAGTATGGTCGAAAACCCGGCTTACAAGCCACCATCTAGAGATTTTAACAGGCTTGGGTTGAGGATCCTGCCTTATGGTGTCCTGTCCGCACTGAAGGTGAAACTCTCCAGATAGGCTAATCGTTTTTATTACGGGTATGCAAAATGGGCCGGTTTTTCATGGCTCTATCTTTTCTTGACACGTAAACCTGTTCGCCCTATATTGCAGATATAAATACCAGCACTAGCAAGGCCAAATCTTGAAGGTCTTTGGAAAATGGCTGGGTTTTTGGGAATAAGATGATTTAGTGCCGTTACTTTTGAAGGCAAGTGGGACAGCCCTTTATTAATAAAGATCTGCCCGTGTTATTTTGATTTAAAAGGAGGATTCTATGGGAAAGTATCTACGAACAATTCTTTTATCTACCTTTATAGTATTCTTTTTGATGGGTGGGTGCAGCTCTTCCTCAGATTCAGATATCGGGTTTATTCCTCTGACAGGAAACGTTGAGGAGGCAACCCCTCCCATAAGGGAGACGATTTATGGCGAAGCAGAAGGCATTGAGGCAGATGCCAATACCTGGGCCTGGCTTGGAATCCCCTATGCAAAGCCGCCTGTAGGAGAGCTTCGCTGGAAGGCGCCGCAAGACCCTGAGCCTTGGGGTGGAGCACGTGAGTGTACGGAATTCTGTAGTGAGTGTACCCAGCAGGCTATGGGGCAAACCTGGGTACCGCTCGATTACATCGTCGGCAGTGAGGATTGCCTTTACTTGAACATATGGCGACCTCAGAGTGATGAGACAGCCCTGCCTGTATATTTTTGGATACACGGGGGTTCGAATAATTTCGGCACGGTAAAGGATTATAATGGGGCGGGTATTGCCGGTAAATTGAACATGGTGGTAGTGGTTATTCAATACAGGCTCGGCCCCTTAGGGTGGTTCACTCATCCTTCTTTAAGGAGCGGTGAAAATGCTTATGAGGATTCAGGTAATTTTGGCACATTGGATACCATCAAGGCGCTTGAATGGGTACAGAATAATATTGCCTTTTTTGGAGGAGACCCAAGCAACGTGACCATTGCTGGTGAGTCGGCTGGTGCGCACAATGTGACAAATCTTTTGATCTCACCTTTAGGCGCCGGCCTTTTCCACAGGGCTATATCAGAGAGCGGCGGCATGTCAACAGTCTCGGTCGACACTGGAGTTAAGATGGCCAATGATACGATTGAAATGCTTCTGGTAGCTGATGGGACTGCGGCAAATAAGTTTTGGGCTGCATTATATCGCATAACAATGACCGATGCTGAGATAGAAGAATATTTAAGAGGAAAGTCTGCCGAGGATATAATAAATGCTCAGATCGATGAAACGACCGGTTCGATGGATACTCACAGTGCTTATGAAGACGGAGCAGTTGTTCCTGGCAGCGTAATATCTGCAATTGAGTCGGGTGATTATAACAAAGTGCCTATTGTCCTTGGAAGCAATGAGTATGAGGTGAAGAGTTTCCTTCCTTTAGTTGGTCATGTGATAGGAATAAAAACCAGCAGCAATCATACCTGGTTTGATTTGTATAAGGTCCTTGATCCTGATGATCCATTAACCTTAGACGATGTGATGCCTCCTACCCATCATGATAAGGATTTATATGAGGCTTGTGGGTATTATGGCAGCCGTAACTGGAAGGCCAAATATGTAGATTCGATTGCAAGGAAGCTAAAGGAAAAGCAGGACGATGTCTATGCCTATTTGTTCAAATGGGGGGGACCAGGTTCAGGACCAGAGCCATTTGATTTCATCTATGGTGCGGGCCATGCCATGGAGATTCCATTTTTCTGGGGTAGCGATGAAAGTCTATTCGGTTATTCATTTACCGAGGGAAACCGTCCCGGCAGGCAGGCCCTTCAGGATGCAATGATGACCTACATGGCACAGTTCGCACGGACGGGAGATCCCAATGAGGTGGACTTGCCTGTATGGGAACAATGGTCCAACAATGAGGGCGAACCCAAGGCCATTGTTTTTGATGCTACCACTACAGAAGCCAATATAGGTATGATGTCGGAAGAGGTTACCGAGGAAGGTGTTCTGGAAGAGGTGAAAAAGCTGGATCTGTTTACCCGATTCGTAGTAGGGCTGTTGTTGCTCGTATTTTGATTGCAATATGTTTCCACATGGAATGATATAACCGGGTAAGCAAAAAAATTTGTTCTCACCTGTAATCTTCGTCCCAGCACGGGGTATAGATGCCTTCTTTAAGGGCCGATACAAGCTCTTTTTCAGTGTTGATGGGCTCCGGGAAGATGGTATATGCCCTGCCCAGGGTAGGGATGCCGTGGGCATCTGAGCCACCTATCCCCTGAATGTCTAATCGCGTGGCAGCCCCCATCGCCCTTTTGTTTTCCTCTAAGGATGCACTCCCATTGATGGCCTCTAAGGCGATGAGATCTCTCAATTCCAAAACCCTATCCCCTAAAGATCCGCCCAGGAGATCCATCTGATACGGGTGTGCGGGAACAGCCACCCCGCCACGGGTGTGCACTGCATCTATGGCATCCTGCATTCGCATTCCCGGAGGGAGGTCGCCTTTTTCAGCCTTTACTCCATAGACCAGGATATGCCCTTCTGCAGCACTATATTCCAGACCTCGAAAGATAGGAAAGCCCGTGCTCCGGGATATTTTCTCGAGAGGTTCACTCAAGGTATATGAATGATGCTCGGTTACGCAAACAGCATCTAATCCGACTTGTTGTGCACGCATGACAAGGTCGTGGGGTTGAATATAAGAGTCTCCTCCCAAGATGGTGTGAATATGGAGATCAATCTTGAACATAGGTTCTCCGGCCTTGGTATGTTGAGAAGGAACCCCGCAACAGGCTGAAAGGGATTACAAAATTAAACCAGCTCATTCATATATCTTTTCATCTGCCGCATTTGCATTTTCAGCATCACCCTCAAAGTCACGTGCAAGACGGGCCTTTCTTGTCTTGAAGAACTCTCTGTACCATTCATGGGCCACGATCATAGCCATAACCTCGCTGGTGCCGGTCCAGATGGACGCCAGGCGCACGTCACGGGAGATACGCTCAACCGGGAATATATTGGTATAACCAATCCCTCCTATGACCTGCATGGCGTTATGGACAACCTTCTGGCATGACTCGGTAATAAACTTCTTTGATTCAGATACCATTCTGCGGATGCGATGCATCTCGACTCCTGCATCCACGGCGCGGGCAGTTGCATATGCCATGGCGCGTGATGCGTCTAACAGCATGACGGCCTCAGCTATCTGAAAGCTTACCCCCTCAAACTGATTGATCACCTGGCCGAAGGCCTTTCTCTGTGCAGTATAGCTGGTAGCGATATCCAAAGCCGGCCTTGCTGCCCCGATTGTCATGACAGCGGTGCCCAGGCGTTCAGGGATCATCATGGTATTGAAGACCGCATATCCCCCTCCAATCTTGCCAACAACATTTTTCTTGGGCACCTTTACGTCCTTGAAGACAAGGCGGGCAGTGCCTCCGCCCCTGCAGCCCATAAGGCCATATAAATATTCGGTCTCCACGCCAGGACCGCGGTCAACAATCAAGGCTGAGAGCGCCTCATGGGACTTGGCGTCAGGATTGGTACGGGCATAGAGCAGGAAAAAGTCTGCGCCTTCACCGCCAACGATAAAACGTTTCTGGCCATTTAAGAGAAAGTAATCACCTTTGTCCTCGGCAATGGTGGTAGCACCGAAAAAGTCAGACCCGCCCCTTGGCTCGGTCAGACACTCGGCAGCGAATAGATCTCCCTTTAAAAGGGGTTTTACATATTTCTCCTTTTGCTCATCCGTGCCGTGCAGGATAATGGCATCGCACACGAGTTCTGCCCCGACACCAAAGACACACGCGAATTCATAACCGAGTGTCCCGACCTCTTCCATGATCATACAGGTTGTCACCCAGTCCATGTCCCTGCCGCCCCACTTCTTGGGATAGCGGCAACCCATCAGGTTGCGCCTGCCGGCTTCTTTAAGAAACTCCTTTGGAAATTTGATTTCATCCTTGTCCATGTCCAGGATCATCTGCTTTGGCACCCACTTGACCAAGTCACGGACCTCGTCCCTTATCTTTATCTGTTCCTCTGTAAGCATGTAATCAAACATAGTCCTCTCCTTCTCCTGATAGTGCCTTTTACCTATACCCGGAAATTTGAAAAAATGCCATTTTCATTTTAGAGGCTCTACATGAACAGACACAAAGGTATCCTTTCCGAGAAACCCCCTGATGTTATCCTCCACCCCCCTTGATATCTCATGGGCATCGACGATACTTAAAGACCTGTCTACCTCGATGTGCACATCTATGGCGCAGGCGTTTCCGATCCTGCGCGTCTTCAGGTTATGCGGGTTTTTTACGTCCGGCACGCTCATTATAACCCTTAAGATATCCGCCTCCATCTCCTCACCAAGAGATTTTTCCGTGAGTTCGCCAATACATTGAAGAATGATACGCAATGCCTCCCTGATAATAAGTATGCTTATCCCTATTGCTGCAATCGGGTCGAGGATTCTAAAGCGCTCACCAAGGAGAATGGCCCCGCCGATACCCACTATGGTGCCGATTGATGAAAGTGCATCCGAGCGGTGGTGCCACGCATTCGCAATAATCGCCTTGCTCTTTACCTCTTTCGCCTTTTTCATGGTATAGCGATAGAGCCATTCCTTTATTACAACAGAGATAATAGCCACATAAAAGGCAATCCACTCTGGCCTGCATGGGATGTGGCCTCTGTATGCGCCCAGCACCTTGCTCGCTCCGGACAAGAGAATCCCAATCCCCACCACAAACAATATCGCGCCGATAAGGGTTGCGGCGAGCGTCTCAATCTTACCGTGGCCATACGCATGAGATCTATCTGCTGGTCTGTTTCCTGCGCGCACACCAAATAGGGTGATCGCGTCTGTAATAAGGTCAGACAGAGAGTGTATAGCATCGGCGACAAGGGCTGAGCTTCTGCCGATAATACCTGCTGCCAGTTTTATGGCAGCCAAGATAACATTTACACCAGCGCCTATCAGGGTAACCTGGCTTGCGGTTTTCAGACCTTGTTTATCCATCATTATTCCTATCGTCTCATCTCAGGAAATATCACAGTGTGAAATATTTGTCTTCTCATTTCCTCTCTAAGCATGTATAGATATTGCATATCCAAGAGATCGGTTCAAGTGTCTTTAAAGAAATGTCGATAAGCTTTATAAGTATAAATTTTCAACAAGGACGTAAAAAAAGGAGGCCAAGGATGACCTTAAATATTAGCCGGATTCCAACGTATGACCCCAAAACATTTTTCCCACCCAATCAACAAACAAAGGAGGCTTTACCGGATCAAGCCGGGATGCATGGATCAAAGATTATCCCTGATTCAGTGGACCTATCTTCAATCAGGGGAGATAATTCCCTACTCGCTCCGACAGGTTATGGGAGGTCCAGCTATTACCAGGAGGATGTAAGTACTCTTCTGGCGGACATAAAGATAGATTACGAGGGGAAAGATGGGTCAAAATTTTCCATTAACTTAAGCTACAAGGCCATGTACGGGATGGTTCGTTATGAGGTTAGCCAGGCAAGCTCGAATGTTACAGCCACACCTGAGGCAAATCCTCACCCCCTTGACGATTATTTTGGCCCAAAGGCGACATCGGAGAGGATAGTTGATTTTGCAAAGACGCTTTTGGATACGCTCAGGGCACAAGAGGGCGAAGACATGGAAAAACTGAAGGCCTTTTTCGACAAACTTATCAGTGCGATCGATGAGGGTTTCAGGGAGGCAAGAAAGATTTTGGGTCTCTTGCCGGAAGGCATCTCAGATATGATCGATGAAACCTATGACAGGGTCATGAATGGCGTGGATCAGCTCAAAGACAGGCTCTTTGATTCAGGCGGCGTGGCAACGAGATCCGCCAGCTACTATGAAGAAGTCTCCTATGAGGCTACCTCAATGGAGATCTCGATAGAGGCATAAGCCTTTATATGAAAATGGTTACTGGCATTTGTTTAGTCTTATTATTCACCACAGAGGCCACAGAGCTCGCAGAGAAAATATCTTTTTGATTTGCCAGTAAACACTGGCAAATCAAAACCATGAACCCTCTTTAGAAATCAATCTTTTTTATCCAACCGATATTTTTTCGATTGGATAAAAAAGGTAAACTCTTTTGTTCTCTGTGACCTCTATGGTGAAGAAAGTCTTATCTTCTTGAATCTAACTCCCATTTTCATACTTGGTTGTGAGCGCCTGCGGGCGTGAGTGTTTTATATCAACCGGCATCACCTTTAAGGCATTCTCTTTGAATATCATTCATGGGAAGATCCCTTTCTATGGAATAATTTTTCACAAATTGAGAATAAATTTTCCATGGACCACCTAAAAATACTATTTTTTAAGATAAGCCTTTTGCGTCGGCATGTTTAGTTTTCCAATTATTTCAATTGGTTACTTATAATTAATTGTGCTAAGACATTTTTTATGTTGATGGTATAATGTTTGCAGATATAAATATGTGGAGGTATGTACAATACAAATTGTTTTGTTATGCATTGAGAGTTTTAGTAAGTTTGCACTATGAGATCTGCATCATGAATCACAGCAAGAAGTGTGTTTTGTGCATGCCATGTTTAGGGTTTTAGGATGAAAGACTTTGGCATAAACAAAGAGAGGAGGTGATGGAATCGAGAGACAAGGTCTTTTGAAACAGTAATGTCAGAAAAAACAAAAATGAGGAGGTGTAAATGAAACATTTATCAAAGTATTCTATGTGGCTGGTAATGATTCTGGCCATAGGTTTGTTTGCCAGTGGGTGTGCGGAAAATCCCTATATCGACGCAACCGATGGAGCCGCCAATGGCGATGTTGGATATCCTGATCAGATTGTCGTAACCTGGGTCTGGGATGGCGGGCTTGGAGATACAGTTGATTCCTACAAATTATATAGGGCAACCTCTCCTTTTAGCACGGCTATATGGACTTCAGTTAGTACAACACCGATACCACTAGGGTCAGAGGAATGGATAGATCATGTACCCACACAAATTGAGGCAGGCAAAGCCTATTTCTACAAGGTTACGCCATATGTGGGTACTACTGCAGGTCTTACGAGCTATGTCAATGGCGGTGTAGCAGGGGATACAACCGAGACACTTCATGATTGTATGCGGGCGTGGAGCTATACTGACCAGTGTATTCACCAGCATTCTAATTCGTTCCTGCCTGACCCAATGCCACCCGTGGATATAACAATGTACGGTACTACTGGCTCGTTTAATACGACACTCGTATTAGATACAACGTATGGATTAGACGCGATAGCAACATTTACGTTCACTGATTATTTGGAGACATGCACCAATAGTTTTACTTTTGATGGCATTCAGAGTGCTCCAGTGAGTGTTCCTGACTATGATGGAAAGTTGTTAGGACTGCTTACATGGACCGATAACGTCGGAAGTTGCGATGGGTGGACACTTTATGATTTAGATATAGAAAACAAACAATCGGTCGGCGGAGTTTATTACGCAGGTGATGGTAGTGCAACCGAACCTGATACAGTAGTAGAATGCCTTCCGTATACAGGAGACCTTATGACTCCTGGTGAAAGCTGCCCATGCGATGATTGTGACTGTTGCCCACCAGGTACTGACTGCCCCTGGCCAACAACACCGTAATACCCTGAAGTGTAAAATGAGCCCCTGTTTAAACAGGGGTTTATTTTTTAATGGTGTAAGGAGGTCTTAAATGAGAGGCCCTCTGCTAAGCTAAAGGCAGGGGGCCTCTTTATGTGAAAATACCTTTGGGGAGGGAAGTCCGCAGGGGCCTTTCGCGCCAGGAGCTGGTTTCAGATACATCATCGGCTCGCTTACAGGCGCATTCAAACTCACCTGCCTAAAGGCAGGTTCAAACAGGAGAATGCGCTTATTCTTTAAGCTTCGCCGTGATGTATTCACTGAAACCTGCAAATGGACGCTCAAAACCCCCACGGACTTCCTTTCAGCAAGAGGAGTTACAATCCTCGGGAGTATTTTCATACTTCGTTGTGTCCGAAAAGGACATGGCGGTTTATATGAAAACTGCGGATATGTTAGCACATAAGGCATTTTCTTAGTTTAAAAGAGGGGTGCCAATTCAGAGTATATGTTTTTGGGGGTTTAACATATAAGTGTCGAAAACCAATGCGATCTGTGATAGGTTGGTGTTAGGAGGTGATGCCATGATGAGGTTTCTGAGGTATTTTGTGTATTTGCTTGCGGTCTTTTTGCTGTTTGGTGCAAACAGTGCCTGTTCGTCGCCAAAGGCTGTTGTCGACGAGCCTGTTTTCCAAGCAGGGGATGTAGCCCAGGGTAAGAAGATAACCCATGAGTTTACCTTGAAGAATATAGGGGATGAGGTATTAACCATAGACATCAAGCGATGTTGAGGAATAAAGGTCACGGCCCCGGGCGGGCCGAAAACGACGATTGATCCAGGCGAGTCAAAGAAGATAACCGTGAGCATACCTACCACGTACAGGAGGGGGAAGCTGAAAAAGGATATCAAGGTAGTGACAAATGATCCCAAGGCAAAGACCTTAACGCTCAGCATCCAAGCCAACATCATCGAGGATCTTTGCATAAAGCCTCTCTCCATAAATTTTGGTATAGTCAAACAGGGATCAAGCTATGAAAAGGAGATTGTGATTACCAACAAGAGTAAGAATCCCGTATCCATCATGGATATTGAACTCAAGATGGCTAAGATGCTGACAATATCTCCCCCGCACAAGTTTACTCTGGCCCCGGGCCAGACAAGGAAGTTTGTACTCACCTTGGTCCCGGGTTCAAAAGAGGGTATTGTGCACGGTTATTTGGTTGTAAAGACCGATATTGAATATCTTCCCAAAAAGACCATCCGGGTCCGAGCCAAGGTTGTAGGAGATAACAACTAGGGGGTGTTATATAATCTAAACATATGGTATAAATCTTATTATAGTTTGACTTTTTACAATGAAATTAAAATGAGAATTGAGAAATGATGTTTTATGTAATGGAATTATCAAGAAGAGGATAAGGAGGGATGAATCATGAAGAATTTACAAGGATATTCCCGGACTCTCTTGTTATTTCTGATCTTGGCCGCAGGCCTATTATTTAGTGCATGTGCCCAAATACCAACCGGGGTCTTGGCAACTGATGGAAACTATCCTGATAAGATTATTATAACCTGGGACCAGGCGAATGGAGCTGCTTACTATCAGGTATTCAGATCAGATTATACTGAGGGCCCATATGAGCCGCTTGATGACCCAGCCAGTAAAAATATAACAGGGATCTTCTATCAGGATGAGTCAGTGGATCCGGATGTCTACTATTATTATAAGGTCAAGGCATTTAGCAGTTATGGGTTTGGAAGTGGATTCAGCGAATATGACAAAGGTTATGCAGGCAATACCAATGCCCTATTTCTACAGAAATGTTTGGATGCTGAAAAGATTGCCCTCGATAAACTCGATCCTTATATACCAGGGTATCCAGATCCAGGACCAATGGTTTATGATGTAATAATATATGGTGATATTAGCGGCACTTGTGACTATCACCGTGAGTGGTATTTGTTTCCCTTCGGGCGCAAAATAGAAATCACCTACGATAATTATGAAGATATTGACACCGGGCTCATTTTAAATACCCCCATAGATACTCCCATAACAATCACTTTAAACAATAGTAATGGAAATGGGAGTGGACTTGTATATAAGGGGATGACAGGGACGATCCATCTCAGCGGGGATTACACAGGATCTGTTGAATATCATTTAGAAATAACAGATTATGAACGTAGTGGTGGATATTATATAGTAATCCAGGACGGGTTGCCGGAACAAACCATTGACTGGTATCCACCGCAAGAACAAGAAATTGTTAATGCTGAATTTCTAGAAGCAGGCAATGCGGCTGTTGACTATGCTATCGATAAACTCTATGCTATTGAGCCTGATCCTAATATTGGCACTGATGTAACAATAGATGGTGATATTGGCGGCACTTGTCACTGGACCATAGTGATGCAAGGGCTTGGTGGCCTGGTAACCTTTGATTACACAGATTATAATGACTCGGGTATTATTATAAATGGCACCCAATCAGGCACGCTAAATCTTTCGGCGAATGGGAATATGGGAGGAACACTCTACTTTACAGGGGACTATTCCGGATCTATTGAATATCACCTGGTGATCACAGGTGGAGAAACCAGCGGTGGATATTATATAGTAAGCTGGGACGAGGGCATCGAAGGAGAAAAGATTAACTGGACCCCATAAGAATAGCCTAAACTATAGAAGGCAGGGGTCAGCCCTTGGCCTTGCGGATTATGGGAAGATGACAAACAAGAATAGATCTCTGTTTTGCTTTTTGGTCATACTTGCACTCCTTATCTTTGGTATATATTATAACATCCTGGACAATCCCCCCACAGATTGGGATGACCCTGCCTTGTTTACAAGGGCATCCATACACGGTTTTAGCCTCGATAACCTCAAACAAGTCCTTTCATTTCATAAAGGCTCCACCTATCAACCCATAAGGGACATCTCTTACATGATTGACTTTACCATCTGGGGGGATAACGTCGTCTTTGGCATGCACCTTCACAGCATATTGCTCTACTATCTAATGACAGTTGCCTGCTGGATGTTTCTCATGGAGGTATTCAAGGCATTTTCTGTAAGCCTACCTACTCGCTTCACATGGGCTGCCCTCTCTACCCTGATTTTTGCTGTGCACCCTGTGCATGTGGAGAGCATTGCATGGCTGTATGCCAGGAAAGAGCCTCTTTTAGGCATATTTACATTCTTAAGCCTGTGGGCCTTTATAAAGGCAAGATCTGGTCGCCCCCTGTATTATATGGCAAGTGGCATAGCGCTTTTGCTTGCAATCTTGTCCAAGCCCACTGCCCTTATCATCCCGGGTGTTATGATAGTGTTTGATCTTGCCCTTATGGCAAAGGAAGGGGGCATCTCCTCCTGGAAAAAGAGGATTTGGGTGTACTTACCAATCTTCATCCTGGTAATCCCCATGATCATACGCCTTGTGACCATGATGTCTTCTGGCGGGATAAAGCCCTTACATGGTGGGAGTTTTTGGACCAATCTTTTAGCTGTATCCCAAATCTTTATCACCTATATCTCGCTGATAGGCCTTACCATACACTACGTGGCAGACTACTCCATTGAGCTCTATACAGATCCCCAAATGTGGCAGGCCTGGGCATTTATGGGTGCAAACATCATCCTCATCTCAAGTGCTGTCCTGGCATTTTTCAAAGGCGGATACCTCTATGCCATATTTGTTGCCTGGTTCTACATATTTCTTATCCCTGTATCACACATCATCCCCATAGGCCAGATAATGGCAGATAGATACGCTCTCATACCATCCCTGAGCTGGTGTGTGATGCTGGGGTTTTTATTCACAAGGCTCTTGGAGGTGAAGGTGCATTGCCCAGGGATATCTTCCAAGGTGTCGAGGCCTTTAGCGATCGCTTTTCTTTCAATCATTGTCATCTCGTATGGGGCGATCACCATAAGGCAAAATGATATATGGCAGGATTCTCAGACCCTGTGGGAGAACACCATTGCAAGATATCCGGACTCGACCCCTGCCAATGCAAACCTCTCGTGGATTTACATGAAGCAGGGACGGTACAAAGAGGCCGCCAAACTGTGCATCAATGCAATCAAGAAAGGCCCATATGATTATGTAGCGATAAACAATCTGGCCCTTGTTCAGATGCGGATGGGTCAGCACGACAATGCCATCCAGAACTTCAAGTTGGCACTCAAGCTTAAGCCCGATTACTTTAAGGCAAAACTCGGTCTGGTAAATGCCTACTGGGAGAAGAAGGACTTTGCGAATGTCTACACGATGTATCCGGATATGTTGAATACACACAATGTGGAACATAGGGCACTTGGATATTACAGGATCGGGTATGCGGCCTGGAAACTGAACAAGAAAGATGAAGCCACCCAGTATATGGGAAAGGCATGCGCCCTCTGTCCCAATAACCCTGTGGGGCTGAATGCCATTGGCCAGGCATACAGGGAGATGGGAGAAACGGCAATGGCCATCAAGACCTATAAGAGGCTGCTGAGTATTGTAAAGAATGAGAAACTAAAAGAAGAGATAATAGGCATCTTAGAAGTCCTTAAGGATTCCCAACCAGCGACACAGGAGAAGATTGACTAATAGCGCAAATACGTTTTCTGAAAGCGATGATATTGTTGAACATTCCTAGGGTATGAGATGTTTTCCCAGTCCTTTTTTTATGGAATAATTTTCTACAGATAGTATCATGCCTTCAACTCTTTACGAATAAACATCCAAAGATAGGCGGGAACAGTGAAAATATGGTATTTTCATACAGATTCTATCCCTTCCCACTGCACGTATATAGGGACATCTAGGCAAGGTCAGCGAGTGTGAGTTCATCAAGTTTGCTTATATCAATCTTTTCCAAGGCTTCTCCCTTTATATCACCCATGAAGATTTGCAGAAGATGTGAAGCCCGGATGCTTTCTTTAGGCTTGGCAGGCAGTATCAAATCCCCTTTAATGGTTATGAGATCAGCTGATCTCAATTTTTCGACAATTGTTGATATGATCTCCGGTGGGTAGCTTACGAGCTTGTTTAGGTAGGCCTCGTTTGGATACTTGCCGTTATTTACGCTTATAAAGAGCTTGCCTAGGATGTCCAAAGATGCACTGAAGAGTTCTGCCGGGGTGGCATCTCCGTTGGGATACCCGGTCTGTGGATATTGTGCGAACCTGGACACCTGAGCACCTAAGAGCAGGATGACCCAGTTTATATATATCCACAGCAGGAATACGGGGATTGCACCCAGAGAGCCATAGATGCTGAAGGTTGCGGTGGCATAGTTCATGTAGGCTTGATATATGAAGTTGGCAATTATCCAGAGAATACCCCCGGTGATTGCCCCGATAAGTGCGGGTTTATTCCCTACATCTGTGTTGGGAACAAGCTTATAGATGAGGAACAGACCGAATATGATAAACAATATTATCATGGGTTTTAAGGATTGTATGAGTGATAGTGCAGGGACAAACTTGACAAAGGAGGACACTGTGGTCATGGACATAGCGATGGCTACAGGCCCCAGGGTCGCTATTGCCCAGTACATAACGAATTTGAGCCATATAGGTCTATCATCCACCCTCGCCCATATGGTATTTATGGCCTTTTCCATGCCTATAAACAGCGGGATAAATGTCAGGATGAATGCCAGGGTGCCGATTATTCCTAATGTCCCCGCATCTATTTTGTCCACATAGCCCTGTATGTATTCCATCACCTTTATCTTATGGGTGGGGTCCAGTATTTCAGATACTATGGGAAGGAGGAAGGCCTCTTGTATCTCCTCGAAACCGCCGAATGCCTTAAATAGGGACAGGGCTACGGCAAGCAGGGGGACAAGGGCGAATAATGTGGTGTAGGTGAGGCTGGTGGCCCAAAGCATGCCATTATTCTTATTGAAATCCCTCCATATCCGGCTTACAGCAAACCTTGGGACAGCCCCTGATGATTCGTGATTCCGGGGTGCGAGCCGGAGATATTTTTTGATACGAGCGCATGTTGATTCCAAGATTTTCATGATTGGATAAAAAGAATCCCATGTGACGAAAGGTCTGTCAAGGTTTGATAGCTCCATCTGTGTGTTTTTTTACTGGCCATGGCCATTCTAATAGCCTCCCTTTGTAATAATAATATAAAAGACCATTCGGAATCCTATTAATAAAAGATAATGGGTAAAATATTTGCTGTCAAGGATCAAGGCTGGTATCTGTGCCTGTCTGGTCAGAAAATTTCTCAAAAACACTTGCCATTTTGCAATAAATTTTATATCAAGCATGGCACATAGAAAGGAGACTACCAAATGGCACATGTAATTACGGATGAATGCATTTCATGCGGGACTTGCGCGGATGAATGTCCTGTGGATGCAATAAGTGAAGGCGATGATAAATACATAATCGATCCCAAACTTTGCACAGATTGCGGTTCCTGTGCAGATGTATGCCCAGTAGAGGCAATAGAACCAGGCTCAGATTAATAACACAAAAGTATATCCTTTTTGCACCAATTTATAGTCTTGAGGGCTTTGTGTAATTGCTTACCCTTCCTGCCTCAGGCGGAAGGGCATAGGCCTTGTTCACTCAGCAAAGTAGAGGGCCGTTTCCCTTAAGCGGGCCGATGAGGCAGGCCCCTACAAGGCTTGTCAGTAGTTCGTTGTTTCGTTGTCCGTTGCAAAGCATCCAAATAGGATGATCACCTTTCAATATACCACTGACAACTGACCACGGACAACTATTTTCAGATAATGAAAACGAAGAAATGCGTACCCGTGCGCAATTAAGGCCTTCTAATGCGCCTGCGCCCAGTTGTCTCCGATCCCTACATCGACCTTTACCGGCACACTCAAAGGGTAGGCCTGCTCCATCTCTGTTTTTACCATGGCCTTTACCTCTTCTATCTCTGAGTGTTCCACCTCGAATATGAGTTCATCATGCACCTGTATGATCATCCTGCTCTTTAGACCTTTCAGATTCTTGTGGATCTTTACCATGGCCATCTTTATTATATCTGCTGCGCTTCCCTGTATGGGGGTGTTGATTGCTATCCTCTTTGCAGCCTGCCTTACATTGAAATTCTGAGAATTGATATCAGGGATTGTACGGCGTCTTCCCATAATAGTGGTGACAAAGCCATCTTCTTTTGCCTTCTTTGTGATATTCTCCATATATGACTTAACCCCGGGATAATTATCCAGGTAATTATCTATATAGTGTTTTGCTGTGCCTATCTTGATCCCCAATTCATTACTGAGTCTGTGTGCGCTCATGCCATAGATAATCCCAAAATTTATAGTCTTTGCCTGGCGCCTTTGATCCGGGGTTACATCGCCTATGGGCACATTAAATATCTCTGATGCTGTTCTGGCATGGATATCGATATCATGCATGAATGAATCTGTTAAGGTGCTATCTTTAGTAATATGTGCCAGCACCCTGAGTTCGATCTGAGAATAATCAGCGCTCAAGATTTTGAACCCCTGTGGCGCAACAAAGGCTGTCCTTATGCGTCTCCCATCCTCGCTTCTTACCGGTATATTCTGCAGGTTAGGCTCAGAAGAGGATATACGGCCTGTTGCAGTGACAGCCTGGTTGAAGCTTGCGTGTATCCTGGATGTTTCCGGATTTATCATGGGCCCTAGTGCATCCACATAAGTATTCTTTAGTTTTGCGAGAGTTCGATAATCAAGGAGCAGTGCCGGGAGTTCATGCCTGAATCTGAGTGCCTCCAGCACGTGGCTGTCAGTGGAAAAGCCGGTTTTTGTCTTCTTGATAACAGGTAGCCCCAGGTCTTCAAATAATATATGGCCCAGTTGTTGCGGGGAATTTATATTGAAGGTCTTGCCGCTTGCAGCATAGATCTCTTGTTCAAGGTTTTTAATCCTTGATGTGATTTCTTTTGAGATCTCATCAAGGATCGCCTCATCTACCATCACGCCTGCAATCTCCATTGATGCAAGGACCTCTATAAGCGGGAGTTCCAGGCTGGTGTATATGTTTTCCACACCAAGCCTTTCCATTTGATCTGAAAGTATCTTTTTCAAAGGGAGAAGAACGCGCGAATGGCTTGCAAGAAAGGAAGAGGTCTCCTCCCTTAGAAGTGTCTTTATATCTTTTGCATTTCTTCCGGAACCTGTTAAATCCTTTAGTTCGGGTATGTCTTCGTCGATATATGTCAGCGCCAGGTCTTCTAACTTTAGTGCACCTGCTGTGGCGTCTATGCAGTATGCTGCAAGCATGACATCAAAGGGTTGAGCTTGAGTATCTATACCGCGCCTTTTTGCGTTTACCATGATGTCTTTTGCATCATGCATGCAAAGGCAGGCCTTTTTTCTTGTCAGAGGGGTCAGATAGGTCTTATCATCTACGCAGACAAAGGTTTCTTTATCTGTGGACACAGCAGAGCCTGTATCGTATAATACATAGATACCAGCACCTTCCTTGATATCCGGATCACATACGTACTCAAATTCTTCTTTTTTAAGGCCTTTAAGGACATGGTCTTGTCCTGCGATGTCTTTTAAAAGTGCCTTAAATTCTAATTCTTCAAATAAGGGCACAAGCTTAGTGGTGTCTTTTTGCCTGGTACTTAATTGGTTGAAATCTGCTTCTATATCTATATCTCTATCTAATCGTACGAGTTCAAAACCAAATCTGGCACCTTTTGTATTTTCTTTTATGGTATCCCTTATCTTTGGCGAGTCTATTTGATCTGCATTTTTTATGATGTCTTCAATGTGACCCATCTTTGAGATCAGGGTTACAGCGCTTTTTTGTCCAATACCAGGCACACCAGGGATATTGTCAGAGCTGTCTCCCATGAGAGAAAGCAGATCGGGTATATATTCCGGGCCTACCCCATATTTTTCCTTTACCCCGGTGGGATCGAATCGCTTGTCTTTTAAGGTATCCCACAGGATTATATGGTCGTCGACTAGCTGCATAAGGTCTTTATCACCGGATATAATGATGATATTGGCCTTATCTCTGAATCTCCTCGCAAGGGTTGCTATAATGTCGTCGGCCTCATAACCTTCCTTTTGAAACATGGATATCCCTAACGCATCCACCAATCTAAGGATATAGGGCATCTGTTTCTGAAGGGCTTCCGGCATCTTCTGCCTTTTGGCCTTATATTCTTCATAGATCTCATGTCTTATGGTAGGGCCTTTTGAATCCAGGACAAATGAGATATGTTCCGGCTTCTTTTCTTTTAGGACCTTCAAGAGCATTCTTGCAAGTATGTATGTGGCGTTGGTGGGCAGCCCCTTTGAGGTGGATAGATCTCTCATGGCATAAAACGCCCTGTATATATAAGAGCTGCCGTCTATTAAATAAATTTTCATCCTTTCCATTATTTATGCAGTAGCCCTTTTTTGTCCCCCTGTTTCCAGGAGATATAATCCTGGAGTATTTGAGCATGGTCAAAGGCCATTTTTTGAGGAAGATCATCTAATGTAAAGATTTGAGCATTAGCTGCATCGTCTCGAGCGATTAATGCGCCGCTTCCTTTGGCAACAAATACTGTGGTGATCGTATGTCCCCTGGGGTCTCTATCAGGTGCAGAGTATACATGGAACATGGTGAGGTCGTCTACTTCTAAACTTGTCTCTTCTTTTGCCTCCCTTGCTGCAGCGGTTTCCACACTCTCGCCATAGTCCACAAAGCCACCAGGCAGCGCCCACCCGGGAGGGGGGTTTTTTCTGTCTATGAGTACGATACCTCCCTTGTATTCTATACAGATATCCACAGTAGGGGCAGGGTTATGGTATATGGAAATCTTATTGCCACAGTTGGGGCAGGTGATAGTCTTTTTTGTTGGCATCAAGCTTCCTTTATCTTGATGCTCGTAGATATTCCATTGGTGTCGTCTATATATATATCTGCTGTGTCATATAGCCTTTCACACACAGCATCCATTTCTTTTCTGATCTCAGGGTTCATAGTTATATCAGGGCATATAATCTTTATGATGCCACCCTCCAAGAGGATCTTAAGGATCCTGCCATTTTCCGTGGAATTTATGATTGTATTGATAATCCCGGTAACGGCCAACGAGAGCACATTGTAATCGGTTCGTATATATGACGATTTGGTCTCGTCTATAATTATCTCCGTCTTTGTTTGATGTTTAAATCTCATATCAGCCATGAGAAAATCCGTCTCCATCTTCAGGTATTCTCTTAGATCAATTACAGTGAAGCCTTCGGTTGCCATCTGTGTTTTATAGGTTAGTGCTTTTAAGATATCATTAATCTTTTCAGCACCTTCTATAATAGATGCGATGTCCTTATTGTTTTTTTTCTTGATTTCTTCAATCTTTTCTATTGGGAGTGTCTTCAGGTCTTCCAGTGTTTCATTTCTGGCTTCTATAAGCTGAGCCCTGCCCATAATCCACATCAGGGGTGTATTCAGGTTATGTATTACACCTCCAAGTAAAGAGCCTGTATGAGAAAACACTCTTTCCTTCATTTTTCCTCCATAAACGCCAGGTATGCCAGATATGTAGCATACGCATCTACCTTTGAAGCCAATTCGAAAGGCGCATGCATGGATAGCAGGGCCGGGCCTATATCCACTATATCCATGCCATATTCTGCCAGATATTTTGCCACAGTACCACCGCCACCTTCATCCACTTTACCAAGCTCACCGGTTTGCCACGGGATATTCCTCCGGTTTAATATAGCCCTGATCCAGCCCATATACTCTGCACTTGCCTCGCTGGCTCCGGATTTGCCTCTGGAACCTGTAAATTTTGTGATACATACACCATAGCCAAGCTTGGCGGCATTTGTCTTTTCGTGTACCTCCGGGTACTCAGGATCAAAAGCACCGTTTACATCACCAGATATTGCCTTTGACCTGTACAAAATTTTGGTTGGGATAATATCTTCTTTAAATCTTTCAGATATTTTCCACAAAACCTCTTCTATAAATCTGCTTTTTGCCCCGGTATTGCCTTCGCTGCCTATCTCTTCTTTGTCTACCAGCAGGGCTATAGTGGTAAAGAGGGGCTTTTTTGCATCCATGAGCGCCTTAAGGGCTGCCCACGTGCAGATCCTGTCGTCATGGCCATATGCACCTATCAAGGAACAATCGATCCCTATCTCTCTGGCAGGGCCTGCAGGCACAACCTCAAGATCTGCCGAGACAAAGTCCTCCTCTATTATCCCAAACTTCTTGTGTAATAGTTGTAAGATGTTCTTCTTTACCTTTCCATCCTTTGCCTTTAAATCAGGTATGGAGCCAAAGATTATGTTTAATTTTTCCCCCTGGAATGCATCTTTTAGATTTTTATTATATTGAGCCTTTTCTGCCAGATGGGGCAGTAGATCTTCTATAGTAAAACATGGGTCTTTCTCGTCTTCGCCTATTTCTATATGTGCGACACCCCCGTCTTTTTTTATTACTACACCGTGGAGAGCAAGTGGCCTGGCCAGCCACTGATATTTTTTTATTCCACCATAGTAGTGGGTTTTCAGCATGACGAGATCTGTATCTTCATATAAGGGATTTACCTTTAAATCGAGCCTGGGGGCGTCCAGGTGGGCCACAATGATCCTTAAGCCTTCACTCAAGGGCAAGTTCCCTTTTCTGCAGACTGCAATAGCCTTTTTTCGATTCTCTATGGAATAGATCCCCCTTTTCCCTTTCAGCCTTTCCTTGATATAGGAGACCGCCTCCCTCTCTGTCTTTACATCTGAGATAAAGGAGATATATTCCTTGCTATAGGCATTAATCTCTTTGTCTTTACCTTTTAATATTTCCCACCCGGATTTTCTTTCCAGGGCAAGGTCTTTACCCTGTTGTTTTTTCTTTGGCATCTTCTTGTCCTGTCTCCTCTTCTTTTATCTCTTCAGAGTAAATTTCAGTCAGTGCCCTTACTTCTATACCGGCATTTTTGAGCGCCTTTCTAATCTCTGCCTTCTTGGCGTTTGTCACCTTTAGGATATAATTGGAATTCTTCATTTAAACCTCCCTGCTATAATATGGTTGCACTTTGCACACCTGCCATCTTTTATGTTGTTTTCTGTTACATAGTAACCTTTTCTTCCTATAACAAGCGAGTTGCAGTTAGGGCAATATGTATTTTCCCCTTCGTGGCCCGGAACATTACCCGGGTACACGAATTTAAGCCCCTCATTCGATCCTATCTCCCTTGCCATTTCAATGGTTTTAACAGGCGTTGGGGGTGCATCATTATATTTGTATTGGGGATAGTATCGGCTTATATGCCATGGGATATCAGGGCTTATTGATTTTATAAACCCAGCTATATCGGTAAGTTCTCCCCTCGAATCATTTTCACCGGGGATGATAAGGGTTGTGATCTCTATCCATATCCCTTCCTCAAAGTAGGCCTTGATTGCATCTAATACCGGGCTAAGCCTTGCTGAGCACAGCTTTTTGTAGAAGCTATCATTAAATGATTTCAGATCAATATTTGCTGCATCGATTATTCCCTTCAGCTCTTGTCTTATTATATCAGGCGAGATAAAGCCGTTTGTGATAAGGCAGTTTAATAAACCCTTTTCCTTGGCCAGCCTTGCAGTATCCAGGGCATATTCCATGAATATGGTGGGCTCTGTGTAGGTATATGCGATGCTTGAACATTTATTAATTATTGCCTCATTTACAATATCTTCCGGCAGGAGTTTTTCTCCTGTGATGTTCCCTGTATTTACAGGGTATTGAGAGATGTCGCTGTTCTGGCAGAACTTGCACCTTAAGTTACATCCCACTGTGGCAACAGAAAAGGCATAAGAGCCAGGGAGCACATGAAACAGAGGTTTCTTCTCTATGGGATCAATATTTGCTGCCACAGCCCTTCCATAGACAAGGGTGTATAGTTCCCCCCCTGTATTTTTTCTTACTCCACATATACCAGTAGATCCTTCCTTTATAATACATTTGTGGGGGCAGAGTTCGCACTTAATCTTATTGTCTTCTAATCTTGTCCAGAACCTTGCAATTTTCATATATGATCCCTAATCCCTGTATCTTGCCCCTTTGTCGGCAGACAGGGCCATATTGGCATACCTCTTGAGCACCCCTGATAATTCTTTCTTTGGCGGAGCCCAGCCTTTCCTCCTTTGTTCCATCTCCTTTTCATCGACAAGGAGATCAATCCTTCTCTCTGGTATGTCTATCTCTATTACATCTCCTTGTCTTACAAATGCAATGGGCCCACCCTGGGCTGCCTCCGGAGAGATGTGACCGATGGCTGCACCCCTTGTGCCACCACTGAACCTGCCATCTGTTATAAGGGCCACATCCTTGTCCAGGCCCATGCCTGCAATGGCAGATGTTGGGGTAAGCATCTCCCTCATACCAGGGCCGCCCCTTGGCCCTTCATACCTGATTACAATTACATCACCTTTATTTATTTTACCCGACATGATTGCTTTTGTGGCATCCTCTTCAGAGTCAAATACCATTGCAACCCCTTTTCTTTTCATCATTTCAGGGGCCACCCCTGATTGTTTTACTACTGCACCATCAGGTGCCAAAGAACCCCTTAATATGGCAATGCCGCCCTGTTTGTGATATGGGGTCTCAATCGGTCTTATTAACTCTGAATCAACTATCCTTGCTGAGGCCAAATTTGCCTTAAGTGTGCTTCCTGTTACTGTGAGGACATCTGTATTTAAGATATCTGTCTCGTCCAACCTCTTCATGAGGGCCTGAATGCCCCCGGCGTGGTAAAGATCCTCTAAGTGATAGGGCCCTGCAGGGGATAGGTTGCACAGGTGCGGAACCTTAGAACTCATATTATCAAAGTCATCCAAATCCAGTTCTATTCCTGCTTCGTATGATATGGCCGGCACATGGAGGACAGTATTGGTCGAACAGCCCAGGGCCATATCCACTGCTATTGCATTCTCGAATGCCTTAAGGGTGGCAATATCCCTTGGTTTTATATCTTTATCCAACAGTTCCATGATCTTCATGCCTGATAGCTTTGCCAGTCTTATACGGGCAGACAAAGGCGCTGGTATGGTGCCGTTTCCTGGCAGGCCAAGCCCAAGGGCCTCTGTGAGACAATTCATGGAATTTGCCGTGAACATACCAGAACATGAACCAGCAGACGGGCATGCGGCATCTTCCAATTCCCTTAATTCTTCCTCTGTAATCTTTCCTGCCTTTAGCTGGCCCACGCCCTCGAACACGCTTATCAGGTCTACATCTCTACCGTTTATACAGCCTTTTAACATCGGTCCGCCAGATATTACAATGGATGGGATATTGAGCCTCAGGCACGCCATAAGCATACCAGGCACAATCTTGTCACAATTTGGCACAAATACCATGGCATCAAATGCATGGCCCATGGCTATCAGCTCTATGGAGTCTGCTATAATCTCCCTGGTGGGCAGGGAATATTTCATCCCTTCGTGATTCATGGCAATCCCGTCACACATGCCGATTACAGAAAATTCCATGGGTGTGCCGCCTGCGAGGCGAACACCTGCCTTGACAGCAGATACAATCTGGTTCAGATGGATATGACCCGGGATGAGTTCATTTGCAGAGTTTACCACACCTATAAATGGCCTTGATATCTCTTCATCTGTAAGCCCCAGGGCCTTCATCAAAGACCTGTGGGGTGCCTTTTCTACGGATTTTTTTGTTTTGTCGCTCCTCATGTGAGTCTTCCCTTTCATCTTATTAATGTGGTCTGGTATTATATTGCATTTAATGATCTGGTTTTCAAGGGTTGTGTTAATTAGTGAATAGTGAACAGTGAATAAGTGAACAGTGAACAGTGAATAGTGAATAGTAGGGCCCGTTCCCCGAACGGGCCGGTGAGGGCAAAAGGCCACTACAATGCTTGTCAGTAGTTCGTTGTCCGTTGTAAAATCTTCAGATAGGATGGGACCTTTGCGTAATATCCATATTGTCATTGCGAGGAGGCCGTAGGCCGACGTGGCAATCTCATTGGTTGCAGGCACTTTTAGATTCTTCACTTCGCTTAAACCCCCCACACTTCGTGTGGGTCCCATATTTTGTCTTCGCTTCGCTCGCAATGACATATCCTGTGGCTTTTTGCGAAAGCATCAATATTTCGCTTCATTTAAACCAATCAAACTAATAAAACCAATGAAACCAACAAAACTACATAAGTATCTTTTTCATATAATTATTTATGTTGAGTAAGCAGGCTGGTTCTACTATTATAGATGACTAATAAATATCTTGCATGGATCAGGGTATTAAATGAATGAATTTTGCTTAAAAGGTCTCTTTATTGATCTTACCCATAAAAAGGCAAGGTTGGAGACTCTATCGCCGGATGTGTCCAGAAAATACCTTGGCGGAAGAGGTCTTGGGGTATATTTTCTCAGTAAGGTGCCAACGATTAGCCCTCTTGAAATATATGCGCCTCTGATCTTTTCTACAGGTGCACTTACCGGCTCTAAGATACCTGCATCCGGCCGTATGATGGTGAGCGCATTCTCCCCGCTCACCAATACAATATCCAGCTGTTCTGTGGGTGGGAATCTTGCTATCCAGATGGAAAGGGCGGCCATTGATTTTATACATATTGTTGGGAAGGCTAAAAAAGAGACAATTATAAAGATCCATGATCAAGATGTGGAATTTGATGAAATTTCTACCCTTTCTGATATGCCTTTGAGGGAGATATTCTCCAAATTCAGTTCCTTTAAAGGATCAATAGCTGCTGTTGGTAGGGCTGCTATCCACGGGTGTTTGTTTGCCTCTATTATGGTTGATAATGCCTTTGCCGCAGGCAGGGGGGGGCTTGGCCTTGTAATGGCTTCAAAGGGTTTGCGTGCGATTATGATAAAGGGAAGCAGCAGGCCGGTCCGGTTTGGGCGGAATAAGACAAAGGAGGAAAAGGCATATAAGGATATTATTCGTCTCTTTGATGCGAGCCCTGCAATCATGGGCAGATCAGGGATTAAGAGATATGGGACACCTGCGCTTGTGGATTTGATCGCTTCCAGAAGGATGATGCCTACAGCCAACTTTCAAAAGACATATTTTAATGAGTATAAGGCCTTTTCTGCCTTTAATATCATGCGTTCTCTGGCTGTGAAACATCATGGTTGTTATGCCTGTCCGATCGGGTGCAAGCAGATGGGCCCGCACCACACCCAGATACCTGAATACGAGACATTATCGCATTTTGGGGCGCTAAATGAAAATGCGAATCTTGCCTCTATCATAGAAGCAAATAGCATCTGCAATGATGCAGGCATGGATACGATTACCGCTGGTGCAACCATCTCCTGCCTTGCAGAGATAAGAGGCGAGAGATACCAGGGTAAGGATTTCGTTGATAAGGTCATTGCAATGGCATCCGGAAGGGGCGAGGGGGAATTGCTCCAGTCAGGTTCAGCAAGGCTTGCTGCAGAATTAAATGTGCCGGAGGCGTCCATGAGCGTAAAATCCCTAGAGATGCCGGCGTATGACCCAAGGGGCGCATATGGAATGGCGCTTGCCTATTGTACATCTACGAGGGGTGCATGTCACTTGAGGGCATACCCCATATCGCACGAGATATTGAGAAAGCCTGTGGCCATAGACCGGTTTTCCTTTTCAGGCAAGGCCAGGATCATAAAGATTGCAGAGGACCTGAATGCCATTATTGACTCCATTGGTGCATGCAAGTTCGCATTCTTTGGCGCCTCCCTGGAAGAATATGCAAATGCCTTCAGCTCAGTGACTGCATTGGATTATAATACCGATGATCTGCTCAGGCTAGGGGATGTAATCTATACCTTAGAAAGGTATATCAATACAAAAAGGGGCTTTACAGCCGAAGATGACATACTACCTGAGAGATTTTTTACACAACCTGGTACAAACGGCCCGGGTATAGATATTCCACCTATTGACAGGGCCATGTTTGAAGATACCCTTAAGAGATACTACAGGATAAGGGGTTGCACCCCTGGGGGGATCTTAAAAGAAGATCGTCTAATCGGGCTTGGGATAATATGATAGGCGAGATAGAAAAATACCTCGATAAATTGATATCCTACTATATGATAGATAGGGATAGCGCATCTCTATTTTGTCTTGATGACGAGATATATACAAATAAGGAAGAGATACCCCCTGAGGTCTGCTATCTCTTTGACAACCTTAATATAAATAGCCTATCCATAGTAAGGCCTGATCCGGTTGTTTGGGCCATGATCGGTGAGCTTGTCGCGTTGTATCCTCAAGTGATATCTCCAAGGGATTCTGAAAGTCTTACCTTTATCCATGATATACCTGTAATAGATGTCATGGATAAAGACCTGGTTGTTCGTGCCCTTGGCCGTCGTAAGGGGTGCATTGTAAAGGACACAGGTATTATTACTACAGGCACTGTTTCATTAGAACAGGCATTTATTTCATTCAGCTCTATCTGCTTTGCAACATTTGTAAAGTACTTCTCTGATTTTATAAATGGTCTATATGGATATGGCGGGATACCCCGTCCGAGGCCGGATCAGATAGAGGCCTTTTTAAATATATCCCCATTAATCACCCCACCTGCAGGTGACAATCCTTTGTCAAAGGATGTGCCTTTGAATGAAGAGGAGATCATTACATCCATGGGAGAGGCAGGACGATCCATTGTGGGAAATAGATTGGTGGATTCCTTTTTCGGGAACATATCTTACATAAAAGGTGACAATATTTATATATCTCAGACAGGTGCATCCTTAGACGAGCTTTCTGGTCCGCCTCGGCGGATTGATTGCGTGTTGTTAGATGGATCATCCACCAATGATCTCACCTCATCTTCAGAGTTGGGCGCGCATATAAAGATATATGAATACACATCTGATACAGCCATCCTTCATGGACATCCGAAGTTTTCAGTTATAATGTCCATGTATGGCCCTGCCTTGGGTTTTGGTGATACACGTCTTGTTGGTGATATCCCTGTAGTGTACGGCGAGGTGGGTGCAGGGAAACATGGTCTTATACATACGCTCCCTCCCGCCATGGAGGAGAGTCATGTAGCAATTGTTTGTGGTCATGGCGTATTTTGTAGCGGGGGAGGCGTATTCTATGATGTCTTCAGTAGACTCCAGTCAATAGAGATGATGTGCTACAATATGTATAAGGAATTAGTAGACGCCCGTCTAAAAGTGAATAGTGAATAGTGAAGAGTAAATAGTAAACAGTGAAGAGTTAAGAGTTAAAGAATAGTTAGATGAAAAATACTTGACAGGGATCAGGGGATTGAAATGCACAGTCTAGTGCCTGTCGGAGAAAGCCCCCCCTTGAGGGGGAGGAGAAGGAATTCCCCCCTTGAGGGGGAGGAGAAGGAATTCCCCCCTTGAGGGGGGCAGGGGGGTGTTACTTCTTGATGACATCCCCCTAACCCCCTTCAAAGGGGGACTTAAGGGGGAGGGGAAATATGCCCTATAACGTATTGGTAAGGCTCATCGGCCCGCCAAAGGGAACGGAACGGGCCCTACTAATCACTTTTCACTTATAAATTAAAAACTATATTTTATCCTGGCAAAGACCTCATCATTGTCTTTGAACTGCCCTATCAGTGCGTCATCATACTTGCCGTCCAATAGTATGGTCCCTAAGACCCCCTGTATGTTATCAGTAAAGCTGTATGTGAGGGAAGGGCTTACAAGGGCATCTTTGAATTCAATGTTATAGACCCCTGCCAGGTCAACCTCCAGGGTGTTTTGGAGGAAGAATTGCTTAATGGCCAGGGTGAATGTTGTGTCAAGGCCCTCTTTGTTGAAGTGTACACTCTTTGCCTTATCATAATCGATTATGAATTCCTGTATACACTGGAGGCTTACGGTTGTATCCTCATGGATATAGTCTATGCCTATGCCGTATTTCATGGAATCCCTTTGCAGTTCTATTTCAGGGTCTATATAGAAGGTCTGCCTGGTCTTTGTGCCGCCAGAGCTTATGAATTCCTGGAGGAATTTGGTGATGATCGCATCTTGTTTTTCCTTGGTCAGTTCATTCCTTAAGACATCTTCTGTCTTTCTAACATAATACTTTCCATCAAAATATGCCCACTCCCCACGTATAGTAACAGGGCCATACGTGGTGGAAAAATCAAAACCAAAGACCTGAAACCTATGGATTCTCGGCTCCAAATACACTTGAGCCATCACATTGGCCTTTAGTGGTGACAGGTCTTCCAGTTCTACAATGAGTTCGGTAGGGGATGCTGTTACAGGCATGGGGTCATATCCGCTGAAATAGCTCAACGAGAGGTCCCATCCACCTATATATCTGGATATCCGCACGCCCACCTCTGAATTTGCAAAAGTAAAGGCTGGCAGGTCGATATCCCTATAAGCACCAGTGACAGGTATATCCCCTATCCATGTATTTGTTTCTATTGTGCCGGGCACCTTTAACACAGGCGGAAACCATCTCTCCTCCGGAGTGGAGAGTCTATAGGGTACATACCTTGGAATCCATCCGATTTCCACATCAGCCAGGTCAGAATATATGTTTGCCTTTATAGCAGGCACACCAATCTTTCTATCGTTTTCTTCCTTCATGGTAGCCTCTGTGAGATCCTCGGTGTTCATGTTATCCGAGGGATTTATCTCATCGAGTCTTCCCCATGCGAATTTTTGTATGCCAAGACGCAGGTCAACCTTTTCGGTATATATGTCAATGTAGGCCTCACCCACATTTATATAGGGGTTCTTGTCCTGATATATCTTATCAAATTCATTAAATAGTCTGTCATTATGGGCAGCAGATACCTTTCCGTCATATACCCCTTTCAAAGCGATCTTGAAGGCCCCCCACGACCCAAGGGTTGATTTGCATTCCAGGCCAAACGTTGAGGAGGGATCTTCATCCGGGGGTTTTTCTCTCAGGGCATAGATGCCACTACCTTCCAGGTATCCGTGCAGAGAGGTTGCAACATGATCGGTTTTATATTCAAAGGCGCCCGCTGCTCCGGGGGAAGTAGTTATACACAGAAAGAATATTATTATTAAAGGATATCCCCTCATGTATTATTTTCCCCTCTTCATGTACCTCTGTGTGAATATATCGTCTTTGAGTCCTGTATTATAGAGTATGTTGTGCATCTCTAAAATGGTCTTGCGATTGTTTTGGGTATTTAGCATCTCTATATGTGTTGGCGTATTTATCCCTTTTATGGTCTCTATCTTGGCGAAGGTTCCCTGTTTCAAGTATTTCCCTTTTTTGTCGTAGAAATCCATCTTTACCGGGATAAAGTTGTCCTTTCTTACCCCAAAGATCACCTTGGAGTAATATTTTATATCTTTAGGAATAGCCTCGATCATATAACACATATGCCCCTCGACTTGCTCTTCACCAATAAGGGTATAGGTATCATCATCTATGTTGCGGCCGCCCATATCATAGAAGCTGAACTCGGTTCCCATGAAACTCTCGCCCTTACCACCACTACTTATTCGCCGCACCCTTTCAAGGGCCGGCAGGTAGAGCCACTGGGTGTCTTCTTTGTCCGGATAACTCCACGCCAGAAAGCTGGTTCCTTTTACATCAGCAGGCGCCATGAAGATGAGCAGGGTTTTGGCCTCTTTGTTGTCATAATTTTTTGCATAGGCCAGAAGCCTTCGCTGTCTTTCTTTGCCCTTTTTATTGATAAGCGTCATGGTCATCTCTGTCTTACTGTCCTTTGCCTGATCCATCAAACCCTCGGATTTTTTCATGATCTGGTAGGCGCTCAACTCCTCTGAGAAGGATGGATATACAAAGAATATACTACACGCAAGACAGATAAGGGCTGAAACAATCACATACCTGAACCTCATTTTGTTTTTCCTCCTATATTATTCTCGATCTCATCACCTTCTGCATACTCTATAGTTGGTTCCTGTTTTATACTTGGGTGGAACACCTTCAGGACTGCCGGCAATAACGTGATCGAGGCTATCGCGCTTGTGATCATAACAATGGCAGTCAAAAACCCCATCTGGCTGATGATGATAAAATTTGAGGGGATCAGAACCAAGAAGCCTGCTGTCACAGCCAGGGCATTATATAATATTGCCCTTCCGGATGTATTGATGGAGACGTCTATAGCCCTTTTCATATCATTTTTGATGCCTATCTCATGGCGGTATCGGCTTAAAAAGTGAATGGAATAATCCACGCCTATGCCCACTGCCAGGCTTGCTATCATGGCTGTGGCTGCATTGAGTGTGATATTAAAGCCCCCCATGATTCCAAAGTTGAGCATAATGGTAACAGTAAGTGGCAGGATGCTGAAAATGCCGAGCTTTAGAGATCTGAAGATCAAAGATGTGATAAGAATTACTAAACCAAGGGAGACAGTAAAGGTGCTTAGTTGTCCTTCGACAATGATGCGGTTGAATTCCATGGTCATCTTGGAGATCCCTGTGGTGATGATGTTGATATCACTTTCTTTCAATTCGTTTTTCTTGTAGTCTTCTATAACAGTGAGCACTTTCTTTGCAAGAAAACCGCTCTGGGATTTCATCTGGAGTAGGATCTGGGTGTCCTGATAATCGTAATTCACAAACCTGTCGAGGGTCTCTCCCCCTGAGAAGGAATAGAGCAGGAGGTATTGAGCCACTAATTCTCTAGATTCCGGGATGGCATAGTAGGCGGGGTCGCCCCCATGCATCACCTGATTCATTTTTTTGATGAGGTCTACTATGGACACGGTCTTTCCTACGCCACCTATCTCCTTTAGTCTGCCTTGCAATCCATCTACATAACGCAGGATGGCCGGGTCCTTTATGTCATCAGGGCCATCCCCCTTGATCACTACATTAAACATGGATGTGCCGCCAAACTTCTCGTTTAGTATGTCATCTGCCGTTCTTATGGGACAGCCTTGGCGGAAGTGTTTTACTGGATCCAGGTCGCTCTTTATGAAAATAGTGCCTATTACGGATATGCCCATAATACTTAAGCTGATTATGATTATTAAGACACTGTTTTTTAGAGAAAGGGCAGAAGAGGTCTTTAATATCGGGGCTATGATGTCTTTCTTTGAATAGTGATGGGGTATATATGCCTTTGTCTTATCATCCAGTATGGAAAGCAGGGCAGGAATAATGGTCAGAGAGATAACTAATGCCACCAGTATTCCGAAAGCTACAATCATGCCAAACTGTTTTAGGGGGATGATCTCCGATGTGCACAAAGAGATGAATGCTGCCATGGTGGTAAGCCCTGCCATGGTAACAGGTAGACTTACCCTGTTTAGGGCATTAATAATGCCGGGTTTTCCCACCTTGCCCTGGGCTGCATCAGAGAATATGTTTTCTAATACATGTATACCATAGGCAGTGCCAACTGCTACAAGCACCACTGGTATCGTGCTTGTAATATGTGTTAGTGGCATACCGAGCAGACACATAAGGCCTACACTCCATATGGTGGAGATGCTCACAGTAAGTAAAGGAAGGACTACCCCCCTTATATTTCTGAAGAACAAAAACAGGGCGATTATTATGACAAGATTTACAAGGGGCACAAAGAGTTTCATATCTGTCAGCATATAATCCCCCTGTAGCGCCTCCACTATAGGGACACCCGCGATGAAAAAGCTATCAGCCCCCTGGTATTTAGCCACGATCGTTTTAAGTTTACAGTAGATTGGGATTATATCATCGGTCTCTATCCCATCTTCCATTGTTATGGATAAAAGGGATCCTTTTTCGTCGGCTGCAATAAAAAGGTCCTTGTAAAAATCCCAGGAATTCATTTTTCTTTTAAATACTGCCAGCTCTTCGGTGGTCTTAGGAACCTGGCCTTCTTCAACCATGGGTGAGACCTCGATGCCGGATTCACTGCCCGTAATATAATCGATGTTGAGGATATTCGTAACCTCTTTAACCCCTGGTATTGCCTCTATCTCTGAAGTAACGTCCTGAATCTTTTTCAGGTAATTATAGTTGTATATATCATTGGCGATTATGCCGATTACTATATCCAGAGGCGCTTCAAACTCCTCGTTGTTTTCATTCCAGACCTTTCTTGCTGGGTTGTCCTCGGAGAGAAAGATTTCCACCCTGGAATCGATCCTCATCTTGGGGATCTGTGCTGCAAAAAAGGCTGTTATACCAAGCACAACAAAGATTATCCAATAAGGGTGAAAGACACAAAAGCGCAAAAATCTTTTCATACGCCTATTCTCTTCAAATCACACACTCCAATTAATAAATTAATAAATCTATTTTTTTGAACCTTCTTGCTCCATTATATTCCAGCTTAATTCCGCTAATATGTGGCGTTTAGTTAGGATACCAAATCATTGTCCCAGTTGAAAGCATTTTCTCATATAACCTAAATTTCCCTGATGAAAACAGTAAACAGTGAATAGTGAACAGTGAAAGAAGTGTTGGGTGTTGGGTTTTGAGTGTTGGATGATTAAAAATAGTCGAGAGTCGAAAAGATTAAAGATAAAAAAATAGTTTTATGGGAAATGTAGGGGCCTTTTGCCCTCATCGGCCCGCTTAAGGGAAATATGCCTTACATCAACATCCCCCAGGCCCCCTTCAAAGGGGGAATTAAAGGGGCGGCACCCCTTCAAAGGGGGAATTAAAGGGGCGGCACCCCTTTAAAGGGGGAATCTGTCCGAGCAGACTAAGGGATAGAGGGGTTCTTGAGCGGACCTTCTATCGCGATTTGCTAATACATCCTTTTAGCGGAGCTTAAAGGGGAATCGCTCCCTTATGTTTGAGCCCGAAGGGCGAGTTAGGGAGCGCCCGTAAGCAAGCCAAAGGATGTATCAAAGAGCGATACAGGCAAGCGAGAGAACCCCTCTATCCCGAAAATGGTTTCATCCTTGGTTGTGAGCGCGGCTCGCTCATGCGGGTTTATTAGGAGATTATGGCAAGTGTCTGTATGGCTGAATATATGAACATGCCACCAAAAAACAATAGAACTATACCGCAAATAAGGCTGACCCATTGAGAAAATTTATCCCCCCAGATATTTCCGGCCTTGTATGTGGTAAATGAAAGTATACAGTACCATATAAGATCTGTGAGCCAGTGGACAATGGCAAATGCTATTAGTATAATGAGGCTGAATTTTATGGCACTGATAATCAGGGTAGCCCCCACGGTAGCCCACCACACAAGGAAGTATGGGTTGCCGATACTGAGGATGATTCCGGCCATAAAGGGGGAGCGTGAAGGGTCTTTGATTTTTATATGAGTGTGTTTGAATGCCCTTAGCATACTCCATCCCATCTGTAAGAGGAATGCCCCTCCTGCCAGGGCTATAACCATACCGATCAGTGGTTCCTTGATTATATCCCCAAACCCCAAGAAGATGATGAACATCAGAGGGAACTCTACAATACCGTGACCTATGGCTATATATATCCCCGCGGTGGGGTTCTTGCTCCCGTGGGCTATTGTGGCTGCTGTTATAGGGCCAGGCGCCATGACCCCTGAGAGACTGATCAGTATAGCTGAGACAAAAAACATGGTAAGTGTCATAATAAGTTATTAGGCTAATACATAAATGAAATGAAAGTAAAGACAGATCTTGGATAATGTCAGCTGTCACTAGTCCGTTGTTGGTATGAAAATAAATCGTGAGTAATCTTGAAGCAATCGAGAGGCAGAAAAAGATTTTTAGCTTCGCTTTTTACCTCACGATTTAAATATATTTTATATGAAAATAGCAATCAGCTATCAGCGGACATCAACAAGTCTTGAAGACAGCAGCAAAGGGGTGTATAAATCATGAAGCTATGGCTTATCAGACTATTATCACATTTAAGACCACCAATAGAGAGCAGCTTGTCGATATCACAGAAAAGGTCAGGGGTATTGTCTCTGAATACGGGGCGGCCCATACGTTGTGCGCCCTTTATGCAAGGGGTGCAACTGCTGCCATTATGGTTCAGGAAAACTGGGATCCCAATATACAAAAAGATGTGCTCGCCTGCCTTCGTGATATGGTCCCAAGGGGTGCGTGGATTCATGATAGTGTTGACGGGAATGGAGATGCTCACATAAAGGCAGGTATCGTAGGGCCATCTGAAGCTATACCTGTGAAGGATGGCAAGCTTTTGTTGAGCACATGGCAGAATATCTTTTTTTGCGAGTTTGATGGGCCTCGCTCTCAAAGGGAAGTTGCAATCACATTAATCTAACCTCGGGTAAGAGGCTATATTTACATAACATTTACATTTCCTTTTCAATAGTTTTGCACTCTATTTTCTAAATAAGTGCTAAGTTAAAGGCATCCAATTATCCATGTATGAAAGGGCGAGGTATAGGATTATGAAGGCATTATTTATCTATCCAGAGATACCAGACACATTTTGGAGCTTCAGGCATGCGCTAAGATATGTGTCAAAGAAAGCGGCTTTCCCTCCGCTTGGCCTTCTTACCATAGCGGCCATGGCACCTGATACATGGGACAAGAGGGTCGTAGATATGAATGTAAGGCCGTTAGCAGATGAAGACCTGAGGTGGGCTGATTATGCATTTATCAGCGCCATGCTTGTGCAGAAGCAGTCTACAATAGAGGTTATAAACAGGTGCAAGGCATCTGGTTTAAAGATCGTGGCCGGCGGGCCATACTTTACTACATCGGGGCAGGATTTCAGTCAAGTTGATCACCTGGTATTAAATGAAGGTGAGATTACATTTCCCATGTTTTTAGAAGATCTTGCAAAGGCAAGGGCAGCACACATCTATACATCGGACGAAAAACCAGACCTTTCGCTTGTGCCTGTGCCGGCGTGGGACCTCATCAACCTTAAGGATTACGATTCCATGCTTGTACAGTTTTCAAGGGGATGCCCCTTTGATTGTGAATTTTGCGATATCGCTTTTTTGAATGGAAGGAGACAGAGGACAAAGTCTGCCTCTCAATTTATCAGGGAGATAGACGATCTTTATCAAAGGGGGTGGCATGGCTCTGTCTTTGTGGTGGATGACAACTTCATCGGTATAAAACCAAAGGCAAAAGAAATGTTACGTGAGCTAGGCAGATGGATGGATACCCATGGCCGGCCCTTCCACTTCTTTACAGAGGCATCTCTTAATCTTGCTGATGATCAAGAGCTGATGGACCTGATGGCCTATGCCGGGTTTAATAAGGTCTTTGTCGGAATAGAATCACCTAACAAAGACAGCCTTAAAGAGGCGGGCAAGGTCCAGAATATGAAAATGAACCTATTAGATTCTGTGAAAACAATCCAGAAAAGTGGCATGGAGGTTATGGGTGGCTTTATCATTGGGTTTGATAGCGACCCCCCTGAGATTTTCGATATACAGATAGATTTTATTCAGTCCAGCGGGATAACCATGGCAATGGTAGGGCTGCTTACAGTAATTCCACATACAAGGCTCTATAAACGTCTTAAAAGACAAGGCAGGGTCCTTATAGAGGGTTCCGGGAATAACACGGATGGCTCTCTCAATTTTGTCCCAAAGATGGATAGAACCACCCTTATAAATGGGTATTATCGTGTCTTAGAGACGGTATACTCCCCAAAGGCCTATTATGAGAGGTGCATCAGATTTTTGAAAAACTATAATCAAAAGACGGTCTCGAAGATAGATATCTCAGGGATTAAGGCGCTTTTTAAGAGCATGTGGCGCATAGGGATAAAAAATGAGTGTGATATGAGGCCCTATTATTGGAAGCTTTTATTCAAGAGCCTTTTAATCAACCCCAAGACATTTGGTGAGGCTGTGCGAATGGCAATAGTAGGCGTCCACTTTATAAAATCTCTACTTAAGGATATCCCGGCTGAAGATGAGTATGAATTGGAATCCTCGAGGGCACTTCATAATAGGCAGGTGGCTTAAGAAGATACGGGATGTTCTTTGTATAACTCTCTCCTGTGTGCCTCGAGCATATCAATGGGTTTACCTGAGAACTCTGCAGCAGTAACGACCTTTACCCCTTTTTCTTGAGCTGTCTCAAATACGCCTGCTAGCCTCTCTTTCCACTTCAGGTCTCTTAAGATGTGGTGATCAACGATCAAGGTATCGACAGGGCACTCATCTATAATTTGTATCATATTCTTAGTAGATGCATCCAGATTTGCCTGGGAGTATCTAAACCCCAGCATGGATGTTAAGGGGCCGTCTAAGATCACCATATTGGGCTTATTCTCAAGGATGAAATCCACCTGATCCGGTATCGCAGGGCCTTCTACATCTGATGTATGTATGAGCCTGTAACCATCATCGATCAAGACCTCTGTTACATATCCAAGCTTATTATTGGTGCCGTGGAACACCGGAGGGGAGAAGGCGATCTTTGTATGATTACATGTGAATTGCTCTCCGTCGCTGAATAGTATCTCCTTTGGGATGCCTTCTATCTTTTTTAAGAAGTAGGCCGCCCTTTTGGTCTGGCTTTTATTTATATGGTCTTTGGGATGTTTTATAAAGACTCGCTTATCCTTGTAGATATCGAGGTCTTCTTCTGGATTGTGATGGTCATAATGATAATGTGTAATTATAATAATATCAGATGCCCTTGTATGTTTTACGATCTCTTTCCAGTGGTCGGCCTGCCTTTCCAGCTCTACCGGGTGCGGTGGAAGATTGTATCTCCTGGCTGCCAGGGATACACCAGGGTCTATGATGATATTTACATCCTTTGTTATAATATGGGTACACATGGACCTGGTGCCAAGGCTGTCAAATGCCAGCGGTATGATCTCCATATATAGTTATTTAGCAGGGATACATGGAGGATACAAGAGATTTTAGCGGATAGTAAATAGTAAACAGTGAATAGTGATACAGTCGTAAAAAGTAACTGAGCATGTCATTGCGAGGAGCTTAAGCGACGAAGCAATCTAATGATATCATATAGTTATGCTCCACGAGATTGCTTCGCTTCGCTCGCAATGACGGCGTTTTAGACTTTTTACGAAAGCATCAATAGTAAATAGTTCTCAAAATGTAGGGGCCTTTTGCCTTCATCGGTCCTTAAGGAAATATGTACTATCTTCCTCTGGCGGAAGCCAATAGGGGCGTAATCATACTGCAATGATAAAACAAGTAGACGTTATTGACAATACTCTAAAAGTATTTATATTTTATATATCCCTCTTCTTGTTTAGAGGGGATTAGGTATTTTTGCAGATAGATTTTTTGGGGAGGGATAGGTATTATTTTTAAGAAAAATTGATAAAGGAGTGATGTATGGGCAAAATTTATGGAGGTCATTTGGTTGCAAGGTATCTTAAAGAGGTTGAGGGAGTATCAACGGTGTTTTCTATCCCCGGGGGTCATATCGACAGGATCTATGATGGGTTTTTAGAGTATGGGGTAAAGATCATTGATGTGAGGCATGAGCAGGCTGCAGCCATGATGGCGCACTCATGGTCTATATTTAAAGCCAGTCCTGGTGTATGTCTTGTAACAGCAGGGCCCGGGTTTACAAATTCGCTCACCGGCGTGGTAAATGCCTCTCTTGATAATGTCCCGATGGTCGTGCTTTCCGGCACTGCTCCTATCAGGGATTGGGAAAGAGGGGCGCTTCAGGAGATGAATCAATCGGATATGATCAAATCTGTAGTGAAGTGGTCTGGCATGTGCCATGACATAAAGCGGATACCAGAGTATCTCTCAAAGGCATTTAGGTATGCAGTATCAGGCCGCCCCGGACCTGTATTTTTGGAATTGCCACCTGATATTCTTAACATAAGTATTGATGAAGAAGAGGTGGTCTATCCCAAGAAGGGCAGCTTCAGATACAAAACCTTGGCAGATGTCGATTTAATCAAGGAAGCTGCCGGGTTGATCAATGAGGCGGACAGACCCTTGATAATCGGCGGAAGCGGCATTGGCTTTAGCGATTGTGATAAAGAGCTTGCAACCTTTGTAGATACAACAGGTATGCCTTTTATTCTGCTTAATAATGGCAGGGGCGCTATACCTGATGACCATCCGTTGTCTCTCTGGGACGGGGGGCAGGCGGCCATGATGACTGGCATGGCTCAGGCAGATCTTATTGTTGTCCTCGGGATTCGATTTAACTGGCTTTTGATGTTTGGTGAGGGTTTCCCCCAGGCGAAGATCATTCGAATAGATATTGACGCCACCGAGATAGACAGAAACAGGGGTTCAGATATTGGCCTTGTTGGAGATATTGGAGCTATATTAAAGGAATTAAATGCCGGGGTGGAGAAAAGAGACCGTACAAGCTGGGTAAAGGCCTTAAGAGATTCATATCTTCCTTTGATTGAAGGCGAGATTAAGGAAAGGCAGACCAAAAAAGAGCCTATACATCCGGCAAGGCTTGTGGAGCAGATAAGAAAGGCTGCAGGTGATGATGCCATCTATATCATTGATGGCGGTGATACCAGCTATTTTGGATTAATGGGGTTAAACGCAAAAGAGAAATCCTCTGTCATTGCAGCAGCAGGTGGTCTTTTTGGATGCCTTGGGACAGGGATTCCTTTTGGAATAGCTGCGAAGTTGGCAAGGCCGGAAAAGTTGGTTATAGTAATAAACGGAGATGGGTCCGTTGGCTTTAATGCCATGGAATTTGATACAGCCCTTCGCCATAATATACCTTTTGTCTGTGTGGTAGTAAATGACCAGGCATGGGGGATGATCAAACATGGCCAGGAGATAGCTTATGGGAATGAACGGGTGGTAGGTTCGGAATTGGGTGTTGTTCACTATGAAAAGGTGGCTGAGGCCCTGGGGGGCCATGGTGAATTTGTTACAAAAGATGAGGAGATCATCCCGGCCATTGAAAGGGCGATTGAATCTAATAAGCCGGCCTGCGTAAATGTGCTTACTGACCCTACTGTGACAAGCCCTGCGACCCTGTTATTTGTGGACTCGTTGAAGATGGAATAATAAAATAAGATGAAGGCCTTGCAGTTTTTTGTCTCAATCCCAAGGTTTGTTGCATTAAAGACCCTGGGGGCCATAAATAAAAGATTATACTATGATAGTCCCCTTGCAACAATAAAGCTTGTTGATGTCCCTGAGCCGGGGTTGCCCTCTCCTGACTGGGTCAAGATCAGGACCTTTCTCTGTGGGTTTTGCGGGAGTGATTTCAATCTGATCTATTTGAAGGACTCCCCTACATCTACTCCTTTCACCTCATTTCCATGCATATTAGGTCATGAGCTCTCCGGAGAAATTATTGAGGCAGGCAGGGATGTGAAAGGCTTCAGAGTTGGTGATATTGTTACTATTGCGCCTCATTTGGGTTGCGCTACCAGGGGGATAAGCCCTGAGTGCAGGAGTTGCAGGATGGGAAGGCCTGCAAATTGCGAAAGGTTTGCCCATGGTAATTTTTCTGCGGGCATGTTTACAGGTATATGTCATGATATAGGCGGTGGTTTTGCCCCATACCTTGTGGCACACAAGACCCAGATTTTTAAGTTGCCAGGGAGAGTATCATATGAATCAGGTGCTATGATAGAACCCCTTGGGGTGGCTCTTCAGGCAGTGCTTGATAACAGACCGGATAAAGATGATAAGGTTTTGATAATAGGCGGTGGTGTTATAGGCTCTCTTATTGTTCAGTCAATAAGGGCACTGGATATTGGGTGTAATATCACTGTTAGTGAGCCTTCAAGGTTTCATGCGGAATTTGCTTTGAGGAAAGGGGCGGATAATATTATCACTGATGGAGATATCTTTGGGCATACACTAGAGATAACCGGGGCAAGCGCTTACCAGCCGATGATGGGCAAAGATATATTGATGGGTGGGTTCGAAAAGGTCTTTGATACTGTGGGCAGATCTGAGACACTGAATAACAGCATGAGGATAATGGCCACAGGCGGGGTTTTAAGTGTTGTAGGTATTGGGAACAATGTAAAACTCGACCCAACCCCTTTATGGCTTAAATTACAGACTGTAAAAGGGGTCTTTGCTTATGGCTACAATACCGTGAATGGAGAAAGGAAACACACGTTTGAAATAGCTATTGATCTTATGGAGACAGGAAAGGTCAGTCTTGATGGGATACTGACCCATAAATTCCCGCTGGATGGATATAAAGAGATGATCGAGGTGAACATGAATAAAGGGAGGAATAGGGCGATAAAGACAATGATTTCCTTTGTGTGAAAAGAGTTGTCGGTTGTGGGTTGTCTGTGGTGTGTTTTGGAGGGGATTATCCTGGGACCTTTGAGTAATATCCAATTTGTCATTGCGAGCTCTAGCGAAGATAAACTGGGGGGGGCTTAAGCGAAGTGAAGAATCTCAAAGTGCCTGCAACCGATGGGATTGCCACGTCGGCCTACGGCCTCCCTGCAATGAATATGCCTGCCTATGCCTCCTGTGCGGGGTAATTGTCTATGTACGTCATACAACATGGGCAGACAAAATATCTCTTGTCCGAGATGCAGACAGGCCTGCCTATGCCTCATGGTTGGGGATTGTTGGCCGACGAGGTAGAAGGTAAGGCCAAGAGAGGACAATGCTAATCGGAGATGCAGACAGGTTCTTCAATTATGCGAAGGTCTCAAGAATTGATGGTTTCGCAAAAAGTCCATCATACCCCTTAACCGTCATTCCGTCCCGGGGTGGAGTCCGGGATGACGGCCAAGCCGGAATCCAGGGTGAGAAATCCCACGCTACAATTTCCGTCATTCCGGCGGAAGCCGGAATCCAGTCTTTTCAAATAGTTGCAGATCATTCGGACTCCTCCCGGACTCGATCCGGGATCTACCGGAGTGACGACTTTTTACGAATGCATCAAGAATTGAATCTATTCTATCTTTCTCTTTAAACCGACCCCTGATACCTGACCCCTTTTTTTATATAAACCTGCATGTCCTTTTCGGACACAACCAAGGATGAAAATATGGCATTCTCATACAGATTCTATCCCTGAAGGGCATATTTCCCTTAAGCGGGCCGATGAGGGCAAAAGGCCCCTACAAAGCTTTGTGCCTATTTTCATATTAAATATCACTACTGTCCGGTTAAGGATCGAATAAATTCAATTGGTTACTGATAGCAGGTTCCTTTTCTTGTTTAAGGGCATCACTAACCAGTTGAATAATGGGCTTTTTCTCAAAAATATTGACCTCCAAGATTTGCAAAATTGTGTGGAGGCTACCCGGCAGATTAAGTCGCTTTTTCATAATTGCTACCAGCAAATAGATACTGATGGCAACCCAAATCTGGGTTTTTACTGCATTGAATGATGTTCCAAAGAACGATTTTATTCTCAAGTGCTGTTTGATCCATTTGAAAAACAGTTCTATTTGCCAGCGTTGTTTGTAGATGCCGGCCACTATTTCTGCCTGTATTGTAAATATATTGGTCAGGAAAACAAAGCGCTTGTTTGTTTCCAGGTCTACATATGATACTCGCCGTAAGGCCTCCTGGTATGCTTCTTTCGACTTTGTAACTTTGAGAATGATTGTTTGATCGGTCCGAAGTCCTGAAGCTTTGTTCACCTTTCGTGAAGTCAGACGGCGAAATTTCAGATTGTTCTTTGCACGAATGACGAAAAAGGCAGGAAGTTGATGAATCGCATATAATCGTCTGAAGTCGATGTACCCTCGATCCATTGTGACGATTGATTTTTGTTCTATAGGCACTATGTCCAAGATGGTAACATCGTGGACACTGCCGGGGGTAAGGCTGATGAACGTGGGGATCGAGCCACGTAAATCCAGCAGTGTATGAATCTTTATTGCTGCCTTGGTCTTTCGAAAGGTTGCCCATGGAAATGGAGAGAGGCATAGATCGATGGTTGTTGAATCGAGGGCATATAATGATTGAACCAGCTCTACTGCAAGTTTTTCGCTTTGATAGAGTTTTTTCGCTATGCCGATGAGATAGTATCCGAAGTCCTGATATATCCGGTAATCTCGACGTTCGTTGGCATCGGCCAGTGTTGACCGTGATATCTGGCCCCGAAAGCCGACGTGGTATAATTTTTCGCGATGCGAGTTTAAACATGTTTCTATATCTCTTAAGCTTTCTCGATACGTTAACTGGGCAAAGGCCAGACACAGAAACTGATCGTAACAGGGGAATTTCCTGATTTTGTAATTGCCATTGTATTTTGTAACGCATTTATTGAACTCGTAGCGTGATAAGTGCTGAAGTACCTGAGCAAATACGGTTTTTCCTGAATTCATGAGTGTGCCTCCTCCAAAATTAGGGGGAAGCTTATAACTCAGGATCAATCGTGTAAATTTTCAAATCGAAAAAAATGAAAATGGCTAATTATCTATTTAATATCAAAATGTTATGTCATGTTGTTAAACTTTTAACCGGACAGTAGTGATTAAATATATTTAAATCGCGAGGTAAAAAGTGAAGCTAAAACTTTTTTTTGCCTCTCGATTGGTTCAAGATTACTCATGATTCACTGTGGAGTGCCAAGCCTAACCAATCAAACCAATGAAACCAGATAATGATGATAACCATTGATTGTAGATATACAATAGGCTTTTAAAGGCAGAGCTTATTTGCCTTTCATGGACTTGTGATGTCAGCCACGCCACTGATCCTTGTCGTTACCTGATCAACTAATTCATCCAGGTTATCCATTTTCAGGCTAAGTGCCCCTTCGGGACAACATTCAACGCAGCGGCCGCAACCCTTACAGCTTTGTCCGATGCTGGCTTTTTCCCCTATCATTTCTATGGCAGCGACAAAACATTGATCTTTACAGATTCCGCACCCACTGCATTTTTCCCTATCGATCTCTATCGAGATGCCAGGGAGCTTCTTGTAGGCCTTATCAAGGTTGGGGCCTCTCTTTTTCATGTGGGTTCGAAAGATGCAACAACAGTCATCGCAGAAGCATATAAACATCAATTTATTGAAATTTGGGAGACCAAAGGCCACCGAATCTATCCATGTATGCGCAACGTTTGCGATGAGCCCTGCACTAGCTGCCCTTGCCACATGTTCTATGGCCTCCTCTACTGTGGCAGTGTGTCCGTGAGAAGGATGGATGCGTTTGGCTGCCCTTCCAAGGGCCATGCACCCGATGTCAATCGGATAGTTCCGGCAATTCATCCTGCTGCGGCAGACGCATTCATCAAATATAAAGATATGGGAGCTTCTTTCTATAATTTTTTCTGCAACTCTGCGTGGGAGCACCACATTGTCAGGTTGTGGGACCTCAGTATGTATAGGGATGGCAGTGACTTCATTGTATGGGTAAGCAAAGAACGGATTGATAATCCATTTTAATACAGGGTACGAACTGAGTCTTTTGCCGGCGATTATTATTGGCCATGACAGCCAGACTGCGATTTTTGCAAAGGTCTTGTTAAATCCATAACGGAAGATATTCATCATCTTAGGCGCACCCCCTTTCGATCTTAATTAAAGATTAATAGCAAACACCAAGTGTATCTGGGTTTGTAAAATTTGGCAATTTATTTATATGAAAAATAGTTGTCCGTGGTTCGTGGTCAGTTGTTTGTGGTATATTGGAAGGTGATCATTCTTATCCGTAGATTTTACAACAGACTACTGACAGGGATTGGAAGATACATCTACAGGAGAAATGCACATAGGGATAAAATATTTCATCAAACATGGTAAAACATTTCCCTTATTTATATCAAAAGGTGTTTTGATATTTATAACTCTTTGTTATCAGGAGGCAAAATCTTGTATTTAAGGGTATAAAGTTTGCATGTTAATAATATCATAGTTATAATATCCAGATTATGAGGAGGTGTGGGATGATCAAGGATGGTCTTTTCAAGATCACACGGCGAAAATTTTTAAAGATTACCGGTTCGGGCAGTGCACTGCTCGTATTTTCAAATCCATTAAAGATTTTATCAAATATTTTCACTTCCAATGTGATTGCAAGGAATGATCTGGACATTTCCCCTGACATCTCAAATGCCACTGGATATAACTTCAAGATCTTAGACTTTGCCCAGGTTTCAGATATCCATATCGTGGATGAGGGGAATCAACTACGTGCCGAGGAGTTAAAGGTTAATCCTTTACGTTCTATCGATCTTGGGCAGCTACTTGATGAAAAGATTCCTACTGTATCCAGAGAACAGGACACATGGACATGTGTTGGGTGGGACTCTACTATACGGTCTATAAATAAAGAACACGAAGGAGAACCCATGGCCTTTGTTATGGCTACAGGGGATCATACAGATACTGACCTTGAGAATGAATTAAAATGGTGTATAGAGATTGCTGATGGAGAACTAGGGGGTTACCGGGAGAATTACGACCTGGAGCCTGTGGATCCTAAGGGCCTGGATTTACCCTGGTATGTAGCATTAGGCAATCATGATGTAATATATGAAGGTAGTATTGCTAATCACATAGTAGCTCCCCTCATTGAACATTTAAGTTGCTCTGCTGAGGATCTTTCCTACCAGGATGAGACCATTGAGATCTATAAAAGATCAAGCCCCGCACCATGGTGGCCAGAAGATGCTGAAGATGGATACTACAGCTTTGATCCTAGTCCATACATACACTGCATTGTGCTTAATACCGCGAATTATGATGCTGATGATGGGGATCTTATCGATAGGGCAGGTGATCTCTCGAAAGGCACTTTGAACCAGGCACAGTTTGAATGGATGAAGGCAGAGATAGAAGATAATCCAGCCAAATTCTGCCTGATCTTTTCTCATCATGGGCCCAGGTCATTCAGACCCTTTAATGAGTTTCAAAGACGGTTTGGTAAGAATATTCCTCCTGAGGAGTTTAGAGAAACCCTGGCCTCATATGAGAATGTAATAGCCCATATAAATGGTCATACACATGAAAATCATATTGAGGCAGTGGAGGATGGTAATGGTGGTGGATACTGGGATATTAATACATGCTCTATTATAGACTGGCCCCAGGAATGGAGGCGCATAGCTATATGGGATAACGGCGATGGCACCGGGGTTATTAAATGCCATATGTTCCAGCATGAGGATTCAGACTGTCTTAGGGTTGCCGAGAATGACCCTGATGCAAACCACGAGACCAGGGAGGGAAGACCAGAAGACAGGGATGTTGAGCTTGACTTTGCAATACCAGGAGGAGTGGCGGGAAACATAATAGCCAACCCCCCGGAAGATGGGTCTGCAGAAGGTGAAGATGACCCCGGGAGCAATAAGACCCCTCTATTTGATGGGGGCAGCGATGATAAATGTTTTATAGCCACTGCCGCATTTGGATCCACTATGGAACCAGAGGTGATTACACTGAGACAATTCAGGGATACTATGCTCAAACCACACGCCATGGGCAGGTTATTTATCAGTGGCTACTACTGGATGAGTCCTCCTGTTGCTGCATTTATTGCATCAAGACCAAGGATGAAGGCCATTGTAAGATGTCTTTTCATGCCTTTGATTCATATAATCAAGTGTCACTACCCGGGTAAATAGACTCATAGTATAGTCATGGCTATTGCTTTTTCAGGGAGAAGTAGAATGTGTTGAATATATAGCCTCCTATGTTAAAAATACCCCGGCCTAAGTAATAACCATCGCTGATCTTTTTCAACTCATCGTTTAATGGTCTCACCCAGAATGGATTTCCCTGCCTGTTATAATTTACCCTCAATACTTTTTGCCCATCTCCAAGGATCGAATCTATTACCCCTATCTTAAAATTACCAATGCGGATCATGCCGAGGAATTCATTGTATCCGCCACGTCCCCCACCCTCGTCCTCAACATCATCTGGAAAGAATTTTCGGTGATTAAAAAAACGTATATCAGGGAGTATTCCGGTGACCAGCCTGACCTCGAAATATCCTTTTAATTCCTTGGGATCAGGTGTCGATGCCTTTGCAAAATCTTCCTTTAACCGTAAGAAGTCTTTTAAACCCATATCTTCTCTCCTTAATCTAATAAATTTGCGATCTTCTCTGCTACCCGTGTTGCAAGCGCCATGATCGTTACCTGGGGGTTTACCCCAAGGCTCGTTGGTATGCTGCTCCCATCCACCATAAAGAGCCCGGGAACATTGTGGCACTGGTGATTGGTATCTATTGCAGAGTCCTTATTGGTCAGTCCTATTCTTGCAGTGCCCACTGCATGAAAGGCACTCAAAAGGAAGTCTCTTGCCTTCCATGGCCGGTTTTTTACCTCATCTAAGTCTTTATGGCATGTTACTATGGGATGATCAAGGGTTGGCATGATCAATCTTTTAGCCCCTGCTGCAAAAAAGATCTCACTCAAGATAATCATGGCCCTGACTAGATTTTGAGTATCCTTTTTATTTAGATAGTAAAAGATGAAGGGTATATCACCGATCCCGGGCCTAACGAAGCCTGTGCTTGTATCCTTTACCATGTATCCAAATATCGCCAGATGATGGTATGAGTGAACTATGTCTGTGTACTCCTTGCCGACACCAGGAGTGGCAGCAGATATGATCATGAATGGGGCTGTGGCGCCTTCAAACATGATACCCTCATTGTGAAACTCATCGATCATGTATCCTTGCGGGATGGAATATGGATTCTTCATGTCCCGATCAGGAAAGATTGCCCCTACATATGCAGCAGGATGTATGGTCAAATTTTTTCCTATCCATCTGTTTCCCCTTACAAGATGGTTTTTCTGAATTAGTGTAGGTGTAATAAGGGTTCCACAAGAGAGGACAACTGCCCGTGCAAAACATGTCAAGGAGACTTTTCTCCCATTTTTTCCTTTACCATAAGCCTTTACCCCGATGGCCCTTTTCCCATTTGTAAGGATATCCCTTACCTCAAAACCCGTAAATAGCTGGGCAGCCGCATTCAATGCCTTGGGTATATATGTCAGATTGGTAGACTGCTTTGCATCCTTTGGACAACCCTGAGTACATACGCCTTCGCCCTCACAATCAATAATATTATGCTTGAGGGGGCCGCAACTGTACCCAAATGTAGAGCACCCTTCTTTGATGATTTCACCGATAGGACCAATATACTTTGCCTCGCACTCTTGAACATGGATTATCTCCTCGACACGTTCATAGTATGGCGTCATCTTTTCAGGAGAGAAGTCAACCAGACCGCTTGCTACCCACTGGTTCAAAACATCATCCGGGGCACGAAAACACGTAGCCGAGTTTATCAGGGTGGTACCGCCAACAGCCTTGCCCATGGGAATAGGGATTACAACGTTTCCTAAAGATGCAGTGACTCCTCCCGCACGATAGATCAGTGGCATCATTTCTTTTGGATTGCCATTAAATACATCTCTCCGGTAGAAATGTCCTGATTCCATAATGGCAACTGCAAGACCCTTTTCTGCGAGCTCTTTTGCCACTACAGCACCGCCTGCACCAGTGCCCACCACTACCACATCTGCCTCTATGGTCTCGTCTGTATCAAATGAATAGGCAGGGAATATCTGTTTCATCCAGCGGGGTTCGGGCTCGGGTTGGATTTTCTCTTTATAATAAGGAATCCCCATAGATTCATGTACCTCAGGGGAGCTTGCATAATAGAACTTGAAAGGCAGGCAGATCGTATTGCCTATTGTCCGTTTGAGAAAGCTTCCGGAATCCATTAATCCCTTCAAAAACGCGAAGCGCTGTGACGGCCCAAGCCTGTCAAATGTTTTATAATAGTTTAAGAGAGGAAAGAGGTTGACCAGAGTCATAAAGAGAGAAAAGCCCCAATATGCAAGGGTATTTTGTGAGATATCTTTCTCCAACCTTTTTAAGACACCTGTAGCCTTTAATGGTAGATCCGGACTATCATGGAAGAGACTATCAGCTATTGCCAGCGCTATATCATGAGAGGGGATTTCCCTGGCTTGTTTCCTATACGATGTCTTTTTTTGGCCAGGATGACCAAACTCAAATTGAGGGTATATCCTTAGAGACCGGACAAGCGTACTTGAAGATGTCTTCCCCCTAACCTTGGCCCACAAAGAATCACTATCTGTATAAATATCACCAGTAAATGGGCTTTCTCCTGGAAAGGGCGTAAGAGACCTCACCCCATCAAGTGTCATCTGACTGCCATCATCACTAGAAAATCTTCCTCTGTAAATAAAACCATGCAGGCATGTCTTTATATCACCGGTGAATGGTCTGGATGTGGCGAGACCTGGTATATCAATAGAGCCTGCCACCGTAATACCTCTGTTCCAAACCACCTTTTTTGCATGGAGAAAAAGAGAAAATTCGACACGAGCAGGCTTATCATGTGTAGGTTCTAAATAACCCTTAATCCTGTCATCCATATGAAGGGTCAGCGATATCATACTCATTAGTGCGCCCTCTGTGAGGCTGGTTTGAGTGGGAGAGAGGGTTTCTTAACAGGGCCCTGTTGTTTCAATTCTTTTACCCTCTTTTTTAATGAGTTAAATATCTTAGGGAATGTTGTTTTGGTCAGAAATTTTTCAATAAAGCCTGGCATGGCACGCCCCACATCCAGGGTAGTTGTGTAAGTGACGATGACACGTGTATCATCGTAGGGCTCAACGCGCCAGTAACCCTGCGAATCCCGGATGGGACCACTTACATAGAACCAGCAGGTCGTATGGTTTTCTTCATTAATGATATATGAAAGTCTGTAGTCAAACTTTAGGAATAAAACCTTCACCTTACAATCCACCAGGAGTCTGTCACCTTGCCAGACAAGTGGTTTGTAGTATACGACCTGTGGCAAAAACTCTCCGAACGAATCAAAGTCCGTGATGACCCACCACACCTCTTCCACAGTTCCTCCTACCAGGCATTGCCCTGTGGGGAGATAGGCCTTGGTGATAGGATGCTGTTTTAAATCCATGAGGATCTCTCCATTCTCTAAGGCCTGACGCCTCTGGTCATTCATTGGGGTATCTTCAGCCAGAAGGGGCATTGGTGCTGCTATAATCAACAATGTTATAGCAATAAGCATTTTTGAGTACCGATACATAAAAAGATCTCCTTAAAATCAATTACTCATAATCTTAAACAAATAATCAAAGTGCCCATAATGCTGGAAGATTGACTTGTTTGTCAAGTCTTGAAGAAAAAGGATTTCTTGATGACAATAAGATTTATGTTGTGTATATTGTTTTTTGTCTATGTAGGGTTTTAAATGAGAGACTTAAATACGTGAGGGTGCTTTATGCTTGGGTTTAAGATGAATGAGATTATGGTAGGTACTCACCATTTTATAAACGGCTTGGGCCCAGAGGGAGAATTCCCTATGGAATTCTCTATTACATGGGGAAACTCTAATCTATTTAAATTTTTGAATCCCACAAGCGGGGAATTTTTTTGCAATGTGGCAAAAGGTCATATCACAGTAGGTAATCTTGTGGATAAGGCAGATTGCGAAGGGTCTCTATCTCTATTATATTTTACCGAGAGAAAGATACGATATGTATTGGACTTTAAAGATGACGATAATAGGCCATATAGATATACAGGGGAGAAGGTGAATATATGGCCGTGGAATCTCCATAAGAGCCATGTAACATGTTATGGGACTATAACAGATGTTGAACTAACCAAGGATATTTCCGGGTCAATACTGTATTTCCCATACCGGGAAATCATGGGGTTTATCCTTTCAACAAGACCAGTATGGGGTTCAGTATTTAAATATTAACAGCATTTGCCAACAGTGTTTTTTTTATGGGAGCCACACAGCTTTTAATTTTTTGGTTTGAGAATGCTGTGAAAAAAGTTTAAAGATTATATGAACATATCCCGATATGTCAGGGTATGCTAAATACCGGGTTCATTTTTGATGATATAGTGCCGTTAATCTGTTATAATAAAAGTGATGTCTATGAAGCATATAGCAGGATTAGGGATCAGCATTCTTATGCTTCTCTTACTGGTATTTACTATACCGGGAGAGAAAGGTCTTATCAGGACATACCACTTACATCAGGAACTTATGGCCTTGAAGGCGCAAAATGTTTCTCTGAAACAAGAAAATTATCTCCTTGCCCAGGAGGCATTTTTATTAAAGAAGGACAGATCTTACATAGAACATACGATTATAAAAGAGATGAATTTGGTAAAGCAAAGGGACATAGTAGTAGTATTCAAAGGAAAGAAGAAGTAAGAGTGGGGTAGGGTATGATATTTGAGAGTAAGTCCTTATTGGGTTTAGACATAGGTTCTCATTCCATAAAGATGGTAGATCTGGCGAAGGTAAGGGGTGGATATAAATTAAAGGCCATTGGCCTTGGGATGTTGCCTGCCGAGTGTATTGTAGATAAGGATATAATGGACTCAGAGACAGTTATGGAGACCATCAAGAGCCTTATAGATAATCTGAAGATTCGGCCAAGGGGAACAGCGACTGCCATCTCGGGCCATTCCGTGATTGTGAAGAAGGCAGAATTGCCTATAATGACTGAGGCCGAGTTAGATCAGTCATTGATGATAGAAGCAGAACAATATATCCCATTTGATATAAATGACGTGTATCTGGACTCTTTTATATTAGGTGAGAATATAGAACGTTCTGATATGATGGATGTATTATTAGTAGCATCCAAGAAGGAGATGGTGGATGATTATGCCTCTGCCATCAGGAATGCAGGCCTTAAAACCATGGTTATGGATGTAGATGTGTTTGCCCTAGAGACAATGTATGAGACCAATTACCCTGATGCACCGGAATCTTTAGTAGCCCTGGTAGACCTGGGGGCATCCATGATTAATATCAATATAATAAAGGATGGCGTACCTGTTTTTACCAGAGACATATCTATGGGAGGACGCCAGTTGACAGAACGCATCCAGAGGGAGTTTGGGGTAAGCTATGAGAGGGCAGAGAATATAAAGATAGGTGCAGATATAGTAGGTGTTGATTTGGAAAGGGTAAATTATATATTTAAGATGGCAGTCGAGACTTATGTCCAGGAGATAAGGAGGACTCTGGACTTCTTTCTCTCTACAATGGTGAATGAGAACATAGAAAGGATTTTCCTAAGCGGTGGTTCAGCCAGGCTCCCTGGTCTGATAGGTATGCTTGAGAAGCAAACAGAAATCTCTGTGGAAATGATAAATCCATTTAATGAGGTTTTATGGGATGATAAGATCTTTGACTCCGAATATATGGCCTACATAGCGCCGCAAATGGCAGTGGCTATAGGACTTGCATTAAGGAAGGCGGAGGACAAATGGTAAAGATAAATCTATTACCTATAAAAGGAGAGTTACGGCGAAAGATTTTGATAGAGCATGTAGTGCTTCTTGGCCTGGCCATTGTCTTAGTAGTTATTGCTATGAGCATTTTTTATGGATCGGCGACTAGACAAAGGGATGCTCTTCAGCAAGAGATCATATCCGCCAAGGCTGATATTGTAAAGATTACTGCTCTTGCCGGCGAGATAGAAACGTTTAAAAAACGTAAACAGGAGCTTGAGCGCAAGTTGGATGTAATAAGCTCTTTAAAGGCAGAGAAACGAGGCCCCGTTGAGATACTTGACCAGATTAGCATAATTATTCCTGAAAAGATGTGGCTTACAGCTTTGAGTAATAAAGGAGATGGTCTTACCCTCAATGGATTTGCTGTGGATAACCCTACTATTGCCTTGTTTATGAAGAAGCTTCAGATGTCTCCATACTTTAAAGGTGTAATACTGGTATTTACACAGCAGGAGAAATCTAATCACAAATTTGTGATAAACTGTAAGGTAGAATTACCGAGGTGAGGAAAGGTATGGACCCTATAGATACCATATTAAGGTTAAGGCCGGCTGTTAAAATATTGATCCTATTATTGGTTGTTGGGGCAGTTGTTGTCCTGTACTGGCAGTTTCTTTACCGGCCAGTTATTGGGCAGGTGAAATCCCTGGAACCAGAATTGGCAAGATACAAGGCGGAACTTTCTACAAAAAAGGCAATTGTAAAGGAAAAACCCAGATACGAGGCGGAACTTGAGGAGACCAGGCATAAACTTATTATAGCACTAAAACAATTACCTGATAAAAGTGAGATCCCATCTTTGTTAGAAAATGTTTCTGCCCTTGGCGAGGCATCAGGGTTAGAGTTTATTCTGTTTAGACCACAAAACGAGGTGTCTAAGAATTTTTATGCAGAGATACCTGTTGATGTTAAGGTGGAAGGTAGTTACAAAGATATCGTGGCCTTTTTTGATAAGGTCTCCAAGATGCCAAGGATAGTGAATATATCAAATATAGTTATGTCTTCTCCAAAGGCCACTCCAAGTGGAGACATGATCCTTGCTACTTCATGTAATGCCACTACGTATAAGTTTTTAGAAGAGGCAGAGAAAAAATGAACAGAATGAAAAGATTTATATATCTTATCTTTATCGGTATTGTTGTAGCAGGACTTGCAGCATGCTCGGATGGCAATAAGAAAGCTGTAACCTATACCCCGAAGACGTTTGCTAAGGCAAAGAAAGTAGAGTCGTCAAAGCCAGTAGTGAGTGAGGAGAATAAAATGCCTGAATATGTAATTAAGGGCGAACGTGATCCATTCAAACTCTTTACGATAGGGACTACTCCTGAGATTGCAGAAGGCAAGGAGCAATATTTAAGTCCACTCCAGAAACTTACGCTATCCCAGATAAGGCTTGTGGGCATAATCTGGGGGAGCAAAAAAAGTGCCCTTATCCAGGATTTTTCAGGAATTGGTTATATAGTAAAGGAAGGGATGTTTGTTGGTGAAAATTCCGGCATTGTAACTCGCATATCGCCTAATGGGATTACCATAAAACAGCATTTTAAAGACTATAGAGGCCGTGTAAATACAAGGGAAGCAGTATTGAGTCTTAGAAAAGAAGAAGGGGAGAAGTAATATGAAAAAAAAGATATTCCTTATGGCGCTCATAGGTATACTGATATTTCCTATGTATGCTGCTGGCGTAACCATAAAGAACGTTGACTTTATGAATATAGACAACAAGTCCAGATTGAAGATAGGGTTGGATGGGAAGACCAGTTATGATGTTATAAGAAAGGCGGATAAGGTTCTCCTTCGTATTGATAATGCCAATATACCAGATCATCTGGCACGGCCGTATATTACAAAGGATTTTGTTACGGTTATTGATCATATTATACCTGCCCAGAAAGGTAGTGACGTAGTCTTTGAGATCACAATGAAACAGGTAGCTCCGTACTTTGTTACACAAGATAAGAACACAGTGTTTATGGACTTTGATATACCAGAAGGATTAAAAAAGGCCTCAGTAAAACCAGAAAAAACCCGGGTAAAGGTGGTTTCCACCAAGGTAGAGGCAGCCAAACATGTTTCGCCAAAGGCCAAGGAGGCAAAGGTTCTTGGCAAGGAAGCGCTAGTGCCATCTGTGATAGGGCCAACCCTCAAACCTAAGTATGGAGGTAAACGTATATCTCTGGATTTTCAGAATGCAGATATACATAATGTGTTGCGCATTATTGCAGATGTGAGTGGTTTAAATATTGTCACCTCGGATGATGTAAAAGGCACAATTACTATAAGGTTGAAAGGTGTGCCATGGGATCAGGCCCTGGATGTGATTATGGAGAGTAAGGACTTAGATAAGATGCAGATAGGAAATGTGGTAAGGATTGCTCCTGCAGGCAAGATAAAGGCAGCTCGGGAAAGGCAGCTTGACTCTAAAAAGACAAAGGAAAAACTAGAAGACTTAGTGACCAGGGTCATACCGGTAAATTTTGCAAAGGCATCTGATATTGCAAAGACTCTTCAGGGTAAAGAGATCGGTATAGTCTCTGATAGGGGTAGCATTACTGCAGAAGACAGGACAAATGTCTTGATTGTAAAGGATATAAAAAAGCATGTAGATGCTATTTATGCTATGGTAGAGAGGTTGGACAAGGCCACTCCGCAGGTATTGATTGAGTCAAGGATTGTTCAGGCAGATACAACGTGGACAAAGGCATTAGGCGTACAGTGGGGAGGGGCCTATAGGAATCAATCCAGCAGGTACGGCTTTGGGCTTACAGGGATGACCTCTGGTTCTGCAAACAATCTGTTTAATACTTCAGGGTCTACATCCGCCACAGGTGCTATAAAACCCACATGGTCGTCTACCATAATACCATCACCTGCAATGGCTGTAAATTTGCCAGCGGATCTGGGGGAGGGTTCTAGAGGCGCAGGATTTGGCATTTCTTTTGGCAGGCTTGGTAATTCCCTCCTCGGCCTTGATTTGAGACTGACTATAGGTGAAAGCACAGGGGATATAAATGTGATAGCAAGGCCCAGGATAATAACCATGGACAACAAAAAGGCCATTATAAAGCAGGGTGAAAAGTATCCGTATGTCGTAAGAAACCAGGAAGGTGAACTCTCAACCGAGCTCAAGGATATAGAACTTGAATTGAATGTGACACCAAGGGTTGCATTTGACGGGAGCGTCAATATGGAAATCTTGGTTAAGAGAAATGCCATAGGTGCGAAGAAAAATTCACTTGGAGACCCAAGTATAGCCTCACGGGAGGTTCAAACAGAAGTCCTTGTAAAGGATGGAGAGACCACTGTGATAGGCGGAATCATAGAAAATGAAGTCACAAAGAATGTATATAGGGTCCCCGGGTTAGCTAGAATACCTTTCCTGGGGGTTCTCTTTCGTGGCAAGCAAGATGAGATACAAAAGAAGGAGCTGTTGATATTCATTACACCTCACGTGATAAGGCCTCTGTCTTTAGATTGAAGAGGCTTTGGCGCAACGCATAATCTTTTGCGCTGATGCGGATACATTTGAGACCTTTGAATAACACCCATATTGCCATTGCGAGCTTTAGCGAAGACAAACTGGGGACCCACACGAAGTGTGGGGGGCTTAAGCGAAGTGAAGAATCTCAAAGTGTCTGCAACCAATGGGATTGCCACGTCGGCCTACGGCCTCCTCGCAATGACAGGCTCAGTTACTTTTTACGAAAGCATCAAAGGCAGGCTTGAATAATCGTAACTGCTCAGGTTATTAGCCTGAAGGATATTAGACCTGCCCATGCCTCAGGGCATGGGATTGTCGGCTAACGATGTAGAGGGCCTGACCATGCCTCAGGATCGAAAATTGATATCCCGACGGGAGATGCAGGCGGGCAAGGATAAGAGAACAATGCTAATCGGTAATGCAGGCGGGCTGAAGGATACTGATATCCTCTGGGCGGCAAAAGCCGTATTTGGGGAATATGATACTTGAATGGCTATGCTACTATAGGGTTTTGTGAGTCTTTTACCTAAAAGCCTTCAGTCTTCAGCCTTCGGCCTTTAACCTAAATACCTGAGTAGTTGCGAATAATCTTTAGAATAATCTTTAAATTAATAGTTCCCACCCCTATATTATAGATATGGAATCTGGATTGACATATCTATCGTATAACTACTATATAATATAATAAGTATAGAGGGAGGTTATTGAGTGGCAAGGGATACAAGAAAGGAATTGGTGAAGGGCACTGATGAATTCATGTCTATTATAGGCAGGCTCATTCGTTGGATAAAGGCAAATAAAAAGGTATTCATACTGAGTTGTATAATTGTAGCGATAATTATTACAGGTTCTCTAGGCTTTCTCTACTGGAGGATAAATAGAGAGCATGTTGCTATGGCAGAATATTTTAATACGACAGGCGATGTTGAATCGATTGAAAGTCTCATGCAGAACTATGCTGATACTCGTGCAGGAAGACTTGCAATATTGAGGCTTGCAAACAAGGCATATTCTGGTGGTGATCCTGATGGGGCTATCAAGTATGCAAATGAGTTTATAGATGTATGGGGCAAAAAGGATATCTTTTATTGGGAGTCGCTTTTAATCTTGGCCCAGGCATATATGGACAAAGGTGATCTAGCTGGTTGCCTTCCTTTCCTTGATAAGTGTATATCGTCTGCACCTGAGTCAATGAAGGACGGGGCCTTGTTTTATAAAGGAGTGGCGCTGAAAGGACTAAATAAGCCATCTGATGCAATAGAAGTCTTAAGGAAGGTCTCTGGCAGATATGCCCACTTGGCAAATGTCTATATCGGTGATATTGCATTAAGTGGTGAGGAGAAGTAAACAATGCGGGATAATAAAAGCCCAAGGAATGATAGCTTTTTAAAGGGGGCTGCGCTTTGGATAGTGATAGCGCTTATCATGGTAATGCTATTTCACCTCTTTAATCAGCCTACATCTGAAATAAGCAGGTTTGCATTCAGCGAGTTTGTTACAATTTTAGATAATGATGGGGTAAAAGAGGTGACTATTCAGGGTAACAAGATAAAGGGTATTCTAAAGGATGATACCCCATTCCAAACATATGCCCCTGATGACCCGGGGCTTATAGAAAGGCTTATGTCAAAGGATGTGCTTATCTCCGCCAAACCGTCAGAGGAGTCCCCATGGTATATGTCTGTGCTTATATCCTGGATACCAATGTTACTCTTAGTAGGGATCTGGATATTTTTTATGCGACAAATGCAGGCAGGCGGAACCAAAGCCATGAGTTTCGGCAGGAGTAAGGCCAAACTTATGACCCGGGATAAGGAAAAGATGACATTTAATGATGTGGCTGGGGTGGAAGAGGCAAAGGAGGAATTGAGAGAGATAATAGATTTTCTAAAAGACCCCGGGAGATTCACCACACTTGGAGGTAGGTTACCCAAAGGGGTATTAATTGTTGGTCCCCCTGGCACAGGGAAGACCTTACTGGCGAAGGCAGTGGCAGGGGAGGCAGATGTCCCCTTCTTCAGTATGTCCGGCTCTGATTTTGTGGAGATGTTTGTAGGCGTGGGCGCATCCAGGGTGAGAGATCTTTTTGCCCAGGGCAAACAGCATGCGCCATGTATTGTATTTATAGATGAGATAGACGCAGTTGGTCGTCACAGAGGGGCAGGTCTTGGGGGTGGTCATGATGAAAGAGAACAGACCCTAAACCAGCTCCTTGTGGAGATGGATGGGTTTGAATCAAGCGGAGGAGTCATACTGATGGCTGCCACAAACAGGCCGGATATCCTTGATCCAGCACTTCTCAGGCCCGGAAGATTTGATCGTCAGATTGTAGTTTCTAATCCCGATGTAAGGGGCAGAGAAGAAATATTAAAGGTACACACAAGGGAGATACCTTTGTCTGATGATGTAGACTTGAAAATTCTGGCAAAGGCAACACCAGGTTTTTCTGGTGCTGATCTTGCAAATCTGGTCAATGAGTCTGCCCTGTTGGCTGCAAAAGGCAATAAGACAAAGGTGAGCATGGAAGATCTGGAGAGCGCAAAGGACAAGGTGTTGATGGGTGTGGAGAGAAAGTCTATGGTCATCTCTGATGAGGAGAAGATGCACACTGCATACCATGAAGCAGGGCATGCCTTGGTGGCAAAGAAGCTTGCTTATGCTGATCCTGTGTATAAGGTGAGCATAATTCCCAGGGGGAGGGCACTGGGGGTTACACAGCAGTTGCCTGTAGATGACAGGCATACCTACACAAAAGATTATCTCCTGGACACGATAGCAGTGCTTATGGGTGGGAGGATATCAGAGGAGCGGGTCGTAGGTCATCTGACTACCGGGGCAGGCAATGATATTGAGAGGGCCACTGATATGGCCAGACATATGGTCTGTGAATGGGGTATGAGTGACCTGGGTCCCCTTAGCTTTGGAAAGGTAGAGGAAGAGATATTTTTAGGTAGAGAAATAGCAAAGCGTGTGGACTATAGTGAGCAGACAGCCATAAAGATTGACGAAAATGTCAAAAAGATTGTGCTGGCTTGTTATGAGAAGGCAAAGAAGGTCATAGAAGATAATATTGATGTATTACACAAGATTGCAAATGTATTGCTGGAGAAAGAAGTCATAGATGGAGCCGAGATCGACAGGATCATCCAGGAAGAGACTGCCTAAAGCCCGCCTCTTAAGCCATTATAATAAAAATATATTGATAGGTTGCGGCGTTGATCCTGCCTCTATCCCTATCCTTATGCCAAAGATGGAACACAGGATCCTCTTATTAAGGGACATAAAACTCTATGCTGCAAACATCTTGAAACAGGAGATGCTCTCTATAGGAGGGGATGTGGCTGTGAACAGTGGTGTGATATCAGGTAAGGTCAAGACAAGCGATTGTGTTGTTATGGGGGATTTACGGCATTTTAGGAGGCTGGTAGACAAGCTAAAATCACAACCCGGACTTACTACGATTGCCTCTGTAATTGAAAGTCAGATCTTTTCCGGAAGGGATGGCTTTGTATTGGATATATGCGGAAGGCGCTACAAGTGGGATGATCTGCCTGTAGTCATGGGGGTACTCAATGTAGACGACGATTCGTTTTCCGATGGAGGGTTGTGGGCAGATCCGGATAAGGCATATGCACATGCAATGGATATGGTAGATAATGGCGCTCAAATCATAGATATAGGCGCTGAGTCCACCAGGCCAGGTGCTATTCCCATTGATAAAGATGAGGAGATCTCGCGGGTAGCACCTGTCATTGAAAGGATTGCATCTTCAGTGGATATACCTGTCAGTGTAGATACACAGAAATCTGAAGTGGCAAAGGTCGCCCTGGATGCAGGGGCATGTATTATAAATGATGTAAGTGCGCTTAGGTATGATCCTAACATGCTTAATGTAGTAAAAGATAGAGAAGCCGGTGTTGTACTTATGCATATGAGAGGTGCACCCCGGACCATGCAGGATGACACATCCTATGATGATATCATTACAGAAATCATGGATTTTTTGGATGACAGGATACAGACCTGCATTGATGCAGATATAAAAAAAGATAGGATTATTGTGGATCCAGGCATAGGGTTTGGCAAGGACTTGGAAGGTAACCTTACTATTATCAGACATATATCAGAATTTAAATCATTGGGTGTCCCCATCTTATTGGGACACTCGAGAAAATCCTTTATCGGTAATATCTTAGGAACCCCCGTAGGTGACAGGGAGGAAGGTACTGATGCGGTTACGGCATGGGCCACCTTTAAGGGTGTGGATATAATAAGGGTACATGATATAAGGCATGCCATAAGGGTAAGATCGATGATAGGGTCTATAGTAGACAATTCATGATAATAGGTGTGGGCGTTGATATTATAGATATCTCAAGGGTCAGGTCTGTTCTTGATAGGCACCGTGTACGTTTTATGAAAAGGGTTTTTACACTCGCGGAGATTGAATACTGTTCAAAACAGTCGGATCCGTCTCCTTGCCTGGCTGCAAGATTCGCTGCAAAAGAGGCGGCATTGAAGGCGCTAGGGTGTGGCCTTTCCAAGGGGATCAGGTTTAAGGATGTAGAGGTGGACAGATCTTTTCTCCCTCCCGGTATAAGGCTTTATGGTAATGCAAAGGAGATAGCCTCGCTTAAAGGGGTATCTGATATACATCTTAGTCTTTCTCATGAGAGGGATCATGCAATAGCTATTGTAGTCATGGAGGGGAGATAAGGGTTATGGATTCAAGTCCGCATCTTAAAGAGGTGTTTGTATGAAAATAGTAAATAGTAAATAGTTAAAGAGTATTTAGATGGAAAATACTTGTCAGGGATCAGGGGATTGAAATGCATATTTTAGCGTCTGTCGGAGAAAGTCCCCCCTTGAGTGGGGTTGGGGGTGTTACCCCAATAACATCCCCCTGGCCCCCTTCAAAGGGGGAATTACGGGGGTGGTCCCCCTTCAAAGGGGGAATCTGTCCGTGCAGATTAAGGGATAGTGGCTCTTGAGATATTCCTTTCCGCCCTTGACGGATGATTTGCTGATACATCCTTTGGCATTGCTTAAAGGGGAATCGCTGTCTTTTGTCTGAGCCTACCAAAGGTAGGCGAGTTAGACAGCGCCCGTAAGCAATGCAAAAGGATGTATCAAAGAGCGATATAGGCAAGCGAGAGAGCCCCTCATCCCGAGAATATTTTCATCCTTGGATGTGTCCGAAAGGGACATGGAGGTTTATTGGTACATAAGGAGTATCATGAATTTATAAGCAAAAGTCCTGAGGACACAGTAAATCTAGGGCTTAAGCTTGGGGCATGTCTTAAAGGCGGCGAGATTATCTTGCTAAGTGGAGATATGGGAGCAGGGAAGACCCTGCTTACTAAAGGTATAGCATCTGCCCTTGGGATAGACCCTGCGACCCCTGTAGTAAGCCCTAGTTTTACCTTGATAAATGTCTATAAAGCAATGCTTGACATTGTTCATGTAGATCTTTATAGGCTAAGCCCTGATAGTGTGTGGGACCTTGGGTTAGAGGATTTCATGGATAAGGAGCATATTATAGTAGTAGAGTGGGGTGATGTAGCAAGGGGATTTTTTCCCCCCCCTGTGATAGATGTAAAGATTGTCTATGTTGGGGAGCAAATCAGGAAGGTTTTTATAAAGGGTCTTGAATTAACGGGTATAAGCTGATTAATCTTACTTGAGGGATGCAGACTATGGGTATTGTAGTTCAAAAATATGGTGGCACATCAGTTGGTAGTGTCGAGAAGATCAAGTATGTGGCGAATAAGATAGTGGACAGGTATAAGTCAGGGGATAAGGTCGTGGTGGTAGTATCTGCCATGGCAGGACAGACTGATAGTCTAATCAATTTGGCCAGGGATATCACCAGCTCTCCGGACCCTAGAGAGTTGGATGTTCTGGCATCTACAGGTGAGCAGGTGAGTATTGCACTGCTTGCCATGGGTATAAAGGGATTAGGTGTGTCAGCGAGATCGTTTCTGGCACATCAGATAGGGCTAAAGACAGACAACTCATATACAAGGGCCAGGATACTGGATATAGGCGTGAGTTTAATAAAGAAGGCCTTAGATGCAGGAGAAATAGCAGTGGTAGCGGGATTTCAAGGTATGACAGAAGACAAGGATGTCACAACCCTTGGCAGGGGCGGGTCTGATACGTCTGCGGTTGCATTAGCAGCTGTGTTGGGTGCCAAGATATGCGAGATATACACAGATGTGGATGGCGTCTACACAGCAGACCCCAATATATGCGAGAATGCGAGACGACTTGATAAGATCTCATACGACGAGATGCTGGAGATGGCATCTTTGGGGGCAAGGGTCTTGCAGACCAGATCTGTGGAGTTTGCAAAGAAACATAATGTAGATGTGCTTGTAAAATCCACCTTTAATGAAGGGGATGGGACATTGGTGACAGGGGAGGATAAGGATATGGAGAGCGTGTTAGTCTCAGGTGTGACATATGATAAAAATGAAGCAAAGATAACATTACTTAGTGTGCAAGATAAACCAGGCGTTGCTGCAACCATATTCACTCCACTAGCTGAGGAGAATATAAATGTGGATATGATCATACAGAATGTCTCAACAGACGGGAAACACGCTGATTTGAGTTTTACTGTGCCCATGAGTGATTACGAAAGGGCCATGGCCATTGTGAAAAAGAAAGGTGAGCATTTGGGAGCAAGGGATGTATTGGGTGATACGAAGATTGCCAAGATCTCTATCATAGGTGTTGGGATGCGCTCGCATGCCGGAGTTGCAGCAAAGATGTTTAATGTCTTCTCCAAAGAAGGGATTAATATCCAGATGATATCCACTTCAGAGATAAAGATATCATGCGTGATAGATGAGAAATACATAGAATTAGGGATAAGGGTGCTCCATGATGCATTCAATCTTGACAAGCAAGGGGGCATTGTTGGCTAAGGTAGAGATATACGATACCACCTTGAGGGATGGGTCACAATCGGAAGAAGTCTCCTTTTCCATTGAGGATGAGTGCGCTGTTGTATTAAAGCTTGATAGCTTAGGTGTTGATTATATCGAGGCAGGGTGGCCAGGGGCAAACCCCAAAGATGATGCATTATTCAAGAAGATTAAGGACCTGGATATAAGAAATGCCAGGATAATTGCCTTTGGGAGTACCTGCAGACCAGGGTCCAAGCCGGAACAGGATGGTATGCTTAAATCCCTGGTAGATGCAGATCCATTCGGGGTTACTATAGTCGGAAAGTCATGGGATACCCATGTAAAGGGTTCACTCAAATGTTCTTTAGAGGAGAATTTGAGGATTATTACAGATACTATAGCCTATCTAAAAGGGTTCTTTCCTCTTGTAATGTACGATGCAGAGCACTTCTTTGATGGGTTTATTGCAAATAAAGCCTATGCCCTGGCAACCCTTAAGGCGGCTATGGCAGGTGGCGCAGAAAGGGTGGTCTTGTGTGATACAAATGGTGGACAGATACCTTCCGGAATAGTAGATATTATCAGATCATTAAAACAGGAGGTGGAGTTTCCTCTAGGGATCCACTGTCATAATGATAGTGCACTTGCAGTGGCAAATACAATCTGTGCGGTATCTGAGGGTGTTGATCATGTTCAGGGCACTATAAATGGCATAGGAGAGAGATGCGGCAATGCGAATCTGTGCTCGGTGATTCCTAATCTTACCTTAAAGATGGGTTATGATACTATACCTACAGAGAATATGAAGATATTACTGGAGATTTCCCGATTTGTGGATGAGGTTGCCAACCTGAGCCCTTACAAGCATCAGCCTTATGTTGGAGAGTCTGCATTCGCGCATAAAGGTGGTATACATGTAAGTGCAGTAATGAGTGATCCTTCGACCTATGAACACATCGCCCCTGAACTAGTTGGAAATCGCAGGAGGATTTTAGTTTCTGAACAGTCAGGTAAAAGCAATATCATCTACAAGGCAAGAGAGTTCAATTTGGATCTCTCAAAGGACTCCACTACGGCCCGTGAGATAGTAAAGAGTATAAAGGATCTTGAAGCCAGCGGTTTTCAGTTTGAGGGGGCAGATGCATCCCTTGAGCTTCTTATGAAAAAGGCCATGGGCATGCACATGCGCTTCTTTAAATTAAAAGGGTTTAGGGTGATTACAGAAAAACACAGTGATGATGTCGATCCTGTCGCAGAAGCTACCATCATGATAGATGTTGATGGCAAGGTAGAGCATACAGCGGCGATGGGGGATGGTCCTGTGAATGCATTAGATAATGCCTTGAGAAAGGCCTTGGAGAAGTTTTATCCCAGGATTGAGGATGTGAGGCTTATAGATTATAAGGTACGAGTTATAGCCTCTACTAAAGGAACCGAATCGGTTGTGAGGGTCTTGATAGAATCAGGGGATAAGAAGGACAACTGGAATACCGTTGGAGTGTCTTCTAATATAATAGAGGCATCGTGGATGGCGTTAGTGGATAGCCTGGACTATAAGCTCTATAAGGATATAAGAGATAAATAGATAACCTTATCTGCCAAAGGCGGAAGGCATGAAAACATACTCGAGATGGGAGAAATAGCCATCCCTGAAAACCGGCCCCTGATCCCGGGCCACTATTTTCATATAAACGCGCATGAGCGCTTCGCGCTCACAACGAAAGATGAAAATGCTTTCGGGATGGAGGTCCTCTCGCTTACTTTTTATCGCTCTTTGATACATCCTTTGGCTCGATTACGGGCACTCCCTAACTCGCCTGCCTAAAGGCAGGCTTTAGACAGGAGGGAGCGATTCCCCTTTAAGCTCCGCCAAAGGATGTATTAGCAAATCGCGATGGAAGGATAAGCTCAAGAACCCCCCATCCCTCCTTACGTAAATGATTAAAATTGACGGTTTCGCAAAAAGTCCATTATACCCCTTAACCGTCATTCCGGCGAAAGCCGGAATCCAGTCTTTTCAAGTAGTTGCAGGGCATCTGGACTCCTCCCGGACTCGATCCGTGATCTACCGGAGTGACGACTTTTTGCGAGTTCATCTAAATTATCTCATCTCTTTCTTTAAGCTGAATGCTGATCGCTGAGAGCTGATAGCTATTTTCATATAAAAATATAAAGCTCATCTCGTATTTTGTCGATAAGTATATAAGAAGGCGTCATAGCATGGAAGGTGTGTAAATATCGATACAGGGAGGTAGATAAGTGGAGTTTCAGGGCTTTAGAAAATGGATGAAACAAGGAGAATATATCGTATCTACTATAGGAGTGGATGGTACGATATGGACGTGCACTACCCAGAGACTGCCTGTTTTTGATTTTGGCACCACAAAAATTTTTCAGGCCCAGGAGTCTGGGGTTGCTGAGGTAAAAGGGGTGGAGAAAGGGGATGATTTATATTTTTCCATTCAAGGGATAAAGGTCGCTCAAGTATATGACTTCTTTTACCAGGAAGATAGCAAGTAAAACCTTCTTTTTATAGACACCTCCTTTGTGGGGGGCGTAAGTCCCCCCTCTTTTATATCAACACCATTACCACATTTACACACAAAGATATTAGTATCAATAACATTACCAATAAGATAGCCTTGGTTCGCTTACGATCATGGGATAGTTGCCTTAATTCTATAATAAGGAATATAATTACTGTCAAAAGAGTAGCACCAAGTGTTGGGATATTCGCATCAGAAAAGATACTCAGACTTATATGCAACCCCAAAGGTATAAACAAAATAACCCAAATCATAATATATGATCTTATACCAGGAAAATGTATTATTGAAAACAAAAAATGGGGCAGGCTACCTGGTTTTAGGGCTTCCTTGTTTCATGGCTATAAAACTTCCTACAGGAGCACCTATTTCTCTTGCGATTACAGGGCACTTTATCATTAAGAGAAAGAAGATTTCTCTTGAAGGGGCAGAGAGTGTCTCGAAATTGCCCTGGCCCTTTGATATAACCAGATCTGATGAATAAAACAGATCTCTAAACTCCTCACTGCAGAGATCTAGCGGTGTGCCCGGGGCCTTAGATCCGCTGGATATGACCCTGCAGATATCTGTCAGGCCTACTTCTTTGGCATCTTTAATAGTAGCATCATTTATTATAGGTTCATCCCTTGTAGCAAAGGTTACCCTGGATGGGTCCAACTCTTCAATAAATATCTTGTCAAAACCGATCTCGCCTGCGTTATCCCCCAGGTAAAGTATGGAGGAAGCATCTTTTAGGGTCTCTTTAAGCCAGCCTCTATCATCTATGGTGAATGGGGAATTAAGGGCATTTTGTATGACCTCCTCTACTGCGATATCTTTCTTGTTCCCTGAGCCAAAATCTATAATGTTACCTGCAACAGCAATACGCATGGCTGTGTCAAGGGGGTCGTCAGAGGATTTAACCAGTGTTTTTAATTCAGGATAAAGACTCAATGCCTTATTATTGTAGAATTCTTTTATCTGTGCATACGGGTCATTTATTTGAGCCATTTGCCTTATCTTACCATACATCTCAAGGGCCATAATCGGGGGTGGATTTGAATAGTCAAAGGTAGATAGCTGTCTTAGCACCTCTCGGATAAATCCTTCACGAGCGTCTTCTTTAAGATTTGTCTGGGCAATCTCTATTGCCTGCTTTACTAAACACCCCACACATTCGAAGTATGTACGCATTGGTTTCCCATCTATTTTTTATAAGAGTCTACCCGCCACAGGAAGGCGAATTATACACTCTTTAGTATATGAGCTGTGATCTCTCTGAAGGAGGTGTTCGCCTCAGAGTTATTGTTCCTGGCCGCAAAAGGTTTGCCGGCGTCAGTATCCTTGACAATCTGGGCATCTATTGGAATTGCGCCCAAAAATGGCACATTAAGATCATCTGCCGCCTTTTTACCGCCGCCTACCTTAAACAGGTCTATAGCCTTACCACAGTATGGGCACTTAAATCCGCTCATATTTTCTATGATGCCTAAAATCTGCAGATCCAGGGCCTTGGCAAACTCCACACTCTTTCTTGAGTCTAATAAGGCTATATCCTGAGGGGTTGTAACGATTATAGAGTGGGGGGCGTTCACGCCATCTGTGTTCTTTATAAGCTGAGCAATTGATAGGGGTTCATCTCCGGTGCCTGGTGGCAGGTCAACTATCAGGAAGTCCAGCTCTCCCCAGTTTACATCTTTAAGAAATTGGCTTATCACCCCATGTTTCATAGGCCCACGCCATATTACCGGGGTGTCTTTGCTTTCCAGAAGATAACCTACAGAGACTACCTTCAAGTTGCCAAAGGCCATAACAGGCCGTATCCCGCCATCTTCATCACCAAGTAGTCTTTCTTCTTCAATCCCAAGCACCTTAGGGATATCAGGGCCATGTATATCAGCGTCTAGTATACCAACACTGAACCCTTCCTTTGCAAGGCTTAAGGCAAGGTTTGCTGAGATCGTAGACTTTCCCACTCCACCCTTGCCACTCATAATCATTATAGTATTTTTGATCTTAGAGAGTCTTTCTTTTAGTTGTCTTTGTACCTCTTCCTGCTTCTTGTCCTGATTTTCCATAAGATATTTACTTCCCTTCCAATTATTTTAGATTGTGGTCTCCTATCATACATATATCTAAAAAACAATATTTACATGCGAATTCCCAGCTAGATTGTCCTTGACTTATAAGATGGAGTTTTATAGAGAGTGAGTAATCGCTCACTAACAGGAGGAGGCCTGTTGTCAAAGGATACATTTAGGCGTATTTCTGAAGAAAAGCAGATTATGATTCTCGATGTTGCTGCCAAGGAATTTGCAACACACGGATTTCATAAGGCAAACATTAATACCATAGCATCAAACGCAGGCATATCAATAGGTGCTATGTACAGATATTTCAAAAGCAAGGAAGACCTGTTTTCAGAGACCCTTAACAATGGCATCTCCATGTTAAGGATGAAGTTTGGCAGCGTTATGGAGACTGGTCTTGACCCTTTTGCCAGGATCAGGCTCGTCTTTGAAGTGCCCGTGGAGTTTGCGAAGGAAAAACCATACTATTTGAATCTCTACATGAACCTTTTATCAGGAGGTATGGATCATTTTGCAAAGAGATATGCACATCCCATTGAGAAGGTAGGCAGCGATTTTTTTAAACAAATTATAGAAGATGGTATAGATAAGGGGCTTATAGATGAAGATATTGACGTAGACGCAACCTGTTTTTTTCTAGATAATCATCTTATGGCCTTTACTTTCTCTCAAATCTCATTATACTTAAGGTTGAGGATGGATGTATTTATGGGAGGTCATGCCAATCCGGAACGTATTATAGATGCGACCATGCATATCTGTAAGAAGATAATGAAGGGTGATAACCGCAGTATCAACACATAATTATATGAAAAGATTATTATTTTTTAATCTTATTATCGGGAAAGGAGGGATATTATGCCGTTAACGCAAGATGAGATTAAGGAATTGCACAAGAAGTCACAGGAGATCAGGAAGCGGATTGTAGAGATTACATATTCTGCTGGTGGAGGGCACATAGGAGGGTCCCTGAGTGAGACAGATATTTTGGTGGCTCTCTACTACAAGTATCTCAATATTGACCCGAGCAAACCCCACTGGGAAGACAGGGATCGCATGATTTTAAGCAAGGGTCATGGAGGTATTGGCTGGGCAGCCGTCCTTGGTGACAAGGGGTATTTTGATAAAACACTTCTAAAGGATTTCAACAAGACAGGTTCCCCATTTGGTATGCATCTGGATTCTCTCAAGGTGCCCGGGTGCGATGCATCTACAGGGTCTCTGGGCCATGGGCTGGCCATAGCCCTTGGTCTGGCTCTAGGGGCCAGGTTAAAAGGGAAGAGCTGGCATACCTATGTGATGCTTGGCGATGGCGAATGTTGCGAAGGCAGCGTATGGGAGGCTGCCACAATAGTGGCACACCATAAGCTGGATAATCTAACTGGGTTTGTGGACCGTAATAAGCTCATGATAGACGGCCCTACAGAAGAGATTACAACCCTGGAGCCCCTTGATGAAAAATTCAGGATCTTTGGGTGGGAGGTCCTCAGGATAGATGGTCATGACTTTGCACAGATAGGAGATGCCATAGAAAAGGCCCGGGCAACAAAGGGAAAGCCCACCATGATCATCTGTGATACCATAAAGGGCAAGTGTGTGGATTTTATGGAGAATGATTATAAGTGGCATTATGGTGGGCTGAATTCGGATATGGTAGATACGGCGGTAAAGTCTATCGATAGCTACTATCAGAAGATATTAGGATAAGGAGGATATTATGGCTGAAGGAATGACATGGTCAATAGAAGAGGCTGATAAACTTACTCAAGCCGAGATTTACGGGGATGTCCTTTGTCAGCTTGGAGACAAATATCCGGATCTTGTTGCAATAACAGCGGATCTGGCCAAGTCTACCAAGATAGGAAGGTTTGGAGAGAAATTTCCTGATAGGTTTTTTAATGTGGGAATTGCAGAAAATACCATGTTTGGAATGGCTGCCGGTATGGCTCAGGCAGGGTTGAGGCCTGTTGTTTCTACATTTGCGGTCTTTACAGCGCTCCGCAGTGCTGAACAGGTGAGGACAGATATCTGCTATCAGAACCTGGATGTAAAGATCATTGCAACGCATGCAGGCATATCTTTTGGCCAGGCAGGCTCTACGCATCATTGCACTGAAGATATAGCGATTACACGTTCGTTTGCAAATATGACGGTGATTGTCCCTGCTGATGGTATTGAGACGGGGAATGCTGTTGCGGCTGCAATGGAATGGCCCGGCCCTGTGTATATTAGAATTGGCCGTGGGTTTGAACCCAATGTCCATACCACCAAAGATTATGGCTTTGAGATAGGAAAGGCTGAAACAATAAATGATGGTAATGATATAACGATCATCTGCTGTGGTGTCACTGTATTACATGCTGTGCGTGCAGCCAAGGTCTTGGAGAAAGAGGGCCTAAGTGTCAGGGTGATCAATATGCATACGATAAAACCTATTGATAAGGATGTTATTCTCAAGGCAGTAGAAGAGACAAAGAGGATAGTTACAGTAGAAGAGCATAATGTCTTTGGTGGGCTTGGCAGTGCGGTCGGAGAGGTGATTGTCGAAAGCGGAAAGGCATGTGTCTTTAAGGAATTAGGTCTGCCAGATGTATATTCCATTGTTGGTTACCCGGAAGATTTATACAATTATTATAAGATAGACTCTGATGGTATTGTTGAGACTATCAGCGAAATGATGGGTAAGAAAATAGAGGAAGATAAAGACTGGGAAGATGAGACCTAAATGGGAGATTTGATATGGCTGACAAAATAGAATTAACAAATAGGATTGTTTTAAGGTCAGTATTACCACTTTTTAAGGTAATTTATGATGAGGGGAAAGAGTCTTCGAAGGGTGTGGATGGCATAGTTCAGTTTGCAGTAAAAGACAGTGATAAAGGCGCTTATCTTGAATTTAGTGGTGGGAATCTGGATGTAAAGCAGGGTATACATTCGAATCCTGATGTTACCATTAGCTTTAAAAGTGTAGAAGACATGAATGGCATGTTTACAGGAAAGACAGTAGTGCCTTCTGTTAAGGGGTTTAGCCATATAAAATTGTTGCTGAAGCTTGTCCCTCTATTTTTAGGCCTTACGTTGCTTATGCCAAACAAAAATCCCAAGGCTCCGAAGAAGAGAGAATTTAAGGTAAAACTTCTCATGTACATGGTCACAAATGCCCTAAGCCAGCTTAACAAGGGTGGAGATGAGGATATGATGGCATGGACTGCAAAGATGCCGGACAGGATATTCCAGCTTTCTGTTCAGCCTGAGGGTCCTGCTGCTTACCTGAGGGTCAAGGTCGGTAAGACAAAATCAGGGCATGGTATATATACAAAAAAGGCCCCGTTTATTCATATGATGTTCCAGGGTATAGATGGTGCTTATGCTGTTATAGCAGAGGGAAAGGATACAGTTGAGGCAATGGGAGATGGTGAGATAAGGGTCGATGGATCTCCTGAGTCTGCAGGTATGCTTGGATCATTCATGAAGCGTATTGAGTCTCTGCTTATGCCAAAATAGGAGAGGACTGGAAGGTATTCTTTTTAACTTGGCAATACCCTGCAGCCTGCTGCAGGGATGTTTATATAGTATCTAGTATGAGCAGGAAAGAGAAGTCTATTCTTCCCACCCCTGTTCCCCTATAAGTTTTACGAACCTGCAGCCTCCCAATGACTTCTCGATAATATCATCTTCTGTCTTTGTAATGCACCTGAGGTCTTGAATATTCTGATCGCCTACCGGGATTATTAAGCGGCCACCTACTTTTAGTTGTTTTACAAGTTTTTCTGGTATATAAGGGGCTCCGGCAGTTACCACGATGCCATCGTAAGGGGCTTCATTATCAAGACCCTTTGTGCCATCCCCAATTATGGTATGGATGTTGAAATAACCAAGTTTATCTAAAATCTTTCTTGCCCTTGAGGCAAGGGATGCTATACGCTCGATGGAATATACATCTACGCAAAGTTTCGATAATATAGCTGATTGATAGCCAGAGCCCGTGCCTATCTCTAAGACCTTATGATCCGGCTGAGCCTCTAAGGCATCAGTCATGAGTGCTACAATATATGGTTGTGATATGGTCTGGCCATAGCCAATGGTTAGGGGACAGTCATCATATGCCCTGTATTTCAGGTGTTCATCCACAAAGAGGTGCCTTGGCACCTCTAAAAAGGCATTAAGTATGCTTGGGTTTGTAAGACCCCTGGCCGTTATTTGCTCTTCTACCATAGTCTGTCTGGCTAGATACGGGTCCATTTAAGTACGCCCCCAAAACAGATAGATGTCATCTACCACCACCTGCCCCTTTCCTGATAGGTCTTTATAAACCTTTCAATCGTCCGATCATAGGTCTGTTCCACATCATCAGGGAAAAAACAGGCAGGCAGTTCCCCAAGGGCCCAGTGATACTTTATGCACTCGCAGCATATACCTTTTCTACTGCATGGTTCGTACGTACAATTACATCTCTGTTTATTTTTCTGAACATTACATTCCCTCATCTGGCAGCCTCCCAATCTGGATTCAGATATGGTTTTGCTGTAGTATACAATCATAGGCTATTAAGATCAAGGATGGTGATGCCATTGTTACTTTCTCCTGCGGGGCAGATATTCGCTCCGTCCGCTGAAGGCGGAAAGGATGGAACATGTACTATTTTCTCCCCAACTCTACTAAATCGCGAGGTAAAAAGGGAAGTTAATTTTTTTTGCCTCTCGATTACATCAAGATTACTCAGGATTCACTGCGAAATGCCAAGCCTGACAGTTTCGCAAAAAGTCCATTATACCCCTTAACCGTCATTCCGGCGAAAGCCGGAATCCAGTCTTTTCAGGTAGTTGCAGAGCATCTGGACTCCTCCCGGACTCGATCCGGGATCTACCGGAGTGACGACTTTTTGCGAGTTTATCAAGCCTAACCAATCAAACAAATGAAACCAACAAAACTATATAAATATCTTTTTTCATATAAACGCGTATGAGCGCTCTGCGCTCACAACGAAGGATGAAAATGAACGTATCACAAAGTAGGGCCCGTTCCCTTAAACGGGCCGATGAGGGAGGCCCCTACATTTCCCATAAAACTATTTTTTATCTTTTCGACTCTCGACTATTCTTAATCACCCAACACCCAACACTTCTTTTACACAAATTTTTCACAACTCATGTTAGACCTAAAAAAATACTGACATCTTAGTTGGTCAGAAGGGTGACGGGCCGCACGATGTTTGGTGTATGTGGTTTCCTAAAGATCATGTACCCACAGAGAATCGGCCTTGTAAGCGGCTAGCGACGGTATGGCTCTTCAATAAGTTAAGGTGTTACAAGATATTAGATATGGTTGCTGAACCGAAGCGTCGGATGTCTGTCAATGGATATTCAGTGCATCTTTGTGGCAAATCCATGTTTACTAAACCAGGAGGCAAGATATGCATTACACGATTTTTGATACACCTGTATTAAGCTCTCTTCTATACTTGGTATCCACCACTATACTGAAGATATTCGGATGGAAAAAGGAAGGATGCCTGCCCGATGTCTCTAAGTATGTGGTTATAGCAGCGCCGCATACATCAAATTGGGATTTACCCATCACCATGTTAGTCGCATTTGCCTTTAAGACAAAGATATTCTGGATGGGGAAAGACGCTATCTTTAGATTTCCCTTCGGGCATATCATGAGATGGCTCGGTGGCATACATGTAGACCGCAGCAAGTCAAACAACATGGTGGACCAGACCATACAGGCGTTTAATAGCCATGAAAGGCTTGCTATTGTCGTACCTCCGGAGGGGACGCGCGGCAAAGTAAGGTCATGGAAGACAGGATTTTACTACATCGCATACGGTGCCAATGTGCCGATTGCACTTTGTTTTTTAGACTATGACAGAAAGGTGGGCGGTGTGGGTCCGGTCTTCTGGCCGAGCGGTGACATAGTAACGGACATGTGTGTTATAAGGGAGTTCTATTATGGGATTAGAGGCAAGCATCCAGAGAAATCAAGTCCGGCCGATATCTCTCCCGGATCAGGATACAAAAATGCCTGTATGCCTAGGAAGTAATCCCATTATGTGAATTAGCTGTATAGAGCTTGATAAATCCATGTTGAGAGACCCGGAATAACATAGTGCCCCCTTGGGCGATCCCTATTCGTGCTTCGGGCTCAGGAGGGATCGCTTCTCCTTCAGCTTCGCTTTTTTGTATTAGCAAAAAAATGTTTAAAGGATAAGCTCAAGAGTCCCCCCCTCAAGGGGGGACTAAATAGGGGGAAAGGAGAAATTCCCCCTTTGAAGGGGGTTAGGGGGATGTTAACGAAGGGTTAACCCCCTATCGAGGTGTAACATCCCTCAAGGGGGGATAAGATCACGGCAATACATGGCCCGTTCCCTTAAACGGGCCGATAAGGTCTCAAGACATAAGATTTTTCTACACCTCGAGACGTGTCCGGGTGATGATCTCCTGTTTTGCAGCATCAGGAAGGTCATCGAAGTATGCGCAGTAACCAGCTACACGTACCACCACCCCTGGGTACTTTCCTGGATTACGACGGGCATCCTCCAGCATATCAGGGTCGAGCACGTTTAGTTGCATCTGCATTCCCCCTGAATCGAAAAAGCCTTTCACCAAAGCAGATAGTATATCTACCCCTTTTTCCCCTGCCAGGGTGTTAGGGTCGAAACGAAGGTTAAGCGCGTATCCATTGGGCGCAAGGGTAGAGTCTATGTGGGCAACTGAGTTGAGAAGGGCAGTAGGTCCCATACGGTCCTGCCCGTTGGCAGGCCCCAGACTGGGTGCGAATGGCTCTCCTGCCCTTCTTCCACTGGGCAGAGCTCTTACATACCTTCCGAAGGCTACGTGACTTGTTACGGAATAAAATCCCGGTACATAAGGACCTCCGCGCGTGTTTCGGTGCCTGGCAAGTGCGGAGTGGAATATGTGCACAACGTCATTGGCATACCCCTCGGGCAGACTATGATCGTTCCCGAACTTTGGGGCCTTGACCAACTCAGCCCGGATTTTAGGGTCAGTTGAAAAGTTGGTGCGCATGGCATCTGTCACCTGAGCCATGGTATACTTATGGCGCTTAAATATCACGTCATCCAGGGCTGCCAGCGAGTCTGCCACGTCTGCTACTCCTATCCCCTGTATCCCACTGGAGTTATATAAGGCTCCTCCGGCAGTGACATCATTACCTGACTCGATGCAGCCATCTACAAGCAAGGAAGACAGAGGGGTAGGATGATAATAACGGTTTCCTTTTTCCATTATCTGCTGATCACCTATCATGCGGGCCACCATGTGCTCCACCTGCACCCTGAAGGCTTCAATCACCTGGTCAATACTGGTGAAAGAGGTTGGATCAGGAGTAGCAGCGCCTATTCGCCGATAACTGTTGAGTCGTTTTCCGCGATTAAGGGCCAGCTCAAGGCAAATAGGAAGATTAAAGAGACCGGCATCTGTGGAGAAGAAGCTCTTTCCAGGCAAAGCCAGCTCAACACAGCCTACTGTACCGTAATTACGTGCCTCTTTTAGAGGATAGCCATGTGAGGTCAGCGCGGCTATTGCAGCCTCGTCGTTAAATATGGCAGGCACTGCACTTCCTTTCCTCGCCACATCCGCCACCCGCCTGAGATAATCTTCAGGAGATGCAGCGTGAATTCGAGCCTGATAATTAGGATCCCTCAGGCCGGATTCCTCCATTACATCGAGAAAGAGATATGTAAGATCATTGACTGCATCACCACCCTTTTTATCCATCCCTCCCACTATCGCTGCCTGGACTACCAGGAAGCCACCGTGGTATTGGCTGGTTCTCTCCGAGAGCAGGAACACGTGCTCGGTGGCCTTGGCAGAGAAACAAAGCAGAAGTTCTTTTGCCTGCTCAGGGGTGATTCTCCCTTCCTCTAAATCACGTTTATAGTAAGGATATAGATACTGATCCACCCTCCCGAAAGAGATGGCAGAATTGAGTCCCTCCAGGCAGACTGCCATATGGGTTAGCCACAGGGACTGCAATGCCTCATGAAAGGTCTCTGCAGGGCTGTGTGGTACCTTGTTGCAGATACGCGCTATTTCTTTGAGCTCTTCGGCACGTGCTTCATCTTCTTCCTTAACAGCTAAGCGCTCGGCCTCCTGAGCCAATCGTCCGGCAAAACCAACGATTCCCTCACAGGCGATTCTGGCTGCATGATGGAAATCACCCTTTTTCCCATTCATGGCCTCTAGATACCCCTTCACACCAAGCTTGAGCATCTTTTCATAGTTGGGAAGAAAATGACCGATGCCACCTGCCTCGTGGATCAGATAATACTTGGCGTTAAGTTGTTCTGCTGCGTAGCGCAGCAGTTGTAGGATACGGGGAAAGAAGATCCTAAAAGCCATGTTGCGGGTGAGCCAATATGGGTAGATGCGAAAGATCAGCTTTAAGCGGTCAGCCCAGGGCATCTTAAAAGGCGTGGTTTTCCTCTTATCTATCCACAGCAGTTCTTCGCTCATGAAAATTCCCACTAACTCAGGCTGAATGAGAGCTGAAATGCGGTGGCTTCCCATATTTCCTGCGAGCAGCTCATCAGGATAGATTCGCACCGATTTATTTCTCAAAAGATGGCGCAAGGCCTTGGCCTTGCGAATCACCATGGGCTCGGTTTTATCATCGTAATGTTTAAAATACTCGGTGATAAGATATGCCCGCTCAGGGCACAGATGAATCGGAGTGGATAAAAGTTCTTTTTTGATACGCCCGAAGCGCTCAGACCCCTCTTTTTCTTCAAGGGTTTTTGCAGATGCCCTCATTGATTGACCTCCTGTACCAGGTATAGGGTATTTACTATACCATATTGTAAGAAGACATCAAATCCTTTGTAAAGGAGGGGGAATCATATGATGTCCGTTGTTAGTTGTCCGTAGTCCGTTGCAAAGATTACCAACTATAACCATAATAGCTAAACTCCTCCTATCTGCCTGTGCGTGTCCACACGCAGACAGGCCATGCCTCTTTATTCGACCAACAACGGACAACGGACTACTGACATCGCTATGTTCCAAGGAGATTGTTGACAATAAGATTAACTAAAGGTTGACAATAAGTTGACAATGATGAGCGGTATAAACGGCGGATGGGAACAGACTAAACCTTATGGGGCACAGAGGCCAGTCTATAGTTATCTTACGGATATTCTTTTGTATAGCTAAGAAGGATAAAGAGATGGTATAGATAGTCTTTATGACGCGTACTATTGAAGACATCAAAGCCTTTGCCATGAATGCCTTTAAAGGCGCACGTGGCAGTCACAACTGGGAACATACCTTAAGGGTTTACACCCTGTGCATGCATATAGGAGAGAAGGAGGGTGCAGACCTGGAGGTCTTAAAGATTGCGTGCCTTCTTCATGATGTGGCAAGGTCTTATCAGGACGAGTCAAAAGGTAAGATCTGTCATGCCCAAAAGGGGGTTGAAATAGCCAGCGATCTGTTGGAGAAGTATCCCATTTCTGATGAGCAAAAGGTCAATATTATTCACTGTATCAGGTCGCATAGATTCAGAGGGAACCACAAGCCAGAGACCATAGAGGCAAAGGTCTTATTTGATGCCGATAAATTGGATGCCATCGGTGCGGTGGGTATAGCAAGGGCCTTCTTATTTGCTGGCGAGGTGGGGGCCAAACTCCACAATTCTCACGTGAACATTGAGGATACCAAGCCATATACTAAAGAAGATACAGGCTACAGGGAGTTCAGGTTAAAGCTATCCAGGATCAAAGACCGAATGCTTACTAAAGAAGGACGCTGCATGGCTGAAGAGCGCCATGCATTTATGGAAGGTTTTTTTCAAAGGTTTTTAGCAGAGCATGAGGGGTACAAATAATAGAATTTATATGAAAAAGTGAATAGTAAACAGTGAATAGTGAGTAGTAAAAGATTGAATAAATTTATTCCCAGATGATGTTCATGCCCATCTAAAGTTGAGAGTTTATAAGGCCTTGACCTTGGAAGGTGAGTTTGGTAATTGATCATGACCTTGAAGCAAGGATTAAAAGGCTGTTTTGGGATTATAAAGGAATACAGTTACAGTATATATCAAAAACTTTATTGAGCAGGTGGATTTATGTCCTCATTTACAGAGAAATCTATATCTTTCACCAAGATGTCCGGGCATGGTAACGATTTTATCGTTATTGATAATAGTCAGGGAGATCGCACCATGGAGTGGAAGAAGTGCGCACAGAAGTGGTGCAGGCGGCGTACAGGGGTAGGCGCAGACGGCCTGCTCTTGATTGAGCAGAGTAATAGCGCAGATTTCGCCTTAAGGATATTTAATGCAGATGGTTCTGAGGCAGAGATGTGCGGAAATGGTGCAAGGTGCGCTGCTGCATTTGCTTTTAACCAGAAGATTGCTTCTCCTCAAATGAGATTTGGAACCGTAGCAGGGATCATAGAGGCCAGCGTAGATGGCATTGATGTCTCTATCAAGATGACCGATCCAGGCCAGATAAGAGCAAATATCAAATTAAATATTGAAGGAAAAGATTTGAGTGTTTGCTCTATTAATACAGGGGTTCCCCATACGATATTGTTTACAGATGACATAGGGCATGTTCCAGTAGGGGAAATAGGACAAAAAGTGAGGTTTCACCAGGAATTTGAGCCAGAGGGCACAAATGTTGACTTTGTGGAGATCATTGGTCCTGGAAAGATTCGCGTACGCACCTATGAACGGGGGGTTGAGGCAGAAACCCTGGCATGCGGGACAGGTGCTGTAGCCTCGGCCATAGTGTGTTCCAAGTGTAAAGATATAGGAAGGCCTCCCATAGATGTTGTTATGCCAGGTGGCACACTTATAGTTGACTTTCAAAGGGCAAATGATCTGTTCAGGGATGTGTGGTTAAAAGGAAAGGTTGACTGGGTTTATAGAGGTGAGATTATTGAGGAGTCCTAATGAATGACAATGTAGAAAGATTTGATTTCAAAGCCACGCGGATCAGAAAGCTACCGCCATATCTATTTGCTGAGATCGACAGGATGAAAGAAGAGGCAATAGCCAGTGGTATCGATGTGATCGATCTGGGGGTTGGCGATCCTGATTTAACCCCGCCAAAGGCAGTAATTGAAACGCTTATCCGCAGTGCCCAGGACAAGGATGCCCACCATTACGCATCTTACACTGGGCTGCCTCGGCTCAGGCAGGCCTTTGCAGGGTGGTTCGAGAGGCGGTTTGGCATAGAGGTGGATCCGGATGAAGAGGTACTGCCCCTGCTCGGTTCAAAGGAAGGGGTTGGGCATATCTTTTTGGCCATTACCGACCCGGGAGACGAGATACTTGTCCCCGACCCTGGTTATCCGGTGTATACCGCAGGGGCAATACTTGCCGGCGCAACCCCCAAATACTTTCCCTTAAGGATGGGAAATGGATTTCTTCCGGATATTGATGAATTAAAAAGCTTAATATCTCCTCATACAAAGATGCTGTGGCTTAACTATCCATCCAATCCCACCACAGCCCTTGCCACCATGGATACCTTTGAAGAGATTGTAAATCTTGCAAACGAGCATGGCATATTGATATGCCACGATGCAGCGTATTCAGAGATTGTCTTTGATGGCAAAAAGGCGATAAGCCTTCTTCAGACTCCAGGCGCCAGAGATGTTGGAATAGAATTTCATTCTCTTTCTAAGACCTTTTGCATGCCTGGATGGCGGGTCGGCTTTGCTGTAGGAAATGCCAGGGCTATTTCAGCACTGGCAAAGGTAAAGACAAATCTTGACTCAGGCATATTCTTGCCAGTGCAATGTGCAGCAATCACTGCTCTTTTGAAATGTGAAGAGGATACAAAAAAGCGATGTATGGTATTTGAAAATAGGCGCAGCAAGTTTGTTTCCGGGCTCAAAGAAATAGGATGGGATGTTCCTTTACCACCCGCTACATTCTATCTATGGGCTCCTATCCCGGGTGGTTATGATTCAATGGGGTTTTCTGCTCACCTCTTAAAAAAAGCCGGTATTGTTTGCACACCAGGGATTGGCTTCGGGAAACATGGGGAAGGTTTTGTAAGGATGAGCCTTACAATGCCGGAAGACAGGTTGGATGTGGCCCTCGAGCGTATTAAAGGTTTGCAGATTATTTCGGCATAAAGAAGGGAAATTTCGTGCATTATCACAAAGACATCCCCCTTGGTCTTACGGGTCATCCCCGCGAGTCCTGTGGTCTTTTTGGGATATTCGGGGATCCAAAGGCTGCTGAAAAGACCTACCTAGGGCTATATGCACTTCAACACCGGGGGCAGGAAAGCGCAGGGATTGCTGCATCAAATGGGAAGGAAATATCCCTTTATAAGGGAATGGGTTTGGTATGGTCTGTGTTCTCAGAACCGGATATAATGCCTGGATTGGCCGGTTCTTCAGCAATTGGTCACAACAGGTACTCTACAACAGGCATATCTGAACCATCAAATGCGCAGCCTATGCTCATACAGTTCAGGGATGGTCAACTTGCCGCAGCCCATAATGGGAATCTGGTAAACTCTCTTGAGCTTCGCAGATCAATGGAGGATACAGGCTCAATCTTTCAGACTACATCAGATAGCGAGATCATACTCCATCTAATCGCGAGGTCGAAAAAGACCTCAATGGTAGAGATGCTGATGGATGCGCTATCTAAGATTGATGGGGCATACTCTCTTCTCTTTCTTACCCCATCTAAGTTAATTGCAGCGCGCGATCCATATGGCTTCAGACCACTGTGTCTTGGGAGATTAGGAGAGGCAATTATTGTGGCATCAGAGAGCTGTGCCCTCGATATTATAGGCGCCGATTATATCCGCAGTATTGAACCAGGGGAAGTCCTGATTATTGACGATAGAGGTCTTACATCCATGAGTTTACCACCTGCATCGCATAGGGCAGGTTGCATCTTCGAATACATCTATTTCTCCAGGCCTGATAGTATGATATTTGGTGAAAAGGTTGATAAAGTCAGAAGGAAATTTGGCAAAAGACTCGCAGAAGAAGCGCCTTGCTCAGCAGATATCGTGATTGCAGTGCCTGATTCTGCCAATACTGCTGCTCTGGGCTATGCCCGGGCATCCGGCATGCATTTCGAGATAGGTCTTATACGCAACCATTATGTAGGCCGTACATTTATAGCCCCTCATCAAGACAAGAGGGATTTGGATGTAAAGGTGAAGTTTAATACTGTTACTGGAGTGTTGAAGGATAAAAGGGTTGTAGTGGTAGAAGACTCTATTGTACGTGGTACCACGCTGAGGCAGTTAATTCACCTGATTAGGAGTGCTGGTGCAGCCCAGATCCATGTCAGAGTGAGTTCTCCTCCTATTAAGTTTCCCTGTTTTTATGGGATTGACATATCGAAGAGAGGAGAACTCATTGCCGCATCTCATTCTGTGGAGGAAATTCGCAGGTACATAGAGGCAGATTCCCTGGCATATCTGTCAGTGGAAGGTATGCTGAATGCCGTCTCAGAAAGAAATTGCAAGTGCACAGCATGCTTTACAGGGAAATATCCCACAGCTATCCCCAAAGAATTCAGTAAAGAGCAGTTCTCTGCTACGAGGAGTGATGTTAAATGGGAATAAAAGCGCTCCTTGCGCTGGAAGATGGCAGGGTATTCGAGGGCATAAGCTTTGGCGCGCATGGAGAGTGTACTGGCGAGGTGGTTTTCAATACCTCTATGGCAGGCTATCATGAAGTGCTTACGGATCCGTCTTATAAGGGCCAGATCGTGACAATGACATATCCCCTTATTGGCAATTATGGAATTAATGATGAGGACTCGGAGTCGCGCGCTACGTGGCTTGAGGGTTTTGTGGTGAGAGAGGTGAGTGATATAGCCAGTAACTGGAGGTCAGATACAGGCAAGATCGATATCACAGTGCAGAATCATGGGTTTTGTGTTGATATAGATTCACTTGATAAAGACGAGGTGGAAGTGACACATGTAAATTTGAATGATAACACTTTAGAAGGTATGCGGCATAAAAGTTTGCCTGTATTTTCAGTGCAATTCCATCCGGAGGCAAGCCCGGGACCCCATGATTCCCACTATATATTTGGCAAGTTTGTTGAGATGATAAAAGGATCTCGATCCTCCATAGGCGGATCAAGGTGAGGTGTGAATATGAATGAGGTGGTAGCAGTCCTTGATTTTGGTTCGCAATATGCCCGGCTTATAGCCAGGAGGATCAGGGAACTCGGGGTGTATTGTGAGATAGTAACCCATGACATCTCTAAGAGTGAGCTCTCAAAGCTCAAACCTGTGGCTGTGGTGCTCTCGGGAGGCCCATCCTCTGTCTTTGAGCAAGGACATCCAAAGATAGATATTAATATTTTAGCCCTTGGCATCCCGATATTTGGCATCTGTTATGGGATGCAGTTGTTGGCTAAGGTTTTAGGGGGTAGGGTTGAAAAGGGTAAAAGTGGTGAATATGGGCCTTCCACCATTGAAATCGATGATCCCATGAAGGTCTTCGATGATATGGGGGAAACCCTTGATGTCTGGATGAGTCATGGTGATCATGTGGTGACACACCCACAGGGGTTTCAGAGACTAGCCCATACATCAACCTGTCCAATTGCAGCAATGGGCGACCCCACAAAGAAGATATATGAGGTCCAATTTCATCCTGAGGTGGCTCACACACCAAAGGGCATGGATATACTCAAGAATTTCTTGTTTAAAATCGCAGGTTGCAGAGGCGATTGGACTATGATCAGGTTTATAGAGGAGTCTGTGGATAAGATAAGGACTCAGGTGGGTGCTTCTAATGTAATCTGTGGTCTCTCTGGTGGGGTGGACTCTGCAGTCACAGCAGCACTTATCCACCGTGCCATCGGTGATCAGATGAGGGCTGTCTTTGTGGATAATGGTCTACTAAGGTCCCATGAGGTGGACGAGATACGCTCTATCTTCACATCTGACTATCCTTTAAATATCCGTATTGTGGATGCGATAGACGAATTCTTGGATGCCTTAAAAGGGGCAGTTGATCCTGAGAAAAAGAGGAAGATCATAGGAGGTACGTTTATTGATGTGTTCCACAGGGAGGCGGCTATTATAAATGGGGCAAGATTCTTAGCACAAGGCACCCTCTATCCGGATGTTATAGAGAGCCGCTCAGCTCGCGGAGCTCCATCTGCTACTATAAAGAGTCATCACAATGTAGGGGGGCTGCCAGATGACCTTGGATTCGAATTGCTTGAACCCCTGAAGGAGCTTTTCAAGGATGAGGTAAGGCTCCTCGGTAAGGAATTGGGTCTGCCGGACAGGTTATTGACACGTCAACCTTTTCCTGGTCCGGGGTTGGCTGTGCGTATAGTCGGTGAGGTCACGAGGGATAATTTGAGCGTACTTCGTAGAGCAGACCTGATAGTACAGGAAGAGATGAGTCAATATGAAAGGTTCAAGGAGATATGGCAGTCTTTTGCAGTGCTTCTGCCAGTAAAGAGTGTCGGTGTGATGGGGGATGAGCGCACCTATGCCAATGTCATAGCGCTCAGGGTTGTAACAAGCCTTGATGGTATGACAGCAGATTGGGTCAATCTTCCTTATGAGGTCTTGGGGCGAATGTCTTCGAGGATCATAAATGAGGTAGATGGTGTTAATCGGGTTGTGTATGATATAACCTCAAAGCCACCTGGCACTATAGAATGGGAGTAGGATATCTGCTCAAAATTCATTGGAATCTTGAGCAGATAGGTAAATGCTCATGCCGAAACGTACAGACTTAAAAAAGATACTGATCATTCGCCTTTCAGGGGTCGATACTATACTGAGCCCTGAGATGAAATCCGCAGGTGAGGTTATGGGTATAGATTCTAACCTTGGTATGGCCTTTGCCACCAAGGCCTCAAGTTATATTGCGGAAGATATGGAAAGATACCAGGTATCTTTAAAAGGTTATAATCATCTACCTTTCATCCAGGCCTCATCTGTAGTCAGAGAGACTGGATGAAAGGTGAAGACAACACGGGGTTTATAAATCTTTTTACCAACATTACAGGGGATGATTACACCAATCCCTGATAGAGCATGGCATCTGCCACCTTAATAAAACCGGCGATATTTGCCCCTACAACAAGATTGCCAGGACAGCCATATTCCTGCGCAGTCTCAAAACAATTCTTGTGGATACTCTCCATGATCTGATGGAGACGCTGATCCACTTCCTCACGAGGCCAGCTGAGGCGTATCGCATTTTGACTCATCTCCAGACCTGATACAACCACCCCACCGGCATTGGCAGCCTTGCCAGGTGCATAGAGAATCTTCTTTGCGAGGAATTGATCAACCCCACCGGGCGAGGTTGGCATGTTTGCACCCTCGCAGACCAGAAAGTAGCCATTATCCAGCAGTGCTCTGGCATCCTCATCATCGATCTCATTCTGGGTCGCACAGGGGAATGCACAGTCACACTTAATCCCCCATGGGCGTTTGCCATCATAATAGTCGGCACCGAATCTTTCGGCGTACTCCCTGATACGGCCCCTGCGTACATTTTTAAGCTCTATAACCCACGCAAGCTTCTCTTCATTGATGCCGTCCTTGTCATAGATTGTCCCATTCGAATCAGAAAGAGATACGACCCTGGCACCAAGCCGGATGAGCTTTTGAACGGCGTATTGTGCAACATTACCAGACCCTGAAACCGTGCAGACCTTGCCCTCCAGGGAATCGTCGCGCGTCTTTAGCATCTCCTGGGCAAAGTAGACAGCTCCATACCCGGTAGCCTCCGGACGGATCAGAGAGCCACCATAGCAGATATCCTTGCCTGTAAGGACGGAGGTAAACTCATTTCTCAGTCTTTTATACTGGCCAAAGAGGAAACCGATTTCACGGCCCCCCACACCAATATCACCAGCAGGGACATCTGTATTTGGTCCGATGTGACGGAAGAGTTCTGTCATAAAGGACTGGCAAAAACGCATCACCTCATCGTCGGATTTTCCCTTTGGGTCAAAATCAGATCCACCCTTGCCACCACCCATAGGCAGCGTGGTAAGTGAATTCTTGAATATCTGTTCAAAGCCGAGAAACTTGAGGATGTCAAGATTTACGCTAGGGTGGAAACGAAGCCCCCCCTTATAAGGGCCGATAGCACTATTGAACTCTATGCGAAACCCTCGATTGATATGGATTTCCCCGCGATCGTCCTGCCAGGGAACCCGGAAGATGATCTGTCTCTCAGGCTCTACAATCCTCTCGAGTATCTTGGCGTCTTTATATTTCTTGTTGCGTTCGATAACAGGTCCAAGTGATTCGAGGACCTCAGTCACAGACTGAAAAAACGCTGGTTCATTGGGATTTTTTTTCTTAAGATCTTCTAAAACTTGTTGGATAATTGGCATATTTACATCCTTTCTTCTTTAAATTTTTATGTGTCTAAAAAGTCATGTCCTGAATTTGTTGTATACTTGGGAGAACCTCTTAAGATCTTGATAATCCATCACTGTGGTCATGGCATGGGTTTCGGCCTCAAACCCTGCTTCCTGTGCGCAGGCCACAGGATTCAGCCCTCCGATAAGGATTACCCCGATCTTGTTTACATCCACAGGGACCCCGCACATGGGCTCGCTCATCTCTCCAACGGAAAGCGCACCTCTTATCCCAACCTTTTCTAGAATTGCCATTATCTCCTCAGCAAGCCCCTGACATATACCGGGAAGCTCCCTGAAGTTGGCAAGGATTTTACCCTCACCTTTTCTTGCCACTTCACGCACTGTGGTCATCTTTGCCCGGATAAAGGCCTCTGAGGGATCGAGAGAAGAACCTGAATAATGGATAAGTTCAACAAAGCGCAGGGGCTTGCCTTCCTTCATCTGAAGGATACCTCCAAATCTGGAGTCCATTGGAATTCCGCTCTTCAAAAAGACACCGTTAGCCACTATGCTGCAAACCGTTGCAATGCCCGTCTGACCTTTGGGTACAATGACCTCGCCCAGCCACTCTCCCTCTTCGGCAATAGCTATAAGCTCACTAACAGCAATCCCCGCCTTAAAGGCAGGCTTCATTGCAGTAAGGGCATCTCTGAATCTCTTTTTGGGGAAGAAGGAGATATTAACAGGGACTAAGCCCTGCCCTTGCTTCGGATCAAAGGTGGTCTTATAAGCCAAGGTCTCAATCCTGGAGATGGCAAAACCCACCTTGTCATGAACCCTGGCATTCTGGAGCTCTTCAACACCCAGTTTGGTGATTATCCTTCCATCCCGCCTTCCCACTAACCTGGTAAGCCCTCTCTCATCCATAAACTGAAGATGATACCGCACAGCCCTCTCGCTTAATGTTACACCACAGTCCTCCATGTGCCTCGCAATTAATCGAGCCCCGACAGGTTTCCGGGCCTGGTTCAAGACCTGCAAGATCACAATGCTCTTTTTTTCTATCTCTTTGTGGTTAAACATCATCTCTATTACAATAGGGTTATAGGCAACCTATTGCCGTTACTGCATAATATCAACATCTCTATTTGTCAAGTAAAAATTTCTTATAGGTGCTTGTTGTACTGTGTTTTAGGTGGTATGAATAATATATTGATACTTGGTACAGGATTTGTTTTAAGGGTATGGTTATGAAAAAAAGATATTACCCTGTTTTATGAGGTAGAAGTATATTAGAAGATATGAAAATTTGAAGGAGAGAATGAAAATGGCAAAAGATGAGGAATATGTTTTAAAGCAGGTAAAGGACCACGATGTAAGCTTTATCCATTTCTGGTTTACTGATGTGCTCGGTAGTCTTAAGAGCTTCAACCTTACTGCATCAGAGCTTGAAGTGGGTCTGAGGGAGGGCATAGGTTTTGATGGGTCTTCTATCGAAGGTTTCGCCCGTATCCATGAGAGTGACATGATTGCGAAGCCTGATCCATCTACTTTCCAGCTCATACCCTGGAGGCCAAAAGATCGTCCTGTAGCGCGCATGATCTGCGATATACTCAATCCCGATGGGACTCCTTATGATGGTGATCCACGCTATGCCTTAAAACGAATACTCAAGAAGTTATCAAAAATGGGATATACGTGTTACTTGGGGCCTGAGCTTGAGTACTTTTACTTTGCTGATGAGAGTTCAACCCAGATCCTTGATAAGGGGGGATACTTTGATGGGGTGCCTGTGGACAGGGGCCTTGACATCAAGAGAGATACCATATTTGCTCTTCAGAAGATGGGTATTCAGGTAGAATATACACATCATGAAGTAGCCCCGTCACAGCATGAGATAGACCTCCGCTTTCAGGAGGCCTTGAGTATGGCAGATGCCGTAATGACATACCGCACTGCAGTTAAAGAGATTGCCAGACAGCATGGTGTATATGCTACCTTTATGCCAAAGCCCATTACCGGTGTAAACGGCAGTGGAATGCATGTGCATCAGTCTCTGTTCAAAGGGGATGACAATGCCTTTTTTGATGTCAAAGATGAGTATCATCTGTCTAAGGTGGCCAAGCACTATATTGCAGGTATCCTGATCCATGCCAGGGAGATTATTGCAGTGACCAATCAGTGGGTGAACTCTTATAAGAGGCTGGTACCTGGCTATGAGGCACCTGTCTACGTATCCTGGGCACGTCGAAACCGCTCTGCAATGGTCAGGGTCCCAATGTATAAGCCTGGCAAGGCCAATGCAACCAGGGTAGAGTTCAGGGCCCCTGATCCTGCATGCAATCCCTATCTCGCATTCGCTGTGCAGTTGGCAGCGGGTCTCAAGGGAATTGAGGAAGAATACCCACTTCCTGATCCTATTGAAAAGGACATCTTTGAGATGGATGAGAAGGCACGGGCAGAGGCGGGGATCACATCACTGCCTGGCAATCTTTTTGAAGCGACTCTGGAGGTATCAAAAAGCGAGCTGGTAAAAGAGGCTATAGGTGATCACATCTTCGAAAAGTTCATCGAAAATAAGCACAAGGAATGGGATGAGTTCAGGACCCATGTGAGCCAGTACGAGCTGGATAAGTACCTGTCTGTCCTCTGATTTAAATAATGATGGCTTCGTAAAAAGTCCATTATACCCCTTAACCGTCATTCCGGCGGAAGCCGGAATCCAGTCTTTTCAAGTAGTTGCAGATCATCTGGACTCCTCCCGGACTCGATCCGGGATCTACCGGAGTGACGACTTTTTGCGAGTACATCAATTTTGACTTTTTACGAGTACATCAATAATGATATATGTTAATTGTATGACTTACAATAGACAAGAAACTGTAGTACCAAATTTGCTATACAGACAATTTAAACTGTAACTATTCAGCACAATTTAAACTTTTAGTAAAAAAATCTCAATTAGGAGGAAAGGATTATGAGTTATATTGGTGAAGATCTGTTTCATTTTCAGGCTTCTCTTATACAGTCAGGCACATCTTTAGAGGAGTTTATAAGGGAGAATTATATACACAGATGGACAGGTGACACCTTATCTGCTGCCCTTTCCATACGCACTACCCTGGTTGTTGCCATACACAATTTTTTGGCAAAAGAGGGCCTGGTTAATATGGAAAGGGTGCAATTAAGTCCTCTGACTGACCCACTGGCACATGATGTGGAGCATGTTTCTACCATCCATTATAAAGGCATACCCTATGTGACTACCCATTCGATGATCTATTCTAAATTCATGGCATGTTCCAACCCGCGAATCAAGGGGGTGTTTGTAGATTCTCCCAATCTCAGGTTAGAGATAGAGAGCCCCTTGAGGGAGCAGAGGGGCAAATATCTTATTGATTTTTCCCAGATCGATGTTGAGTTAAGGCGAGGCAGAGGTGTTAGCTTTGAGGAATATAAGAATGATACAAAAAGGGTAAAAAGGATCCTTAAAGAGGACATGGAGAAGGCCATTGATTTCTTTGAGCGCATGATTATTGCTGCAACAAAAGAGATTGCAGAAAAGAACGATGACGAACTCAAGGCATTAGGCGTAGTCGTGGAGGTTCCTAAGCAGCCGTTTCCCAGGGTTAGGCATGATGAGGCAGTTAAAATGTTCGGGAGGAGAGATCTTGATGCCAAGATAGGTGACACCATCTCTTCTCAATTCTTCTGGATTATAGGTATAAAGAGGGAAAATTATGACCTGATATATCCCTATATAAAGGCAGATGGTACCAAGGTGGCGCTCTCAGAGGTTACTTCGGATATGGTCTATAACTATGACATATGTGCCAAATCGCAATTAAGGGATACGGGTAAATATATGCCTGCACTTGAAATACTCTCCGGAGCTGTAAGGGAATGGCTCTATGAGCCCATTATCGAGAGATTGTTCGATAACAAGATCATTCCGGAGAGGCCTGTATTTGAAGATGGCAATCTTGTCAACATAGAGGCACTAGGTGGTTATGGGCCTTTCCTTACGGCAGCTGCGCAAAAGAATAAGGATGGCAGGCCATTTTTTCCTGATACATTTGGAGGGGGCATCGGGGTGGAGAGGACGCTTTATACTATCCTGCGCGGATCTAAGATAAAAAAGATCGATGACATAACATACTTTGGCAAAAACCCTGATTCGTTCCCTGTATTCTTGTTTTAAGGCAGGGCAAAAAGGCGGCCCATGCAGGGCCACCTTAGATGATTTCTCGCACCGGTATGCCTTCCTTTGCAAGATATGCCTTTATCTGGCCTACAGTATATTGCTTATAATGGACCATAGAGGCAATCAGCGCTGCATCTGCGCCAGTTTTTAGAAATACGTCCTTAAGGTGCTCAGGTATGCCTGCACCACCAGATGCGATTATGGGTATGGATGTGGCGTCTGCTATCATGGATGTAAGGGTAAGTTCATATCCCTGGTTTGTCCCATCTGCATCAATGGAGTTGAGGCATATCTCGCCAGCACCTAACCCCTGGGCCTTTTTTGCCCACTGAACAGCATCTATACCCATAGGTGTCCTGCCGCCATTTATTACGATTTCATATCCTGAGGGGATCTCAGGAGTCTTTTTTACACTCTTTACATCCATTCCCAATACAATACACTGGCTTCCAAAGAGCCTGGCGCCATCGGCGATGAGCCCTGGATTTAGGACAGCAGCGGAATTTATGCTTATCTTTTCCGCCCCGGCATTTAAGACACTATACATATCATCCAGTGACCTGATCCCGCCTCCTACAGCAAACGGAATAAATATATTTCTTGCGACATTTTTTACTACATCTATAATGATATCCCTCTTGTCAGATGAGGCGGTAATATCATAGAAGACAAGCTCATCCACGCCTTGCTCGTAATACTGCTTAGCCATAGCCACAGGGTCGCCTATATCAATATTATCTTTAAACTTGATACCCTTGGTGGTCTTGCCTCCTCTCACATCCAGGCAGATGATGATCCTTTTACTTAACATAGCCATCCCACTTGCTAAAATTTTTTAACATCTGGAGACCATATCTTCCGCTCTTTTCCGGGTGGAATTGTGTGGCAACGATATTTCCTCTCCCTATGATTGAGGCAAATGTAACCCCATAATGGGTGGTTGCTATTGTGTCCTCCTCTCTTTCAGGGGCAGGATAAAATGAATGTACAAAGTAGAACTGTGCCCCTGGATCTATGCCGGAAAGGATAGGGTGGGGGCGAATAATAGAGATATTATTCCATCCCATATGCGGGATCTTGATGCCGCTATCTGGAAACCTCTTTGAAATACCAGGGATTATCTTAAGGCACGATGTGTCATTTTCCTCACTTTTATCTAAGATGATCTGAGTACCAAGACATATCCCGAGAAAAGGTATATTTTCAGCTATTACATCATAGAGTATATTATCAAGTCTCTTAGATCTTATGAACTCCATGGCCTTTCCTGCCGCACCTACCCCTGGAAAGATTACCTTACTAGAGGCCATGATCTCTTCAGGGTTATTGGTAATCCTGCATGGTATATCAAGGTGTTTTAGCGCCCTTTCTACTGATGTAAGGTTTCCAGCCTTGTAATTAATTATTGAGATCATATTCGGTCACCGCCACTGTTGTTTAATAGTGAATAGTAAATAGTAAACAGTAAACAGTGAATAGTGAATAGTGAATAGATTTATTTCTAGATAATGTCTGGAGTACATTTATATGAAAATAGTTGGCAGGGATCAGGGGTCGGTTTTCAGGGATGGATATTTTTCTCGGCCCGGGCATGTTTTTACATTTGGTTGCGAGCGTGGATCGCTCATGAGGGTTTATATGAAAATAGACAGAAAGTTTTGTAGGGGCCTTTTGCCCTCATCGGCCCGTTTAAGGGAAATATGCCCTACAACGTATTGGTAAGGCTAATCGTTTCGCGTCATTGCCGTGTTTCTTAACTTTATACAGAGTCATAATAATATTGTAAACCAAACAAAGATGTGATTAAAAACAAAGCCCGGTTATTCTGTCAGAAAAATGTATGGAGGGAAGTCATATGCCATTTAAGGTAATCGTGTGTCGAGATTTCGATCATATGAGTGAAATTGCTGCTCATATAGTAGTAGGGGATGTGAAAGACAAACTCAATCAGAAGGATAGATATATTCTGGGCTTGGCCACAGGCAATTCACCAACAGGACTTTATAAACATCTTGCCAAGTCAGCGAATGCAGGAGAGTTTGACAGTTCAAAAATCCAGAGCTTTAATCTGGATGAATATGTTGGCCTGCCCGGGGAAAATGCACAGCAACGTGCCCTGCATCCTGAAAGTTACAGCTATTTTATGGTGCAGAAACTTTTTTCACTGCTTAAAAAGAACTTCAAGGAAACAAATGTCCCCTGGGGGACGTTAATTGATCAGAAAAAACTGGCAGCTGAACTCGAGGCAAACCCTGATGATTGGGAGGAACAGGGTAAGGACAAGGGAAAGGCTATTGTTATTAAACAAGATGCCCGATCCGACTACCTCAAGTGGGTTCGAGAAGAGATCCTGGGTGCCTACTGTGAAAAAATCAATAGTAGCGGAGGCATCGATCTGCATGTAGTCGGGGTGGGCGGAAGGGGGCATATTGCCTTTCACGAATCCGGAATACCTTTCGACGGCAACAAGGTGTTGCTTGTCAAGCTTGATGAAAATACCATTAATAATGCCGTTGAAGATGGGCACTTCCCGGACAAAGAGCATAGTCCTCTTTATGCTATCTCCATGGGGGTTGGGCTCGTCTATAAAGCAAAGACCGTCGTTCTCCTGGCCAACGGAGACCGCAAGACAGAACCTATTGCAGATTCTCTCTTAGAAACGCCATCAGATTCAGTGCCCATTTCCTTTTCTCAGAACTATTCCAGAGACGGAGGCAATATGATCTATGTCCTTGACAAGGCCGCCGGCAAAAAAGTTTTGGAAAACGCATCTGAGATAAAGGCCAGGGGGATTGATATTGAGGATATCAGCAGCCAGTCGGCATCCATGAAGGTTGAAGACCTGCTTTTTTGAGAAACCCGGACGCCCAAAGTCTCCGTGCCTGGATAGGAATACGTTCTACCTCCACCTGAAGTAACAAGCATCCAGATTTAATCGTCTGTCTTCTGCCAAGGTTAGAGGTCTTCAGGCATTCACACCAGCTTAAATGATGGTAGTTTCTCAAATATTTTGCCGTTTACTTCCTGAACAATATTATCGAGCCATCTTACACCCTGGTCCCGACAGTCCGGATGCAGCCCCTGGATAAGACTGATATAATCCCCTGCCTTATTGTGTATCTCTTTTGAAACCATCTCAAGGAATGGATACCTCAAGGCACTGTCCCCTGAGACAGAACGCAGGGAATGTAGAGATTCTTCTATCTCTTCCCATACGCCAAACAACCCTTCTTTTTGGTGGATGAGTTCAGATGATGCATCTGATTTCATTATCCTTTTGTACTCTTTGATAGATTCCGGAATCTTTTTTACAATTGCCGCGAGCCTTTTTATCCTCTCATCAATGGCCATATCCAGTTTTTCTAAAGCGCCTTCCAGCAACCCCTTGCCCATTGGATCAGACCCTAAGAACATGGAACGTACAAAATGATACCACTGTTTAAGTGCAATCAGATTTGCAATGTAGTTGATGTTATTCATAGTCCTTCTCCGGATCTCCCAATATACCCCGGGATAGAATGGTCGAATATCATCTTTATAGATTTCCTGGTATATAAGCTTGCCACCCTCAGGGCAGTCTCCTCTGAATACCGTACCGGCAGCTATAACCGTGCCAAAACCGATACGCGCCGGACCTACCAGCCCTCCCTGGCCCCCGAGGAATATAGGCCTTTGATTCAGCATCACGCCCCTTGGCACGTCACCTATCAAGGATGGGGTTGCCTTGTCCTGGTTCGGGGTATAGTTGAAGTGGATATAAGAACTGCCAACCTCACTGTGATCCTTGCGGCTGGTACCTCCAGCCATGAGGCAGTCACAGAAATTAATAAGGCTGCCTAAGGTGACAAAGGGGAGAAGTATGGTCTGCTTAAGGCCAACAGTATGGGCGCCACCTGCCTCTTCTTCAAGGATGCAGGCATCACGCACATGCGCGCCAAAGGCCATGGTGGCCTTTTCCAGAAATACTGATTTCTTAAAAAACCCTCCCTTGAGTTCCACATGCGGGCCAACCTGACAGTCCTGTATAGTGACCGGCCCTTCATGCCCCAGTCTTGCATTATGCATGATAAGGGTTTTACTTCCATAGATCTTGCAACCGGTATAAATCACCACATCATCTGAGGATATTCTATCAAGATCAACATCTTCTCCGATATCGATGCTGAATGGATTAGGGATCTCAACCCCTTTGTCCATCAGCGATTTCACCTTATCATCAAGACTGTGTTCCATGCAGTTGCTCCTATGTGTTTCTAAGACATAAGGCTCAAGGCATTTTGCCCTTAAGCCTGATTCTTGGCTTTATTGCCCAATCTTTTCAATAATTACATCTGCAATCTTGTTGCAGTAAACCTCGGTATCCTTCTCCGAAGGCCCTTCAGCCATTACACGGCACATCTGCTGTGTCCCTGAATAGCGCACAAGAACCCTTCCCTTATTGCCAAGTTTTTTTTCGACCTCTTTGATGACATTCATGATCTCGGGTATCGTGTTGATATCAGGCTTGGAAGTCACCTCCACATTTATAAGTCTTTGCGGATACACCTCCATTATACCAGATAGTTCGGATAGGGGTTTGTTCTCCTCCTTCATTGCGCTGAGTAGTTGAAGAGCTGAAATGATTCCGTCTCCGGTGGTGTGGTGATCGAGAAAGATTATATGGCCTGAGTCCTCTCCGCCGATAACTGCGCCTTTTGCCAGCATTTCTTCCAGCACATACCTGTCGCCAACCTTGGCTGCTATGGTTTTTACCCCAAATTCCTTCAGGGCAAGGCCTAGCCCTATATTGCTCATCACCGTGCTTACCACCAGATTCTTCTTGAGCGTTTCCTTTTTTTTCATCACGTAAGCACATATGGCCATTATCTGGTCACCAGTCAAGACATCTCCGTTCTCGTCCACGGCAATCACTCTGTCTCCGTCCCCATCAAATGCAAAGCCAATATCGGCACGGTTTTTTACCACCTCATGGGCAAGGATCTCCGGGTGCTGGCTTCCGCAGTCCTTATTGATATTTTTCCCGTCAGGTTCATGGAAAAGAGGGACAACATCAGCGCCAAGCTCAAAAAAGGCCTCTGGAGCAACCTTGTATGTTGCGCCGTTTGAACAGTCCAAGACGATCTTCATACCTTCTAACGTGTACTCATCCGGGAAAGAATTTTTCAGGAACACAATGTAGCGGCCCTTGGCATCATCTATCCTGTATGCCTTGCCCATCTCATGGAAAGAAGCATGAAGTTCTGTGAGGTTATCTGAGAATATAAGGTCTTCCATCTCGTCTTCCTTTTCATCAGGCAGCTTGAAACCATCCCTGGAGAAAATTTTGATCCCATTATCCTGATAGGGATTGTGGGAGGCTGATATGACAATACCTGCATCCGCCCTCATGCTCACAGTCAGGAAAGCCACCCCTGGTGTTGTTATGGGCCCGACAAGAAGGGCATCTCCCCCCATGGAACATACCCCGGAAACCAATGCGTTTTCAAGCATGTAACCTGAAAGTCTGGTGTCCTTCCCGACCAGTATCCTCGGGGTATGCCCTTTCCTCCTTGTGATGTAGGCAATTGCCCTGCCTACCTTCAAGGCCATTTCAGGTGTCATCGGATGAACATTGGCAACCCCCCTGATACCGTCTGTTCCAAATAATTTACCCATAGGTCATTGTCCTCCAATCAAGATTTTGAATTTGCGGCTAAGTATCATAAACATATCTTACAGACAACTTCAATCTTCACATTCTATCTCGCAAAGGGCATTATCCTTTATCCATGGCTACCTTTATCCCTCCGGCAATTGTTTCCACAGCCTCTCCGAGGAGGAACTTTATGGACAGAGCCTCCAGACAATCATCACTCCAGGAAAGATTGTACTCATCGATGAGATTTCTGATATCTCCAAACTTATCACCCAGGATGTCCTTCTTTTGCGGCACGCTAAGCCTGTCATTGAAATTAACATGGGCAAGAAGCAGGTTCTCTATAATGTGTTCAGATCCGAGCAAAGGGATTATCACAATGGACGCATTGTCCGCCCTTCCACCCCCTGCATACACATCTCCAGTCCTCACAATAGTCCTTTTTGTCCCTGCAAGTGGCGCCTTTCCCTCCACTCTGGAGCGCATATCACGGGAAACCCCACACCTTTTTACGATGGATATTGTGGATATGTCTGAGGGCAGTCCTTCTTCATCCATGCCTTTGATTTTGTAGAGCGTATAGCCATTAATTCCGGAGACGGCTTTTTGTATATTTTTTAAAGAAAGACCATTTTTTGATCTCAAATTTTCCAGTGAAAAGTTGAGTTCCCTCAAGAGATCAAAGAGAATGCCCCTTAAGACCTCTCCTTTTCTGCTTGTACCCACGGTGACTGTCTTTGCCTGATGTCTTATCGCATCAACTGGTCTTGAAAGATCGTCTATGGCCTTGCCAAGGCAGGCATCCAGCATATCAAAGGGGGATGAGGACATCCTTTTTTCCTTAAAGTCTTCCCGGAAATCTTCTATAGGTAATTTTCCAATAGTATATTTAAGGAGCAGCGTGATATCTGATGCCACATCTGCACTCAAAGACGAGAAGAAGCCTCTATTTCTCCGAGAATGAAATTGATTAGAGAACTCTTCTATTATCTTGTGAAGGGTTATATCGGTTATTCTTTCATAGAGGGAATAATCCTTTTTATCATGTTCGATCATCTCTAAAGATAATCTGTTTCTGAAGTCACGGATAAGATTTGCTTCTTCATTAATACTGCATGCAGCATAATAACCCCAGATATGTCCCGCAAGTATATTTAGGATTACTGATAAGGGAAAATTTGATCTGGGGACAAATATCACTGAATCAGCAATATTATCAAATCTTGTCTCTCCTTCTTCAATGATCACCACCACCATCCCCTCATGGGCCTTAAATATGGCTACATCCTTTGCAATGTCTTCAATGACATGCCCCTGGGTTGCCTGCTGCACATACGATAATTAAGGGCTCAGAAGAGAGATCTATGTGTTTTTTATCCTCTACGATGTCTGAGGATATGGTCTTGTAGCACAGCTCGCTTAGCTTTATCCTGATTTCATCTGCGGCAACCTTGTTTAGTCCGCTACCCACTATTGCCCAATATCTTTTTCTTTTGGCAATCTCCCACGCTGATCTTTTTATTCTTTCTTTTTTGGCTATCACCTTGTTCATGAGTTTTGGTGCCTGTTCCAGACAGGTAAGCTCTTTGGCAATAAGATCATCGGAGATAGTCTTTAAGGTCTGGGCAAGATAAAGGGCCAAGATATAGCCTGCAATAATCTGGGAATAAAATGCCTTTGTTGATGCAACAGACATCTCTATATCCCTTCCATCACTTGTATAAAAGACCCCATCTGTCTTGTTGGTAATATCGGATTGTCTTCTATTCACAATTGCGATCAGATGAGCGCCCCTTTCTTTAGCCATGGCTACAGCCCTGTTGGTATCAGTTGTGGTGCCGGATTGCGTCACCGCAATTACAAGGGTATCATATAGATTATTAGCCAGGGAAAAGCCGCTTAAGTCTGATGCCTTTTTTGCAGTAATTTTTATCTGAGATTTTGGTAAATATCGTAAGAACGCCTCAGCAATTGCGGCACCTGCCACGGCAGCCGTACCTTGTCCTATGACGAAGATATTCCTAATTTCACCCTGCAAAAGGGAAGCCTTCAATCTTTCAGGGATTATATCGCCACCCAGATTAAAGGTCACATTCGCGCTGCCATCTTTATTATTGGAAATACGATATTTCCCCCTCAGGGTCTTTTTTACAGATGAAGGGGCATCAAATATCTCCTTTAAAAGATAATGGGGAAAGTCTTTTCGGTCGATATCGCGTGTTGTAATCTCTGCTTTCTGAATATGGGCCTCAGTGATTTTTAAGGGATGTCCATCATAATAGAAGGCGTTTATGCCATCTAGAGGGTCTTTCTTATCTCTATTTAAGATGAAGATCTGTCCCTTTGTCCTTTGGTCCCCGGGGATCCTCTCATTTTCGCCATCCATCTTAATAAAATAAGGGGTGAGCTCCACAAGGCCGTATATCTCTGATGAGTATATGTACTTATCATCAGACAGGCCGATGTATAGAGATTGGCCGCTTCCCTTAAGTGCAAGAAACACCTTTTTTGGCTCTAAATTGCTTTGCATGACAATAGCATGAGATCCTTCAAAGGTGGTTGCAGCCAGGCGAAAGGCCTCTTTCAGGTCGTGTCCTTCGTAAAGATACATCTCTATCTGTAAAGGGATGATCTTTGTGTCTGTGGTCACACTGTTATCTATGATGTCTTCTCCTTTTACCTCCATGGAGGCCCTGAGTGAGGTATAATTATCTATGTCTCCGTTTAGCGCAACATTGATAGACCAAGCTCCCCTGCCGTAATAGGGGCATTCCTTTACTGGTAAAGGAATACCTGATGATCTCTCCATCTCTGTATTTAAGGTGAAGTTATCTATAGGATGGCAATTTTCTTCATTGATAGACCCTACAGAGGCCCACCTGGTATGGCCCAGATACATCTCAGAATTTATATCCTCATTTATAAAGGCCTTGAGTATTTGATCCGATCTGATGGCATTTCTTAAAAACCTGCCATTCTCACCTAACTTGCCCGTAATGGAGGCCTTCTTATAGGTAAATGTAAGAGACGGGCCACCATCTTTTTTGGTGTTATCAGATAGATGTATAGAGCCCCCTAAAAGGTCACCAGGGCTAACCCTTTTTAGAAAATTATTATATAGGCCACGTCTTTTGAGGGTTTTCAGTATTTTGTTTAAAGAGCCTTTGTTTTTAAGGGAGAATGCAATCTGGATACCTGCTGAATCCCTTCCTCTAACCTCCAATCTGTCAAGGGAATTTAGTAAGAGATTAATCTTCTTGTATTTTTTAAAGCCCTCCCTGGAGATCTTATCTTTTTCATCTGATCCTGATAGATACAGGATCGTATCTATATTAGAGAGTATATCTCTTTTTAGGGCCCAGGCGCAGTCCTTCATCAGCGTGAGAGAATTGTTGATATATTCCATCTCACTAGTGGGAAAATTACTTGCATTTTCTTCTATTAATCTCTCTTCCTTGAGGAGAAAGGCATCCATAGCATTCAAGAGGCTTTCTGTCTGCTTAGCCTTGTCTTGCTGGAAAAAGATATGCTCAAAATATAAGTCTTTCTTCAAATTGAGGATGTCTCTCTCCATACCCTTTAGGTTCTCCTGGCCACCAAGATATTCGTCTAAGGAGATAGATTGGCTCAACAATCTTTTCATGCTATGATCTTTTATCTTTTCAAAGAGACGAAAGAGCCTTTCTGTAATGTCATCATTATCATTCATTTGGGTTTCATTTTTGATCGCAAGGACGCCGGCTATGCCGCAGAAAAGGGTATCAGGGATTAATGGGAAGATCACAATGGAGTTTGATGGCAGGTATTGTGGATTACGCCATATAAATATTCTCCATTTTCCAAGAGGGTTCACCAAACTGAGCAAAAAGGATTTAAGTCCGTTAAATATTAATAGAATAATCATAAATAAATCCATCTTTAGCAGATGTAATATCTATCACTTATCATTAAAGTCAAGAGAAACTCTATAGCTGGTGTCTGTAGATGGTAGAAAGGATAGAAAGGGAAATCCGATCCTGAAGGTATTATAGTCCAAAGAGGATTTGGCAACAACCCCGTAAACTCTTGACAAAAAGCATAATTGGGCTAAATATTTATTCCAATTGATTGCTGAAAGTGGCGGCTGAACTCAAGTGTTGCATAAAGAGGGCAGGGAGGTATGAGATGCCTAATGAAATAAGACCAGATATGTCGTGTGTTCCGTATTCAAGGAGATGTCTTTACTTAGTATTAACTATACCATTTGTACTAATACTGATTTTGATCTTCATATATCTATGGTCTTTTCATTTTGTTTTAGCAATAGTGTTCATCTCTTTTTACATTACGGCAAATCTCTTTCAAGCTTATTGCTGCGCATATCAAGCATGCCCCTACATTGGCAGATTTTGCCCGGCAGTTGCCGGGATTATACCTTCGAGTTTATTTGCCGGGATATTTTATGGGAAAACAATTAAAAGAACAAAGGCAAGATTTAATCTGTTTGCAACCATCGCCTTTTTTTCATTGCTCGGGTTAGCTATCTTCCCGTTGTTCTGGATTGCCAAAATAAGCATCAAGATGGCCATCTGTTATCTTATATTCAACGCCCTTTATTATGTGGCCTTCTTTTTAATAATTTGTCCGGTTTGTGCAATAAGAAACACTTGCCCTGGTGGCAAGTTACAGGATATGGTTTTGGGAAAATAATTCAGCCCTCGTAAATCATAACAAGGGCATTCAAGGAGAGAAAGGTTTTATGAGCTGGTTGCCAATCCTTATAGCGTTGTTTTCGGGGTTTGTCCTGGGTCTGATCGTTGCCTTTGCCTTGAGGCTATTTCAGAGGGAGACAGCTAAAGAACTTGCTGGCGAACTGTTTCGTGAGAGTGAGGCAAGGCGTCAGGCCAATATAGATGCTATCATGGAGAATGTGAAGGCAAGCTTTGGGAGTCTGTCGCTTGATGCATTATCAAAGTCCACGGAAGAGTTTTTGAAGCTGGCCAAGTCGCGTTTGGAATCCGAAAGGGAATTGGGTATCAAGGAGTTAGATGCAAAGAAGGGTCTTATTGACCAGCAATTGCAGCGTATGACATCTGAATTAGAAAATGTTTCCAAGCTTATGAAAGAACTTGAAAAGGACAGGGTGGAGAAGTTTGGCCAGCTTGCCAGCCAACTTAAGGTTGCGGGTGAGCAGACCACATCTCTTATGCAAACCGCAAATATGCTTCGCGAGGCTCTGGCAAGCACAAAGGCAAGGGGCCAGTGGGGGGAGAGGATGGCAGAGGATGTTTTACGGCTTGCAGGGTTCATTGAGAACGTGAATTATTCAAAGCAGAAAACCATTGAAGGGATTGGATCCAGGCCGGATTTTACCTTTATGCTGCCACACGGTCTTAAAGTGAATATGGATGTCAAATTTCCTCTGGATAACTACAGCAAATTTCTTGAAGCCAGTTTAGAATCAGAAAAGGAAAAATACCGCAATGACTTTCTGAGAGATGTCAAGGCCAGGATCAAAGAGGTTACAACCCGTGAATACATAAATCCTGAGCAGAATACTGTTGATTATGTGCTTTTGTTTATCCCCAATGAGCAGATCTACGCATTCATTCATGAACAGGACAGCTCGATCCTGGATGATGGGATCAAAAACAGGGTGATATTTTGCTCGCCTATAACTCTCTTTGCTGTTTTAGCAGTTATTCGGCAGGCTGTTGATAATTTTGCCTTAGAGCAGACATCGAATGAAATATTATCATTATTGGGTGCATTCAAGAAGCAGTGGGGCGAATTCCTTAAGAAGCTGGGACTACTGGGCAAGCGGATTGGGGACGCACAAAGAGAGTATGAAGCCCTTACGACAACTCGGTTGCGGCAAGTCGAAAGGCCTCTGAACAAGATTGAATATCTCAGGACACAACGTGGACTAGAGATAGCCCCTGATGAAGATGAAGAATCCCCTCCCGCTATTGAAGGCACTGAAAAGGATTGATACCAGGCTGCATTCAATCAAGTACTTATCGAGATTGTCATTGCGAGCTTTAGCGAAGCAATCTCAAAGTGTTTGCAACCAATGGGATTGCCACGTCGGCCTAAAAACCTCCTCGCAATGACATGCTCAGTTACTTTATATGAAAATAGCAATCAGCTCTCAGCGATCAGCATTCAGCTGTAGGGGCCGATGCCCTCATCGGCCCGTTTAGGGGGAATATGCACTACTTTGTGATACGTTCATTTTTATCCTTCGTTGTGAGCGCAGCTCATGCGGGTTTATATGAAAATAGCGATCAGCTCTCAGCGGTCAGCCCGTCTGCATCTCCGATAAAAGCTGATTAACCATCCAGTTGTATAATTGTGCGTGGGATATTTGCTTTGCACAGGAGGCATGGGCAGGTATTCAGCTTAAAGAGGAATATGACATGATTTTAATCAGTTACGAGAGGAGGGATGGGGGTTGTTGCTCTCCCAATAACATCCCCCTAGCCCCCTTCAAAGGGGGAATCTGTCCGAGCAGACTAAGGGATGGGTATTTTCATCCTTGGTTGTGAGCGTGGATCGCTCATACGCGTTTATATGAAAAAGTGAATAGTGAAGAGTGAATAGAGTTATTTTATATGAAAACAGTTGGTACAGAGAAATAAATCATGAATAATCTTGAAGTAATCGAGAGGCAAAAAAAAGTTTTAGCTTCGCTTTTTACCTCGCGATTTAGATATAGATTGTTGTAAATAAAGTTGATCTGGTATGTGTTTAATCTACACCAGCCATCCCTTTGTACCTTAAATCTTCGTGCTTCACTGAGAGGTTAAAGGTAAATTACATATTCAATTACCTCCAATAACATCTTGTGACATTATCGAAGTCCAGCTCCAAGCGTTGCGAATCAACCTCAATAATTGTCTTGGCTGTCCCAAAATCCTGCTGACAATATCTATTGCCAAACCGAGAGTAGGGGCCAAGATCAATCTCCTCATCATCTACTTTAAGCGGCCCATCCCATGATACACTTACTATACCCCGGGAAGGGGATTTATAAAGCACATCATAACCCGGATTGGTTTTAGATACCTCAACCATTGCATATGAGATATCTTCTTGGAATTTAGTGAAGGATAAGTCATCTGATTTACATCCCAACTCAACAATCCAGGCATTCCTTTTCCCGAGTGCAAAGAGTTCATAATCGCTTTTCCACATGGTGGGATTATTAGAATACAGCGCTATATAACTATCAGCCTTGCGTCCAAATGTCCACTTGCCGGACTGTGTAACCTCATCAAAAGCCCAGCATGGAAAGTAGGCATGTGTGTACACCTTGCCGCCTAACAGCAGGCATAGAAGTTCTGCCTCAGGGAGCTGGAGTTCGCGATCGTATTGAATAACTCCAACATTTTTATAAAAAGTCGCGCGAGGCATCCACCCGCCTGTAAACTCCTGTACGCTTAAACCACCAGGAGAACTTGTGTAAACAATAGCATTCGAGTCTATGGTGGCCTGCCATATATGCTCCTGCAACCCATTCATGCCTTTGTGATGATCCTGTGCACCTGAAAGCTGGTAATATGGCGTGCGGTATGTATAGGTATTGACTGTCTCCAGGCAAACCCCAAGGGTGAAATCCCTTAACAAATCGCAATACTCACTGAGGGAACAACCACGTATCCTTGCAAAGGTTTGCAATACATCAACGAAAATTTCTTCATTAAAGATTAAGGCTGGATCCAATTCATACATATCCATTATCCCTAAGGATCCATCGATTACTGCACTTGCTGCAGGAGCTGACATCCCCCACCAGAAGATAAGGTCATTTACACTCGTGTAGCTAAGCCCGTAATCTGGCCCATCAGCAATATCTATTCCGCTGCGCTCCTTATGCTCATTATAATTCAATGCGTCGGCTGCGATGTCTTCAAGGATCGCTGGCAGGGCGTATTTACTGCTGGTGGCCAAAGCGCAGGCACCAAAATTACTTGAATCTTCAGGTTTATGAACCCCTATGCCAAGTAAGATCCATGCCGCTTCAGCCGTAGAGTCCCTCGATGGCGGCGAATCAATACCCTTCCCGACCTTTTTGTTGTCTTCAGTGCGTCCATGGGTAGTGGCATAGATCCCCTTGTAGTAGTTATTGGCGAAGTCAAAGGCCATCAGATCCAGGATCATAGCTGCCTTGGTTGACACCCCTTCATCCTCTGCAAAGTCTACGAGATTTACCAGGGCAGGCAGGTCTTCGTTGAAATAGATATTGGAATGCCATTCTGAAAAACCAACCCTGGCCCGATAGTCAAGCCAAGCATCAACCAGGGGCAGAGCGCGAGCAACATGGTCAGAGCCAGTCATTCCTGAATTCGAGAAGACTTCATCCTTAAACAATTGCCCGGCAAGCAACTCGGCTGTGTGGAACAGGATCTGATGGTTTTCTGTCCAGAAGATCATTGAATCCTCATTAGGCTCAGTGAACCAGTATTTAAAATTTAGGACAGCATCTTCGATATCCTGCTTAATCTCAGGGCTCAAGCTGGAATTGTCCTTGTTGAGGTACAACATGCGGAGAAGCGTATTCATAACAAAGTCAGCACAATCGTTACGTTTGTTGATCTTTGTGATTGCAGATTCTATCGCTTTTTCATTGAAGCCGCCAGCACCCACTGCAACCCGACATGCCTGGGCATGGAGACCATCACTGCAGGAACAGCAATCCAGGTATTCAGCCTGCCTGGAGAGAAAACCCTCGGTTGGTATAATAGGGCTATCTGATTCCTCAATCCCAGGGGGTGCCTCACCCTGGGTGCCCGAAATAAGACCATCCCCTCCATCACTGCATTGACAGATGAAGATGGCAGCCAAAAAGAGCAAAGTTACCTGTAATTTATCAACCATGACCCTTTATCTCCTCTCTTATAACAGGCCGGCAGAGCCCGGCCCTCATTTGAAAATAATATATTCACCTTTTTATACTTATACAAAGCCCTTCGCATCCCTTATCCCCTTGGTGAGATTAAGCCTGAGCCGGGAATCCTTAAAAGAAATGCATATCTCTTCCGGAGGGAACTCCGCCTTTGAATATGGATTGTCATAGCGAGGATAATCCTTTATCTCGATGGCCTTTCCATTCTGTTTTAAAGGCCCTCTCCATCCAAACTCCACCTTGCCCTGCGAGGGAGACTCGTAAAACACCTTTAATCCCCTAAATGTTATTATCGAGCCAGATATCTTTTCAACAAAACTCTGAAAATCTCCATCTTTATCTTTTCTTCCCATTTCGCATATCCAGATATTTTTTCTTCCATCAGCTATAATCTCTCTATCTGCATCTTCGCCACTGGCTTGCCATTTGTAGGCATTCTGAGAATAGAGCGCTATATATCCACCGCCCTTTCTTCCAAATATCCATCCGTCTTTCTGGGCTACCTCATCATATTTGTCCCTTGGAAACCATGCATGTGTAAAAAAGATCTTGTTGGTTAAATAAAGTCCCGGCTTCATGGATATATTATATACTGCTATTACCATATTTTCTATCTGTGCCACCCTTGGAAGAGAACCCGACCCTACCCAATATCCAGGAGAAGTATCCTCAAGGCGCCCTGGGTGAGTGGTGAAACAAACTGTCTCAGGTGAAAGGGTCGCCTGCCAGATATGCTGTTGATCTCCTCCGTAGCCTTTCCTGTAATCCTGGGCAGAGCTAAGCATATACTCAGGTGTTTTGAAGGTATATATATTCACCTCTTCCCGGGTATTTCTGGTAATATCCTTCTCCATAAGATATGCTAATGGCTTTATAAGCCCTGTATAACGAAGGGAATCTATCAACCACTTCTTTGATTTAAACATAGTGAAGAACTGGTTTTCCCACCACCTGTATTCATCAAACATCTTCATTACGAGGCGAAAGGTCTTGGGATGGGTATAGGCCTCAAGGCTTAAGAATATCATCCCGCTCTCCAGGTCCTTAAAGTTTAATCCCCACCTGCTGGCCTCTTTTATTCGAATACCCATCCTCTGCTTATTTATCATCTCATCTCTACTGGAATCAGTCGCAATATCATATATGACCCTGGGCATACGATATTTCTCACTAAGTGCAATTGTCACTGCACTCATATTATCTGCCCCGGAAAAGATACCCATTCCGAACATCAGCTTTTGGGTATCAGTAGTAGATTCAAAAAGGGCTGATTTCTTCTCCCTTGTATAGCTTCTTCCATGGGTTGCCCCAAATACACCGCAAAGACTATTAAGCGCCATATCATAAATCATGAGATCGGTTACTATCTCAGCCCCATTTACAATTCCGGAATCATTGCAAAAATCTATGAGATTAATAAGGGGGGTGATGTCCTCGTCATAGTAGATATGAGAGAGCCATTCGCTAAACCCCGTCTTAAATCTCAGATCCATCCATCCAAGAATCCTCTTCCTGGCCCTTGCCATCTTTTCCATTCCCCTCATACCAGAGTTTGTAAAAACCCTGTCAGGAAATAACTGCCCGGCAAGATACTCATTTGATGAAAACATTATCTGATGATTTTCAGTCCACCAGCACATGGAATCTATTCCAGGCTCATCAGGCCAGTATTTAAAATCAAGGATTGTCTTTTCAGCCTTTTCTTTTAGTTTTTTACTTATAAGATTGCTATCCATGAATCGATACAAAAGCCTTATTATGCCTAACATAACAAAGTCAGAGCAATCATAGCGTCTGTTGATATAATCTAAGGCCCCATGTATTAGCCCTTCATGAACCGGGCCTTTTCCCTTATAGAGCCTTACAAGCTCATAGTAATAGCCCTTTATGGTCTTAGCGGCAGGATTCTTAAGGCAATGACGAAAAAATTCTTCTCTCCTTTCGTTATAATCGGGACTGAATGGTATTTTAGAATAACTGTCTGGCACCTCCTTTTTAGGATAACCTTCAGGAGGCGAACCCCATTCTTTTAATACAAAATCCGTCACACTGGTTGTTTCAAAAAACTCATTCTGATATACAGGTTCATCTCTCTTCTTATTCTTTTTAATACTCATATCTAACCCCCAATAAGAATTTTTTTCAGTTCTTTTTCCTCTGCCCTTAACTCATCAGTAAGATCAGCCTTCTCTCTCTTTACACCAAGGATCTTCCTTAATCTCGCATGCAACCCTGGCGTCAGTGGGTATCTTATACAATTATATAGACAAATAAGGAGTAATATAATTGGCACCACTGAAAATAATAATCTCAAGGTAAGGATAATTTCTGTCGATTGTCCCTGCTGAACCATCTTTGTTACACCATCAATGGTTTCCTTTATCGGGGCTTTATATCCTGCAAGTGCGATTGCATTTGAGATAAAAAAGATGGCAAGAGCAGAACTCAACTTTCTCATGAATGTAAAGAGACCAAAATAGACCCCCTCTCTCCTTTGTCCGGAGTACAATTCATCAATATCAGGTATATCAGGAAAGATAGAGTATATCATTACCACCACTCCACCAGTGGCAAACCCAACAAGACATCCAAAAATATACATTGTATACGGGTGCATCTCAGGTGTAATCAAATAACTGAAAGACATCATTATAATCCATAGTATCGACCCTACCATGAAGGCGACCCTCTTGCTGGTCTTTTTGCTCAGATAATAATAAAATGGTATTGATATAATCTGAAACAATAAAAGAGCGCCCAGGACATAGTTTGTTTCATTTCCTCTTTCTAAATAATAGGTCATAAAGTATATCACTATTGTCATAAGCATATCCATTGTCAGAAAGGCAAATAGGTACATCATAAGTACATTGACAAAAGATCGAATTTTAAAGGGTTCAATGAAGGAAGTTAAGCCCATCTTTATACTAAATGGCTGCTTCTCCACTTGAAACTCTTTTCGTTCTTTTGTAGTCAAGAATGTTGCTATATAGGGAAGCGAAAAGAAGAGCCCAATTGAAACTGCCATGGTTATATAACCATCTCTCGCATCCGGAAACCTCTTTACTATCTCAAGGGGAACAACCGCACATATCATAGAAGATAGGGTTGAGAAAAAGATTCGTATGGAGGAGAGAGAACTCCTTTCATTATAATCAAGGGTAAGCTCTGAAGAAAGTGCATTGTATGGCACCATAACCATGGTTATGGTAGTCGAAAAAAAGATATAGGCTACAAGCATAAATACAAATCTGTGCATCTCCTTATCAAAATCAACCGGATACCACATCATGAAAAACGAGAGAAAGATAAATATAATCCCTGCCAAAAGATAGGGCCTTCTACGCCCCATCTTTGTCCTTGTTCGATCAGAGATAAGACCCATTAAAGGATCACTTACAGCATCCCACATCTTACTTATAAGAAACACGATTCCAGCGAGCGCCGGGTTTATCCTCACCACATCAGTAAGAAAATAGAGGTAATATAAACCAACAATGGTCATGGCCCCACCACCATAAATATCACCGAGTCCAAAACCGACCTTTGTAGTGAGACTAAGCCTTTCTGTATCTTTTTCCGCCATGCTACCTCCTCTGATTCTTCTATCTACAATAGACGAGACATCCTTGCCCTACTTCTTAAAAGGCTCGCTCAAGAGCCACTATCCCTTAATCTGCACGGACAGATTCCCCCTTTGAAGGGGTAACACCCCCCTCCCCCCTCAAGGGGGGATTTTCTCCGACAGGCGCTAAAATATACATTTCAATCCTCTGATCCCTATTCTCATATAAATAATACTCTTTCACTTTTCACTATTTACTGTTCACTATTCACTGTTCACTATTCACTATTCACTGTTCACTGTTCTAATATAGAATTATAAAAAATCCGTATCTACCATCTCCTTCTTTCCTGAACCGGCAGACCTGTAGATTGCCATGATCGAGGCAAGCACAGGCAGCGAATCCTCTACGCTATTCAAAAAGGGTTCATCATAGACCACCCATCTTCTGAAGGCCTCAAGACACCTTGTTAACGCATGTATCCCTCTTACAGGAGGTTTTTCCTTCTCTACTTTTCTGCCTTTAAATATGACCCTTGAAAAATAATCAGATCCTTTGTATATACCTGTACATATTTCTCCATAGATCTCTATGGTCACCTTCTGCTCTGGATTGGCAACCATGGAGCTGCATATCTGCGCTATTGCGCCATTTTCCATCTCTATAATACCCGTCCCCAGGTCTTCTACTTCAATATCTTTGAACTTCTTATTAGCAACGACACCAAGGGCACTGACAGGCCTGCCTCCCAGCGCCCACAGAAGAATGTCTATTGTATGACTCGCCTGAGTAAGCAAAGTGCCACCCCCTGCCTCCTTCTTTTTGCTCCTCCATCTCCCCTGTTCAAAGTATGCCTTTTCTCTGTGCCAAGGGACATTACACCGTCCATAATAGAGTTCACCAAGATCCCCCTTCTGTGCTGCCCTGTAAAGGGCATAACACCCGGCATTATACCGATATTGATAGTTAATTCCTACCTTAACCCCCTTTTCCTGTGAGAGTTTGCATATTGCTATGGCATCATCTAAGGTGGTAGCCACAGGTTTCTCACAAAAGACATGGATGCCGGCATCTATGGCGTCATTGATCATTGGGAAATGCAGATAGTGTGGCACTGACACATATACAGCATCCATCTCGAGATTATCGAGCATCTCTTTATAATCGCCATAGACTTCAGGAATTCCAAACAACCTGGCATGCCTCTTGGCCTTTTTTTCATCTGCATCAGCACATGCAACGATCTGAATTTCTCTATTTACCTTTCCAGCAATTGTCATAAATCTCGACATATCACCACACCCTATAATTCCTACCCTGAATTTCTTTCTCATAACCTCCACCTTTAATGCACCCTTAAAAAGTCAAATTTAGATCCTATTTGTTACCAGAAACCCAAAAAAGCCCCTTGTTCATTATCTCTTGTACATCCGGATTCTTCATGGTCTTATAACAATGCCCTGCAGCAATGTAGCACACTCGACCTGCCCCATAACCCCTTGTCCATACCATTGGTTCAATCTTGTTATTCTTCTCTGTAAAAAAACAAACGTTGTTATCTTTATCCCATTCATGCATGTAAAGCTCATCACGGACAGAGAATGTACCAATATCTCCAAATATCTTGGTACATTCATTACTCTGAACTATCTTGATCTCCCCTATCTTGCCATGGGATATAAACCTGCCACCCAGGATGTCAAAATATTGATCATGCTTCTTAAAGGATGCGGATGCAGAATGGATGGCAAGCAAGCCCCCTCCTGAGTCTACAAATTTATCCAGGGCATCTAAGGCATCCCCTGATATCTTTTGGCGGTGGAGATAGATTACAACCGAGTCATACCTCTCATTCTTTAACCTTTTAAGGGCTTCTATTGATGTGGAAAAGGAGTATTGATATCCATCAATCTGTTTTAAAAAATTATGGAAGATGGTCCTAGCAAGGACAGAGGGGTGTATAATACCTGAAGATACTACCAATATATCTTTAATCATACCTTTCTCCTTACAAAATTTATCTTATCTATTTAAATATCTCTCCTGATCTGTATTCGCACCACACCTTCTCGAACCAGTGCTTATCCTCCGGGATTGGGCGCACCCTTACAAACCTCTTGAGTATCCCCCCTGACTCATCTATACCAATCTCCAGGATTTCTTTATTGAACTTTTCATCACACTCTTTGACATTGATATCCTTGATGTTTCCTGAGTCATCCAAAGTAAAGACATCTCCGATGTCTCCAATAATGTATGATCCCCTTCCCTTGCCTATCCTGGTTATTATTTCTTTATTCGCTTCGAGGAAAAGTCTTTCTGTCACAAGAAGGTCATCGTTTTCAAGGAAGTATAAAAGGTAACGTTTATCTGTAATCCCAGCCTCTTTATGGATACTAAGCATATTGTGATTCTCCTCAAGAAAACGCTTTATCTCTCCTGCGCTTCTTATAATTCCCAAGGTCTTTGACATCCTTCCTTGAATCTCTTTTCTCTCCACAAAAGGATCGATTTTTGGGGGTCGTGTAAGCATTGCCTGAAATTCCTCTAGCCTCTCATGTAGTCTTCCCCTGGCTGTCTCCGAAAATTCCATCCGGCTAAAAAACCTTTCTTCCTTTATCCTGATAGCAATCATCTGGGATGCCCTTAAGGCCCCCACCTGGGTGGAATTGAGCGCACTGCCTCCGGGTCTGTATATCCCATGGGACCCATTCACCTCGCCTACAGGAAAAAGATTCCTTATATTTGATTCCCACCATATGGATCCAACCAGCCCCCCGTTACAATGCTGATTGCATACAGCAATCTCAATAGGTTCTTTTTCAAGATCGATTCCATCTTGTAGAAATGTCTCGTAAGCAGGTGCATTCATCTCTTTTAATCTTTCTGCCGGGGTATCAGATATAGCTCCGGAGCTTTCAAGGTATCCCTTTACAATATCGGGCAGGCTATTTATTGAGAAATCAAACTCAGGATAGGTCGGATTCCTGGTAAAATCCAGAAATGCCCTTCTTTTACGTACCTTGGTTTCATAATAGACAAGAAGATCGATAGAGGAAGAACCAAAGTTTGAGATCTTTCTGATGTCAAAGGGCCATTGATATCCCTTTAAAAACTGCGCCTCTATAAGGATTTCAGGAGATGGAAAACAATCCGTTAAGAATTCTCTCTCTTCGCCCCCATCAGCCTCCCTGGAGATGTATCGAGGCAGCACCTGCTGATAACTGCCTGAAAGATTCCAGGAAAATCCCTTTGAGGCAATGCCAAATTGAGACTCTGTAAGATTTTGTGCAACCGCGCCGGCCTTCAGCGCAATCCCTGAAGAACCAACCTGGGAGACTGGATATATACTATCTTCATAGAGCGCTCCGGGACCACCGGTAGCATACACTACATAATCCGCTTTAATTATAATAAGACCGAATCTTTCATCTAAAACGTTTTCTTTTTCAACAGCAATCAGACCTGTTACCTTTTTTTCTCCACCATCATCTGCAGTTAATATCTCGATTATTTTGGTATTATCCTTTACTGGAATATTGAGAAGCCTTGCCTCTTTAAGCAGACACTCATACATCATTATGGATGTTCGTGGCCCGGCTGAGGTCCCACGAGACTTAAGATCATGATCAGTCTTGAATCCAACATAGTCCCCGTATCTGCTATGAGGAAAAGGCACGCCTAATTCTACAAGGTGATAAAATTCACGAAGCGAAAGGGCTGATTCTACAAGTGCAATATCGCCATGCATACACCCATCACTAAAAAGATCTTCAGCCATGGAATGTACACTATCTAGGGTGCCATCCTCTGGGTTCAACCTGTAGTAGGTCTGTTTATCAGATCCTGCATTTGCAGAAGTTCCAGCTCCAAGTCCTTCTGTAACTATTATAATATCATCGATGCCAACCCTTTTAAGATGTACTGCTGCATTGAGTGCAGCCGCTCCTGAACCGACAACTGCAACAGAGGTATTTACTAAGGGAATCTTTCTTTTGTATATATCCAAACACCCCTTTTTTATCATACCTAAAGTCTCCTCAAGTGAAATCCCCCATCAATATTGATCACCTCTCCAGTGGAGTAGCTGTAATAACCCTTAGAAATAGAGACAACCACCGAGGCAATATCCTCGGGCTCTCCCCATCTGGATATAGGAAGCAATCCATCATTTATAAGTCTGTCATATCTCTCATGCACTGCCTTTGTCATATCGGTGTGAATAATCCCGGGACGAATCTCGAAAACTCTTACATTATGCTTAGCTAACCTTGCTGCAAATAATCTCGTCATCATCGACATCCCTGCCTTGGAGAGACAATAGTCAGCCCTGTTTGTCGAGGCAGTGTAGGCAGAAATAGACGAGATATTTATGATATAATTTGTTTCCTCACTATCACACATCAGCCCGGAGAGGGCTGATGTCAAAAGAAAAGGGCCCACAAGATTCACACCCAAAACCTTGAGAATATCTCCCTGCCTCAATTCTAAGATATCTTTACGCCCTTGTGTGGCAATCCCTGCATTATTTACAAGGATGTTGAGATGACCATAGGTCTCATTTATTGTGTTTACAATCCTGGCCCTCACCGTCTCTTTAGAAATATCTCCTCTTATATACAGGCACGAATCTTTTCTCCCATTCAATTCTTCAATCTTGTTTATTATATCTCTAACCTTTTCTTTCCCTCTGCGACCATTTGTTATCAAGGAAAAGCCTTGCCTTGCCAAGGAAAAGGCGATAGCCTTTCCAATTCCGGAAGTAGAGCCTGTAACAAGCGCTAGCTTTTGTCTTTCAGCCTTGCTCTTCGCCATTATCTTTCCTTTTAGTCATTACCGAATCCCCCTCTACTAATGATCCATTTACCTCGAGCCGTAGCGTTCTCGCCTGCCTATGCTGAATATTATCCCTCAACCATCGCCCAGCAAGGAAACCCATCTCATAGGTAGAAAGACTGATGGTGGTTACAGAAGGCTTAAAGAGCTTTCTCATTGGCGAATTATCGAACCCTGTAATCGCAATATCATGAGGAACCTTTTTGCCTGTCTCAGAAAGAGATGCGATCAACCTTATTGCAAAGCTGTCGTTAAATGCCATAATCGCATCGCATCCATTCTTGACAAAAAAACGTGCGACATCAGGGGTTATATCTCCTATGGATTCAACTATATACACCAACTTGTCGTTAATCTTTCCTTTCTCTGAAATGGCAGTATAGTAGCCCCTGAGTCGATCTTCATTAACAGGAATAGCGCTGCAACCCAGATAGCCAATCCTGGTATATCCTCTGCTGAAAAGATATTCCCCCAGCCTCAACATCCCCTTGAAATTATTACATGAAATGTAGTTCTCTCCTTCAAGGGTCCTGTTTAAGAATATATGGGGAATCTCTTTTTCTCTGATGTATTCTTTAACACCGGCTGTTATATCTCCAAAAGCAAATATTACACCATCAGTATGAGTGCCATTCCTTTCTATCCATTCTTCCAACTCTGAGAAAGTCAGCGTTTCAATCTGCTTTCTTTCGTGCTGGAATGCATTGTTGATTGAATTTATAAGTTCCCCCATATCAAAGAATGGATTGGTCTCGATCTGCTGTGCATCCGGGACCACAATAGTGAGCTTAATCATGGATCGTTTGATATGCCTTTTTCTTTTTTGAGGGGTAAAATTATGAGAGCTTGCAATCTCAAGAACCCGCCCCCTTGTATCATCTGATATGCCAGGGGCATTATTCAGAACTCTGGATACTGTACTTATCGAGACCCCAGAGAGCCTTGCAATTTCACCCATGGTATTAATTTTATTACTCACTTGGCTTACAATTCCCTTTCTTATGCTCACCGCCATACATTGTACAATAAACCTCTTTCTGTTTTTTTAAGAGAGCAGAACAGCCCCCGCAAAGGGTACAGTAATTGATATCCCCGTGAGATTCCTTCAACTTCCGTGGGAAAAGGGCATCAGCAAGATTCTGCCGTCCGAATCCTGCAAAGTCGGTGTAACCTTTTTCTATATTCTCCTGGGCCCACTTAACTCCATTTTCTTTCCCTGAAGAATATGCAGAGCCTATAATTGCTATATTTGGAAATCTTTCTTTGACAATCTTTGTGTACCTGAAGTGACGAAACATATCAAAATTGTTGGCTGAGACCGGCCTTGTTATATGTGGCGTTATTGTTGGAATGCCTGCGGAAATATTGATATAATCCGCTCCCGCATTTACAATACAGGAAAGGATTTCTAAGATATCATCTAATTCCTCTATCACCTCAGCAGGAGATGCGGTTCCGCAACCCCCCCTTATCCCTTCATAGATAGAAACTCTCGTTCCAACTATAAAACAGGGTATTTCTTTTTTTATAGTATGAATGGCTGATGATATAAGCCTTGCCCTGTTCTCAATGCTTCCCCCATATTTATCCGATCTATTATTGAGAGGTCTTAAAAGCTCACCGCCCAGATATCCGTGACATGCCTTTATATCTACGCCATCTGCTCCTGCCTGCCTTGAAAGAACGGCTGCATCAATAAATTGATCTCTAATCTTATCAATCTCACTTTCTGATAAAAGCCTGGCCTTAGAATCCTCATCATTGCAGGCCTTTACCCTCTCTGAAAAATCACCGCTTGCCCTTCCGGAATGGTTTAATTGAAATAACAAAAGAGAATCTGAATTCTTTCTTTTAAATGCCTCTACCAATTCTTTAAAGCTATCAAGATTCCTTCTGTTTATAACAAGACCATTTTCCCTGGCAAGATGCTTCTCAGTAATGGAGATTGACTCTACAAATACGATCCCCCATTGACCTTGAGCCAACCTCTGATATCGCTCGATTATCCCAGGACTAATCTTTCCATCAATGGCTCTGTTCATCTCCATGGCCTGAGCTACAAGACGATTCCGGACCGAAATTTCTCCAATAGTATAGGATTGAAATATATTCGGGTATTGTTCATACATATGCAAATATTATCATTTGCATGCAAATTTTGCAAGTATTTTTTTATAAACCCCGCCATGTCCGCGGGCAGACACAACGAAGGATGAAAAGCTATCAGCTGTATAAGAAGAGACCTTTGCACAATTGCTTTTCTGTCATTGCGAGGAGGCCATAGGCCGACGTGGCAATCCCATTGGTTGCAGGCACTTTGAGATTGCTTCGCTAAAGCTCGCAATGACAATATGGGTATTATGCAAAGGTCTCAAGAATTGAATCTATTCTATATTTTTCTTTAAGCTGCATGCTGACCGCTGAGAGCTGATTGCTATTTTCATATAAACATTCAGCTTAAGAAAAAACATTGAACATTGAACCTGCGATCTTCCATCTTTTCCGACTCTCGACTGTCTTTCCGACTCTCGACTGTCTTTCCGACTCACGACTATTTTTCGACTTTTGACTATCGACTGCCCTTAGTCCTTTCTCTCCTTATTCGCCTGGCAAATTGAACTGCCACTGGTATCCCTTCCATCTGACAAATTTTCTTTATGTTTGCGGCAATGTACCTGGTGTATGAGGGAAGTATAGCCTCTGGATAATTGGTGTATATCCTAAATCTGGGGGGCGAAATATCCACCTGGGTAACATAGTAAAACTTAATACGCCTACCCTTATATGCAGGAGGTGGGGAGACCTCGGCGATATCAGAGATGATTCGATTAAGCCTGGGAGTGGGTATTCGAGCCGTAGTCTTATTAAAAAAATCATCTATCATGGGATAGATCTTGTCAATATTTCTACCTGTAAGCGCAGATATACATATAATCCCCACATCCGGTATAAACCTGAGCCTGTAGCGAATCTCTTCCCTTAAATTCCCTTCTTGAGCCAAAGGGATAAGATCACACTTATTTGCCACCACTAATGTGGCCCTGCCGTGGTCGAGGGCAAGACCTATCAATTTCTTATCCTGTTCAGTAATACCTTCTATCGCATCTATCAGATAAAGACAGACATGAGACATGTCAATATTCCTCAAAGAACGTAGCGTCCCTGTCTTTTCTATCTCACTATCGATCCTGGATTTGCGCCTGACACCTGCAGTATCTACAAATATATAGTCTCTTCCGAATTTTGTTATCTTTGTATCCACATAATCTCTGGTAGTGCCGGGCTCCGGAGACACAATAGAGCGTTCTTCACCAATAATCCTATTGATTAACAAAGATTTGCCCACATTGGGTCTTCCAAGTATGGTTACCCTTATTCCGGATGTCTCTTCATCACCTACTGTTGCCTGATGAACATATTCCTCCAAGGCTATTATGATCCCAGGCAATCCCTTTCTGTTTCTAGCAGACACCTCCACAACATTATCTATGCCCAACTCGTAGAAAGCGCCTACCTTCAGACTTGTAGTATCATCATCCACCTTATTAGCCACATATATAACTTGAGACCCTGATTTCCTTAAGGTGTCAACAAGAGCGGCATCGTCAGGAGTAGGGCCTGAGGCCGCATCTAACACACATAAGATCACATCCGCATCATGGATGGCATGCATGGTCTGGAGAAGTATAAATTGTGTAATTGAAGCTTCTTTTAGTGTATCAAACCCACCTGTATCAACCAGGTCTACTATACGATCTTCGTCCACATGCCACTTACCATAAATCCTGTCTCTGGTAATACCGCTGTCTGGCCCTACTATTGCCCTGTTTCTTCTTACCAACCAATTAAAGAACGTGGACTTCCCTACATTTGGCCTGCCAACAATGGCTACAACAGGCCTCCTCACCGGTATCCCATCCTTTTCACCTTAAGTGGATCCTTGGTCCAGTTTTTTGTTACCTTTACAAAGAGTTCCAAAAAAACCTTATTCCCCAACAACTCCTCTATATCGACTCTTGCCTGAATACCGATTTCCTTTAGCATACTGCCATTTTTACCTATTATTATAGCCCGCTGCGATGATTTTTCCACATGTACAACCCCCCTTATAAAGGTAGGGATGCCTTCTCTGAATTCCTCGATCACAACTGCTGCTGCATAAGGAATCTCCTTACGGGTAAGTGTAAATACCTTCTCCCTGATGATCTCCTGACACAAAAATCTCACTGGCATATCCGTAACCATGTCTTCGGGAAAATACTTCGGCCCTTCAGGGAGAATAGTCTTTATATGATCCATTAGTTTGTCTATGCCTCTTCCTGTAACAGAGGATATGCCAAAACTCGATGTGAAGTTATAACACTTATTTAATTCTTCAATCTTTATGGTAACGTCACCCTGATCCATGAGATCCGTCTTGTTAAGAACAAGGATGGTGGTCTTATTTGCCTCTTTTAGATAGTCATATATCACAGACAGTGTCTCCTTGGTATCATCAGGCTCCTCCACCATGAGCATTACAATGTCTGCTTGCCCCATAGTAGCTACAGCCTTTTGAACCATATACTTATTCAATGCCTTGCCTGCAAGGTGTACTCCAGGCGTATCCAAAAATATTACCTGTGCATCATGGGTGTCCCAGATACCCAATATCCGGTCTCTTGTTGTTTGAGGTTTCTTAGTGGTTATGGATACCTTATATCCTAATACTCGATTTAGAAATGTGGATTTGCCTACATTAGGCCTGCCTATAATAGCAATAAAACCGGATACCATATTATGTCATGTCCAGATGTAACTGCATGCCCTCTTTAGTCTCTACAGGGAGAATTATCCTGAATGTAGTTCCCTCACCTTCTTTGCTGGCCACATCTATCATGCCGCCATGACGCCTGATTATTCCGTAGCTCACGGACAAACCCAGACCCACACCTTTTACCTTGGGCTTTTTTGTAAAAAAGGCATCAAATATATGCGGACGATCTTCTTTTGGTATACCTACTCCAGTATCTTTGAATACGATCTCTAATACATTATTATTCTCTACAGACAATGTCTCCACTGTCAACACACCACCTTCCGGCATAGCCTCCACTGCATTTGTAATAAAGTTGATAAATACCTGTTTAATCTGATCCGGCACACACCTTAAAGGAGATATTTTACCTGGCTTAAATTTAAGCTTACCCTTGTTTTCCGCGATATATTTTTGATTTAATATAAATACATCTCTTAATAGTTCGTTTATATCTACCTTTTCAAACTTCCCTTCGGTCGGTTTATAAAAATCCATCATGTTACGTATTAAGGCCTCAATCCTCTCACTCTCCTTAAGCGCAAGGCTTACAAAATGCATGTCCACATTACCACTGCCTGCTGTATCCAGGACATGCTTTAAACAGGTCTTTATCCCATAGAGTGGATTGTTGATCTCATGAGCGATACTGGCTGAAAGTTTACCTGTGGCCGCAAGTCTCTCAGATTCAACAAGCGCTGCCTCCATCTGTCTTTGCCGTGTATTGTCCCTCAGTACGGCAGAAAATCCGAATATCTGACCTGCCTCATCCTTTAATGCTGTAATAGTCAAAGATACATCTATAGCCTCACCAGACTTTGTAATCCTCTTTGTCTCTAACTCTCTTATAAAACCCTTTCTCCTTACCTCTGTAAGTACATCTTCTGCCTCTTTTTTAGCTTCATCCGGGATTATAATAAATGCAGATTTGCCAATTACTTCATCCTCATTCCAGCCAAATATCATGCAGGCACCTTGATTCCAGGAAATTATACGCCTTTTTGTATCCAGGCCAATAATGGCATCTGCGCTATCGTGTTCAATATTTGCAAGTAGCTGTAATCTCCTCTGATTCTCTATTTCATCGGTTATATCTCTACCAAGACATACAAATTCTTTATGATCATTCCAGATAGCCTCACCCATAACAACCCTTATTTCTCTTTTCCCCTCTGGTCTATCTATTGATATATGAAACTCCTCAGGTGAAGCACCTCCAACACCTAACCTCTCCATTGCCCTGGTAAACTTCTCAATAGAATCATCGGGGAAAAACTCATGAAAGGGTCTCCCATACACTTCAGAGAAAGACATGTCTAGGAATTCCAGGCCGCCGGCATTTACATACACAATCTTACATTCATCATCTATAGAAAATATTACGTCATTAGATCCCTCTACTATATGCCTGTATCGCGCCTCAGACTCTTTCAATTCTCTAATCTTTTTGTCTATACGCTCAGATAATCGAGTATTGAGCTCCTGAATCTTCTTGTTTGCCTCCATCAACTTTTGTTCGGCAATCTTTCTTTGCGTTATATCCGATGCAAGAACATCCATGCCTATAAAAGAGCCATCTTCACCATAAATCATGGAAGCCCTGAAATTCAAAAAAAGCATATAACCGGCCTTGCTATATACCCTTATCTCCCTTTCAATCTCATCAGACCTATCCTTTGGAGCCCGAATTAAATCATCTACCATATGATGATCATCCGGGTGTACGAAATCCCTCCAGGGAATTTCCTTTCCCATAATCTCTTCAGGACTATAACCTAAGATACCTTCTACCTCGGGATTTACATATTCACACCTGCCCTTGGCATCTATACAAAGAATAATATCTTTAGTAGCCTCCGTGATCCTTCTTAATCTCATCTCAGAGACCTTGAGATCTTTTGTCCTCTCATCAACTAAGACCTCGAGATCCCTTGCAGTCTGTACCAGGGTGGCATGCGTTTTCTTTGTAAGGGTGGCATCCCTTGCCATACCATAGATAGTCTGCTCTACCCCCGGTATACCTTGCGTAATCTTCAAATTTAAATCCACAAGTTTCAAGGTGCGATCTTTCTTTGTAAGGGATACCTCTAGAGATGTCGTATTCTCCCCCCTTAACAAACCATCAGAGGCCTTTTTGGCATCTGCTCTATCTTTGTCAGATATAATCTCCAGAAAGGACATCTCCTTAAGGTCATCAAAAGTATATCCGCTCAATTGCGTAAAACTTTTATTTATAGTTATGGGTTTAAGATCACTATCTGTAATGAAAAGGGCATCTGTCGTCTTTTCAAATATATCCTTATAGATAGTCTCTGCTAAATTCGTCCGCTTTTTGTAATTCTCTAAGGTGACTATAGATTCTCCTACTTCAAATGCCTTGTTTACGTTCTGCTTGAGTTCGCTTGGTAGGAAGGATCCCTTTCTCAAATATCTGAAGACATGGGTAGAAAGAGCGCTATCCACTGGCCAGTCATCCTCATATGCTGTAATAACTATGACCATAAGATGTGGATCTATATTTTTATGAACCTTTTCTACAAGCTCTTTGCCATCCATGTCCGGCATTCTCAGATCGGTGATCATCAGGTCAAACTTATTTTGCCGGGAGACACCAAGTGCCTGCAGAGGCCCTTCTGCCACTGTAACATCGAAATCATACTTTAGAACCTGATACAGATAATGTCTGAAGATAGGGTCATCTTCTACTATCAGGATCTTTTTTCTCATAATCAACCTTTATCCTTCTGGTACAGACACAAAGAATGTAGAGCCTTTGCCTGGCTTGGATTCTACCCGGATTCTTCCCCCCATTGTATCTATTATATCTTTGGCCAGAGAAAGGCCTAAACCCATCCCTGTCTTTGCAGGCCAGTTTGTATACAATGGTTCAAAAACCCTTGATATCTGTTTATCATCCATGCCTACACCTGAATCACTCACAGAGATCATAACTCCTTCGCCCTCAGCCCTTGATGCCCTCACCACTACTTCCTGTCCGGAAGCAGATGCCATTATCGCATTCATCACCAGGTTTATAATAACCTGTTCCAGGGCCTGAGCCTTTATATGAACGCTGGTACAATATAATTCCTTCTTCAGAATTACGCCGGAAGTCTTAGTCTGGGATTCTAACAGATTAAAGATATTGTCTAAAAGGTATGCAAGGTCTACGTCCTCTACAGGACCTTCCCATCTCCTGGCCAGACTTAATAATCGATTGACAATGTCTAGTACATTTTCTGTACCGGTAACTACAGAATCTATCATACCAGAAAAATCCTCATCTTCTTTGTCGCCACGCAAAACCCTGATATTCCCCCCACCCATATCGTCCTTTATCATCCTGGCAAAACCCTGAATAGCGCCCAGTGGGCTCTTCATATTATGGGCCATAGATGCAGCAAGATTCCCTATTAGGCTCATCTTTGCATATGCAAGCATACTCTTCTGGTTCTCAATATCCTTTGTTATATCCCACATAACGACCAGCAACCACTTGTTTATCTTCACAGGTTTTGTAATAAACCTGAATGTCTTTGAATCTATTTCCCAGGATATATCAACCTCGGCCCTTGAGGATAGTGCATCTCTCAATTCCTTAGGGATAGGACTTGAGGCCTTAGCCACCTTTATTATATCCCTTTTATCAATACCGACAGACGCCCTTATCTCGGAAGATATTCTGTTCTCTACAACAACCAAGCCATTACTATCTATCAAGCACAAGCCTACGGGAGATGCATTTATCAACTCCTTATTCAGCCCTAGCATATCCTCTGCCTTTTGTTTCTCCATGGATGCACTGGAAAGCGCCTTCCTCAATGCAGCCTCTCCCTTAGCTCTTACATCTTCAGAGTATATACGCATAAGCGCTGAAGACATAGCTCCAATGGCGGCATTTAAAAAGCCCTGATCATTAATCAATTCATCATCTTTAATATCAAGATACACAAAGACCCCTGTAGGCAAGCTCACCCCATAAGGATAATTACCGGAGAGAAACATCCCCTTGAGCTGTTCCTCTCCAACCTGAAGGAATCTACCTGATTTCTCCTCTGTGATTTCGTACACAAGATTCGAACCCTTCAACTTGAGACCGCCCAGGAAACCCTTTATAAGCCCTAAGTCAAGTAATACCTCGGCCCCTTTTCCCAGGGCATCTGCAAATTTTGTTGAGTCATTTAACACCTCGAGCAGCCTGATAAGTATACTTGAACGTCTATTTTCTATATCAGCCACCACAATTTGCTCTCGAAGCTGTACTGCAAGGCTCGATAGTTTCATGCCGGCCTTATTTGCCAACCTGAACAATCCTTCATGGGGCATATCCAGGCCAATATCAGCGCAAATAGTCTCTATATCCCCAGGCACACGGTTCATAAGATCATCCAGGGTATCAAACCCAAGGCCAAATCGTTTTAAGAGGGGTTCCGTTATCTTCTGAGGAAAGTTGTTTCCAGAGGCACCTATACAGTTCATATGAGTTATAGCATCTGCTATGTGCACCACACCGGATATCCTGTATTGATCATCATCAATAACCTTCACCGGGGCATGATGGCACCCCACGCTTTCTCCGTAAATCTCTGGTAGCTTCCACTGTGATAATACAGATCTGCCAACTTCTGCATGATTAGTACCTAAAATTTCCTGTTCAAAATCAAGGAGAGGCTTACTCACATCCATTGCCTTATTAAGGACATTGCCATAAGCATCCGTCATGGTCTGATTCAGTACCAGCTTCCCTATGTCATGAAGCAGACCTGCAAAAAAGGCCTTCTCTTTTAATGTGGTATCTATTGCCTCCATCATAGCCCTTGCATACACAGCACATGCAATAGAATGTTTCCAGAACGCCTTGTAATTTAACTTCGATGCCTTTATCTGAGGGAACATATCAAGCACACACATGCCTAACACTACGACCCTCACAGTTTCCATGCCCATTGCAACTATTGCATCCCTTACAGTATATATCCTGCGGGAACGCCTATAGTAACTTGAATTAGCTACAGAGAGTGTCCTTGCGGTAAGCACCTGATCCTTTTCTATAAGAGATGCAAGTTTGACTATAGATACATCATCTTCAAGTGCCATCTTCAAGACACGACTGGCCAACTCCGGAAGGACAGGTATAGATTGGACATCCAAGACATCAGCGTTCATAGAAGAAAATCTATAATATCCTTAAAATATAGGCAAGTGTTTTCTGCTATTGTACTTACAGAAACAGAATCCTGCTCTAGCCGGGGCTCTACCCCATACGAAAACCCCAGTTCTCGTATATTCTCTCTCTTTAGACCCAAAAGTTCCGGCAGGCGCTTAGGATTCACACAGACTGTAATACCTGGCCCAAGACGCCCGATCAGCGTCTCTGCCATGATTCTGTATGCCCTTGACCTCACCAAAAACCCAAATGCAGGATGAAACGGACCTGCTACAATATTTAATCTATCTGATTGGGGTATACCCATCCTCAGCATCTTAGAACCACAACCTGTAAGATTTATATAGGCGAATAGAGACCTAAGTATGGCCTCATCGATGCTCAGTGGGTGATAGCGACCTGTCAAATATACTTTCTCGAGTGCTGTACCTGCCATGACAACCGTCGGGTATATCCGTGCTGTATCCGGCTTCAGCCCTGTTATAACATCCACTGTATGCCTAAAGCTTGCCCTATCCTCTCCGGGCAGGCCTGGCATAATCTGGACGCCAACCTTGAGCCCTGACCCTTTTATCAACCCTAAAGCCCTGATCGTATCACTACGGGTATGCCCCCTTAGGCTCGCCTCTAATACCCTATCGTCCATGGATTGAACCCCTAACTCGAGTTCTTCGAAGCCTGCATCTATAAGCCTATCCAGGATCTCTTTAGAAACCATGTCCGGCCTGGTAGAGGCCTTCAGGGCATCTGCCTGACCCTGTTTTACCAGTGCAGATGCGACATTCAGATAACGATCGAATAAGGTCTCATCAATGCCTGTGAATGACCCCCCATAGAAGGCTATTATCTTTCTTCTGTGGCTTGATGAAGAAGAAAAGGAGATATATCTCCTTACAATCTCTGGAATTGCTTCCGGAGGGGCAGGCTCAGCAAATTGCCTCTGATCGCAGAATATACACCTGTGCGGACAGCCCAGATTAGATACAAATATAGGGATAACAAGAGGAGCCTTCATTGGATATCTTCTAATGACTCCAAAGCCTCCTTGCATGCCATCTGGGAAGCCTGCTTCTTATTTTTACCTTCACCCCGACCCAAAACCCTGCCTTCTACAATGACCTCCATAACAAACACCTTACTGTGATCCGGGCCTGTCTCATCCGCCAGGACTATATCCGGCATGCACTTATATCTCGATCGACAATACTCTATAAAGGTGCTTTTATAGTCTACATTAGTCACCTCTTCCATATAATCCAGAGCAGCATCCAAATGTCTTTCTATGACCTCACATGCCCTATCAAATGAGCTGTCTAAAAATATAGCCCCAACCAATGCCTCGTATGCATCAGCAAGGACAGAGGGCTTCCCCCGCCCTTGACCCAGATCTTCACCTTTGCCCAGATAAAGAAAATCACCTATATGAAGCCACCTCGCAAGCTCAGATAAGGTTGCCTCACTTATAAGGGAGGCTCGAATCTTGGTAAGTTCACCTTCTTTAGCATCGGGAAATGTCTTAAATATACGTCTTGTAATTGCTGTATTTACTATTGTATCGCCTAAAAACTCTAAACGCTGGTTATCCTTTAAGGCCGACTCCTTATGCTCATTAACGAATGTGGGGTGGGTCATGGCCTCCTTTAACAGATCTTTATTCTTAAAGACATAACCTATCCTGGTCTCAAGGAGATCAAGCCCCACGCAAAAGCCCCTCTAAATCAAGGTCGTCAGGGATGGTAATATCCCCCATCCACCCTAGCTTATAATATATGGGGGTGATAGAGACCATACGATCTTTCAGGCATACTGCATCGGTGGTTTCATCTTCAGTATCATCCATCATCACGGTCCTTCCTGCCTGCCAGAAATACGTGTTACCCCTTGGATCTGTCCTTTTGATAAACTTATCTGTAAGCCTGGAATTGCCTTGCTTTGTGATCCTTACGCCCTTTATTTCCTCTATGGGAACAGAGGGGCAATTCACATTCAAGGCAAATGGAAGGGGGGTACCTCTGATTGCCAAGGTATGCGCCAGCCTGGAGCCCAATAGGCTTGCAGCAGAATAATCAGGGTCTAAATAATTATCCACAGATAAGGCTATACCCGTAAAACCAAGGATTAAGGCCTCTGTAGCGGCAGAGACCGTACCAGAGTAAAGGACATTTATACCAACATTTGCCCCCTTATTTATACCGGATACCACTACATCCGGCGGCGAGTCCATAATGCATGATACACCCAGCTTTACACAATCTGCAGGAGAACCAGTAATCCCATAACCATAAAACTCCCCAGCGCGATGAACAGGCATCACCTTTAAAGGGTCTGAAATGGTAATGGTATGTCCCACTGCTGATTGCTCTGTAACAGGGGCAATCACCAACACATCCCCCAACTTCTCTAATTCCTGCTTTATAGCAGCCAAACCCCTTGCATATATACCATCATCATTAGTAAGCAAAAAACGCATGCCAGGATATTAGCCTTAAGAAAAGAGATGTGCAAGGGCAAAAAAACAGTCGAGAGTCGGAAAGACAGTCGACAGTCGAGAGTCGGAAAGGCTAAATAAAGGGGTAAAGGGTAAACTTTGATAGAAGAACTTACGTGAAACACTCATGCATAGGTATCTATCGTTGTTCCAAGCTTTTCCATCATCTCTACTAGCAGTTCGCCTGATTCCTTTAGGGTGTCTAAGGCCAGCTTTGCCCTTGCTGTATCTATGTCAGTCTGATTTTGCATGGCCTTAGTTGCTATCTGCACCAGGTATGGAGCAGCATTTGTACCTTTTATGGATTCCATATCATTCTTGTCGATCCTTCGATTAAATACTTTAGTCTTCTGTTAATAGGCCTCAATCAAGGACGTATAAGAATCCAGCCCTTATCTTAATGGTATCTGTGGCTAAATCCTCAGTAAATACCCCAAACGGACTTGCTGCCTTAATAGCAACAAGCGCTGCATCATCCAATAGATCATGACCAGAACCTGCCAGTATATCAAGCGATAATAGCCTTCCCCTACTATCTATGGCAAATGAGATCAAAACTTTGCCATCCCAGCCTTTGACAATAGCAACCTCTGGATACTGCCATGCATTAAATATCCTTGCCTTCAACTGCTCTATGTAATCAGCGCTTACATGGCCTTCTACATCGAATGAGATCCCAGGGGTTTCGTGAGGAACATCCTTTATTGCCTGAGCCACTAATCTTACAGGCACTGTCTTTTCCTGCATACTATGTATAGATGGCCTGGCCATTACCTGCCATGGCAGCCCCAAGATCATTATATGCAAAGCAATAGATATGATAAAACATACACTAAGCCGTATCATCCTGGCAATATCAAAGCCAGGAATAGAGATATCTGTCAAGATGTATTCGCTTCTTTAGTCCTTCCGGAAATTTTAGAATAATCCGTGTAATCTGCGAAATCTGTAGATCAAAAAGGCAGACGCAAAATTTTACATCTGCCTTATATCTATAAACTATCCCTTAGCCTGCTCGACTCTCTTTTAATCTTTTGTCTTTTCGACTATCGACTGCCGACTATTCTTTTTCGACTGTCGACTATCCCATCGACTATCTTATATCTCCCACTTGAAGTCCACCTTGAGCTGGATGGTCCACGCATCTTTAAGGTCAAAGGTTGAATATCCGTATGGGCCTTTTATATCGATTGGGCTCCCTACAGGTGCCATTGCAACCGTATCAACCCATTGCACTACATAAGGCTTTGGCGTGAGCACATCCTTATAAAAATCACCCGGGCTGAAATATGCGCCGAGCAGAGATACATCAAGCCCGTCAAATAACTTATATGTCAGCCTGCCATCGATCTCAATGCCCAGAAAATTATCTACATTCTGAGAGTATATTGTATCGGTTTTCTTGAACACAAAGGGTACAATGGTATTACCGGTGGTCGCATCTGTTGTCATGTTATTCAATGCATACATAAGAGGAAAGAAGTCCCAGTATTCCCTTTCATAGTACTTTGTACTGGTGCGCCAGGCAGCCAAGGCCTGACCAAAGACCTCCATCTTATCTGTTATGCGATATGTTGTGCCCAGCTTTGCAAAGGTCATGTTATGAAAACTTATATCACCCTGATTAAATGCCGCGGCTGTTGCATATGTGGCCAGGACTGGATAATATTTATCCTCGATCTCACCAAGTAAAAGGCTCTTTATATACCTTGGGGTTCTGTAGCCCTGCGGCTCAAACCAATCCCACCAGAATGCAGCAACCTCATCATATGAATCAGCCCCGGAACAACGTCCAAAGCCGATTTCAGGTGTGAATTTGCCAATATCAGAGCTTGCTATAAGGGCCATCGTGTATATACCAAGAAAGCCGGTTGGCGGCCCCATGTTCTTTGGCCGAATGTATGGAAACTCATACCCTGGGTATAGCGATGCCAGGGTGAGCCCATTGGAAACCAGATCTTTTATATCCTGGGCTTCCGGCATCTTTTTCAGCTCAGCGATCTTGCCCATGCCAGTGCCTAACTGGATGTGCAGAAAATTGCCTTCCTTATCATACTCAAACTTCCACTGCGGTATGCAGATTTTCATATTCTTTGCAGCTGAATGGCTGGCCCCTAAACGGAAATCAAGCACCCCCTCTGAATAAATCCCCTTGTCCTTATCCTCATATATGGCAAGGAAGCGAACCTCATTCTGGTCATCCCTGTCCATGTAGTCCATTTGGGGGCAATGGAGATAATCCACATAGGGCTTTTCATAGTCCAGCTTACCCTCGTTTTTCTTGTTCCATGCAAGGACAAATGTCCATTTTGGGATCGGGGGCAGCTGTATCCCGTAAACAATACCGTGATTGCCCTCCTCAAACCTGCCCACAACGAAAAGGCCTACTGGCGTTATCATCTGCACATATGCTTCTTCCGCGCGGATCTTTTCATAATCATCCCTTGCCCTTTGAACATCATCAGATGCCACATAAGCCACGCATGTTTCATTTGTAGTGTATAACCTGTCAGCATAGTCAGACTGGAATATGTATTTCCCCACATCAAACCTCATATGAAATTCAAGCTTGTCATTGAAAACTATCCAGGGGGAAAGCCTCAGCTCATGCTCCAGCCACCTCTCTGTCTTATCTGTCTGAAGCCTTATGGTCTGGCCTGTAATAGGATCTGTGCCTGTAATATTTCCATTGTAACCATTTATGTCACGTTCATTGAAATACTTACCATAGGCCTGGTAGTCACCTTTCAGGTGAAACTCTACATCCTTGTATTTAAAAAAGTCATCAACGGCAAATGCCAGCCCTGGAAACAGGACAAAGACTACCAATAATAAACAAAATCTATGTATTAGCTTCATATACCCTCCTCATATAGAATAAGAGGACAGGCCTTTATTTTTTACCTGCCCTTTTAAAATGTTTCCTGATTAAAAACCACTCCTGAAATATTTGAGAGCAAAAATTTCCAATCCTTACATACCTGCACTCGAGATAAAGCATAAGCCACTGGTGTCAATGCTTTCTATTGCCATATCAAGGAAGCAACGGCCTGCCTCTAATGAAGTCACGATAGGATCACCGAGGATAATACCCATATCCGCCAAACTCAATGGATAAGAGATGGTCGTACCAGTGCCTCCTAGCATCTCATTAACAGCTTCAACGAGCATTACTATAAACACCGAGTGGTCAAAAAGACCTATGCCGAGATTGTCTTTCATCACATGACAATGCGAGAGCTGAGGCACCAGGCTGAGTCCAACAACAAGAACGGACGGATCCATCTCAGAGCTTTTAAGTGTAGCTTCAAAGGTCATATCAAGAGAGATCTGCCATACTGGAACATTAGCCTCATAGTACTCCATTTTCAGATCATTAAGGATAAGCAGCATGGGGTCAACAGTCATATCAAAGGCCACTCCAGCCCTGTTAAAGGTGATGTGCATCTGTTGCAATACCCCCTCCTTCCCTGGTATCGCAAGTGGGATAGGCAAAGCGCCGGCCTCAAGTATTATCTCTGCATTAGCAAGGAGCCCGCCTACAAACTGGCTGAGATTGTCCTGAGAGAAATCAACACCGATATCACCAGCGAGATTCCGATCCATGAATGGAGAATGTACATTATTGTCCGGGTCATATACATATACATCTTCAGGGAAATATGCGAACTTATTTTCATCTTCATCTATACCGGTTACTGGATCATAAGCAGGATACAGCCCTGCACCTAAGGCTGCTGCATCTATAGATGTTTTATCAGGCATGCCATAAAGATCTATGAGAAGCCATTTTTTATCAAGATTAAGACCACCAAACACTGCATTCATCATGGGATCATCACCACCCATATCGCCAAGGACATCGTTAAGACACATGGATGTTGCCTCTTCTTCTTCAACAAGCAAACCAATCAGCCAACTGAATAATGGAATAGGAGAATCTATAATCATCTTTGGACTTACCGGATCGGTGTAATACTTCTCATCGAGTCTATAACACTTCTCCAAATCCCCTTCGTATCCTACACCTAAACCATCCAGTATGTTGATATTTAGGGCAAGGGAACCTAAAGCAGCATCTAATATCGCTCCATCCACCTCTGACGGGGAAACAGGCATATCCATCATCATACTAGCCAGCGCCCCGGTATCCAGAAACTCTTTGCTCAGCTGGATACCAAGCCCATCTCTTACAAGCTCATTATCTTTTGCGCCCGGGCGTGTCCTGAGGATTATCTTTTTCTTTGATGCATAACCGTCTGAATAGATCTCCTGGATCAGGACCGGCCAGATGAGATTCTCCCTGCCAAACATGAAATTACAAACATAGTATCCTGTGTCATCAGGTACGGCCTCCACCTGGTTTGCACCACCATCGCTTATGAACACCCTTCCGCGACCTTTGGCGCCATTTTCTACCTTTACTCCAAGTATCTTTGTCTGCTGCTCTGTCAGATCCACATAATCACCATCAGAAAGCTCGACAAATGCCTCTTCATCCCATATGAAAAGCGTGATGTCGGCAGCCTCCTCATAGCCAACAGCATTAACAGATGTCCCAGGTGTATAGCTCGATTCAGCGCCGGCACTAACCAGGGGATCTGAATCACTCCCACCAGAACACCCTCCAAGGGCAAACAGGAACAATAAAACCACGGTAAAAAGAAGTAATCTCCTAAGTTTTGTCATCTTTAATCCCTCCTTCATGTTAAACTTTGCAAATCTCCAAAACAATGTACAGCAACATACATGCCAGATATAGTATTTGCTAATTACCTGATTTTTAGTAATAAATCAAGAGAAAAATTATTATTAATTTTATAAACCCTATACGTGAGAAAATTTTTACAATTTATGTGGAAATTATTTACCCACCCTTGCCTTATCCTCAATCTTTCTCTATACACTTAATCCCTGCCTATTTGAGTATGAAAATAGCCTTCAGCCTAAGAAAAGAATACCACAGTTCAACAATTAAGTGCAACACCCAGAACATAGAACTTTGAACCTGCAATTTTCAGACTCTCGGCTGTCCCATCGACTCTCTTTTAATCTTTTATCTTTTAGACTCTCGACTCACAACTCTCGACTGTCCCATCGACTCTCGACTATTTTTTGACTGACGACTGACGACTATTTCTAATCGAGCCCAACCCCCAAAATTACTTATTTAACATCCATATCATCTATGCTATATACCCCCTCGGAAGCGGACGGGTCCTGGTGGGTCCCCCGGACTTCAAATCCGGAGTGGGGTGCGTCGAGCGTCCCGGGTGGGTTCGATTCCCATGCGCTTCCGCCAATATGCGTATCATCTCCCCCCATACTTGAAATATCCAAGTCCTTACATCTCGATATATTTTCCATAGCAATGTATGCATCCTTGTAGTAATTTCCAGGGCTCCATAACAGCCACCCCTTAGCTCCCCAGTCATGAGCAGCCTTTATCTGCGTCTGAATAAATTCAGGACCAAACCCCAATCTCACCCTCAAAGGAAACGCCTGCAGCCACGGCCTTATAACTACATCATCTCTTACCATAGCCTTTAATCTCTTTATGCCACTACTCACAAACAGATACGGCCTGTCAGCCGGGTTTTCTATGCCAGCGAAATTTCCCTCAAAATGTGACGGATAGAGCATAGGGGAAATAATATCCAGGTATGGACTCATCCTTAATATGTCCTGGCCAAGCGCACAGACATCTTCATCACGAGTCCATATAACGATTCCAAATATATCCATAGAGAGCAGCACCCCCCTTGGGGAAAGCTCTCCTTTTATTCTCTTTAAAAATTCAGTGATTATATCAACCCTGGTCTTGTCACCAGAAGAAGTAGAGATAGTCCCATCAGCCGGATATCTAAGATAATCCAGCTGAATCTCATCCACCCCTAAGTCTGCCAGTTCCCTTAGAATGGCAAGGACATAGTCCTGCACCTCTGGATCAGCTGGATTAAGCCAGCCCTTTTGTATTCGCCAATGGTGCATTGAACTTGACATAGCTATATCCTTAAATGCACAGACCCTTGCCACTACATGTATATCCATGCAATGCATATAGTGTATCAATTTTGATATATCTTCTATGGTATTAAATGATCTGGCACATGGAGAGAATCTGCGAGGTATTAAACTCTTATAAGATAGCCCCCCCCATGCATCCTTGGCATCAAATACAATAGTATTTGCCCCGTATATGCTGAATTCATTTACTATGGAAAAAAGCTCACGCGATCCGGCAACGCCTTTATTTATATATACCCCCTTTGCAACAAAGGTCTTCGGCTTCCTGACGCACCTTGCACGAACAGGTGCATCCCTTATAACAGGTATTCTTAACTGCTGACCAATATCGATATGCTCAAGTTCGATCCCATTCATCTCCTTTATATCCCTTATCAACTCATCTTTTGTATATGCAGCAGTATAAGGAAAATAAATATTAGCAATTCCGGCAAGCGTCTCTCCTCGCCTTACCTTGTGAATCTTGTCACAGAAGCCCGCACAAGGCAGAAAGATTATAATACTTACAATTACTATTATGGGGATACATACAATCTTCCGCATACTCATAATATATTACAGCTCGGAATAATTATACAAGAAGATTAACCTTTTCAGACCAAGTTGCATTCAATCAAGTACTTATCGAAATGACCGGATTGCAACTTGGTATCAGACAATATAATTTGGATGTACGTGATTAATGCTACATATTTAAAACTTAAGCGAGTTTAGTTCCCCTTTTTGTATAATATTCTACCATATGAAGCAGTGCCTTTGCCCCCGACTCAAGGGTAGGAAACACCGGGATGCCGGCCTGATTAAGACACTTAATTGTTCTATACCACACATCATATGAATAATAGAGCGGTGCTATTACAAATACAGGCTTATCAATATGAGCAGCTGCATCAATTAGCGCATCTAACAGCCCCTTATTGAATTCTTCACCGCCGAAAAGCGTACAAAACTCTACATGATGCTGATATAATATCACATCAATATCTTTATCAGACGCTGCAATCTCTAATATCTTCCCAAATACATTAGGAAAGCCGCCAACAGCTGCAAAGTCTAGAGGGTTGGCCACAGAGGTGCCTGATGAAGGCAGATACTTACTTAACTGGGCCTGGGTATCCTTAGAATATTCAGGAATCTCAAACCCCAGCATACTTAGATAATCCGCTGCTATAATCCCTTCTCCTCCGCCCCTGTTCATAAGCCCAATCCTAGGGCCTGAAACCGGACCTGCCTTGGCCAAGGCCTGAATAGTATGAACAAGTTCTTCATATGTATCCACTAAGATGGCACCAGCTTGCCTCATGACATGATCCCATATTATTCCGTCACCCGAAAGAGATGCAGTATGCGATCCTATTGCAGCCAGCCCTGATGTTGTCTTGCCTGTCTTGAGTAATATTACCGGCTTCTTTGGGGTGGTGGCGCTCACCACATCAAAAAACCGCCTGAAGTCATCTAATCCCTCAAGATATGCAGCCAAAACACCAATATCCGCCTCAGATGCCATATGTTGCATAAAGTCCTCTACATCCAGATCTACACAGTTACCAACACTTATTGCCTTGGACATATAAAATCCATATGTATGCCCACTCCATATAATGGATTGCGTAATACCACCGCTCTGACTGATAAAGCCTACATTGCCGCAAACCCCTGGAAATATCCCAGGCGTGGGCGCTATACCACCTTTAGGACAAAATGGACCTACACAATTAGGGCCTATTATCCTGATCCCAGTGCTTATGGTGATATCAGATATCTCTTTCTGGAGAGATCTACCCTCTATTGTCTTTAACTCTGCAAACCCTGAGGAGAATATATGTGCTATCTTAACACCCTTTTTAGCCAGTCCTCTTAATACATCAGGGACGCCCTTTGCCTTCACACATACGATTGCATATTCAATCCCCCATGGGAGATCTTCCACATGAGGGACCCATTTTACATCAAACTTACCAGGCCCATCTTCATCCACACAGTGCACATCTCCTTTATAATCAAACTCTTTAAGGGCCCTCAGAAAAAGCCAGCCTCCCTTTCCCAGGGAGGCCTTGCCTATAACTGCAACAGACCTTGGAGTAAAGATACTTCCCCATGGTATTTTATCAGGTATTATTACATCTTCCTTATTTGCCTTCATCAGATTCCACTAGCTGCTTTCTTATATCATTTTTTAAGATCTTACCACTCGGATTCCTTGGCAAGGCATCCACAAAGACCACCCTTTTGGGCACTTTATATCCTGCAAGTTCCTTTTTGCAAAACTCAATTATCTCATCTTCTTTCACCTCTACACCGGGAGATCGGACCACCACCGCTGTTACAGCCTCTGACCAATACGGATCAGGCATTCCTATAACTGCCGCATCAGCCACTGCCGGGTGTTTGAAAAGCAAGGCCTCCACTTCTTGAGAAGATACATTTTCCCCGCCTGACTTTATTATATCCTTTCTCCTATCCACAAAATATATGTACCCATCTTCATCCATCTTCGCCAGATCACCGGTATGATGCCATCCACCCTTGAATGTGTCGGCTGTCTTTTCTTCTTCCTTGTAATAGCCCAGCATGACAGCTGGACCCCTGGCAACCAATTCTCCCGCCTCCCCCGTGGGGGCTTCATTATCATCCACATCAAAGACCTTTAGGTTTAGAGGCATATGCGCCTTTCCTATAGAACTTGATTTTTTATCGAAATCTTCAGGCTCCAGACATGCCCCTAAAGGGCTCAGTTCTGTCTGTCCATAATAATTCATAAACCCTGCACCTGGAACAATCTTTTTCCATTTCTCAATAACTGTAGGGGGGGCAAGCGAACCAAATATAATACATAGCTTCAAGGAACTAAGATTATACTTGTCAAAATCAGGCATAAAAGGAAGCCCTGAATACAGGGCGGGCGGCCAGACCCATCTTGTGATCTTCTCGTTCTGCGTAAATTCAAGTATTTCCTTTGGATCAGGCGCATACTCCATTACAGTATAGGCACCCCCTGCTATGACTGCAACGAACAGATACATGGCTGCTACATGAAAAAGCGGGATGCCGGCGATTATGGAATCATTGTGGTCGACCCTGAGATCGTACAGGGCGCTCATCACAATCATATAGAAATTCAGGTGTGAATTAAGCACGCCCTTTGGGGCAGCCTCTGTCCCTGATGTATAGAGAAGTGAGGCAGGATCATCATATGCAATCTCTACCTCCGGCTCATCAGCAGGGTATTCATCCAACCATAGGTCTTCGATATTCATCCAACCGTCTGGCACATCAGAGCCTGAAAGATTGATATATCCAAAGGTCTGTACACTCTTCAAATCATCTTTGACACTGGCGACATTATTAATCAGACTATCTTCTACAAAGAACACCTTGGCCTCAGAATGGTCAATAATATACTTTATTTCCCCACCCTTTAACATAAAGTTCAGTGGCGTGATAATAGCGCCAACCTTTAAGAGCGCCCACCAGTATATTACAAACTGATGGCAATTATGGGATATTATAGCCGCCCTGTCCCCCTTTTTGATGCCCAATTTCGCAAGCCCATAGGCGCACCTGTTTACCGCATCATTAAATTGCTTATAGGTAAAGGACTTATCCCTGAACTTAAATCCGACCTTGTCGGGAACCCTCGCGGTAGTCCTGACCAACATATCCCCTACGCTGGCCCTTCGTAACACATTTTTCTCATATGAAGATAACCCTGCCATAACTACACCTCCTTTTTATGATCTTTTGAATTTATTAAATATTTAGAGGTTCATGACATCCCTTAATTAAATGCCATGAACCTGTACCACAAAAAAGGATTTCTCTTACTATAAACCTTTATGAGCGATCCACGCTCGCAACGAAGAATGAAAATATGGCATTTTCATACAGATTTTATCCCTGTAGTGCCCGTACACTTTCCATAAAACTATTTTTTATCTTTTCGACTCTCGACTATTCTTAATCCCCCAACACCCAAAACCTTTTTTACTATTCACTATTCACTATTTTCATATAAACAACAAATGCGTACCAGACTACAGCTCCACCTCTGCGGATGTCATGGTAAACACCTCTTGCCCATCCTGGTCGGTCACCTTAAGCTCAAGGCTTGCCTTGCTTCCCTCTATACTGCTCACTTCAGCCTCTGTGGTTATAGTATCGCCAAGATGCACGGGTTTTGCAAACCTGCACTTGATGCGCTTCAAGGCACCTGGATCACCCGTCCAGTCGGTGACGGCCTTGGCAACAAAACCGAATGTGCAAAGTCCATGGAGTATCACCCCGCCAAGACCTACCATTTTACCAAATTCAGGATCTATATGAATGGGGTTGAAATCCCCGGATGCCCCTGCATAGTATATGGTCCTGTATTTATCCACATCTTCTTTTGCGCTGAATGTATCCCCAATCTTAATCGCCTTTTCTGACATAATAACCTCCCTATCCCTTCCTTATCACAAATGTAAAGGTGGCCTTGCATACATCCTTGCCATCTTGATTCCTGCTTATGCCCTCTAACGTTACTATGTCCAGCTTCTCCTTGTTTTCTATGCCCACTATCTCACCCTCAGAGGTAATCACATCCCTTGGCCTTACCACATCAAAGAACTCAAACTCCTGCTCACCGTGCACAAGCATTGCATAATTAAGATTAAGCTCCTTATCCTTAAAGAATGGCTCGGCCAACATGCCTGCGTATACCACTGCAAATGTGGGGGGTGCGATGATCCCTCCATACTTGGAATTCTTTGCAAATTCATCATCTATGTAGTGCGGATCCTCATTCTTTATGGCCCTTGCATATTCCTTTATCTTTTCTTTGCCAATCTCATATGTCAGCGGGCCATATTTTTTACCAATAAACCTTTTGTCTAGATCCATATCTTATACCTCCTTGACATCACCTAACTCGCAAATTTATCTAAGGCATCCTTTGAAATAATAGAACGTTGCATCTCGGATGTGCCATAACCAATCTCACAAAATCTTGCATCCCTGTATAACCTTTCCACATCTGTACCTTTCAGATATCCATGCCCGGCAAAGACATGAAGTGACCAATTTGCAATATTGGTTATTGCCTCGCCGGCAAACAACTTGGCACATGATGCCAGGATATTTGCCTCCTTCTCTCCCTTATCAAATCCCCATGCCGCCCTGTATGTCAACATCCGTCCAAGGTCATTATAGGTAAACATGTCTGCCAATTTGAAACCAACTTCCTGGAATTTGCCTATCTGCCTCCCAAAGGCCTTTCTGTCCTTGGCGTATTGAGTCGCCCCCTCCATGCAGGCCATGCCAATACCAACAGACATGGTAGCCATACCGATCTTTCCATTCTCAAGGATACGCTCAATCTGACTAAAGCCTTTGCCTGTCTCACCACCAAGTATACTATCATCAGAAACCTCGCAGTTATCAATATTTATCCCAGCTATAGGGGCGCCTCTAAGCCCCATAGTCTCAATGGGTTTCCCAACACTAAGTCCATTTGTATCTTTATCTATGATAAATATTGTCATACCAGAGCTGCTTTCAGCATCGGTGTCGGTATAAGCGAGCACTAAAAACACATCTGCAATAGGGGCATTAGTAACCAGATCCTTTGTGCCGTTTATGACCCACTTATCACCCTTTTTTACTGCTATAGTCTTGATCCCGGCAATATCCACCCCTGCATCCGGTTCTGTATATGCCAGGGCCCCAATAATATCTGCCTTTACCACCCCGGGAAGATATCTGTCCTTCTGCCCATCAGTGCCAAACAGGTTTAGCATGGCACCAAACATATACGCGCTTGACCAGGCAGAAAGAAAGGTCGACGCGCAGGCCTTAGCTACCTCCTCACCTGCTATACATTGACTCACCAAATCCAGATTCCTGCCCCCATAACGCGCCTCTATGCCTAATCCTAAATAATTGGCCCTGGCAAGCTTCTTCAAATTTTCCTTTATGATCCCCCCTGTCTTATCCCTTGGGCTCTCATCAAGCACATTGGCCTTAGGTGCGATTTCTTCTTTGCAAAACCTTGCCATATCCTGCTGCAACTCTTTTTGATCATTTGTCAGTTCATAATCCATATCTACACTCCCATATCTTTTATTACATTAACATAATCCTGGATACTATCATCCGCATAATGTCGGAGGTACCACCCCCTATGGCCCCTAACTTTGCATCACGGAAATTCCTTTCCACCGGATACTCATGCATAAACCCGTACCCACCAAATATCTGAACAGCATCGGATGCCATCCTGAATCCTTCATCACCTGCATAAACCTTGTTTACAGCCGCCTGCAAAGGATTTAGCATCACACCATTATCCTTTGCTGATGCCACTCTGTATATGGCAAGCTTTACGGCCTCTGCAAATACCTTCATATCAGCAATCCTATGTTGCACGGCCTGAAATTTTCCGATTGGTCGGTTAAACTGATGCCTCTCATTTGCATATTTCGCACATAACTCAAGGCTGTATATCGATGCTCCAAGAAAGGGCGAGAGCAATGTAGACCTGTCCCACTCCACGCCAGAAAGCGCTATCTGCCACCCTCCGCACTCTTCGCCAAGGAGGTTCTCCTCAGGGACTTCGCAGTCCTCAAAAAATACCTCTGAGGTAGCTGATACCTTGCACCCCATCTTGTGGAAAGGCTTGCCGGTTGAAAAACCAGGAAAATCCTTTTCCACAATAAATGCAGTAATCCCTTCATGTCTTTTTGATCTATCAAGAGTAGCAAATACTACTGCAACCTCTGCAACCGGGGCATTTGTGATAAAGGTCTTCGATCCGTTTAAAATATACTTGTCACCCTTTTTCACAGCTGTTGTCCTTATAGATGCCGCATCTGATCCGGACCCAGGTTCGGTAAGCCCCATACATCCTATCCACTCACCTGATGCAAGTTTTGGAACATACTTCTTCTTCTGTTCCTCTGTGCCAAAATTGAAGATGTTGCAGGCGCAAAGATATGTATGAGCCCCCCATGCCAGGAGGCTCCCACCATCCACACCTGCATGACCCAGGGCTTCCCCTGCAATACAACACATCACGATATCAGCGCCCTGCCCTCCCAACTCCTCAGGAAAAGGGAGCCCCAAAACACCCATTTCAGCCATTTTATTCCAGATTTCATAACTAAACTCACCCTTTAGGTCGGCCTCTTCACAAAGTGGAGCAATCTCTTCCTTGCCATATCGATAGAGGGTGTCTCTGAACATCTTTTGTTCATCACTGAAAGCAAAATCCATCATAGCCTCCTGGCTCTATTTCTTTATTTTACTGGTTCGAAATATTTGATATCCATTATATGGCCTTTTTTTTCTTTATTCCAAACCGCCTTTACCTTCATACCATTCTTTACAGTCTTTCTCACAAACTCCGGGTCGCTAAGGTCAAAGCCACCGATTAAGTGCAAAAAATTGGAATCCGTGCCATCAAGCCTGATAAGCGCACCAATAAATGGTGGTTTCGTCGGCATGCCATAGTATTCATACTCTGTAAGCGCCCATGAGACAATTGAGCCTTCCTGTGAGATCTCGATCCATTCATCTGTGTCCACAAAACACCTTGGACAAAACGATCTTGCAGGCACCAGCACCCTCTTACATTTAGGACACCTTGTACCATATATCTTTTCTTGCCTAAAACCCTCAAAAAAGCGGGTCCATGTAGGACCTGCCGCTATTTCATACGGTATTGCAACCTTGTCTGTTAAGATATCATATTCCGACTTTTTTTCCATAATCTCACCTCCCACTTAAAGCCATCTGAGCCTATCCGGATACAGGGGCAAAATGCTTGATATCCATCATATGGCCTTTTTTCTCTTCATTCCAGATCGCTCTAACCTTTAACCCTGGCCTGATCAGGTCTTTAACCTTTTTGGCATCACTTAAATCGATGCCACCGATAAAGTGTAGAAAATCACAATCTGTATCATCAAGCCTGATAAGGGCTGTAATAAAAGGCGGGCTCACCGGCATACCGAAGAATTCATGGCTTATAGATAAAGCCCATGATATTACTTTACCCTCCTGAGAAACCTCTATCCACTCATCTGCACTAACCTGGCAGGCAGGGCAATATGACCTTGCAGGGACAAAGACCTTTTTGCACTCTTGACACCTTGATCCATATATCTTTTCTTGTTTTAGCCCATCATAGAACCTTGTCCACGCAGGGCCTGCTGCATACTTGTGTGGAAGTTCAATTGTATGTTTTAATGTATTATACTCTTTTGCCATAACCATCCTCCTAAAGTTCAGAACCAAGGATCATCACTCCATTATACTGGTCGACACCACCCATTGCATGGGCCAATGCCAACTTCGCTCCATGTATCTGACGCTCTCCTGCCTGATTTGTTACCTGCAATGCAGCCTCGGCCACCCTGTTGAGCCCTGTCGCACCTATTGGATTTGTACACAGAGTCCCTCCTGATGGATCACAGGGGAGCTCGCCCCCCTTCGCAAAGGTGCCTTTTAGGGTCTCATCACAGGCCTTACCAAAATCACAAAACCCAAAACATTCATAAAATAACAATTCCTGGAAGGTAAACGGATTGTACACCTCAGCAACATCTAATTCCTTCCTCGGATCCTTTATGCCTGCCATGTCATATGCCTGTTTCGCCGCATCAATGGCGCACTGCCACACAACCTTGTCACTATCACCAAACCAGTACTCCTCACCGGAATAACCCACACCCTTGATCCATGCTGCCTTTTTGCCTATCTTCTTTGCCGCATTTTCGGAAGCGAATATCGCGGCGCAAGCCCCATCAGAGTTCGGGCATACGTCCCATAACCTCACAGGGTAGGTGATAATCCTGGCATTGTTCACCTCTTCCTCGGTGAGCTTCTTCTTGATATGTGCATAGGGGTTGTCGAAGGCATCATTGTGGTGATCTATGGATAGCTTGGTGGCTGCAGCCCTTACCCTTTCTTCAGGTATGCCAAACCTCACCGACCACTCCTGGGACTGCATGGAGAATATCCCCGGGGCACCAGAGATAAAATACCTCTGATAAAATGGCTCAAGGACCGTAGTCATAGTCGCCTGGGAATCACCCTCATTCATCTTTTCAGAACCTACCACAAGCACTAGATCAGCCATGCCGGACGCCACCCAGTAATAGCCTGTAATAGCGAGTGATACACCGGTAGACCCACATGTCTCTGTCTTTAAAATCGGTTTGCCCACAGAGCGAAGGACATCGGCAAAATAAAAGTGGGTAAGTGCAACGCCTTCCATCATGGATGGCATGGTCCCGGAGACAACACCATCAATATCTTCGGGAGATATCCCGGTACTATCAAACACCCTGTCAACCGCCTCTTTTACCAACTCGGGATATGTGACATCAAATCTCCTTCCATGCCTTGTCTGGCCTGATCCTATAATAGCTACTGGTCTTCCCATAATATCACCTCCTAATTACCTATAATGGCCACGGCATGACATTGTCCTGCAAAACCATGGGTCCCATGGGCCAGGGCTGTATTTACTTTCTTGTCTAATTGCCTTTCTCCAGCCTTGCCCCTTACCTGCAAGAATGCCTCGGCTAGCCGATACAGACCCCTTGAAACATAGGGATTTGTTGCAAGAACACCCCCTGATGGATTCACAGGTATATCCCCATCCATATCGGTAGCAGCACTATCTATCAACCTTCCGCCTTCACCAGGGGCACAAAACCCAAGGTCCTCATACCATAAGAGTTCCTGGAAGGCATACGGCTCGCAGACCTCAGCCACATCAATCTCCTTTCTGGGATTACTGATACCTGCCATATCGTATGCCCTCTTTGCAGCTTGCTTCAATTGGCCATCCAGGAGATCCCTGTCACCTAAGTAAAAGGCATCCATGGAAGACCCATAACCCTTAAACCACACAGGTTTATTCGTCAGCCTCTTTGCTACATCCTCCTTTGCCAGTAAGATTGCCACAATTCCTTCTGATTTGGGTGCACATTCCATCTTTTTCAAAGGATCCAGAACCGGCTCTGAATTGAGGACATCTTCAACATCTATCCTCTTTTTTATATGTGCATATGGATTTCTAAGGGCATTTTTTAAATTCTTTACAACTACCTTGGCGCACTGCTCTTCGGTAATACCATATCTATCCATGTATTCTCTCATCTGAAGTGCTGCTGCCACGGTCTCGTTGAGCCCGACCTGCCTTTGATAGAACGGATCAGTATAAAAGTGCGTAAGCATGTCATTCTCAGGGTTTTCAGAGCCCTTGCATACACCGAGGACCAATGCTGTATCAAAACTGCCGGATAGAATGCGCATTACTGCATATATAAATGCAAATAGCGACTCACCATCCTGTCTCGAGCCATTCTTCAAGAATGCACCACCAGCATCCCAGTAATAAGAATTGGCACAGGACATGCCACCATGAAATACATCAGAGGCTGCACTTATCACAGTGCCGACATCGTCTCTTTTTATACCTGCCTTATCCAGAACCTCTTTTGTTACCTTATATACCTGATCCAAAAAGTTGTCCTTTGACTCGGCACCCGGGGTCATGGCAATATCTACAATCCCTACTCGAGCGGCCATAATAAAACCTCCTTTTGCTTTTAAATTACCTGCCTATAATATACCTGTATGGATCAACCTCTTCCCTGAGGATCTTAAGCTCTTCATCTGTGGGTGGCTTGGTCTCTGCAATATTGGTTGCCTCAAGGAGTTCAAACCCGCAATTGTCCTGGATCTCCGCAAAAGAATGCCCTGGATTAACAGAGATGACCCTCATACGTTTTGATTCCGGTTCAAAATCCATAACCCCCATGTTGGTTATAATCTTATAAGGGCCTGCATTTAGAGGCAACCCTGATTCTGCCCTTGAATCACCACCATCGAGCCATCCTGGTGTGGTAATGAATTCTACCTTTTCTACAAAACGCCTGCTATCCTGAGGGGTTATAACCATCATACGCCAGCAAAATGATCCAAAATCATTGGCACCGCCGCTACCTGGAAACCTTACCTTTGGTCTTTGATGGTCAGGGCCGATACGGGTTGAATTTAGATTGCCATACATATCAATCTGGGCACCCCCAAGAAATGTATAATCCACAAACCCCCTGCAACACGTCTCCATAATATCGCACATACCACTAGCCATAACTGCCTTATAAAAGGTACGCGAGTCACCAACAGATATGGGCATCTCTGGAAGCAAAGGGCTTACACCTCCAGCCTCGAACATGATTACCAGATTTGGGGATGTTGTCTTTTGTGCAAGCATTGCAGCAGCACACGGGGCCCCAGTACCGACACCTACAGTAGCGCCATCTTCTAATTCCCTGGCGGCAACCGTTATCATTATCTCCATCACATTATAATCAGGCATTGTTCCCCTCCTTATGAATGAGAAACTCCTTGGCCCTGAGTTCATTCATCTTTTTTATGCCACCATTCTTCTCTATATACTCTGCATGATCCTTACAGTCGTATATATTACGCTTAAGGAATTCCTTAAATACCGCTGGGTCCCTCTCCGCCTTGAGCCATTCCCGGAGGTGTTCCTCATCTGAGAAATATTCATAAGGCATATTACCTGGATATGCACCAAAAGGTATCTCACACACAGCATCTACCAGATAAAAAGGAATAGAAGTAAGCGTTGGATCACGCCTGATCTCTTCATTGGAGATTAATCTCTCAGTTGTGATAATAAGCCTCTTTGTTGCCCTGGCAAGATCGAGATCAGATATGGTAATACCTCTAACCCTTGAATTGCCATAAATATCCGCCTCGTGGACATGGATAACAGATATATCCGGATATAAGGCTGGCTGTAACATAAGCTTTTTACCTGTAAACGGACATTTTGCCATCTTACCACCACTATAATGAAAGGTATCAGTACCTAATACATTTCGTGTAGGAACAAAAGGGACACCCATTGCAGCAGCCTTTAGTCTGGCAGATAAACTGTAATTTGTCCATTCAGTTACTTCCACCTTGCCACTTTCCATATAACGCCGGGCACATGAAGATAGACCTCTAGCTTCCAGGCCTATGATATATGCAATATCCAGTTTATCGAAGACCTCCCCCGCGCAAAGTATCTCGAAATCGTGAGTAGATGTATGCCCTGCAAAGCCCATGTTCTTCCTGCCCTGTCTGACAATCTCGTGGCATGCGGCAATTGGTGTCCTGTTGGCTCCAAATCCACCGATAGTCAGGTATTCACCATCATGGACAAATTTCTCTACAGCCTCTTTAAGACTCATTACCTTGTCTGTCATCTTCCTGGATTTACCCTGGAAGAACTCCCTTGCCTTGTCCGGATCCGGATCAGTAAATAGCCTTCCGATTCCTTGATCTACAACCTCCACCGATGTACTCCTCCTTGCTTTATTTTATTGTTTACGTAACTACTTACGCCCCTTTCGAATACATACCATCTATCACATCCTTATACTTTTCCATCACAACCTTGCGTTTGACCTTCAAAGACGGGGTCAATTCTCCGGTTTCCTCTGAGAAGGGCTGTTTTACAATGCGATAGTATTTTATGGTCTCGACCCTCGCAAGGTGTTTGTTTCTATCTTCTACATGTTTATCTACAATGGAGGAAAAATCTTTATTATCAAGAAGCTCCTCCGGCGAGGAGAATTGAAGCCCTTCTTCTCTGGCAAGCCTTTGAGCCTCTTCCGGATTTATATTTGCAAGGCCTACTAGATACTTTTTCATATCACCTATAACCACAAACTGCTCAAATAGAGGATTCTCTTTAAATAGGTTTTCAATGTTCTGAGGGGCTATGTTCTTGCCTCCCGCAGTAATGATAAGATCCTTCTTCCTGTCTGTGATCACAAGATACCCGTCTTCATCCAAGTGACCAATATCACCGCTCTTAAACCAGCCATCCTCTGTAAAGGCCTCTTTTGTCTCTTCCGGCATCTTCCAATAACCCTTGATAATATTCCCACCTCTGATAAGGATCTCTCCATCATCTGCTATCTTCACTTGGTTACATGGTAAGGGTTTACCTGTAGTTCCGAACTTGTAGTCATCTAATGTATTCAGGCTTGTAGGTGCTGTGGCCTCTGTCATGCCATAACCTTCAATCACAAATATGCCTGCTGCATTAAAGAAGTCTATTATCTCTCTGGAGATAGGCGCGCCAGATGCAGTCATCCACCTGACCCGGCCACCCAGGGCATCTTTTAATTTTGCATAAACAAGCTTATAAGCAAGTTTATATTGAAGATCTAAAAGTAAAGGGATATCCTCACGCCTCTCTTTTAAATGACTTACCTTAGCTCCTACATCTTTGGCCCAGTTGAATATCTTTTGCTTCCACTCTGGCTGATCCTTCACCTCTGCTAGTATCTTGGCGTAGACCTTTTCACACACCCTTGGCACAGCTAGAATAATAGTTGGTTTCTTTTCCTGGAGGTCTTCTACGATCGTGCCGAGACTCTGGGCATAATGGGTGGTAATACCCTTATGCATTCCATAAAGATGCCCTGCCATCCGTTCAAACACATGACACAATGGTAAAAAAGGCGCTGTTACATCTGTATCATATGCAGGCACTACTGCATCAAGTCCATCAAAGACAGCCAAAATGTTGCTATGGGTAATCATTGCCCCTTTTGGCGGGCCTGTTGTGCCAGAGGTGTACACTATGGTTGCAAGGTCTTCTATATCTATCTCATCTCCAAGTCTTTCAAATAGCCCGGCCTGCCTAGATTCCAATTCCTTGCCAAGATTTTTTAATTCCTCAAAGCTGAGGACCATATTCCGTGACATGTCACAATCTTTTGTATCTATAACCACTATCTTCTCAAGGCTCGGGCATTCATCTAATTTTTCAAGGGCCTTATTAAGTGCAACCTTATCCTCTGCAATAAATACCTTTGATCCGGAATTACTGATAATATAGGCCACCTCTGGTGCAGGCAGCGTAACATAGATAGGCACATTACACGCACCAATACCCATTATTCCCATATCTGAAATAATCCATTCAAGCCTGTTCTGAGATAAAAGTGAGACCCTGTCGCCTTTACGTACACCTAAGCTATAAAGACCAAGCCCAACATCCTTTGCTGAATCATAATACTCCTTCCAGCTTATCCCATGCCATACACCATCCAACCGCTTTTCCACAGCCAGGCGATCACCGTATTTCTCTGCCTGCTGCCTGAATATCCGGGCAAGATTTTTACCCATAGCTCTCCTCCTTAAAATATTTCCGGCCGGCTATAAAAACAGCTGACCAGAAAACACTAAACCTTTGAAATTTATTTTTGCTTAATCCTCATTATCTTCCTTGCCTCATCAGGGGTTGCCGGCTGCCTACCCAAAACAGAGGCCATCTTCACTGCCCACTCTACCTGCTCATAACTCCCCTTGGCCAGCTCACCAGTTGGCACACGGATGCTGTCTTCAAGTCCAACCCTTATCTGCCCACCCATAAGGCATGACATGGTTATGGCAGGAAACTGTTCAGTACCAACCGCACAGGTGGTAAAGTTCGCATTTTCCGGTATTGCATTGACCATTGCAATAAATGCATCCGGCCTGAAGCTCTGGCCACCTGCAACGCCCCACACAAAGTTGAAATTCATGGGTTCAGAAAAGAAACCCTGTTTGGCAATTAAAAGGGTGTTATCTAATCCACCCATATCATAGCATTCGATCTCTGGTCTGACATCATTCTCTTCCATGGCCTTGCCAAAATCTTGAAGCATAGTGAATGTATTTTCAAAGACATAATCAATAAGTACCTGCCCTGTCTTTCTATCCAATATGCTGAAATTCATTGTATTTGTATTCAGAGATGCCATTGCCGGCTTTATCTCTACAATCTGAGTGATCCTCTGCTCCGGGGTTTTGCCCATGCCCACGGCAGAGCTCAAGTTCACTATCAACTCTGGGGTCTTGTCCTTTATCGCATCGTGAGTGGCCTTTATCCTGTCCACCTCATGCGTAGGCATCCCATCATCAGACCTGGCATGAACATGTACCATGGCAGCCCCTGCCTTGTAACACCTGGCAGCCTCCTGCGCAAATTCCTCGGGCGTATAAGGCACAGCAGGATTCTGATTCTTGAATGTTGCAGCCCCTGCCAGTGCGGCACAAATAATAACCTTTTCTGTCTTGTTAGCCATAATCTACCTCCTTAGTCTTTAATTTATCTATAATAACCCTGTATTACACGGGTTCAAAATGATCCAGATCCATAATGGTATTTGTGGTCTTATCCGCAAACACCGCCTTTACCTTCATCCCTATTGCAACCTTTTTAAGGTCAATCCCTTCCACAATATGGGGAAATGGTGTGTCCGCACCATCCAGCTTTATTAATGCAAGGATGTATGGCGCCTTTTTAGGCAAGTGTTTGTCATTGTAACGAACCACCGTGAAGTTTGTTATCGCGCCTTCATTAGACAGCTCTACCCAGTTCTCATCCAATTTGGACATACACCTCTCGCAGTACTCCCTTGGCGGGATAAATACCTTGTTACACTTATTGCACCTTACCCCCAATATCTTTTTCTCATCCCTGAGGGCAATTATAAACTTAGACCCCACCCTTCCTGCAAAATACTGATTAGGCAGAGCCATCCTTCCTTCTTGAACAAAGCAATGTTTGGTATCTTCTTTATGTATAGCCATAACCGCCTCCTTCCTTTAATCATCAATCTCAAAGTATACAAGATCGCTATAACTCCCTGTACGTTTTTCAGCCCAGACAGGCCGCACCCTCATGCCTGGTTTTACCCTCTCAAGATCTTCAGGCTTGAGTCCGTGAGCAAACCCCTCTTCTTCAGTCGCCCCATCCAGCATGATAAAGGGACCTCCATATGGGGTCTCACGAACCTCTCCCGTAAGCGGATCAGGGCTGGCATAATAAACAATATCAATAAGGGTTATCGTACCCTTTGGTCCCAACTCTACAAATTCCGTACAGCGCACCCTGCAATTCGCACAGATCTCTCTGGGGGGAATCTGAGTCCTCCCGCACTTGGGACACTTTGTTGCATAAAACTTCTTCTCTTTGATCCCTTCAAACCACTTACCCATGACAGGGCCTGTCGCAAACCGCTGGTTAATAGAAGGCAGACACTTTAAGGATATCAATTCCTCTGTCCCTTCAGCCCTTCCTTGCCTGACCCTCTCAAAAAATTTCGCTGATGTGGCTGCTGCACCCATATCCCCTTCTATCTTTACCTGGCCGGAAGTAAAGGCAGATGCACCATCAATAAGACCTACATTCAAACCTACAAAGGTCTTGGCATCCATCTGCAAGGTAACTGTACAATCAGAGACAAGCCCTTCTTCAACCCTGCATGTCTGATCTCTTATAAAGACAGTCCATTTACCGCCATTTTCACCAGTTAGGTCATAGCCCATAACCATGTCAACGCCTTCGGCCTTTTCAGGCCGGAACCGATCCACCATAGAATCAATAATGTCGGTTGCGACTACCGGCTTAGCAGGTGGTGTAAATTTGTTAAAAAGCCTGGGCAAAATATTTGTGAGCAGACCAATATCACCGTCCACTTTAATCTTACCAGATGAAAACGCTTCACCAGCATCTACCTTACCAATGGTTACACCCACAAAGGTCTCGGCATCTGCATTTAGTGTAACAGAACACCCCTCAAGGGTGTCTTCTACCTTTTCTATGTTAAACGCCTCATCCTTTACCGTAACCCGCCATTTACCACCGCCTTCTCCGGATATATCATACCCAAAGATGGCATCAACATCTTTGGCCCCCTCTTTGCGGAAGCGCTTTTCCATAGTATTAAAGATATCCTCAACCGCCACTCCATAATATTCAGCCATTTTGCACCTCCTACCAATCCAGATCTTTTTCAAGCATCATTAAAACTGTCCAAAAAGTACCACCAAATCCAGAAGCCAAGGCATGCCTTACCTCACCCTTGATCTGATGTCCCCCTGCATCCCCTCTGACCTGAAGGGCAGCCTCAGCCGGCCTCAGCATGGCTGTAGCCCCAATAGGGTTGGTAGCTAGAGTCCCACCTGACGGGTTTATAGGCAACTTCCCATCCAGATCAAACTCGCCTTCCTCAAGCAATCTGAGATGTGCATCACCTTCTAAAAGCAGAAATTCCCGCAGCCAGTCCAGGGCCCACCATGCAGATGGGTCATACATCTCAAATACATCAAAGTATTCAACCGGGTCTTTAATACCGTTCCTTTCAAAGAGCTTCCTGGCAGCATAATGATGAGTCATCTCTGGTTTCTTAAACCCGAATAAATTGGTTAAGGTCTCTTCACGATGTACTGTGATATGATCTCTAATCCATACAGGTGGATGATGCTTGCAAAGTTGTTTGGCCTTTTCTTCAGACGCAAAGATCATTACACACGCACCATCACTCTGAGAACACATATGAATCAACCTGAGTTCTCCCACCAGCGGTGGCGAGGTGTTCATAAGCTCATCTGCCTGGTCATACTCAAGACCAAGTCTCCTGTGTGCCCTGGGGTTAAGGCATGCATGCTTATCTATCATTATCCTATACTTCATGGCAGCCTTTTTAGCCCTTTCTTCTCCAAACTCCTCTATCATCATAGATGCTGTTGTACCTGTGAGCGCACCTGTCTGAATATGACGAAACCAGAGGGGATCTGCCATATTGGTAATCCCGCCTGTGGTGTTACCTTCCTGGAGCTTTTCCATGCCGATTGCGAGGACAATATCGTACATGCCGGAGGCCACAAGATTGTCCGCAGCACACACCAAGGTCGAACCCGTAGTGCCACCTGTGGTGATTCTAAATTCATCCTTACCATAAGCACCCATACCAATCTCATGCCACATATCAGGCTGATATATCATCTCAAAGAGTTCCATGTTTCCATGGACTACACAATCTACATCAGCCATGGTTAGATTGGCATCCTCTAAGGCATACCTGACAGCCTCGTTGATCATCTCTGCCTGATTCTGGTCTTCCTTATGGCTGGAATACTCAGTTTGACCTATACCAACAATTGCGACATTTCTATTTTTCTTATGCTCTGCCATAACATAACCTCCTTATCTCTCCACCACTACAACTGTATGGAACTGGCCTGCCCCACCGGTTGTACTATGGGCAACCGCCCTATTTACATCAGAGACCTGATGCTCTCCTGCCTCCCCTTTTAATTGGAGCACGGCCTCTGCCACCCTGTACATACCCGCAATTTGAATAGGATTGCCTGCAAGCATGCCTCCGGAGAGATTCACATTGTATCTTGCAGGGCCGGCTTCATCGATAAATCTGCCTCCTTTACCCTCTTCACAAAGACCTAATCCCTCCATCCACATGGGCTGCTGATAGGCAAATGAATCCATTACCTCCACCAGATCTATATCCTTCTTTGGATCCTTTATGCCGGCACGCCCATAGGCACGCTCAGCAGCCTTTTTCAGGGCAAAGTTACTCGCAAGATCCCTATCCCCTAAAAAATAACTGTCCATACAATTAGCAAATCCGGTGATCCATATGGGGTTGTCTGTAAATTCTTTGGCCCTGTCTTCAGATGCCAAAAGCAGACCCACAGCACCGTCTGATACAGGATAGGCATGCAACCTTCTTATAGGATCACACAACATGGGGGAAGCCATAACCTCTCCGGGCTCTACCAATTCAGTTGCATTTGCATAAGGATTTCTCGCTGCCCACTGCCTGGCCCGAACAACCACCTTTGCAAGATGTCCTTCAGTGACACCGGATTTCTCCATGTATGCCCGTGCCTGTAGACCTGCAACATTGGTAAAATCAAGTCCCAGGGCCCGGCCATAGAATGGATCATACCCCAGATTAGTACACATGTCTCGACTCTCAGACTGAGATTCCTTACAATGACCCGCGAAATAAACGAGATCCGCATGCCCGGAAAGGATAATAGACATGGCATATCCAATCCCATTTAGTCCCTCCTGCGCCATCTTCTCCTCTTCTCGATATTGCGCACCCAAGACATCAGGCACACCATTATCAGATATAGTCCTGGCATCAAATACATCGTCTGAACAAGAGACAATAGTTTTGATGCCTCTTTCCTCAGAGAAGTCTACCCCTGTCTGAGCCTGGATATCCTCCAGGACATCCAAAAGCATTCCCTGGAACCGTTTATACCACATGTCTGATTCGTTTTTGTGCTGTGCAACAGCACAGATAGCAACCCTTTTGTTCGCCATATCACAGTACCTCCTTTGCTATAAAATAAGCTTTAATTGCCATAAGGCAATACCTTCTTATGTTATGTGATAAATTGATGGATATTTAGAATTATTTTCTATCGCTACCTTCTTTAAACCCCGCTCATAGCAATTCCAGGAAGCGCCCTCCTTTATAGCACGCAGTATGGAATCTTTATCCTTCTTACACTCCAACTCAATCCATGCCCTGCCACACCCTGTACGGGTATGTGAGTCATCTGAAGCCACCTTGGGATAATCTATCTCAGGCACATCAAACTCAGGTGTATAAAAACCATGGTCAGTAACCTCCACGGCATCAAGGGGATATTGCCTGGCAATGGCATTTATTCGCTCTATAATCTGCTTCAAGGTTAGATCGTAGTCTGCCGGATGATTAAACACATGAAGGACTTCACTATCACCCTCTATCCTGTTTACATGGATATACCCCTTTTCAAAGACAGTAAGCTCGATACCATAAAACACTATAAGATCCGTCTTAACAGCCTCTATAGCCTTTCTATAACTGGGTTTTAATAGGTGGTCATGATCAGTAAACGCTATGAAATCAAAGCCCAGGCCGGCATATACATCAGCGGCTTTCTGAGGGGTTAACCTGCCATCTGAATAAGTTGTATGTATGTGCAACTGACCCTTTAAATGCATAACCTAAGCTCCCCTTAACAAAATGCTGTTAAAAATAGTAGCCAACAAATAACAACAATTGACTGATTTGTCAATTTGTTTTTTCACATAATCAAAAAATTTTTATTTTGCCTTGGCCCCATTAAAAAATACCTGTATTATCCCGTCTATTATGCGTTTCTTTCTTTCATCATCTACCCTTTCTTTACCAAGGACCAGTATGGATATAAACGTCTCAATAGCCCCAAGAAAGATATACGTGAGATAGTGTGACCCTATATCATCACGAAGGATTCTTAAGTCTTGCCCTTCATTCATGATTCCCTCACAAAGCGAGAAAAATCTTCTGAATTTATCCAACCCCCTCGATGTGTGGTAGACAGAACTCCTGGAGACCTCAGATATAAATATAGAGATAAGATCGGGATTATTTGAGTACGTATCCAAGAAAAACTGGATAATATACTCTAACCTTTTAGTGAAATCCAATCTGGATTTCTTTTGCTCCTCTAATACAGAATAGAGATCGCTCCACCAGGTGTCAACAATCACATCAAATAATGTCTTCTTACTTCCAAAATAATGATACACCAAACCATAGGATACCCCCGCCTCCCTGGCTATGTCCGCCATACGTGTATGGGCATATCCCTTTCTGCAAAATACTGCCAATGCAGCATTCATTATGCTTTTCCCCTTATCGTTTCTGCTCATATCCTTTGAGATACAGATCGTTGACTAATATGTCAATTACTTTTTAAAGATGGCCATTGAGTAAGGGCTTTCATGTGGATTTGAATCTGCATCACTGTAACCTTACACACGATTAAAGATCGTCGGCAAGCTAACCGATTTATAGCCCATGGCTGAAGATTATACCATAGAGATTGATATATCCGCAGATGAGCTCCTTGCCAAGCTCAAGGTGGTTGCACCCTCTGAAGAGGATGCCCCGGCAGTAAGTATAAGTGATCTTACAGAGGCGCTTAAAAAGAGCGGTGTCACCTATGGACTCAAAAAAGATGTTCTCGAAAAGATCGCAACGGGAAAAATCTTCAATAAATGGGCAGAAGTGGCTATTGGAGATAAACACACAGAAGGCAAAGATGGATCCACCAAGTTTCACTTCAGTACAGAGGGCCCAAAGGTAAAAATAAAAGAAGACTCATCGGGCAAGATAAATATACGTGACCTGAATCTGATAGAAAATGTAAAGTCAGGAGATATACTGTGTGAACTCATCCCGCCCAAGCCAGGGAAGAGTGGAATGACAGTACAAGAAAAGGTCATCCCTTCTAAGGAAGGCGAGAAGGCAAAGCTCCCCCCGGGAAAAAATGCAACACCCTCTGAAGATGGCACAAAGCTCCTCGCAGATACAGATGGCATGGTGGTGTGGGATGGGTCAAATGTTGCAGTAGAGCCTATATTTGTAACAGATAAGGTTGATGCAAGTGTAGGCAATATCCGCTTTAACGGCTCGGTGGTAGTAAATGGCGAGGTTGGAGATGGTTTTGAGATACATGCAAGTGAGGACGTGAACATTGCCGTGACCCTAGGTATGGTAACAATTGAGGCAGGTGGCGATGTGAATGTAGCAGGTGGAATCTTCGGCCATAATATAGGAAAAATTACTGCTGACAATAACGTAAAGATAAAATTTATCCAGGATGCCAAAGTCCAGGCAAAAGGACATATCATTGTGGAGGATTATATATTAAATAGTGAGGTAATAGCATCCGGACCAGTTGTTGTAAAAGGTCCATCCGGATGGATATCCGGGAGCACTGTTGCATCTGAAACCTTGATATACACCAATACTGCGGGTACACATAATAGCCTGGCAGATACAAATCTTATTATAGGCCATGACCCAAATGCCCTAATGGAGCTTGAAAGGCTTTATGAAGCCATTGAAAATAAGATAAAAGACTTTCTCAAATTAAAGGCTTCTTTAATAAAATTACGAACCATCAAGGCAAGAACCGAGTTAAATTTTCAACAAGAGAAACTATATACAAAGATCCTTTCTGCTATAGAGACTATCCGTTTACAGATAACAGAAACGGACTCGTCAGCCAACAAGATTATAAACATGGCCAAACAAACCTTGGCAGGGTATGTATTTATAGAAGGTACGGCCTATGAAGGAACTACAATAAAGATTACCACTAACACAAAAGAGATCTTTAGCCCAAAACAGAATATCCAGTTTTCTTTATCCAAGGAAGAGATTATAGAAGAAAAATTTTCTCTACACCCAGATGTGAAGGCCTTATTGGAGACTGAAGAAACCGAGGAAACTGAAAAAATAGAGGAGACTGATTAATATGCCAAGATTTGACACACAGATGGTGCTGGATGCAGTATCCAGTGGTCAGCCTGTGGAAGGCCAAGACCTGAGTGGGCTCGATCTGTCTGGCTTCAACCTCGGTACAGCAAACTTAAGGGGGTCTGACCTAAGGAATGCAAATCTCACGGAGACTATGTTGCAAGAGGCGCATCTGGAAAGGGTAACGCTTAATGGGGCTATATTCAGAGATACAGATCTAACAGGGGCAAATATATCAGAGATTAAATTTAAGGATATCGACCTGAGTAGTTGTAATCTCTCCGGGATTACTGCCTTAAATGCTACCTTCATAAGGGTGGTACTATCAAGCCAAGACCTTAAAGAAATAACCCTTTCCGGGTCTACATTTGTCTATTCAACACTAAAGGACATTGATCTTTCCGGATCGGACCTTGATAATATGAAGATACTATTTTGCCTTATAGATGGCTGTAGATTTGATAAGGCAACCATCAAAGGAACAGATTTCGGACTGTCAAGGATAAAAGAGAGTTCCTTTAACAATGCTGATCTGTCAAACTCCTCTTTCATGGCATCTCACTTACACAACGTAAAGGCAACCAAATCCATATTGCTCGGGGCAGACTTTACCTTGCTGAATGCTGATAATCTTGATCTCACAAATAGTAATTATCAAGGCATAATCACAGAAAAGACTGCTATCAAAGGTCTGAAGAAATAACTACTATTGCAGTGCTTATTTGTCTGAATTATTAGAATTATCAGTAACTAAACCCTTTTTACCTTCCAATAGTAATTGTTTTTTATCCTCTAATAATTTCATATCCCTTATATAAGCAAGGGTGGTCTGCTCTACACGTCTTGCAAACCTGTGAGATGCACTGTATCCTATAATCACAGACAGGCCTCCAGGTATGGCGCGGGTCATATATCTGCCCACACCCCGACCAATAAGCCTGTTTATAGACCTCTTTACAGTCCTTTTAAACATCTTTTTAGTAGAGGATGTAGTGATACTGGCACCCAACTTTGACACATGATCCGCGCCACCGAAAGCATCTATTAAAATCTGTTTTATTGCTGGTTTTAAATCAGGCGTAATATTAATACCATAGACATATAAGATAGCCAATATCAACTGGGTTTGATATAGTACGGAACCTAAAATCTCCACCGAAGCAGAGCCAATACCCGCTAACATACCTATCCCGGGTATTATAGAGGGGATTTGTGCCACGCCACCCCATATCCCGGCAAATTTGGCCCATCTTGACTCTAGAATCTTAACATATTCCTCATTGGTCTTATCCGGATAACTATCTTTAACATCACTGACTATCCGCTTTATATTCCCAAGCCTTTTCTTAATAGTCCAGTCTAATATCTTATCTGTTACCGTGTCTATCCATTCTTCCATTTGAAAAATCCTATAATAATTTACCTCTACCCCTATTTTTTATCTTCAGGTAATACTATCATATACGAATGCATTGCGTAGTGATTATCTTGTCTTCTCCTGGCAGTTGTTATAATCCTGTTCACTTTCCTACTCAAAACAAGGACATCTCTGCATGAAACCATGCCACTTACAGGGTCAAATACAGTAGAGAGCCTACCCTTTTCAGAAAGGAACATCTGGACCTGTCCGGGCTGATATTGTTGGGGATCTTTTATAGCTATCCTTATACCCCTTATGATATTACTCTCTACCCTTCCAGGATGTGGCACCCTGGTAGAGACCATCAGAGGTAGTCGACTGAGCTTTTCTTTAAATCGCTTCATATCCATATTTTTACCAACAATGGCCTGCCTGGGTACAACATCTGGCAGGGTCTCTTTACCTACACTCCCCGGATCTGAGGTCATAAGGAGCGTATACCCTGCCTGGATGCCTACACTCCTTATATATTCATCATATTCACCAAAAGGATAGGCAAACCACTCTATCTTGCATCCAAGACCATCTTGCATTATCTTTTTTGATAATATGATTTCCTTTTCTATCTCTTTTTTAGATATGTCTACCAAGTGAGGATGTGTCAGGCTATGACATCCTACATCTCCACCCCACATCGTGAGTTTCTTTAGCTGCTCCCAATCCATACACCTTCGAGATCCGACTGCACCAGAAGCAACAAAGACAATAAAGGGATAGTTAAATTTTCTAAGGATAGGTATGGCCTTGTTATATGCAGATATATAACCGTCATCTATGGTTATTACTACTCCTTTTTCAGGAATTGGCGCTTCACCTTTGATACACTTTGCCAATTCTCTCATAGAGAGAACCTGGTAATTATTGGCCTTAAGATATTCCATCTGCTCCATGAACATGAGAGATGAAATAGATGTAGAAGGAGAATCTGCCTCGTCAAACTTGTGGTATAATAGCACTGTTATATAGGAATAGCCGGTAAGTGGCATAAGAAAAACTATAATAAAAACCCATAATGTAATCTTTTTACTCATCCCATCCCCTCAACACATTTCTTTAACCGTTTCGGCATATACTTAAACATCCATGCTCCCATACTATCTGCAAGCCTGTATCTGTCATATCTTTTTAATTTGTTATGTGTAATCAAATCTTGAATCTCCTTCACATAAACCTCCCCTCTTTCAGAATATTTACTAAGTCCTTTCGCTAACACAATAGAATCATAAGGCATTGCCATAGCATCTCTTATATACCTAAGCTCTTCATATGCAAGGTGGGTATTTATAGTCCGCATGTAAAACCTTACGCATGATTGGAGATCCCTGAAGACAGACACCTTAAATACATCATCCCCATCCCTGTAAAATGGGATTATACCATCGCCTGACAATGTACGCAGCCCGAAGACATTATTTGCTTGTCTGGCAAACCGGGAGGACCCCCACCCCGATTCCTTTGCAGCCTGGGCAAGGACAAGAGAGGCAGGCAAGATATCAACCCTTAACAATAATTCATGTATGAGTTCTATATCATCTTTAGCTGTTATATTGTCTATGAGATACTGAGCAGCCAAGCCCTCTAATGCCATTCTATCTTTCCTGGATAATCTGCTTTTCTTTTTCATCATTCGCTCTATACGGTCCCTGTCTTCCTCTATATCTTTATTTGCCTTCAATATAAGAGGAAGCATCACCCTTATAAAAAGGGCCCTACTTTCTTCTATATCTTTTATATCTACAATATCATCAGGTAAACTCTTCGTGTTAGTCCACTCTATAGTGGACCAGTTTACATTATAGGATTTATAGCCTCTGTAAAACATAAAAAATGCTGTAAAGATTGAGCCCACAATCAATATATAAACTAAGGTCCTGACTCTAAGATGCGATTTTATATATCCTGCCATACGAATCCTAATGTATACACAAATGCTATGTATATGACAACAGCAGGAGTTGCTCTGTCTTTAGACCGAAATATTCTCAAAACAAGCTATCAGCATTCAGCTATGTATTCACAATAAGTGAAGCTCCCCGCCTATAAGGCGGGGCATTCCGGCAGTTTTCGTAATGTTCATATGTTATTGCTGAAAGCTGATGGCTGAATGCTGATAGCTGTAAGAGGAAATAGGGTTGACACGCGCTTTATCATCTTATATAGGTGTGGAAAATTTAACCTCAAATAACGACAAAATCTTACACGGAGGGGGGGATATGGATGCCTGGAATTAAGATCCAGGATAATGAACCTTTTGAATATGCGTTACGGCGTTTCAAGAAACAGGTAGAAAAGTCCGGGATACTATCCGAGGTCAGAAAACGAGAACATTATGAGAAACCAAGCGTTAAGAAGAAAAAAAAGGCGATAGCCGCACGCAAAAGGGCACTCAAGAAAATACGCAGATTTAAGGTTTATTATTGATGCTTTTAGAGAAAATCAGATCGGATATGAAAACTGCTATGAAGGCGGGTGACAAACAAAGACTGACCTGCCTTCGCATGCTTATTGCCGCAATCAAAAATCGAGAGGTTGGCGCAAGGAGGACCCTTGAAGAACAAGAGATTGTCTCTATAATACGTACGCAGATCAAACAGCACAAAGATTCCTATACCCAATTCAAAGAAGGCAATAGGGACGATCTGGCACAGATAGAGAAGAAAGAAATAAGCATACTCGGTGAATATCTTCCCAAGGAGATGCCGGATTCAGAGATAAAAGGCATTGTAGACGAGGTCATAACTGAGATCGGGGCAACACGTAAGGATTTCGGTAAGGTAATGAAGACGGTTATGGCAAGGGTCGCAGGTAAGGCTGACGGGAAAAAGGTTAACAGCATAGTATCACAGTGCCTTAATAATCAAGATTAAGATATATTAATCATTAGCGTTTACACGTTCTATTGTTTGCACGCTTTTAATGTTCACACATCGGGCTAATCCTGAAAGGGCTATTGACTTTAGCCTCCTTAGCGAAAGATTTTTTATGGCGATAGTTCAATACTTAATGTTCCGGCTTGAAGAAGTCAGCAAGTTGCTGGAGGCCTATACTTCTTCTATTCTGGCTCCTGCCGGCCAAAAGCGGATGACTACCGGGAAATTACAATGGAAAAGGATGCGATAGAATTCACTATTGTTAAAGAATATATAAGGCCTTTCCTAACATCTCCATACGGCCTCCATGCCCTTACTGCCCTAGTCCCGTTTGATTCATGGGAGGAGGCTCAGAAAAGGTGGAGACCCCTCAAGGAGATGATGTGCCTCATTCAACAAGAAGCCCCACTCCCTTTTGAACATATCCCCGATATTTTACCCCTTTTGGAAATAGCATCAAAGAAAGGTACCATATTAGAAGGTCAGGATCTGATTATGCTGTCTTCAGTGCTAAAGAATATAGCCTCTCTAGGTCATGACCTGTCCTTGACACAGAAAGATCTGGCTGCCCTGGTGAAAGATATAACACCCTTTGCATCGCTCACAGAAGAAATAGACTTAAGCCTCGAAGATACAGGAGAGATATCAGATAATGCAAATCCCATATTAAAGGATCTACGTTTAAGATTCAGATCCACAAGGGCATCTGTCCTGGAAAGACTTGAAACCATGCTCAAAAAGCTAAGACCTCATTCTATTGTAATGGAGAATATTATCACTACAAGAAATGGCAGGTTCGTGATCCCCCTTAGTCATGATTATGGGAGCTATCTCAAGGGCATAACACATGATTATTCCAGGACTAGACATACAGTATATGTAGAGCCTTTAGAAGTAATAGAACACAATAATAACCTAAGCCAATTAAAGGTCCTTATCCGTGATGAGGAACTCAAGGTCTTGAAACACCTTACCTCTCTGATTTGGGGATCTATTGAACAGATACACACTAATCTTAATACGTATGGAAGGCTTGATCTCATCCATGCCTGTGCCCTATGGGCATTAGAGACAAATTCTACCATACCGAACCTTATCTCGAAGGGGATCTCTCTTAAGAAAGCAAGGCACCCAATCTTATCAGCATGTTTGGGGCCAAAGCACGTTGTGCCTGTAGATATATCTGTGCCTGATGATAAAGACTGCCTGGTAATCTCCGGGCCTAATGCTGGGGGTAAGACAGTAGCTCTAAAGACCCTGGGGCTTTTAATCACAATGGCAAAGAGTGGACTGGCCATCCCAGCGCATAGTTCCTCTCAGATACCCCCTATAGGCAGGATATGGGTAGAGATGGATAACAATCAGGACATCAGACGTGATCTCTCTTCCTTTAGTGCACATGCATTAGCCTTGAAGCATATCTATGAACATGTATCCCCAGGAGATCTAATCCTTTTAGATGAACCCGGGGCAAGTACTGACCCGGACCAGGGAGGTGCTATTGCAGTGGCATGTATAGATGCATTTAGAAAAAAAGGGGCTTATGTGATTACTGCCTCGCACTTGGCCCTTGTAAAGATGTACGGAATTTCACATAAAGGGGTAATAACCGCCACTACCACCTTTGATGACGAGAATATTAAATCATTATATAAACTGGAGTATGGTACAATTGGCCAGAGTAAGGCCTTTGAAATCATGGAATCTATCGACTTCCCAAAAGGGTTGATCGATGAGGCAAAAAGTATTGCATCTGGCAAGACAGATACCGCCCTTGCTAAGGCATTGGCGGATATCAGCCATACAAGCCTCATGCGCAAGCAGGCATCCTGCGAGGTAAAAAAGTCAAAGGAATTACGGAAAAAGGCTGAGAAAACCTTGCTGGAGACAGAAAGACTAAAGCTGCAAAGCGCCTTGAAATATAAACGCTTATTGGACGAGATCGATAGATTACCTAAGGTACTCAATACAAAGGCTGACAGGGATGATCTAAAAGGAATAATCACTTCTCCCGAAGCCTTAGAATTAGAGGCTATATTAAAAGAAGAGATCGAGCCTCTAGCGAAGAGGGCCTTAAACCTGGAAACAGGTGCTGAGGTAAGAATAACCGGGACTGATACCAAAGGGATAATAAGTAGCATCTCCGGCAATACGGCAGAGTTGATATGTGGCAGTAAGAAGATAACGATAGGTATAGATCAGATTGAAGCCTTAAGTGAAGACACATTAATGACATCTTCTGCTAATATTTATCAGAATAATACATGCAATATTCCCAAATCTATGGTACTACCTGTGGTTGTTGTAGGCCTTCATGTGGATGAGGCCTTATCCGTGGTAGAAAAGGCCATTGATAATGCAATTATATCCGGTCAGGATAAGTTGGAGATCATACATGGTAGTGGAACTGGCAGACTAAAAAATGCTATAAGAGACTATCTGAAAGATCTCTCTTATGTAAGGGAGTTGAAAGACGCCACTATTACAGAAGGTGGTGGCAATAAGACTATAGTCAGCCTATAGCGAATTAAAAATCAATGAGCAAAGAAGATATCGGAAACATTAAAACCCACATAGATATAGTTGCTATTGTCTCTGAGTATGTAACCCTGAAGAGGAAGGGAAAGTCATACTGGGGCTTGTGCCCATTCCATGAAGAAAAGACCCCCTCCTTCCAGGTAGACCCGGCAAGACAGATGTACAAATGCTTTGGCTGTGGTGCAGGCGGAGATGTAATAAATTTCATAATGGAGATAAAAGGACTAAGCTTTTATGATGCCTTAAAGGAACTAGCTGGGAGCGCCGGCATACCTCTTCATCAAGACAAGGGAGATCGAAACAGGTCTTCCCAAAAAAAGGCCTATTATGAGGCAAACAGGTTTGCAGCAAAATTTTATAGTGAAGTCCTGTTCTCTACTGAAGGAAAGAGCGCTTTAAAATATCTGAAAGATAGAGGCATTGCTGAAGATACAATCAAAGAGTTTTCTTTAGGTTATGCCCCTGATAGCTGGGATAGCTTAGTGAATCTTCTCAAGAAAAAAGGGGGCCAAATGACAATTGCAGCCAAAAGTGGCCTTATAGCTGAAAACAAATCCGGGACTTACTACGACAGATTTAGAAACAGAATAATATTCCCCATAATTGATCTGGGGGGCGAAGTGATAGGGTTTGGTGGCAGGATTATGGGAAGCGGTGAGCCAAAGTATCTTAATACCCCGGAGACACTGGTATTTGAAAAACGAAAAGTCTTATATAACCTGGATCGTGCCAAGAACCACATACGCACTGAGGGGGCGACTATAGTTGAGGGTTATATGGATGTAATTTCCCTTTACAACGCCGGGTTTAAAACTGCTGTAGCAACACTCGGCACATCCTTAACAGAAGACCACATAAGACTTTTAAAACGGTTTACTGATAAAACAAGATTGGTTTTTGATGGTGACAAGGCAGGAAAGGCAGCCATGACAAGGGCTATAGAACCATTTTTAAAGACAGATATAATACCGGAGGTCGTTGTGCTGCCTGAGGGTAAAGATCCTGATGACATCGCCTCTGTAAGCATAGATCCATGGTATGAATTGATATCTAAAGCCGAATCTATATGGGATTTCATTTTTCATGAATCGTTTTCCACTCAAAATACATCGAAACTCGAAAACAAGCTGAATATATTAAAGGAATTGGTTCCATTAATCTCAAGGGTAGAGAATCCCATTATGAGAGATCTCCTGATCGAGAGGCTCTCTATTAGTGTGGGAGTAGTACAATCGGTGATAAGGGAACAACTGCGCTCTCCAAATATCAGTGGGACATCTACCGCTTCAGGAGCCGATGACAAAGGCAGAGATTTTGTGGAGGAAACCATTGTGAGGTTAATGCTTTTTGACAAAAGGGCCATAAAGCTTATACAAAAACTTGATCTCGGACATGAGTTCAAACAGACACATATGGTGCCTTTGGTGAACTATATGTTGAAAAAGGGGAATGCCATCTTAGAGGATCCAACCTGTTCAGATGATATAAGGAGGATTGCATCAAGATATATAGTGCAAGGTGAAATATCTGGAGATAAAAAAAAGGCCTTAGTCGATTCAATCTCTAAACTTATGAGAAGAACCCTTGATAGAGATATAAACAATATTCAAGGTGAGATCTTAAAGGCCGAAGAGAAAAAAGAAAAAGGCCGTATTGTTGATTTAGTAAAGATAAAGGGAGAAAAGATAATGGCTAGAAAAGATATATCTGATAATATTGTGGAGGTGCTGGAAAGGATATGAGCGAGAAAAAGACTTACACAAAAGAGGTTCAAAAACTTATAGCCATGGGTAAGGCAAAGGGTTATCTTACATATGATGAAGTCAACAACATACTCCCGGATGACATAGTTGCCCCAGATGAAATTGAAAATGTTATGGATCTCTTCTCTGAAATGGATATACAGATGGTAGATACCGAGGCGGGCATTCTTGAAAGTGGGGAACATCTAAATACAGGGAGCGATCCCATTAGATCTACGGATCCTGTCAGGATGTATCTCCACGAAATGGGGGATGTTTCCCTGCTTTCCAGGGAAGATGAAACCGAGATAGCAAAAAGGATAGAGGCTGGTCAAAGACAGATTCTAAATGTTATTATCAGATCCCCTGTAACAGTAAAGGAGGTAATTAATATCGGGCAAAACCTGATAAAAGGAAAACTTAAGGTAAAGGATATAATAGACCTCAATGATATGCTCGAGGCTGACGAGGAAACAGCAACGATACTCATCATAGGTGTTATCAAAGAGATCGAGAAAAAACAAGCGGTACTAAAGGAATTAAAATCCAGGCTCTTTCACTTAGAGGCCGATGCGGATAGAGAGATAATAAAACAGGATATGGTGAAAGTGAGTATGGAGATAGTGAGACTAACGTACAATGTCCGTTTCAGCCAGGAACAGATAGAGGCATTTGGCAACAGGCTAAAAGATCTGAAAAAACAATTGGAGGGCAAAGAAAAAACTATCTCTTATATTGAGAACTCCTTTGGTATTACTTATCAAAAAATCAAAGGGATAGAAAAGGCTGTTAAAGAAGACATCTGCTCTGAAGACATCAGCACCTTTTTAAAAGATCAAGGACTTTGCAAAGAAGAGTTTCTAACAAAGGCAAAAAAACTCTCAGATGCAAAAAGAGATATAAAGAAGATAGAGATCGAAGGGGGACTCACCGCCAATGGCTTGAGAAAGGCTGTTAATACTCTGGAAGAGGGGGAATACAAGGCAAATGCCGCTAAAACAGAACTCGTACAGGCAAATCTAAGATTGGTTGTAAGCATTGCAAAGAAGTATGTAAACAGGGGTCTCCAATTCTTAGACCTGATCCAGGAGGGCAACATTGGTCTTATGAAGGCCGTAGAAAAGTTTGAATATAGACGTGGTTATAAGTTCTCTACTTACGCCACATGGTGGATAAGGCAAGCTATCACCAGGGCAATTGCAGACCAGGCCAGGACCATCAGGATACCTGTTCATATGATAGAGACTATAAATAAACTTATAAGATCATCAAGGGTTTTAGTCCAGGAACTCGGCAGAGAGCCTATACCTGATGAAATTGCTCAAAAGATGGGATATCCCGAAGATAAGGTGAGAAAAATATTAAAGATCGCTAAAGAGCCTATATCTCTGGAGACACCTATAGGAGAGGAAGAAGACTCTCATTTAGGCGATTTCATAGAAGACAAAAAGCTTCCTTCTCCTTCAGAATCTATGGTTTCTAAAAATCTTTCAGACCAGGCGAGACGGGTCCTTGCGACATTGACCCCCAGAGAAGAAAAGGTGCTGAGAATGCGCTTTGGGATTGGTGAAAAATCAGATCACACCTTAGAAGAGGTGGGTAAAGACTTTACTGTGACCAGAGAAAGAATACGACAGATTGAGGCCAAGGCATTAAGAAAATTAAGGCATCCCAGCAGATCAAAAAAGCTGCGGTCATTTCTGGATTAATCCGCCTTACGGGATTCAAACTATTTTTAAGGGTCTGGTCTTGACCCCTTAAAATCTCTTTCCTAAGAAATGGGAAAAGGCTGCAGTATTGACATATTCAGACTGGCCGGTATAGTAATGGCAAACCATAACGAAAAATTCATAGACCAAAGGGGGTAAACAAATGGCAATGGTAGACTTTTCTCTGGAAGGAAAACTCGCCCTTGTAACAGGAGCAAGCAGAGGTATTGGGGAGGCTATAGCCACTACATTGGCTGAGTATGGTGCACATGTTATCCTAGTAAGCAGGAAGATTGAAGGACTCAATAAGGTGGCGGAGAAAATTAAGGCAAACAATGGAAAAGCTACACCTATTGCCTGTCATACAGGTAAGTTAGAACAAATAAATGCGCTGTTTGAGGAGATAAAGGATCGTTTTGGCAGGCTTGACATACTTATCAATAATGCAGCCACAAATCCATATTTTGGTGATATGATAGGGGCAGATGAAGGGGTATGGGACAAGACACTCGATGTAAACTTAAAAGGCCCATTTTTTATAATACAACACGCGGCAAAAATAATGATAGAAGGAGGAGGAGGGGCTATAGTAAATGTGGCCTCTGTAAACGGGATACAACCTGCACCCTTCCAGGGAATTTATTCCATCACAAAGGCTGGTGTAATATCCATGACAAAGGCATATGCCAGGGAACTTGCAGATAAGAACATAAGGGTAAATGCCTTGCTTCCTGGTCTTACAGAGACCAAATTTGCCGGTGCACTATTTCAAGATGAGACAATCTATAAATATGCACTAAACGGGATTCCAATGGGCAGGCATGCACAGCCAAGTGAGATGGCAGGGGCAGTATTGTATCTGGTAAGCGATGCAGCATCCTATACTACAGGTACATGCATTGTCTGTGACGGTGGGATGCTCATCTAGAGAAATGGTTATTAATTGGTTTAATTAGTTTTATTGGTTTGGTTGGTTTATATGAAAAAGAAGTCAGGAGTCGGAATTCAGAATCCAGAAGTTAGGATACACGTAATAATCCAATCGGGCATTCTGGCTCCTGGATTCCGGATACTTTTTCATGCTCCGTTGTGTCCGAAAAGGACATGAGGGGTTATATGAAATAAACTTAAAGGGTTCAAAGCTATAAGGAGGTTTAATTATGAGTAAGAAGAAAAACGAGCACCTTATTGTAAGAAGGCCAATAGACGTAAATGAACTGCCAAGTCATGAACTAGGTAGCGTAATCCCTTTTCCTGTGCTTATGGGTAAAGATCTGGTCAAGGAAGCAAAGGCGTGGGCCTTGTATATGTTTATAAAGGAAATCACCAAAGAGATGGTAGATCTCATAGATGTGGTTGGAAAAGCCACGCCACATAAACATGATTTTGATGAGATCTATCTAATGATAGGTGAAAAGGATGCAATAACATTTGAAATAATGCTAGATGATGAATTCTATGAAGTAGCTACACCAGGGGCTGTGTATATCCCAAAGGGGATCCCCCATGCAATAAGGCCTGTAAAGGCAACGATTGGTCTTTCAGGCGGCCTGATTCCTGTATGCCTTAGTGGAGAATATACAACCATCCCTGTTTAATGTATGTATCATTAAGAATGAGATCGGGTATATGAAAACCAATTGGAGAAAGTATTATAAGGATAGAGTGCTTGATCCCCAGGATGCATTGAGCCCTATACGCAGAGGCTCGCGTGTATTTATAGGCTCTGGCTGCGGTGAGCCCCAACTGCTGGTCCAGACACTTATGAATATGGCCCAGGGATTAGCTGACACTGAGATCATGCATTTTCTCACAACAGGTAAGGCTCCATATACCCAGGAACGCTTTACCAGGGTCTTCCGCCACAACGCCTTCTTCGTAGGTGCTAATACCAGAGAGGCAATCTGGGAAGGGCGCGCAGATTACACACCGATCTTCCTCTCAGAGATCCCTCTTCTTTTCCAGACAGGAAGGATCCACATAGATACTGCATTAATATCAGTGAGTCCTCCTGACAGGTATGGATATGTAAGCCTTGGTGTCTCAGTAGATGTAACAAAGACTGCTGCTGAAAATGCTGACTATGTGGTGGCAGAGGTAAACCCTAATATGCCAAGGACCCTGGGTGATAGTTTCCTCCACGTATCCAGGATCAATGCATTCGTGAAAACCAACGACCCCATCCTTGAGTTTTGCATTGAAGACCCCGGAGATGTAGCTAAACAGATAGGGAAATACATAGCTGACCTTATTGAGGATGGGGCCACTGTTCAGGTTGGATACGGGTCCATCCCTAATGCAGTGACATATTATCTCAAAGAAAAGAAAGACCTGGGTATCCATACAGAGATGTTCACCGACGGATTAATAGATCTGGTAGAAGATGGCGTAATTACATGCAGAAAGAAAAATATTCATCCTGGCAAGATTATAGCAAGTTTTTGTATGGGCTCTAATAAGCTTTACAGGTTTATAGATAAGAATCCCTTGTTTGAGTTCCATCCTGCTCTTTATGTAAATGATCCCTTTGTTATTGCAAAAAACAATAAGATGATATCCATAAATGCAGCCCTTAGTGTAGACCTTACCGGCCAGGTATGTTCGGATTCCTTAGGATACCTGTTCTATAGCGGAATCGGGGGCCAGGTCGACTTTGTAAGGGGAGCAGCACGATCCAAAGGTGGGAAGTCCATAATCGCACTCCCGTCAACAACAGATGATGGAAAGAAATCCAGGATAGTCCCCTATTTAGAGGAAGGCAGCGGTGTAGTACTCACCAGGGGAGATGTGCACTATGTGGTTACAGAATATGGTATCGCATATCTCCATGGCAAGTCTATAAGGGAAAGGGCGATGGCTCTTATAAATATCGCACATCCATCATACAGGGGTGCATTGCTGGAGGCAGCCAAGATCAAAGGTTATGTGTATAAGAATCAGGTTATACCATCAGGGGCCATATATCCAAAAAGACATGAAACCTATTGGACAGATGGCAGAGGCAGACCGATCTTCTTTAGACCCATTAAACTCACTGATGAAAAAAGGGTGCAGGATCTCGTCTATTCTCTGCCTGATAATGATCTATATAAGAGATTCTTTAGCAAGATTAAATCATTCCCCCACGAGATGGCCCAACCCATGGTAGCCATAGACTATGAAGACAGGATGGCTATTGTCGGGGTAGTTGGAGAAGAAGGCCCTGAAAGCAGGGAGGAGATTATTGCCATAGGTCAATATGTAAGGGATAAGTCCACAAACATAGCAGATGTGGCCCTAACCATACATAGTGATTTTCAAGGGTGTGGGATTGGCACCTTTTTATTGTGGTACCTGATTCAGGTTGCAAGAGAACATGGGATTACAGGATTCTCCGCCGAGGTTTTAAAGGAAAATGATACAATAATGAAGATATCCAAAAATTGCGGGTATCCCCTCAAGGCCACATGGGCCTATGCAGGTGTATATAGACTATTAGTACGCTTTGATGGTGAAGAATAGATTGCAAGAAGTGAAAAGGAAAGCCTTTTCTCAATGATTGAAAATGAAAAACAATAAATTATATATCGTTATGGTGGGGCTTCCAGCCCGGGGAAAATCCACTATCTCTATCAGGCTTAAAGAGACATTCAGGAATAATTCCATACCCACCATGATATTCAATAACGGCAATCTGAGGAGGGAATATAGACCTGCCAGGGAGACATACCATGCCGGGTTTTATGATCCTGAAAACAAACCCGCTGTAGAGCTAAGGAAAAAATTTGCCCTGATAAACATTGAAAGGGCAAAAAAATATCTGAGGTCTAAGGGGCAGATTGCCATACTTGATGCCACTAATGCGAGCAGAGAGAGACGAGAACTGATAGAGGAACACCTAAATGACCACCCTATCTTATTTATTGAATGCATCAACAACAATAAAGAGATATTGGACTTAAGCATTATTCAAAAGACAAAGATGCCTGAATTCAGCCATCTTGACCGGGATAGTGCCATAAAAAATTTCAGGGAGAGAATCAGCTATTATGAGACGATCTACACCCCAATAAAGGACGAGAGAAACTTCATAAGGTTAGATTCCTTAAGCAATAAGCTTCTTGAAGAAAGGTTGACTGATCCTATTCCTTATTCCTCCAGGATAAGAGACTTCCTGGTAACCGATGTAGTAAAAAATCTCTTCTTGATTCGCCACACAGAAACCTATTTCAATGTAGAAGATCGCATTGGCGGTGACCCGAAGCTTACCCAAAAAGGAAGATCGCAGGCCATGGCCCTGGCAAGATTCTTTAAGAATAAAAAGATATCTTTTATCTTTACCTCTCAGACAAAGCGGACTATCCAAACGGCCAGGCCCATAAAGGAACTTCAGCAGGCTTGTACTATAATCCCACTCAAAGAATTTAATGAGATCGATGGCGGCATATGTGACTCCATGACCTACCAGGAGATAAGAGAAAAGATGCCCGAGGTCTATCTTGCACGCAAGAAAGATAAATATAATTACATATATCCGCAAGGCGAAGGGTATGTAACCATGAGAGAACGGGTTGGAAAAGGGATCAAAAAGGCCTTTTATTTAAATAGAAATTCAGACAACATCATGATTATCGGCCATCGCGGGCTCAACAGGATGATCCTGGCGCATTTCCTTTACAGACGCGACGAAGATGTCCCCTATATCTACATCCCTCAGGATAAATTCTACCACATCATCTCCACTCAAGATAAAAAGGTGTTCCAATTAAAAAAGTACGAGTGAGCATCCCGGTGTTCAAATATTAAAGTTTAATGATTTCGCAAAACGTCACTTACCATGTCATTGCGAGGAGCTTAAGCGACGAAGCAATCTAATAATTTCAAATGGTTATGCAATACGAGATTGCTTTCCGTCAGGGCGGACGGATCGTTCATTCGTCCAGCGGAGCGAACTTCTCGTAATGACTCGATTGCAACTTGGTATAAATTGCTAAAAATTAAACCCCAACACCTCCTCCTTCATATAAATAAAGTATCCCTCACCAGGCACGATCGGGAAGTCGACGCCTGCGGGCTGATTGTCCGCGCTGAAACCAGCGGTTTCAAATGTCCCTGTCTCTGCATCAAACCGCTGGATGCTGATGCCGTTGTCTGTCCCGAGGGCATTCAACAGATCGAATGCACTGTAGCCATCAGGGGCACAGGCAATCCCAATAAGGTTAAAGCCTTGTCCCAGATCATGACTTGAGCAACTAACAGATGTAAATCCGATCTGTTTTTCTTGCATTGCATAGACAATCAGTCCCTCGCCCCCTTGGAGGATAAAGCTTGGGTTTGAACTATCTCCGGGGATCAGGATGATGAATTTTTCAGCCTGCTTATCATATACCATCACCTTTTCTATGTCTGATGCATCTCCCAGAACCGGCAGCCAGTCTCTGAGATCAGACATACTTGTCACATCTGCAGGGATGGCGATCAGGTTGAAGCCTTTTTTCAGGTGAATAATTGCCGCGGGATAAGACAACGCATTAAGAGGATTCGTTTCCCCCTCGTCCACACGGCCATTATGGTTGGTATCTTCTGTGCCATCCCAGGCGCTGTCGTCGTCACTGTCTTTATCCAGTGGATCGGTTGTGGTGGTTGGATCTGCATCAGGGATGAATACATTTGTATCCGTGCCGAGAAGAGGCCCATCCCCATCAGGATCAGCTACGGGATCAGTAATGCCTAGTTCCGTGCCGTCCTGGATACCATCACCGTCCGTGTCTGTGTTACAAGGATCGGTTTCACCTGGATCGAGCACGCCATTGTGGTTGGCATCCTCCACGCCGTCCAAGATACCGTCGTCATCGGTATCGGCGTCTAACGGATCCGTACACCAACTGTTCTCGATAGAATCTGACAGACCATCTCCATCACTATCTTGTGGTTCACCCACGTTGATCTCGATCGGGTAGAGCGTGGATACATAAAAATTATCAGAAAAGTCAAGGTCTAAGGTATAAAGTATTAAAACTGATTCCGAGCCTTTGATCTCGAGGAATACTTGTTTTATCCCGGTCGGAGTCCAGTTGAGCCCATTGGGATCAAACAGATGACATAAATTCAAAAAGGCCTGGTTCTCCCCAGCTCCATCCTCTACAAATGCCGAGATCGGGAAAAGGGTCTCGCTGGTGGATGCAATAACCATCCATCCTGTAGCATCCAATGTCCCACCAGTATCTATAAGCGTTAAGAGCAGCTGTTTTGAGTCATTGACAAAAGCGTTTTCCCTGGTCGTGGTAACCGAAGAGAGACCTTCGCTTGGCCAGGAAACCACCTCACCACCTTCGCCTTCAGCATAGATCTTGTAATAATAAGTCGTATCAAGAATACAGCCATGAACACCTATCTTCATGAATCCCAGTGTCTTGGCACGGTCTCTAAGATTGTCCATTGCCTCTTGCCTCTGATATTCATCAATGATTTCAGGATCCCCGCCATGTAGAGGAAAAGGAGTAATCTCAAATTCTCCGGTTATCTCGTCGGTGCCTGCTTCATCAGAAAAAATGGCAATCCCGGGTGTTGCAGGTTCTGAAGTCTGCCAAATAACGGCAAACCCAGATGGAGTCACATCTGTTGGGTGCACATTATGAATAATGATTTCAGATCTGGCCGTGGAGCCTAAAGACAGCATTACCACGACTAAAAAAATGACGTGGGTGAAATAACCGTAAATTCTATTCATGGCCTATCCCCGTTACTTTTTTCTTCAATCCAGGCTGGCCTTTCCTGACTAAACTTTCTTCACCACCTGCAAGTATGACAAACCGCTTTATTCCTGCTGCCTTGAGGTGCCTGGCCATCTCTTCCGCAGTACCATCTCCATTGTCAATCAATACATAGAGCTCTAAATGGTTGCTGTCCTGAACCTTCAATCCACCAGCCCGGGCAAGGCCCATGCGTTTATCGCCCCTACCTGTGTCCAAGGACTGGCTTATAACCCTGACACCAGAAAACTCCCGGGATAGATCTGTAAAAGCTCTACCTTGAGCAGCACCTCCCTGGAGGTTTCCATGGGGTTCGCCCTGGAGCACCTGCTTTTTCTTCCTCTTTCGCAGATCAAGCAGAACCAGATCAGGATTGCTCCGGACAATCGCTTCTAGCTTCTGATAAGAAATGTAACAAGGATTATCTTCTTCAAATCCTTTTTTTCGGGTGCTCGGATAGTTGAGGCCCTCCCACCGGGAAAACCCTCCCTCAAGCATCTCTGCTTGAATGCCGGATTTTCCATTCAACGCGTTAAGGGCGTCCAAGGTAGTGCTTTCATCAAGACCATCTCCGTAAACAATCACCCGGCCAACAGGAGGTAGCTGCTTTATGGCACAGAGCCTTGCAGGGATATTGATAGCCTCAGGTATATGAGCCTTTTTATAGGCTGCATTAGCCCGTATATCAATCAGAGTGATCTCTTCATTGCTGCCCATCAAACCTTTCAGCTCTTCAGTTGAAATGCCAAAACAGAGCCCCGGTGTTATCACCAAACCAAGAAATACGCTGATTAAATAAGCAAATATTTGTCTCATCTTATTTACCCCCCAGGCCTCCAGGAATCAAGAGGAGCCTTCATCTCTATCATTAAGACAGCAATCCTCGGTATTTCAAAATCCTCTCCCACAATCTCATCATTCACCACAGCTGCAACCATCCATTTACCTGTATCAGAATCCAGCATACGGACTGCCTTTACCTTATCATTTCCAAGCTCTCGAATGAGCTCATAAGCCCGGTAGCGATCAGGGAGACACCAGTAACTGAACACATTCACCCCTGAAGCAAGGTCTACAGAATCGCATCCACCCTGACCCAGGTCGAGGATCTTGGCCTGATCAAACTTAACCCACAGAAAACTCCCTGCCTCCAGGTCAAAATTGTTGCCTGTTGGCTCGCCATTTTGCCAGCTAACCGTTTCAGTAACCGGTGACGGCAAAAGGGCCGTATACCTTATAATAGTAATAACCCCTGCCTGAGAATTCCATAGCCTGAGAAGGGTATAGGCATCCTTCTGATAAGAGACCATCCCTTGCGTCACGGCCACAGCATTCTGGTTGTTAAAGACCGGCTGGAGATTGGGCAACGTCCCGATCATGACCTTAGAGTTCCCGGTCCGCTTGTCTTGCCAAATCACCTTGCCTGATGCCAGAGCTGGCCTTTCCTTTTCCGAATCAAAGTTGGTTAATTGTATGCAGGCCAGATTAGAGAGGTTAAGGATCCTCAAATTGGTTTTCAAAACGCCGGCAGAGTCCTCCTCGTAAACTACCCACTTTCCATTTACAAAAGGCCGCGTCTCATTTTCAGGAGTATCTGTGAGTCTGATTTCCGCCTGCCTCAGGAGATTAAATCCATAGAGATCGCTTTGGGTATTCCTTTTATCCGACCACACGATCCAGTTTTCAAAGATAGCCGGATAGTATTGACTATATGGATCATCAGTGATTCGCTTTACCTCCCCTGTTCTTAAATCCTTGAGATAGATCTCTCCCCATCCAGGATCCCTGAAATCCTGCCAGACCACCTTTCCTTTATAGATTGCAGGATCAAGCTGATCCTGGGTCGTGAGATCCACGGCCTCAACACTCCCTAAATCCATATTATATGCCATCAGCTGCCACGGCGCGCCCGGATCGTTCACCGGTTTGGTTTGGTAAACCACCCATGGCCAGTAAACTGCAGGCTTTTGCTCATCTTGATCCTGAGTCGCCGTAATACCAAAGCTGGATGTAGTGCTACCTAACTCTTTGGCCCAGATATCCCAAGTTCCGTCCGGCTGCCGATCCTCCCAGACCGCATACCTACCGTCTGTCTTTGGTCTTTCCTGATGCAGCAGGCCTTGTGCAACAGCCACAGGGGATGCGCTTTCATCTGTGATGTCAAAAGCATAAATATCCCAGTTTCCGTTTCGCTGATCCTGCCAGAGAGCCCACCTATCAAAGGCACAAACATTTTTCTGATCCGCATTAGTCCCATCCCATAGCATGGCGCCATCGGCCATCACGTCGCCGATCCGAACTAACTTCACCGAGGAGGTTTCCCGCCCCAATTCATCCTCGACTCTAAGGCTCAGTGTGTACCATCCAGGGGGAAGGATAGCGCCTCCATCATCCCTCCCATCCCATTCATAATTGATCAAATCTGCTCCCACATCCTCAAAGGTAATATGACGCACCCTCAGCAGGCTGGAAAAATCAAATCCGTATTGCCTGTCAACGACCCAGCTCACCGTTGTTGCGTTTTCCTCTGATTGCCATTCGCCGCCATTTATCTTACCAATCACAGATACTACATGTTGGCCTTCACTTAATCCGTTTAACTCGATGGATATGCTTACGTCTGTCTCAGGCCGGTAATAGCCTCCATCGATGGTATAGCGATATAAGTCCACCCCCGAAACCCAAAGGGTAGCATCCAAGGAGCGTGTAGGCGTTGAAGGGCTACCGGTAATTACTGTCGAAGGCGGATCAGATGCAACAACCCAAGAGACATGAACGGCTTGAGCATCTGGCAGGTAGTCGCCATGCTGGCTACGTCCCTTCACATAAAGATCAATGGTGCCGTCGCTCAGACCCGAAAGCACAATGGAATCAGTCACGGGATACTCATCGCTCCATGGGCCATCACCCAATCGATACCGGTAATAATCCACGTTTTCACCACCGACTATGATCGTGGCTGTGGTATCTGAAGTGGGGGAAGAGAGAATCCCATTAAGCGTCACCCACCCGAGTACACCCTGGAAGATATCGATCTCTGCATCAAGTCTGCTTGAGGTCATAATCCCTTGAAAGTTTAATCCCAGGCTTGTAGGAAGTACAGAGATGGAATCCCCGGCATAGAAAATCTCATCCTGCTCGGTAATAAAGCTCAAGATGCCCGGATAATCAGAGGAAACCACTACAATAGCAGTTTGGTGGCCCTCCTCATTGCCCGCGCTATCTTCAGAATAGTAACAAATGGTGTGCTCACCACCCTCGGTGATATTGAAGGGATAGGCAGGCAGAAAGTCCACATCGTCATCGAGCTTGTAATAAGTACCAACCGGGCTAATATCCTCCACCGTAAAATAGATCTGGGTCTCTGGAAGGATATAATACTTGCCGCCGAATTCCTGCATCTCACCGGAAAAGCGGATGCTGGTCTCCGGCGGATCATTGTCGGTCTCAGTCTGACCGTAGGTAACAATGTACTCGTATCCGCCAAGCGCCACAAAATCAAACAGGCTCAGATAGGTGAGTTTCTTATTGGTTCCCCGTTCATACCGGATATGGGTCCAGTAATTGTGGGGATTCAAGACCTTACCGTCTGACCTGACTACACTTTCAATGGGGTACTTGGCCTGAGCAGGGTCGTCTACACGCATATAAACCCAGCCCTCCCGGTCTGCATTGACCGTTACCGTAGAGGTCAAGCCACTTCCCTGGGCCGTCACATCTGTCAGGTGGTTGACAGGTAAGGTATTGCAGTCTGATTCAAATAGCGTATCCGGCAGCATATCCTCATCGTCATCCGTATCAGCCAGAAAATCGAGAAGGTCATCTCGGCCAGGCTGATCATTCAAGACCTCGTGGGCAATGAAATAGGCATTCATCTGGGTAATGATGGATGTCTCCTCGCCTCCAAGTTCAGAGGCATGGGTAAAGGAAGCATTAAATTCTATAAACTCCCCGGAAAGGGACGTGATCATGTCCCAGGCCCCTTTGCGGCATCTGTCAGGTTCAATATCCCCAAGGTTAACGGCCAGGCTCGTTTCATCCGTAGGCTCATCATCCACCCTGCAACCCAAAAGCTGAGCAATCAGCAAAAGACCTTCTCTGTTTTCCACGATACGTGGCTGCTGGGATTCGATCTTGACACGCCAGGCCATGCCGTAACCGACATTCTTCACTAACACTCCCAGCGTGAACGGAATAGGGCTTTCCACCACATCCATGGTAAAGGGATCATCTCCTACCACATCCCTGGGTTGAAAATAGGTAACCTCCAGCTGGGGTTCCGGCCTGACAACGATAGTATCCTCAATCACCTCCAGGACCTCCGGGGCGATCTCCTGGCCATATATGGAACCAGCCAGCTTAGCGCCAACCCTATATCGAATACCACTGACATCTGTCCCGCCTGCGGCTATTTTAGGAATGATAAACCATTTGATCACAGCGGTCTTGGTAGGCGGGATGATACCCGTACCGTCTATGGCATCAATGCCTTCAAGTTCAGGCGGCTGAACAAAGAACAGGGCTGAAGCATCATTGGGATTTCCCTCTGCTGAAAGCCTGGGGTTCTCAAAGGTCAGCATGGCAGAAAAATCAGTAATGTCAGCATCACCCTCATTGTTGGTAATCTCTAAAGTCGCCAGAAACCCCACCCGCTCCAGGGTCAACTCCTGCAAGATCTCGATCTTGACACGGGCACACAGGCCCTGATACTGCTGGGCGCCATAGCTAGTCCCTGAAAAAAGTGGATAGACAAATGCCAGCATCAACAAACAAAGGGTCGTTTTTCTTGCATATCTTGCCATCATTTTACCAATCCCTCTTTATCTTTCCAACTGACCCTGTCTCTCTGGACTTGGGTAGTATCATCTTGACCGGATCCCCTTTCATCGTACCGCACCGCTCATGTACAAGCACACCGCCTGCAAAGTAGGACCGGTATGTGTCCACGTCAAAGTTGTAAACCCTAACCGGCCTGTTAAAACGCTCATTACGCACTACCTTGCACTTATCGCCCTTTACTGTCATCAGACAATCACCAATCTCCACCTTTCTGGCAGGTGTCCACTCTTTACCATCAACCCAGAACAGGTGCCCGTCCGTGGTCTCAAGACGCCTTGATTCTCCTCCTTTTGCATAGTACCAGAGCTCACGCACATGGTCGCTCTCCCGCTTGTGCAACCGCTTTACCCGGTCAGATTCTCCATTAAAGGCCATGACCTTATCACCCACATGAATCTCTTCAATCGGCTTCGTACTCCCGTCCGCTATTAAAATCGGAGTGCCCGCCACAAAACAGGGGGGATCTGAGGATAAATCATTGGTCGGAGACGTGGTCAGATAAGAAGTCCCCTCACCAACCATTGCCCCCCAATCCATATCAAAAGGACCAAACAACTCGGCAAGAGCACATCCGATTATGCTGGAAATAGCACCCAATCCAGAAAGCGAAATAGCCTGAGCGGTTGCTAATAGACCAGCGCCCACTTTTAGCATGGTAGTGTTATCCGCACCACAAACTGCAGAACCTCCAAATTTACTGGCAAGGGCAGCCAAACCCTTCGCAAAATCTTTGCCACCAAACAAACAATTTCCTAACCAATCTCCCGCTCCATCACTCGATTTAGAGGAGCCGGAATCAGAAGAAGTCAGTTGCCTACTTAAAATTTTAAGCAGTGGAGCTGGTTCCTCTTCACCATAATAGGTCAATCTATAGGGGATCTCTATCGACTGCATTGCCGCCAATTCGGGCACATAACTAATTAATGGTTCTAAGGTGGCAGTTCCATCATCATCGGAAGAGATGGTCAAATCATGTAGTTTGACCAATCCATAATTTGTGACAGTGACCAGGAAATTTACCTCAAACCCAGGGGTAACATTTTTGAATTCTACGTATGAAGGATCCACAACCAAAACCGGAACAGGCACATGGGTTTCAAAGGTTTGCTCAATCTTTATTTCATAGCGATCAGTGAAGGGCACAGGCTCCACGGTGAAATTGATTGTGACCAGGCTTCGCGAAAGCATAGGATCCACCAGGACTGTCTGATCAGCCACCACGGTGATTAAACCACTCAGGCTGGAGTGCCCGGAGGCCACCACCTGCCAAGACCATTTCCCTTCCTGCAGGTCGGTCACGACAACTTCACCGTTTGCGTCGGTCTTGACTGGCGTGATATCTTCACGGATGGCCGTGTTCCTCATGCGAATGGTGGCTCCTTCTACGTCTTGCCCTAAGATATTGGTCACGTGGAATTGGACTGATCCTTTCAGATTGGAAGTCACCAGTGCATAGAGATTCACCCTAAACTCCTGCTCCGAGTTAGTACCCTTCAGGATGATATAGTCATTATGGTAACCAAATTCTGCACCTTCAGGCGGGTTAAAGACCACATCAAAGGTCTTTATCTCGCCCACAGGAATATCTCCAAGGAGAATCTTTCCTTCCTCATTTCGAGGCAGGTTAGTAGTCATCCATGGGACTTGCGCCGGCGGGATAAATTCCACACCGAGCAGGTCTTTCAATCCCTTATTTAAAACCGTCACCGATGTCGTAAGCATAACGCCCCGATCCAGACTGACATCCACGTATCCGACTGAAGGTTGCTCAACAGAGATGATCGGAACCGCAGGAAGCAGACTCACCGAACCGGTAAAGATCACCGATGCACCTTGAGAAGAGATAAAGGTGTACTCAGCATTTGCCCCATCAGGGGCCTCTTCATCTGCATGTAACTGAAGCTCCACGGACTTGGTTTCTCCCGGCTCAAGCACAAAGTCCTGACCGTAGTCCACCTGACCGGTGAGCGTAGGTTCAGGTATCTCACTACCCCCCGCGTCAATGGTGTAGGCCCTGAAGCTATGGGTAAATCCTGTCAAGGCCTCATCCCCAGGGTTATACAACTCAATACTGAAGCTCATGGTATCACTCTTTGACATACGGATATTACCACTGGAAGGCCTGGCGTACATCCTGTAAATATTGAACTCATCCTGGTTGATAATATCAAAGATATCCGGATGGGCCGCCCAGATCGTAAATTGACCACTTAAACCAAGAGTTGGGTTGTATTCATAGGTATAGTCCCCATCATCGTCTGTGGTCACATCTATGAACCAGTGGTATCCCCGGGTATAAAAGCCAATCTTCAAATCAACATTCGGCTTGGGATCGCCGGTTTCACGGTCAATGGCCTGACCTGATATGATAACCACTTCATCATTAGAGTAAGCATCTTTGTTCGCCTGAGCCGTGCCATAATATTCAGATAGGGTGATTCCGGAATCTAAGGTCCCTGTGAGTTCACTGGAAACCAATTGGTCAGTGCTCCCGTAAAAATGGAATATTTCACTCACGACCCCTTCAAAGGTGATCACAGCTCCCTCTTCCAGCGCCTCAGGTACCAGGACATCCACATCAACACAGACAGACTCTCCTGGCCCGAGGCTTACATAGGCAGTGCCGTCAGGTAAGACCCATGCTCCAGGGGGATAACCTTTGTACCAGCCCCGGCTGATCTCAAGGCCCTCTTCGTTCTTTATGGCCACATAGATATCCCCGGGCAGGTTGCCATTGTCACGGTTTACAATAATATCCAAATCAGCAAATCCCTGGTTTTGGATACACACATTAATGGTGGCGTATCCACCGGCCAGCGGTAAGTCATCCGTGCTCATCTCAATGGCGACACCCTCCCTGGTCACTTCGGTAAAGATAAAGTCGCGTTGATAGATCACACTGTTCCCGGAGCTATCGGTCTGAACAGCCGCCACACGCAGTATATGATTCTCCAGACTCGGGCCGCAAGGAATCACCACACTCTCAGAATAGGTGGCCCCTTCAGCGACAACCTGGCCTACATCCTTATCAAGGGCAAACAGCTCAGCACCCTCAACGGTCATACTCAGCTGCAACCGATCCAGTGGGAAGGCATGCGCTGTTTCCTGGTTCACAATCTCAATCTCAAATTCATCAAAGTAGTTGGCCACCAGGGGTTGAGGTTGCCCATCTTCATCAGTGTTGGCCGTTGCCTCGAGGGTGATGGGATAGACCTCCAGCGTGCGCGGAGGACTCTCCTCCCCATTTTTATCTACCGCGTGAACCGTATACTGAACCTTTGAGGCCCCAGCATAATAGACATCTGCAAAGGAAGGGGTTAGGATGAGATCTGAATTGAGCTTGATGCCGCCTTTATAAACATTGTACCCCACCACATTGGGATCGTTGTTCTCCCAGCTAAGGTGCGGAACATCCCCATGGGCCGTTATCGCTTCAAGATTGCTCACCGCACCCACGATCAAGTTGAATGGCACCGGACCACTGATACTCTCATTTCCTGCCTCATCCACCGAAGATACCGCATAATCATATGTACCTCCCAGTGGCGGATGATCTGTCACGGAGAGGCCACTGGATACCGTTCGGATTTTCACCCCGTTTCGGTATACATAGTATCGATCCGGCGCCTCTCCGGTAGGGGCTTGCCATGAAATGATAACCCCTGTTTCGCCCAGGGATACTGCGACATTTTCAGGTGGATTAGGTGCCAGACTATCTGAGATAGCCTCCACAGTATTAGAGAACTCGCTCTCAGCTCCCCTCCTGTTCGCGGTAACCCCATAGCAGTAATTCCCATCCACTGGCGGATTATCCGTAAATTCTACGCTCGGCAGGCCGTCTGCTACCAGATCACCCGGCGTCACCGTACAGTCACCGCTTGACCGATAAACACGATAGCTCTCGGCCTTGGCCACCTTTCCCCAAGAAAGATTAATATCGCCGCCTGGCCTGGATATCGCAGTCAGGTTGACAGGTGCCGGCGGGGCCTCCGGGACATCTGTATTGTAAATCTCAAGATACTCACCTGCACTGAACTCTGTTCCCATATTACCCAGGTCATCTCCCACCTCCATGGAAAAACGGACATTCCCACTCCCCATATCCGGTGTGAGGTGAAGAATACCTGTCCATGTGGTGTCTGCCCCGGCAAGGCCAATAATGACAACTCCCCCTTCAGGAGGTGTAAACCGGAGGATCGGCGTGGTGCCTGATTCAGGAGACTCGCTCAGGCTCAGGATTACGTTCACATCTGTATCCTCGATCACCTGAACCGGTTCATCCACGTCCGTCGCAATGGAGCCCACAGGGCCTTGGGTATCCGCCACAAAGTCCACCCCCGATGGCTCACCAGAAAATGTATTACCGCCGATATCCCGCCCGGAAACAAAAACTTGGGCTTGGCCGGATGGTGTCCCGGCCGTGACTTCATAACTTCCGCTGTAGGTAAAATCATCGACTTTGGTTAGGCCAACAACCTCCGGGGTAGAGCTCCCAAAAGGCGTGATGGTCAGGGTGGGGGTGTTAAACAGTTTCTCGCTCGTGGTCAGTGTGATGTCCACCAGTTCCACCCCGAAGGGAGGCGTCTGGCCATAGGCGACCCCGAAAGAGGGACTGGTGCTGTCATAATCGATCTGGACCACATTGGAGAGAGGACTGGGGTTACCTGCCCCATCCACACCGACTACAGCATAATAATGGGTGCCATCCGATGCCTGGGTGTCCCTATGCCTGAGAAACAGGTAATTATCTTTGATCAAGGTCGCTTGGGCACTTTCTGAAAACGGACTGACATGCCGGTAGACCCTGAAGCTTATAGGACGCTCACCTTCCTCGGCATACTGCCATTGCAGTTGAACCCCTATTCCTAAGACCACTGAAGGTTCGAGCATCACCGGGGCAGCAGGGGGACCTGAATCCAGAACCACGTTCACCGTGTTGGAATAAGCGCTCACGCCCACGTCATCCAGGGCCGTAGCCATGATCTCATTGGGACCCTCTATCAATGTTACATCCTTTACCTCAAATTGGCCATCTCCTCCTGCCGTGGTAGTATCCATCACAAAACCGTTTCTGGTCACACGTACGGTAATATAAGGCTCTGCTGTTCCTCTAACCGTTACAGGACCTGCGCTTACAATCATACCGTCCGCTGGCTCAGTTATCACCGGAGCTGGTGGAGGCGTAATATCGAGTACCAGATTCTTCTCGGAAACAGCATAATTGCCGGACTGGTCTCTGGCCAAAAGTTTTACACGATAGATTCCGTTCTCGAGATTCCGCACATCCCAGAGATAGGAAAAAGAGGCCTCATAGGCCTGTCCCACCAGAACATCATCCACATAGAATTCGATCGCATCCATACCAAGGGCCGCAGTTGCCTTACCTGTCACAATCAAGGGTCGGCTGATTACCTCCCCTTCATTGAGGCTGAAGGAAAGAATCTCAGGGCCTTGAGTCACATAGGTGATCTGGATAGAGACCAGATCAGACACAGCGCCGGTAGCGCTCCTGAACTGGGCAAAGACTGTCTTATCACCACCACCTTCGGACAATATGAAGGAATAAGTATTCGCAAATGCATCGAAGAAGACATCTTGAAATGCAGAATCTTCACTGATTCTCATCTCCTCAGCGGTCCGGCAGGCCAGTTTCAGAGTGACATCCCTGGTGCCCACCTCGGTCTCGCCGTCTAAGGTTCCAATGGCCGGGGTCAATAGAGGTTCATAGGAAAGGAATGGCTCGAAATCCACGCTGCCATCAATAAAGTTCTCGATGCTGGTCGCATCGGTTGCTCCCCACCAGTTCTGGGTGGCGACCATGATATTGATCCCATTAGCCACGGCATTGTAGTTGGCATTCAGCTTGATCACAGAATTGCTGATGGTTAGCTGAGCGCTGTCTTCTATCTGGACGCCAACCTCGTTATAGATCAGGAGGGCATCAGAGGTGCTCAAAGAGGCCCCACTCAAGAGTCTGAGCCCGCAAACGCTGTTGTGTAAGGAACTTAAGCCCTCCACAATAGGTGTAGACCCATCCAGGGTTAGTCCCTTACCGTACTTTATAAATACGTGCCGTAAGATAGAATTATCATCGGAAATCGTGATACCATTCCAATCTCCGGGGGCGGGAATCAACCCTTCCTGGTCATTTTCAGATGTCATGACAATGGGATCAAGCGCGCTCCCTTCAGCAACTAAAGCCCCTGATTGAACCACAATCCCGGTTCCAGAGGCAAAATAAAGGATTGTTCCCGGTTCAATCGTCAGAGTCGCGTCAGAAGTGACTACCATGGTTTGATAAATCGAAATTTCCTTCTGTTGCCCGCCACCAATTATAGTATCTTCAGTAATCTCTTGTGCATAAGGATCAGACCAGATGGCCGTATTAACTGTCGGGTTAAACTCATCCGCCTCGTTGAAGCCTACCACTGCAAAGTAATAGGTCTTGCTTCTATCCAATCCCCCTATAAGGATCTCCCTATCGCTGGCATCGATGATCGCTTTGGGTGTAAGGCTGGTTACCGAACTAAAGTCGGACTCCTGATAATACAACTTAAAGCCCTCAAACCCGCAGAGCCCTGCCGTATCATAGCCATGCCAGGAGATAAAAGCGGAATCCGGATCATTACCAGGACTCACTTCAATACTTACCTGCGGAGGAATCACTCTGCTGATATAAATCTCCACTGGAACCACAGTGAAAATCTTGTTACCTACCGTGTCCAGGGCTACAATGGCTACATAATAGGAGGTGTTCAATGCAAGGGAGCCAATCTCATAGCTGCGCCCGGCTTTGTCAACCCATGCAACAGGAGATAGACCCTCAATGGTGGTAAAACTGCTACTTTCCCTATAAACCTGAAATCCTCCCAGATCAGCCGGTGCCGCATACCCGTCCCATGTGAGTAACGCCGAGTCACAAGTCGTTAAGGATAGGGTGGCTGTCGGAGTCGAAGGAGGTGTTGCGTCCAGCAAGAATGTATAGGCATCCACTACCGCGGATATCTCATTTCCTGCCACATCTTTAGCCCCGGAGATATTGGCCTGGATCTCTCCGTCCATCCCCGTTGATAGAACAATATCTTCTGTTACATAGATATCGTTGGGATAAACACTCGTGAGCCATGTGCCGCCAGAAGGCACCACAGGCTGAGTGGAGCCGGAGCTGATCATCTCTATGGTAGGCTCCGCCGTGATATCCATGGCACTGTCAAACCGAAGAGTCAGACGGAAATTGTCAACTGCACTCATCGGACTGATGTAATTCCCCTGAGCACTGACAAGTTCCGGTGAAACTGTATCTGTAAGGGTCAAAACCCCGGTGTTACTCACCGGATTACCTGCTTTGTCTGTCACTACGTCGGCTGGATCAACCACCTCGTTACCTAAAACACTAAAGCCTTTTGTAATCCAGATGACACATTCCGTATAATCTTCGTTCCAGGAGATGTGGTTTACATTCCCGTATTTCTTGCCATCCGGGAAAAGATTCTCATTTCCTTCGGTGGTGTTGTCTGACAGAGGAGAGGACCTCATGGGCTCGCTGAACCCAAAGAAATACCTGTCGCCTACGGTCACAGTAGAGCTGCCATCAGCATCATCGAAGGTGATGTAAACAAGATCGGGCGGTATGGTATCGCGACCCTGAAGTTGATGGGAGCCTGTGACCGCATTTCCGGCCACATCGGTCATGAAACTACTTGGGATCACCAGTTCATCCCCGAGGATATTGAATCCCTCCGTGACTGTCACGGTTAGGTCTCTTCCATCAGGACCCCAACTGATCGTGTTTACATCGCCATAACGCAGACCGCCCGAAGGCCGGAGATGAATGTTAGCATCCTGCGAGCCATCCTGGATCACAGAGACATCCATGGCCTCGTTAAAATGGAAGATATACTCATCCCCCAGACTGATACTGCTGCTTGTATCTGCATCCACCCAATCCACTCCCGTGAACTGCGGTGCAATAGTGTCAATGGTGGTAAGATTCTGGCTGCCAATGGCTGCATTTCCAAATAAGTCAATCAAGCCATTCGGTGTCACGGTCTCTGACCCGGTCACTGAAAAGTCTTCTGTCAGGGTGACAATGACTGTTTTATTATCGGCTGCCCAGCGGGACTGATTGATTGTTCCATAGATAAGGCCACCTTCCGGTACCAGCCTATCATTGGTATCAGTAGTGCCATCTGTAATAAGCGATGTATCCATCTCCTCGGAAAAGTAGAAGTAAAACTCATCCCCCAGGCTCAACGATCCGCTACCATCCATATCATTGTATTCCACAGCCACAAAGCAAGGCGGGGTGATTTCAGGGATCTCTTCCATCAGCCAGACCTCCGGCACGGCTGCCCGTACGGAAGTGGCTGGGTTGTCATGGACAAACTTCAAGGAAAGACTTCCGTCCGCATAGAAGGGAGATGGGATGGAAAATTCGAACTGCACCGGTGCTGATGTAGGCATCACCATAGAACCGTGAATGAGGTTGCCATCGCCGTCTGTCAGGCTCTGGATACTTCCGCCGGCATCACCGTTAAAATAACTTACACGTATCTTATAATATTTGGCAGGATCTAAACCAGTGTAATCCAGAATGACCACATCACCATCCCAGGCTATGGTCTTATCCGGGCTCTTGTTAGAGGGATCCCATTCATCGGAAAGCGCCCCCTGTATCAGATCAGGTGGGTCCATAGAGCCATCAGTAGAACCAGCACTTTCACTGAAATTCCTGTAGGAAAATTCTGTGCCAACCTCTGTCTGGAAGGGATCATACACCACATTGTCGCTGACCCGGTTTCCAGTACCCCCTGGATTTGTCGAAGCGTGATAGGGTCCACTGGCATCAGCATCGCCCCACCAGGTCTGGGTGGCATCAACAAGATTAGCAGTCTGATTGCGCAGTCCGTATTCCCGGTTCATAAAGATCTGGTTATTGGTGGCAACCGCATTGGAATTGCCGAGGATGTCTATACCGTCAGAAAGATTGGTGGAGATCCTGTTAAACGTGATCTCGGCATCTGAATTTTGCTCAACATGAACGCCATCTGCGCTGTTCCCCCAGATCCTGTTACCAATGAGGGTCGGGGAAGCCGCATAGACCCGGATGCCGTTGGTAGAGCTGTTAGAGATCTCACTGTTTTCCACCAGGATATCGGCCTGATAGAGATAGATCGCTCCGCTACCATTGGCTCCGGAGTAACAGACCTTCACATGATCTAGATAAGATAAACCCTCGAAGAAGGAATCGTTGAAGGTAATCCCCCTCCAATCACCATTGAGAGGAATGGTATCGCTACCGTCGTTATTGGTATCACCACCGTAGGTGTCGTCCTTGATAGAGGTGAAAATGATCTTTTCGTCTGGTGTCCCATCCGCAATCAGACCCCCATTCACGATCAGGTCAACGACTGATCCAAACTTTACTCTCACCCCAGGATCGATTATTAAGAAGCTGTACATCGGAACCGTCATATCGCTCGAGTACACCACATAGGCGCTGATTTCGTCAGGCGTGCCTTTCCCCCAGATCCTAAGCCGCTTATCGCTCTGGATATCATTGCCTCGAATACCAATATATTTCCTGGTGTTAGGGGTAAGCACATTGGTATCGTCCGGTAGTGAGCTGGCAGGAACAAGGATCGGGACCAAATTGCCCGTAATAGTGTTATTGGTGATCTCCGGGGCGTTAGTAGCACCCGTATAATAGATCCCGTAATTGATATTATTAGTAATCGTATTTCCATCAATGGTAGGCGTGGCGCCCTGGACGTAAATCCCATAGGCATTACCCGTAATGGTGTTGCCCTGATCAACCGGGCTCCCACCATAATGATGATAGATCCCGTAACTCCCATTGTTAGCTATCGTGTTCCCCTCTATCAAAGGAGAGGAATTATAAGTATAAATCCCGTAAGATGATCCATCAGAGATCCCACTTGAGATCACCGATACGTCAGAGTAATACATATGAATGCTACCCTGACTGCCTGACCCGCCATAGCGGACTACTACGTGCTCCAGGCGTGATGACGAGGTATTATCAAAATAAATCCTGTCCCAGTAACCAGGTGTTCCGGTCGAAGGGCCATCTCCGTTGGAATCCCCGCCAAAGCTGTCATCTGTATAGGCGGTGAACACAACCGGGTTCCCGTCATCTCCCACGGCAATCAGCGTCCCCAACACAGACATGTATCGCCCTGAGGCAAACTTGACGATCGCACCAGGACCAAGCGTCAGTGTGTTGCCCTCGGGGATCGTCAGATTGGATGAAACCACATAGACCCCAGCCTTTAGAGATGTGTCTACCGAAAGGTCCCCTCCCAGTGTAACCACCTCACTCTCATCGCCGGTGGGGGTGGCTGTGACCAGTGCACCACTGCTTTCGTTGGGAACCTCATCAATGGTCGTGATCTTAAAGGTATAAGTCTGGCCTGCAGTCAGGCCGGTTTCCTGGTAAGTGCGTGCGTATCTACCGAGGCTGTAAGAAAGACCGTTGTTATAGTCAGGGTTGTTATTCCCAAAGCTAACACCATCTTTGGAAACGTAGAGACGCTGATCCACCAGGTCACCTTCTGTGTTGGCACTTCCGGTCCAGGTCGAAAAGACGGAAGGATTGCCGCCTGAAACCTGAGTCACAGACGCTGTAAGATCGGTCACGTCTTCGGGCGCCGTGGTGTCCTCAGCACCTGTTGATTGTACAGGACCAAAAACCACCGAATCCGAACTGTTTCCTGCTTGATCCACAGTGCGGACATAGTAGAAATAGTCCACTCCATCACTCACAGTATTATCGTCAAATTGCGTCACCCCAAGCCCCACTTGCCCGACAAGGGCGTAGGGAGCAAATCTGTCTTCACTCCTTAAGACCTCATATCGCACCACATCATCGGCTCCTGCCCCATCGTCTAAGGAAAGGACCCAGATAACCCGCATTGTTCCACTGACACCACTTAAGCCTTGAGCAAAAAGGCCTGTCACAGGAGATGGCGCAGAGCCGTCAACGGTGACCACTGCCACCTCCGGAGCAATTGCTCGATTGCCGCTGTGGTCTGTAGCCCTAGCCTTGATCGTGTACTCGCCGGAGGATGGAGAATTCCATCGATATGTCCAGACTCCCGTACTGCTGATGGATGTTACGGGATACCATTTCAGAGCCCCGCCCGTTTTTTGTATCCCAACCTCCACCGTCCTCACACCGTCACCAACATCAGATACTGTACCCGAGATGAAAAGCCCCTCACTACCAAGAGTCTCACCACTAACCGGAGCGGTGAGATGGACCACTGGAGGTATATTGTCCGTGGAGACCTCCTTCATCAGGAAGATACAGGAAACCACGGTCCTCAGACCAGAAAGGCCATTAAAGTTGAGTCTCAGGTTCCCACCCACAATGGAGGCTCGAGGAATGGGAAAAGCATACTCTACCGGATTGGAGGTGGGGAGTACCCATGGAGGATGGATAATCTCGTCGTTTATATCTGTAAGTCTTTGGATCCCACCACCATCATCCTGGTTAAGATAGGTCACAAGGGCCCTGTACGGTGAGGTTGTGGAAAGACCTATATACTCAGCCGTAATCCGTTGTTCATCTATATTATAGAGGAAAGATCTTGTGGGATCCCCACCCCACTCAGTAGAGGGGATACCGCTCACAACTGGCTGTGCAACGCCGTAACCGTAGTGGTCTGTTCCACCCGCGTTAAAACAGCTAAACTCTGTGCCATCGGTGAGATAGGGATCATAGCTTACATTGGAACTGACTTCATCTCCCGAGCCAGTACCGCTGCCGCCAGGCCCGTCCGCAGCCCCCCACCAGTTGCCAGTGGCTGTAACCCCTACGCTTGAAGAACTCCGGATACCATAGCCCACATTGCCGAAGATCTCGCTTCCGGATACTGCCACGTTTA